>ENA-UEPJ01000044-UEPJ01000044.1-human-gut-metagenome-genome-assembly--contig:-NODE-44-length-144639-cov-24.027829_pt1 | contig 144639 bp, 116 predicted proteins | sample MGYA00242890_ERZ507896 | MGnify/ENA primary metagenome ERZ507896 (study PRJEB26167, sample SAMN06115508) | human gut metagenome | host: Homo sapiens | place: China:Qinghai | collected 2015-08-20...
TCAGCCATCGATCATGTAGCTTTCAGCAGTAGTCCGTTCAATCTGGGTCACTATATGGAAGAGTTTATCAGTCAGATAATGGAGATAAGCATCAAGCAGATTTACGGCTGGGTGGCTTATGCCTGCATTTTCCTCTTCCTATTGTTATTGCTTTACGATTTCCCGGCTCGACGCTCACTAAAAAATATACCAAGCTGGAAAGAGGTGGCAAGGGAGGTGAAAAATACGTTCTGGCGGACAACACACACACCGTCGGAGAAAGAAAAATAGGAAGACTGTTTACCTGTATATTTATTGAACTGATAATCAATAGAGTTTATGCCATCCGGCTACGAAAACAAACTGCCGTAGCTATCCGGCATAAACTCTACCTTTTTCTAACTAGTCACTTACCTTCTATATCTTTATAAATAGTTGCTTTTTGTACAGCCCCCATACAATCAGATAATTGAATCCGATAAACAGAAGGCCGTAAATCAGAGAGGCCAGATGAGCATCGGGAAGAACGCTCCAAATGGAAGTGTAAATCTTCTCCTGCAAGCTACTCTCCCCAACTGTAATTACCTCCAGCAAAGTAGCTAACACACCGGCCACTATATAAATAAACAATGGATTCGTACCAAAAACATGGAAAGGATATCCCCATTTCTGCTTTTTACGAATATCAATCAGCCAGGTGAGAAACACAAGCAACAAGGAAGCAAAACCACAAGTCACCAGCACAAAAGTCGGACTCCATACTTTCTTATTCAACGGGCAGCCGTAACTCAACAACCATCCTGCAAACAAAAGAGCAATACCCAGTATGGAGATCTGCAACAGCCGGTGATGGATTTCAGTCTTCTCCCGCAAAATATTTCCGCAGAAATAACCGATAATCACTTGCGCAATGCACGGCAAGGTACTCAACAGGCCTTCCGGGTCGAAAAAGATACGCCCGCCATCCGGCAACCACTCCCGATACAAATGGGCTTCTCCGAATAGTGTGCGATCTGTAACGGCAATAATATTCTGTTCGGAAAGTTCAAATCCGTGTCCCAAAGCCAGCAAGATGGAATAACCTGCCAGAATGATCCCGGAGATCCATGCCAGATTTGCCGGACGCCGGACACCCACAATCAGCAAGGAACCAAAGAAATAAGCCAATGCCAACCGCTGCAACACTCCCAGAATACGTATGTGCGAGAAAGGTTGTTCTACTCCTGTGCACACCAACGAGAACCAGGAAAGAAAAAGTCCCAACAAAAACAAGATCACCGTGCGCCGTACCAGTTTGATGATAAAACCGCGACTGAAATGATGATCGAACCGGGATAAGGCAAAACTCATGGAAACGCCCATTATAAACATGAAGAACGGGAAGACCAAATCAGTCGGAGTCAGTCCGTTCCATTCGGCATGTCGCAAGGGTGCGTAAATGGATTCCCATGTTCCGGGGTTGTTCACCAAAATCATTCCGACAATGGTGATTCCCCGGAGTATATCTAATGAAAGTAAACGTTCTGATTTCATATTGTTCTTAGTGTGAAGATGTGTCGTAATGCACGATGCACCTTCTTCAAAAGCATTTTTATTTCCTTCTTTCAATAATTGAAGTTGCTGGGTGGTAATCATTATAAAATAAGGTTAAATCATATATCGATTCAAAAATAGCGAAATAACTAAATTGACAGATAAAGTATTTATTGAAATTTCAATAAATTAATATTATAGCACCTAAAAAAAATAGGATATAAATACATATCAGATTATAACTTCAGCCATTTTGCTATAAAATTAATAGAAATTACCAACAAGAGACTACAATATATAACTTTTATTCCTACATTTGCAGCCAAATGATAACTTATTAATAAAAAATACAGATACCATGGCTAAAATAACCAAAGAAGCCGCTTTGCTCTATCACTCACAGGGCAAACCCGGTAAGATCGAGGTAGTCCCTACCAAACCGTATAGTACACAAACAGATTTAGCACTCGCATACTCTCCCGGTGTGGCAGAACCTTGCCTCGAAATTGAGAAGAATCCACAAGACGCATACAAATATACTGCGAAAGGTAACCTTGTTGCTGTTATTTCCAACGGTACAGCCGTACTCGGACTAGGTGACATAGGTGCATTGAGTGGCAAACCGGTAATGGAAGGTAAAGGTCTGCTCTTCAAAATCTATGCCGGCATTGACGTATTCGATATCGAAGTCAATGAAAAAGACCCGGAAAAATTCATTGCAGCCGTAAAGGCTATCGCTCCCACCTTCGGCGGTATCAACCTCGAAGACATCAAAGCTCCAGAATGCTTTGAAATCGAACGCCGTCTGAAAGAAGAACTGGATATTCCTGTGATGCACGACGACCAGCATGGTACCGCTATCATCTCCAGTGCCGGATTGGTAAACGCCCTGCAAGTAGCCGGAAAGAAAATCGAAGATGTAAAAATCGTTGTGAACGGTGCCGGTGCATCTGCCGTGTCTTGCACTAAACTGTATGTGTCACTGGGTGCACGTCTCGAAAATATTGTCATGCTGGACAGTAAAGGTGTTATCAGCAAAACACGTACTGACCTGAACGAACAGAAGAAATATTTCGCAACTGACCGCACGGACATACATACACTGGCAGAAGCCATTAAAGGTGCAGACGTATTTCTCGGCCTGTCAAAAGGAAACGTATTGAGTCAGGATATGGTACGTAGCATGGCCCCCATGCCTATCGTATTTGCGCTGGCCAACCCGACTCCGGAAATTTCCTACGAAGACGCTATGGCAGCCCGCCCCGATGTATTGATGGCAACCGGACGTTCCGACTATCCGAACCAGATAAATAATGTAATCGGCTTCCCGTATATCTTCCGTGGTGCATTGGACACTCATGCCAAAGCCATCAATGAAGAAATGAAAATTGCGGCCGTACACGCTATCGCCAATCTGGCAAAACAGCCAGTACCCGATGTTGTTAACGCGGCCTACCATGTAAACAACCTTTCCTTCGGTCCGGAATACTTCATCCCGAAACCGGTAGACCCACGCCTCATCACAGAGGTGTCTTGCGCTGTAGCAAAAGCTGCGATGGAAAGTGGAGTAGCCCGTACGGAAATCAAGGACTGGGACGCATACTGTGTACATCTGCGCGAATTAATGGGTTACGAATCCAAACTGACCCGCCAACTGTATGATACTGCCCGCCGCAACCCGCAACGTGTTGTATTTGCAGAAGGGATCCACCCCAATATGCTGAAAGCTGCCGTTGAAGCAAAATCTGAAGGTATCTGTCATCCTATCTTATTAGGAAACGATGAGGCTATCGGTAAATTAGCAGAGGAGCTGGACCTAAGCTTGGAAGGTATCGAGATTGTAAATCTCCGCCATCCGGACGAGTCGGAACGCCGCGAACGTTATGCCCGTATTTTAGCCGAAAAACGTGCACGCGAAGGCTTTACTTATGAAGAAGCCAACGATAAAATGTTCGAGCGCAACTACTTCGGTATGATGATGGTAGAAACCGGAGACGCTGATGCGTTCATCACCGGACTTTATACAAGATACAGCAACACAATCAAGGTTGCCAAAGAAGTGATCGGCATCCAACCGGGATTCAAACATTTCGGAACCATGCACATACTGAACTCCAAGAAGGGTACCTACTTCCTGGCAGATACATTAATTAACCGCCACCCCGATACCGACACATTGATTGATATAGCCAAGCTGTCCGACAAAACAGTCCGTTTCTTCAACCATACTCCGGTAATGGCCATGCTGTCCTACTCTAATTTCGGTGCTGATACAACAGGAAGCCCTGTAAAAGTGCATGAAGCCGTAAATTATATGCAGAAAGAGTATCCGGAATTGGCTATCGACGGTGAAATGCAGGTAAACTTCGCCATGAACCGCGAATTGCGCGATACCAAGTATCCGTTCACCCGTCTGAAAGGAAAAGATGTAAATACATTGATTTTCCCGAACCTGAGTTCAGCGAATGCCGGTTACAAACTGCTGCAAGCAATGGATCCGGATACGGAATTTATCGGCCCTATCCAAATGGGATTGAACAAACCGATCCATTTCACCGATTTCGAAAGTTCTGTACGTGACATCGTCAATATTACAGCTGTAGCAGTAATTGATGCTATCGTAGACAAGAAGAAAAAAGAAGGCTAATGAGAAGACCGTTATCCAAATCACAAATAGTTTGCATTAGCCTGCTTTGGTTGGCGCTTTGCTATTTAGTTCTCACAAAAGCCGAACGGATCGATGGGATGACAGTAGTAATGCTTGTCATTTCGGCAGCATTAGTATTCATTCCTGTTTATAAGTCGATAAAAAGGAATAAATAAATATCTTTTTTCCTATTTTTAATGCGATAAAATATCAAATTTGATGTTTTATCGCATTTTTCTTTATAAAATGTTTGCTAGTTTAATTTTTATCTTTACTTTTGCAACCGCATAAGAGAAATAGATAATCGAATTTTAAACAACCAATAAAAGAAAAAAAGATTATGAATGCAGCAAAGGTATTAGACGATCTGAAAAGAAGATTTCCCAATGAACCGGAGTATCATCAAGCAGTAGAAGAAGTACTTTCGACTATTGAGGAAGAATACAACAAACACCCTGAGTTCGATAAAGTAAACTTGATCGAACGTTTGTGTATCCCTGATAGAGTATATCAGTTCCGCGTGACTTGGATGGATGATAAAGGTAACATTCAGACTAACATGGGTTACCGTGTTCAACATAACAACGCGATTGGCCCGTACAAAGGCGGTATCCGTTTCCACTCATCCGTGAATCTTTCTATCTTGAAGTTCCTTGCCTTTGAACAGACATTCAAAAACTCACTGACCACATTGCCTATGGGTGGCGGTAAAGGTGGTTCCGACTTCTCTCCCCGTGGTAAATCAAACGCAGAAGTAATGCGCTTCGTGCAAGCTTTCATGTTGGAATTGTGGCGTCACATCGGTCCTGAGACGGACGTTCCTGCCGGTGATATCGGTGTAGGTGGCCGCGAGGTAGGTTTCATGTTCGGTATGTACAAGAAACTGACTCACGAATTCACTGGAACATTCACAGGTAAAGGCCGCGAATTCGGAGGTTCACTGATTCGTCCGGAAGCAACAGGTTACGGTAACATTTACTTCCTGATGGAAATGCTGAAAACCAAAGGTACTGACTTGAAAGGTAAGACTTGCCTGATTTCCGGTTCCGGTAACGTTGCTCAATACACTGCAGAAAAGGTTCTTGAACTTGGCGGTAAGGTTCTGACTATGTCTGACTCTGACGGTTACGTTTATGATCCGGACGGTATCGACCGTGAGAAACTGGATTACATCATGGAATTGAAGAATCTGTATCGTGGCCGTATCCGTGAATACGCAGAAAAATATGGCTGCAAATATGTAGAAGGTGCTCGTCCTTGGGGTGAGAAAGCAGATATCGCTCTGCCTTCTGCAACTCAGAATGAATTGAACGGTGATGATGCTAAGAAATTGGTTGCTAACGGTGTGATAGCTGTATCCGAAGGTGCTAACATGCCTTCTACTCCGGAAGCTATCCGCGTATTCCAAGAAGCCAAAATCCTTTATGCTCCGGGTAAAGCTGCCAATGCAGGTGGTGTATCAGTATCCGGTCTTGAAATGACTCAGAACTCTATCAAACTGAGCTGGAGCTCTGAAGAAGTAGACGAGAAGTTGAAGAGCATTATGAAGAATATCCATGCAGCTTGCGTTCAATACGGTACTGAAGCTGACGGATACGTAAACTATGTGAAAGGTGCTAACGTAGCCGGATTCATGAAGGTTGCCAAAGCAATGATGGCACAAGGTATCGTATAATCAGCCACAGATATAAATAAGCTATAGTTAAAAACTCCCGCCTTCCGAAAGGAAGAACGGGAGTTTTTTCATCAATAAATAAGATAAAAAGAATAAAAAGAATTGTCGGTATAGCGCAAATAGTTATCTTTGTAATACTCAAGTACATAAAAGAAAGGAACAGATCATGAAAACGTTTGATGTAAATATACACTTAGCTGATTATTATTTTTCTGTCCTCAATTCTCTGAGTGATAAAGCAAAGTTGTATTTGGTGAATAAACTAACAGAATCCTTAATAAATAGTGCTGATAAAACTGAAAAAATTAAAGAAGCTGAGAAAGATAATGCTTTCCATAAATTGGCTGGTATATGGGCTAACGATCCGGATATTGACAGAATAGAGAAATCTGTCTTGACAGGGCGAAGAAGTAATAAGACACGTAACCTGATACCATTTGACGAATGACCAAATATTTATTAGACACAAATATTTGTATATTCTTCCTGTAAGAAAAATATAACGTTCCTGCACGTATAAAAGAAATAGGACGAAAAAACTGTTATATTTCAGAAATAACAGTGAGAGAATTATTGTATGGTGCTGCATGTAGTAGCAAAAAAGAAGAACATCTCGCCCAAGTCAACGAATTTGTAAACTTGTTTGTTGTCCTGCCTATTTATCCAATATTACCATTTTTTGCTGAATCTAAAGCAGAATTGCGCAAACAGGGACAGTTAATTGATGATTTTGACATATTAATCGGAGTCACAGCAGTAGCCAATAAAATGACTCTAGTTTCAGAAAACCTAAAACATCTATCACGTATTCCCAACATTAAGACAGAGAATTGGATAATGAAAAAATGATAACATAGAGTACCACAAGAGTTTCCACCGAATCCCTTTCACATTTTATGCACAAGCAACTTGTACGACACCCGAATCTCAGTATACATGAGTCCCGGGTGTCGTCGCAACTATCTTTGCAATAAAAGGTACGCACTATTACAGTTCACAACCGGAAGGAATACATTGAATAAGAGATAAAACTAATCATCATAGTCATATTCCAAACTAAAGTCATCCACCCAAAGAGTAGCACCTTCCCCTCCAGTGAAATAATCGCCATATTTGCTGGCAGAACATACGACCAAAAGATATTTCGGTTCACGATTAACTGCTCGATATTCCAGTTCTAATTCAAGCTTTTGATATTCACTTACCGTCTTTCCTGTATTAAATTCAGCATAGGCAATCACATGAGAATCATTCTTATCAAACAGTTTCCTTTCAGAATATTTAGTATAAACTCCTACCGGACTATCCCAATCACCTAGTGCTATATATATAGCACAAGTATCAGGCTTACCTTTATAAGAAACAAAACGTTTATAATCAAGCGGGGCATTCTTCTCACTCGGCAAATTATCAATCGGAGCCGTTGTATACTTATAATACGCTTTCAACTTTGTAGGCCTTGCCGTAAACGGTTTACCAAATTCCAACTTTCCATTTGTACCTACCGTTTCTAAGTATTTGCCGACATACAAGTTACCTGCTGCAAACTTTCCGATCCCTACCAAACCTACAAATTTAGAAGACAGTTTTGCAGCCTGTCCTTTTCCATTCCAAGTTTCACTAGTCGGCACAGAATTACTATCCCCCATTTTAGTTGCTCCCTTATTACCTGTATCCCATATCTGCTCACCATTTTCAGCCCATGGATTCCAGACTTTATCAACTTGGTGCCAATTATCCAAAGAACCTCCTGGCAATACTACCGCTTCTCCCGTTGTAAAAGTTAGAATTTCGCCATATTTATCGTTAGCAACTGCACGGCAATTATAAGCGGTAGAAGCTTTCAAATGGGGAACGCGTGCGGTGAAAGTTCCCCCATTTACCGTTATATAAGCCTCATCCACAGTTTTCCATTCTCCTGTTGAGACCTCACTGATTTCAAATCCGAAAACAGCCCCTTTCTTCCCTTGTCCGGACAGCCACACTACATTTGTCCAAGCATCAGCCGAAGACGTAACAACATCATCACTAGTAGGCGACACATATAAAGTCCAAACCTCCATTATGTCGTGATAGCTCACAGTGACCGTCTGACCGGACATAAAGTCATGCAAAGCCGAGTAATCCGGTGTCATCGTACATCCTTCAGGACCTAGTTTCAGATCCTCTATTTGAATAGTACGCAGGCTAGTAGAAGTGGTCACATAAGCTACCACTAAACGATTTTCAACATCAAATATGGGCTCTCCAATCTGATCATTTACGACAAACCGACGTTCTATCGTCTGTCGGGCAACAATTGTCCATTCATAATCTTGATATAAAGACAGAGTAATCTTTCGAGGCTTTGTCAAATCCAGAACTGAATTAACTGCCAAATCGGTTTTAGCTCCCTCTGTTAGTTCAAGCTTTGTAACTTTCACCTTTTTCAGGTTAACAGTTTCATCCAAATTCAATGTTATCGTATTGGTTTCCGTATTAATAATAGCATTACCGGATTGACCTTCCACAGCAATATCTAAAAACTGTAACTTAACGACCGGATAATCTATATCATTCTCTATGCATGATGCAATTAATAACATCATCCCCACCATTAAGCCATTTATATATATTCTTCTCATACGTTTCTAAAATTACATACAAAGAGTAATACCAATGTTAATATTAAACAGATTAATCTTGAAGTTAGCGCCACTACTCCTCCGTTTACCAGTTTCTCCCAAATTATTCTTCTGCTTCTCTACCCGGTACTTAAATCCGACAACTCCGAATGAGACTTCAGCGCATACATTCTGCATAACAAACACCGCCAAACCCGGATTTATCCCCAAATGAAGTTCATTTAACGTCGTTTCCGTTCGTTTCAAATTATCTCCCGTTCCACGAGAAAAACTAGATGTACCTCTATTATAAGAAAGAGTAGTTTCATTAAATAAACCGAAACGCTTACCGTGATCCAAGCCGACATAAGAACGGTGAAAGACTGCAGCCGAATAGGTATCTTCCGCATAACGCATATCTTTCAAAGAAACATCCAAATCTTCAACTGCAAGGGAAACATTATCCAATTGAGCAATTGTATGGTTATATCCCAACTTCATACCTACTACCAAATTGTCCCGAATTGCATAGCCCCAGAAAGGCTTGACGGAAAAGGTACGGAAGTTACAATCAAAATCTTTCAGAATAGAAAACAATAACCGACTGTCGTCACTATCAAAATTGACATACGAGAAAGTCAAACCTCCAATCCATTTACCTTTCGGAATGAAACGGTAATTTTTGATTCCGCGATCAAAACGTCCGATAGCTCTCGTATGAATAATATCTGTTGAATCCAGCTGTTCTTCGTATTCCTCCTTCAGAAGAAAAACAGTATCACGAACAATAACCCTTTCAACAATTAAAGAATCCCTTCCATCCATCGTACGGAGAGTATCGCGTTGCTGTGCCTGTATACCCGGTATCCCGGCCAACAAGCCCAATATACATATATATAATACTTTGTACATTTTCATTTATAAATAAAAGGCAATTCCCAAGCCGATAGAAAACAAATTAATTTTAAAATTAGCGCTACTAGACGACCGTTCACCAACATAGACTTGATCTGTAGTTTGTTTCACCTTACTAAAGTTCAACCCAAGCACACCAATACTAACTTCTACCGCCGTATAGTTATTAATAAAAGCTACAATACCGGGAGCTACACCAATGCTGAAATCTGTAGTTGTAGAATAGGTTCCGGTAACGGAATCACCTCCCTTATTTACTACTTTCGACTGGCTTCCCCCCATTCCCAATTGTGTCTCACTAAAGAGTGCAAAACGTTTGCTACTTCCCAATGTCACATAATTACGGAGTACAGCCATTACTGAATACGAATGTTTCAACTGATAAAGATCGTCTACGTCAAACTGATTTTCTTCATCCAAATTGATAGACAATCCATCCAACTTTGTTAATGTCCGTCCATAGGCAAAACGCCCTCCGGCAGCCATATTATCTTTAAACGCATAACAGACCATCGGACTGACTTTAAAAGTATAGCCATCAGAATTAAATCCATCAAGTACCAAAAACTGATAGTTCTGCTCATTATGTTCCGAATATGAAACTGAGCTACCTACAATCCACTGTCCCTTAGGTATAAAGGTTCCCAATTTAATATCTCTTTTGAAATCTTGCGCCCGAACACTGAATATGCCTAAGAACACAAGTGACAAGATAAAAGCTGTTTTTTTCACGTATTTTGTTTTATTCGTAAATCAATTCCAAATCATCCAACCACATCGTACTGCCTGTACTTCCAGCAAAGAAATCACCATACCGACTGGAAGAAGCGACCACAACAATACTAGTAGGTTTACGAAGTCTATTTTCTGATGAATACTCCAATTCTATTGTAAACTCTATCAATCCGTTTCCTCCGGTTGAAGCCATAAAGACTTTTTCTCCATAAGTTATAATATTCTTGTCTGAAGGATCAAACAGTTCTTCCGATTTCGTTCTTATAATATAAGGATAAGACTTTCCTGTTTTAGGTTCTGTTTCCTTTTCTTTATCTGATAAAGCTACATAAATAATTCCCTGATCCTGAGAGCCAATAGCTATCTTATCCCCATTATCGACTTTACCCGAGATATAACGAACATAACCATGCAAAGCCTTAGGGCGGGAAAAGAAATCACGTCCAAAACCTAACACTCCATCAGTACCATCTGTATACAAATATTCTCCTGCAAACAAATTTCCTGCTGCAAACTTTTCATAAAGAGGTGGTAGTCCAACCGATGTCGAACTCAATTTTATCGACTGAGTTCCTTTAACATAAAAATCTGTACTATTAGTCGTAACATTTACACCTACTTTTGCAGACCCATGATTACCACTATCCCAAAACATAGCTTCATTGTTCCTATCATAGATCAAGAGCACTTTTCCATCTGTCGACCAGTTTTCAAAACTACTATTTGGCAACTGCGCAGCTTCTTCCGTTGTAAACGAGCAAACCACAGCCGAAGGAATATTACCGGCCAATGCTTGATACTGATACTCTGTACCGTCTTCCAATCCAGTAAGTTTTGCTGTAAAAGTTACTCCATCTTCCCCTTTTACCGCCTCTACATTAGTCCAATTACTTTCGCCTTTCTTCCGGTAATTAAAGCTCAAGGGTTCCGTTGTCTCATGTATGATTTCTCCTCTCAATTCGGCTCTTGAACTCCATACGTCTCCCACTACTACATCCTTTGTTAGAACAGAAGCGTTAGAAACAACGATTGACAAAATCCCGGTATTGCTCAACCCTTCCGCATCAATCGCACTCAAAGTAAAAGCATAGGAAGCTTCTGCGGTTGTCATCTTTCCAACCAAAGAAGATGTCAATGTCAATGTCAACACCCCAGCTTTTGTAGTCTCATCAAAAGCAGAAACAATCTGCAGTCCATTAGCGGCTAAAGCAGATATTTCATCTTCACCAAGATTAGCCAATTGAAGCGTATTACCCGAAAATCCCCATTCGGTCAGTTTATCACAGGCAAGAGTAGCCTCCGTTAAAGCTGAAGTGACCGCTATTTTAAAAGAGAGTTCACTAGCCGCATTCAAAGCATATATATAAGGTGTACCAAAATCAAAGCCTACTCCTCTAAAAGACGGACGTTGCTTAACCTCCACCTCATCTTCTATCGTCTCCAAAGGAGTCTCGTCCACAGTCACTTGCAAACTAGCACCGCCATCTTCAATATCATCCACAAAATTCAGCTTGAAAGTATAGTGCGTAGCTGATTCTGCCAAAACTTCACCTTCTTTCTCAAATACTTTTTCATTCTGCAACACTCCGGTAAACTTCCACTTCAACGAACTGTCCCCCTCAGACAACATATAATAACCTATAGCGCCGACATTCTCCTGCGTAAAGTCCAATGAACCGAACTTTGTGTATACGGTCATCGTATAATTCTTAAATAATTCGTTCACATTATCACTGAAACTTACTGTAGACAATACATTGGCAATACTGCATTTCACATTCTGCTCCGTCACAGTTCCATTCGTTATCTCGAACGGAGCCATCCCTTTATAATAAGTTTTATCAAAAGAAGCAGAGACCGAATCTCCTGCGGTAACCTTAACATTATAGGCTCCTGACTTCAATTGTAGCTCTTCGGGTACTTCAGAAAGTCCTTTATAATAACGAATCAGCCCCTTGCCATTATAAAGGCGAACCTCACAATTCTTTTCCAACTCCGCCTGTTCATCATCGGTCACAGTGCGCGAAGTTACTACTTTAATGGACGAATCCACGTTGACTTTCATACGTAGTATTCCCTCTCCGTCCAAACGTTCTGTTTCCGTACATCCATTTAACAGCACATACGTCAGAAACACCAATATATAGTAAGCGTTCCTCATCCTTATTCTCCTTCCGCTACCGAAATCAATGTTAATGTTTTCTCTACACTATTTCCGGACTGGTCGATAGCCGTAATAATAAATTTGTGAGTAGCCGGACCATAACTGCCAAGTAGTGGCGTGAATTTAGTAATATCAAACTTCAAAGTCGTTTTGCCCAAAACCTGGTCACCTACAGGAAAGCCTAATGATTCCAATCCCGTTCTCAAATCTCCCGGATAGGCCAAATCAAATTCAGAAGCCAGTCCAACTTCCTCCAATAGCTCCGGAGTCAATGTTTCCGAATCAATCTTCACTTTCAGATTCGAGAATCCATTCTCCGCTTCAATGTTTACAACCACCGTAATACCAATCAGATTTCCACCTTCATCTCTCTTGATAGGCACATCCAAACTCTCATCGATATCGAACCCGTCTCCCACAATAGTCGGCACTTTTCCGCTAGGCGTAGGTGGATTCGGATCTATTATCGTTTCTTCTTCCTCTCTATTTGTAAATCCTTTCTCTATTACTGTACACGTTGCAACGATCACCAGTTTGAGTTTAGTGAATCCTCCCTCAATATAGCCATCATCATTGACATACTTCAAATAGAATTTTATGAGACGATGTTGGCCAGGCTTTACATTCTTAATCGGATAAGGCACTTCCCTTGCCACCCCATCAATAGTTCCGGTCATCACCGCTTTCATAATATTATTGCCATCTACATTCGACTTGAAATATCCATTTCTGGTTTCGTCATACGCAAATGCTAAAGAAGCGTCTCCCACAGTAACAGTGGTTTTCACATCCTCGCCCATCACTTCTTTCAACTTATCATCGTATGTCACAGACACCTTGATATTATTCAACTTACATACCAATGGTTCCAAGTCTTTTACTTTATTAGCCTCAATAGTGAAAGATTCTTCGGCATAATAAAAAGGAACTTCAAACTCTGCCGGTTGCACCTCGTGTGACAAAGCTTGTACTGTATAGCTCCCTACTCTAAGAGTAAATATCTCAGGCAACTCGCTATATTTCCATTCACGTACCAGATTTTGTTCCGCATCGTAAATACGAATCAAATAATTATCCGTATTTACTTCGGACGCACGAGTGATAGGAGTAGAAGAGGAAACCTCAACCGACAAGCCTTTCAAGGAAGCCAGATTCACAGAACCCTCACCCAATTCTACTGTATCATTATCCATCTTCTCACGATCGCAAGCTGTAAAAGAAAGAATTACCGCCAATGCGAAAAACAGTATGTATATTACCTTTTTCATATTTCGTTGTTTTAATATCCAAGTTTCAAATTATCAATTATCAAACGGCTTCCAATGTGAGCATTCCAACCACTTTCCGCATCTGCTAAATCTACCTTAGCATTTTTTTGAGCCTTAGGAGGATTTGCTGTGGATGACCAAAAATGTATATAAATATGTGTTGCTTTCAAACTTTTATAGTCCTCATTATAACTCAAATGTATTATACCATTTTGATACTCAGTATCAGGCGTATTTTGTGATTTCGTCAACGTACCTGAAGCTAAAATCTTCATTTCTCCTTCTGCGCGATTTTGGATTTCAATATAAGCCTTAAACTCATCTGTATCAAAAGGGGTATATTTATATTGGAAAGTAAGACTCAAAGGACGGGAGGTGAAAGTATGCCCACCAGACACAGTTCCCGAACTTCCATTCCAATCATAAGCTCCTATAAATAGCATTCCCGGAAAAATTCCATCATCAACCATTACACTGCTGGAATGTGCATACCCCCCACCAGAAGTAGATCGTAATTCAGCAGCCTTTGTACCATCCGTATTATAAACATAACTCACAGATGAACAAGAAGTAGCCCGGTCTGCTCCCCATGAATTCGCCTGCATCGAACAAGCGTTGTTTGTAGCCCACCATACATCTTGCGCATTCTTTAAAGATGGGAAATAACGATAACAAGTATATTTTTTTATCAATGATTCTAACAGGAATTTACGTTGTTCCGTTGTATAATGCCAGTCTTCAAAATCAGCATTATCAACGTCTGCAGCGACTTCCGTCGTTATCTCCAACTCATTTTCCGCTTTCACATCTCCCGATACAGCTCTCAATGTATATTTATTAGTATTTAGAGGATCTTCAGGCAATCCCGTTATTTCAATGACATCACCATCTTTTGTTTGAGTAGGTATCACCCATGTTCCAGTCTCATACTCCGAAGACTTAATATACTCAATAACAATCGGTTGAGTTTTCATATACTCCTTATCTTTCCCAACAACATGTATAGTAGCTTTTGTTGCCCATACATCCCCTTCAGAAGCTTCCAGACCAAATACAGGAGGATTGACTCCAACAGAAACAGATAAAGTACGCACACCGCAAGTCACATAAACCAGGAAGTTATGCGACGTTATAAAAGGTAAAGCTAATGTTACTTGATGTTGAATACCGTCTGTAAGTACACCAGAGACAGCTATATCCGTTAAGACTTCATCCTTTAGATATTGGAACTTAACTCTGGAAATATCTCCATCCAACGTAACAGGAATAGTAATTGCTTGAAGTCCGACATTTACATTATCCACAGTCCCTACTGCAAACTGATTATCCTGCACGTTCACCTTTATGACTTCATCAACAGCATTGACTCTTCCTGCCTTATCAGTCACCACAAGAGAAAAAGAGACTTCACCATCATCACTCAATAAATAGGGTATTACCTCAGCAAAATCCAACGTAGCCATCTTTTCCACATTAGTACTCAATCCCCGCATGGACAAGCCTAATGATTTCAATTTCTCTAATGTTTCTCCGGTGAGATTGACCAAATCTACAGAAGTCGGCCAACCTTGTGCAAGTAAAGAAGGCGACACCGTAGTCAACACACACTTTTTAATCCCATTACGTGCGGTAACAAGCATAGAAAGAGGAGAAATCGTACTACCCTCTTTCACATCCTGCACCACACCGGATTCATATCCGGAACGAGTAAAAAATGGAGGTTGTATGTTCAATGCTTCATCAGAGACATCTATTTCCACCGGCTTCTCCACAGTAGTTTTGTCAAATGAAATCTTTAATGTAGCGCTCCCCGCATCCACATCCAATTTTATATGATAAAACTCACGAGGCTTTGCCTCATCAATTTCCCCAACTTCCCACTTGGCAGTCTGCCCGTTCTGATTCACGACATTGGCATATATAGTAATAACACCCGGCTTCACATAAGCCGCACGCACTTCATCTTTAACAAAAGTAATAGAATTTCCGCCATCAGACTGTATGACAGTAGAATAATCAGAAAAGTACTTTTTAAATGCATCTGTGTATTCCACAGACAGTTTCACATTCGTCAAATAGCAGGTGATACTAGCTTCAACAGTCTCATCATCTTCCACCGTAATTTCTTGCGTTCCCTCATAATAAGGAGATTCAAAACCCTCTTTTTCCGGATTACCGCAATACGCTTTCAATGTATAAGTCCCCACCGGAACAACAGCATACTTAGGAAACTCGCTAAACTTATCCCACGAAGTTTTAACGACATTTCCATCCATCAAAGCAATCGTAAAGTCTCCAACATCAGGTACTAAATCATCTTCCTCTGTATTCTCTTCTCCACTATCACCGGCCTCAGCACGTGTAGTAGTAGCGTCAATGACATCCTGACTAGTAGCCAGATTCAAAGCAAGCATACCTGTTGCCATATTGGATCGCTTTTGTTCGCTTTCACAAGCAGACAGTACTATTGCCATCAACAACAATACTCTAAAAACTTTTCTCATATTGGTTTATATCTCTAAATTAGCCCGGAATAAATATATCTATTTCTCCTTGTGACATCTTCTTTTGTACTCTTCCTCTCTAAAACTTTGCGCAAAAGTACAGTTTTCTTTCTTTATAATAAAGTATCCAAAGAAAGATTTATCCCGAAATCTGAAAATGAGGACACAATTTGTTTGCTTGACCTAAAAAAAAGACCATAATTTTAAGCATACAACAAAAGATTTCCGTTTTTTAGATGAAAAACAGAACGTTTCCATCTCATGTTTCAAATAAGAACCTACTTATTCAGATAAAAGGAGATTAAAAATTCATCCAAACCAACACGATCGATTCTAGGAAAAGAAAAATGTACTGCAAATATTTCATAGAAACAATGCACCGGTTCATATTAGAAAAGTATTTTTCATCTCTCATATCTCTCATAAAAGCAATATAAATATCATATTACCAAGCCATTACATTATGAGAGATCTTTTTTATTGTACATCTCTCATACTTTCGCCCTACACCTCTCATTGTAAGCCGTATTTTGCAAAACAACTAATGGGATTTTATATAAAGACTACCGTTTAATCTATTGTTTTTCAGTATATAACATCATATTTTCTACAAGATATCACAACCGTTCCACTATAGTAGATAGTTCTGTGCACTAATGTGAACAGTTCCGTGCACTAAAGTACACAAAACTGTTCACTAGAGTGGAAGGTTATGATGTTGGTAAAATAATCCAAAAACAAAGGCTAAATATGCCAACAACATAAGTAAACTGACATATAAACCACTATTAAATTAGAGACAGAAAACACAATGAAAAAAGTCAGTGAAACCTACACAACAATCTATATCCCTGCTCCGGGATATTATGAGAGATAAATCGAGAAAGCATGAGAGATGCAGGGTTCTATACTCCCGGCATCAGCACCACCCCAAGTTTCTTCTTTCCATCCATCTTGACTACTATCGTTTTTTCAAAGCGGACATGGCGGAGGAACTTCGTTTCTTCCACAGCCGGTTGCGCATTGAGGAACTCTTGGTTGTAGACACCATCATTCATAAAGGCATTGATCGTGAAGTAACCCACTCCGAACGAGGTAAGATTCTGGAAGAAATGCGTACCCTGGCTGGGATCAACGCGGTAATTAGTCAGTCCCGCCTCCACTATCACACGGGCTGCCGAGATGTGCGGCCACTTCACCGGAATACCCAGCCACGTGTCGCTGCTTCCCCAACGTCCGGGACCGACAAGCACATAGTTCTTCCCCTCGTTCAAGAACTGCTGATTGATCTTTTCTATCTCCCAAGCAATAGCCTGATTATTGGAAGCACTGTAGCCGTCCGTCTTCACATAGACAACATCCTGAATCTCGTTCATAATGCCATGTCCCAGCGAATTATACGAGCGAAGAATCACCTCATCATCCGGTATATCGTTCAAATCCTCATCCAGCATCTCCTTGCTATCCACAATCGGACGGATCTGCAAAAGATAGAAAGTACCCGTCTTATCCTGATCACGACTTAACGTTGCCGCAAACTCAATCTCAACCGGACGACGCATCTCCTGTTCCCCGTATTTCAAAACCAACTGTAAGATACGAGCCAACGGGAAAACATCATGTTGCAGGATATTAGCAAACGTGATCACCTTGCGTCCTCCCGGATACAAGCCATCCCGGATTATCTGGTCGTACGGGTCGTATGTAGAAGCGATATACTGCAAAGCACCGTCATTTTCCGCCTCTTTCACATGAAGTTTCAACAGATTAAAGCCGTCATCGATCGAAAAGTCATGCCCTGCATTCTTCAAGTCCAACGCATAGAAACGGGTCTGAGTCTCTTTCAAAGCTATTTCCATCTCGCTGGTCTGTAACACCTGATTGGGATGATAAGGAGAAAAACGAAGCGTCATACCGCCATCCACAATATATTTTCCCAATCCAAGAGCCAGATTCACCGTTCCTTCCTCCGCCTTTTCATCACCCAGCGGATAATAATTGAGCGAGCGTGCCACACCGGACATGGAAGGATAATAACGTTCTCCGTATTGATTACCAACGACTTCCTGCAAAATAACAGCCATCTTTTCCTGGTCTATCACGTTCGACGTAGCTTGCATATAAGCCTTGCTGTCACGGAAGTATACCGAAGCATACACTCCCTTGATGGCATCGGAAAGCATACGCAGCATCTCATAGCGATCGTCCAGATAAGGAATCATATACGTATTGTAAATCCCCGCAAACGGCTGATAATGGGAGTCTTCCAACAGAGACGAAGAACGGATGGCAATCGGTGACTTCACCACATCAAAGAAAGTAAAGAAGTCTTCCACCAACCGGTCCGGCAACTTCGCTTTCAGGAAATACCTCAGAATCAAATCATCATCCGCATCCGAAAGGGCAATCTGATACAGATTATTAGTGTCCATAAACTCATCGAACACATCCGTACAAAGCACCACCGTCTTGGGAATGGCTACCCGTGCATTCTCAAACTCATCAAACTCCGGATGACGCTTCACCATGTTATCTATGAAAGCCAGTCCGCGCCCTTTACCTCCGAGCGAACCGTCACCGATACGGGCAAAATTGGAATAACGGTCGAAACGGTCCCGTTTAAAGACGGCAACGACTCCCTGATTCTTCATCTTGCGATATTTTACGATCGCCTCAAAAATGATGCGGCGATGGGCGTCCACATCCTGAAGACTGCTCCATGTTATCGGTTTCAAGAACTCCGCCACGGGAAACATAGCCCGCGAATAAAGCCAGCGGGACACATGATTACGGCTAATGTGATATAAGAATGATTCCGCAGGAACGGCAAACAGAATATTCTGCAACTCTTTCAGATTCCGTACACGGGCAATCTCCTCCCCCGTCTCCGGATTACGGAAAACAAAATCACCGAAACCGAAGTTATCGGAAACAATACGGCGCAGGTCTACATCCATCTTCTTGGAATTCTTGTCAATAAAGCTGGCTCCGTACTTTGCCGCATAGGAAGCATTCTCCGACTCGGAAGACTGGATAATCAAGGGTACGAACGGATCATTCTTACGTATCTCGGCACATAGCTTGATACCCGCCAGACCGTCTTTCTCTCCCCGCTCCACCTTCGGGAAACGTACATCCGTGATCACCCCCAATATATTATTCTGATACTTACGATAAATATTCATTGCCTCCTGATACGTACGCGCCAACACGATTTTAGGCCGCCCGCGCATACGAAGCGTACGCTGGTGCGCATTCAGAGCCTCCGTAGAGAACTCCTGACTCTGCTTCAACACGAACTTATACAGATTGGGGAGAATGGAAGAATAGAAGCGAATGCCGTCTTCCACAACAAGTATCAACTGTACTCCTACCTCCTGCACGTCATGCTCCAGATTCATCTTGTCCTCCATCAGCTTAATGATAGAAACCAGCAAATCGGTATTGCCCAGCCAGCAGAAAACGTACTCGAAAGCACTCAGATCCTCATTGATAATCCGTTTGGTAATACCGTGACTGAAAGGAGTCAGAATGACGATAGGAATGTGTTCATATTTCTCCTTGATATGCCGTCCGATGTCGAAACTGTCATTATCTCCCGTGCTCGGCATACAAATCACCAAGTCGAATGACATACTTTCCAACTGCGCCAATGCCTCCTCTTCGGTAGACACCTGCGAGAAACGGGGCGGATAACGCAGAGAGAGCGAAGTATATTCATTAAAAATCTTCTCATCGATACGTCCGTCATCTTCGAGCATGAAAGCGTCATACGGGTTGGCTATCAGCAGCACGTTGAAAATTCGCCGGGTCATCAAATTGGCGAACTGGGTATCTTTGAAGTAAAGCTGGTTTAATTTATATTTACTAAGCATAGAATTATTCTCCTTTCTTATACCAAATCGTCTTGTTTCAAAATCACATTTTGCAAAGTTAATTCTTTAAATCTCATTTTCCATCATCTTCTTTATAAAGTTTACTTGTTTATCTCTTATTATTTTGTAGTTTTGTACCAATAAGTTTATTCAAAAAGACTTTTTATTCACATGAAAAAAGTAACTTTATTAATGAGTGGAATCATGGTAATGTCATGCGCTCCCCAACAAAAAAAGCCGGTCTACCCCGAGACGGCAAAAGTAGACACTGTAGACGTGTACTTCGGTACGCAAGTTCCCGACCCTTACAGATGGTTGGAAAATGATACCAGCGCAGCTACCACCGCTTGGGTAGAAGCGCAGAACAAAGTGACAAACGAGTATCTGAGCCAAATACCTTTCCGGGAGAATCTCTTGAAACGACTGACGGAACTGGCTGATTACGAGAAGATCAGCGCTCCTGTCAAGAAACACGGCAAATATTATTTCAGCAAGAACGATGGTTTGCAGAATCAAAGCGTGTTCTACGTACAAGATTCATTGGACGGCGAGCCTCGCGTGTTCCTCGACCCCAACAAATTGTCGGACGACGGCACAGTGGCCCTCACGGGACTTTATTTCTCACACGACGGCAAATACACCGCGTACACCATCTCGCGAAGCGGCTCCGACTGGTCTGAAATCTACGTGATGGACACCGAAAGCGGCAAGTTGCTCGAAGACCACATCGAATGGGCCAAATTCACCGACGCTGCCTGGCAGGGAGACGGATTCTATTATAGCGCTTACGATGCTCCGACCAAAGGAAAAGAGTTCTCCAACGTGAACGAGAATCATAAGATCTATTACCACAAGATCGGCGAGCCCCAATCGAAAGACAAGCTGATTTACCAGAATCCGGCTTATCCGAAACGTTTCTACACCTCCGGCACCAGCGAGGATGAACGTATTCTATTTCTGACCGAATCCGGAGCCGGAAGAGGGAACAACCTGTTCATACGGGATTTGAAAAAGCCCGCCTCTCCTTTCATCCAGCTCACCACCGACCTCGATTACCAATATTACCCAATTGAAGTAATCGGCGACCGGATTTATATCTACACCAACTACGGCGCACCGAAAAACCGGATTATGGTGGCGGACATCAACCGTCCGAAACTGGAAGACTGGAAAGAACTCGTGCCCGAATCGGAAGCAGTGCTCTCCAACGCGGAAGTGATCGGTGGCAAACTGTTCCTCACATACGACAAAGACGCCTCCAATCACGCATACGTTTACGACCTCGACGGCAAGCAGTTGCAGGAAATCGAACTGCCCTCGCTCGGTTCGGTAGGATTCAGCGGCAACAAGGACGACAAGGAATGCTTCTTCGGATTTACCTCGTTCACCATTCCCGGCGCTACCTATAAATATGATATGGACAAGAACAGCTACGAACTGTACCGTGCCCCGAAAGTGCAGTTCAACTCGGACGACTTCGTAACGGAACAGGTGTTTTTCCCCAGCAAGGACGGTGTGAAGATTCCGATGTTCCTTACTTATAAGAAGGACTTGAAGAAAGACGGCAAAAATCCGGTATTCCTCTACGGGTACGGAGGTTTCGGTATCAGTCTCAATCCGGGCTTCAGCTCCAACCGTATCCCGTTCCTCGAAAACGGCGGTATCTATGCCCAAGTCAACCTGCGTGGCGGCAGCGAATACGGTGAGGAGTGGCACGTAGCCGGAACCAAAATGCAGAAACAGAACGTGTTCGACGACTTCATCTCGGCCGCTGAATATCTCATCAGCCAGAAATACACCGATAAAGACAAGATAGCGATTGTCGGCGGTTCCAACGGCGGTCTGTTGGTAGGCGCCTGTATGACGCAGCGTCCCGACCTCTTCCGCGTAGCCATCCCGCAAGTGGGTGTGATGGATATGCTCCGCTACCACAAGTTTACCATCGGCTGGAACTGGGCCAGCGATTACGGCACCAGTGAAGACAGCAAGGAGATGTTCGAATACCTCAGAGGTTACTCTCCATTGCACAACCTGAAACCGGGCACAAAATATCCGGCAACTCTGGTAACCACTGCCGACCATGACGATCGGGTAGTCCCCGCCCACTCATTCAAGTTTGCCGCTACCCTGCAAGCCGACAATGACGGGACCAATCCGACCTTGATCCGCATCGACAGCAAAGCCGGACACGGTGCAGGCAAACCTATGGCAAAAGTACTGGAAGAGCAAGCCGACATTTACGGATTCATCATGTATAATCTGGGCATGAAACCGAAATTCTAAAGACCGGCTTTCTATTTGCAAACACATAGAAGCCCCGTTTCCTGTTTTTTACATCACAGGTAGCGGGGCTTTGCGCTTCTTGGGCTCCCAAACTATCATTTTATCATTATTTAATCAAAATAACGCCTTAAAAATAATCACATTCCAAATATTTTCCTATATTTGCAGATAGTTAGTTGACATTTTATCAGAATTAACCTTTTAAACTATAGTATCATGAACATCCAAAAAATCATGTCCTCTCTGGAGGCAAAACATCCCGGTGAATCTGAGTATCTTCAAGCTGTCAAAGAGGTTCTTCTGTCCATTGAAGATATATACAATCAACATCCTGAATTTGAAAAAGCCAAAATCATAGAAAGACTGGTCGAACCCGACCGTATCTTTACTTTCCGTGTGACGTGGGTGGACGATAAAGGCGAAGTGCAGACCAATCTCGGCTACCGCGTACAATTCAACAACGCTATCGGCCCGTACAAAGGCGGTATCCGTTTCCATGCTTCCGTCAATCTTTCCATCCTGAAGTTTCTCGGCTTCGAACAGACTTTCAAGAACGCACTGACCACTCTGCCTATGGGTGGCGGCAAAGGCGGTTCCGACTTCTCACCACGCGGCAAGAGCGACGCTGAAATCATGCGTTTCTGCCAGGCGTTCATGCTGGAGCTGTGGCGTCATCTGGGTCCGGATATGGATGTTCCCGCCGGTGATATCGGCGTAGGCGGACGCGAAGTGGGTTATATGTTCGGTATGTACAAGAAGCTGACACGTGAATTTACAGGAACTTTCACCGGCAAGGGTCTGGAGTTCGGCGGTTCTCTGATTCGTCCCGAAGCTACCGGTTTCGGCGGTTTGTATTTCGTGAACCAGATGTTACAGGCAAAAGGTATTAATATAAAAGGTAAGACCGTCGCAATCTCCGGGTTCGGAAACGTAGCTTGGGGGGCAGCCACGAAAGCCACCGAACTGGGTGCTAAAGTGATTACAATCTCCGGACCGGACGGATACGTTTACGATCCCGACGGCATCAGTGGCGAAAAGATAGACTACATGCTGGAGCTTCGGGCTTCGGGCAATGATATAGTTGCTCCATACGCGGAAAAATATCCGGGTGCGACCTTCGTCGAGGGCAAGCGTCCGTGGGAAGTAAAAGCTGATATTGCACTTCCTTGTGCAACTCAGAATGAATTAAATGGAGAAGATGCACAAAATCTCATAAAAAATGACGTACTTTGTGTCGGAGAAATTTCCAACATGGGCTGTACGCCGGAAGCCATCGATCTATTCATCGAGCATAAAAAGATGTACGCACCGGGTAAAGCAGTCAACGCAGGCGGTGTTGCCACATCCGGGCTGGAAATGTCTCAAAACGCCATGCACCTCAGCTGGAGTGCCGCAGAAGTGGATGAAAAGCTTCATGCAATCATGCACGGCATCCATGCCCAATGTGTGAAATACGGCACGGAGCCCGACGGATACATTAACTATGTGAAGGGAGCCAACATTGCCGGATTCATGAAAGTAGCCCATGCAATGATGGGACAAGGCGTCATTTGATAATTAAAAATTAAAGATTAAAAGGTAGAAAATAGAAGGTGGACGGGAGCTGGTTGGCTTGGGATTCACAAATTATTTAATTTTTAGTTTCTAATTTTTAATTTCTAGATTCATTTAGAAGACTTTGTTTAGTTGTATTTGTATTTGTGGTTTGCGCCACTCGCCTCCTGTGACAGGACGCGGGTGGCGCTATTTTTATGAGATTAACGTTATTTTCGATGGGAATTAATTATCTTTGCAGCATTATCGAATAAATAAATAAATAACTAAATAAAAATGCTACAACCCGAATTAAAATTCCGTCGCGATAAGATTCGCAGTCTGATGGCGTTGCAGGGCATTGACGCTGCGCTCATTACTTGTAATACAAATCTGATTTATACATACGGCTGCGTTGTCAGCGGTTACCTTTATCTTCCGCTCCATTCACCCGCATTGTTGTTTTTCAAACGTCCCAACAATATCACAGGCGAACATTCGTTCCCTATCCGCAAACCGGAACAGATTGTCGATCTGCTGAAAGAAAACGGATTGCCCATGCCAACCAAGCTGATGTTGGAGGGCGACGAACTTCCTTACACGGAATATTGCCGTCTGGCAAGTCTCTTCCCCGAGACCGAAGTGGTGAACGGCACTCCGCTGATCCGTCAGGCACGTAGTGTGAAGACACCGGTTGAAATCGAAATGTTACGCCGTTCGGGCATTGCCCATGCGAAAGCTTACGAACAGATTCCGAGCGTATACCGTCCGGGAATGACGGATATAGAATTCTCTATCGAGATAGAACGTCTGATGCGCCTGCAAGGGTGCCTGGGCATTTTCCGGGTGTTCGGACGCAGCATGGAAATCTTCATGGGCAGCGTACTCACGGGAGACAACGCCGGATACCCTTCTCCATACGACTTCGCACTGGGCGGACAAGGTCTCGACCCTGCCCTGCCGGGAGGAGCCAACAAGACTCCGTTGAAAGAAGGACAAAGCGTCATGGTCGATTTAGGCGGCAACTTCAACGGATATATGGGCGACATGAGCCGGGTGTTCTCTATCGGAAAACTGCCGGAAGAAGCTTATGCGGCACATCAGGTCTGTCTGGATATTCAGGAAAAAATAGCTTCCATTGCCCGTCCGGGTGTTTCCTGCGAGCAACTGTATGACACCGCCATCCAAATAGCGACGGAAGCCGGATTCAGAGACAAATTCATGGGAACCAACCAGCAAGCGAAGTTTATCGGCCACGGCATCGGCCTCGAAATCAACGAAGCTCCCGTACTGGCCCCCCGCATGAAGCAGGAACTCGAACCGGACATGGTGTTTGCCCTCGAACCGAAAATCGTACTTCCGGGAGTAGGTCCTGTAGGTATAGAAAACTCTTGGGTGGTGACGAACGAAGGTATCGAAAAACTAACGAACTGCCGTGAAGAAATCATTGAGCTGAGTTAAACTCGTCCGGACACAAACCTTATTCAAACAATCCAATAATATGAATTACGCATCTGTTTCATTCATCGGCAGTGCTTTACTTTTGCCTACATTATCCATCCATGCGCAGCAAAGAAACGCCCAACCGAATATTTTATTTATTCTCTGCGATGACATGGGATATGGAGATTTGGCCTGCTACGGTCAACCGTTTATCCGCACCCCTCATATCGACGCTATGGCAAATGAAGGGATGCGCTTCACGCAGGCGTATGCCGGTAGCCCTGTCAGCGCACCTTCAAGAGCTTCAGTCATGACGGGACAGCACAGCGGTCATTGCGAAGTGCGGGGAAACAAAGAATATTGGAAAAATGCTCCCACCGTGATGTATGGGGACAATAAAGAATACGCGGTAGTAGGGCAACATCCATACGATCCGGAGCACATCATACTGCCGGAAATAATGAAAGACAACGGATATACTACAGGAATGTTCGGTAAATGGGCAGGAGGCTATGAGGGCTCCTGCTCCACTCCCGACAAACGGGGTATAGACGAATACTACGGCTACATCTGCCAGTTTCAAGCGCACCTCTACTATCCTAATTTCTTAAACCGTTACAGTAAAGCATTGGGTGATACCGGAGTGGTACGCATAGTTATGGACGAAAACATCAAGTATCCGATGTTCGGTCCCGAATACCGGAAACGTCCTCAATATTCCGCCGACATTATCCATCAAAAAGCTTTGGAATGGCTGAACAGACAAGATGGCAAGCAACCGTTCTTCGGCATATTCACCTACACTCTTCCCCATGCGGAACTTGTACAGCCGGAGGACTCGATTCTGAACGAATACAAAGCGGAGTTTAGTCCTGATAAAATTTTCAAAGGTAGTAAATGGTCACGTTATAATGCGGTTACCCATACGCACGCTCAATTCGCCGGCATGATTACCCGTCTGGATTATTATGTAGGCGAAGTACTGAAAAAGCTGAAAGAGAAAGGGCTGGACGAGAACACATTAGTCATTTTCTCCAGCGACAACGGTCCTCATGAGGAAGGTGGAGCCGACCCTACTTTCTTCGGTAGAGACGGAAAGTTGCGCGGATTGAAACGCCAGTGCCACGAAGGCGGTATACGCATTCCGTTCATAGCCCGTTGGCCGGGACGTGTGCCCGCCGGTGAAGTGAGCGACCACATCTGCGCTTTCTATGACTTAATGCCTACTTTCTGCGAAGTGGCGGGTATCAAGAATTATGAAAAGAAATACCGCAATAAAAAGAAGGAGACCGACTATTTTGACGGAATCTCTTTTGCACCGACATTACTGGGAAAGAAAAAGCAAAAACAACATAAATTCCTGTACTGGGAATTCGACGAGACAGACCAGATAGCAGTGCGCATGAACGACTGGAAGCTAATCGTAAAAAAAGGAAGTCCCTCATTGTATAACTTGAAGACGGACATCCACGAAGACAACGATATAGCCCTCCAGCACCCGGACATTGTAAAAAAAATGAAAGCCATCATCTTTGAACAACATACTCCGAATCCACATTTCTCGGTAACATTACCTAGCCGATAACCGGTGTCAGCCCCATCTTCTTTGCCCGTGCCAACATAAAGGTGCGGGCAGCTTCATATTCATTCGGGATCACTCCATCCAGAATCGCATCCTTTATCGCACTTTTCAGAGTCCCCACCTCCCGGCACGGTTGCAATCCGAAAGTTTCCATGATCTCCTCACCGCTCACAGGGGGCTGGAAATTGCGAATCCGGTCTTTTTCCTCCAGGTCTTTCAGCTTCTGCCGCACCAATTGAAAGTTATTCAGGAAACGTTGCTTACGTTCCATATTTTTAGAAGTGATGTCCGCTTCACAGAGCGTCATCAGGTCGTCGATGTCATCCCCCGCCTCAAAAAGCAGACGGCGGACAGCCGAATCCGTCACTACATCATCCGCTATCACGATAGGACGCATATGGAGACTGACCATCTTCTGCACATACTTCATCTTCTCATTCATCGGCAACTTCATCTTCCGGAAAATATTCGGAATCATCTTCTCACCGATAAAATTATGATTATGGAAAGTCCATCCCGCCTTCGGTTCCCAACGTTTAGTCACAGGTTTGGCAATGTCGTGCAGCAAGGCAGCCCAACGCAACCAAAGATTGTCGGTCTTTTTGCTGATATTATCCAGCACTTCGAGCGTATGATAAAAATTATCCTTATGCGAACGCCCGTTCCGGGTTTCCACCCCCTGCAAGGCAGCCAGCTCCGGAAAAATCAACGGGAGCAGCCCGCTACGGTCCAAGTCAATAAAACCTTTCGAGGGAATCGGTGAAAGAATTATCTTATTGAGTTCGTCGGCAATACGCTCGCGCGATATAATTTCAATCCGGTCCTTATTGCGGCAAAGAGAATCGAACGTGTCATCGTCAATATAAAATCCCAACTGCGTGGCAAAACGGATACAACGCATCATCCGCAACGGATCGTCACTAAAGGTGATGTCCGGATCGAGCGGAGTGCGGATCGTCTTCTCCTTCATATCCTCCAGTCCTCCGAACGGGTCTACCAGTTCACCGAAGCGTCCCTTATTGAGGCAGACGGCGAGGGCATTAATTGTGAAGTCACGACGGTTCTGATCGTCTTCCAACGTCCCGTCCTCCACAATCGGCTTGCGAGAATCCCGTTGGTAGGACTCTCTGCGCGCCCCCACAAATTCCACTTCCGTACCTTTATATTTCACCTGTGCCGTTCCGAAGTTCTTGAAGACAGAGACATGAGCGCCGCGTCCCAGATGTTTTCCGAGCGCTTCCGCCATCGCTATCCCACTGCCTACCACCACCACGTCTATATCTTTAGAGGGACGTTGCAGAAAAATATCACGAACATAGCCGCCTACGACGTAACACTCCAAACCGAGCGTATCAGCCGTTTCGGCTATCTTCCCGAAGATGGGCTCGCTAAAATGCTGCTTCAATTCCTCTTGAGTCAACTCTATCATTCTTCTTAGTTATAAGTTTTGAGGGGACAAAATTACAAAAATAAGGGATATATTCGTACTTTTGCCCTAAATAACCAAATAGTAAACAGAATTTGTGATGAAAAAACTAACAATCTTCTTTTGCGGAACACTGGCACTGGCTGCCTGCGGAAATGGAATCGAGAAAAAAGCCAATGAGAAACTGATGGTTGCCCAAGCGGCCTACGAACGTGGCGACTATGAAGAAGCCAAGTCGCAGATCGACAGTATAAAGATTTTGTATCCCAAAGCGTTCGAGGCACGCAAAGCGGGACAGGCATTGATGCTGGATGTAGAGACGAAAGCGCAGCAGAAAACGCTTGCTTACCTGGACAGCGCCCTCCGGGCCAAGACTGAGGAGTTTAATGCCATCAAAGACAAATTCATCCTTGAGAAAGATGCGGAATACCAACAGGTGGGCAATTATCTATGGCCTACGCAGACTGTCGAAAAAAACATGCACCGTTCTTTCCTCCGCTTTCAGGTGGACGAGCTGGGCAAGATGAGCATGACTTCCATCTACTGCGGTTCCGGCAACATCCATCACGTAGGGGTCAAAGTGATTGCTCCCGACGGCAGCTTCGCAGAAACTCCCGCCTCCAAAGACAGTTATGAGACAACCGACATGAATGAGAAAATAGAGAAAGCGGACTATAAACTGGGGGAGGACGGTAACGTTATCGGCTTCATCAACTTCAACAAGGACAAAAATATCCGTGTGGAATTTATCGGCGACCGCTCCTATAAAACGACTATGAGCCCGACCGACCGCCAGGCTGCGGCAAATGTCTACGAATTGGCGCAAATCCTCTCCGCCATGCAGGAGATAAAGAAAGAACAGGAAGCCGCCAACTTGAAAATCGGATTTATCAATAAGAAGAAAGAACGGAAAGCACAGGAAGAACCGACGGATAAACAATGAAAGCCATCACTCTAAGATAAAAAAGACAGACGGGTCACTTCACCCGTCTGTTCAATTGATTATTAGCCTTTCCGGGCTTTGATTTCCCCACTCGTTTACCGGAGCCTTTCTTTTTCCCGGTTCCTGTCTTTGCCTTTCCGGCAAAAGGGTTGTTATTTTTCTTGATCGGCATAACGCTACCTATTAGTCCCCCTCATAAAATTCTCTCAGGAACCAGCGAGCCACGAAGTCCCAGTTGTCGTGAAGCAATGCCTTTCCGTTCTCAAACGGGAATTGCGCCTCCGGCAACAAGTTATGTTCCATGCCATACTTCAACAAATCGAACGGGCACAATCCCCCTTCACAGAACATCTCGTATGCTTCCTCCTCCGTTGTCGCAGCGTCATACAACGGATTATTCCCCGCTGCAAAGTATTTGGCAACATCCGGAGCCACCAGCACGCCTTTCGGATTGCCATAGACAACGAAGTTGTCAAACTCCGCCAGTTCGGGCAACAAAGTCTCTTCATCGTCTTCCCATTTCAGAGAATGGACGAAGAAAAACTTCAGGGCATCATACGAGTCAAAGAACATGAGCGGTTCGCCTTTACCGGCTTCCAGAAAAAGTTCCACATCCGTCGGCAATGCCGCTCCCGGCACAATCTCAGGCAGAGGTTCACGTTCCTTTTCCATCAGCCTCCTGTCCATCATCCAGTTCGAAGCCAGCTCATCACTGATAGGAGCCGACTCGAAAGCCGCATCCAGACGTTCGTAAAGTACGTCCGCCAACTCAAGCAACGTCTCACCCAACGGATTCTCCACGTCGTTGAACGGGCAACTGTCACTGCTCTTCGAACTGAGCGTCCACAGAAGAAAAGCGATATCCTCACGGTTAATCTCGTCCGGCAAGTAATCCTCCGTCAACGAATAGAACGGCAGATAACGACCATAACTCCTCTTATGCCAATGGATAAATTCCCGCCAGTTTCCCGCATCCGCCACGCAGTCCTCCAGATACAAAGCGCACGTCAGAGCCAACCGGCGCTGGTCTTCCGCTACGTCCGGGTTTCCTTCATACAAAGGGAAAGTCATCACCAACGGCAACAGCTCATTGGCCAACCCCATGTACCACTCGTCCGTATCCGTTTTCTTCGTCCGGTGATGAATCTCAAGCCACGGGCGCATATAAATCTTTGATTGCTTCATCATTATAATCGTTTCAAAGCCAGTTTAATAACCTTTTCCACCGGAGCTTCCGGCTCTTCCTTCAAGATAGCCAGCACCACCTTCTGCGAAGGCGCAGCAGCAAAGCCAAGCATCGTCAATGCAGCCACAGCTTCCTCCTGCACTTCCGCGTTGGCAGTCTGCAGCAGCATACCACCAACGGCACTTCCACCGGCAGCGGACGCTCCCATTGTTTTTATCTTATCTTTCAGGTCGACAATCACCCGTTGCGCAGTCTTCAGCCCGATTCCCTTCACCGTCTTCAACAAGTTCGCATTCTCGGTACTGATGACGTTTACCAGCTCGGCAGGCGAAAGGGCGGAGAGGATCATACGCGCCGTATTCCCGCCAATGCCCGACACGGAAATCAGCAACAGGAAAATCTCCCTCTCCTGCTTCTCGGCAAATCCGTAGAGCACATAAGCGTCCTCACGAATGGCTTCATATATATACAACTTACAGGTTTTCTTTCCCTGAATGGCCGAATAGGTGTTCAGAGATATATTGGCGGCATAGCCCACCCCGTTACAGTCGATCACTGCGGTTGCCGGACTAAGTTCGGCAAGCTCGCCTCTAATGTATTCTATCATAACGGGTACAAAGATAAAACAATTTCACCACAGAGGACACAGGGGCCACAGAGTTTTTTCGATGCAGCACATCACACCCTGATTTGCTTTCATGCGGACCGGTATTGCCTGCTAGTGAAAAAAAATAAAATATTAAAGCTGATGAACCAAAGTTAGTAGTAATTTGTTTACTTTTGCAGGTAAAAGAAAGAAATTTGTTCATTAAAACCAAGAAAAGAATGAAAAAAGTAAGAGCTGCCATCGTTGGTTATGGCAACATCGGGCATTATGTACTTGAAGCACTTCAGGCAGCACCTGATTTCGAAATAGCCGGAGTCGTTCGCCGTGCCGGAGCAGAGAACAAACCGGAAGAGTTAGCAAACTACGCAGTAGTGAAGGACATAAAAGAGCTGGGAGAGGTAGACGTAGCTATTCTTTGCACGCCGACCCGCAGCGTAGAGAAATATGCCAAAGAATACCTGGCGATGGGCATTAATACAGTGGACAGTTTCGATATCCATACCGGCATCGTAGACTTGCGCCGTACACTAAACGCTACCGCCAAAGAGCATAAAGCCGTATCGATCATCTCTGCCGGATGGGATCCGGGAAGTGACTCCATCGTACGCACCATGCTGGAAGCAATCGCTCCGAAAGGTATCACGTACACGAACTTCGGTCCGGGTATGAGCATGGGACACACCGTAGCCGTGAAAGCGATTGACGGAGTGAAGGCTGCCCTTTCCATGACTATTCCGACCGGAACGGGAATCCACCGCCGCATGGTATACATCGAACTGAAAGACGGATATAAATTCGAAGAAGTAGCTGCTGCCATCAAAGCAGATCCTTACTTTGTGAACGATGAAACACACGTGAAACTCGTTCCGAGCGTAGACGCCCTGCTCGACATGGGACACGGCGTGAACCTGACCCGCAAGGGCGTATCCGGCAAAACCCAGAACCAGTTGTTCGAATTCAATATGCGTATCAACAACCCCGCACTGACCGCACAGGTATTGGTGTGCGTGGCACGCGCTTCCATGAAACAGCAACCGGGATGTTACACAATGGTAGAAATTCCGGTAATCGACCTCCTTCCGGGCGACCGCGAAGAGTGGATCGGACATTTGGTTTAGTCGGGTTTAGTCGAGGGACATTGAAAAACAAACGATATAGCAACCGGGAAGAATGGGCGAACACCCTCAGTCATGGGGCAGGCATTCTTCTCGGAATCGTAGCAGGATATTTCTTACTGCGAAAAGCTTCCGTTGCTGCTGATCCGCGATGGGCAGTGCCCTGCGTGATTGTCTATCTGGCGGGGATGCTTTCTTCTTACGTCAGTTCTACCTGGTATCACGGCAGTCGTCCGGGAGCGCTGAAAGAACAGCTCCGTAAATTTGACCACGGAGCTATTTATCTGCACATAGCAGGCACTTATACTCCGTTCACACTACTCGTCTTGCGCCATGCAGGCGGTTGGGGATGGGGTATTTTCACATTTGTCTGGCTGTCCGCCATTGCCGGTTTCATCCTTAGTTTCAAAAAGCTGAAAGAGCATAGCAATCTCGAAACGGTTTGTTATGTGGGTATGGGGGCATGTATACTGGTGGCAATGAAGCCTCTTCTCGATCAGTTGGAAATGGCCGGTGCCTCCCCCGCTTTCTGGTGGCTGATAGGCGGAGGTATTTCATACATTACAGGAGCTGTATTCTATTCGCTGCGCAAGCCTTATATGCACGCCGCTTTCCATCTGTTCTGTCTCGGCGGAAGCGTAGGACACATCGTGGCGATCTGGCTGGTTTTATAGATATCAGACATCCGTTAACATTCAACGCAGTTAAATCTGAAAATTAACAAATAACCCATCATAATATAGACAAGAAGAACAACGGAGAGTTTCACACAACTTTTAAAGAATAACTTAAAGAAAAGTTTCCCAAAACGGAAAACTTTCTGTATCAGCAAGAAAGAAAAGTTTCCCAAAATTTAATGTTAAAAGCGAACCAAGCTATTGGATTATCTCCTATCTTTGTATCCGGTTTCGGAACTAAAAAGAGGTTTAGTCAATGAGGGAACGCTGTGCAAATCGGCGACAGTACCCGCTGCTGTAATTCTCTAAGAATCCGCACGGTAAGCCACTGCATCGGCAACGGATGTGGGAAGGTGTTGCGGGGGAGAGATAAGTCAGAAGACCTGCCGGAATCAGAATCAACTTATTATTAATCACTTTCGGGAGTTAAAGTTATGAACTACGCGGAAATTTGTATCATCAAACGTGATGGTAAAAGAGAAGATTTCTCTATCAGTAAGATCAAGAATGCGATCAGTAAGGCATTCAATGCAACCGGTATCCAAGATGAACAGCAGTTGGTGGCTGACATCACGATGAACGTAATCAGCCAATTTGCCACCCCTACTATTACCGTAGAGGAGATTCAGGACCTGGTGGAAAAAGCATTGATGAAGGTGCGCCCTGAAGTAGCGAAGAAGTACATTATCTATCGCGAATGGCGGAACACGGAACGGGACAAGAAAACCCAGATGAAGCACGTGATGGACGGTATCGTCGCCATCGACAAGAACGATGTCAATCTGAGCAACGCCAACATGAGCAGCCACACGCCTGCCGGGCAAATGATGACTTTCGCCTCCGAAGTGACCAAAGATTATACCTATAAATACCTGTTGCCGAAACGTTTTGCGGAAGCACACCAACTGGGCGACATCCACATCCACGACTTGGATTACTATCCGACAAAGACGACGACCTGCATCCAGTATGACTTGGACGACCTCTTTGAACGCGGATTCCGTACCAAGAACGGAAGTATCCGCACGCCACAGAGCATTCAGAGCTACGCCACGCTGGCAACCATCATTTTCCAAACCAACCAGAACGAGCAACACGGAGGACAGGCAATCCCCGCCTTCGATTTCTTCATGGCGAAAGGAGTAGCGAAGTCATTCCGCAAACACTTGGCTTCGTTCATCAACTTCTACGTGGCGATGGAAAACGGAAGCCAGGCGGACGAAAAGACTATCCGAACGTTGATCGAGGAATATCTTCCCTCCATCAAGTCCACCGAAACCGAACGCGAGACATTACGCATCGCTCTGATAGCCTTGCAAATCATCATAGACAAGGAGCACCTCGCAAGAATTGTGGAAAAGGCTTATCAGCAGACCCGCAAGGACACGCATCAGGCGATGGAGGGATTTATCCACAACCTGAACACGATGCACTCTCGTGGAGGTAACCAGGTGGTATTCAGCTCGATAAACTACGGCACGGACACTTCCGCCGAAGGCCGCATGGTGATTGAAGAGTTACTGAAAGCCACAATCGAGGGACTGGGCACACGAGGTGAAGTGCCCGTTTTCCCCATTCAGATTTTCAAGGTGAAGGACGGGGTGTCTTACTCGGAAAAGGATTTTGAAAAGGCTATGAAAGCGGAGAATATAGAAGAGGCCATGAACGACCGTTACGAAGCTCCCAACTTCGACTTGCTGCTGAAAGCCTGCCAGACAACCGCAAAAGCGTTGTTCCCGAACTTCATGTTCCTCGACACGCCTTTCAACACGAACGAGAAATGGAAAGCGGATGATCCGAAACGGTACATCTACGAGTTGGCAACGATGGGTTGCCGCACCCGTGTGTTTGAAAACGTGGCAGGAGAAAAGTCATCATTGGGGCGAGGCAATCTGTCTTTCACCACGCTCAATATGCCGAGACTCGCCATCGAAGCCCGCATCAAGGCGGAGAATCTGATAGAAGACGAACGCAACACGGCTGCCATAGAACAGAAAGCTAAGGAGATTTTCATTGAATCCGTGCACTCTATGGCTGCTTTGGTGGCAGACCAGCTTTACGAACGTTATCAGTACCAACGTACAGCTCTTGCACGCCAGTTCCCTTTCATGATGGGGAATAATGTATGGAAAGGCGGTGCGGACTTGAACCCGAACGAGCAGGTGGGCGACGTATTGCGCAGCGGAACGCTGGGAATCGGATTCATCGGCGGACACAACGCGATGGTGGCACTCTACGGAGAGGGGCACGGACACAGCCGGAAGGCATGGGACACGTTGTACGAAGCGGTGATGGAAATGAATAAGGTAGTAGACGAATACAAAGCGAAATACAACTTGAATTACTCTGTTCTGGCTACTCCCGCCGAAGGACTCTCCGGACGTTTCACCAAAATGGACAGACGGAAGTACGGGAAGATTCCCGGAGTGACGGACCGGGATTATTATGTCAACTCTTTCCACGTGGATGTAAAAGAGCCGATCAGCATTGTAGAGAAAATCAAGTGCGAAGCTCCTTTCCACGCCATCACACGCGGTGGACATATCACGTATGTAGAACTGGACGGCGAAGCACAGAAAAATGTACGCGCCATCGCCAAAATCGTGAAAGTGATGCACGACGAGGGAATCGGCTACGGCTCGATCAATCATCCGGTGGATACGTGCCACAACTGCGGTTACAAAGGGGTGATTTTTGATAAATGCCCGGTTTGCCAAAGCGAAAGCATCCTCCGTATGCGTCGCATCACAGGCTATCTGACCGGTGATTTAAGCTCGTGGAACTCTGCCAAACGAGCAGAAGAAAAGGACCGGGTAAAGCACTTGTAGAAGTTGAGAGTTGAGAAGGGAGAGTTGAGAGTGAAGGGAGATGATGTTTTAACTCTCAACTCTTAATTCTTAATTCTCAACTTCCAATTTTTAATTCCCAACTTTTAACTCCCAATTCTTAACTCCTAGCTCTTATTTTTACTTAAATCACTTTATCTCAACCAGTTATGAAAACTCTCAGCTCTCAACTCTCAACTCTCAACTTATTAACGACCTATCCGGAGACGATAGTAGATGGTGAGGGGATCCGGTATTCTATTTACCTTGCCGGATGTTCTCATCACTGTCCCGGCTGCCACAATCCGGAAAGCTGGAATCCGGAAGCGGGGGAACGGTTGACAGAGGAGAAGATTCAAAGCATTATCAAGGAGATTAAAGCCAATCCGCTGCTGGATGGGGTGACATTCTCCGGTGGAGATCCGTTCTATGATCCGGAAGCATTCCTGTCGCTCGTCAGGCGGGTGAAGGAGGAAACCGGGATGAACGTGTGGTGCTACACTGGTTATACTTACGAAGAGATTCAGGAACACCCCCGCTTGAAGGCAATACTAACCTATATCGACGTACTGGTGGACGGACGTTTTGAGCAGTCGCTTTTCTCTCCCTATCTGGAGTTCAGAGGAAGCAGTAATCAAAGGATTCTGAAGCTGAACCGTTAAATTTTAACATAGAGTCCGGCTTCTTGCGGGACAAGGCGGGAAGGGAAATGGAGAAAGGGCGGTTCTTGGTAGAGAGAAAAGGCGGTTCCTTGAATACAAAAAAGGCGTTTTAACACAGTGTTAAAACGCCTTTTTTGTATTCAAGAGAACGGGGATGTTAGTTTGTTGATTATAAGCTATTTGCTATACAAATATGCTCTTGCTTCCCTGTAATCGGAAGGTCTTTCTACTTTTATAAAGTTTCATGAAGTTGCTGAAATCGCAACTTCATGAAAACAGGATTTCCTTCAAGAGATTCAGAAGAAGAACCTCAAAATATCATTGAAATTCGCCCATATAAGAAGACCGAAGAGCAGGACCATACCGGTCATCTGGGCATACTCCATAAACTTGTCGCTCGGTTTGCGGCGGGCTATCATCTCGTAGAAGAGGAAGAGCACATGACCACCGTCCAATGCGGGAATAGGCAGTATATTCATGAAAGCCAGAATAATGGACAGGAAAGCTGTCATGTACCAGAACTGATGCCAATCCCACGTTGCGGGGAAAATACTGCCAATCGTTCCGAAGCCACCCAGCTGCTTGGCTCCTTCTTTAGAGAAGAGGTACTTCATATTTCCGACATAGCCTTCCAACGTCTTGACACCGAGCGAGATACCTGCGGGGAAAGATTCGAGGAAAGCATACTCCTTTTTCACCATCGGCAACAAACGGTCGGTCAACACGCAAGCGGTCACACCCATCAGGTAAGCGGAATCCACACGCATACTCAGCGTGTCCTCCACGCCGCCACGTACATAAGTGAGGGTGATCAAACGCGGGTCGATACTGTCATTGAGAAGCGCAGCCTCGTTTTTCTTACGTTCCGCCATCATTTCCTTGAAATCGGAGAAAGAGATAGGCGTTCCGTTCAGGGCAATGATACTATCGCCCGGCAAAATACCCGCTTGCGCGGCAGGAGAGTTGACCATGACGCTATCTACAACGTACGGAAAACGATAGGAGGCAAAACGGACACTGTCCACCAGGAGGCGTTGCATAAAGTCTTCGGGAATGTAAACTGAGGCTTTCGCACCGTTGCGCAGTACGCTTACTTCGCGGGCGTCGGCAATCTGGCTCAACATATCACCGTCATATCGCTCGAAAGGAACACCATCGGCAGAAAGCAGTATGTCACCGTCTTTGAAGCCGACAGACTTGGCGGTCTCGTTGAAGTCCATGCCGAGAGGAGCTTCCTGTACCTTTATATACTGGTCGCCCCATGCAAAAAGAATCATCGAATAGATGAACAGCGCCAACAGGAAGTTGAACAGCACCCCGCCAACCATAATGAGCAGGCGTTGCCAAGCGGGTTTGGAACGAAACTCCCACGGTTGCTCAGGCTGCTTCATCTGTTCGGTATCCATCGACTCGTCAATCATACCGGCAATCTTCACATAACCGCCCAACGGCAGCCAGCCTACGGCATATTCCGTTTCGCTTTTCTTGGGTTTGAACTTAAACAGAGTGAACCAGGGGTCGAAGAATAAGCAGAATTTTTCTACACGCACCTTAAACAGACGGGCAAAAAGGAAATGCCCGCCTTCATGAATGATAACGAGCAAAGACAAGCTCATAATCAATTGGAGGGCACGAATCAAAAATGTTTCCATGTTTATTATATTACAATTTATATTTTACGAATTACTATTTACTTTTTACTATCCACACGAATGAATAGTTTTTTTGGGGGAGGAACTAAAGACTTTGCCGACCCACCAGTCCGGAAGCAATTCGCCGCGCTTCCGCATCGGTAGCTACATAGTCATCGTACGTGGGGTTGGCTACAAACGTAGCCTGCTCCATCGTCTTCTCTATCACATCACTCATGCCGAGAAAGCTGATACCGTCTTTCAGGAAAGAAGCGACTACCACTTCGTTGGCCGCATTGACGATGCAAGGCATATTCCCTCCCCGATACATCGCTTCGTAAGCGAGAGCGAGGTTGCGGAACCGTTTCGTGTCGGGCTGTTCAAACGTCAGGTTCGTGCATTTGGAGAAATCAAGCCTGTCGAAAGAGGCACTGATACGGTCCGGATAGGAGAAGGCGTATTGGATAGGCAGACGCATATCAGGCATACCGAGCTGCGCTTTCACCGCCCCGTCTTCAAACTGCACCATAGAGTGGATCACGGATTGCGGATGCACCACGACTTCAATCTGGCTGGGCTGAACGCCAAACAGCCACTTCGCCTCGATAACCTCAAAACCTTTGTTCATCATAGAAGCGGAGTCGATGGTAATCTTGGCCCCCATCTCCCAGTTGGGGTGTTTCAAGGCTTGCGTCTTGGTCACGTACTTAAGCTGCTCCAGCGTGCAGGTACGGAAAGGTCCCCCCGAAGCGGTCAGTATGACTTTCTCTATCGGATTGCCGACTTCTCCTGCCAAACACTGAAAAACAGCGGAATGTTCGGAGTCCACCGGCAAAATCGGTGTACGGTATTGCTGTGCCAGTTCATTAATCAGTTCTCCCGCCACGACCAACGTCTCCTTATTCGCCAATGCAATGGCTTTCTTTGCCCGAATCGCATTCATGGTAGGTTTCAGTCCGGCATAGCCGACCATCGCCGTCAATACCATATCAATCGGACCGGCTTCCACTATCTGGCAGATGGCGTCAGTTCCCGCGTATACCTTTATAGGCAGGTCGCTCAAAGCTTCTTTCAGTTCGGTATATTTCTCTTCGTTGGCTATCACGACAACTTCCGGCTGAAACTTCCGCGCCTGAGCTATCAGCAGCTCCACGCGATTGTTGGCCGTCAGCGCGTATGCCTCGTACAGATCGGGATGTTCCTCTATCACCTGCAATGCCTGTGTGCCGATAGACCCGGTAGAGCCTAAAATGGCTATTTGTTTCTTCTTTTTATTAGTTTCTATATTCATTTCTTATATATTCTCCTCACTAAAAAACGATATACTTCTCAGGATTCACCGGATGGCCTTTGTACCAAAGCTCGAAATGCAGGTGCGGACCCGTGCTGAGAGTTCCACTGTTGCCCACCAAAGCGATGGCTTCGCCCCCTTTCACACGGTCACCCTCTTTCTTGAGCAGAGAGCCGCAATGCTTATAAACCGATATCAAATCCTGACTATGTTGCACACCGATCAGGTAGCCTGTTTCGGCGGTGTAGGTACTCAGAATAACGGTTCCGTCCATCGTTGCCAGCACACTTTCATTGGGATTGGCGGCAATATCCGTTCCGTAGTGTTTCTTTTTTGCATCGAAGCGATCGGAAACCATTCCCCGCGTCGGGCGGTACAGGATAAGTCCCGTCACATCCGGCCGGGAGGTGATGGAAGTCAGGTTGTATTTCTCTGTTTCTTCGTATTGACGGCGGAATTCCTCTTCGCGCTTGGTGCGTTCCATCAAGGTGTCTTTGCGGACGGTAGTCAGCGAGTCGAGCGTCTGCACACTGTCGACGGGTATATTGCCGCTGAAAATGTCCTGAATGTTCATAATATAGAGGTTCTGCCGGTTGAGTACCTGTTGCAGAGAGTCCACCCGCAAGGCGTTACCCACGATTTGGGAACGGACCTCACTGTTCATATAACCCGGAAGGTAGTTGCGCAAAGGGGTGAAAGCGATGATGCAGGCTGCGATCAGAAACAACACCGTCAGTACGCTGAGCAACACGGAAAGGCCATTGAGCTTGGACACACGAAGCCCGACAATCTCTTCAAGCGTGTTTTCATTGACAATCGTCAGTTTATACTTGAACTTGAAATTTTTCCAGAAAGCTTTGCTTCGTCTTCTCTTTGGCATTTGAACAATTAAAAATTAAAGATTAAAAATTAAAAAGGAGGACCGATTTATGTTCCTCTTCAGATACGGATTATACGGGACAATCCGTATCCTCCGCGTCCAAATCCTCCAAATTGAGCAACCCTTCGGGAAGCTCTACGGTGATGAGTTTCCGTCTCTGGTCTATGCCTACGATAAATTCCTCTTGGGCAGGAACCAGCAGTTCCTCACCGTCTTTCTCGACTACGAAAAGGGTGTTGACGGTAGCGGTATCCACCTCTGCCACCTCGCCCAAAAGTCCGTGACGAGTGTCCTCCATGCGGAAACCGACGAAAAAGTTCCAGGACAATTCACCGTCTCCGGCTTCTTCCGCATACTTCACAGGGAAGTAGACTTCGACATTGGTAAACGCCCGGGCACGTTCGGCGGTATCGACCCCCTCCAGCTTCACCAAAGCGGTGGAGTCGGAACGGAAACGGTACTCTTCGATGAAAAAGGGTACAAAAATTCCGTCGAGCAGGCAGACCAGATAGTCGCAGTCCACACGGTCAAAAATATCATCCGTAAAGGTAAACTGCAACTCACCGTGAATTCCGTGCGGCTTATTGAACAATCCTATCTTATATACTTCTTCTTTCTTTATCATATCCGGGTGATTCTGGCTCCGATGGCGTTCAGACGTCCTTCGATGTTCTGATAACCACGGTCTATCTGTTCGATGTTACTAATGGTACTGGTTCCTTCGGCACTCATGGCAGCAATCAGCAGGGCGATACCGGCACGTATATCCGGTGAAGTCAGGCGGGCGCCGCGCAGCTTGAAGCCGTGGTTGTGGCCGATGACTACGGCACGGTGAGGGTCGCAGAGAATAATCTGCGCTCCCATATCAATCAGCTTGTCTACGAAGAACAGGCGGCTTTCAAACATTTTCTGATGAATCAGCACGCTGCCTTTGGCTTGTGTCGCCACAACGAGCATGACACTCAGCAAGTCCGGAGTGAGTCCCGGCCAGGTGGCGTCGGCTATCGTCATGATGGAGCCGTCGATAAAAGATTCTATCTCGTATGTTTCCTGTGCGGGAACGTAAATATCATCGCCTCTCTGTTCGAGCTTGATGCCCAGACGGCGGAAGCTCTCGGGGATGATTCCCAGATTCTCGTAAGAAACATTCTTAATGGTGATTTCACTTTTCGTCATGGCTGCCATACCGATAAAGCTGCCGACCTCAATCATATCGGGCAGTACGGTGTGCTGTGTGCCATGCAGTCTGTCCACCCCTTCGATGGTAAGCAGGTTGGACGCGATACCGCTAATCTTCGCTCCCATCCGGTTGAGCAAGCGGCAAAGCTGCTGAACGTAAGGCTCGCAGGCTGCATTATAAATAGTGGTAGTGCCTTTGGCAAGCACGGCAGCCATCACGATATTGGCTGTTCCGGTGACGGAAGCCTCGTCCAGCAACATATAATTGCCCCGAAGTTGTTTGGCGGTAATCTCGTAGATTCCACGCTCCTCATCGTAGCGGAAGTCTGCCCCTAAATTCTGAATGCCGACAAAGTGGGTATCCAGACGACGGCGACCAATCTTGTCCCCTCCCGGTTTGGAGATCAGCGCTTTGCCGAAACGGGCAACCATCGGACCTATCAGCATGACGGAACCCCGCAGGCTGGAACATTTCTTCAGGAACTCATCGCTTTCGAGATAAGCCAAGTCTACATTTTCGGCCTTAAAGCTATAAGTATCAATGCCTTTCTTTGCAACCGTCACTCCCATCTCACGCAAGAGCTGAATCAAGTTGTTGACATCCAAAATGTCAGGTATATTGTTCACCGTCACTTCCTCTTCAGTCAGCAACGTAGCGCAGATGATCTGCAAAACTTCGTTTTTGGCACCTTGCGGATGAATCTCGCCGCAGAGCCGGTGTCCTCCTTCGATTACAAATGAAGCCATTGATGTTCGGGGTATTAAATTTTTTAATATCGTCTCTTGTTATTCTGACGATTGTTATTGTAGTTCATCTTCGGGCGGTAGTTCTGGCTCAAACGCTCGGCCATCAGGCGGATGATGTCATCGGTCATCTGGAGTTTGCCGTCGGACAGTTCATAAAGGTCTTCGGCTATCTTCCGGTCGTCCACCGTGTCTTTGTTCCACGCCATGTAATCCTTCTTCATGTGGTTACAGATCAAGGCTATCAAGTTCCTCTTTTCATTTCCTTCGGGAAATTCGATGGCTTTCTTGATCAGTATCTCCAAAGTGTGACCGTAATGACGGTAACGCATACGGGCAGTAGAGTAAGGTATGTGTTCCGGACGGGTCACCAGATTGTCTTTGCGGATAATCTCGTAAGGGTAGTCGATGTCCAGCTCAAAACCGGACATAATGGCCAAATGATCCCAAAGTTTATGCTTGAAATCGGGCACGTCACGCAAATGAGGGAACATATTGCCCATGATATTTATAATCGTGTTGGCACAACGCTGACGTTCCGCACGGTCTTGTATAGTCAACGCATAGTCAACCATATTTTGTATGCTGCGTCCGTATTCGGGAAGCGGCATTCTTTTCTGTTGGGTATTATATTGCATAATCTTAAAAAGTTGAAAGTTGAAAATCACTTTCGTCCATTATTAATTGTTTATTGCTAATCAAGTTACTGCTAATTGCTCATCACCAATTCATCAAAGGAGTTTCTTCGGTGTGGAAGCAACGAATTCCTTCAGGTAGAAAGGTTCGAAGTAGGCCACGTCCTTATAGTCCTCTTTCGCTATTGCCTTCTCTGCAAGCGGGAACATCATTTTGGCTAACGGATGCACCTTGTCGATAAAATGCGCGTTGGGATGCGTTATCTTCTCGCGGCATTTGGCAGCCCCGTTACCGAAGAAATAAACCGGGCGTTCGTTCAGGAACTCCAGATAGGAATTTTCGTCCACTATATCGGCTGCAACGGCACGCTTCACATCTAAGGCACGGTCGTAAACGGCTGCATAAACTTCCATACGTCGGGCGTCGATCATAGGACAGAGCAAAGCGTCTTCGGGAAGATTCTCATACAGCAAGACCGGAACACACAGCACCTCAAGCGTCGGAATCCCGATCAACGGAATGTTGCGTCCGTAACAGATTCCCTTCGCCATCGAAACCCCAATCCGGAGTCCGGTGTAAGATCCCGGCCCGCAACTGACCGCAACCGCATCCAACGGGATAGCATGACTGTCGATAAATGACAATGCCTCATCGACAAAAACTCCTAAAGAAACGGCGTGTGAAGGGCCTTTCAGGTCTTCTTCCACAAACGGAACCATTCCGTCCTCACTGATTGCCACCGAGCAAACGGAGGTGGAGGTTTCAATATTCAGTATACACGACATAAAAATCAGCTTATTAAATTGTCGCAAATTTACATGATAATTTCCAATTCTTAAAATAATCGTGTAAATTTGCACAAAACTTTAAGATTTATGATACAATCGATGACAGGTTACGGCAAAGCTACAGCCGAACTCCCTGATAAAAAAATAAATGTAGAAATTAAGTCGCTCAACAGCAAGGCTATGGATCTTTCCACTCGCATCGCTCCGGCTTATCGTGAAAAAGAGATCGAAATCCGTAACGAGATTTCCAAAGTGCTGGAACGCGGCAAGGTGGATTTCAGCCTGTGGATTGAGAAGAAAGAGGGGGCGGAAAGCGCTACTCCTATCAATCAGGCTCTTGTGGAGGGCTACTACAAACAGATTTTGGCCATCTCGGAAAATCTTAATATTCCTCTTCCTGCCGACTGGTTTCAGACATTGCTCCGCATGCCGGACGTGATGACGAAGACTGAAATTCAGGAACTTACGGAGGAAGAATGGAAAGCGGTGCACGCTGCTGTAGCGGAAGCGATCGGACATCTGGTGGATTTCCGCAAACAGGAGGGGGCTGCACTGGAAAAGAAGTTCCGCGAGAAGATTGCCAACATCACAAGCCTGCTCGAAAAGATTACTCCTTACGAGAAAGAACGTGTGGAAAAGGTGAAAGAACGCATCACAGACGCTCTCGAAAAGACGCTGAGTGTGGACTACGACAAAAACCGTCTGGAGCAGGAGTTGATTTACTATATCGAAAAGCTGGATGTCAACGAGGAGAAGCAACGCCTCAGCAACCATCTGAAATATTTTATCAGTACGCTGGAAAGCGGCAACGGACAAGGCAAGAAATTGGGATTTATCGCTCAGGAAATGGGACGTGAAATCAATACGCTGGGCAGCAAGTCCAATCATGCCGAAATGCAGAAAATCGTGGTTCAGATGAAAGATGAACTGGAACAGATTAAAGAACAGGTACTGAACGTGATGTAGACGAACGTCTCTCATCCTTCATCCTTCATCCTTCATTCTTAATTCTTAATTCTTCATTCTTAATTTAACTATGACTGGCAAATTAATTATATTCTCCGCTCCGTCGGGTTCGGGGAAATCTACAATCATCAATTATCTGCTGACGCAGAATTTGAATCTTGCGTTTTCTATCTCCGCCACCAGCCGTCCTCCACGCGGAACGGAACAGCATGGGGTGGAATATTTCTTCCTTACTCCGGAAGAGTTTCGTAGCCGCATCGAGAACAACGAATTTCTGGAATACGAGGAAGTGTATAAAGACCGTTACTATGGGACGCTGAAAGAGCAGGTGGAAAAGCAATTGGAAGCCGGACAGAATGTCGTGTTCGACGTTGATGTGGTAGGCGGATGCAATATCAAGAAATTTTACGGTGAGCGTGCGTTGTCAGTATTTATCCAGCCGCCTTCGGTGGAGGAATTGCGTTGCCGGTTGGAAGGACGAGGCACAGACACTCCCGAAGTGATAGAAAGCCGCATCGCCAAAGCGGAATATGAATTGAGCTTCGCTCCGCAATTTGACTGCATCATCGTGAATGATAACCTAGAAACGGCCAAAGCCGAAACGCTGAAAGTGATTAAGGAGTTTCTGGAGAAATAAACTAAAGTTGGAAAAGGGAGTTACCAGTTACCAATCCAATGGAAAAAGTAGCTTATAACAAGGAAGGAAGCAACCAATGAAAAAAAGCCATCGACTGAAAACCGGAATATTCAGCGGGTCTTTCAACCCGATTCATATCGGACACCTCGCATTGGCCAATTACCTTTGCGAGTACGAAGGCTTGGATGAAATCTGGTTCATGGTCACTCCTCAAAACCCTCTGAAAACGCAGGATGAGCTATGGAGTGACGAACTGCGTCTCCGGCTTGTAGAACTGTGTATCAGCGATTACCCCCATTTCCGTGCTTCGGATTTTGAATTTCATCTTCCCCGTCCTTCTTACAGTGTATATACGCTCGAAAAACTGCGCGAAGCCTATCCCGACCGTGAGTTTCACTTCATCATCGGTTCGGACAATTGGGCGCGTTTCGACCGCTGGTTTCAGCCGGAGCGCATCATTAAAGAGAACCACATCATTATTTACCCCCGTCCCGGCTTTCCCGTAGCGGCGGAAGAATTGCCGGAAACTGTCCGCCTCGTCCATTCTCCAGTGTTTGAAATCAGCTCCACATTCATTCGTGAGGCGCTGAAGGCGGGAAAGGATGTCCGGTATTTCCTGCATCCGAAGGTGTGGGAGCAAATAGAAAGTGTACTTACTCCTTCAACCGATGCAGAGTAATCATTATAACCTCCGCCGGAGCACCGATACGAATTGGTAATTGGGAGGTTCCGATCCCGTTGGTTACAATCAAAGGAATTTTAGCCGAATTACAAGCCAGTCCGGTGAGGAAACGTGTGCCGTAATTCGAGTTCAACACCGGAGCAATCCCGAACACACATACTTGTCCGCCATGCGTATGCCCTGCCAAAGCGAGATCTGTATTGACTACAGAAACATCTTCCACGTAGTCCGGAGTATGCACCAGCATGATAACGAAATCTCTGGGAGAAAGGGCTAACGTGGGGGACTTTCCGTTCTGCCCCAAGTCAAAAGGATTGCGCACACCGGCAATGATAATTTGCTGACCGTCCTTGCGGAGTGTGTCCACTTCGTGTTCCAACGGGTGCATTCCATAATGCTTCATCGTGCGGATAATCTCGTCATGACAACGCTCGTAATCGTTATTCCCCATCACCCCGTAGGTCCCCATCGGTGTCTTCACCCGTGCAAGCGCCGAAAACAAAGGATCTACATACTCACAACCTTCCTGATAATCGCCGCCCATCAAGAGTACATCCGCTTTCTGGGCAATCAGCAGGCGAACCAAATCATTCAGTCCTTTCTCTTTCAACAAACTCTTATAATGCAAATCGGAGATAAAAGCGATGCGAAAACCCTCGAAGGCTTCGGGAACGTCCCGGTGGGTAAAGTCATATTTCACGACACGATCCACCCCTGAATAGACGGAGGAAACGTCCACTTCGGAAGAAGTTATTTTCGTACCGCGAAGCACCCAGTCCTCCGATTTATATGCATCAGCAGAAGATTTATTTTTCTTGGCTCTGCGTTTCCTGTCTTTCGAAACGTTCAGATCTTTGAGTTGCGAGTGATCCGGAGCAAACAGTCCGGCTATGACGTTGGACGTATCCGCAACAATGGAGTCTGTGTTCAAAACAAGACGCGGCAAGGTTGCTACCATCCTCTTTTTCGACTTGCAGGAAACAAGTAAAAGCAGCGTCAGCAGTAGAAACGGATAAATAGATTTCTTCATCTTCTCTTAGTTTGAAGTTTTTAGGGGCGCAAAGATACGAAAAATCATGTATCTTTGTCCGTCAAAACTCTTTATAAAATATTAAAGCATGGAAGAAGTAAAGCGTAATTCACTGAAAGCATGGCTATTAGCCGCACGACCTAAGACTCTCACAGGAGCTATCACTCCGGTTTTAATCGGTACAGCCCTAGCGGCAATGGACGGACGTTTCCATTGGTTGCCTGCCCTTGTCTGCTGCCTGTTTGCCGGTCTGATGCAAATAGCCGCGAATTTCATCAACGATCTTTTCGACTTCCTCAAAGGAACCGACCGTGAAGACCGGTTGGGTCCCGAACGTGCTTGCGCACAAGGATGGATCTCACCGCAGGCAATGAAAACCGGAATTGCCGTTACCGTCACACTTGCCTGCCTGATTGGCTGCACGCTATTACTTTTTGCCGGATGGGAGTTGATCATCATAGGAGCGCTTTGTGTATTATTCGCCTTCCTTTACACTACCGGACCTTATCCCCTCTCCTACAACGGTTGGGGAGACGTGTTAGTCATCATTTTCTTCGGATTTGTTCCCGTAGGCGGAACTTACTACGTGCAGGCACTGACGTGGACACCGGATGTCACCATTGCCTCCATCATTTGCGGACTACTAATCGACACGCTGTTAGTTGTCAATAATTATCGAGACCGCGAAGCGGATGCCCGTAGCGGAAAACGGACCGTCATCGTCCGTTTCGGTGAGAAGTTCGGACGCTATTTCTATCTGCTGCTAGGCATTTCGGCTTCCCTACTCTGCCTATATTTCTTAGGCGAAGGACATATTTACGCTGCCCTTCTTCCACAACTTTACCTGGTTCCCCACGTCCTCACCTGGAGGCGAATGGTAAAAATACACAGCGGTAAAAAATTAAACAGCATATTAGGCGAGACCTCGCGTAATATGCTGTTTATGGGAATTCTTTTAGCTATCGGAATGATTCTTTGAAAACGAGATCATTCCCCATTTAATCACTTTTTTTAATCTACTTTCCGTACATCTTTTCGTAATATCCCTGATAATCTCCGCTGGTCACTTCTTCCACCCAAGCTTGGTTGTTCAGATACCACTCGATGGTTTTCACGATGCCGACTTCAAATTTCGTTTCGGGATACCAGCCCAGTGCATTTGTTATCTTTGTTGGGTCAATGGCGTAACGTTGGTCGTGTCCCAGACGGTCTTTGACGAAGGTTATCAGTTCTTCGTTGATCCAATCGATGGAAATCTCCCCGTTCTCATCTTTCACCCGTTTCTTGAGCACCTGGCGATATTCCGGATGTTCCGTCATCAACCGATGAATAGTAGAGATTGTCAGCTTCACGATTTCGAGGTTTGTCTTCTCGTTATGCCCACCCACGTTGTACACCTCGCCTTCTTGTCCTTCACGCACAACAAGGTCGATAGCTTTACAGTGGTCTTCCACATAAAGCCAGTCGCGCACATTACTTCCATCGCCATAGACAGGCAGATGTTTTCCTTCGAGTATATTCTTGATAATCAACGGAATCAGTTTTTCCGGGAAATGATACGGACCGTAATTGTTGGAGCAACGGGTAATCGTTACCGGCATTTTATAAGTGTCGTGATAAGCCATCACAAACAGATCCGCACTTGTCTTGGATGCGCTGTACGGGCTATGAGGACAGAGCGGAGTTGTCTCCGTAAAATACCCTTCGGCTCCCAGCGAGCCATACACCTCGTCGGTAGACACTTGATGATAACGCACTCCTTTTCTCCAAGTGGGGTATCCTTGTTCATCCTTGCCCATCACCCATGCGCGACGTGCGCAATCCAGCAAGTTCTGTGTTCCTAAAATATTGGTTATCAGGAACAGTTGCGGATTCTCAATACTACGGTCAACATGACTTTCGGCAGCGAAATTCACTACATAATCAAAGCGATATTCAGCAAATAGGCTGTCTACCACATCGCGGCTCCCGATATCACCTTTGATAAAGACGCAACGTTCATTGTCAATGTCTTTCGCAATTGTCCCTAAGTTACCTGCATACGTCAATGCATCCAATATCACGACTTTTATATCGCTATGCTTCGCTAAGATGTATTTGATGTAATTTGCACCGATAAAACCTGCGGCACCGGTCACTAGATAAGTTTTCATATTTTACTTTTTATGTTGATTTTAGGATTGTTTCGCCAGTTCTATCAAATATTTGCCGTACTCGGTCTTTTCGAGGCGTTGTCCCAGCAGCAGCAGTTGTTCGGTCGGAATCCATCCCTGACGCCAGGCTATCTCTTCAATACAACTGACATAGAAACCTTGTCGGTTTTGGATGGTGGCAACAAAGTTGGAAGCCTCCAGCAGACTGTCACAGTTTCCCGTATCCAACCACGCGAATCCGCGTCCGAAAAGTTCCACTTTCAAAGTGCCTTCTTCCAGATACAGGCGGTTGAGGTCTGTTATTTCGTATTCTCCACGTGCTGAGGGCCGAAGAGCCGCCGCTTTTTCCGTCACGGTGGCATCATAGAAATACAATCCGGGAACGGCGTAATTGCTTTTCGGCGCTGCCGGTTTCTCTTCCAGCGAAATAACCTTTCCCTGTCCGTCAAATTCCACCACGCCGTACGCGCGAGGGTCTTTCACATAATAGCCGAATATACAAGCTCCCTTCTCTATATTGGCAGCCCGGCGAAGCATGGCGGAAAAACCTTGCCCGTAAAACATATTATCTCCAAGAATCAGGCAGCCCGGTTCTCCATTCAGGAAATCGGCTCCCAACACGAAAGCCTGCGCCAACCCGTTAGGCTGCTCCTGCACTTTGTAAGAGAAAGACATACCCAATTCCTCACCCGTTCCCAGCAAATCGCGGAACATCGGCAAGTCACGCGGAGTTGAGATGATCAAAATCTCACGAATTCCCGCCAGCATCAGTGTAGACAGCGGATAGTAAATCATCGGCTTGTCATAGACAGGCATTATCTGTTTGGAAATCGCTTTAGAAAGCGGATAGAGGCGAGTGGCACTGCCACCGGCAAGAATAATTCCCTTCATGTTCGTCTTCGTTATTCATAAACTGGGTGCAAAGGTCGGAAAGAAATCCGAGATGACAAAAATAATATGAAAAATTATTTATCTGCCAACTCGATAACTTCCAAGTCCTTAAACGTTCCCCGCTCGATGACAAAGCGCACCAATGTACGCACTTTATGAAATCCTGACATCCCCGCAGCTCCGGGATTGATGTGCAACATATCCAACGTCTTGTCGTACTTCACCTTTAATATATGAGAATGCCCGCTAATGAACAACTTGGGCGGGCGTGTCATCAGACTTCCAATTATCGAAGGATCATACTTTCCCGGATAGCCGCCTATGTGTTTTATCAGCACTTCGGTGTCATCCACCGTAAAACGGTTCACCTGCGGATACAGCTTCCTGATAGCCTGCCCGTCAATATTTCCGTAGACTGCCCGGAAAGGACGGAACGCCGCCAACCTCTCCGCCACTTCCACCGAACCGATATCGCCGGCATGCCAAATCTCATCGCACGGCTCAAAATACTCCAGGTATTTCTCATCCCAATAAGCATGGGTATCGGATAATAATCCAATTCTTATCATAAATTTCTTTGTTTAATCCTACAAAGATACTATATTTGGAAAAATCTTAAAGCATATGGAAAACAAATATAAATATTTCAAGCGAGATATCAGCTGGCTATCGTTCAACTACCGCGTGTTGCTGGAGGCTTTGGACGAGCGTCTCCCCCTTTACGAACGCATCAACTTTATTTCCATCTACTCTTCCAACCTCGAAGAATTTTATAAAATCCGTGTAGCAGACCACAAAGCTGTTGCTTCCGGCGCAACGGAAAGTGATGAAGAAAGCGTACAATCCGCCCGCGAACTTGTAGAGGAAATCAACAGGGAAGTCAACCGGCAACTAGATGACCGTGTGCGCATCTACGAACAAAAAATATTGCCTGCCCTACAAAAGAACCACATCATCTTTTATCAGGACAGCCATGTAGAGCCGTTCCATCAGCAGTTTATCAAAGACTTCTTCAAAGAAGAAATCTTCCCCTACCTGCAACCCGTACCCGTTTCCAAAGACAAAATCGTCTCTTTCTTACGAGATAACCGACTCTATCTCGCTATCCGACTCTATCCGAAAGAAGAAGGAAAAGAAGGAGAAGAAGGAGAAGCTATAGAAGGAATAGAAGAAAAAGAATCCCCCATCCTCGACTCCTCCCGTCCTCCTCTTTACTTCGTGATGAAGCAGCCCTACGCAAAAGTCCCCCGTTTCATCGAGTTGCCGTGTCATGAAAAAAATCATTACCTGATGTTTGTCGAAGACATCATCAAGGCGAACCTCAATCTAATTTTTCCCGGTTATGATGTCGAGTCGTGTTACAGTATAAAAATCTCCCGTGACGCCGACATATTAATTGACGACACCGCCAGCAGTGCCGACCTTGTGGCCCAGCTCAAGAAGAAAGTAAAGAAGCGTAAAATAGGAGACGTCTGCCGCTTCGTCTACGACCGTGCCATGCCGCACGACTTTCTGGATTTTCTCGTAGACGCGTTTCACATTCACCGCGACGAACTCGTTCCCGGCGACAAACACCTGAACCTGGAAGACCTGCGCCATCTCCCCAACCCCAGCAAGTCACTGCACAGCCCCGAAAAGCCGAAGCCGATGAAACTCACCATCCTCGACGAAAAAGAATCCATCTTCAGCTACGTCGCCCGGAAAGACCTGCTGCTCTATTACCCCTATCACTCCTTCGAGCACTTCATCCACTTCCTTTACGAAGCCGTGCACAATCCGGAAACCCGTGAAATCATGGTGACGCAATACCGTGTGGCGGAGAACTCCGCCGTCATCAACACCCTGATAGCCGCTGCCCAGAACGGCAAGAAAGTCACAGTATTTGTAGAGTTGAAAGCTCGTTTCGACGAAGAGAACAACCTGGCCACGGCCGAAATGATGCAAGCCGCCGGCATAAAAATCATATACAGCATTCCCGGTCTGAAGGTGCACGCCAAGGTAGCCCTTATCCGCCGTCGTGGACTGAACGGTGAGAAAATCCCCAGCTACGCCTACATCAGCACCGGCAACTTCAACGAGAAAACCGCCACACTTTATGCCGACTGCGGACTATTCACCTGTCGCAAAGAAATAGTGAACGACCTTTACAACCTCTTCCGCACCCTTCAAGGCAAAGAAGATCCGAAGTTCACTACCCTCCTTGTCGCCCGTTTCAACCTCATCCCAGAGTTGAACCGCCTCATCGACCGTGAGATTGCCCTAGCCGATCAAGGCAAACCCGCCCGCATCATCCTAAAAATGAACGCCCTTCAAGACCCCGCCATGATAGACCGCCTCTACGAAGCCTCCGAACACGGTGTGCAGACAGACCTTATCATTCGCGGAATCTGCTGCCTCATCCCCGACCAGCCGTACAGCCGCAACATCCGCATCACCCGCATCGTAGACAGCTTCCTGGAACACGCCCGCATCTGGTACTTCGGCAACGGCGGCAATCCCAAAGTCTTCATGGGCTCACCCGACTGGATGCGCCGCAACCTCTACCGCCGCATCGAGGCCATCACCCCCGTCCTCGACCCCGACCTGCGCAACAGCCTGATCGAAATGCTTACCATCCAACTCGCCGACAACCAAAAAGCCTGCCGAGTAGACGCAAAGCTACAAAACATATTCAAAAAAAGAACGCCCGGAACCCCCGCCATCCGAGCGCAATACACACTATATAACCGGCTTTGTTCAAATAACACCCAGCACCCCCAAAGACCAACCAGCCATGTCCCCCAATAACCGCTCCCATCCGCATGGTTTCCCCCGGCCTACTTGAATTTTTCTTTGCTTCTTTCTTTTGTTGCAAGACAAAAGAAAGAAGATTGTAACACAAATGTAACATCTATGACATTTCCCTGCAACGTCAAATTCCGTCCTTTGCCGCCGAAATTACATACATACATTTATGGAGACAATTTACTTATGCATTATCATTTTTCTGTTCGTCCTCGCCGTGTTCGACCTCATCGTCGGCGTGAGCAATGACGCGGTCAACTTCCTGAACTCCGCGGTAGGCGCCAAAGCCGCATCGTTCAAGACCATCCTGTTCATAGCCGGTGTCGGCATTTTCATCGGCGCCTCCCTGTCCAACGGGATGATGGACATAGCCCGTCACGGCATCTACCAGCCCGAGCACTTCTACTTTGCCGAAATCATGTGCATCCTGCTTGCCGTCATGCTGACCGACGTAGTGCTTCTCGACGTATTCAACTCAATGGGCATGCCCACCTCCACCACCGTTTCACTAGTCTTCGAGCTACTTGGAGGAACCTTCGCCCTCGCGCTCATCAAAGTGCACAACAGCGACACCCTCGCGCTGGGCGACCTCATCAACACCGACAAAGCCCTTTCCGTCATCATGGCAATCTTCGTATCCGTAGCCATCGCCTTCTTCTTCGGAATGCTTGTGCAGTGGATTGCCCGTGTGATATTCACCTTCAACTACACTAAAAAGATGAAGTACAGCATAGCCCTCTTCGGAGGCATCGCCGCCACCTCCATCATCTACTTCATGCTCATCAAAGGGCTGAAAGACAGCTCCTTCATGACACCCGAAAACAAACACTGGATACAAGACAACACCCTGCTGCTCATCACCGTGTTCTTCGTATTCTTCACCCTGCTGATGCAAGTCCTCCACTGGCTGAAAGTCAACGTCTTCAAAGTAGTCGTGCTGATGGGTACCTTCGCCCTCGCCCTCGCTTTCGCCGGCAACGACCTCGTCAACTTCATCGGTGTTCCCCTCGCCGGTTTCTCCTCCTTCATAGACTACACCGCCAACGGATCGGGCAACCCGGACAACTTCCTGATGACCTCCCTGCTAGGACCCGCCAAAACTCCGTGGTACTTCCTGATCGGAGCCGGAGCAATCATGGTCTACGCACTCTGCACCTCCAAAAAGGCGCACGCCGTTATCAAGACCTCCGTCGACCTCTCCCGCCAAGACGAAGGCGAAGAAACCTTCGGAAGCACCCCGATAGCCCGTACAATCGTCCGTTTCAGCATGGCGCTCGCCAACGGAATCTCACGAATCACTCCGAACAGCACCAAGAAATGGCTCGACACCCGCTTCCGCAAAGACGAAGCCATCATAGCCGACGGCGCAGCGTTCGACCTTGTCCGCGCCTCCGTCAACCTCGTGCTGGCAGGCCTGCTCATCGCTTTGGGAACATCACTGAAACTTCCCCTTTCCACCACCTACGTCACCTTCATGGTAGCTATGGGAACCTCACTGGCCGACCGTGCCTGGGGACGTGACTCCGCCGTTTACCGCATCACAGGCGTACTGAGCGTCATCGGCGGCTGGTTCATCACCGCCGGAGCCGCCTTCACCTTCTGCTTCTTCGTCGCCCTCGTACTTCACTACGGAGGAAACATTTCCATCATCGTCCTCATCGGCATCGCCGTGTTCATCCTGATACGCAGCCAAGTGATGTACAAGAAACGCAAAGCGAAAGAGCAAGGCAACGAGACCCTGAAACAACTGATGCAGACCACCGACAGCGAAGAAGCTCTGCAACTGATGCGCAAGCACACCCGCGAAGAGCTCGGCAAAGTGTTGGAATACGCGGAAACGAATTTCGAACTCACCGTCACCTCCTTCCTCCACGAGAACCTGCGGGGATTGCGTCGCGCGATGGGCTCCACCAAATTCGAGAAGCAGCTCGTCAAGCAGATGAAGCGTACCGGAACCGTTGCTATGTGCCGTCTCGACAACAACACCGTGCTCGAAAAAGGGCTTTACTACTACCAGGGCAACGACTTCGCCAGCGAACTGGTGTACAGCATTTCACGTCTCTGCGAACCGTGCCTGGAGCACATCGACAACAACTTCAACCCATTGGACGCTATCCAAAAAGGCGAATTCAGCGACGCGGCCGAAGACATCACTTACCTGATCCAGCAATGTCGCAGAAAACTGGAAAACAACGATTACAATAACATGGAAGAAGAAATCCGCCGCGCCAACGACCTTAACGGACAACTCTCGCTGCTGAAACGCAAGGAACTGCAGCGCATCCAAAGCCAGTCGGGAAGTATCCGCGTCAGCATGGTATACCTGACGATGGTTCAGGAAGCCCAAAACGTGGTGACTTACACCATCAATCTAATGAAAGTAAGCCGTAAGTTCCAGATCGAGACCGACTGATCTGATTTCCCCACAAAAAAATCCCCCCTTACCATTCCTTAATATCACAACGGACTAAGGTAATAGTAAGGGGGATTTTTCATCTCTTCACTTACAAATAATAAGCGAGCCAGCTTCATTTTTCCACAATTTCCACAAACAGCAATCTACTCTTTACGGCGTCTGCGGAAACGCAATATTGCCTCAAGAATGTCAAGCAATTTTTCCAACAACAATTTCATAAGCTTCTGTTTTTAATTTTTTTTTTAAATCCGGTCTCTTAAAATCCAGTCTTAAAATCCAGTCTCTTAAAGTCCGTTTCCTCATTATTCAGACGGATCCGGAGCTTCTCCGCCACCGTTTCCGCCATCCGGATTCTTTCCGTCGTCCGGATCTTCACCTGAATCATCGGCAGCGACAAACGAGCCCGCCACATCCTTGACGTGTACAAATTCCACTCCGGAAGTCAGCGCACGGGTAGCGCTTCCGTTCGCCTCACGTGTATACTCCGGTGTAAACTGACAACGCAACGAAGTAATCTGCGCGCTGCTGACTTTACTTTCAAGCTCCACCCCTTTCCCGTTCGCCTTAGCAATCATGGTAAACGTTCCCAAGCCTTCGAGGCGTACCGTGCGGCTATTAAGTAACTGTTCCCGCATCACGGACATCAGATTACGAATCACATTATGGACATCACCCGCCGTCAGCGAGGCTTTTTCCGCAATCAATTCCGCCATTTTCTGCGTATTGACTGCCTTCCCGAATTTCACCAGACGGGGATAATACAATTTCTGTCCTTCCTTGTTGGCAAGCGTTGCCTGATAAGGTTTGTAAATTAATGGCATACTGTTTCCTTTTTTTTAATGATTGATAAATTAAATTCCTCTCTGTAACCGATTACGAAAGCAAAGGTAACCGGAAGGAAAAAAAACGTGAACCATAACGTACCGACCTGTCACAAGAGACAGCAACCCGGCACGAGTCCGCACAAACCATGCCCACAACCGCTTCTGCACAACACATCACCAATCAGCCTAAAAAGCCTTACCTTTACAAACATAGAATCTGATAACCCCCCTTAAAAGACAACCGACAATGAAAGCAGAAACATCCCCTTCCATCCGCATCCGGACTTATAGCAAAAGCCAGTTAGCGTCCTTCTACCTGCCCGATATACAAACCGCCTCAGCACGCCGCACCCTGCGGGGGTGGATAGCCAAAAATACAGAATTGCAGGCTGCACTCGCCCAAACGGGATACAGCGAGAAATCCATCCTGCTTACTCCGGCGCAAGTAGGGTTGTTTTTCCGTTTTTTAGGAGAACCTTGATTCACTTTTTCTTATTTGTTTTTTTCCTATCTGTTTTATTCCTATCTGTTTTATTCTTTTCCGCCTCTTCCTTCTTCATCTCCTCCCAATCTTCAACAGATATAATTTTATCCTCAAAGAGTTCGATATCCATTACCAGATGGTGCCGGTTTATAGCCCGGCACTTCACTTTCGCCGAATCTTTCAGTAAAAGGCATACAACCGCACACAGTAATCCGGGAAGGGCTACAACGATTTTAGCCTTTTTGAGGACACACGCGCTAATATTAAATAACGTCGTAAAATCGGGTATTGAAGTACTGCCATCCCAGACGCAACTGAACACACGTCTCACCGAAGAAGTCGAACTATTTGAATTATTTACAATATAACATTCCGGTATATCATTCTGCTTATCTATTTTCACCAAATAGTCCACAATCTCTTTTTTTGTGCTATCATCGCAATGCCGAAGTCCGGTTACCTTACAGATTGCATCACTATTACTTGTCACTTCCGACCCTCTTTTTACCAATTTCTTTGCCATTTTCCTATTGTATTAATTAAAAATTTCCACAAAGAACGGCTATTTCTCTTAACAATCATGTTCACGCTTGACACATTCTTCTTTAATTCCTCATTTATGTGTCAAGCTCGGACAATCTTTCCCCTTTCCATTCCCTACTTTTGCCTCATAATCAAAATAAACCGAAGAACAATGACCAAGATTAAAGAAGAGCATTCTTTTCAACGGGTGCGGCTCATGAAACAGGCAGCCGCCATCCGGCAAAACAATGGTATGAACCGGCACGACGCACTCGTCACCGCCCACCGGATAGGCGCCCTCATCCGGCAGATGCATCACGGAAATGTCCGCTTCCACTACACCAAACAAGACGGCAGCGTCCGCCACGCCATCGGCACACTCACCGGATACGAACACAGTTTCCACCAACCTTATATTCCACGACCGGAAAACACGTTCGTCGTCTACTACGACATCGAGGCAAAAGGATGGCGCACGTTCCATGCGGAAAACTTTCTGGACATCGACGCCGAGGACGAACCCGAAAAGACGAGAACAGAATGAACCGGCAGGAACGAGAAGAATGGGAAATCCTTTGCAGGCAGTACAATGTAGACTCCCTGCAAGAAGCCATTCAAGGCTGCCGGGAAGAATTGGAGTTTCTTATCCATTGCGCCGAAAGGCTCGAACCCCGCACGGAGGAGGAAGAAACGCCGTTTAACATATCCAGTCCACGCCGTTTCTATACACCGGGAAACGCCGTTCTTGGAATGCAGGAAACGCCGTTTCTCCACGCGGAGACAAAAGAACAGACCGTTTTTTAACAGAATATAATTTTATTAACGTTTACCAATATCAAGTATGGAAAATTGGAGATTTATCGAAGAAAATCCCGACTACATGGTCTCGGACCATGGACGGGTGTTGAGTTTTAAAGGCAAGTCGAAACTGATTCTCTGCACCACGATCGCAGGAGAAGGCTACGAGCAGACAGAGCTCATGCAAAAAGGAATCTACACCAAATACTACACGCATCGTCTGGTAGCTAAGGCGTTCATTCCCAACCCGAAACATCTGCCGCAAGTAAACCACCTCGACGGAAACACGCTGAACAACCACGTGTCGAACCTCGAATGGTGTGACGCGCATGACAACATAATGCACGCCATCCGAATGGGATTGCGGCCTCCCGGAAAAACGGGTTCAAAGTATTCGGGTGTTCCCTGCGCCGTAACGGACGCAAGTGGGAATACACTCCGCGCCTACCCGTCCATGCAGGCGATGAGCAAAGGAGAACACATGAATCCCGCATTCATAAACTGGCTCAGACTACAGTTGCGCTATCCGGAACGACTACTCCTCCACAACTTACGCGTCCGCCAGCACAGAGGAGACGCTTTTATCATGAAAGAACCCTTACCGTTGTCTCCCGCTCAGGCTGTTCCGCAGACTTCTCCCGCTCAGGCTGTTCCGCAGTCGTCCCATCATCGGCCTGTCCCGCCTGTACAATCTCCCTGCATCCCGGTCCAGCATCCGGTGAACCGGCAATATTACCGCCAACTGTCGGAAGACGAAGCCATCGCTTTCGGATTCGCCATCTACACAAGCCGCAACCAACAAGAAAGGGGGACGCTGTAATGAGAGACACGATTATCATCCACTGTTCCGCCACCCGTGCGGGACAGGATTTCACAGCCGCCGACATCGACCGCTGGCACCGTGCGCGCGGTTTCCGTTCCATCGGCTATCATTTCGTAATCCGGCTGGACGGAACCATCGAACCGGGAAGGGATGTCTCCCTCGACGGAGCGCATTGCACGGGCTGGAACCGCCGAAGCATAGGTATCTGCTACGTGGGCGGGCTGGACAAGGAAGGCCGCCCCGCCGACACCCGGACGGAAGCCCAACGCGAAGCGCTCATCCGCCTGGTGGAAGACCTGCGGCTCGTTTACCCCGACATCAGACAAGTGATAGGCCACCGGGACACCAGCCCCGACCGCAACGGTGACGGCATTATCTCGCCCAACGAGTTTATCAAGATGTGCCCCTGCTTCGACGTACGCAACGAGTTCCGATAAACCGCACAATGTATCACTTTTTAAAACTTAATTTATCATGGCACGCATTTCCAAACCCGGATTAGATTATTTCCCCCTAGATGTCAATTTCCTGCAAGACCGGAAAGTGCGCCGCATCTCCTGCCGCCATCACGCGGCAGGAATTGCCGCGCTCACTTCCCTGCTTTGTCTTATCTACAAAGAAAAAGGCTATTATGTCCTTTGGAACAAGGACACACTGTTCGACATCGCTCAGGAAGCCTGTTGCGAGGAGGAGAAAATGCAGGCCATCATCGACGATTGTCTGTCGGTGGGATTGTTCGACACCTATATATATAAGGAGTACGGGGTGCTGACCTCGCAAGCCATCCAAGAGCAGTATCACAAAATCATCATCGACAGCCGGAGGAAATACAAATTGCCTTTGGAAAACTTCTGGATGATCAAGGAGGAGAAAGAAGCGAATGATAACGAGGAGGAGACAAAGGAAACAAAGGAGAGAAAAGAGACAAAGGAGACAAAGGGGGAAAACGGAGAACAGACGAATGAATCCGCAGCAAATCCGGGCAAATTCGCAGTAAGTTCGGGCAAATTTGCAGCAGATCCGGGCAAATCCGCAGCAACAATGCCACAAACAAAACAAGAAACGGATACAGATATTAAAAGTAAACAGGAAATGGAGAGGGAAAATGAAAGCAAATCGGAAACCCAAAAAGACAAAGAGACAGAGAGGGAAGGGAAAATGAGAAAGGAGAGCGAGAAGCCGCCCGTTCCGCCAAACGGCGTTTCTCAGGCTTCGCCTGTTGCTGTAAGGGGTTTGTCTTTAGAGGATTCGTCCGGAGGGGACTTCGAAGCTATACTACGACTAAATATGGAAGCTATCGGCATCCGGAACGAACAGACCGCCAAAGCCATTTTCGCCCTTGCCCGACGAAAAGAACTGGGAGGAATCAACGGCACGCTATGGAAAATCCTCAGTCCCGGATACCGCCCTACCCTGCTCAAAAAGAACGAACCGGGAGATTACATCCTTTGGGCACTCAATCACCCGGCCGAATTTGAAAGCACTTACAACGGAATGCTACAGAAAATGGTGAGGGGAAGAAGCTGAAATAATAAAAAGTCACCCATTTAGCGGAATCAATGATATTTTATTATCAAAATAAACACTTACAGCACTTTCCTTATGACACACCAAATAATCTAAAAGCAAGCAAATAATCCATATGACATTTCAAAACCCCACGCTAATACCGAAATTGACTTTCAATATGACAGTATTTAGTTAAAAACGCATTACTTTTCTTAGTTTATTATAATTTATATTATCTTTGCAGCCTGTTAGAGAGAAATGATGTGTTTTTAGGTTAAAATTAAGAGAGAATTTATGAAAAGAAAATTGATGTTCTTCATGACCTTCCTATTTATAGGCATAGGTCTGGCGACAGCGCAGACATCCAAAGTGACCGGATTGGTAACATCCGAAGAAGATGGACAGCCTGTCGTAGGTGCTTCAGTATTAGTCAATGGCACCACTCTTGGTACAATCACCGATATTGACGGTAAATTTACAATCAGCAACGTACCAAGCTCCTCCAAAACCTTACGTGTTTCTTATGTGGGAATGATCCCCCAGGAAGTGACAATCAAGGAAGGGATTTTAAAAATCGTGCTGCGTTCGGACGCGAAGGCGCTGGACGAGGTGGTCGTTACCGCCTTAGGTATCAAAAGAAGCGAGAAAATACTAGGTTATGCCGCTTCTACAGTGAAAAATGACGATTTGGTCGCAGCCAAGTCAGGTTCCGTGATGTCCGGACTTTCCGGAAAAATAGCCGGTGTAAACATTTCCAGCTCCGGAACGGCCGGTAGCTCACAGAAAGTAATCGTGCGCGGTTATTCCTCTTTCTCCAGCAACCAGCCGCTATACGTCATCGACGGCGTGCCGATGTCCAACAACACCAGCCTCTCCAACGACCAGGGCAACGGCGTCATTGAGGCCAGCGACGCTATCGACTTCGGTAACGGGGCAAACGACATCAACCCCGACGACGTGGAATCCGTCACCGTGCTGAAAGGCGCCTCAGCCACCGCCCTCTACGGCTCGCGCGCCGCCAACGGTGTAGTGATGATCACCACCAAACGCGCCAAACAAGAGAAACTGACCGTTTCGTACGACGGCTCTTTCATGGCTTCCAACGTACTCCGCGTGCCGCAGGAACAGGACAAGTTCGGACAAGGATGGGGAACGTGGGACAGAGGCGAGAACGGATCGTGGGGACCGGCATTGGACGGCCGGCTCAACGAATGGGGCTCCAGCAAACTGACTACCCCGATGAAAAAGCACTACTCGTTCGTGAAAGACAATCTCCGCAACTTCTACACCACCGGATTCGAGATGAACAACAACATCAGCGTCCGCACCGGCAACGAAAAAATGGGCTTGATGCTTTCTTACGGCAACACCTCCTCTAACGGCGTGCTGCCCAACAATGCCGACAAATACGAACGTAACACCCTGTCGTTCCGTGGCAACATGAAATTCGGCAAGTTCGCCGCCGACGCCAGCATCACGTATATCCGCAAAGACATGACGAAAGCCGCCGCCGGACAAGGAAACGCGGGAGCCACCATGCAGCAGGAACTGATACAGCACCCGGTGGACATCGACTATTCTGTCATGAAGGATTTCAACGACGAACGGTTCAACGGAGACAACTATTACACGTGGTACGCGCAGAACCCTTACTGGGTACTCGCCAACAATAAGAACAACTATCAGGACGACCGCATCTACGGTAAACTGGAATTGTCTTACGAGGTCATTCCCGGTCTGAAGGCCGTAGGACGTCTCGGAGGTGACTTCACCAACGCCCGCCAGAAGCTGCGCACGGCGAAACTGACGTACGCCGACAATTCATACAGCAGCATCGGAGGCAAATCCGAAGAAAAGGGTACTTATACCGAACGTACCGATAATTACGACCAGATCGACGCAACCCTCTTCCTGAGCGCCAACTACAATATCGGCACAGACATCACTCTCGGAGGTACGGCAGGATGGAACCTCAACCAACGGAAATCGTCTTATCTGAAGTCGTTTCTCGAAGGGCTGTTCATGGAAGGATGGTACAATCTGCAGAACGGGACCGACAAGCCCGTCAGCACCAATTACAGCGATTTGCGCAGAACAATCGGAGCCTTCGCACAGGTGGAATTCGGATATAAGAATTTCTGGTTTGTCAACCTTTCCGGACGCAACGACTGGTCGTCTACACTGCCCATCCACCACAACAGTTTCTTCTACGGAGGAATCAACACGTCCGTCATCCTGACCGATATGTTCCCCTCGCTGAAAAACAACGTGATAGACTTCCTGAAAGTGCGCGCCGCATGGGGACAGACGGGTAACGACGCCGACGTGTACAGAACGCTGGCATACTACATCCCCGATCATATTTCATCCGGCTACGGCTATCTGGACACTCCGTTGAACGGGGCGCTGGGACTGACCGAATACAACCGCCAGCCCAACAACAACCTGAAACCGGAGAAGACTTCCGAATGGGAATTGGGCTTGACCGCCAATTTCCTCAGCAACCGCATCGGCATTGACTTCGCCTACTACGACAAGCTGACCAAAAACCAGATCATCGCGGCAGACGTCGCCCCGGAAACACGCTACACCAGTGCCGTGCGCAACGTTGGCGAAATTTCCAACAAAGGTATCGAAATCGCCCTCAACCTGACTCCGATCCGCACCAAAGAGGTGGAATGGGACTTGGGAGTCACCTTCAGCAAGAACTGGAGCAAGGTGAACAAGTTGTGGAACGAGGGGGACAAGCCTGTGACCGAATACGTATTGAAAACGGCTTACAGCGCCAACTTCGTTGCCAAAGTCGGCGAACCGCTCGGAATCTTCCAAGTGCCCGCCCTCGCTACCGTACAGGACGAGAACAGCCCTTACTACGGCAAAGTGATTGTCGACGCCAACGGTATCCCGACTACCAGCAACAGCGAAATGAAGACGATCGGTTCGTCCGCTCCCGACTTCAATATGGGTTTCAACACCCGCGTGAGCTACAAAGGATTCACCCTTTCCGCTGTGGCCGACTGGCGTAAAGGCGGTTATATGTACTCCTACACCGCACAGCTGATGCACTTCGTCGGCAACACTACCCGCTCGCTGTTCAACAACCGCGAACCGTTCGTCGTGCCCAACTCCGTAATCGCCCTCAAGGACGGAGGCTACGCCGAAAACAACCGTCCCGTGACCAGCGACAACATGAGCAGTTATTACAGCGACTCTTACTCAGACAGCCAGTTCGAGAACTTCATCATCCCGAAAGGTTATGTGAAACTGAGGGAACTGGTCTTGTCTTACTCATTCCCGAAAGCATGGATTTCCAAACTGGGTATCCAGCAGCTAGACCTGAGCCTGATCGGACGCAACCTCTTTATGTGGACTCCGAAAGCTAACAATTACGTAGACCCGGAAACCACAACTTTCGGTAACGATATCGCTTCCGAACTGGGAGAATTTGCCGCCTTGCCTTCTACGCGCAATATAGGTGGAGGTATTAAAGTTGTATTCTAAAAAAAAACGATCGAAGATGAAAAAATTCAAGTATTTATATATAGGTGTATTAAGCGCCATCCTGTCCGGCACGTTCACCTCTTGCGAGGACTATCTGGACGTCAACAAAAATCCGAATTATCCGGACGAATCACAAGTGACGGTAACGACGTTACTGCCGTCCGCATTCACCGGCTCGGCTGCCGCAATGGGGTATTTGTACCAACTCTACGGTTCTATGTGGTCACAGCACTACACGCAGAATCCGTCATCCAGCCAATATATCACGCTGGTCAACTATGCGATGACTTCTTCCAGCGACCTCCGTCTGTGGAGAATTCCGTACGCGGACGTTTTGCCTGATCTCGATCTCGTCATCAAGAAATCGGAAGAGGAAGGTGCGTGGAACTATTGGGTGGTCGGAAAAATCATGACCGCGTTTACTTATCACGTGCTCACCGACGCTTATGGAGATATTCCTTTCACCGAAGCCCTGAAAGGTCAGAACTGCAAATACGACGATAGTAAAACGGTGGTTTATCCCGGCATTATCAAAATGCTGAACGACGCAATCGACAAGGAAGCGGAAGCCTCTGCCAAAGGTCTGAAAACCATGAACGTGGAAGATTATATCTATGACGGGGATATCGCGAAATGGATCAGATTTGCCAAAACTTTAAAGTTGAAGTTGCTCATGAGAGACTTTGACACGAACAAGGCGGAGATACAAACAATGCTCGCTGCCGGTGATTTTCTGAAAGACGACGCAACGGTACACTGTTTCGAGGATGTCGTAAATAAGTCCAATCCGTTCTATGAAAATGACCGCCGACAGTTGAATACGACAAATAATGTACGCGCCTGTACGACGTTGTATAATTATCTAGCCAAATATGACGATCCGCGCATCGGAGACTTTTACGAAATGACTGCCGCATCTGACAGAACCGAATACAGAGCGATTCCTTATGGGAACAGAACTTCCAGCACATATAGCATTTCAACAACTTCGCGTGCCGTAATCGGTGCTACCGATCCTGTTTATTATATGTCAGCGGCCGAAGCCGAATACCTGTTGGCGGAATGCTACGCACGGCTGGGAGACAAAGGCAGTGCAAAGACTCATTATGACAAAGCCGTTGAATTTTCTTTCGCCAGATGGAACCATGGCGACAAAGCTGCTGAATTTATTGCAGTTGGAAAACCTTACGAATTCCAAGACACCGACGAAGAAAGTATGCTGAAATGTATCCTTACCCAGAAATGGATTGCCAGCACCCGTTGCCAGGCTTGGGATGCATGGTTCGATATCAACCGCACCGGTATTCCGGAAGTCAGCGAGTATACAACAGACGGTGATCCGGATGATTACGTTTTGGGTACACTGGCATATAACCCCAACAGTTCGTTAGCTAAGGGTCAGTTTGCTCACCGCTTCATCTACTCAAAAGAGTCGTTGGATTATAATACGAATGCGCCTACGAAAGTTCCGGCAATTACCGAACCGCTGTGGTGGCATAAAAAATAATAAGGATATTGAACAATAGAAAGAAAGGATATATACATGAAACCTATTAATTATTTATTAGTCCTGATGTTCGCAATGGTCACTTTCGTGTCATGCGACACTTATGGAGACTATGAGCAGGAGTTTGCACCTATATACCCGCTGAGCGGACAATATTACGTCAAAGTGCTGGACGAGAACAATGAGGAACTGGTTATAAGCACAATAGAGGACGATGACGAATCATACAACGTCTACGGAACTTATCTGTATCTGTACAATACAGCGGATAATGATAAGGACAAGTTGTGGATCAAGTTGCCGAACGGTAATAAATTCCAAAGTGGTATTCTAGGCAAAATCAGTTGTAATGTGGAAGAACTCACCTTTAACGGAACAGCAGGCAATATGGTTGCCGATGGAACGACTCCCGTAGGGGAATTTACAGTCACTTCCGGAAAAGTCACTTTAGAAAGCGTTACGACTCCGACAAACGGGAAAGCGGACGGCATCGAAGTGAAATATACGCTGGAAGGCAAAACGTACACCATCAAAGGCTTCCGCCGCACCGGATGGGATGACGATGAAACGTGGGTTGAGCCTATTACTACTCCCGACGATACATCCGGTTCTCAACCATAAGAACTAATTTCTCCTCCCTCCCCCAAAAGGGGGGGGATATATCAAAACGCAGATTAACGCAAGTTAGCATAGATTATTCAAACAGGCTCCAAGTCTTGACTAATCCATTTCAATTGATATTCCATTGATATTCAATTGATATTCAATTGACATATTAATCAATGGCTTATAGAATCTTTTCTATGATAATTTGCGTTAATCTGCGTTTTATTATTCATTTACCACTGCAAGTCGGGCAGATATTTACTTAGTGTACCGCAAAGAACCCCTAGCGTAATCGGCTTCACCAGCACTTCCGTAGCTCCCGCCTTCATCGCATTTTCCTTATCCGAACTGAAAGCGTAGGCAGTCTGCATGATAATGGGAATCGTAGTGTTGGACTCACGAATAATTTTCGTCGCTTCCAACCCATTCATCAGCGGCATTTTAATGTCCATCAACATCGCTTTGGCATTTTCCCCGTGTGTTTGAAATAAATTTACCATTTCTTCTCCGTTCCGTGCCCACATGATATCACATTTTTTACCTATGATCGCTTTAATCAGTTTAAAGTTGCTGTCGTCGTCTTCAGCCACAAGTATAAGCGGTCTGAATTCAGATGTTTGCGTACTTTCCATATTATTTAGTATATTATTTTCCATCTACATCCTTCTATATACTTAAGTTAATATCCAGTCTCAACAAGTTAATATCCTATTCCAACAAGTTAATATCCTATTTCAGCCCGCAAGATATAAAAAATATTCATATATTTCGCTATCTTTGCGCCTCAATTTAAAAGAATAATATGATTTCTGTAGACGGACTGGCCGTAGAATTTGGCGGCACGACTTTATTTAGTGATATCTCTTTCGTTATTAATGAAAAAGACCGCATCGCCCTGATGGGGAAAAACGGGGCGGGAAAAAGTACACTGCTCAAGATTCTGGCAGGCGTGAGGCAACCTACACGCGGCAAGGTCTCTGCACCGAAAGAGTGCGTGGTGGCCTATCTGCCCCAACACTTGATGACGGAGGACGGACGCACGGTGTTCGACGAAACGGCACAGGCTTTCGCGCATCTGCACGAGATGGAAGCGCAAATCGAGAAACTGAACAAGGAGTTGGAGACACGGACGGACTACGAAAGCGACAGTTATATGGCTCTGATCGAGGAAGTATCCTCCCTGAGCGAGAAGTATTATTCAATCGACGCCACGAACTACGAGGAGGATGTAGAGAAAGCGTTGCTCGGACTCGGTTTCCGCCGGGAAGACTTCGGACGTCAGACGAGTGATTTCAGTGGCGGATGGCGGATGCGCATCGAGTTGGCGAAGTTACTGTTGCAGAAACCGGACGTGCTGCTGCTCGACGAGCCGACGAACCATCTCGACATCGAGTCTATCCAATGGCTGGAAGATTTCCTGATCAATAACGGCAAGGCGGTGATTGTCATCAGCCACGACCGCAAGTTTGTCGACAACATCACGACCCGCACCATCGAAGTGACGATGGGGCGCATCTACGACTACAAAGTAAACTACTCACAATATCTCCAACTGCGCAAGGAACGCCGCGAACAGCAACAGAAGGCGTACGATGAGCAGCAGAAGTTCATCGCCGAGACGAAGGAGTTCATCGAACGTTTCAAGGGGACGTACTCGAAGACCTTGCAGGTACAGAGCCGTGTGAAAATGCTGGAGAAACTGGAACTGCTGGAGGTGGACGAAGAGGACACTTCCGCTTTGCGTCTGAAATTTCCGCCTTCCCCCCGTTCGGGCAGTTATCCGGTCATCATGGAGAATGTTGGGAAAACGTATGGAGAGAAGGTGGTGTTCAAGGGCGCCAATCTGACGATTGAGCGCGGAGACAAGGTGGCGTTCGTCGGCAAGAACGGCGAGGGTAAGTCTACGCTTGTCAAATGTATCATGCGGGAAATAGAGCACGATGGCACGCTGACGCTGGGACATAATGTACAAATCGGGTATTTTGCACAGAATCAGGCCTCACTGATGGACGAGAATCTAACTGTGTTCCAGACGATTGACGACGTAGCGAAAGGGGAAATCCGGAACAAGATCCGCGACTTGCTGGGTGCTTTCATGTTTGGCGGTCCGGAGGAGTCGATGAAGAAAGTGAAAGTGCTTTCGGGTGGAGAACGTACCCGCCTGGCAATGATCAAGCTATTGCTGGAGCCGGTCAACCTTCTCATCCTGGACGAGCCGACGAATCACCTCGACATGAAAACAAAGGACATCCTGAAACAGGCGTTGCTCGATTTTGACGGCACGCTGATTGTCGTTTCGCACGACCGTGATTTCCTCGACGGACTGGTATCAAAGGTTTATGAGTTTGGCAATCAGAAGGTGACGGAACACCTATGCGGTATCTATGAATTCCTCGAAAAGAAAAAGATGGATTCGTTGCAAGAGCTGGAAAAGAAATAATAAATAATAAAAAGAAGGGGTCGGATTCCGGGAGAAGATAAAGAATTTGTATCTTTGTAACATTATTTATAGCAGGTACTTAAACAAGAAGCTATGTCAAATAATGAAATGCAAGAATTGAGCGATAAATTACGGCGCGGTCTTCAGTTGGCAGAAAAGAGACTGTTGGAGAAAAATTCCCGTAATGGTACACTCCTTAGTCAAGGAACACCGGATGGGAAAGTGATTTATGTCTCGGCCACAGAATTGCTGGAACGTCTGCAAGAAAAGGAAAAAGAATCGATTAAGAAATAAATTCTCTACGAAATTAGGGATGAAAGGGAAAAAAAGAATCATAGTAACTCTGCTGTTTTTTATCAACATTATCATGTTGGTGGCAGCCGTTATCCCCCATCATCACCACCCTAACGGAATGATTTGCATGAAGCAGGACTTGCCCGTAGAGCAACAATGCCCCAAGCACCATCATCATCCGGAGAGCGACGCCTGTTGCAACAGCGAGTGTCTGACACGCTTTCAGTCGTCCATCCCATCCATACACAGCTATAGCAGTCCGGATTATGTGTTTATCGCTACGCTGTTCACCGATGTCATTATCGAACATTTACTACGCCCGCAGGAGAAACGGGTAAAGAACTATTACGTCTTCCGAGACTCTCTGCATAGCACGGATTTCTACCGTGCCACCTCGCTTCGCGCACCTCCCTACTCTGTTTTCGCTTAAAAACGCTCTTGCAAGCCAGTTGCAAAGGCGTTGTAACTAATCTTTGCAAGCCAGTTGCAAGAACCTTGCCGTATTTTTGCAGTATGAATCTGCAACAACAAAAAGAAAACAAAAAACTTAAGTAGGAAATATCATTTATGAAGAAACTTATTTTTTTCGGAGTGCTGGGTTTATTTATCCTCGCCTCTTGTAATAGTACCGTCACACATACACACAACGAGCATGATCACGAGGCGGAAGGACATAATCATGCCACAGAAGATCACGACCACAGCGCCCACGGGGATGAATCCGGTGAAGGGCACAGTCACGAAACAGCAGACAGCCACCTCGAAACGGCCGAAGCGCATAGTGACGAGATCATCCTTCCGAAAGTGAAAGCCGAAGCAGCCGGAGTAAAGGCTAGTATCATCGAGCCCGCTCCTTTCCAACAGGTCATTAAAACCAGCGGACAAGTACTTGCTGCTCAGGGGGACGAATCGGTTGCCGTAGCTACCGTAGCCGGCGTTGTTTCTTTTCGTGGAAAAGTGACGGAAGGAATGAGCGTCGGCAGCGGCACACCGTTGGTCACCATTTCTTCAAACAATATAGCCGACGGTGACCCGGTGCAACGTGCCCGCATCGCCTACGAGGTGTCGAAGAAAGAGTACGAACGGATGAAAGCCCTTGTCAAAAACAAAATCGTATCCGACAAGGAGTTTGCACAGGCGGAGCAGAATTACGAGAACGCCCGCATCAGCTACGAGGCCCTTTCGAAGAACCATTCGGCTATCGGACAAAATATCACAGCTCCCATCGCAGGCTATGTGAAAAGTATACTGGTGAAAGAGGGGGACTACGTGACCATCGGACAACCGCTGGTTAGCGTGACGCAGAACCGCCGTCTGTTCCTCCGCGCCGAAGTGTCGGAAAAGTACTACCCGTACCTCCGCACAATCAGCTCCGCCAATTTCCAGACTCCTTATAATAATAAGGTATACGAACTGCAAGCGCTCAACGGCAAACTCCTCTCTTTCGGGAAAACTGCCGGAGACAATTCTTTCTACGTGCCTGTCACCTTCGAGTTCGATAACAAAGGTGAAGTGATTCCCGGCTCATTCGTAGAGGTTTTCCTGCTCTCGTCGCCAATGGAAAACGTAATTTCCCTTCCACGCACCGCATTGACGGAGGAACAAGGGAGCTACTTTGTATATCTGCAACTGGATGAGGAAGGGTACAAGAAACAGGAAGTGACCGTAGGAGCCGACAACGGAAAAAATGTCCAGATCCTGTCCGGCGTGAAAGCGGGCGACCGCGTTGTGACCGAAGGAGCGTACCAGGTAAGACTGGCCAGTGCAAGCAATGCCATCCCCGCACACAGCCATGAACACTGATTAAATGAAGAATGAATCTTCATCCTTAATTCCTCATTCATAATTCTTAATTTAAAAAGATGCTTAATAAAATCATACATTATTCCCTGCACAACCGGTTGCTGGTGCTCTGCGCTTCCATTCTTCTGCTCATTGCGGGGAGCTATACTGCCATGCACACGGAAGTAGACGTGTTTCCCGACCTCAACGCGCCTACGGTTGTCATCATGACCGAAGCCAATGGTATGGCCGCCGAAGAGGTTGAACAACTCGTGACTTTCCCTGTGGAAACTGCCGTAAACGGAGCTACCGGCGTACGCCGTGTCCGTTCTTCTTCCACCAATGGTTTTTCTGTTGTCTGGGTGGAATTCGACTGGGGAACAGATATTTATCTTGCCCGACAGATTGTGAGTGAAAAGCTCGCTGTAGTCAGTGAATCGCTTCCGGTCAACGTTGGAAAACCGACACTCGGCCCGCAATCTTCTATTCTGGGCGAAATGCTCATTGTCGGGCTGACGGCCGACTCTACCTCCATGCTCGACCTCCGTACGATTGCCGACTGGACTATCCGTCCGCGTCTGCTGTCTACCGGAGGAGTGGCGCAAGTGGCGGTGCTCGGAGGAGACATCAAAGAGTACCAGATTCAGCTTGATCCCGAGCGGATGCGCCACTACGGCGTTTCGATGGGTGAGGTGATGGCGGTGACGCAAGACATGAACCTGAACGCCAACGGCGGAGTGCTTTACGAATTCGGAAATGAATATATAGTGCGAGGCGTGCTTTCCACCACTCAGACGGAACAGCTCGGCAAGGCGGTGGTAAAGACGGTGAACAACTTTCCTGTCACTCTGGAAGATATAGCAGACGTGGCGATAGGCCCCAAAGCGCCGAAATTGGGTACGGCTTCGGAACGGGGAAAACCTGCCGTCCTGCTGACTGTGACCAAGCAGCCCGCCACCAGTACACTGGAACTGACGGACAAGCTGGAGGCTTCGCTAAAAGACCTTCAGAAGAACCTGCCACCGGATGTAAAGGTTTCTACGGACATTTTCCGCCAAAGCCGCTTCATCGAAAGTTCTATCGGCAACGTGAAGAAATCGCTCTTTGAAGGAGGTATCTTTGTCGTTATCGTTCTGTTCTTGTTTCTGGCAAATGTGCGCACTACGCTTATTTCGCTGGTGACACTGCCTCTCTCACTGCTCGTTTCGATCCTGACACTGCATTATATGGGACTGACTATCAACACTATGAGTCTCGGAGGTATGGCAATCGCCATCGGTTCGCTGGTGGACGATGCCATCGTTGATGTGGAGAACGTATACAAGCGCTTGCGTGAAAACCGGCTGAAAGCGGAAGCGGAAAGATTGAGCACGCTCGAAGTGGTGTTCAACGCCTCGAAGGAGGTTCGTATGCCGATTTTGAACTCAACTTTAATTATCGTAGTCAGTTTCGTCCCCTTATTTTTCCTGAGTGGCATGGAAGGTCGAATGCTGGTCCCGCTGGGCATTGCTTTCATCGTGGCGTTATTCGCCTCGACGGTGGTAGCATTGACACTGACTCCGGTGCTCTGCTCTTATCTGTTGGGAAGCAACAAGACGAACAAGGAACTGAAAGAGTCTTTCGTAGCCCGCTGGATGAAAGGGATTTATGAAAAGGCACTGTCTTGGGTGCTGGCGCACAAACGGGTGACACTGGGTGGAACTATCGCTCTCTTCATCGTGGCGCTCGGTGTGTTCTTCACGCTGGGACGTAGCTTCCTCCCTTCTTTCAACGAAGGTTCGTTCACAATCAATATCAGTTCTCTGCCGGGTATCTCGCTGGAAGAGAGCAACAAAATGGGACAGCGCGCGGAAGAGTTGCTGTTGACCATTCCGGAGATACAAACCGTTGCCCGCAAAACGGGACGTGCCGAACTGGATGAGCACGCATTGGGTGTGAACGTGTCCGAAATTGAGGCTCCGTTTGAACTGGGCGACCGCTCGCGCAGCGAACTGGTGGCGGATGTACGTGAAAAGCTGGGCACAATTACAGGAGCAAACATTGAAATCGGACAGCCGATCAGCCACCGGATTGACGCCATGTTGTCCGGTACGAAAGCAAATATTGCCATCAAGCTATTCGGCGACGACCTGAACAAGATGTTTTCCATCGGCAATCAGATCAAAGAGGCGATCGGCGCAATTCCCGGCATCGCCGACCTGAATGTGGAACAGCAGATCGAACGTCCGCAGTTAAAAATACAGCCCAAACGCGAAATGCTGGCCAAGTTCGGAATCACACTGCCGGAGTTTTCCGAGTACGTGAATGTCGCTCTGGCGGGAAAAGTGATCTCGCAGGTGTACGAACAAGGCAAGAGTTTCGACCTGATTGTGAAGGTGAAGAACGACGCCCGTGACGAGATGGAGAAAATCCGCAACTTGATGGTGGACACGAACGACGGACGCAAAGTCCCCCTAAGCTATGTGGCGGAAGTGACATCGGCTATGGGGCCTAACACCATCAACCGTGAGAACGTGAAACGGAAAATCGTGATTTCCGCCAACGTTGCCGACCGCGACTTGCGCAGTGTGGTAAACGACATCCGGAAGCAGATCGACGCATCCGTGCAATTGCCCGAAGGCTACCACATCGAATACGGCGGGCAGTTTGAGAGCGAGCAGGCGGCGAGCAGGACATTAGCGCTGACTTCATTTATCAGCATCGTTGTGATTTTTCTATTGCTTTATCATGAGTTCCGCAGCGTCAAGGAGTCGGGAGTTATCCTGCTGAACCTGCCGCTCGCGTTGATCGGTGGCGTTTTCGCATTGGTACTTACAACGGGGGAAGTTAGTATACCCGCTATCATCGGATTCATCTCTCTGTTCGGAATTGCTACCCGTAACGGTATGCTGCTCATCAGCCATTACAATCATCTCCAACAAGTGGAGGGGCTGAACGTGTACGACAGCGTGATGCAAGGCTCGCTCGACCGTCTGAACCCGATCCTGATGACGGCTTTGTCTTCTGCTCTGGCATTGATTCCGCTGGCTCTGGGAGGTGATCTTCCGGGCAACGAGATTCAGAGTCCGATGGCAAAAGTGATTCTGGGAGGCTTGTTAACTTCTACTTTCCTGAACGGATTCATCGTCCCGATTGTTTATCTGATGATGCACCGCAAGAAGGCTTCAGCAAGTCTGTAATTGCATTTTACAACCAATAAAGAAGATGAAAATGAAACAAATCATAACTATCGGCGCGGCACTTCTGCTCCTGAACGCAGGCAGTGCACAAGCCCAGAACAGCATTGAGCAGGTTTTGAGAAATATCGAAACGAACAACAAGGAGCTGCAGGCTAACAAGCAGCTGATTCAGTCGCAAAAACTGGAGGCTAGAACGGACAACAATCTGCCCGATCCTACGCTTTCCTATGCACACCTCTGGGGCTCGAAAGATAAAAGTGAAACAATCGGTGAGCTGGTGGTTTCGCAGAGCTTCGACTTCCCCAGCTTATACGCCACGCGCAACAAGCTGAACCGTCTGAAAATCGGAGCTTACGACAGCCAGGCGGATGTCTTCCGGCAGGAGAAGCTATTGCAGGCAAAGGAGCTTTGCCTGGACATCATTATGCTTCGCCAGCAGAAGCAGATTTTAGAAGAACGCCTGCGCAATGCGGAAGAACTTGCTAAAATGTACGCCAAACGCCTGCAGACAGGAGATGCCAATGCGCTCGAAACGAACAAGATCAATCTGGAGTTGCTGAATGTCAAGACGGAAGTGTCTCTGAACGAAACGGCGCTGCGCAATAAATTGCAGGAATTGAGTACGTTGAACGGAAATCTTCCAGTTGTTTTCGAGGAGAGCCAATACCCGGCCGTGCCTTTCCCGACTGATTATCAGATACTGAAATCGGAGGTGTTATCGGCAGACCGCACGTTGATGGCGCTTGGCAACGAGAGCCTCGTCGCCCGCAAACAAATTGCTGTCAACAAGTCGCAATGGTTGCCGAAACTGGAGCTGGGCTACCGCCGGAACACGGAATCGGGTACTCCTTTCAACGGCCTAGTGGTGGGATTCTCTTTCCCTCTTTTTGAAAACCGGAACAAGGTGAAGATTGCCAAAGCACAGGCTCTGAACATAGATCTGCAAAGGGATAATGCCGCCTTGCAGGTAGAATCCGAACTGGCACAGCTTTACCGGGAAGCCAAAACGCTTCATGCTTCTATGGAGGAGTACACGAGGACTTTCCGGTCGCAACAAGATCTTGCCTTGCTCAAACAGGCCTTGACCGGAGGACAAATCAGCATGATTGAGTACTTTGTGGAGGTGTCCGTGCTCTATCAGAGCCACCAGAATTATCTGCAACTGGAAAATCAATACCAGAAGGCAATGGCGCGGATCTACAAGAGCAAATTATAAATATAAAAGGGATTTATCTACTTATGGAGGTATTTATCTACTTATGAAAGTATTTATCTACTTATGAAAGTAAACAGGATAAGATTTATCGAGCTGATCTTATCCTGTTTTTTTTAATTGTGCCGAGAAATTTACAGTATCCGAAGTTCCTCCGGCAGATAGCCGCTACGAATGCGCCATTCCTGCGGATAAAGATTGTTAGCCCGGTTGCCGATATTTTTCACGAAGCCCAACGGGACGCCTCTATAAGTAAGCAACACGAACCCGCGAGCCACCGCAGCAGGAAGTACAATAGCTTCTTTGCGCAAATAAGCTATCGCCTGCTCATAGCTAATGTCCTCAACGACAAAAGCGCCGTCACGCACCAGCACAGGGCACAGTGCCAGCGCATGAGCGGGAACCAAATCTCGCCCTTTCACTTCACCCACCGACACACCGGACTGGATCACTTTCAAATTCTGCCGAAGTGCTTCCAACTCTTCCAGACGAGCATTGGGAAAGGCGTAAACGGTTTCCGCATCGGTCAGAAGAGAATAGTTGCCGATGTCCCTCACCCAACTCCGGGCTACGTCCATCAACTCTTTAGCGACAGACGGGACTCCTTTCCCAGCGTGTTTCCCTTTCTTCTTTGCAGCTCGCGCTATCGTAGATTTTGAGATTGCAGACTTCTGTGAATTGATGGTTTCCCATGCCTTCTTCGTTTCGTTTTCATCTGTTTCTATGCACGGTTTCCGAAGAACAGCCAGAAAGAATCCCTCTCCTTTCGTTTTATGAGGGAAGAAGTGATAGACGGGAATGCCCTCCAAATGAACGGTCCCGGTCGATTCATCTTTCAACAGATTTCCTGTTATATTCCATTCTTCCCGAACTTCCAACGGCAACAGTTCCGCCCCGAACTCTTGCTGAATCCAGCGTACGTTTTCTTCATCTTCTTTTGTATTAAAGGTACAGGTACTATATATAAGAATGCCTCCGGGCTTCAGACAAGGCCAAATATCAGCAATAATCCTCCGCTGTCTCTGCCAGCAAATCTCTACATTCTCCGGGGTCCATTCTTCTATCGCCACAGGGTCTTTGCGGAACATTCCTTCACCGGAACAAGGAACGTCGGTGAGAATTACATCAAAAAAAGACGGTAAAGCCGAGAAATCCGCCGGATCATTATTGGTAACCACCACATCCGGATGTCCCCACTTCGCAAGATTTTCCGCCAAAACCTGTGAACGGTTTCGTATGACTTCATTAGCCACCAGCAGGCTTCCTTCGGGCAGCACGCTACGGGCATGGGTAGACTTTCCACCGGGAGCGGCGCAAAGATCCAACATTATTGCCGGTTCTTTGATGTATTGGCGTAATGCCTGCTCTACAAACATCGAGGAGGCCTCCTGAACATAGAAACAACCGGCATGAAACAACGGATCGAATGTAAAAGTCAGGCGTTCGTCCAGATAAACCCCTTCGGACGACCAAGGAACTCGGTCGAAAGGAGAATGGACAGCAGATAACCCTTCATCCTGCATTTTCCATTTTTCATTGTTAAAGCGGATACTGACAGGTGGTTCTTGCTGCAGGGCAACGGCCAATTTTTCATATTCTTCTTCACCTAATAAAGAGCGGGTATAGTCTACAAAAGAAGCGGGTAATTCCATTTTTCATTTATTAATTTCCGCAAATATCAAAAATATTTCGTCTCTTTGCAACTTTCTAAGTCATTAACTACGTCTAACAAACAAAGAAACAAATTTAAAAAACAATCTATATGAAAAATTTTCTACTTGCTTTGATGGTTGTATTGACCACTTGCACACTGGCTGTCGCTCAAAATCAGAATCCTGTTGCCCACGACTCCATCAGTCAGGCGGAACCGACTCTGGTAGTTGACACAGACACAACCGACTCTATCGCCAAAGAGAATGTTACTGCTACGGACACAAGTAATCATGGCGTTCTGTACAGCCTATCCAATGCGATGGAGGATGTTCTGATTCCTATCATCGCAATCATTGCAGTCTTCGGTTTTCCGGTGTTTATCCTATTCATCATTTTCTTCTTCCGCTACAAGAACCGGAAAGCCCGCTATCGCCTTGTCGAACAGGCTCTTGCTGCCGGACAACCGCTTCCGGAAGATTTCCTCAAGGAGGACAAGCCGAATGATCCGCGTACGCAAGGCATCAAAAACATCTTTACGGGAATCGGACTTTTCATCTTCCTCTGGGCTATTACCGGTGAATTTTCAATCGGCACTATCGGTCTGCTAATCACTTTCATGGGAATCGGGAAGTGGATCATCGGTAGAAAGAAAGATGAAAATCAAGAAAATGACAGTCAAAGATGAATCAACTCAATGATATATCGCTAGTCGCGCAGGTCGTGGTGTTCAGAAACACTAAGGCCTTCGACCAGTTGGTGAAGAAGTACCAATCACCGGTCCGGCGGTTCTTCCTGAATCTGACTTGCGGAGACAGCGAATTGAGTGACGACCTGGCACAAGACACGTTTATCAAAGCGTATACAAATATTGCTTCTTTCAGAAATTTGTCCAGTTTCTCCACGTGGCTGTATCGAATTGCTTACAATATATTTTATGATTATATTCGCAGCCGCAAAGAAACAGCAGACCTTGACGCCAGAGAAATAGACGCCGCCAACAGTGCCGAACAGGAAAACATCGGTCAAAAGATGGATATCTACCGATCGCTCAAGACGCTTAAAGAAATAGAAAGAACCTGCATCACGCTTTTTTATATGGAAGATTTAAGTATCGAAAAGATTGCGGGAATTACAGGAATACCGACAGGAACGGTGAAAAGCCATCTGTCGCGTGGAAAAGAAAAGTTAGCAACGTATTTAAAACAAAACGGTTATGACAAAAATTGAAAATGACGAGAAGCTTTTGAAGGATTTCTTCACGGCTAACAAACAGGAAATAGCTGATAATGGCTTCAGCCGCCGTGTCATGCATCGCTTGCCCGATCGTAGCAATTGGTTGGCACGCATCTGGAACGCTGCCGTGGTGGTTGCGGGCGCTGTGCTTTTCATTTGGATGGGCGGCTTGGAAGCTGCTTGGGGAACAATCAGAGAAGTGTTCATAAGCATGATTAATCAAGGCACTGCGGAGCTGGATCCGAAATCGATTATTATCGCCTCTGTCGTCCTGGTATTTATGGCAACACGAAAAGTTGCATCGATGGCATAAAAGTTATCAATAGCATAAGAATTATTAATGGCATAAAAGTTATCAACAACATAAGAGTTATAAAAGCACTTCGTCTGTTAAACAATAATAAATATACCCTTTCTCTCAAACAAGCCCAAACATAGATGTCGTATCTTTGTTGAACTGTAAAACTAAAATAGAGAGAAAAGTTTTGAAATTACGTATATTTATTTTATTCCTGTTCCTGTCTTTATTACACGCTCAGGCAGACATCATAGACAGTCTAAAAACACAACCCAGAGACTCGATCGGACTTACAAGTGACTCACTTGTATTACGTTTTCTGGAAGAGTCCGGCATACCCATTTCCGACAACAATAAAGTAAAGTTACTGAAAAGCGGACGGGAAAAGTTTATCGATTTATTCGAAGCTATCCGGGAAGCCAAACATCATATTCATCTGGAATACTTTAACTTCCGCAACGATTCCATCGCCAATGCCCTATTCGACTTGCTGGCTCAGAAAGTGAAAGAGGGGGTTGAGGTACGTGCTATGTTCGATGCTTTTGGCAACTGGTCTAACAACAAACCTCTGAAAAAGAAACATCTCAAGAAAATACGTGAACAGGGCATTGAAATTGTAAAGTTCGATCCGTTCACATTCCCTTATATCAACCACGCTGCCCACCGCGACCATCGGAAAATAGCTGTCATTGATGGGAAAATAGCTTATACGGGAGGCATGAATATAGCAGATTACTATATCAACGGTCTGCCTAAAATAGGGACCTGGCGTGATATGCATATGCGCATAGAGGGAGACGCGGTCAATGACTTACAGGAAATCTTCCTGACAATCTGGAACAAAGAGACCAAACAAAATGTAGGAGGAGATGCCTACTTTCCACTCCACGAGAGCAAGACGGATAGTACTGACATCATTGTCGCAATCGTTGACCGTACTCCGAAAAAGAACAGCCGAATGCTGAGCCACGCGTATGCGATGAGTATTTATTCGGCACAAAAAAACGTTCACATCGTAAATCCTTACTTTGTGCCGACCTCTTCAATCAAAAAGGCGCTTTACCGAACCATTGATCGGGGGGTGGATGTGACAATCATGGTTTCCTCCGCTTCCGATATTCCATTTACCCCAGACGCCGCACTCTACAAACTTCACAAACTGATGAAAAGAGGGGCAACGGTCTATATGTATAACGGCGGGTTCCATCACTCTAAAATCATGATGGTCGATGATCTGTTTTGCACAGTGGGGACTGCCAATCTGAATAGCCGCAGCCTGCGGTATGACTACGAAACCAATGCTTTTATTTTTGATAAACGGATAACGGGCGAACTGAACACGATGTTTCACGAAGACATCCGGGATTGCACCCAACTGACTCCCGAATTCTGGAAAAAGCGTTCGCCCTGGAAGAAGTTCGTAGGATGGTTTGCTAATTTATTCACTCCATTTTTGTAATTTTGCATAAGCGTATATAGTCTTGAGCGAACGTATATATAATTTTGCGCAAGCGTACGTATAGTATTTGAAATTTATTCATTATGAAACAATATTTGGATTTATTAAATCGTGTATTAACCGAAGGCACAGAGAAAAGTGACCGTACCGGAACCGGAACCATCAGCGTCTTCGGTCATCAAATGCGTTTTAACCTTGAGGACGGTTTCCCTTGCCTGACGACCAAGAAATTGCATTTAAAATCAATTATATATGAATTACTCTGGTTCTTGCAAGGAGATACCAATGTGAAGTATCTGCAAGAGCATGGAGTACGCATCTGGAACGAATGGGCGGATGCAAACGGTGATTTAGGGCATATTTATGGGTATCAGTGGCGTTCGTGGCCTGACTACAACGGGGGATTCATCGACCAAATCAGTGAAACGGTGGAAACGATCAAACACAATCCGGACTCACGCCGTATCATTGTTAGCGCCTGGAATGTAGCGGACTTAGACAACATGAACTTGCCGCCTTGCCATGCCTTTTTCCAATTTTATGTGGCGAATGGCCGATTGAGCCTGCAACTTTATCAACGCAGCGCCGATATTTTTCTAGGTGTTCCTTTCAATATCGCGTCGTATGCATTATTGTTGCAGATGATGGCGCAAGTGACGGGACTGAAAGCAGGAGATTTCATCCATACTTTAGGGGACGCTCATATATACCTGAATCATCTGGAACAAGTGAAACTACAACTTACACGCGAGCCTCGTCCGTTACCGCAAATGAACATCAATCCGGATGTAAAAAGCATTTTCGATTTCAAATTCGAGGACTTTGAGTTAGTAAATTATGACCCGCATCCTCACATAGCGGGTGCAGTAGCTGTATGACAATATGAGTAAAATATCAATAATTGCCGCCGTAGACCGCCGTAGAGCAATAGGTTTCCAAAATAAACTCTTGTTCTGGCTGCCCAACGACTTGAAACGTTTTAAGGCATTGACTACCGGAAATACCATAGTTATGGGACGGAAAACTTTTGAGTCACTTCCGAAAGGTGCATTACCGAATCGCAGAAATGTAGTCATCTCTTCCAATCCGGCATTGCAATGTCCCGGTGCGGAAGTGTTCCCTTCGCTCACCGCCGCTTTGCAGAGTTGCAAAGAAGATGAACACGTATATATCATAGGAGGAGCAAGTATCTATCAACAAGCGTTGTCATTCGCCGACGAACTTTGTCTGACGGAAATAGACAGTACAGCTCCCGAAGCGGATGTGTACTTTCCGGAGGTTTCTCCGGCTGTGTGGCAAGAAAAAAGCAGAGAGACTCACCCTGCGGACGAGAAACATCTCTGCTCGTATGCTTTTGTCGATTACGCAAGGAAATAACTGACTTCCGCTTAGCGCAATCTTATCATCTCATCTGTCACTATCGGTTGATGAGATGATTTGACTAATCTTCATCATCAAAGTCTATATCTATCGGCATCTGTCGCTTGATGGCTTCATGGAAAGATATTAATGTTTCAGTACGAGCCAGACCAAGCGGCTGTAATTTATCATGAATAATGCTCAACAGATGATGATTGTTTTTAGCGTAAATCTTGATAAACATATCATATTTTCCGGTAGTGAAATGACACTCGACTACTTCGGGTATAGCTTCCAAAGCCTTCGTCACCGAATCAAAAGATTCAGGATCTTTCAGATATATACCGATGTAGGCGCAAGTCTCATACCCTACTTTCTCAGGATCAATAATATATTCTGAACCTTTCAGGATTCCAAGATTTGTCAACTTCTGAATACGTTGATGAATGGCAGCACCGGAAACACTACACGCTCTTGCTACTTCAAGAAAAGGAATACGCGCATTTCCTGCAATCAGTTTCAGGATTTGCTCATCCAAAATATCTATTTGATGATGTCCCATTTTCAAATCAAATTGTTTAAAACGATGAATCTTTTGTGCAAAGTTAGCGATTTTTCGGCAACAAATACTATAAACTATTACTTTTATTTATAGGAGGCGGATAAGTCGCCAATAGTTTGTACCTTTGTAAAAACATAAATATACTATTTATATGAAACAAATTTGCTGTACCATCCTACTATTCTTCGCTTTTGCAGGAAGCCATGCGCAAGATTTTGCGGATTACTTTCAGAACAAAACTTTACGAGTAGATTATATCTTTACCGGAAATGCGGAAAGACAAAATATTTACCTGGATGAATTATCGCAACTACCGTCTTGGGCAGGACGGCAACACCGCCTTTCGGAACTTCCATTGGAGGGCAACGGACAAATCATCGTTAAAGATCTCGCTACTCAACAAACTATTTATAAGACTTCTTTCTCTTCACTGTTCCATGAATGGCTGAGCACAGACGAAGCAAAAGAGACTGCTAAGGGCTTCGAAAATACATTTCTCCTGCCATTTCCCAAACAGCCTGCTGAAGTGGAGATTTCTTTGTATTCTCCCCGCAAAGAGGTTATGGCACGCTACAAACACCTTGTCCGTCCGGATGATATACTGATTCATCAACGAGGCGTGTCCCACGTCACTCCGCACCGGTATCTGCTCCGGAACGGAAACGAGAAAGACTGCATTGACGTTGCCATACTTGCTGAAGGCTATACGGATAAAGAGATGGATCTGTTTTACCAAGATGCGGAAAGTGCCTGCGAAAGCCTGTTTTCGCATGAGCCGTTCCGCTCAATGAAGGACAAATTCAATATTGTTGCCGTAGCCAGCCCGTCCACTGATAGCGGTGTTAGTGTTCCTCGCGAGAATCAATGGAAACAGACGGCTGTCCACTCACACTTCGACACTTTCTATTCAGACCGCTATCTGACTACCAGCCGAATAAAGTCTATCCATAACGCTTTGGCGGGTATCCCCTACGAGCACATTATTATCCTTGCCAACACGGACGTCTACGGCGGAGGAGGAATCTATAACTCCTACACACTGACCACCGCCCATCATCCCATGTTTAAACCAGTGGTAGTCCATGAGTTCGGCCACAGTTTTGCCGGGTTGGCTGATGAATATTTTTACGAAAACGATACCATGACGGATACTTATCCATTGGATGTCGAACCGTGGGAGCAAAATATATCAACACGGGTGAATTTTTCCTCCAAATGGGAAGATTTGCTTCCGGCAGGCACTCCGATACCTACTCCTGCCAACAAATGGGAGAAGTTTCCTATCGGGGTATACGAAGGTGGGGGTTACTCTGCCAAAGGTATTTATCGCCCTGCCCATAATTGCCGCATGAAAACAAACGAATACAAGGAATTTTGTCCGGTTTGCCAACGTGCCATCCGGCGTATAATCGAATTCTACGTTCCTTGATGTAAGGATAAGAATGAAATTGTAAAACAGAAATATTATCTAATTTTAAAACCCGAACCTCATGATCAGACTTCAACCAATCAGTACATCTGACCTGCAACATTACAAATTTATGGAAGAACTGCTGGTAGATTCTTTTCCACCGGAAGAGTACCGGCAATTAGAACAGTTACGTGAATTCACCGACCGGACAGGCAATTTCCATAATAACATTATTTTTGATGACGACTTGCCGATAGGCTTCATCACCTATTGGGACTTCGGTAACTTCTATTACGTAGAGCACTTTGCAACCAATCCCGCTTTGCGCAACGGAGGGTACGGCAAACGTACGCTGGAATATCTATGCGACTACTTAAAACTCCCCATTGTACTCGAAGTGGAGCGTCCGGTAGAAGAGATGGCAAAGAGACGTATCGGCTTCTACCAACGTCAAGGATTTGTCTTATGGAAGAAAGACTACCGCCAGCCTCCTTACAAGCCCGGTGATCACTTCCTCCCAATGTATCTGATGGTACACGGCAACCTTGATCCGGAAAAAGACTACGAAGATATAAAGCATAAACTGCACACGGTCGTCTACGGAGCAAAAGAGTGAAGTAGAAAGAAAACAGAACAAAGAAAAGGCTTCCAAATCATTTTGGAAGCCTTTTCTTTATATAATAGAATTAACTAATTATTTCTCACCACGTTTAGTAGCAGAATAGTTAATCTTCAAAGCATAAGATTTTCTGAGAGCATTTTTTACGTCAGTAACAATACCCATCTTTGTCTTTTGGTCTACTTTCAGAGACACAGTCATCTTAGCGGCGTCCCCTTCACTCATACTAGCGCGTTCCTGGAAAATGAAGTCCTGCACCTCGCTCACTTCAGCATAGCTGTCGTTGAGCTGAATACGACTTTCAGTACCCATTTTCGCACGGTATTCTTGTGTAGGTTCACCTATATAAATGAATGTCACCAATGATTTCTTCTCCAGTTTTTCGAGCTCAGTACCTTGCGGAAGCGTAAACTGCACCTTTAATGTTACCTCACGCATTGTTGTTACAATCATAAAGAAGAACAACAAGGTAAAGATAAGGTCAGGCAACGAAGAAGTATTCAATGCCGGCATTTCACGTTTACCAGTCTTATTAAATTTTCCCATTACTTACTTCTTTTTTTCTCCGTATTTTTTAGGTTCTGCCTCAGAAATACGTTGCGGATAAATCTCACGGACTGCTTTCTGTTGTAGATCGTTCAGTTCCGAATAAGTAACCCCAAATTTTTCTTTAGCCAACTCATCTCTCAATTCATTGTATGCAGCAACCAATTCATTCTGCACACTGATATATGCCTGATAAGAAGATCCACGGTCATTCTGCAAAGAAATTACGTGCTTGTCGTTAACCATGCATGTGCCGAAGAACTCTACATTCTTCTGTGTTTTTTCAGGCATATTTTCTGCGTTAGCAACGTTAGCGATAAATTCTTTGGCCTTTTGTCTCAACTGATCAACACCGATATAATCATTTCCGCACATCAAAGCATCATCCTTATTCAGATACACCTGCAAGATGTTACGTTCTTTGATTTTATCCGTATTCTCGTTCTTTTCATCTTCGGGAGGTGGAGGCAAAAGTCTTGCCAAACCACGGTCCGTATCCATTGATGTTGTAATCAAGAAGAAGATCAGCAACAAGAAAGCGATATCCGCCGTAGAACTTGAGTTAATATCAGGAACTTTTCTTTTTCCTTTTGCCATTGTAATTACTTTTTAATTGAGTACTCTCAATTGATTATGATAATTTTTTCTTTATACCACTTGCAATGATTGCAACAATTGTTACAAACAACAGGATGTAAATAGAATAAAGGAACATATCAGTCAGCTTCAACCAGAAAGGAACGTTGTCAGTACCATCATAACCCGGAATCTGCATAGGTGTACCGTCACCCATAGCCCAAGCTACAACTAAAACAACAACCAAAAGAACCAGACCAAGCAAAGACTTAATAGCGGCTGCCGGGCTGTCTTTCAAAGCTGCACCAAATTGGAATACTGCGGCAACTAAAGTAGCGGCAATAGCAATACCAAACAAAGCATACATCAAATAGAGTAAGGCATCTGTCTGGGCCGGTTGCCACATTTCGGGATCTACTCCCGGGATCACTGCCGCTCCAGTAGCGTCTCCTCCGAAGAAGAAGAGCCCCATCACGATCAGGATAATAGCAAACATCGCATACAATGCGTAATACGATATTCTATATGTTAACTTACTCATTTCGAATTATTTTTTATATTTCAGGTTATATTTGATCACCATGTCAAGCAAAGAGATAGAAGAATCTTCCATTTCACTTGTAAGAGCTTCAATCTTAGAAAGTACGTAGTTGTAGAATACCTGAAGGATCAATGCTACGATCAAACCGAAGATTGTTGTAATCAAGGCCACTTTCATACCACCTGCAACAACTGTCGGAGAGATATCACCTACCTGCTGGATTTTATCAAATGCCTGCACCATACCGATTACAGTACCCAAGAATCCGAGTGACGGAGCCATTGCGATAAACAGTGTGATCCAAGAACATCCTTTTTCAAGGTAACCAGCCTGTACACCACCGTAAGATACAACTGACTTCTCAACTACGTCAATACCTTGATCGATTCTCATCAAACCTTGGTAGTAGATAGAAGCAACAGGACCTCTAGTGTTACGAGCAATGTCTTTTGCAGCTTCAACGTCACCTTTTTCCAAAGCAGCTTCGATAGATGCCATGAATTTTTTTGTGTTGATTTCAGCCAAGCTCAAATAGATGATACGTTCGATACAGAAAGCCAAACCAATCACCAAAGCGATAGCTACCAAACTCATGAAAGATGCAGTACCTTCGATGAATTTAACTTTGATTTCCTTGTGAATACCACCTTCTTCTGCAGCAGGAGCAGCAGCAGTTGTAGCTTCAGCAGCAGGAGCAACAGCTTGTTGTTCAGTTTGTTCTGCTGCAGGAGCGTCTTGAGCCTGAGCAAGTTGAGTTGAGCCAAATGTCAAGGCCCCAATCACAGCAACAATTGCGAATAACTTTTTCATTGTGTGTCTAATTTTTAAGATTAATTAATTGATTATTATTATTGTTTTTACTTCTCGTTTCACATTCAATTTCTGCGGAGAGACGGGGATTCGAACCCCGGATACACTTTTGGCGTATACACGCTTTCCAGGCGTGCCTCTTCAACCACTCGAGCACCTCTCCCTATGGGTTTTCTGTATTTTCAGCTACAAATGTATCCTTTTTTTTCTTTTCTTGAAGCATTATCCCTTTTTTATCTCGAATAAATACTGCAAATTAATATAATTTAAAACCTTTCGTGCCTTATTTGCGGAATCCGAACACTTTTAGCGCATTTTCAGAAGTGACCTGAGCCACGTATTCAAGGCTCTTCTGATAAATTTCCGCTACTTTGGCAAGGGTATCTTTCACGTTGGCGCTTTCATTTCTCTTCCCGCGATTCGGAACGGGGGTCAAATAAGGAGAGTCGGTTTCGAGCACAATACGCTCCAAAGGAACGGTCAACAGGGTTTCCGGCAACGTCGACTTTTTGAAAGTGACCACTCCGTTAATGCCCAGCATGAAACCATCGAACTCCAGCAGTCTAGCCGCTTCTTCCGGCGTTCCGGTAAAGCTATGGAAAATCCCTCTTAATGCGGTTTTCTTATAGGGTTCCATTACCTTATATATATAATCAAATGCTTCTCTCGTATGAATAACAACCGGCAATTCATATTCAAGCGCCCATTCGATCTGTCTTTCAAAGACCAAAAGCTGTTCTTTCAGAAAAGTCCGGTCCCAATAGAGATCCAGACCGATCTCACCGATAGCCACAAAATAATTGGGAGCCGACAAACGTTCACGTACAATTGCCAATTCCTGCTCATATGTTTCATTCACCGAAGTAGGGTGCAATCCAATCATCGGATAACAAAGATCCGGATATTTCGCACAAACGGATAATAAAGCGTCAATCGTCGTACTGTCAATATTGGGCATAAAAATAGACGAGACACCGGCATTGCGCGCACGCTCCATAACTTGCGGCAAGTCTTCGGCAAATTCTTCTAAGAAAAGGTGTGAATGGGTGTCTATCAACATGATAACTAATTTTCTTCTTTTACTTTCTCGCTGGAACGGTAATAATATATCAGTCCATAATCACGGCACTTATCCAAACGATCCTCGTTTGGAGTAACGTCTTGATATTTCGCTTCTACCTGATTCCAGATATCCAGAATCAGTTCATCGGCACGCTCACGCATAGAGGACAGCTCATCAAGACTACGGTTGGTCAATGCCTGATAATTCTTTTGCCGTTCATAACTGTCCAGAAAAATATCGTAATGCACTTTTACACGTGCAATGGTCGGGTTATAAATAGGTATACCGCCCTGTCCTGTCCGGCGTTGCTCGCCTTCGATGATTTTCTTCCCCCACTCCACCAACGAAGCCTCACTCAACAGATCGGGCACGACATTGGCATCGGGCAAATCGTACAGTTTTTTGTGTACCGCTTTTATCTCGTCACGAAGCACAGCCAAATTGAGCACTTGGATAAAATGAGAAATATACAACCGGGCGGTTTTCACATTTGCCTGGTGCTTGCGACTAGCCCGAGACTGATTCTCGTAACATTGCGTATAGTAAATTTGCGCAGCCTCGAACCTCTGCAGGAAGTTACGTGCCTCGAACAGCGTCTTTAATGAAATAGCCAAATCGCGTACATTATATACATCCCCTTTTTCGACCGCCGCTTTCAGCGCCCGAACTCTCGCTTGATCTGTATTTGGTAATCGTCTATAAGGCATGCTTCAAGGACTTAGCTACATTTCACGGTACATTAACAATTTCACCAGGTTCTTCAGTTCTTTTTTTCTTTCCTCAGCCACTCCCACTGCGGCAAGGCTTTCCATAGCAAGCGTGTAATAGCCGCGCATTTTGTTTTCGCAGACACTGCGAATGTCCAGTTGGTTATACAGTTCAGTCACCGCTTTTATTTTCTCGGCCGGCTGACAAGTTTCCGCATCCAGCCAACGGTTCAGTTCCTCCCTCTGTTTCGCATCCGCACGATCCAATGCCTTGATAAGCATATATGTTTTTTTGTTGCACAGGATGTCTCCGCCTATTTTCTTTCCGAACACTTCCGGATCTCCATAAACGTCCAGCAGGTCATCTTGCAACTGGAATGCAACGCCTATCTGCATTCCGAATTTATATAGATTTTCCGCATCTTCGGCAGTCGCCCCCGCCAAGATAGCGCCAATCTTAAGACTGCCCGCAAGCAGCACCGCTGTTTTCAGGCGGATCATTTCAATATACTCATCTTCCGTCACATCACCGCGGGATTCAAATTCCATGTCCAGCTGCTGTCCCTCGCAAATCTCAAGCATAGTCAGGCTGAACAGGTCCATCACCTCTTTCAAGTGTTCCGCCGGGCAAGCCGTCATATAGCGGAATGCCAGAATCAGCATGGCGTCTCCCGACAGCACAGCCGTGTTATCATTCCAGACTTTGTGCACGGTCGGTTTTCCCCTACGCATATCCGAACGGTCCATCAAATCATCATGCAACAACGTGTGGTTGTGGTACACTTCGATAGCAGCAGCCGGTTCATAGATAGAAGCAACATCCTCCCGATACAAATTGTACGCCATCAACATTAATACGGGGCGTATCCGCTTCCCACCCAGAGAAAGAGTATATTCGACCGGTTCATAAAGTCCTTTCGGTGTCCGGGTAAATTGGATATCTGCAATATATTTATTTATTTTATCAAGTAGTTGAGAAGCTGTATACATGAGGATGGAGAAATATTTAATGAATGAAAAGAGGCTGCCGAAAGCAGCCTCCCCAATTATTGTGTTACAAATTACTGCAATCTGAACATTACAGGAACTGTAAATTTAACACGTACCGGTTTTCCGCGCTGCATACCTGGTTTCCACTTCGGCATGGTGTTAATCACACGGAGGGCTTCCTTGTCCAAGTACGGGTCAACGCTACGTACTACTTTTGCGTCTACAATACTACCGTCCTTGTTGACAACGAACTGTACGATAACACGTCCTTGAGTTCCGTTTTCCTGAGCGATAGTCGGATATTTGATGTTTTTAGCCAAATATTGCATCAAAGCTGCCTGACCGCCGGGGAAATCCGGCATGTTTTCTACAACTTCAAAGATAGTCTGTTCTTCCGGCTCTTCTTCAACAACTTGCACCGGTACGTATTTTACTTCTACCGGAGCCACATTATCTTCGTTGATAATGGTAGTTGTTTCATCAATTTCGGCTTTATCGTCAACAATTTCCAACAATTCAGCCACTTTCGGAGCTTCTGGTGGCGGTGGAGTCGCTTGTTCAGGGGTTTCAGTGATAGGAATGATTTCCTCTTCAAACACAACGTCAGCTACTGCCTGGCTTGTATCAATTTTCACGTCACGCTGGGTCCATTCGAACGCCACGAACATGAAAGCCAACACTACCACGTAACCAACGAGCAGCCATGTAGACTTCTTGCCTTCCAAGTCTGCTTTGGGTGATTTTTTAACTTCCATAAAATAATTAATATAATGATTAATAAAAAAAGTGTCTTCCTATGTGTCTCCGGGCAAATATAGTACATTTTCAGATAACCGTCCACCTCTTCCTGTCTTTTTATCCGGCTTTTTAACTTTTTTAATCCTTTCTGACTTATCCGGCTCCTTTTAACGGCAAATGCATGGTTGATTTTCAAAATAAATGTATCTTTGGCGGACAAATCAGAAGAACTGAATATGAAAAAGATAACAATAGCAATCGACGGTTTCTCTTCTTGCGGAAAAAGTACAATGGCCAAAGACCTTGCCCGCGAAGTAGGATACATTTACATTGACAGCGGAGCTATGTATCGCGCGGTCACCTTATATAGTATAGAAAACGGCATTTTCGACGGGAACGACATCGACACGGAAAAGCTGAGAAAAGAAATCAGAAACATCCGTATTTCATTCCGCCTGAATCCGGCGACCGGACGGCCGGACACGTACCTCAACGATGTAAATGTGGAGAACAGAATCCGGACGATGGAGGTGTCGTCTAAAGTCAGTCCCATCAGCGCACTCGATTTCGTACGCACAGAAATGGTAGCGCAGCAACAGGCAATGGGAAAGGAAAAAGGCATTGTGATGGACGGACGTGACATCGGAACGACCGTTTTCCCGGAAGCCGAGTTGAAAATTTTCGTAACCGCCACACCCGAGATCCGTGCCCAACGCCGTTACGACGAGTTGAAGGCGAAAGGCCAGGAAGCCAGCTTCGACGAGATTCTGGAGAACGTGAAACAACGGGATTATATCGACCAGCATCGCGACGTCAGCCCATTGCGGAAAGCAGAGGACGCTCTGCTGCTGGATAATACGAACCTGACAATCGAGCAGCAGAAAGAATGGCTGTTTGAACAGTTCAACAAAGTAAGTGGCATTCAATAACCGCAGACAACGACCGCAAATTATGATTAAGGTAGAGATTGACGAAGGTTCCGGCTTCTGCTTCGGTGTGGTGACGGCCATCAACAAGGCGGAGGAGGAATTGGCAAAAGGCGAAACACTTTATTGTCTCGGAGACATCGTTCACAACAGCCGAGAGGTGGAAAGACTTAAAACGATGGGATTAATCACCATCAATAGGGAGGAATTCAAGCAGTTGCGGAATGCAAAAGTACTGCTCCGCGCGCACGGAGAACCGCCTGAAACTTATATGATCGCCCGCGAGAATAATATAGAAATCATCGACGCGACTTGCCCGGTGGTGTTACGCTTGCAAAAACGTATCAAACAGGAGTTTCTGCAAGACGCCGCCAACGATGAAAAACAGATTGTAATTTATGGCAAAAACGGTCATGCGGAGGTGCTGGGACTAGTGGGACAGACCGACGGGAAAGCAATTGTCATCGAGAAGGCAGAGGAAGTAAAGAAGCTGGACTTGAATAAAAGCATCCGTCTCTTCTCGCAGACCACCAAGTCGCTGGATGAGTTTCAGGAAATTGTAGCGTATATCAAACAGAATATTTCACCGGAAGCGACATTCGAATACTACGATACGATTTGTCGCCAGGTGGCAAACCGTATGCCCAAGTTAAGGGAGTTTGCGGCTACACACGATCTGATATTTTTCGTCAGCGGGAAGAAAAGCTCAAACGGAAAGATGTTGTTTGAAGAGTGCCTGAAAGTGAACGCCAATTCACATTTAATTGACAATGAGAAGGAAATAGACCCTTCCCTACTCCAGAATGTACAGTCAATCGGTGTTTGCGGAGCTACCTCCACCCCCAAATGGCTGATGGAAAAAATATATAACCACATTCAGTCGCTTATATGAAGAAAGCAAATAGCTGCAATTTGAACATTTTTAATGTTTTCTTCATACGAAAAGAAACTTCATAACCATTGCTTTCAACTTTTTATTGTACATTTGCCACGTCAAACTAATTAATGAAAAGATTGTGTTATGGGAACAGTTAAGTGTATCGGAATCTTGACTTCCGGAGGTGACGCCCCCGGAATGAACGCAGCTATACGTGCAGTGACACGTGCGGCTATCTACAACGGATTGCAAGTTAAAGGTATATATAGAGGGTACAAGGGCCTTGTGACAGGCGAAATCAAAGAGTTCAAAAGTCAGAACGTAAGTAATATCATCCAACTGGGCGGTACTATCCTGAAAACAGCGCGCTGCAAGGAGTTTACCACTCCGGAAGGACGTCAACTAGCCTACGATAACATGAAAAAAGAAGGTATTGACGCTTTGGTAGTCATCGGTGGAGACGGCTCGTTGACGGGGGCACGCATCTTTGCACAGGAGTTTGATATTCCTTGCATCGGACTTCCGGGAACAATCGACAACGACCTTTATGGCACGGATACCACTATCGGATATGACACGGCATTGAATACGATTCTGGACGCTGTGGATAAAATTCGCGACACGGCAACCTCGCACGAACGTTTGTTCTTCGTCGAAGTAATGGGACGAGACGCAGGTTTCCTTGCGCTGAACGGAGCAATCGCTTCGGGAGCCGAAGCCGCCATCATTCCGGAGTTCAGTACGGAAGTCGACCAATTGGAAGAGTTTATCAAGAACGGATTCCGCAAATCGAAGAATAGTAGTATCGTACTAGTGGCGGAAAGCGAACTGACCGGAGGAGCGATGCACTATGCCGAACGTGTAAAGAACGAATACCCGCAATACGACGTACGTGTAACGATTTTGGGACACTTGCAACGCGGAGGTAGCCCGACTGCCCACGACCGTATTTTGGCAAGCCGACTTGGAGCTGCCGCTATCGACGCTATCATGGAAGACCAACGTAACGTAATGATCGGTATCGAACATGACGAAATTGTTTACGTACCGTTCAGCAAAGCGATTAAAAATGACAAGCCGATAAAAAAAGATCTTGTGAATGTATTGAAAGAGCTTTCTATCTAAGGCTCGGAATAATAAATAAAACGCGGATTAACGCGGATAACGCAAATAGAATTTAATCTTTCTTTGCGCAAATCCGCGTTAATCCGCGTTTCCTTTTTTCCTTTTAGGAAGAAATCCATCGTGCCAACGAACGTTCCGTGACTTCCCACAGTAGCTCCCTCTGCACGTGATGAACGTATTTATCCGATAATTCTTTCCGACGATTACTAGCATACAGTTGCCCCGTCACTCCGGCTTCTTTTTCATCCAACAACAAACCGATAGCGGTGGAAGCCCCTTGTGCGGGCTTGCGAATAAAAGGCCGGAAAAAAATGTCCGTCAGCGGGTCAAACCACTTATGCATAGTAATAATATTAGTAGAGACAATGCCCGGATCGGCAGCATTGACGGTAATTCCTTTATCACGGAGTAGCTTGGACAGTTCAATGGTAAACAACAATAAAGCCAGTTTCGTATTGCTGTAAACGGGAATTCTCCAAAATTCTCCGACCTTGCCTCTGTGAAAGAAATCGGGAAGTTCAATACGTCCGATCGCATAAGTGCAAGACACCATGTTTACAATTCGCGCACCGCGCACCATCGCAGGAATCAGTTTCCGGGTAAGCAGATAAGGTCCTACATAATTCACGCTAACCGTTCGTTCAAACCCATCTACGGTAATATGAAGTCCCGTTTCCATCGTTCCCGCATTATTCATCAGCAGAGAAACAGGAAGGTTACGTTCTAATATCCGGTCGGCAAAAGAAGCTACGGATTGCATGGAAGCCAAATCAAGAGCCATAACTTCCAGATTCGGGTTTCCGGTTTCTTCAATCAAACAAGCGCGGACAGTCTCCGCCTTTTGGGGGTTGTAACAAGCCATTATTACCTGATAACCGGCTTTGGCAACGGCACGTGTGATTTCCGTCCCCATCCCTCCGTCCGCACCGGTAATGATAGCCCATTTTATATCATTCATTTCTTTTCCAATTTTTCAATCTCCTTTTGCAGACAAGGAGGTAACGTTTCTTTTAAATGTTGATGGCAGGCCATTTCTATCGAATACATACGGCCTATGCAGTAATTACTGTGTCCACAGTTGCAACGGGCCTGCTCCTCCTGCTTCATCCGGTTCACAAATCCAGGTTCGTTGAGTAAGGCACGTCCCATCTGCACAGCTTCAAAGCCCGCATCGAGCACTTCATCTATCTTCTGACGGGCAACGAGTCCGCCGACATAAATCAAGGGAGCTTCCGGAAGAGCTTCCCGGAACTTTAAGGCGTCTTTCAGGAAATAAGCCTCCTCAAAAGGCACGGACGGAATCATCCATTTTCCGAACATCCGGACACCGTATTTCAGCCACCAACAGTCCATATAGTGCGCCATCGAGCGAATCGGCATCGCTCCCCGCATCACATACATCGGGGCTTTGCTGACAAAGCCTCCACTCAGCACCAGTCCGTGAGCACCCAGCTCCAGAAGCCGTTTCGCCACCTGAATGGATTCGTCTATTTCCATTCCGCCTTTGAAACCGTCGCGCATATTCATTTTGACAATCACCGCCATGTCATTGCCCGCCGCTTTCATCACCTCTTCCATCACCAGATCCATAAAACGCATCCGGTTCTCCAGCGAGCCTCCGAACTCGTCTTTGCGATGGTTGGTGTAAGGTGAAAGGAATTGGCTGATTAAATAACCGTGTCCGGCGTGCACTTCCACCGCATCAAACCCCGCTTCCCGTGCCAAGTTGACAGCGTTTCCGTAAGCCTGTGCCATTTCCGGAAGTTCTTCCCGTTCCATTCCACGCACAAACGTAGGCGAATAGAGGTTAAAACCTGAAGAAGCGGATATGGGCGTGACACCGCAAATCTTTTTGTGGGACATATTTCCGCAATGCCCTATCTGGATACCTACCGCAGCACCCTCGTCGTGCACGGCTTTTGTCAATTCATTCAAACGGGGAATTATGGACGGACGCATCCATAGCTGACGATCGAAAGAGAGCCCGCTTTGCGTCACGGCGGCATAAGCTACGGTCGTCATCCCCACTCCTCCCGCAGCAACCGAGCGGTGGTAATCCAATAGCATCTGCGAGGGAGTATTGCCCGGACACATACTTTCAAACGCTGCCGAACGTATCGTCCTGTTCCGCAACGTCAAAGGGCCGAAAGTGACCGGAGTGAAAAGTTTAGATTTCATAGTAGTTTATATTTATTCAAGTCTTAATTCAAGTCTTAATTCAATTCGTGATAAAAAAATCTCCTAGTAGAGAAAAGGAAATACCCGCTTCCGTGTGCCTACCGCGTCGCCGAATTCCTCGCGATAACGTTTCCAGATGGCGTCGGCTCGCGGAACGAGGTTTGCAATCGTCCACCAAAGGAAAACAAGTCCGGAAAGCGAACAGGTAAGAATTGCCCAGCCTGCCCATTCTACGATTTCACCGAAATAATTGGCGGAAGTCACATAGCGGTACATACCTTTCTGTGGCAGATAATGCCGTGTGTCTCCCGGTTTACGCAAATGGCGGATGATATAATCGGACGACCAGTTCACCAGCATACCCGTAAAAAACAGCAAAGTACCTATTATAAAGTACGGGGAGGTAAACCAATCGGACTGGTACATCGTTGCGGGGGCAAGGTAGAAAATCCATTCTCCTTGCATATATCCATTCAACAGATTGAAAAGGATTCCCATTGACATGATGGCCAACGGCATTTTACTTTTTCCTTTCAATAACAAAGGGAAAATGAAAGCCCGTTGAAAATAATGCAGTTGGAAGAATAAAAAGAAGGTCAATATCACCGGCTCAAAGCGGCGTTCCGAATACATCCACATCACGCACATCACGAGGAAGACCGGAGCTTCCATCAGTATCCAAGCCAGCTTGTTTGAAATAGCCGCTCCCCACGAAGACGTGCGGAAGATTCCGTATCCTGCTTTCACGAAGTAGAGAGCGACAAAAACAATCAGGGCAATCAAGCTCATTACACCCAAAAACAGATTAAAAGCTGCTAAATTCATATTGAAGTTCTTTTGTAATGCACAAAAATAGCAAAAATGAAAGTAATAGCCACACAAAATGTCTTTTAAATATTAAACTTACCAAAATAACAACTACACTTTGGATTCAAGAATTTACCATAGAAGGACTCGCGGGCAACGATTACACATAATTCACTGATTTACACCAGCATACAAAGGGAAAGTCATCAAATAGAGAAAAGGCGTTTTAACACGATGTTAAAACGCCTTTCTTGGTAGGCAGAAACCGCCTTTCCTTGACACCAAGAACGCTCTTTTCTCCATAAGAGGAGACGAGGAGCTATTCGAAATGTTAATTATGTTATTATTTCCAGTTCTATAAGACTTTCCCCGAACAGAATCGAGACTCAATATCTATTCGGGGAACATTTTACATTATATAGAAAAAGGATTGATGCGGATCAGCGTTTCTTGATCGGAACATAGGCCAGTTCCTCAAGAACGTTCTTATAAGCAGGACGAATAATACGTTTTCCGTCAAAGGTCAGCTCCTCATTACGGTGTGCACACCAGCCGACAATACGAGCCATTGCGAACAAAGGAGTGAAAATTTCCTGCGGCAGTCCGATCATTTCGTACACAAAACCGGAATAGAAATCAATATTGCTGGATACTGTCTTTCCATTGTTCTTCACACGTCCGAAAGTAGCGATAGCACGTTCTTCCAGCAGTTCGAGGAAAGCAAACTCACTCTCTCTGCCCTTCTCACGGGCAAGGTCACGGGCAAGTTCCTTCAGCAAAAGTGCACGTGGATCGGAAATGGTGTAGACAGCATGACCGATACCATAGATAAGTCCGGTTTTATTGTACACTTCCTTGTTCAACATACGAGTGAAATAAGTATCTATTTCATCCACATTCGTCCAGTCTTTGATATTTTCTTTCAAGTGATGGAACATATCCGCCACCTGGATATTCGCTCCTCCATGAAGCGGACCTTTCAACGAACCGATACCGGCAGCGATGGCCGAGTAGGTATCCGTTCCGGTAGAGGAAGTGACACGGACCGTAAAGGTAGAGTTGTTACCTCCACCGTGCTCTGCCTGAAGAATCAATAACAAGTCGAGTGTGCGAGCATCCAATTCGGTATAGTCCTTCTTCAGCATATATAAGAAATTTTCGGCAATAGAAAGCTTTTCCTGCGGATGGCGGATATGCAGAGAACGCCCGAAAGTAGCATGACGAAGCATATTATAGGCGTATGCAATGATAGTGGGAAACTTCGAAATCAGCTCAATACTTTGGCGCATCAGGTTGTCTCTGGAGGTATCGTCCGCATTCGCATCAAAACGATACATCTCGAGCACGCTGCGCGACAAAATATTCATAATATTGCTTCCCTCCAACTCAATAATATTCATTTTCGTCTTCTGCTCCAACGGCATGTTGTCGTTAATCAGTTCACGGAAAGAAAGCAGTTCTTCCTTGTCCGGCAAGCGTCCCGAAAGCAGCAAGTAGGCCACTTCCTCAAAGCCGAAACGTTTCTCCTTGATAATGGCATGAGAAATATCTTCCACGTCATAACCGCGATAGAACAATTTTCCCGGTATAGGCTTCAATCCGCCTCCCGGAACACGTTCGTAACCAACCACGTTACCGATTTTAGTCAGGCCTACCAGCACTCCTGTGCCGTCTTCGTTACGCAGTCCGCGCTTCACGTCAAATTTGGGGAACAATTCATTGTCAATCCGGGTAGCTTCCTTCATCTCTTCGGAAAGCTTGTAAATCAAGTACTCTTTCTTCATTTTCTTTGTCTTTATTCGTTACTTCTATTTTTCTATTCTTTCCACGATTTCACGGGTGAAAGCGGAAGTGGAGAGGGAGGTTCCATTCGGCATGAAACGAGCGAGGTCATGGGTGGCACGCGCATCCAAGAAACTCTGTTCCAAAGCTTTCTCGATAAGAGTTGCCGCTTCTTTCCAACCCAAATACTCAAGCATCATGACTGCCGAAAGTATGATAGAGCAAGGATTCACCACATCTTTGCCCGCAATGGTAGGCGCTGTTCCATGCGTGGCTTCAAAGATGGCATGCCCCGTTTTATAATTGATGTTGGCTCCGGGAGCAATCCCGATACCACCCACCATTGCCGCCAATTGGTCGGAAACGTAGTCTCCATTAAGGTTCAGAGTGGCTATGACCGAGTAATCTTCAGGGCTCAGAAGCGTATTTTGCAGGAAAGCGTCGGCAATGCAATCCTTAATCACCAATCGTCCGTCTGCCAACGCGTCGGCAAATTCACGCTGCGCCAATTCGTAGCCCCATTTCTTGAAACCGCCTTCGGTGAACTTCATTATATTTCCCTTGTGAACCAACGTGACGGAGGGCAGATGATGGTCTAACGCGTATTGGCAAGCAGCACGCACGAGACGCTCCGTACCTTCCCGCGAAACCGGTTTCACACCGAAAGAGGAGCTCTCCGGGAAACGTACCTTTGTCACACCCATCTCGTCTTTCAGGAATTTATAGAACTTTTCCGCTTCCGGAGTGCCTGCTTCCCATTCAATACCTGCATAAATGTCTTCTGTATTTTCACGGAACACGCACATATTTACTTTTTCGGGTGCTTTCACCGGCGACTGTACTCCCGGATACCAACGGACGGGACGAAGACAGACGTATAAATCAAGCGTCTGGCGCAACGCCACATTCAACGAACGGATACCGCCTCCGACAGGCGTCGTCAACGGACCTTTAATACCAATCAGATACTCCTGAAATGCCTTCATCGTCTCCTCCGGTAGCCAAGAACCTGTCGCATTAAAGGCACGTTCTCCCGCCAACACTTCTTTCCACTCGATACGGCGTTTGCCACCGTACGCTTTCTGAACAGCCGCATTGACTACGGCTTGCATGGAGGGAGTAACTTCCGCTCCCACTCCATCACCGGTAATATAAGGTACGGTAGGCACATCGGGCACTGACAGCGTACCATCTGCTTGCATAATTATTTTGCTCATGATTTTTATTTTTCTTGTCTTTTTTAAATTATCTGGCATTCAAGGCAGAACCGGCACGAAACCAAGCTATCTGCTGTTCATTATAAGTGTGTTGCACTTCAAAGCTCTCTTTCGTCCCGTCTTCGTGATGGAGAACGACAGTCAGGTTGCGTCCCGGAGCGAAGTCCACCAAACCAAGCACGGACAGAAGGTCGTGTTCACGAATTTTATCATAATCGGCTTTGTCTACAAAAGTGAGGGCAAGCATGCCCTGTTTCTTCAGATTCGTTTCATGAATACGGGCAAAACTCTTGGCGAGAATGACACGTACATTCAGAAAACGCGGTTCCATAGCCGCATGTTCACGACTGGAGCCTTCACCGTAATTTTCTTCGGCCACGACAATAGACGGCACTCCTTCGGACTTATACATTTTTGCCGTACCGGAAACAGTTCCGTAAGTGTTGGTAGAACGGTTCCAAACCTTGTTCGTCTCACCGTTGAAGGCATTGACAGCTCCCATCAACATGTTATCCGAAATATTTTCCAGATGTCCCCGGAAACGGAGCCACGGACCTGCCATCGAAATATGATCAGTAGTACATTTGCCTTGCGCTTTGATCAATAAAGGCATATTCAATAAATCTTGACCATCCCAGGCTGGGAAAGGAGCCAACAGTTGCAAGCGTTGTGAATCCGGCTTCACCCTGATTTCCGTCTCTCCTCCATGAGGAGCAACGTAACCCTCGTTTCCTTGCGCAAAGCCGTTCAAAGGAAGTTCATCTCCCACCGGTTCGGACAGTTTCACTTTCTCGCCCTCATGATTCACCAGTCTGTCTTTCAAAGGATTGAAACAGAGGTCACCCGCAATTGTCAGTGCCATCGTCAGTTCCGGAGAAGCAACAAAAGCGTATGTATTCGGATTGCCGTCGGCACGTTTGGCAAAGTTACGGTTGAAGGAAGTGACAATTGAATTTTTCCGCGTCGGATCATCCGTCTCACGTTTCCACTGCCCAATACAAGGACCACAGGCGTTTGCCATAATTGTAGCTCCTATCTGTTCAAAAGCTTCTATCATTCCATCCCTCTCGGCAGTGGCACGAATCTGCTCGGAACCCGGATTCACAATCAACGGAGCGGCTACACTCAGGTTCTTTTCGGCAACCTGCTTCGCCAGAGAAGCGGCACGGCTCAAATCCTGATAGGACGAATTGGTACACGAACCGATCAATCCCACTTCCATCTTACGCGGGTAACCGTTCAACAACACCTTCTCCGCAAACTTGGAAATAGGAGTGGCAGCGTCCGGTGTAAAAGGACCGTTTATATAAGGCTCGAGTTCAGACAGGTCTATTTCAATGACGCGGTCATAATACTTAGTCGGTTCCTCAGCCACTTCATCGTCAGCACGAAGGTCGGCGGCAACGGTCTCTGCCAGTTCAACCACCCGCTCTCTTCCGGTAGCTTTCAAATAGGTGGCCATACGCTCGTCAAACGGGAACAATGAGGTGGTAGCCCCTACTTCGGCCCCCATGTTACAAATGGTCGCCTTCCCGGTAGCCGAGAGCGATTCGGTTCCTGGACCAAAGTATTCGATAATGGCGTTCGTTCCCCCTTTTACGGTAAGAATTCCGGCAAGTTTCAAAATCACATCTTTCGGAGAAGCCCAGCCGTTCAGTTTTCCGGTCAGGCGGACACCGATGATTTTCGGCATTTTGAGTTCCCACTCCATACCGGTCATGACATCCACAGCATCCGCACCGCCAACCCCGATAGCAACCATACCCAGTCCACCCGCATTTGGCGTGTGCGAGTCGGTTCCTACCATCATTCCGCCAGGAAAAGCATAGTTCTCAAGTACAACCTGATGGATAATTCCGGCTCCCGGTTTCCAGAAACCGATTCCGTAGCGGGAAGATACGTCACGAAGGAAATCGTACACTTCTTCATTGGTCAGCCTTGCAGTGGCAATATCTTCTTTTGCACCTTTATACGCTTGTATCAAATGGTCACAATGCACCGTAGAAGGCACAGCAACTTGATCTTTGCCCGCATTCATAAATTGAAGCAGAGCCATCTGGGCTGTCGCATCCTGCATCGCAACACGGTCGGGACGAAAATTTACATAATCTTCCCCTCTTTGGTAATCTTTCACATCAGCCACATCATACAAATGGGCATACAGAATCTTCTCGGCCAACGTCAAAGGACGTTTCAATATAGCCCGTACGTGTTCTACCTTTCCTTTATAAGCAGGGTAGAAAGCTTCTAACATAGTTGCATCGTATACCATATCACTTTTTGTTTTTTTAGTCTATCTATTAAAATAACGAATGACGTTCGAGTAATGTTTAACAAAATGAAATAAATTTTCGTCTCGGGAAGAAGAATTGTTACCTTTGCGCCTATTATGAATAATAATCCGAAAAATCCGATAGCCGACCTTCAGCAACAACAACTCCTCTTACGGATGGAGTACGAATATGAGAAAGAGGAATTCAAACGGCAGACTGAAACGATGGGTATTGCCCGAAAAGTGAAACGCGGTCTTTGCTGGTATCCTGTCTCTCTCGGCCGAAGTTACTATAACTCTCTGAATCAATTTGTTGTAGATATTACAAGAAGCGAAAATAAAGAGATAGAACACTCTTTTGAATTCGGCCGTCCCGTTTCCTTTTTCCACCAGTCATTCGACGGAAAAGTGAAATATCTGAATTTCACCGCAACCGTCAGTTATGCAGACGAAGAACGAATGGTAGTCGTGCTCCCCGGAGCGGGGGCATTGATGGAACTGCAAACTGACGGTGTGCTGGGCGTACAGCTTTACTTTGATGAGACTTCCTATCGCGCTATGTTTGAAGCGCTGGAGGACGTGATCCGTGCCAAAGGCAATCGCCTTGCCGAACTGCGCGACACGTTGCTGGGAACGCTAAAGCCCGGATTTCGCGAATTATACCCCGTACGTTTTCCTTGGTTGAACAGTACGCAGGAGACGGCTGTCAATAAAGTGCTTTGCGCACGCGATGTCTCTATTGTGCACGGTCCTCCGGGAACGGGAAAGACAACAACACTTGTCGAAGCGATTTATGAGACACTGCACCGCGAACCACAAGTGATGGTGTGCGCTCAAAGTAATACTGCCGTCGACTGGATTTGCGAGAAACTTGTAGATCGGGGTGTTCCGGTGCTCCGCATTGGAAATCCTACCCGTGTAAATGACAAAATGTTATCCTTTACCTACGAACGCCGGTTTGAGAGCCATCCGGCGTATCCGGAACTTTGGGGAATCCGCAAGTCCATCCGCGAAATGGGAGGACGAATGCGGCGGGGAAGTTACGAGGAACGGGAAGGGATGCGCAGTCGTATGAGCCGTCTACGCGACCGTGCTACCGAACTTGAGATTCAAATTAACGCCGACCTCTTCGACAGTGCCCGCGTGATTGCCTCAACCTTAGTCAGTAGCAACCATCGCCTGCTCAATGGCCGCCGTTTCCCGACTTTATTTATCGACGAAGCTGCGCAAGCACTCGAAGCTGCCTGCTGGATAGCTATCCGAAAAGCAGACCGGGTGGTTCTCGCCGGAGATCATTGCCAGCTTCCGCCTACCATAAAATGTATAGAAGCCGCTCGTGGAGGATTGGAATATACATTAATGGAGAAGGTGGTTCGGCAAAAACCATCCTCTGTCTCGTTGCTGAAAGTGCAATATAGAATGAACGAAGCTATCATGCAGTTCCCTTCCGACTGGTTTTATCAGGGAGAACTGGAGGCTGCCCCGGAGGTACGTTATCGGGGAATCCTTGATTTCGACAGCCCCATGAGTTGGATTGACACTTCTGAAATGGAATTTCACGAGGAATTTGTAGGCGAAAGTTTCGGACGCATCAACAAGCAGGAGGCTAATCTGCTCCTGGAGGAGTTGGAAGCCTATATCAACCGGATCGGAAAGGAACGGATTTTAGAGGAAAGGATTGATTTCGGGCTGATTTCACCCTACAAAGCACAAGTGCAATATTTGAGAAGCAAAATTAAAGGAAGCAGCTTCTTGCGCCCTCTCCGAAGCCTCATCACAGTAAATACAGTGGACGGTTTTCAAGGACAGGAACGGGATGTCGTTTTTATCAGTCTCGTCCGTGCCAACGAGGAAGGGCAAATCGGATTTCTGAATGATTTAAGACGAATGAATGTAGCGATCACACGAGCACGCATGAAACTGGTGATTCTGGGAGAAGCCGCCACACTTACCAAACATCCTTTTTACAAAAGACTTATGGCATTCATAAAAAAGGAGGATTAAAATAATCCTCCTTTTATGGAGTCCCCTTTCTCACGAAACCGAACTCCGTTTTTTTAACACAAACAAAACAAACAATATTTTTATTACTACTTCCACCAAGTAGTAGACTGTGTACCTTAAGACCGGAACGCCAGCTTCAGAAGAATAAATATATATTTCATCCTTTCTATTGATAATTTTTAGAAGATCTGATTAAAACTGCCCCTTAGCACTAACTTAGGAAAGACTTTTCAGCAAAATAAAAGGGGAAAGTTAACCTCTCCCCTTTTGTATCAAACTTGTATAATCCTATCAAATCAATTGTTCTCCGGACGAAGTTTGCGTACAGTAACAGCAGTTTGCCACATTTCGCTTTCACGCAACTGGCGGAGTTCTTCATTCAGTTTCTCACGATAATTCGGCTGTGAGTTACTGTCAATAGAAATTTGCGCTTCGTTACCGGTCTTCACACTGTGATACAGTTTTTCAACTACCGGTTTGATAGCGTCGTGGAACGGGCCCATCCAGTCAAGAGCACCGCGTTGAGCAGTAGTAGAACAGTTTGCATACATCCAGTCCATACCGTTCTTTGCAAACAACGGCATTAACGACTGAGTCAGTTCCTCTACTGTTTCATTGAAAGCTTCGGAAGGTGAATGACCGTTTTCACGCAACACCTCATACTGTGCCAACAACAGACCTTGAATAGCACCCATCAACGAACCGCGTTCACCTGTCAGGTCGGAAGTTGCTTCACGTTGGAAAGTTGTTTCAAACAGATACCCTGAACCGATACCGATACCCAAAGCAATTGTTCTATCGTAAGCTTTACCCGTAGCGTCCTGATAGATAGCGTAAGAAGAGTTCAAACCACGACCTTCGAGGAACATGGTACGCAATGAAGTACCCGAACCCTTAGGAGCAACCATGATAACATCAATATCAGCAGGAGGAACCACCCCTGTACGATCATGCCAAGTGATAGCAAAACCATGAGAGAAATAAAGAGCCTTTCCGGCAGTCAGGTAAGGTTTCATTGTCGGCCATACAGACATAACAGCCGCATCAGACAACAGACACATGATGATTGTGCCTTTTTCGCAAGCTTCTTCGATTCCGAACAAAGTTTCACCCGGAACCCATCCGTCAGCTACTGCTTTATCGTATGTCTTTCCCTGACGCTGACCAACGATTACATTAAAACCATTATCACGCAAATTCAATGCTTGTCCGGGACCCTGAACGCCATAACCGATTACAGCGATTGTTTCATTTTTCAATACTTCACGAGCTTTCTCCAATGGAAATTCATCACGGATCACTACATTTTCAATAGTACCGCCAAAATTCAACTGTGCCATTTTTCTTTTTGTTTTTAGTTTTGATGGCTTACGCCATCCGTTATTAATTGATTTTATATTCTATTTTATTCAAATATCACTTTCGACCGGCAAACCACTTCGCTGCCGTTCTTCTTCACCTCTACGTGAAACTCATTTTCATTGGCTTCATCGCAGAAGAAAGTCAGTTCGTCTCCAAAATAACTTTCAGCCACATACGCCATCTCAAAACGACGAATGCGCTTGGTTTTATACAAATCGATCGGAAACAAGTCGAGTATGTGCTCGATGTAACGGATACTATTCACATGACCGTTAATATCAATATCACTGTATTTCGCAGTCAGCGTGGCCAACGGCTGTGTATTAGTCACTTTGATACGCGAAGGCTTCTCTATCGGACAAGGCTCATCGCATACATAGTCTATAATGCTTCCCCCGTGCAATGCCAACAGGTCAGCCGGTTTACGAGTATTCAAACTGATCATCGCCCACACGGAACGAGCGTAACCGATTTTCTTGCCTTCTTTATTCATAATGGCAAAATTACGATCGGTGAACAGGCGATAAACATTTTCCACCCAAGTCTGAACCGAAAAGTCCTCATACTGATAAGGCATTTCATCCAATTCGATTGCCAGGCGGGAAAGTACCCACGTATAATTGTCCTCATTCAGAGATGCAATGCCAAAACCACGATCGCTGGCATGAAAACCTGCGCAATTCAGCAAATGATTGCCCAGTACCCCCATTGTCAGGCGGCCGTTGAAATCAACATGAAACGGTTCTGCAACAAACTTATAAGTTCCTATTTTATTTGATTCGCTCATTCTTCCTGCTGGTTTTTATTTTGGTTATAACGGGCTTCCCGTCCGTCAAGAAACTCATTCACCCGTTCAAAACAACTGGTGGTAATCGCTACCCGCCCCGAACGTACAAATTGCAAAACACAATTCAAAGCCTTCAGTTCACCGTAAAGCGAGGTAATTTCTTCACTCATTCCATTCTTCTCAACAATAGAAAATACCGGATTTACTTCCACTATGCGGGCGTTATATTTACGTATCACCTTAGAGGCCTCCGGTGTCTCTTGAAATTCGGGGGTAGACACCTTATATAAAGCGATCTCATGGAAGTAGATCTCATCTTCCGTAAAGTAGTGCGCCTGAATTACATCAATCTTCTTTTCTATTTGCTTCACCACTTTTTCAATCGTATCTTTATCAGTCCAAGCGGTAATGGTATACTTATGTACCCCCTTGATGGAAGAAGCAGATACATTCAGACTCTCGATATTTATCTGCCGACGGGTAAAAACAGCCGTAACCTGATTCAGCAATCCGGCTATATTTTCCGAATGAACAATGATAGTATATAATGTTTTTTCACTCATAATCCTTAATTTAACTTTCAACTCCCAACTCTCAACTCTCAACTTCTTCTAGCACTCCAGCAACATCTGATTGACAGATCCTCCCGGAGGAGTCATCGGTAGTACATTACCTTCTTCTACTACACAGGCTTCGAGCAGGAACGGGCCATCTGTTGCCAACATTTCACGGATAGCGTCCGCCAGCTCTTCACGAGAGAAGACACGTTTGGAAGGAATCTCGTACGCCGAAGCAATTTTCATGTAATCCGGATTCAACATCGGAGTGAATGAATAACGGCGATTGAAGAACATAGCCTGCCATTGGCGCACGTTGCCCAAAAAGTTATTGTTCAGGCAGATAATCTTCACCGGAGCCTTCTGCTCCATAACCGTACCCAGTTCCTGAAGATTCATCTGCAATCCACCGTCTCCCATAAATACACATACGGTACGTTCCGGTGCTCCGAAAGTCGCTCCGATAGCGGCGGGAAGGCCGAAGCCCATTGTTCCGAGTCCGCCGGAAGTAATGATACTGCGTTCTTTCGTATATTTAAAGTAACGTGCGGACATCATTTGATTTTGTCCTACATCTGTCACCAGAACTGCTTCGTGGCGGGTAGCGTCACTTACCGCACGTACCACCTCACCCATGCTCAACGAGTCGGTGGCAGGATAAAGCTCGGGACGAATCACCTTTTCTTCCTCTACCTTCTCATACTCCGTGAAACTGTCGACCCACTCAGCGTGTTCATTCTTTTTCAAGAGTCGGGTAACAGCCTTCAATGTCTCCTTGCAATCTCCCAAAACTGCAATATCAACTTTTACATTTTTATTCACCTCCGCCGGATCAATATCAAAGTGAATCACTTTTGCCTGTTTGGCATAAGTAGCCAGATTACCGGTCACACGGTCATCGAAGCGCATTCCTACAGCGATCAGGACATCACATTTATTGGTATTTATATTCGGTCCCAAATTACCGTGCATTCCCAACATTCCTTTATTCAAAGGATGTTCCGTAGGTAAAGCCGAAAGTCCGAGTAACGTACATCCCGCAGGCATATCCGCCTTTTCAATAAATTCACGCAACTCACTCTGCGCATTCCCTAACTCAACGCCTTGCCCCACCAGTACAAGCGGACGTTCCGCATTATTAATCAGTTCGGCGGCAGCCTTTACAGAGTCTTCATCAGTATCGGGCACAGGTACATAGCTGCGGATGAAATCAACCTTAGTCGGCTCATATTTCGTCTTCTCTACCTGTGCATTCTTGGCAAAATCCAGCACAACCGGACCGGGACGACCGCTACGGGCAATGTAGAATGCACGTGCTACTGCCCACGCTACATCTTCCGCACGGCGGATCTGATAACTCCACTTGGAGATAGGCTGGGTGATACCTACGAGATCGACTTCCTGAAATGCATCCGTTCCGAGAAAACCGGTTCCTACCTGTCCGGCAATAACAACAATAGGAGTACTATCGATCATCGCATCTGCAATACCGGTAATCGTGTTCGTAGCACCGGGACCGCTTGTCACCAGGCAAACACCGACTTTACCCGACACACGGGCATAACCTTGTGCCGCATGGGCAGCTCCCTGTTCGTGACGAACCAAAATGTGGTTCAAGTTATTTCGATGGTCGTACAAGGCGTCGAATACCGGCATGATTGAACCGCCGGGATAACCGAAAATCGTATTTACTCCCTGATGTTCCAATGAGCGCATCAACGCCTCCGCACCTGTTATTAAGTCTTTACTCATCTATTTATTTGCAATTTTAAGATTTACAATTTACGATTGAACTCAACGTCAAAACATCATTTGTCAATCGATTAATCTTACTGCTCCTTTATCGGCAGAGCTTACCATGCTGGCATACGCTTTCAGGCTCTTCGGCACATAACGGTCACGAGTGACAGGTGTCATCGGACGGGCAGCCAGTTCTTCATCCGTCAGTCGCACGTTAATCGTCCGGGCGGGAATGTCGATTTCAATGATATCTCCGTCGACTATTTTTCCGATATTACCTCCTGCTGCCGCTTCGGGAGAGATATGCCCTATACTCAATCCGGAAGTTCCGCCACTGAAACGTCCGTCTGTGATCAAAGCACACTCTTTGCCGAGATGACGGGATTTTATATAAGAGGTAGGATAAAGCATTTCCTGCATACCGGGACCGCCCTTCGGACCTTCGTGCGTGATGACGACAACGTCGCCACTGACGACTCGACCTCCCAGAATACCTTCGCAGGCTGCTTCTTGCGAATCAAACACTTTAGCAGGTCCGGTAAACTTCCAGATACTTTCGTCTACCCCTGCCGTTTTTACCACACAACCGTCTTGAGCAATGTTACCTTTCAATACGGCCAGGCCACCGTCTTTGCTGTAAGCGTGTTCCAAATCACGGATACATCCGGTTGCACGGTCTTTATCCAGTTCCTTATAATACATACCTTGCGAGCCGAGTACGAGGTTAAATCTATTTCCGGCTGCGCTCGAATATTTTTTGATAGCCTCTTCACTTACGTTCGGACTTGTAATGGAATACTTATCAATAGCCTCTGCCAACGTCATTCCGTCTACCCGGCGAACAGACGTGTCCACCAGACCAGCTTTGGACAGTTCGTCCATGATTGCAATAATTCCACCGGCACGGTTCACATCCTGAATGTGATACTTCTGTGTGTTCGGAGCTACTTTGCAAAGGCACGGAGCCTTGCGGGAAAGCATATCAATGTCGTCCATCTTGAAGTCGACTCCCGCTTCATGGGCAACAGCCAACAGGTGAAGAACCGTATTGGTAGAACCACCCATCGCAATATCCAAAGTCATGGCATTCAGAAAAGCTTGGCGAGTGGCAATGCTACGCGGAAGCACGCTCTCGTCCCCCTCTTCATAATATTTCATCGCATTATCCACAATCAACTTAGCAGCATCTTTGAAAAGCTGCGTACGGTTTTCATGCGTGGCTACAATGGTCCCGTTTCCGGGAAGAGCCAAGCCGATGGCTTCGTTCAAGCAGTTCATAGAATTTGCTGTAAACATACCGGAACAACATCCGCACGTAGGACAAGCGTTCTGCTCGATATTGGCAACTTCCTCGTCACTCACACTTTGGTCGGCCGACTTAATCATCGCGTCGATCAAATCCAAATGCTGACCGTTCCATTCACCCGCCTCCATAGGACCACCCGACACAAATACAGCAGGTATATTCAGACGCATCGCCGCCATCAACATTCCCGGAGTGATCTTGTCACAATTACTGATACATACCATCGCGTCTGCCTTATGAGCATTCACCATATATTCCACACTGTCTGCGATGATATCACGGGAAGGAAGCGAGTAAAGCATTCCATCATGCCCCATAGCTATACCGTCGTCGATAGCGATTGTATTGAATTCCGCAGCGAAGCACCCCAGCTTTTCGATCTCCGCTTTCACCAACTGACCGATCTCATGCAAGTGCACGTGTCCCGGCACAAACTGTGTGAATGAATTGACTATAGCGATGATAGGCTTACCCATCTGATTCTTCTTCATGCCGTTGGCTACCCACAACGCACGGGCTCCCGCCATCCGACGGCCTTGTGTACTAAACGAACTGCGTAATTGCTTTTTCATTTCAATCTATCTTTTAATTAAAAAGCCTCTCTCACACCAGTGAGAAAGGCTCTAAATTTTATCTTTATGGTACGAATACATACAGCACAAAACCTTTCTCACGCTCTTGATGGGACCACCACGACGCGAATAATATGCAAGACTGCTAGGTTAATAGATGTGTGTAAGTTATTCATATCTTCTTTTCTTTATTTTTGTGCTGCAAAGGTAAGGGCTTTTTTATTATATCCAAACAAATCGAAGAAAAAAATCACATAAAAACGAATAATTGTAAGAAAAGAGAGGTGTTATTTCTCTATTTTATCACTTAAAGATTAAATTTACAACTATTATATAAGTGGAATCCTATTGTCCCTTTCTAACAAAAGCATTTAATATTTTGAAATATACCTTCCCTATATCACGGCAGAAATAAATAATTCGTATCTTTGTCAGCCCGCATTTGCGGGATTTATTAATTTAGAAATAAAAAGAATCAGATGGAAACAGTAGAAAACAAGTACATTACCGTTGCATACAAATTATATACAATGGAAGATGGTGAAAAGGAATTGTTCGAAGAAGCAAAAGCAGAACATCCCTTTCAGTTCATTTCAGGATTAGGAACAACACTCGAGGACTTCGAGAACCAGATAACTTCTCTTTCTAAAGGTGACAAATTTGACTTCACCATTCCGGCAGACAAGGCATACGGTCAATATGACGAACAACACGTGATTGATCTCCCGAAAAATATCTTTGAGGTTGACGGCAAGTTCGACAGCGACCATATCAAAGAGGGTAATATCGTACCTTTGATGACCGGTGACGGTCAACGCGTAAATGCCAGCGTAGTAGAAATCAAACCGGATGTAGTAGTCGTTGACCTCAACCATCCGTTGGCAGGCGCCGATCTCATCTTTGAAGGCGAAGTGATTGAAAGCCGTCCTGCTACTAACGAAGAAATTCAGGAACTGGTGAAAATGATGAGTGGCGAAGGCTGCGGTTGCGGATGCGACAGTTGCGGTGATGGTGGCTGCAATGGTGGCTGCGATGACCACGAATGCGGTGGCGGCTGTTGCCACTAAATTAATGAAGAGTTAAAAATGAGGAATGAAGAATTGCTATCAACCATTGCGCAGCTAATTCTTCATTCCTCATTTTTCATTTTCTAACTCCTCATTTTCTAGCATCCTTTGTGCGTCATGATATCGAGTACCATTTTATCCGTTTCGTTCATAGCTTGTGAGCCGATTCTTGTCAGATTACGGATACTTTGATCTACATCTTCATCAATAATACCTTCCACAGAAGTTACACAACGGTCTTCCATTGCCATCATAGCAGACAGTACAGCTGTTGAGACTCCGGTAGTCACTTTTAGGGCACAACTCGGTTTTGCACCGTCACAAATCATGCCCGTCAGGTTGGCAATCATGTTTTGAACGGCAAAGGCAACCTGGTCATAGTTTCCTCCCATCAGCCAAGTGATTCCGCAACTAGAACCTGTGGCAGCTACCACACAACCGCAGAGGGCGGAAAGACGTCCCAAACTTTGTTTGATATAAATAACCGTAAGATGACTCAACATCAAGGCACGGATCAGTTCTTCTTCATTCTTATTATTCTCTTCGGCAAAGACCACCACAGGAAGCGTGGCCGATATTCCTTGATTACCACTGCCGGAATTACTCATGACCGGAATCATAGCTCCTGCCATTCGAGCGTCACAAGCGGCAGAAGTATAAGAGAGGATGTGAGAGAATACGCTGTCACCCATCACTTTGTGTTCATAACTTCCCCGAAGCATTCTTCCCAAAGAGTGTCCGTAACTGCCTTTAAAGGCTTGTTCGGCAGCTGCCTTGTTCAAACGTGCCGTATCAAGAATAAAACGAATTTCATCCAAAGGAGCTGTCAAGGCAAAATCATAAACCTTACGCAGGTTCAGTTCGGGAGCGGTCGCTTCCTCTTCTTCATCGGTTGTATGCTGCCTGTCTAGTAATACGTTGCCTCCATCGGCTATATATATAAAGGTGGTATGACCACCGGCAATTACAGCTTTCGCCGTTCTATCTCCGGACCTGCAAATCACTTCGATATAGAGCTTTTCCGTGATATTATCTTTCAAGGAAATACAAATCCGTCTTTCCGCAATAAACTGCTTTCCGCACTCTACAGCTTCCGGTGTACAGTCTTTCAATACTTCCAGCTGGTACTCTGATTTGCCTATCAATGCTCCTAAAGCAACGGCAATGGGAAGTCCTACCATTCCTGTGCCCGGTATTCCTACCCCCATCGCATTTTTTAAAATATTGGCACTGAGCAGTACTTCTATCTTCTCCGGACGCATCCCCAATGTTTCGGCAGCTTTCGCTACACAAAGCGCCACAGCAATAGGTTCTGTACATCCGATAGCCGGAATTACCTCTCTCTTAATCAGTTCTATAATTTGCCTTCTTTCTGACTCAGTCATAAACTCATAAGTTTTAAGTACACACAAAAATAAGAAAATCTTTTTTATCATACATCTCTTACTGAACAAATAAAATTTCATTTTGTTATAAACGCTTCTGAGAACTAAACTTTAACAGTAAGAAAAAAGAGAAAAATGAAAGCAAAACACGTGATTTTATATTTCCTGGTAAGTATTATCATCTCTTCTTGCATCCGTGACGAAGCTCTTAACGCAGAAGCAGATATACTTAGCTGCACACTGCCGAAAGCAGTAATGACTACAAGTCCTATCATTAATAATAATTCGGTAACTCTTTTTGTGGGACCGGAAACAGACGTTTCGGCCCTTGCACCGGAATTCACCCTGACTCCGGGAGCTACCATCAGCCCTTTGAGCGGAACGGTACACGATTTTAATCTACCGCAAAAATACACTGTCACAGCAGCCGACGGAGTATGGAAAAAAACATATACAGTTTCGGTTATTGATACGGAACTTGCAACTAACTACAACTTCGAGGACACTCTCGGTGGGAAAAAATACTATATATTCGTAGAACGGCAAGAAGACAAAGTGATTATGGAATGGGCCAGCGGAAATGCAGGTTATGCCATGACCGGCGTTCCTAAAACAGCCGACGACTACCCCACTTTCCAAATAGCGGATGGTAAAGAAGGAAAATGTCTTTCATTAGTAACGCGAAGTACCGGTTTCTTCGGGCAGTTAATGGGTATGCCCATTGCCGCAGGAAACTTATTTATCGGCTCTTTTGATGTGAACAATGCCATGAGCTATCCGCTGCAAGCTACCAAATTCGGTCTGCCTTTCCGTTATGTGCCGACCTATCTGGCCGGTTATTATAAATACAAGGCGGGAGACAAGTTCACCGAAGAAGGAAAACCCGTTGACGGAAAACGTGACATCTGCGATATATACGCCATCATGTACGAAACAAGCGAGTCTGTTCCTACTCTTGACGGAAGTAATGCGTTCACCAGTCCGAATCTGGTTTCAATAGCACGCATCGACAATGCCAAAGAAACAGATGAATGGACTTACTTCAAACTTCCGTTTATTACCCGCCCCGGCAAGTTCATCGACAAAGAAAAGCTAAGGGATGGAAAATACAACGTAGCAATCGTCTTTACCTCCAGTCTGGAAGGCGCTTATTTCAATGGAGCCATCGGAAGTACCTTGCTGATTGATGAAGTCGAACTGGTCTATCATACAGAAAACTAAAACCTAAATGATTTTATAATAATTACAGCGATGAAAAAATACCTTTATACATTCGGTCTGCTTATTTGTTTAAGTGTTGCCCTGCCCGGTTATGCACAAGTGGATAGAAATGAAACGCTTATCCGTTCCGCCCTTCGCGGATTGGAATACGAAGTGAAAGCAGGAATCAGTATCGGCGGCACAGCTCCGCTTCCCTTACCGGTGGAAATCCGGTCTATTGACGGTTACAATCCGACTCTCGCCATTACAATCGGGGGTGAAGTGACCAAATGGGTAGCGGTTCAGAACAAACTGGGTGTCATCGTAGGGCTACGGCTTGAAAACAAGGCTATGACCACCGAAGCTACCGTAAAGAATTACAGTATGGAAATTCTGGGACAAGGAGGTGAAAGGATCAGCGGAGTATGGACAGGAGGGGTAAAGACCAAAGTGCATACCGCCGGATTAACCATCCCATTGATGGCTACTTATAAGTTGAGTAGCCGTTGGAATGTGAAAGCAGGCCCTTATTTTTCCTATATACTTTCAAGGGAATTTTCAGGACACGTATACGAAGGATATCTGCGTGAGGACGATCCAACAGGACCTAAAGTAGAATTTACCGATGATAAAATTGCAACTTATGACTTCTCCGACGATCTGAGACGTTTTCAGTGGGGACTTCAGGCAGGAGCCGGATGGAGAGCGTTCAAACATCTCAACATATACGCCGACCTTACCTGGGGGCTCAACAATATCTTCAAGAATGACTTCCATACGATCACTTTCTCGATGTACCCCATATATCTGAATATCGGCTTCGGGTATGCATTCTAAAATATAACTCACCACAGTTACATCGCAAGCTCCCAAGGCAGCTGCCTCTCCAGCAAATGTAAGTTGCTGTTGTCCTGTAAAGGTCGAAATCCCCTCTCCCTTCTTTACGGCGCACTTGTCTATTACAATACCCCCGAACGTCATTATCTTCCCGTTCATGGATTCTTTTTCATACAGTCATTGGTTTAGTTATTATTAATCATCATTTATCAACTGAAAAGAAGAAAAAAGGTTCAATATGCCACCTTTTTTGAAGATATTTTGAGTTCACAACAATCTTATCGAAAACTTTGTTATATTTGCATACAGTAATTTTAAAAAGCCACGACTATGTTTAATTCATTTGGCAACATCTTTCGGCTCACAAGTTTTGGTGAGTCTCATGGAAAAGGAATTGGAGGAGTAATTGACGGATTTCCCGCCGGAATCACTATCGACGAAGAATTCGTACAACAGGAACTGAACCGGCGCCGTCCGGGACAATCCATCCTTACCACCGCACGCAAAGAAGCTGATAAAGTAGAGTTTCTTTCCGGTATTTTTGAAGGTAAGTCAACCGGTTGCCCCATCGGTTTTATCGTTTGGAACGAAAACCAACATTCTAATGACTACAACAATCTGAAAAATGTATATCGCCCTTCACACGCCGACTATACTTACACAGTGAAGTATGGTATCCGCGATCATCGTGGCGGCGGACGTTCGTCTGCACGCGAAACGGTATCACGCGTCGTAGCCGGTGCTTTGGCCAAGCTGGCACTCCGCCAGTTAGGTATCAGTATCACTGCTTACACCTCACAGGTAGGAGCTATCAAACTGGAAGGCACTTACTCGGACTATGATCTCGACTTGATCGAGACAAATGATGTACGCTGCCCGGACCCGGAAAAGGCAAAAGAAATGGCAGACCTTATATATAAGGTAAAAGGAGAAGGCGATACTATCGGCGGTACGCTGACTTGTGTCATCAAAGGCTGCCCCATCGGTTTGGGACAACCCGTTTTCGGTAAGCTCCATGCGGCTTTGGGAAATGCGATGTTAAGTATCAACGCCGCCAAAGCATTTGAGTACGGTGAAGGATTCAAGGGACTGAAGATGAAGGGGTCGGAACAGAACGACGTTTTCTATAACAACAACGGACGGATTGAAACGCATACCAACCATTCAGGAGGTATTCAGGGAGGATTGAGTAACGGACAGGACATTTATTTCCGTGTGGTATTCAAACCGATCGCTACGCTGTTGATGGAGCAGGAGACTGTTAATATCGACGGAGTGGACACCACGCTGAAAGCTCGCGGCCGTCATGACGCCTGTGTACTGCCACGCGCCGTTCCCATTGTAGAGGCAATGGCTGCGATGACTATACTTGACTATTACCTGCTGGATAAAACCACGCAGCTTTAATGTTTAATTCAATTTATGAACGAAATTCAGAAATATATAGCAGAGAACGAGTCCCGAATGATGGAGGATTTGTTCAGTCTCATCCGCATTCCAAGTATCAGTGCACTGCCCGAACACCATGATGATATGCTGGCGTGCGCCGAACGCTGGGCACAGCTATTATTGGAAGCCGGAGCGGACGAAGCATTGGTAATGCCCTCCAAAGGCAATCCGATTGTCTTTGCCCAAAAGATAGTAGACCCGAGCGCAAAAACTATTTTAGTCTACGCCCATTATGACGTGATGCCTGCCGAGCCGTTGGAGCTTTGGAAAAGCCAACCGTTCGAGCCGGAAATACGTGACGGTCACATTTGGGCACGTGGTGCGGATGATGACAAAGGACAATCATTTATTCAGGTGAAAGCCCTCCAATATCTCCTCAAGAACGGACTGCTGAAAAATAACGTGAAGTTTATCTTTGAAGGAGAAGAGGAAATCGGTTCTCCCAGTTTGGAGGCTTTTTGCGAAGAGCACAAAGAGTTGTTGAAATCCGATGTGATTCTTGTTTCGGACACCAGCATGCTAGGAGCGGAACTCCCTTCGTTAACCACAGGTCTGCGTGGCCTGGCTTATTGGGAAATAGAAGTTACGGGACCAAACCGTGATTTACATTCCGGACATTTCGGAGGTGCGGTAGCCAATCCGATTAATGTGTTATGCAAGATTATCAGTAAAATAACCGATGCGGATGGAAGAATCACCATTCCCGGATTCTATGACGATGTAGAAGAAGTTCCACAAGCCGAACGGGAGATGATTGCCCGTATTCCTTTTGATGAAAAGAAATACAAAGAAGCGATCGGTGTGAAGGAAGTATTCGGAGAAAAAGGATACAGTACATTGGAACGTAACAGTTGCCGGCCGTCTTTTGACGTATGCGGTATATGGGGCGGGTATACAGGAGAAGGTTCCAAAACCGTGCTTCCCTCAAAAGCTTACGCCAAAGTCTCCTGCCGGTTGGTTCCACATCAGGACCACCATAAGATTTCTCAAATGTTTGCGGATTATATTCTTAGTATTGCTCCTGACACGGTACAGGTGAAAGTCACTCCGATGCATGGAGGACAGGGTTATGTCTGCCCCATCTCCCTTCCCGCCTATCAAGCGGCGGAGAAAGGTTTTGAGATTGCTTTCGGGAAAAAGCCGTTGGCTGTACGCCGCGGCGGCAGTATTCCTATCATATCCACTTTCGAACAAGTATTAGGAGTCAAGACCGTATTAATGGGATTCGGACTCGAATCGGACGCCATCCATTCGCCGAATGAAAATTTCTCACTGGATATTTTCCGTAAGGGAATAGAAGCGGTGATTGAGTTTCATAATGCCTTCCGGTAAGTACATCCGTTTTTCCACTCCGAACATCCGTAAGCAGTCTTGCCTTTTATGATTGTTCCTTTGCCGCAAAGCGGACAAGGTTGTCCGACAAGAGAATCAGCATTAACAGTAGCCGCAGGCGTAGCCTTCGGCTTCTTTTCTTTCGGAGCACCCGGTTTCCGTTCACGCTTCTTCGGTTCTTTCTTCACTTTTTCTCCGGCTTGGGCGGCTGCCGCATCCTGAATGGTAATACGGCGGTTAGTATTATCCGACAACACACTCATTACGATTTCCGAAACCATCTGCTTCAGTTCTTCAAGAAACTGGCGTGCATCATACGTTTTCTTCTCTATTTCGCGGAGTTTCTTTTCCCAGATACCCGTCAGTTCGGCAGATTTTAAAAGCTCTTCATGAATAAGCTGCACCAGTTCCACTCCTGTCGGGGTAGCAATCAGGTTCTTCCTTTCCTTACGGATATAATTCCGTTTGAACAACGTTTCGATGATAGCGGCACGGGTAGACGGACGGCCGATACCGTTTTCTTTTAATGCGTCACGGAGTTCGTCGTTATCAACCAACTTTCCGGCAGTTTCCATTGCACGAAGCAGAGTTGCCTCCGTGTAAGGTCTGGGCGGCTGTGTCCACTTCTCATTCAAATCGGGAACATGAGGACCGCTTTCCCCTTTCACAAAAGCAGGAAGTACATTTTCGTCTTCTTCCTCTTTTTCTTCGGCCGTATCTTTTACATCTTTTGCAAAGACAACACGCCATCCGGGTTCGAGAATCTGTTTTCCACTTACTTTGAATTCTATTTTATCCACCTCTCCCATCACAGTAGTAGTAGAAATCTTACAATCCGGATAGAACACGGCAATAAAACGACGGGCAATCAGATCGTAGACACGACGCTCCATATCCGTCAGGTTTTGAGCGTACACTCCGGTAGGGATAATGGCATGGTGATCTGTTACCTTTGAATTATCAAATACTTTCTTCGATTTCGGCAATGTGGAACCGTTCAACGGAGCTGTCAGTACTTCATAATCACGGAGTCCTTTCAGAATACCAGGGCACTTCGGATAAATATCGTCACTCAGGAAAGTTGTATCGACACGCGGATAGGTGGCTACTTTCTTTTCGTAAAGGGACTGGATAAGTTTTAATGTCTCATCAGCAGAATAAGCGAATTTCTTGTTACATTCCACCTGAAGCGAAGTCAGGTCGAACAGACGCGGAGCAAACTCCCGTCCGTCTTTCTTACTAACACTGGTGACTACGAACGGAAGGTCTTTGATACGTTCTACCAACGCCTCGCCCTCTTCCCTGTTAGCGATAGGGTCAATACCGGGATTCTCTATTATTTTCTTTTTCCCACCGTTTTTCTCTTCTTCCGCAGCGATTTCTTCATCACTTTTGCGGATTAAAGCCGAAAAGGTTGTATCCCGGTAGTTCGTTTTCAATTCCCAATATTGCTTAGGCTGGAAGTTGGCTATCTCCAACTGTCGGTTAACAATCAACGCTAAGGTAGGTGTTTGCACCCGACCGATAGAAAGTACCTGTTTATTCTGACCGTATTTTATTGTATAAAGACGAGTGGCATTCATACCAAGCAACCAGTCTCCGATAGCCCGCGAAAGTCCCGCTTCATACAGTGACTGAAAATCTGCCTGATCCTTTAGCTTTGCAAATCCGTCACGAATAGCCTCTTCCGTCAAAGACGAAATCCACAAACGCTTCACCGGACAACGGGCGCCTGCTTTCTGCATCACCCAACGCTGAATCAATTCTCCTTCCTGTCCGGCATCACCGCAGTTGATAATCTCATCTGCATTTTGCATCAATTGCTCTATGATATGAAATTGTTTCTCAATGCCCGGATCATGCCCAATCAGTTTGATACCGAAACGCGGAGGGATCATCGGTAAGCTACCTAAGCTCCACGACTTCCAATTAGGAGTATATTCATGCGGCTCCTTCAGGGTGCAAAGATGTCCGAACGTCCAGGTCACCTGGTATCCGTTTCCTTCTATATATCCTTCTTTTCTGGTATGAGCGCCGAGTACTTCGGCTATATCACGTGCAACAGACGGCTTTTCAGCTATGCAAACTATCATTCTTTTCCTTCTTGTTTTTATACTATCAGCCTACAAAGTTACACGAATATTTCTCACAGACGGCATGAAGCCGGGAAAAAGTGATTATACCTCCCAACACTTCCACCCTTTGTTGGCACAGATATACACAATGTACGAACGAACATGGTAATTGGGGAATTTCCTTTTTGTATCTGCGGCATAACCTTTCACTTGCTCTACGTGTTCTGCCAGCGGTTCGGTGAGCGCAAGCATGCGGTCGGCATCTTTGGAACGATAGTATTTGAATTCCACCACGCGGTCGTCCGTGTAATAATCCGTGCCGGGGATGCCGGTCATTTCAAAATCCGAACGACCGACGGAGTTATTCTGTTCGATGGCAAAAGTGTAACAATGGCTCAAATAGCGGGAGACAAGCTCGTAGAAAGAACAACGGATAAAGTTCTCGTTGATCTTATCGAAAACCTGTGCGGGGAATTGTCCCAGATATTGCTCGAAATAGTTCTGCACAAGGGGTTCAAAACTACGGTTGGAATCATAAAGTTCATAAACCGGGACGTAGCGACTGGCGTTACCTTCGATCTTGTTCAGTTGGTTGTAATAATCCATGTAGATGCTGCGCATGGTCATGTTGGGGAGCACCATGCGGTATGCACTCTTCAGGGTAGTCATACCTAAGTAGAACAGGCTGACGGGATAGAATTCTTTCTCGAAGAACTTCTTCTTGTTGAACTTACTGGATAAATCGCTGACGTTGTAGGACAGTTCGTCGTCTATCACCAGGGCATCGAGCATCTCTTTGGCATTAGTAAGCGAAAGAGTTAAGCGGCGAATCCAGTTGATGTCCGTACGCAGGTTCTCATCGATCAGTTCGGGCGGAATGCTTCCGGCATTAGCGGCAAATTTCTTAAGGAAATAAGTTAGGATAGTGGAGTTAAAAAGACGTTCGCCGACGGGGCTGAAACGATAACCGTCATAGTTGCTCACAATCAGCTGCCAGATTTCCTCGAAACGTTCTTCGCTTGCACCGGGAGTATATTTATCAAGTACATAACGCAGGTATGTCTTCGTTTCTTCATAGGTGAAACCGAGCATATTGAGGAAAGACGGTTCCAAGGTAAGAATTTCCGCAATGTTATAACCGCTAGTCAAATCGTCCATGGTGACAGGCAATACACCTGTGCAGAAACAGGTACGGATAGTACCTTCGCCTATGCCTTTTTTAATCACTTTAAAAAAGGTACGAAGGAAACTGTCGCTGGTGGTTACCTTTTCATAAAGCGGATCGTTATAGGAAGTAAGCAGTTGGTTGGTGAAGTTATCGTATTCGTCAATCAATATATATACTTTAGGCAATCCACGTGAACTGGCATAACCCAAAAGTTCCTCCAACATCTGCGCAGCATTTCCCCTAGTTGTAAACTGAAAATCCCCAAACAGGTCACGGTTGTGTTCTAACGTTACCTCTACTGGTATACAGTTGAGTTTATTAAAGTTCTGTGCCAGTCCTTCCATATCATTCGCCATCACCATAGCCGAGAAGTCATAACGAATCACCATATATTGATTATGCTCTTTCGTAGGATGTTCGCCAATCCAGGTGCCACCGAAGAGTTCTTCAAAACGATTCGCCTTTGTACGGTCGTAGTAGTGAGCCAGCGTGGAGATAAGCAGACTTTTCCCGAAACGGCAGGGACGGAGAAAAACAGGAGCATTATAGTCTTCAAGCCCCGGAATGTAATGTGTCTTATCGACATAATAAAAGCCACGTTCGCGAAGGTCTGCGAAGTCGGCCACTGCGTATGGAATCGTTATTCTTGCCATAATCGTTAATCTTTTCTTTCGGTAGAGACAAAAGTACTAATAAATTAGTACTATAAAAAAGACAATGCGAAAAAGATCAAAGTTATGCACTTATCATGTATAGCCCTATACACGAAGGCTGCACAACTCTATACATGATGCGTGTATAGAGCTATGCAGCCTCTCTGCATAAGCCGGGGCAAAGCTTCACCCCCGGCTAAGAACATTTTATTCCGAAGGATCGGGAGCCTCTCCTCCTCCACCGCCTTCACCACCGGAGCCGCCTCCTGTTTCGGGTTTCGTACCGACGTAGAAAGTAGCGATAGCAGTGCGTGGCGTTTTCAGGAGCGTGCTGCCTGCATATTGCGTCGTGATGGTGAGGGTGTATTCGCCATCCGCCAGCCCGGCAGGAACGATGAATGTGAGTTGTGACGGATTGTTGACAGCCAGCATATTGAGATCGACAGGCGTGGTTTGTTCTTTGCTGTCGATGATGGTGATGCCGACAGAAGAATCCGTACCTGCGATTTTCAGCATACGGCCGTTGACCGTGAACGGACGACCGGCGATGCCGGTGGCAGGCGAGAATCCGGCAACGTACATCACGCTTTGGCGTTCGCCCAGAATGCTGACAGAGGTTTGGGCGATAGCTTCACGCAGCTCTTTATCTTGGGTGAAAGAGACGTAGACGGAGTTCTTTTCGGGATTCCATTTTCCGCCATCGATAACACCGCGGAGTTGCGCTACGGCGTGGTAAAGACCGGTGTTGACACTATATCCGCTAAGGATGAGGTCGCCTACCACACGGTTGTAGAGCTTCACGACGTGCTCGATGGTTTCGGGACGGAGCCCGGTGTCCTCCTTGTGCATCTCATCGAGTATGTCCTGTAACGAGAGATTACCGGACGATTCGAGCTGACCGATCTTATCGTCTTTGTTGTCGACGGTTACAGTGTTGTCGACTAACCATATTTTCAATATATTCTTCATTATTTTTCTTATTAATTAGTTATCATTCAAATAAATACAATTACTTCTATGAGCAGTTTTTACGATACTGATAATACCCATTCGCTTTGTGTGATATATGTAAATCAGTAAACCAACTATACGAGCTATCTCCCACAATCCCGGATTCTTACAAACAGCTATTACATCAATAGAGAGCACTTTTCAATTTACCAATCTTTTCGGAAAGCAAAATAATATGACGCTGCCAACGTCTCTGTTACATCCACGTTATATCGAGGATATTCTCCATTGTTAGTATCATGAAAACAGCTTAAAAGGCCCATAATTCCCATAACATTTGCAACTTCCTGTATATAGTCTCTATAAGGAATATTCTCTGCAACAGCTACTTTTCCAAGTCCCTCATTCAGGGCGATTATACGGGATTCATCCTGCAGATTCTCAAAGAACAAACCTTCTTCATTTGTCATTCGTGGCTTTATATAAAAAGAAATGCCCCCATAACGTTCTTTCGTTACTCCCGCTATAGGTTTGCGTTCCGACCCGCTTGCCCAAGGATTAACCGCAGTATCCCACACAACATTCCACGCCAAATCAATGTAATCGCCTACTACAATGCCACCCTGTTCTTTGTCCATCATTGCCGTAGTTCCTCCATCATCTGCAAGAGTCAACATGATGTCCGGCATCGCTTCACGCAGTGCCTTGACTAATTTTGGATAAGAAGTTTCATCTAACTCCGGTGCTCCAGTCTTGTCATATCCGGCACCTTCATCACGCAAATGGATGCCATCCAATTGATACATCTTCACAGCCACTTGGATTTGTGCTACAAAATCAGCAATTTGCACATCTGTTAAATTGGCAAAACCTATGCCTGTTCCTCCACCTTCGATGGAAAGACAGACTTTTATACCACTCCGCTTCAATGGTTGAATATATTGAGCGTAGTTTTTCAACACATGTTCTATATCAGGCGTAAACTTCAAAACCGCTCTACGGGAAGACTCATCGTATTTCAACAAAGCTTTTCGTAAATTCACTATATCAAATACCGGGACGTTTTCGTAAATAGTTTTTCTATCCCGACGGGATTTCATATACTGCAATTTAGAAGTATATTGGTCAGCAATCAAAGGATTCATCATTTCAGTATCAATATACGCCACCACTGTATACGGTTTATTCGACCTGTCCTGACGTTCCATTTCCACTTGGCAGATATAATAGAAAAGCTTGTACTGATTACCATCTTCATCCGTCGCCAACAATGGCAATAAATAATAAGAACCAATAAGCTCCATATTTGACACAGTAAAACTTATCCGTGTCGATTTTCGTTCACCTGCCGCTACCGTCACCTTTCCTCCATTAGTTATCGTAAATTTATTCTCCCAATCTTCCACAAAACCTGCTCCCACTTTATAAAATTGCTCTGTAATCGATGGTATATCCTGATAAGTTAGCAAAGTATTTATACCAATTGTGAATGTCATATCCCGCTCTGCCGGCTCCACCAATTCTATATATAGTTCATCACTTCCCTGTTCTACAAAATCAAGAAAAATAAATTTATTTCCCGATTCTGAAGCACTTTGCAGGAAAGCAGTTTCCCCAACTTCCTCCGGTGATACTGTAGACTTGTCATGTGCTACGTTCGGAGACACCAATGCCGCATCTTCTTCGCAAGCTCCCATCACCAGTGCCAATAACACGCACGAAGAGATATTTCGTATTATTCGTTTCATAATCATATACATTTTTAATAGTTATCTGTAATCCCTTATTCCTGATTCACCTTCGGCACCTCAATGCCACTCGGCCAAAGTTCCGCATCCGTCTTACTATAAGCTTCCACATGATCGACCGTTTTCCAATAAGGAACTACTTTCGCATTGTTCCCATGCCCTGTACGGTCTACTACTTCCAAGCCGGTTCCTTCATTAAACTTCCAATAAGCACACAAAGCAGGCTCGTCAGCCGGATTAGGGATATCATACATATTCTGATAAATCTGTTCTTGCGTACGGGCTACACTCCAAATACGGGCTTCACAGATTTCACCGTCAAATTGGCGGCTCAAATCATGAGACAAGGTATAAGATCGTCCGAAATAGAAATTATGGTCACCACCATTGCCAAATTCATCATCAGGTTCTTTGTCGCCCAAACTGATGCTGGTCAGATCACTTTTACCATGACTGGTACTGATACTCTGCAACTGCCCGTTCACATAATAAGCGATAGTAGCAGTAGCCAAATCCCATGTCAACGCAACGTGATACCACTCACCCGCCAACAACAGCTTTTGTTTACTGGCATCGGGAAATTTCCCGTACGTGGTCTGCACCTGCAACTGCTGGTTCGGAAAGTTAGCATCACCGATACGCATCTGGAGATACATCTCAATCCCCATAATAGAGGATATTTCCGGTTGGAAGCTATTCACCCGTATAATCGCTTCCATCGTCACGGCACTCAAGTTATTCACAACATCAGCTGTCGGACTGCCCTTATCAAATCCCGGAACGGTGACGTAGACATTCTTCAAGTTTATTGCCGTAGTTATGGCACTGGAGCGACGCACCAGATAATACATGGTACGTGAGCCGTCCATTATTCCCACTCCTTCGGCCCCACTAATGGAAAGCGGACAGAGGTAAGTAGCGTCAATCTCCAGCTCGTCGAGTTTCAAGAATTTGATACCGACTTCGTCGGATGTTATCTTTCCGGCAGGAATTGTTACGGACTCCTGTGACAACTGATAATGTTCGGCAGGCAGCATTTCATAATGCGTGTCGTTCTTTGCGTTATATGCACCGACCAATGAAGGGTCTACCTTTAAGTTCACCTTCACATCATCCCCTGAAGGATAAGACAATTTCACTGTAAACGTTTTCGTCTGGCTTGTCACTTTCCGGTTAAACGTGAAAGTTTCCGCATTTTTAGTAGCAGCTACATTCAAGTATGCCGAATTGTCAAACGGTGATTTTTCGCTGTAATCCGTATTGTCGCAGGCAACCGGCAAAAACAAGAGGGTTGCGGCTGCGAGGCACTGATAAAGTTTATGTATTCTCATAGCTTACTTAGTTTAATGAACCGAAGCGGGATTCAAAAATTGAATGCCTCCGCGAGTCTGTTTATAAATAATATCAGCATCGTAATAATCGTCCGAGATATTGTAAATGGCAATGCCTCCCAACGGTGTCTCCATGTTGAGAGCACTGTAAGCGGCTCCGGCAATGGCAGAACGTGTCACTCCGTTATAATCGGTCAATGTACCTTCGGGAGTTACAGCCAGCAACAGATGTCCGGCGGCAGTATTACCGTAACCGGTAGCCAGACGGACTTCCGTCTCTATGTCATATTCGTCGGAAGCAGCCGAAATATCCAGTACGAAATAACTGAAAAGACCGCGTTGCGCTTCCGGCAACAGGGAAGGAGTTCCCTCAAAAATAAGTAAGCACGGTGTCTGTCCCAATGCATCAGCCAGCGATTGCAACGTTGCCGCATCTACCGGAACGGAAGAGGCAAGCGTAATGCCGTCAAACGTTCCCGCCCGTACGGCTTCGGCAGCAGAGGCGATAGCGGCATTCTGTTTGTCTCCCGGCGTACAATCCACGTAATAAAGCACTCTCGTTCCGTAATCGGCACGTACCATCGCCATGTCTTCCCGGTCAAAATCAGTCAGGCGGTCGGCATTACGCATGGATACGATATCAATACTGTCCGGCAAGGAACGGAGAAAAAACTTTTCACTGGTAGCCTTGTCCGGAGCATTGTCAAGCCGGGCATAAACCACAGCATGCTTCGTTGCTTTATAAGCCCGAATGTTCTGCGTATAAACAGAATATTGTTCCGGGTTCTGCTCCTTTGCTCCGTTGACATCCGTCTCATGAATCTCCATTTCCGTCCAATCGTCACAGGAAGTGGTCGCAGTCAACAGGAAAGCGGTCAGCAGACATACATTGAATATTGATTTATATTTCATAATCTTATGGATTAAAAAAGGTTCTTGTAAAGAGCTATTAGTTATTCTCAACCGAATGGTCTTTCGCGTCCCACCAAAGAGGAGTGCCCGCAGCGTCGGCACCACCCAACATCTGTACGGCTTTGGCTATATTGGCAGCGTTGGAGTTGTATTCGTCTGCCGGATAAGGCAGGCGGCGGGGACCGATAGCGATATCCACACTGTTATTAGGATCTTTGTTCTCTACGGCAGGAAGCAATCTCGGATAACCGGTACGACGATGTTCCGCCCATGCTTCCAGACCTAACGGGAAGATGGCAATCCATTTCTGCGTGATGATGCGTTCCAGATTCCTCTCGAAGATTTCCTTTCCAGCCCCCTGTTCCCAAGCAATCGTAATCTCGCTCACTGCATCCGCACTATAAGCGCCCATCGGGTCTACGTACTTCACCGGCTTCTTTTCTGCATCCTTCACATATTTATCGGCTCCCGTAGCCCCGCGCTCCTCGAACGAGAGAGCGATGGCTTTCTCATACAACGCCTGCGGCTCGCCGCCCATGTCCCAGCCACGCAATGCGCCTTCGGCACGGAGGAAGGTCACTTCTGCGGCATTCATCCAAAGGTAAGGATCGGTGCTGCTGATGATTTGTTTGGAATACAAATTAATCATGTCGTCCTTCTTCTCGGTGAAGATACCGATACGCACCCCATAAAAATCATTCACTTCCTTTGGTTCGCCATCCACTTCCACTACATTGGTCCCTTTCACGAACATTGCGTCCAGACGGGGGTCTTCGTATCCTTTCATGACGGAAACCAAATCGGCACTGATGCGGTAATCGTTCCAGTTGTTGAACAACAGTTCGGAACGGTTCTCGGCTACATGGAGCATAGCATTATCTTCATTCGCCTCGATCACTCCTGCCGCTACGGCATTCTGGGCGATACGCTGCGCTTCCGTCGGATTCACATAACTCATGCGCATGGCTATGCGAAGCTGCATGGAATGGAGGAATTTGCGCCATTTGGAGATGTTGCCGTAATACAAGTCCTCCAACTTGCGGAACGCTTCGGAAGAAAGGTCTTTATTTTCTTCCAACACCTTGTCGGCCTCTTCCAGCTCTTTCAGCATCTGTGTATAGACCTGTTCCTGCGAATCGTACGGGACGGACAGGTTCTCTCCCAGATTGTCATTACTCAACATCTGCGAGTAAGGGATAGGTCCGTAAATATCCGTCACACGGTGCATGACGCAGACACGCAAGATTTTCCCCAAAGCCAAAGCTACCGGATCATCCGTCACGCTCAACATCTTGAGGTATTGAGGGTAGAGGTCGGTGATAGGGTCGGCAAACGGGGATTTCAGCCATCCCTGTTCGGGGTTGAATGTAGAGAACTTCATTACCCATGTATCTACGATACCTTCCATATAGCCTCCGTAGGCACCGCCCGCCATGGCATCCATAAACTGGTACAAATGCTCGCGCGTCGGGCTGACAAGCCCTTGCATCACTCTCAACGTCGCACCGACGATATGATTTTCGCGTTGCATTTCGTCATCATCCGCTTCGTACATCTTGCGGTTGATGTCACTGTCGAAACAACCGGACAAGGGTAACAGCAAGAGCACCGAAAGAATGATTCTCTGAAGGTAATATATTCGTTTCATGTTCATCATATATATTTAGAAGTTAATCTTAACGTTGAATCCTATGTTCCGGGTACTCGGCATCATGAAGTAGTCGATTCCCTGATAATAGTTGTTGGTAGTAGCCACCGCTTCCGGGTCGAAAGGAGCCTTGCAATAGATCATCCACAGGTTGCGTCCCACAAGTGAAACGTTAATGTCGCACACATTGCCCAGCCAGCGGCGGGGAATGGTATAACCGATATGCGCTTCCTGCAGGCGTACATTCGTCGCGCTGTATGTATAATAGGTAGGAAGTCCGCTCTGCGAAGCCACTACGGAATAGAAACTCTGCGGGTTCACCTGACTACGGTCATTTACCCATACGCCGCCCGCATCACGTGCGGCAGCCGATGTCTCGGACACTCCGTACAGATCGAGATAAGCTTGGGTAGCGGAGTAAACGATACCTCCCAAACGGGCAGTAACCAAGAATCCGGCATTGATTCCCTTATAAGTGAAGCTATTGTTCCAGGCAAGATTGGCCTTCGGAAGCACACTTCCCAACTTAATGTCACCTGCGTTATCAACAGCCGTCACATTGCCGTCATCATCAATCAGCACATTGCCGTTAATGTCACGTTTTAAGTCGGCATGTGTATAAAGATCACCCAATGTGCCACCTTCTTTCAGAATAAACTTCGCTTTACCGAAACCACGTCCTTCATTGGTTTTCAGTTCCAGTTTGTCAACGTTGTAGATGACTCCTGTTTCCGGATGCACATAATTGCGCACCAACTCTACAATCTCATTCTTATTGGTAGAATAAGTAAAGCTGGTATCCCAACCAAAATCTCCCCAGCGATGATTATAAGCCAACATGGCTTCAAAACCGTAGTTACGTACATATCCGGTCTGCACATAGAGTTTGTCGTAACGCGCGGATACGGGAAGTTCGGGATCGAACGTCTGGTTGTACGTATTGGCATAATAGAACGAACCGCTCAACTTGAAATCTTTGAAAAGCGCAGCGTCCAGACCGATTTCCCAAGAATCGGTACGTTCGGGGTACAGTTTGCCGATAGGGAAGTTCTTTTGAGATTTCCAGTCCATGTTAGTCGCATCATACGAGTAGGTAGGATAAGTAAGGAAACGGGGATAGGGATTACCTACGGAACTGAACGAACCGCGCACTTTCAGATAATCCACCCATTCCGGCATTTTTACCATCTCCGAAATGACGGCCGACAAGCCGACTGACGGATAGAAGAAGGAAGCCTGCGGAGAATGTGTCAACTGCGAAGCCCAGTCGTTACGTCCCGTCAAAGTGAGGTAAAGCATACTCTTCCAACCAATCTCCGCACTGGCAAAGATAGATTCTGTCGCTTCACGCCAACCGGTCTGTGTGGCACGCTTCTTGGCATTATCCAAATCGTATACATTGAAAAGATTGGGAATTCCCGTTTCACGTATCGGCCCCGCATATCCCAGCTCTTTGCTGGTGATACCACTATAACTGGCTCCGATATTGGCAACAATCGTAAAGTCCTGAATACGTTTGTTGATATTTATCAACACATCGGCGTATGTCTGCGAATTCTGTCCGTTGTTCACCGTATAATGCCCTTGCGTGCTACCATCGGTCAGTGTCGTACTAGTGCTTGCATACAGCTTGCCTTCATACTCGCTGTGGGTATTGTCGATGCGGACACGGCCTGCCACATTCAACCAGTCCAGAATCTGATAACTCAAACCTGCCGAAGCCATATAACGCTTCTTATTATTGAGACGAAGATTGCGGTAAGCTATCCAATAAGGATTCTGCATACGTAAATCCCCCTCACCCTGCGGCCAAAACTGCACACTGATCTTGCGCGCCTCATCCCAACGCTCGAAGTTCTTGATTACAGAGAAATCATCTCCACGAGGAAAAAGATAGGCAGAAACCAACGGATTGGAATACTGTCCCTGATTGGTCATATTCCGGTCGTTCTGAAGGATGTAGCTGGCACTGACATCCAGTTTCATTTTATCATTCAGAAAACTTGTCGTATTGCGGAAAGTAAAGTTATACCGATTATACCTATTGTTGGGTACCATACCTGCTGAATTGACAGTAGCTACCGAAAAGAAAGTCTGATTCTTGTCCGTTCCCGTAGATAAAGTCACAGAATTGGAATACACCGCACCGGTATCGAAGAAATCACTCGGTTCATATCCGGTCTGTGCGGCTGCATTCAACTTCGGTCCCCAGCTATAAATACTTGAATTACCGGCTTTGCCGTTGCTCCCGGTTCCGTAGCGTCCTTGAAAATCCGGCATTTTGAAAGGCTTCAACCATTCAATGCCACTGGAGACACCGACCTGCAATTTCCCTACGTGTCCCTTTTTAGTGGTAATCACAATCGCTCCATTGGCGGCATTACTACCATACATGGCAGCTGCGGCAGCTCCCGTCAGTACGGAGATACTTTCGATGTCTTCGGGGTTGATGTCGGCAATGGCTTCGGTAGCTCCTTTTGAACCAAATTCCGTATCGCCTCCGCCTCCGAAATTGTACATCGGAATACCGTCGATGACATACAAAGCATTGCTGCTCTGCTCGATGGACTTCGTACCACGCATCACTACCCTGCTTGCTCCTCCCACACCGGAAGAACTAGTATTGATAGTAACACCCGCTACTTTACCATTCAGGCTGTTTACAAAGTTGGCGTCTTTAATTTGAGTCAGTTCGTCGGATTTCACCTGCTGCACATTGTAACTCAATGCCTTTTGCTCACGCTTGATACCCAATGCTGTCACTACGACTTCATTCAATAGTTTCGTATCCGAAGCGAGTTGCACGCTGTACTTGTTCGCTCCACCCACTTTCAATGTCTTCGGAGTATAGCCCACGTAAGAAATACTCAACGTACTGCCTACCGGAGCTTCCAGCGAGAAGTTTCCGTCCATATCGGTGATAGCTCCTATGCTCGTTCCTTCCACCAGCACATTCACACCGATGAGCGGTTCTCCCTGTTCATCCAGCACTTGCCCTGCGATACGTTTGACAGACGCTTGCTCCGCTTCTTTCTTTTCTTGCGGAACAATGATGACATATTTGCCTTTCAACTGATAAGTATATCCTGTTCCTTTCAGGATTTCGGTGAGAGAGTTCTCCAATGTCGCTTTTTCCAGAGCCAGACTGATGGAAGGTTTATTTTTCAACTGCGATTCGTTGTAGCCGACAGAAAGTTTCGTCTGCTTTTCCACTTCTTTCAGCGCCTCAATGACCGATATGTTTTTCTTATGGATCGTAATCCGGGCACTGCTATTTTGAGCAAAAGTGGGGATAGAAAGGAGCAGACAGCACAAAAAAAGCATAAATACTCGGCTGATTGTCTGCTTATTGGCTATAAATTCATAAATTTGCTGCATCTTCTTAGTATTAGTTTATACAGATAAAGTTAGATTCTCGAATTTAGTAGCGTTTGTGTAACGCTAATAGTAAGAATTTCGATTTCACATCCGGGGGAAGGTTGCAGCTTCTCCCGGATATTTTTTCCGCATAGGCTTCTTGTATATTTTAAGGTTAATAATCGGTGTTATTCAAATAGTCCGGTAGCGGGAACGTTATTTATGACGCACCGTCAGATAACATTTGTCGCCCACTATCTTATAATCCAGATTACCCGTCACACGGGCAATAATATCCATCACTTCTTCTATGGAAGCGTTCTGCCCGAAAGTCAGGTTAAAACGGTCACTTTTCAGGCTGTGAAAGCTATACACGAATGTATAAGGATATTTGCGTTCGAGACGGGTGAAGATCTCTTCCATCGTCATACTGCGAAAAACAATCTCACCGCGTTGCCAGGCTGTGACATCCTGCATATCCGGATAAGTCACACTACCCAAGCGGGTGTGTTTATTATAAGCCAACTGTTCGTTGGGTTTCAGTATCTCTTGCTCTTTCAACCCGTTGTACTCTACCAGAACTTTTCCCGAAATCAACGTTGCCGTTACCTCTTCCTCTTCGGGATAAGCCGACACATTAAATTCCGTTCCCAATGCCGTGACTTGGAAATCTGCCGACTTTACGATAAACGGATGTGCTTCGTCACGTCTCACCTTGAAGTTGGCTTCTCCCACCAGATAGACACAACGACTGTCTCCCGTAAACTGTTGAGGATATAGCAAGGTACTTTCTGAATTGATCATCACTTGCGTGCCGTCCGGTAAAGTAATATTCTGCATCTCGGTGGTAGGTATATAAGCCTGCAACAAGTCCGGTGCCTGTCTGTTCTGTAAAGCCAGATAAATAGAGCCAGCGGATACGGCAATCAGCAAAGCCGCTGCAATCTTCCAGATAACCAGCCGCGTATGTAAGGTATGTACTTTTTGTCTCGTCTTTATTCCGGTGAGTTCTCTCATCCTCTCCAACGAATGTTGATAATTGGGAGTAGTTGCGGATTCGGTAGCTTTCCAAAGCTGACTCAATTCGGAATCCTTTTCATCGGCACGTTCGTCATCTATAAGCCATACACGAAAATCCCGGTCGACTTCCGCCGGATAGTCATGCTTGATATAACGGTCTATAACGTCACGAATATAATTCTTCATAAGGTGATATTTATTGTTTCTAAGAAACGATTACATAATTACCACCATTCAGAAAGAGAAACTACGGAAAGAACCGGAAGAGAATAACAAACATTAACACTTTACGAAGTTCGGTCAATGTTTTGTAGATGTGGTCTTCCACTGTGCGCAGAGGGATTTGCAGTTTCTCCGCTATTTCTTTGTGAGACAAACCTTCAAACCGGCTCATCTCAAATATTTGCCTGCGTTTGGGAGGCAATTGGTCGAGTGCCATCTTGACGAGAAGGAGCACTTCTTTATAATAGAGATTTTCGAGCAATGAAGTATCTTCATCACACAAATCGCCTATCAACTGCGCTTTCATTACCTTATCTTCATATTCCTGTTCCACCTTCTGATGTTTGAAAAGGTTGAAGATTTCATTTCGGGTAACGGTATAAAGATAGCTCGTCATGGTTTCTTGCTCCTGCCAAAGTTCAGGACGTGTCCATAACTTAAGAAATATATTCTGAGCGATGTCTTCCGCATCTTCCTCCGATTTGGTCAACAACTTCGCAAAGTTCTTGACACGAGGGTAGTTAGCCGCGTAAAACCGTTCAAAACGAACATCCAAGTCTTCTACTTTTTCACTCATCTATTCTGCTTTTTATAATGAAAGCCGGACAAATATAGCCAATTTTAATTTCAGACAAACGAATGTCAGTAAAAAAAACATCCCGCCTTTCAGTTCATTTGAACTAAAAAGGCGGGATAAAATCAAAAACAGGAAAGTCCTGTCTTATTCTTCGTCCATCAGGATTTCCAAAATCTGGCAAGCAGCTTTCGCCACCGGAGTACCCGGACCGAAGATAGCAGCCACCCCTGCTTTATACAAGAAATCATAATCCTGTGCAGGAATAACGCCACCGGCAATCACTACGATATCTTCGCGACCCAGCTTCTTTAATTCCTCAATAATCTGCGGAACCAATGTCTTATGTCCGGCAGCCAACGAAGAAACACCGACTACATGAACATCGTTTTCAACAGCTTCACGTGCAGCTTCCGCAGGTGTCTGGAACAACGGTCCCATATCCACGTCAAAACCGCAGTCGGCATAACCGGTCGCTACCACTTTGGCACCACGGTCGTGACCGTCCTGTCCCATCTTCGCAATCATGATACGGGGTTGACGCCCCTCTTTCTTCGCAAACTTCTCAGCCAGTTCACAAGCACGCTTGAAGTCGCTATCGTTTTTACTTTCTGATGAATACACGCCTGATATAGTTCTAATTATTGCTTTATAACGTCCTACGACCTGTTCGCAAGCAGATGAAATCTCGCCCAATGTGGCACGGACGCGCGCTGCCTCCACTGCCAGTTCCAGCAAGTTACCCTTACCGGTCTTCACACATTCGGTAATAGCCGCCAACGCTTTATCTACCTCAGCCTGGTTACGTCCCTCTTTCAGACGTTTCAGGTTTTCGATCTGTTCAAGACGAACCGCCGTATTATCAATTTCAAGAATATCAATCGGAGCTTCTTTGTCCAGACGATACTTGTTCACACCGACAATCGTCTGCTGACCACTGTCGATACGAGCTTGTGTACGTGCAGCGGCCTCTTCGATACGCATCTTAGGAATACCTGTTTCGATAGCTTTTGCCATGCCACCCAGTTTTTCAATCTCCTGAATATGCTCCCAAGCCTTATGCGCCAACTCATTCGTCAGAGTCTCTACATAATAAGAACCGCCCCACGGGTCAACATTCTTGCAAATGTATGTTTCTTCCTGAATGTAGATCTGGGTGTTACGGGCAATACGTGCGGAGAAGTCCGTCGGAAGTGCGATAGCCTCATCCAACGCATTGGTATGCAAAGACTGTGTATGTCCCAAAGCGGCAGCCATAGCTTCGATACAAGTACGTCCTACGTTATTGAACGGATCCTGTTCGGTCAATGACCAACCGGAAGTCTGTGAGTGGGTACGCAGTGCCAATGATTTCGGATTCTTCGGGTTAAACTGTTTCACAATCTTCGCCCACAACATACGCGCGGCACGCATCTTGGCAATTTCCATGAAATGGTTCGTCCCAATCGCCCAGAAGAAAGACAGACGCGGAGCAAATGCATCGATATCAATACCGGCGGCAGTTCCGGCACGAAGATATTCGAGACCGTCGGCAAGCGTATAAGCCAACTCAATATCTGCGGTAGCACCTGCTTCCTGCATATGGTAACCGGAAATGGAGATGGAGTTGAACTTAGGCATCTTCTGCGAAGTATACTCAAAGATGTCGGAAATAATTTTCATTGAGAATGCAGGCGGATAAATATAGGTATTACGCACCATGAATTCTTTCAGGATATCATTTTGGATAGTACCAGCCATTTCTTCCAATTTCGCACCTTGCTCCAGACCGGCATTGATGTAGAATGCCATAACCGGCAGCACCGCCCCGTTCATTGTCATGGATACGGACATCTTGTTCAAAGGAATACCATCGAACAGGACCTTCATGTTTTCCAAAGAACAGATAGATACACCCGCTTTACCTACGTCACCTACCACACGTTCGTGATCGGGGTCGTAGCCGCGATGCGTAGCCAAGTCGAATGCAACCGACAACCCCTTCTGACCGGAAGCCAGGTTACGGCGATAGAAAGCATTTGATTCTTCGGCAGTGGAAAATCCGGCGTATTGACGGATCGTCCAAGGACGCAGAGTGTACATTACCGAGTACGGACCACGCAGGTACGGAGGAAGTCCGGCAGCATAGCCGAGATGTTCCATTCCTTCAAGGTCTTCTTTTGTATAAACAGGCTTCACTTCGATGTGTTCCGGTGTTTTCCAATCAGCGGAGATACCGTTAGCCTTTTGCCATTCAGCACCGTCAGCAGGCTGAAATGCGGCATATATATCAATGTTTTTAAAATCTTTTCTCATCTTACTTCAATAGTTTGGCGTTAAACTCTTTCAAGGTATCCAGCACATTGACACGGACATGGATAAAGTACTCAATACCTGCGGCTTTCAATGTATCGGCACATTCCGGATTACCGGCGATGATAAACATAGCACGGCCATTCAAAGCTTTGAAAGCGGGAATTGCATATTCCGCATATTCATCATCACTGGAACAAAGCACCACGATATCCGCCTTAGCAGCCATAGCCGCCTCTATTCCTGCCTCAACCGTTTCGAAGCCCAGATTATCAATCACTTCATAACCGGCACAAGCCAGGAAGTTGCAAGAGTATTGTGCACGTGCCTGACGCATTGCCAGATTACCGATAGTCAACATGAACGCTTTCGGACGTTTGCCGGACGCTTCCGTCTCAAGACGCAAAGCCTCGAATTCGCTGGCAGCACGGTCGGATACCAAAGTAGCCACATCTTTCTCGCAAGTATGTTCTTTGCCACCGCCACAACAACATTTTGCCTCAACCGGTTTCTTGTCACCCGCTTTTTCATTAAAGTTGGGGAATTGGTTGGTGCCCAACAATACTTCACGACGCTGTGCCACCGCTTTATGACGCGCTTTATTGCTTTCGTTCACAGCAGCCTGAACTGTCCCCGCTTTCAAGGCAGCATAGAAACCACCGGCTTCTTCGACAGACAGGAAGAGCTCCCAGGCCTGTTTAGCGATAGCGACAGTCAGGTTTTCAATATAATAAGAACCTGCAGCCGGGTCAATCACTTTATCAAAATGAGATTCTTCCTTCAGCAGCAATTGCTGGTTGCGTGCCAGACGCTCGGAGAATTCATCAGGGGTCTCGTATGTCTTGTCAAACGGAGTAACTGTCATTGAATCCACACCTCCCAAAGCAGCACTCATCGCTTCGGTTTGCGTACGAAGCAGATTCACATGTGCATCAAACAAAGTAAGATTGAATGTGGAAGTTTCGGCGTGAACCGCCATTTTTGCAGCGCAACGGCATTCACCGTTAGGACCTTTATTGTCGCAATCACGTACACATTCGGGCTTATAAGAAGCTACGATATTCGCCCAAAGCAGACGTGCGGCACGGAATTTTGCAATTTCGAGGAAGTAATTGGAGCTGATACCGAAGTTGAACTTGATTTTCTTGGCAACAATGGCAGCGGGAATACCGGCCTCTGTCAGTTGATTCATGTATTCATTACCCCAAGCCAGCGCATAACCCAACTCCTGAGAAATATAAGCTCCGGCATTGTTCAGAGATAAAGCATTTACATTCAGTACACGATAGAAAGGAAGCGGTTGGATGGCCTCAATCAAAGCTTTGCCCGTTTGCACCATATCGCCTTTTTCCTTGCCGCGAGTCAACATCTTATTGAAGAAATCATAGTTTATAGAACCTCTCAGTTTCTTCACATCATAATCTTTCTTCTGGAAATAAGCTACCAGCAGATTAGCCAACTCAACAACGTGTCCCTGGCAAGTAGAGAAGTTCAGTTCAACGCACTCAGCTTGAATATCATTCAACAGTGTTTCAAGATATTCCGCATTGAGTTCCTTTGCTTTCACATGGAAAGAAAGTGAATCGACACCCTTATTCAAGATATCCAACGCCTTTGCATTAGCTTCTTTCGGGCATTCCACTCTGATTTCCTGACGAACCAGCCACTCATTGTTGTCTTTCTTGGTTCCCCTCAGATAAGGGAATTCTCCTGGAAGCGCATCGGTAGTCTTCAAACCCTCCAGATCTTCCATCCGGTAGAAAGGTTTCACTTTGAACCCTTCGTTCGTTTTCCAAACGAGCTTCTTCTCAAAATCAGCACCTTTCAAATCGGCTGTGACCTTCTCCATCCATTGTTCGGTGGAGACTGGAGAAAAGTCTGAGAAGAGTTTTTCTTTTTTGTCTGCCATAGTTTATTTAAAATTAAAACAAGATTAATATTGTCTCTATTTTTATCTATCTCTCTAAATGTCCGTTGTTCGACTTGCAAATATAACCAAATAGTTAAAACAATACTCTTTTTTAGGGAAAATTCGCACAGCCCGGAAAATGAAGAATAAATAAATGAAGAATAGGAAATGGGAAATGAAAAATTACCATTATTCATCCCATATATACAATAGGTATAGAAATTCTTCATTTTTCATTTTTAGTTCTTCATTTATTTGATTTGCTCCAATGTTATGAGTAATTTTGCACCCGTTTTATAAAAGACATTATAAAAACTACTATAAATTATGGATTGGTTACAAAGTTTATTGTGGGACCCTAGTTCTGTGGCACATATCGTGCTCCTCTACGCATTTGTAGTGGCAGCCGGTGTGTATCTCGGTAAGATAAAGATATTCGGAGTATCTTTAGGTGTCACGTTTGTTTTGTTTGCCGGCATCCTAATGGGACATTTCGGCTTCACGGCCGATACACACATCCTACATTTCATCCGTGAATTCGGATTGATTTTGTTCGTATTCTGTATCGGTCTTCAGGTGGGGCCGTCTTTCTTCTCTTCTTTCAAGAAAGGGGGAATGACACTAAACCTGTTGGCTGTAGGCATCGTAGTGTTAAATATTGCTGTTGCGCTGGGGCTTTATTACCTGTGGAACGGCCGGGTGGAATTGCCGATGATGGTTGGTATACTCTATGGAGCTGTGACAAACACTCCGGGACTTGGTGCCGCCAATGAAGCATTGAACCAGTTAAACTATACCGGTCCGCAGATCGCGTTGGGTTATGCGTGTGCATATCCGCTCGGTGTGGTAGGTATTATCGGTTCTATCATTGCTATCCGCTACATCTTCCGCGTCAATATGGCTAAGGAAGAAGAGAATCTGAAGATTCAAAGCGGGGACGCACACCACAAGCCACACATGATGAGCCTTGAGGTACGCAACGAATCAATCAGCGGAAAGACACTGATCGAGATTAAAGAGTTCTTGGGACGCAATTTCGTTTGTTCGCGTATCCGCCATGAAGGGCACGTCAGTATTCCCGACCACGAGACCATATTCAATATGGGCGATCAGTTGTTTATCGTCTGCTCGGAAGAGGATGCTCCGGCTATCACCGTATTTATAGGAAAAGAGGTGGAACTCGATTGGGAGAAACAAGACCTGCCGATGGTTTCACGCCGTATCTTGGTCACCAAACCGGAAATTAACGGAAAAACACTCGGTTCTATGCACTTTCGCAGTATGTATGGGGTAAATGTAACCCGTATCAACCGTTCCGGTATGGACCTGTTTGCCGATCCGAATCTGGTACTTCAAGTAGGTGACCGTGTGATGGTAGTAGGCCAGCAAGATGCAGTAGAACGTGTGGCAGGTGTGTTGGGTAATCAGTTGAAACGTCTGGACACTCCGAATATCGTAACTATCTTCGTCGGTATCTTCTTAGGTATTCTTCTAGGCAGCCTTCCGATTGCATTCCCGGGTATGCCGACTCCTTTGAAACTAGGTTTGGCAGGTGGTCCGCTGGTAGTAGCGATCCTTATCGGACGCTTCGGTCACAAACTCCATCTGGTAACTTACACAACAATGAGCGCTAACCTAATGCTTCGCGAAATAGGTATCGTGCTTTTCCTTGCCAGTGTCGGTATTGATGCAGGTGCCAATTTTGTGCAAACGGTAGTCGAAGGTGACGGATTGTTATACGTAGGTTGCGGTTTCCTTATCACCGTCATTCCATTGCTTATTATCGGCGCTATTGCCCGACTGTATTATAAGGTAAACTACTTCACTCTGATGGGATTGATAGCCGGTAGTAATACCGATCCTCCCGCACTGGCTTATGCCAACCAGACAACTGCCGGTGACGCTCCGGCCGTAGGGTATTCGACGGTTTATCCGCTATCTATGTTCCTCCGTATCCTAACGGGACAGATGATATTATTAACAATGATGTAAATCAAGCTTAGCTTATAAATAGTAAAGCCGGCTCTATTCTTTTAAGTAGAATATGCCGGCTTTACTGTTTTATCTCCCTTTATTCATTATACCATATATTACAACTTCAGTTTCTTCACTACAAACTCCTCCACAAAGCGTACCGTTTCTTCTATTCCTAAAGAAGAGGAGTCCACACACAGATGATAAGTAGCTGCCGCTCCCCATGTTTTATAACTATAATAATTATAGTATTCCGAACGTTTCTTATCTGCTTTCTCCATCATTTCCTCCGCAGCCTCCTCATCAATATGATGGATCTGACACAACCGTGCAATGCGGTCTTCTTTGGAAGCCGAAATAAAAACGTTTACACAACGCGGATGTTCGCGCAATATATAATCCGCACAGCGCCCCACAAACACACAGGATTTTTCAGCCGCCAAATGACGAATAACATCACTCTGTACCTTAAATAAAGCATCATTGCTCAAACAGTTGGTACACGGCATAGCCCCCTCACTAATAAAAGGGAACCGCATTCCGAACAACCCACCGATAATACCTTGTGAAGCCTTTTCATCCGCTTTTTCAAAAAATTCTCTACACAATCCGCTCTCTTCAGAAGCTAGATTGATCAACTCTTTATCATAGAAGTCGATGCCCAAACGGGCTGCCAACTTCTCTCCTATTTCTTTTCCGCCACTACCTAACTGGCGACCGATATTAATGACATAGCTACCGCTCATAGTACATTTTGTTTTATGGTTTGGTAGCAAACATACGAATTATTTCTAAAACTCACATCATCAGACGAAAGTTATATTTGAAAGTTACAATAAAATATCCTTTTATTTCCTGCGTCCGAGACTCATAAAACCCGTCGGAAGTAGCCATACGAGCATAACTTTTCCGTTTGCCAAGAATATCCGCCCAATAAGCAGACAATTCGGCTTTTCTCTGTTTCAGGAATCGCCAGGTTGCCCTCGCATTCCACACAATCTCATCATCCTCTCCTTTCTGGATATTTGTCCCGCTACGCAAGATATAGCCTGCATCCGTACGCAACTGTAACCCGAAAGGAAAATCCACATAGCCGTCAAAACGGAAATTATAATAGCGGGTATAGGTATTATTATCATTCAGAGAATTAAGTGAATACTGATAATCCCATGAAGTAGAAAAATCAAACCCTCCCCAAGTGGGCTGATAAGAAGCTGCCATCTCGCAATTCAACCCGGTATCACGTGTTGTGCTTTTCTCCGGCTGTTGACTTCTATCCTCATTAATCATACTGACACGATTACTATGTCTTCCGGAGGTACTCAGTTTTAAAGAAAAATGCCCGAAACGCTTCCACCAGTCAGCACTGCCATATGTATTCCAATTTCCATTGATATTTATAGGGTATGTCTCCCGTCCACCGGTCTGCACATCATAGAGAACAACTTGTGTGACACTGTTCTTCTCCATCTGCCATCCCAGATTGGCGGATATTCCCTTTGAAGGATGTTGAAAACTCACATGCATAGTATGCATAAACATCTGTTTCAAATCCGGATTTCCACGAGTAATATACAACGGATCGCTATTATCCGTCAACGGCATTAAGTCCGATAAAGAAGGCTGCCGGGTTCTTCCGTTATAATTAAGACTGACACGCATTTTCTTTTTCCGCCAACTCAGCCATATCATAGGCTGATAATCAATCGTACGCATTGTGGTGTCCGCATAAAGTTTTCCGACTTTCCGATCAATAGTACGCTTCTGCGGAGTGACACCCAACGAAGCATTAAACATCCAAGTATCATCCGAATAATTGAAGCCTACATTCAAGTCGTGCCCATTACTGCGGCTATGACTCCTATTACTTAAACTATCCACATACCCCGCCTCATAACCTGCAGGCAAATCACCGAAAGAATCCCGGTTTGTCATGGAAGACAATTCATACGTATCACGGTTGTCCCGTTCATACTGTGTATTCCAATTATATGCTGCCCGGAAATGCACCTTCTTGCCAATCGGTTGAGTAAAGCTGACTCCTACCCTCCACTGATTATTTGTCTGAGGAGACCTTATATATTGGTTTCGATAAAGTACCGAATCATTCCCATTCTTGTCTTCCAGCTTGAAATAAGTAGTCTGAGACAGCGAAAAACTCTCATTATCTCCCCATGAATCAGAATTTGTAACATTCAATCCTAATGTAGTACCTTTCTCATTCAAACGCCTCATAATCCCAATCATCCAATTATAACGATTGGATTTATTTTCCGAAGCCGAACGGTTCTCACTACGATTGACTTTCATATCCTTAGGTATAGATTCAAAATCAGCAAACAGACTCTCATGATTCACATTAGGAGGAGCATCAAAAGAAGCACTCTGATTACTGCTCTCATTCTCGTTGGGAGAAAGCCCGAAACTCCCGTTGAAATGTATGCGTGTACGCTTATCGACTTTCCATTCCCCCATCAGACTCGAATTCATAGACCGGTTTTTCGAAGTACCCTCATTGGCAGAAGCCGAATACTGATTGCCACTCGTCAAATATTGTTCCCGATACATGGAAGTGATATTTCCATTCCGGTTCAAGTCATAGTTCACATTTCCGGTCAAAGAAAACTTCTTGCCGAACTTGCGCGTCATATTCAGCCCGACAGAATTATTGATATTGTCCTTATAAGTGCTATTCTGATAGCGATTGGTAGAACGGGCCATAAAAGAAAGATTCTCTCCGTTCTTATTAAAATAATTCACCTGTCCTTCCAGGTCCTTCTTTTTATTATTTCCATATCCTACCGTCGCATTCGTCAGCCAAGTCTTGTTCAGTTCATCTTTAGTCTGAAGATCAAGCACATACTTTTTCTCTCCAGAACTGATTCCGGTAAACTCTTCTTCTTTTGATTTCTTATCATATACTTTCAGCTTGCTAATCAAGTTTGCCGGCAGATTTTCGAGCGCTGTTTTCTTATCCCCCGAGAAAAAGGATTCTCCATTGACATTGATCTCACTGATAGCCTGACCGTTGTAAGTTAACGAATGATCTTTCTTATTATACACCAATCCCGGAACACGTTTCACCAGATCCTCCAGATAAGAACCTTCGGGAGTTTTATAGGCAGCAGCATTGATAACGGTAGTATCTCCCTTCATCTCTACCTCTTTCAATTTTCCCGTGATTGTCACTTCACCGATTTGTATATCATCATCCTTCAGTGTGACCACACCAACATTCACAGACAGCGAATCACTCAATATACGGTATACGGACTCCATTCCCATGAAGGAGACTTTCAATAAATATTGCCTTCTATTCTGCGGCTGATATTTAAGAACAAAACGACCGTTCTTATCACTTGTCGTACCCTTTACAAAAGTGGAATCCCTCTTCTCCAGAACAACTATACTGGCAGATGGCAGTGGTTGTTTTTTGTGATTACCAGCTTCAATAGTCTGCACAGCTCCTCTTACCGTCCTTACCTGTTGCGCATACGACACCGTATGCGCACAAAAAATGAATAAAAAGATTCCGCACAGTCTACAAGCATTCATGTCAATAGTAGTAGTCTATATTAATTTAACTGAAATGATGGAGTAAAATTAAACAGTTTTTTTGAAAGCGTACTACTTTATTCATTTTATTAAAACTTATTACATTCCAATCACACAAAACATTCAAGAACAGCCATCAAATAAATCCGGTTAAAATAAAAACAAACTAATAATAAGTCCTATCTTTGCCGTTCGAAAATATCCACTATCATTTTTCTAATTAAAATTTATATAGAAGTGAAATCTCCGTTCCTGACCATCACGTTGCTATGCCTGCTCCTTTTGACAGGCTGCATCATTAACCATAATAAAACATCTTTGGAAGCATTCAACCGGGAGATATATACCCCCGAATACGCTTCGGGATTTAAGATTCTGGGTGCCGAAGACTTTGCCAGTACACTGATACAAATAGCAAATCCCTGGCAGGGAGCCAAAGATGTGAAGATGTCCTATTTCGTTTCACGCAACGGTGAGCAGGCCCCTGCCGGATTCAATGGTCCCGTTATCCCGGCCGGAGCCAAACGGATTGTGTGTATGTCTTCTTCCTACATTGCCATGCTCGACGCGTTGGGAGAAATCAGCAGAGTTGTCGGAATTTCCGGTATGGATTATATCGCCAATCCTTACATCCTCGCCCATAGGAATTCAATCAAAGATATGGGAGCAGAAATGAATTATGAGTTGTTGCTGGGACTGAAACCTGATGTAGTTCTGCTATACGGGATAGGTGACGCCCAGACTGCCGTAACCGACAAATTGAACGAACTCTCCATACCTTATCTATATATAGGAGAATATTTGGAAGAATCGCCGCTTGGAAAAGCCGAATGGATGATTGTCCTCTCGGAGTTGATTGACAACCGGGAAAAGGGCTTGAACATATTCCGGGAAATTCCCCGACGCTATCATGCACTGAAAGCCTTGACCGACTCCGTAGAAAAACGCCCCACCGTCATGTTCAACACTCCGTGGAACGACAGTTGGGTAATGCCTTCCACCCAAAGCTACATGGCGCAACTAGTTGCCGACGCCGGAGCCGACTATATCTATAAAGAAAACGACTCCAACAGCTCGACTCCCATCGGCCTGGAAACAGCCTACGGACTAATACAAAAAGCCGATTACTGGATCAATGTAGGTTCTGCAAAAACGCTGGATGAACTGAAAGCCGTTAACCCCAAATTTGCAGACGCCAAAGCTGTACACGAAAAGACAGTGTACAACAACAATCTACGGCTGACACCCACAGGAGGAAACGACTACTGGGAGTCATCTGTGGTACGTCCCGACGTAGTGCTACGTGACTTAATCCGTATCTTTCATCCGAAACTCGTATCCGACTCACTTTATTATTACCGAAATCTGGAATGAAAAGAACCGATTATTCGGATATGAAAGAATTTGAGCATTTTTCATTTCTAACAACTATCTTTGCAGAAGTCTAACATACTACAAATCGTAATCCGGGATGAAACAGCCTCATGCACATATCACTTTTTTATTCGTTACACTAGGCATTGTCGCCATACTGTTATTACTGACAGATATGGCAACAGGAGATACATTTATCCCTATTTCCAAAGTATGGGCGGTACTCACCGGAGGTGAATGCGACGAAATGACACGTAACATTCTGTTGTCCATCCGCTTCGTGAGAGTTGTAGTGGCAGGATTGATAGGTATAGCATTATCCGTAAGCGGGTTACAGATGCAGACCGTTTTTCAAAATCCTTTGGCCGACCCTTATCTATTGGGTGTCAGCTCCGGAGCAGGCTTAGGAGTGGCATTGTTTATACTCGGCGCTCCGTTGCTCGGATGGACAGCCTTCCCATTGCTGCAATCCATCGGAATCATCGGTTCCGGATGGATAGGTACTGCCGTCATCCTGCTGGGAGTAGCCGTCATCAGCCGGAAAGTCAAGAACATTCTGGGAGTTCTGATCATGGGAGTCATGACAGGTTATGTAGCAGGCGCCATCATCCAGATATTGCAATATATGAGTTCTGCCGAACAGCTAAAAGTGTTCACACTGTGGTCGATGGGCTCACTCGGTCATATCACAATGACACAGTTAGCCATTATGGCCCCCATAGTATGTATCGGACTCGTGGTTTCCATCGCCTGCATCAAACCGCTGAACTTGCTGCTGCTTGGAGAAAACTATGCACGGACGATGGGAATGAATATCAAACGCTCACGGACACTCATTTTCATATCTACCGCCCTACTGACGGGAACAGTTACCGCCTTCTGCGGTCCGGTTGGATTTATCGGATTGGCCGTGCCGCACATCACACGATTGTTATTCAACAATGCCGACCATCGTGTGCTCGTTCCGGGAACAATACTTACGGGACTTATCGGTATGCTGCTTTGCGACATTATCGCCAAAAAATTCCTGCTTCCGGTCAACTGTATTACCGCCCTGTTGGGAGTTCCGGTCATTTTATGGGTAATTGCTAAAAACTTGCGTATAATCAAATGATTCAACTTAAAGATTTGACATTGGGATACGGTCGGCGCATATTGCTGGACAATGTATCCGCCCGGATACCAGAGGGACAACTAGTTGCCCTGTTGGGACGCAACGGCACAGGAAAAAGCACCCTGCTCCGTGCCATGATGGGATTGGAAAAACCTCAATCAGGAGAAATCATCTTGCAGGAAAAAAACGTAGCTTCGCTAAAACCGGAGAGATTGGCCCGCAGCATTAGTTTTGTAACGACTGATAAGGTACGCATTGCCAATCTCCGGTGCGAAGACGTGGTCGCTCTCGGACGTGCGCCTTATACCAACTGGCTCGGACAGCTGCAAGGAGAAGACCTAAAGAGGGTGGACAATGCCATGCGACTGGTCGGTATGTCCGGCTATGCCGACAAGACAATGGATAAAATGTCCGACGGCGAATGCCAGCGAATTATGATTGCCCGTGCACTTGCACAAGATACACCGGTCATTCTATTGGATGAGCCTACCGCTTTTCTGGACTTGCCCAACCGGTATGAATTATGTCTGCTCCTGAAAAGGCTGGCACAGGAAGAAAACAAATGTATCGTATTCTCCACACATGATTTAGATATTGCATTATCAATCTGCGACTTTATCATGTTGATCGATAATCCTCACTTATATGCGTTGCCGACTTCCGAAATGGTAGCCAGCGGACACATAGAAAGACTTTTCCACAATGAATCCATCACTTTTGATGCACAGGAGATGAAAGTACGTATCAAATGAAGCTAGAAGACAATGGGATACGGTGCGCTGTGAAGACCGAAGAAAGTTACACTTCTTCACAGTGTGCCATATCCCAACCACGAAATTGAAAACTATGTCTTTACTGTTTTCACTCCAAAAGCACAATAAGTCAAATAACACACACAAGCTAAAGTAACAAAAACACCTCCGATCACACCTACTGTTCCAATCGCAAATCCAATAACCGGAGTAACGACTCCGCCACCGGCAACAGCAGTAATCATCAATCCTGAAATTTGGTTTGCTTTTTCCGGCCTTGCCTGTAAAGCCAT
>ENA-UEPJ01000046-UEPJ01000046.1-human-gut-metagenome-genome-assembly--contig:-NODE-46-length-141840-cov-14.942891_pt1 | contig 141840 bp, 108 predicted proteins | sample MGYA00242890_ERZ507896 | MGnify/ENA primary metagenome ERZ507896 (study PRJEB26167, sample SAMN06115508) | human gut metagenome | host: Homo sapiens | place: China:Qinghai | collected 2015-08-20...
CCATTTCTGCGGTGTCTCCCCTATTTCCCTACCTCCCCGTAAGACTACGGGACACAGGGGAAAAAGAGAAATGAAAACAACAGATAAAATGAAGAAGTGAACCCCACCCTCTCCCCTGCCGTACCCCGTAGCATTACGAGGTGCCCCGCAGCGGTATAGGGGGAGTGCCCAAAGGGCGAGGGGGGTTAAATGTCCGGTATAAACAGACTGATATGATGGCGTTTTCAACCCCTCCGTCCTTGCGGACACCTCCCCTATCGCACATTCGTGCGCAGAGGAGGAGGAGTACAACACATTTCTTAGCTTTTGTAGTTTTCTACGCAACAAGACAAAACATTCTAACCTCCTCCCTTGCCGTGTCCCGCTGTATTGCGGGGTGTTTTTGCAACGCAAAAATATAGGGGAGGTGGCACGTAGTGACGGAGGGGTTAAAGAAAAAGATAAAAAAGTATGGCTATTCCGCCTTTACAGGAAAATCCAAAGCCCTCATAAATCCTATATGATTTATGAGGGCTTTCTATGAGGAACACTTCGAATGAGCCTAAAAACAATTCGGCTATACTTTATTTATAATCTTTCAGCATCTCCTGCAAACGTTGACGGGCAAAAAAGATTCGGCTTTTTACCGTGCCCAAAGGCAAATCCATTTTTTCGGCAATCTCGTGATATTTATACCCTGCCACATGCATAGAAAACGGTATCCGATACTCCTCGCTGAAACTATTGATAGCTGTTGTAATCTCCTTCACCGTAAAAGAACCTTCCGGCGACGCGAATCCCGAGTCTTGGGGCAAATTCAAGTGATACAGATCTTCTGTCTGGTCTATAATAGTCTGGTTCCGTACAACCCTGCGATAATTATTGATAAAAATATTTCGCATGATGGTAAACACCCAACCTTTGAAATTGACATTGTCGATATATTTATCTTCGTTGTCGAGAGCTTTAAGAGTCGTATCTTGAAGCAAATCTTTCGCTTCTTCCCGGTTTGCGGTAAGCATATAAGCGAAGTTTAGCAAATTGTCTTGGAGACCTAACAATCTATCTTGAAATTTTAGAGAGTTCATAATTGAAAATTTTGATGATTTTGTAATTCTTGTTTACTACTTATACTACTACTTTGTATTACGAAAATGCATCGAAAATCTACTCATACTAACTACTACAATCTGAAATTTCTACATTCTCCTAAACGTCTTCGAAACATTCAGCTATTTCAAAGGGGCTCAAAAAAAATCTGTTTTCGCAAAATACAATCCCATAATATTGTTCTGATTATTTTTTATTTACTTTGTAACATATTTCTTATCTTTTTTAATTGTGCTTCTTAATATTAAACACATAGGTTCATGAAAAAGTTTCACAAATATATCTTTTTTCTCATATTATTTTTCCAGTATTTTGTATCAAATTCACAAAACACTGTTTATCAAATAGATATAACCAAAGAAATCGGGAGCACGACTTGGCGATATTTAAGAGCCGGTTTACACCAAGCCCAAGAACAAAATGCAAAAGCCGTCATACTACGGCTGAACACCTACGGGGGAACTGTCGTTCACGCCGATTCCATGAGAACGGCCATACTCAATGCACCCATTCCCGTCTATGCTTTCGTCGACAACAATGCCGCATCGGCAGGAGCACTCATCGCCATAGCCTGCGACAGTATCTATATGCGCAGCAGCGCAAGCATGGGAGCCGCTACGGTAGTCAATGAAACCGGAGCCGCCATGCCCGACAAATACCAGTCATACATGCGGGCGACCATGCGGGCGACGGCCGAGTCACACGGAAAAGACGAATCGGGAAACTGGCGGCGCAATCCGCTCATAGCCGAAGCTATGGTCGACGAAAGAGTAATCGTCCCCAATCTTTGCGATTCGGGCAAAGTGCTCACCCTTACGGCAAACGAGTCCATCGCCCAAAAATATTGTGAAGGCATAGTCGATAACGTCGACGAGATCATTTCGCAAAAACTCCGGTACGAGACTTATACTTTACAAGAATTCAAACCCTCGCTCTTCGACGATATCGCCGGTTTTCTCACCCACCCCGCCTTTCAGGCTCTCATGGTAACGCTCATATTCGGCGGTATCTTCATGGAACTGAAAACACCGGGCATAGGATTGCCTTCGGCCATTGCCTGTACCGCAGCCGTACTTTATTTCACTCCACTTTACATCGACGGATTAGCCGCGAACTGGGAAATACTGCTTTTCGTCATCGGCATCATTCTGCTCATTTTCGAATTTCTCGTTATCCCCGGCTTCGGTATAGCCGGCATTTCGGGCTCCATTCTGATATTAGGAGCACTCATTTTGGCATTGGTCGGGAATGTCAATTTCGATTTCAACTTTGTTTCTGCCGCCGACATCAGCAAAGGAATAATAACTGTCATCTCGGGAGTCATTATTTCCGTAGCTTTACTCTTTTGGTTTTTCCAAAAAATCGGCAGTAAAGGCCCACTCGGACGTTTAGCCCTTCAAGCGGATCAAGCCACAGAAAAAGGATACATCGGAGTTCCCTCCGAATTACAAGAATATATCGGAAAAGAAGGACTCGCGGCAACCATACTCCGACCCTCCGGGAAAGTAACCATCGGCGACAGACAGTTCGACGCCGTAGCCCTTCACGGATACATCGAAAAAGGAGCGGGTATAAAAGTTGTCAAATACGAAAACGCGCAGCTTTATGTGATCGAAATCAAATAAAAAAACGTTATAAGAAATTCAATATGAAATTCATCGGTATTATTCCGGCTCGCTACGCCTCTACCCGATTCCCCGGGAAACCGCTGGCCGACATGAAAGGGAAATATATGATTCAACGGGTCTACGAGCAAGTCCGCAAAATCCTCGACAATGTATGTGTCGCCACTGACGATGACCGAATATTCAACGCCGTGAAATCTTTCGGCGGGAACGTTGTCATGACATCGGCCGAACACCGTAGCGGAACAGACCGTTGCTTCGAAGCCTACAATCGTCTGGGCGGAAACGAAGACGTAATCATCAACATTCAAGGAGACGAACCGTTTATCAAACCCGAACAGATCGAGAGCCTTATCGCTTGCTTCGATTCGCCTCAAACCCAGATAGCGACCCTCGTGCGCCCCTTCGAGGCAACCGAAGGTTACGAGGCCCTCGCCAATCCCAACTCTCCGAAGGTCATTCTCAACGACAAAAACGAAGCACTCTATTTCAGCCGTTCGATAATTCCCTATATGAGAAATATATCCCCAGAACAATGGCCCGATAAATACGTTTACTACAAGCACATCGGCATGTATGGATACAGAGCCGACATATTGTCCCAGATCACCCGGCTGCCCCAGTCGTCGCTCGAAATCGCCGAATCGCTCGAACAACTCCGGTGGCTACAAAACGGCTATACGATTAAAGTAGGCATCACCACACAAGAAACAATCAGTATAGATACCCCCGATGATTTACAAAAAGCACTCACCCTACTCTGAAAATTATGACATTAGACCGAACAACGACACCGCCTGTCGGAACATTTCCGCCCCTATCCCTGCCCGCACCCGGTATCCATGCTTTATCGAACGGCATCGAAATCATCGCCTGTAATCGAGGTGACGAAGACGTGTGCCGCATAGACCTTATGTTCGAAGGAGGTTACTATACCGAACAGAAACCGGGCACAGCCGCCCTCACCTTATTGATGCTCAAAGAAGGCGCTGCGGGCAAAAGCTCGGAAGAGATAGCTGAATCATTCGACTACCACGGAGCATGGCTGCAAACCTCCGCATCGAGTCACTATCTCTATGTCACGCTCTACACGCTCAATCGGCATCTCGATACCTGCCTATCTCTGCTGGCAGACATCGTTATACGACCCGATTTCCCGGAAAAAGAATTCACCCGGCTCAAAGAACGGCGTCTCCAACAACTGCTCGTTCAGAAAGAAAAAGTAGACGTCCTCGCATCCGAAACTTTTCTCTCTATGATTTTCGGGGACAAGCACCCTTACGGACGGGCTGTCACCCCCGACCACATAAGCCATATCACAACCGAAGACCTCCGAGACTACCATCGGCAGCACATCGCTCCCGGGAAATGTCGTATCTTCATCGCCGGAAAAATCACCGGGAAACTTCTCGATAATTTGGAACTCCACTTCGGCCACACATGGAATGTACCCTCTGTCGATTCTGCGATAATCCCCGCTTTCCCCATACATCGTGCCGAAAATCCGATAATAGTCACCCACAAAGAAAACGCCCTCCAATCCGGAATCCGAATGGGACTGCCGGTCATCGGCCGGGAAAACCCCGATTTCTTCGCCCTGAAACTGCTCTGCACTATACTCGGCGGATATTTCGGCAGCAGACTCATGTCCAACATACGGGAAGAAAAGGGCTATACCTATGGCATATCCTCCTCTATCGCAGCCATGCGATACGGAAGCTATTTAACCATATCGACCCAAACCGGAACCGAATTCACCCGACCGCTCATCGACGAAGTCTTCGCCGAAATAGATCGACTCAGAAACGAGCCCGTCCCGACCGACGAGTTCATCACCGTACAAAACTACCTGAGAGGAGACATGGCTCGTACCCTCGACTCCCCCTTTTCCATAGCGGACTACTACCTTTCATTGAAAGCCAACGATCTCCCGGTCGAATATTTTGCGCAGCAAGACGAAGCCATACGGCAACTGTCACCCGGCGATCTACTATCGGCAGCACAAAAATATCTCGTCCCCTCACAATTCTACATAGCCGTTGCCGGAGACAAGAACAAAATTCCCCCGCTCTCCCTACCTTGACAAATCCCCTTCTCCTCTACCACGCCCCCTATTGTTACTCGACACCCCAATGCTACGGGGGGGCATTAGCCATACAGAGGAGGTAGCACGTAGTGACGGAGGGGTTGAAAACAGCCTCTCATCTGCCGGTTTATATTGGACAAATCACATTTTCACCATACGTTTGGGGGACCCGCTCCAAGAGCAACCCATACAATAAACTGTTTCAAGATCGAAACCATCGAGAGTCTCGCCCTCTTTGCGGGCAACGACTACCCCTCCATCGGTCACATACACCGCCCTACGCTCTCCCTTACCGTTCTTCACATACATCGAAGAGACCTTACACTGCGGACAAAGCAATTTTCTCATCGTACAAATAGTTTACCCAATCGATACCGAATATACAAAAAAAGGACCTCGGAAAAAACAATTCTTCCAAAGTCCCTTTTTCAATCACTTATAAGAAATAATCCTTGACAATTACCTCTCACCCAGTTTTTCGTCCATATACAAAATACTGGCTTCGTCTTTACAACGTTTCAACTTCTCGACAATGCCCAAAGCCGTAGCCTCTTCTTCTACTTGCTCACGCACATAGCCCCAGAGAAAATCTTGCGAAGCCTTATCCTTTTCGGAAGAAGCGACATTTACCAACTCGTCGATAAGAGAAGATACATGGCACTCGTGTTTATAAACATTTTCAAAAGCATCGAGCACACTCTCCCATTCCTGAGGAACGACATCTATCTTATCTACTTTGGCCACACCGCCGCGCTTCGATACATAATCGGCCAAGTCGTAAGCATGCCCCAACTCTTCCTGAGACTGTTTTCTCATCCAACTAGCAAATCCGTCATATCCCAATTTTTTGAAATAAAACGACATCGATAAGTAAAGATTCGACGACCACATTTCAGCCGCAATCTGAACGTTAATGGCTTCTTGTAATTTCTGTGAAATCATAATGGTTTATTTTTATATGTTAATACTCATTTTCATTACATATTGATAATATACAAAAATTATACCATCACATAATAATAAGACTTTACCATAACCTAAAAATAAAAACCAAGACAATACAACCTCTTTAATGACATAATTGCAGAATCATTTTGTCCGAATTTGACATTCTTTGAGACGGATTACAGAATACAAATACATAGAATACAACTACCAATAATCCTATAATAAAGCCAGCAAGAACCCACGATTTGACAGTAGAGTCGACACGTAGCGCATCATCGTATCTACGGCTATCGGAGTAATTATTTATTTCAAGGTATAAAGCAACGCTCGCCCGGATTTTGTCATTGAGATTCTTGCAGGTTTTGTTTCAGCCCCTTCGCCCTACGGGCACTCCCTCCTATATCGATTGTTGCGATACAGAGGGAAAGGATTAAATGTGTTGCTTTGAACGGTCTTTTTATCTTTTCGGTTCTTTGTGAGTATTCCCCCTTCTCCCCTGTATTGCGCAGCAATATAGGGGAGAGACAGAGGAGCGGCAGCGACGAAGAGAGGGGTTAAAAAAGAAGCACATAGGATTTTTTTGTAGAACTAACCCCCTCCCCCGATGGGCACTCCCCCTATACCGCTGCGCGGCACAGGGGGAGAGATTTAAAAGTGTCGCTTCGAATATTTTAAACTCCTCCATTGCCGTGCCCCGTAGCTTTATGGGGTATTTCTGTTTCACTATCGGAAACATTCAAAACTCCTCTCCTGCCGTGCCCCGTAGCATTGCGGGGTGTTGTACTCAGCAAAATATAGGGGAAGTGGCACGTAGTGACGGAGGGGTTGAAAACAGCCTCTCATCAGCCGATTTATATTGGACATTTACCCCCTTCTCTTTTCCGTTAAAAGAACATTTCCGGCTAAAAATACTCCGGCCTATGGGAGAAAACGAAAAAGGAAAGCATCGGGGAGAAAACAAAAAAGCACCTGCGACCAAACGGCCACAGATGCTTATACATAATAAGATACAAATGATTACTTACTCAAAGCCTGAGCTACATCAACAGCACAAGCCACGGTGCAACCCACCATAGGGTTATTACCGATACCGAGGAATCCCATCATCTCTACGTGAGCAGGAACTGACGAAGACCCGGCAAACTGAGCATCGCTGTGCATACGACCCATTGTATCGGTCATACCGTAAGAAGCAGGACCGGCAGCCATGTTGTCGGGGTGGAGCGTACGACCCGTACCGCCACCGGAAGCTACCGAGAAATATTTCTTACCCTTCTCTACGCACTCTTTCTTGTAAGTACCGGCTACGGGGTGTTGGAAACGGGTAGGGTTCGTAGAGTTACCCGTGATAGATACGTCTACACCTTCGTGCCACATGATAGCCACGCCTTCGCGCACATCATCGGCTCCATAACATTTTACTTTGGCACGTTCACCTTTGGAATAAGCTATTTCACGAACTACCTTCAACTCGCCCGTATAATAGTCGAATTGTGTTTGCACGTAGGTAAATCCATTGATACGCGAAATGATTTGAGCGGCATCTTTACCCAGACCGTTCAAAATACAACGCAAAGGTTCCTTGCGCACTTTATCGGCCTTAGCGGCAATTTTGATAGCGCCCTCGGCTGCGGCGAACGACTCGTGGCCGGCAAGGAATGCAAAACATTTCGTCTCTTCGCGAAGCAGACGAGCGGCCAAATTTCCATGTCCGAGACCCACTTTGCGGTCATCGGCTACCGAACCGGGAATACAGAACGACTGTAAACCGATACCGATAGCTTCGGCTGCATCGGCTGCATTCTTACAGCCTTTCTTCAAAGCGATGGCAGCGCCCACCACGTAAGCCCATTTTGCATTCTCGAAACAAATAGGTTGTGTCTCCTCACAAGTTTTATAAGGATCGAGTCCATAAGATTCGCAGATAGCGTTAGCCTCTTCAATATCTTTAATACCGTTAGCGTTCAAAGCGGCAAGAATTTGCTTGATACGACGGTCTTGACTTTCAAATTTCACTTCTCTAATCATAGTAACTTCCTCCTTGTTTTATTCGTGACGGGGATCTATATATTTCACTGCACCGGCCTCTTTGGTGAAACGTCCGTAAGTTCCGGTTACCTTCTTCAATGCCTCGTTGGCATCGGTTCCTTTCTTGATTTCGTCCATGAATTTACCCATGTGAACAAATTCATATCCGCAGATTTCATCGTTTTCATCAAGAGCAAGAGTTTTTATATAACCCTCTGCCATTTCAAGATATCGAGGACCTTTGGCCAATGTACCGTACAACGTACCTACTTGGCTGCGCAATCCTTTACCGAGGTCTTCGAGACCTGCACCGATCATCAAACCGCCTTCCGAGAAAGCCGATTGAGTACGCCCGTAAACGATTTGCAGGAACAACTCGCGCATAGCCGTATTGATGGCATCACAAACGAGGTCGGTATTCAGAGCTTCCAAAATAGTTTTACCCGGAAGAATTTCCGATGCCATAGCGGCCGAGTGGGTCATACCCGAACAACCGATGGTCTCTACCAATGCCTCTTGAATAACACCGTTCTTTACATTCAACGTCAGTTTACATGCGCCCTGTTGAGGAGCACACCAACCGATACCATGAGTCAAGCCCGAAATATCAATCACTTCTTTTGCCTTCACCCATTTTCCCTCTTCGGGGATAGGAGCCGGTCCGTGATTAGGACCTTTCTTTACAACACACATGTGTTCTACTTCGTGTGAATAAACCATAATTCGCTCTTTTTATTTGATGAGTATTTTTACGCTCTTTTCAGCGTTGCAAAGATAATTTTTTTTCTTTATGTAAGCAATAGCAAATTTATTTGTAACGGCTCAAAATAATTATATCGCCATTCAATCGTTTTCAGAAGAGTCAGAGGGAATAATACCCATTTTTTTCATGAGAAAACAGGCGTTCATATTTTCGGCTATACCCGGCTGCAACCGATAAGAAAAAGTAAGTTCGTCTCCTTGTATAGCTGCCTCGAAACGATAATTGCTGACTTTTCCGGGCAGACTCTCGGCAAGTTTGCCCAAAGCCAAATCATGAGTAGCGATAATTCCCGTTGCTCCGGCCCCGACCAACTGACGGATAAGAGCAAGCGAACCGGTCTGCTTATCGACCGAGTTGGTCCCCCGCAGTATCTCGTCGAGAATAATAAATAATTTCTCACCGCGACGTAAACGCAAAACGATTTGTTGCAAACGTTTCAATTCGGCAAAAAAGTAAGACTCGTTATCGGCAAGGGAATCAGAAGCCCGCAGTCCGGTAAACAAAGGCAACGGAGTAAAAGTCATGCTATCGGCACAAACGGGAGCGCCCATGCAGCCGAGTAAATAATTGATTCCGATAGTCCTCAAAAACGTACTCTTCCCGGCCATATTGGCTCCGGTGATAATCTGGAAAGAAGCCTCGTTCATGGGCGCGACATCGTTACAGACGCGCTTCTCTCTCGGGATAAGCGGGTGTCCCAGAGCTTCGGCCTGCATAACCGGGGTGCGATCTTCCCGTATATCGGGAAATACATAGTCGGGGTGATTGTATCGAAAAGTTCCTAACGAGACATATACGTCGAACCGCGACAATACATCTATCCATTGCGTTATTTTTTCACGATTGTCACACAGCCATCGGTCGAGCGCGTTGATTTGCCGCAAATCCCAAAGCAGAAATCCGTTCAACAAGGCGAATCCTACGAAATTGTAGCGTTGGTCGAGATTGCTGAGCAAATGCCGTAAACGGGACACCCTCTGCGAGACAGAGCCATTGCTGTCGACACACCGGCTTTGTAACTCACTCAATGGCTTGCACCGGAATCGCATCCGCTCCACCATCTCGAACAGACGTGAATAACGGGAAAGCGATTGAAGCGTCCGGTTGAGCTGTTCTTGTATGCGGGTTACCCGTTTGGCAAACAGACCGGACAAAACCAACAAAAAAATGAAAACCGCCACGATCACATTCCCTGCGACCATTCCCGTTAACCATAAAGCGAATAAGGCAAGATAAACCGCAGGAACCGCATAAACCAGCCAACGCACAATCCGCCCCGTTCCGAACCGAGGCATTCCGGCAAGCCGCTCGATAGCCTCGGTATCTACCCGGCTCTCTCCCGAACAGTCCCCGTATGATTGAAAATCTATCCTGAAATCCGTATGGCAGGACATTTCCTCGACAGCCTCCTGCCTCTCCCGAATAGACGCAGTTTTCAAATCGGGGTGAAGCAACTCCCGGGACAACGCGACACGCCCTACTGCCGTCGCCGTGCGATTGATATAGGCGAAGAACGACCTCTCGCCGAAAAGGTCGAGGTCGAAGCTATAATCATGGGAAGGGTCGATAAATTCACTGCCCCCGTCGATTTCGTCGAAACGATATTCCAACAAGGACAATTCCCTATGAATAATCCGGTCCCGACAATCGACAAATTCTTTTTTCCGAAACCAACGATCGTGCACCCGTGCCAACGATAGGAACAGAACGATTCCTATCAGTACAGTTGTACCCCACACCTCTACGCCCTCATTTCTAAATAAATACACAATCAATGCCGCAACAACGACTACCGAAAGACGAAGAAAAGCAATGATACGAATATACATTTTTATCCGCTCCGTTTCCCGGCTATTAGCTTGAAGTCGGGAACGGTAATCTCGCAGGACTTTTTCCATAATCACCAATGACAAAAAATGATTATACCCTCCACAAATATTTCATAATCAATCGATCGTAATCCCTAACCGATTCGCTCAATGCTTCATACGGTTTGATATAAGTATGAGCAAACGATTCACGCTCTATCTTTCTTTTCCGTTCCTTGCCCAATCGTTGTATCTCCTCGTCTTCTCCGGGAGTTGTAGGACGATACCCCATAATCAGTTTCTCCATATTCCAACGATTGTGTTCCACTTCTGCCATCATCTCGATCAAAGCAGTATCTTCATCGAGATTTTCAGGTTCCGATTTTCCGAAACTTCTTCGCTTGGAAGGGACAGAATGAGCATTGTAAACATTCGACCAACGATGCACGGTAGACAATTCTTCCCACAATGCCCTTGCCTCGATATCGTCCAATGTTTGCGGGAAAGGCTGTTCGGGAGTTATTTTATGATAAATAAAGTTTATCCGCCGTACCCGTTTCATGCAATCGTCGTCTATGTCATAGCACTCGTCCAACATGCCGAACGCCCTCAATTTACCGTATTGATGAGCTTTTCGTATCAATTCGATGGTCGAACAGGAAACATTCTGACGCACGAGTATCGAATGAGCCTTTTCATACACAAGCCGAGGCATATAAAGAGCCGTAGCGATACTCTTTTGAGGAATTTCGAAACAGATAGCGATAGTCAACAACCGTCCGTCTTCCTCCTCTGCCCAATGTTGTAGCAACTCTTGTATTGGACGGCTCTCGACAGAACCTTTGATAAATTCAAACTCTATGTCGGTAAACTTATCATCGGTATTCGGGTTGGCATAACTCTTAGCCGGCTCTACCGTATCGATAACTCGATAGTCGCACATGTCGAACAAAGAGTCGTATCTGCCTCGCAACCGATCGAACTCGGTGTCGGCATTCATGTCGATAAAAGAGATTCGTGTCCGTTTACTCCGATCCCGAAGAAAATTGGGATAATGGGCGATATGAGCGGCTTTTACCCCCATGGCGATTCCCATGCTGGTCATTCCCACGATGACGAGATGGACGTATCGGTTGCTGTCATAGCCGATTCCGTCACCGTCGATAGGCACATAACGTATGACTTCCGAGCCCTTGTCATGCGGAGTATACAGACCTCGCACCAACACCTTCTCCGCCCAAGTTTCATAAAAATTAAACGGCAGAAAATCGATAAGCCTTTCGCTCAACCGATCGAAAGGCTGCGTTAATTTCAATAATTTCTCATTCTCCGCACCGTCTTTATATTTTTTTTGGAAATGCACCAGCCATTGCCTCTCGGTCTTCTTCGGAAGTTGGAATATAGATTCTATATCATACCGTTGAAATACGGCAAAGGTCGATTGAGCTTCGAAAAGCACATTACATTTTTTACAACGGCTCTGTATTTGCGCTACCAACATGCGCAACTCCTCTATATCCCGGGGCTCTTTTCCTATTGCGTTCTTTTCCCGCAAAATCCTATTAATGAGAGCCGCACATTCGATATTGATCGAGTCATGATCGGTTTCATTCTCCTCGCCCAACAAAAATATCTCCTTGCAATCCGGCAAATGCAGTTTCTCCAAATCTTCCCGCGAATCGCGGCCCCCGTGCAAAATTATCGTACGACGGTCGATAGAGGCATCAAGTTTGGACAACAACTCGTGACGGGCAGAATCGACACTACCCGAAGTCTGAATGACAAACAAATAAGGCGTATGATCCGACTGTTCGGCCACACTCTTTTGATACAACTGTTTGATAAGCCCGATAGCCATCTTATCGAACCCTATAATCACATAATGATTCCTAAATTTATAGCCTATCTGACCTTCCCTCGCACGCTCTACCCGGCGGTCGATAATATTCGAGAAAATAGAGATGAGCAAACCTCCCATCAGTGCAGACCCGGTGATCGAAATAAGGAATGCAAGGAAACGATTCCACGTCCCTTCGACGACATACTGATTGCCGGGATCGGCAAAATGATAATAGACATCGACAAAAATATTACGTGGGTCGTTCTCCTTAATAGTAAGAATACTGCCTGTAAGCCATTCGATTACGATGAACAAAAGAATAGCAGCGACGATAACACCCAGTAAAAAAAGCAATTGCCATTTGATACCCGATGACAAAATCCGGTCTATACCGATAACCGGGTGTCTGAAAAAATCCTTCATCGCCCCGAAAAATTCTTTTAGTCTTTTCATCTCTTCTTCACAATATCGAATCCCAACGCTTGTATCAGTTTAAGCGTCCCTATCGCCGTGTTGCGATCATAATCCTTTTCTATTTCGGGTAATTCCTCATAAGGCACGAGACAGGGATGCGTCTTCTTCTCATCGTCCCGTCGCGCTCCGTAAGTCCACCCTTCGGACAAACGAGATTGCGACCATACCTCATGAACATTTTTCGCCATTACCTCGACCAACTCCATAAGTCCCTCCGGTAGTTTTTCCCGGCTGGTATCCGTCGGAGCCGGAATATACTTTTCGCGTTTCATCGTTATACGGTATTATCCAAGTTATTTTCCCCAAAGATAGCATAAGGCGAGTACAGGACAAAATGAACATGCAAAATACTTTCGATCCCCTCCTGCAAAACCTCATGATAACATCACAAAACTCCTCCCCTGCCGTGCCCCGTAGCATTACGGGGTGCTTTGCAACGCAAAATATAGGAGAGGTGGCACGCAGTGACGGAGGGGTTAGTTCTAAAAAAATTCTGGTAAAGATTATCTATCTTATGGGAAAAATCGGGAGCTTCCTTTTACCCGCCTTTTCTTTTGCAGAAAAGAAGCAACAACAATCTACCTCACATCTAATGTGCGCCGCATCACAAAATGCTCGTCGAGTTCTTCGGTTTTGAGGTACAGTTCCACTTCGTAACGCCCGGCTGGGAACGGGCTTGTTACACCGTTCGGACCTTCCAGTCTCATAGAACTGGACACTTCGAAATCTTGTTGAAAAATATCTTTCGAGTCCGGTTCATTAGTGACTGCATCCTGAACACTGGTATAAACTAAGTTACCCTCCATATAGAACTTGAATATCAATTTCAATGAATGTCCTTTTTCAAGCGAGCGCCACTGGAATCCGGCTAATAGCATTTTGTATGTATTGGCTTTGAAAGATTTCTGTTCAACGATTTGCCCTTCGGCAATATTCATCACACAATCATAAACCACCCATTTATTCCGATCTTCATCGGTATTGCAGAAATGAAGCACCAAAGCCAAAGGTTCGATCCAGCCTCGCTGCTTGGGCGATTTCACGACCTCGAATCGCCCACGACCCATTTCCCGACTCTTATAGTAAAGAGTGTAAGTATGAGTGCCGGGGGCATAAGAAGTACCGGAATCTGAGCCCCAGCCACATATTTGCAACCATTGGGACCCATCTCGGGGAGTGAGTGTGACAGTGTGGTCGAACGATTTGATTTTGCCTGTCCTTTCATTCTTGATCTCCACATGGTAAGTAACCTTGCGTACAACGTCCGAATAGCAGGTACATCGGCAACGCATTTGCATATATTTAGGCTCCACGAAGTTGCCCGTATTCCAATCATCTATCACCTCACCTTTGCCATTGACATTACGAAATTCAAAGTGCGAAACAATATAAATCCAACCATTGCTCTCCCAAATATCTTCCAGCGGAGCTATTTCGAGCGGAGCGCTGATAACCACATTGTCTTTTTCATCAAGAATATCGAACCGCCATGTACCGACCGAAGTGAAATGATCTCGCTTTTCCGAACCCCACCACGGAAATTGCGCCGACATCTTCTCAACGGGTTTTAACGGGGCATCGAAGTCGTAGGTATGAGTTTTGCCGCTTGGTTCGGTAATGCGTACTTTTATCTTGACGGTGCGGTCGATGCGCGATGTCATCTTCACCACAGGCATAATATAGCGCGAGTCTGTATAGTGTTTGCTACTTGGCCGGGTATCGCGTTTGCCGTCTTTACCCACTTCGCAAAATTCGAGCGAATGGATTTCGTACCCGCGGTCTTTCTTGAACAAATCGAATAATCCCATAGATATCGAGACAAGGTTAATGAGACAATATGCGAATTTATAAAACGTTATAAAATTTGCCAAACTATCTGGGGAAAATTTACAGCGACCCATTTTTCGCATGATACCAAAATACGCAAAAATCAAAGTCTGGAAGGGATTCAAAAATTATTTCTCGAAGATACATTTCTAATATAATATAGCACAAACCGAATTCTATGCAATAGGAATAATCTATTACCTTTGCATTCGTCGAACGAAAACCTTAAACAATAACGCACATGAAAATCAAACGGTTCATGACAATAGCTATCTCATTATGTATTTTCCAAACAAATTTCTACCAATCTAAAATAACTTAACAGCCATTTACAATCGCCATATAATATTATAGTTGCGAAAAATTATGTAATATTGCATTCGTTTACATATGCTCCATTCAAAATAAAGAAAGAGACAACTAAACAAAATCGGCCAATATGAGTAATAATATTGAAAATCTATTTACACAATATTATCAGATATTGTGCGCCTATGCATTACGTTACGTTCAAAACCAAGATGCGGCAGAAGATATTGTACAAGACGTATTCTTCGAATTATGGCTACGGCGTAACGAGATAGATTTCGACCTCCCGATGAAAGCCTATCTATTCAAATCGGTTTTGAATAAATCGAGAAACTATATTTACGACAAACGCGTAAAAGACAAAATAAGTTTCGATTCGGATAACGATATCCAGTTCATAGACGACTACTTACAATCGTTCGTCGTTTATCAGGAAGATTCCCTACTATTGAAAGATTTGGATCGGGAAATAAAAACCTATGTCGAATCTCTGCCCGAGCAATGCCACCGTATATTCATCATGAGTCGCTCCCTCAATTTGAAAAACAAAGACATTGCCTTGCGACTGGGGATAAGCATTAAAACCGTCGAAAAACAAATAACAAAAGCCTTGTCAGGACTAAGAAATCATTTGAAAAAAATGGATTGCTATCCTTTTTCTTCTTACTGTTTTCAGGATTCGAATAAAAAAATAAATTGCTTCGTATGGACGGACAGAACGAAATAAAAGAAATAGATAGACTCATCTTGAAATATCTCGAAGGAGAGGCTTCGAAAGATGAAAAGATCGAGTTATACCGTTGGATCGAACTTTCGGAGGAAAATAAGACACATTTCAAAGAAGCACAGGAACTGTGGCTATCGACCCAAGCCATACTCGCACCGAAAGAAGATACGGAAAAAGCATTACGGCGTTTCCGTTCTAAAATCAAGAACTACAATCGCCGCGGCAAAACATTCCGCAAACCACTCTACTACATTACCCAGTGTGCAGCCATAATAGTGATACTATTAGGCTTGTATTACTTTTTCACAGGAGAATCTAACCCCGAACAATACGCTTGCGTAGAGATGGCAATCGGTAACAAAGGTTGTATTACCCTCCCCGACAGCACGGTGGTTTGGCTCAATTCAGGCAGTAAATTGACATACCCCAGCCGGTTTTCCGATAAAAAAAGAAAAGTCCGGCTCAACGGGCAGGCCTATTTCAAAGTCTTCCACAAAGAAGATCAACCATTCGTTGTCGAAACCAACGATATGGACATAAAAGTTCTCGGGACCAGCTTTGTCGTCAAGAATTACATACGAGACGAAATCATCGAAACGGCATTGGTCGACGGGCATGTAGAAGTCTATTTTCCCAATAGTTCGGTTCCTCCCATAACTTTGCAACCTGCCGAGCAAGTCACATACTCCCGCAAGACGAAAGAAACGAAAATATATACGCGAAAAGATAGTAGTCTCTACCACATTTGGGCACAAGAAAAACTACTATTGAGCAATTGTGAATTGACAGAAGTCATAGAAAAATTAGGCGCATGGTATAACGTAACAATGACCTATACGAACACTTCCCCTACCCCTGTTTATATGACACTGACTGTCAGGACAGAACCACTGAAAGAAATATTGCAAACGCTCAAATCGATAGCCCCCATAGATTATCGTTTCAATAACGACACGGTCTACATTGAGTACAAGTCAAATAGTTAAAATATATTAATACACAATCGTTAAGGTAGGGTATGCCCACTCTTGTTTGTGATAATTATAGAGTGGAGCACATGGAAAGACACAACCGACATATAGACGAACTCATAACGAAGTATCTGGATAAATCCCTTACTCGGGAAGAATGCGCCGAACTGCGCCGTTATTTGGCAGAAGACAAAAAGCATCTCGCATATTTTGCCGAAATAAGAGACCTATGGTTATACAATACGGCTCTGTGGCAACTGGTTATATCCACACGGTCGGCTCTCGAAAAACTGAAAAAGAGAATAAGGAAATACACTTCTCTCGTAAAAATCAGAAGAACCGTCTATTACGCTTCCCAGATTGCAGCCGTTATTGCGATAGCCTTTATCTTTCATACCGTAAAGGAATCCAACGCCTATTCCGCCACAACCCATACGGTTCTCACCTCGACCCATAAATCGGAAGTCACTCTACCCAACGGCACGATAGTATGGCTCAACAATAATACGAAACTCATTTATCCCGAAGTATTTTCATCGACAGAACGATCCGTTTATTTAGAAGGCGAAGCCTATTTCAAGGTCACGAAAAACAAAGCACGTCCGTTTGTCGTGAAATCACAAGGACAAGAGATTAAAGTGTTAGGAACATCTTTCAATGTGCGAAACAGACCGAACGAAGACCTTGCGGAAACGACGCTGATTTCGGGAGCCGTATCCCTCCGTTTCAATAATGACTCCGTGCCCGTCAGATTAAATCCGAACGAGCAGATAACCTACTCCAAATCAAATCAATCTATCCGTAAAGACACGGTCGTCGCTCATGAATATATAGCATGGGCTACGGAAAAGATGACATTCGACAACGACAGATTCACAGATGTGATCTCATATCTGGAAGACAAATACTCCATACACAACGATACGGTCTATTTCGATTTCCCGGAAAACACCGATTGTCAAACTTTACAACACAGCCTATGAAACACCATGAAGCGACCCTAACAAAAAACAAGCGATTCAATCATAAAGAATACGACCATTTCTCGTAAACACATCGAAAGAAGAAACCAAGTTAAATACATAAAACCATGAAGACCCTTAAACACAAAAAAACGATCACAAAACGATCTTCATTCCCCTACAAAGTCATAGGACTGGTTTTGTATCTTCTATGGGTTCAACCATTTGGAGCAAATCACCTGTACGCATCGGAACGGAAGATAAACATCGAGGTAAACGACGTGACATTAATCGATGTGCTGAAACAAATAGAAGCTCAAAGCGACTATGTGTTCTTCTATAACAACGCAGACATCGATACTGAGAAGAAAATCAGTATTAATATGAAAGATGCGAATATAAAAGACGTTCTGGATAAAATCCTGAACGAATACTCTTACCGCATCAACAATAAAAAGATCATCATCACTGCCAAACGTCAGGCTCCCGTTCGCACGAACAAAATCAGCGGTGTCGTCTCCGACGATTCAGGACAACCTATTATCGGGGGCAACGTCTTGGTAAAAGGTTTAAACAAGGGAACCATGACCAACATCGACGGGAAATACACAATCGATGTACCCGACAGTGCAACGACTCTCGTTATCTCCTACATCGGATATAAAAAACAAGAAGTTGAAATCGGTGACAGAAATTATATTCCGGTAACTCTTCAAAAAAACGACGTTCTGATGGACGAAGTAGTGGTTATTGGTTACGGGACGGTTAAAAAAAGTGATTTGACGGGAGCTGTATCGAGTGTCAAAACAGAGAATCTGCCCATCGCAGCCAACACTTCTGTCACACACATGTTGGCAGGACAGGCCGCCGGAGTAATGGTAAAACAAAATTCCGCTCAACCGGGCGGAGGAATCGAAATATACGTCAGAGGTGCTGCATCGACCGGTGCAGGGAATGACCCTCTGTATGTAATCGACGGATTTCCCGTCACCAACAAAAGCGTGGAACCCGAAAGCGGGAACCGCTACGAATATGGTTCCCGAAACCCGATGAACTCGTTGAATCCCAACGATATCGAATCCATAGAAATTCTTAAAGATGCCTCCGCCACTGCAATCTACGGAGCAAGAGCTGCCAACGGCGTGATCTTGGTCACGACCAAAAGAGGGAAAAGCGGGAAACCCATAGTAAAATACAACGCCAACTATTCGATTCAAACAATAGCCAAACGACTGGAAATGTTATCGGCTAAGGAATTCATGAATGTTTCAAACGAAATATCCTATCAAAAATGGCGCATGGATAATGAATTATATCCGTATGGCGGAGAGCTGGAAGAAGACGCTTTACCCTACAAGAGCAATCCATATAGTCCGGAAGAAATCGCTGCCGCCGGAGAAGGGACCGACTGGTTCGGGCTGCTTACGCGCGACGGCTCCATCAACCAACACAACGTGTCTGTTTCAGCCGGTACGGAATCCACACGATTTTTGGCATCTTTGAATTATTACAAACAAAAAGGAGTAATCAAAAATTCCGATTTCCAACGTATATCGGGAAGAATAAACCTCGATCAAGATTTAGGAAAATACGTCAAAGCCGGTATCAATGCAACATACAGCACCATTTTCAACAATAATGTCCCATTAGGAGAAGGTAACGCCGAAAATTCCAGCCTGCTGAATTCGGCATTGCATTACGACCCCCTCGTCCCGGTAAAAGACGAATCGGGAAACTATGCGCTGAGTCCCACGCTGGGCATGATTCCTAACCCGGTTTCAATGCTCGAAATTACAGACCAGACGCAAACCGATAGATTACTGGCAAACGGTTATATCGAAGCTACATTCTGGAAAGATTTGAAAGTAAAGCTCAATATGGGTATCGACAAAAATCAAGGTCGCCGCAGTACCTATCTTCCCAAATCGACACTATACGGAAAACAAGAAGGAGGAAAAGCCAATATCAATGAAAATAGGACGGTCGATTTATTGTTCGAACTAACAGCCAACTATACGAAGCAACTTTTCAAGGAAAGAGACAGATTGGAAGTATTGCTCGGGTATTCATACCAACAAGAGAACTGGGACGGATTAGGAGCCGGCAGCTCTCAATTTTTCACCGATTTATTCCTATGGAACAAATTGGAAGCTGGGAATGTGGCCCGTCCGCCGGTAAGTTCTTCCAAAGGCAAAAACGAATTAGGTTCTTATTTCGGCAGAATCAACTATTCCCTGCTCGACAAATACCTGTTTACATTCTCTTTAAGATATGACGGCTCTTCGAAATTCGGTAAAAACAACAAATGGGGTCTTTTCCCATCGGGAGCATTCGCTTGGAAAATGCAGAATGAAAACTTTTTGAAAGACGTCGACTGGTTGTCCGAATTAAAATTAAGAGTCAGTTTTGGGCAAACCGGAAACAGCAATATCGGAGGCAATGCCTACGAATACTATGAAGCCGGTAATCAATATGTATTCGGAGATGCTGTACAAACAGGCAGTATCAAAAGCCAGCTCGAAAATCCCGACCTCAAATGGGAAACGACGACAGAGTTGAACGTAGGTCTCGACTTCGGATTTCTAAACAACCGAATCACAGGATCGTTTGAATATTTCCACAAAGTAGTCAGCGATTTACTCGCCTTCCGCAAACTGAATTCCTTGATGGAAGTCTCTACTATTGCAGACAACATCGGAGCGACCCAAAGCACCGGGTATGAGTTTTCTTTAAATACGGTAAACCTTACCGGCCCGTTCAAATGGAACACAACATTGAATATATCCTCCTATAAAGACCGATGGAAAGAACGCAACCCCGATGTAGTCTTGGCGCCTTATGAAAAAGAAGATGCACCTATCCGGGCTATCTATGGATGCGTATCCGACGGTATTCTGCAAATAGGAGAAACTCCTCCTGCCTCCATGCCCGATTTATTGCCGGGACAAATGAAAATAAAAGACCTGAACGGGTTTGACCCGAACGACGGTTCCAAATTGCTCGGACACCCCGATGGAAAAATAGACGCAGCCGACAGAATCTATTTGGGAAGTACCGACCCGAAAGTTATCATCGGATTCGGCAACATGTTCGAATACAAGAACTTCGACTTGAATATTTTCTTCTATGGCATGTTCGGTCAATACGTGGCCAATTCGAATCGGGCAAAATACGGGCCCTCCGGTTGCGAATACATCTTGCAACGGCAAAACTATTCGAAAGAAGTATTGGAACGGTGGACTCCCGACAATCCCACGAACAAATTTCCATCGGGATTTTACAGTGCCTACTACGGAGGAGATGACTGGCTGCTCGAAAAAGTATCGTTCGTACGTTGTAAAAACATAACATTGGGATACTCTTTCCCGCACAAATGGATACACAAAGTCTTTTCACAAGCCAGAATATACGTCGATGTTGAAAACCCTTTCATCATTACGAACTATCAGGGATTAGACCCGGAGATGGATTCAAAAGGCGGATATCCGTCTCAAAGGACATATTCGATAGGTATAGATATCACATTCTAAAAACACGTACACTATGAAAACAAAATTCAAACATATACTGGTTATTCTATGTCTCTCGATGATTTCATGCGAGGGAAACTTGGAACCGGAACTATTCGATCAAATTACACCCGAAAACTTTTTAACCAACGAAGACGACGTAAAGACTGCTGTCACCGGTGTTTACGCCGAGTTCCGAGGGATATCCGAATGGGGACGATACAAAACCTCTTGGGGTTCGGTAATGACGCTTCAAGAAGTCCCCACCGACCTATGGGCCGCGAATTGGTTCTATAAAGCCCATACAGATTTCATGTGGAAAGCAACCGACTATTTCGTCTGTGAAATATTCGAATTTTTCGTGCCGGCCATAACAAAAGCCACAGCTTTAATCGCACGTATACAAGACGCTCCTGTGAGCGACGACATAAAAAATCGATACATTGCCGAATTGAGAGTAGTACGGGCGCTCTGGATGTACGATCTGTTCGACCTGTATGGGCCGGTTCCGGCAATCACCGACCCCGAAAAAATACTCAATCCCACTCAGGACTTTACGGTAACTCGTCCCTCTCGGGAAGAATACATCACATTTGTAGAAACCGAATTGAAAGAAGTAATCAATGCCAAAATTTTGCCTGTCGCATGGACAGGTAGCGACTACGGTCATGTAAGTCAGGCAACGGCTATGATGGTACTGCTCCAACTATACATGCACGAAGGAGGCTACTGTCGGAACAAACACGTCAGCGACTATCTGGATTATTTCAAAAAGGCCGAACAGGTAGCCAAAGACATCATGGATTTACAATATTATGAATTACAAGCTGAATTCAAAGACATTTGGAGTCCTCAAAACCAACACAACAACGAAATCATCTTCGCTCTTCCGAGTTTTCCCATTCCGGTAATGGGAAACAACTTTCTTGCCCACGTACTACCCACCGATTACAAGTCCCAGCAAGGTATCCCGCTGACCGGTTGGAATGGATTCAGAACCCCGTGGGAAGTATACGACTCTTTCGATCCGGCCGATAAGCGCAGACAAGTACACAAAACCGAATACTGGAATGGGAAAGAGATGGTTACAGGACGTACCGGAACTCTCGAATATGGAGCTTTGCCTATGAAATATCAGGAAAATGCAAATACCGATGGGACGAATGATGCATCGGAATATGTCATTTACCGGTACGCCGATGTCATCATGTTACGTGCCGAAGCTAAAAACGAAATTTTCGGCCCGGACGGGGGAGGAACACCCACGGCCAAAGAACTCCTGCACCAAGTCTGCCGCAGAAGTTTCGACAATTACGACCAAACCGACCACAAAAAGAAAATAGACCAAATAACCGACATAGACGCTTTTCGCGCTCATCTGCTTCAAGAAAGAGCTTGGGAGTTTATTTGGGAAGGTAAAAGAAGAAGCGACATGATACGACACGGCGTATTCATTTCCAATGCAATCAGCCGGGGTAAAAATCTGGCGAAAGACTACCACGAACTATATCCTATTCCTCAACAAACGATTTATGAACTTAAAATAAAACAAAATGATGGCTACTAATCAAAGAAATCTTTTGAAAAAAGCGACTTTCTGGTCTTTATGCTGCCTCCTTTTCTCTGGACCGATATCTGCCCAAAAGGTATATCCGGCATACGGGTTAAACGACTTTGTAGAAACCGCCGATCCCGAAACCTACGACAGCAAACAGTGGGACGACCTTTCTTCGGGACTTCACGCCGCATGGGGGTCGATCGATACTTTATACAAAAAAGGAAATGTCCCCGCAAATAAAATAAAACAAACGAAAGCCGTCGTATGGAAAGGCGAAAAAGTAAACTTCATCGCATTGGCTTACACCAAAAACGAGATAAAAGACGTAAAATGCGTTACCTCCGATTTAAAAGGTATATCTTCCATCATTCCGGCGGGAAATGTCAAATCGAACTTTGTCCGATACACACTCTCCGACAAGTTCAAAATTTCAGACGAAATATTGGCTTGTGCCGCTCGAACGCCGCATAAAACAGAAAACAGCCACCTCGTGCCCGATGTTCTCGATTATATCCCCCAAATGACGATACCGGGAAGAACCACTCGACCGATATGGATTACAGTAGAGATTCCGCGAGACATACCGTCGGGAGAATATACGGGAGAGATATTTATTCGTTCGGCTGCGGGTGAAGACCAAATACTGTCTTTGACCGTAGAAGTACTCGACCACATAGTCCCCGCACCGAAAGATTGGCAATTCCATCTCGACCTTTGGCAAAACTGTGTTTCGGTAAAAAGGTATCATAAGCCTACCCTATGGAGTGACGAACACTTCGAGATACTGGCAGAGTATTTTAAAATATTGGCCGATGCCGGACAAAAAGTTTGCACCGCCGTAATCAACCACGGAGGACAAAGTTTCGACGACTGGTACGAAAGTATGATTCTATGGACCAAAAAAGCCGATGGCACTTGGTTTTATGATTATACGGTGTTCGATAAATTCGTGAATATGATGGCTTCGATAGGAATCGACCAGCAAATCAATTGTTACTCGATGTACCCGTGGGGAGCTACACGTTACTTCGACGAAAAATCAGGCGATTGGATTTCTATACAGCCGGAACCCGGCACTCAGGAATTTGCAGATTTTTGGAGACCCTTCCTCCTCGATTTCCGGAAACACCTCAAAGAAAATGGCTGGTTCGAAAAAACAGCTATCGCTATGGACGAAAAACTCGAACCCATTATGGCCGGAGTAATCTCTTTCATCAAAGAGACAACCCCCGACTTCAAGATAGCATTGGCCGGGGGTTATATCCCCTCCTTGCAAGAAGACATATACGATCTGTCCATCTTTGTGGGTCACCCCACTACATCGGAGAACATGCAGGCTCGAATCGCACAAGGTAAACCCACGACATTTTATACGAGCTGTTCATGGCCCGAACACCCCAACCAGTTCACATTCTCGCCTCCTGCCGAAAGTGCTCTTGTCGGGTGGTTCGCATACGCTCAGGGATATACAGGATTCTTGCGTTGGGCCTACAACATTTGGGTGCAGAACGTTCTCAAAGATACCCGCTGTGCATCGGCTCCGGCAGGCGACCAACACATGGTATATCCCGGACCTCGCAACTCTGTAAGAATGGCCCGCCTACGTGAAGGCATCCAAGATTATGAAAAGTTACGAGTCATTATGGAACGCCTGAAAGGGCTGGGTACGCCGGAAGCCAACGAAAACATTCAAAAACTGCAAAGAGTATTGCAAACATTCTCATTGGGAGAAATCAGCAAAGAGACCGACAACCGCATCACGAGCTTGGTGAACGACGCAAAAGCCGTACTGACCGAAGTCGCAAAAGCAACGCCCGTAAACATGTCCAATCTGGTGATTCCATCGAAAGACCGCAATACAATCGAAATTTATCCCAATCCCACGGACGACAAACTGTTCATCTCCTACGATGGGGATACAGAAAAGATAAGCTATCAAATATGCTCCACTTCGGGACAAGTATTGCAAACATCGAACACGAAACCCGTCTATAAATACATAAACATCAAAAATATACCATCGGGTAACTACATTATAAAATTCAATGTCGGATCGCAAGTTATCAGTAAAAAATTCATTAAAAACTAACCTTAAAAAACAAAATCGTATGAAACCGAAAAAAATTACTTCATGCATGTTATTTGCCATGATTTTCAGTTGCGGAATGTCATTACAGGCTGCAAACATCAAAGCTGTCAACTTTATCCACGACAACAGCATCAGAGGCTGTGATATTCACCTGTCACAAGAAGGGAACAAGTACTTCGCCGATGTCTACAACCAACAACAGACCATCGAAATGTGGGTGCGTATAAGCGAAACCCTCGACGCGCAAGGCGGCGTATTGATAAGCACTAAAAGTGCATTCGTCGATGATCCTGCCAATGACAACAAATCAGGGGGCTACGAACTGATGCTGCAACCCAACGGCTGGGCGAGAGCTACATTCTGTGTCGGTAACGGAGGTAACGAACCTAAATGGGTCAATACTCAGTTACAAGCCGGAGAATGGGCAAAACTGTCTATGGTGATAGACGGGAACAAACTGATCTGCTATAAAAACGGAGAAAAAACGGTGGAGGAAACTTTCAGCGCACCGATAGCTGTTGGCACAGGAGACCTCACATTGGGCGCCAATCCCAACTGGGTAGACGGCGAAAAATTTCAAGGAATGATAACCGATGTCAGAATTTGGACGGTAGCCCGCACAGAAGAAGAAATAAAATCCGATTTGAATTACTATTTCGCCTCAAAAAAAGAGAACCTCTTTCTCAACTGGAACATGCAGGAAGGAGAAGGCACGACATTGAAAAACTTGATGCATTCGAGTAGAAACCAAGCCTCGATAGTTTTAATCAACGACATGGACGAAACAGGAATCGAATGGGTGGACAATAGCGGCTGCCCGATGTACGAGGAGGGATTGTCGAGCATAGAAACTGCTCGGCAAAAACAAGCGGCCTATATCAGCGGAGACAATATTCTTATCGACAGTGAAAATATAAATGGAGCAGCACTATACACGATAGACGGAAGATTGGTCATGAGCATTTCATCACATCATAACACCATAGACATAAGCGATTTAACTCCGGGGTACTATATATTCAAAGCAATAATAGACAACAATCCGGTATCTTTGAAATTAAGAAAATAAAATCGATCGCTTACACGTTATGGCGGGCTTCTGTAAATCAGAAGCCCGCCATTCTTTTATGCTTCAATAAAATAGCGCAACAAAATACCGTCCCTATACAAAACACAAGAGAGGAAAATGAATCATAATATAAAAATTAAAACCACTTCTTAAATAAGTAAAGTATGAAGAATTTGACTAAATTTGCCGATAGTAGATAAAACATAGAGATATGAAAAAATATTTGAGTCTGCTCATTGCTGTCCTGTTTACATTATCTTTAAATGCCGGCGGAGGGAAAGCCAAAATAGTTTTCGACTCCACCCGTTATGATTTCGGTTATATTCAGGAAGATAAAGGAAAGGTAACGCACTCTTTCAAATTTACCAACGGCGGAGACGCCCCGTTAATCATCATAGACACGCGTAGTACCTGCGGTTGTACGGCATCGCATTTCACCAAAGAGCCTGTCGCCCCTGCCGGTACGGGTTCGATAGACGTAACTTTCGACCCCGAAGGGCGTCCCGGGACCTTTCGAAAAGAGGTCAAAGTCTATACCAATGCCGGAAAAGCATCCATAAAATTGATTATCGAAGGGATTGTTGCACCTAAAAAATAATAGTTATGAAACAATTGATTTTAGGATTGATTCTCATTTTTTCCATAACCGTATCGGTAGCCCAACCGCAAATTGTATTCGATAATAAAAATCACGATTTCGGTACATTCGAAGAAGAAACAGGTCCGGTCACTCACGATTTTCGATTCGTCAATAGTGGGAACGAACCCTTAGTTTTGCAAAACGTGCGTTCCACATGTGGCTGTACCGTTCCCAAATACACCCGGGAACCCATTGCCCCCGGAGATTCCGGGAGCATTAAAGTGACCTACAACCCCAAAGGACGCCCCGGTAAGTTTTCAAAACCCATTTATATAACGACCAACGCTTCGGGCGATAGAGAGACGCTCCATATCAAAGGAGTCGTCATCGGATCAAAATCCCGTAGAGCGACCAATCCCTATAAAATAGGAACCCTATCGTTACGCAGTCTGCACATACCGCTGTTCGACACCCCAAAAGGGCACGTAAAAGAGGGACATCTATTCGTCCGCAACGAAGGAAAAACAGAACTGGTCCCTACTTTTAAAAATGTCCCTTCCCACATCTCGGTCGAGATGATACCCGCAGTTTTGCACCCCGATGAGGAAGGTCTTATAAAAATTTATTACGATCCCGACGTTGTCGACGACTGGGGGTTCCGACGCGACGAGTTTGATTTGGGACTCGACAACGGCTCCTCGAACGACTTCAATACGGTCACGGTATCGGCGAACTTGCTGGACGATTTTAGCTCCCTCTCGCCAGAACAGCGTCAAAACGCCGGACACATCGAGCTATCGAGCAATGTCATAGACTTTGGTATCATCAAAGGGAACACTGCTAAAAAACAGACTTTGAAAATAACGAATACCGGAAAAAGTCGGTTGACGATACACAAAGTGGCGAATGAAAACCGCTCTCTGAACATAAAACTGAAACGAAATACGCTCAACCCCGGCAAAACGACCGAGTTGGTTATCGAAGCAGACCCGTCTATGGCTCGTAACAATTTATTGAACAGCAGATTGATGGTTATTACCGATGACCCCGAAAGACCATCGGTTCCCATACGGGTATTAGGTTCTTTTGAATAACTCTTAATTTCTTGAATTATGGATCACCCCGAAAATGACGCTCAATATGCAGGACTTGCAGTAAACAAAGGAATAGAACAACCGCCTATCGTGAATCCGTATTTGAAAAAGATGCGGACAGCGAAACGTCGATCCTTTACAGCCTCTGAATATGTCGAAGGTATCGTCAAAGGCGACACGAGCATACTCAGTCAGGCCGTAACTTTGGTGGAAAGCAATCGGTACGAGCACCAGACTCTCGCACAGGAAGTCATAGAAAAATGTCTGCCCCATGCCTGCGACTCGGTGCGGGTGGGTATTACCGGCGTACCGGGAGCCGGCAAGAGCACATCGATAGATACTTTCGGGTTGCATGTACTGAAACGGGGTGGGAAATTGGCTGTATTGGCGATCGACCCCAGTAGCGAACGCTCGAAAGGTAGCATATTGGGCGACAAAACCCGTATGGAAAAACTATCGATACACCCCAACGCCTTTATCCGCCCTTCACCGTCGGCAGGCTCGTTAGGCGGTGTAGCCCGGAAAACTCGCGAAACGATCGTACTCTGTGAGGCCGCCGGATACAATAATATCTTTGTAGAAACAGTCGGGGTCGGGCAATCGGAAACAGCCGTGCACTCGATGGTCGATTTCTTCCTGCTTATCCAATTAGCCGGTACAGGTGACGAACTGCAAGGAATCAAAAGAGGCATCATGGAAATGGCAGATGGTATCGTCATCAACAAAGCTGATGGAAGCAACATCGAAAAAGCCAAATTAGCCCAAGCACAATTCCGTAACGCATTACATCTGTTCCCCCCTACACCTTCGGGCTGGACTCCGCAAGTGCTCACCTACTCTGGATACTACGAGTTGGGAATCGCCGAGGTTTGGGACATGATAGACAAATACATCGCTTTTGTCAAGAAAAACGGATATTTCGATTACAAACGGCAAGAACAAGCCAAATACTGGATGTTCGAAACGATAAACGAACAACTTCGCGACCACTTCTATCGCAATCCTCAAATCGAAAGAATGTTGGAAGAGAAACAACAGAAAGTGTTGAACAACGAGCAAAGTTCGTTTATGGCGGCCAAAGATGTGTTAGAATATTATTTCGACAAAGAAAAATAATTTGCCACTTACTTCTCGATATTTATGAAACAGGTAATCTGTCCGAAATGCGGAAAAACGTTTTCTTTCGACGAGTCTCGTTACGATGCTTCCTGCAACATATCTTTCATTTGCCCGGCCTGTCGTAAACGATTCCTAATGACACTGCCCGAGATAGACGCATGCCACAAGAACGACATAGACACCTCTCTCGGGTTTATCACCGTACTGGAAAATGCGTTCGGATACCGGCAAGAATTTCCTTTACACGCAGGCGATAATATAATAGGCCGTGCATCGAAAGGTACGGAAGTGGATATACCCATCGAAACGAGCGACATGAGCATGGATCGTCGCCACTGCATCATTAACGTGAAAGAAAAAGGCAATCGACCGATACTCACGGTCAGAGACAATCCCAGTCTCACCGGCACATTCCTCCGCCATGAATTGTTAAGCGATCGGGAACGCGCGGTATTACACGACGGCGATGTGGTGACGATAGGAGCGACGACTTTTATCGTTCACATTCCCGATGAAGAAGACGAAGAATACTTCGAGTGAGTCTCGTCCCGAGAATTGGGAAAAATGCTCGCTAAACCTCTTATCCACCAATAAAAACGTAATAGATATTATCCGAAATTTTTTTACCATATCCATCTAAAATTACAAATATGATAAAAAGAATCGCACTATTAACACTTTTAGTTGCCCCTTTATGGTTATCGGCACAGGTTCGTACAGAAAAACTGTTAGAAAAGAGGTGGAAATTTACAAGGGAAGACAATCCCGAATTCAAGACATCGCAATTCGACGATACCAAATGGCAATCGGTCTGTATCCCACACGATTGGGCTATCTATGGTCCTTTCAGTATCAACAACGACAAACAGAACACGGCGATTGTTCAAGACGGACAGAAAGAAGCGATGGAACACGCCGAGCGTACCGGAGGTTTACCCTTCGTAGGAACCGGTTGGTACAGGCTTCGATTCGATGTCCCCGAATATACAGACGAAAAAAAATGTACATTGGTATTCGATGGAGCCATGAGCCATGCCCGTGTCTACATCAACGGAAAAGAAGCAGGCTACTGGCCTAACGGATATAACGCATTCTCTGTCGACGCATCGCCTTTCTTAAAACAAGGAGAGAGCAACACACTTGCCGTACGGCTCGAAAACTTTACCGAGAGCTCCCGCTGGTATCCCGGCGCCGGTCTTTACCGAAATGTACACCTGATCGTAACCGACGATGCCCACGTACCGGTGTGGGGAACACAAATCATCACCACCGCACTCACCGACAAATATGCAAAAGTAAAGCAAGCGACTTCTTGGAATTACCCGTCTGGAAAATCCCTGAGCGACTATGTCATCGTGACCGACTTGGTCGACCATAACGGAAAGATAGTCGCAACGAATCGCAAACAAGGAAGCGATTTCGACAACGACCTATTCGAGCAAGAATTTGTAATAGAAAATCCTGCGGCATGGACTCCTGAGACCCCCGACCTCTACACCTCGATTTCAAAAATATATGAAGGCGATGTGCTGAAAGACCAATACTCGACGACTTTCGGCATTCGCACCGTTGAAGTTCGACAAGGCGAAGGGTTCTTCCTGAACGGCAAACGGGTGCAATTCAAAGGAGTTTGCAATCACCACGATTTAGGCCCGTTAGGAGGTATCGCCAACGAAGCGGGAATACGTCGGCAAATCCGTATGTTGAAAGATATGGGTTGTAACGCCATTCGCACCTCGCACAATATGCCCGCACCCGAATTGATTAAAGCCTGTGACGAAATGGGTATGATGGTCATGGCCGAATCGTTCGACGAATGGGCGACAGCCAAAGTCCAAAACGGATATCACACCGTATTCGGCGAATGGGCAGAAAAAGATATCGTGAACTTAGTACGCCATTTCAGGAATAATCCCAGCGTAGTCATGTGGTGTATAGGGAATGAAGTCCCCGACCAATGGGCGGGCGACAAAGGCCCCAAACTGTCGTTATGGTTACAAAACATCTGCCACCGCGAAGACCCCACTCGTCCCGTCACGCAAGGCATGGATGCCCCGGACGCCGTAGTCAACAACAACATGGCGGCAGTCATGGACGTACCGGGATTCAATTACCGCCCGTTCAAATATATCGAAAATTACAAAAAACTCCCCCAAGAAATCATTTTGGGAAGCGAAACGGCATCGACCATCAGTTCGCGGGGAGTCTACAAATTCCCGGTAGTACGACGGTCCATGCCCAAATACCCCGACCACCAGTCCTCCTCTTACGATGTGGAACACTGCGGGTGGTCCAATCTTCCCGAAGATGATTTCATACAGCACGAAGATTTGCCCTACTGCATAGGAGAATTTGTCTGGACCGGATTCGATTACTTGGGTGAGCCCACCCCTTACTATTCCGATTGGCCTAGCCACTCCTCCCTATTCGGTATTATCGATCTCGCCGGAATCCCCAAAGACCGCTACTACCTCTATCGCAGCCATTGGAATAAAGATGTGGAAACCCTCCATATCCTACCCCATTGGAACTGGGAAGGCCGCGAAGGAGAAGTAACTCCCGTATTCGTCTATACCAATTACCCCACCGCCGAGCTCTTCATAAATGGCAAAAGTCAGGGGAAACGCACCAAAGACCTGTCGGTAACCGTCCATAATAGTGGAGACTCTCTATCGACGGCGAACTTCAAACGGCAAAAACGCTACCGTCTGATGTGGATGGACACCAAATACGAACCGGGGACTGTCAAAGTCATCGCCTATGATAAAGACGGAAACGCAGTTGCCGAAAAAGAGATGAAAACAGCCGGCAAACCCTATCGTATCGAACTGACAGCCGATCGCGACAAAATTACGGCCGACGGAAAAGACCTCTCGTTCGTAACGGTGAAAGTCGTGGACAAAGACGGAAACCTCTGCCCCACGGCAGCCAATGAAATAACCTTTAAGGTAAAAGGAAAAGGATACTACCGGGCAGGAGCCAACGGCGATCCCACATCGTTGGAATCGTTCCAAGCCCCCCACATGAAAGTATTCTCAGGCATGATGACCGCCATCGTATCATCGACCGAAGAACCGGGAAAAATCACCCTCGAAGCTACATCTAAGGGTTTGAAAAAAGCTACCCTCGTTATCGAGAGCGGCAAATAATCGATACATATAGTCCCGTAACAACATTCGCCCCTGCGTTGTATGAAACAAAACGCAGGGGCGAATCGTTTATGAAATGAAGCATTCAACCTCTCCCCTGCCGTGCCCCGTAGCACTGCGGGATATTTCCGTAAGGAAATAGGAGAGAAAGACAAACACAATACATCGTAAGGTATTAACCTCCTCCCCTGCCGTGTCCCGTAGTATTACGGGGTGTTTTGCAACGCAAAATATAGGGGAGGTTTCCGCAAGGACGGAGGGGTTAAAACGACAGAGGGATTAAAAACATCGACTGTAACAGTAACAAATCGGGTATCGACACTCTCCCCCTGAGTCGCACAGCGATATAGGGGGAGTGCCCATAGGGCGAGGGGGTTGAAATATACAAGAACAATCCACACTAATTATCGATGAACCTTAATCTCTACTTACCAAGAACAAATAAAAAAATACCCCCGGCACAGAACGCTCTGTACCGGGGGATTTTGCAAGCCGCAAGTGCGGATTTTTTGTTGAATAATTATATGCCTTTCGGCAGCAGGCAACCTGCTTGTTTTCTAATAATCGGTCTTATCTTCGTGAAACTTCAAAACGGCTTCTCAAATAGCTCCGTTTTGTTCCAACATCAACGTTTTGGTAGGCTGGTCGCAAACCTCGGTAGGACCGAAATATTGTATAGGACCGGGATAGACATAGCACGTGTTCATAGCCCACTCGTCACGATGTGCGGCGAAATATTTGAAAGGAGCCCCATCGAGGCGAACCAACGCTTTTTGTATAACAGGTTTCATTTCTCCGTGACGGCGTTCCATATTCATCATCATAGTCACAGGCACGCCCCCGGCAATCCACTCGCTGGCCGGTTTGGTCGTGTTGCGAACCGACGACATATAACCCGTTTTGCCCTCGCCTACCAACAGTGCTGCGGTATAACCGAGCGAATAACAATAGTCGGCATCGAAATTGGAAGGATCGGCACAACGGCCTTCGTATCCGAAGAAGTGGAATTGCGTAGCGAATTTACCCACGAATTTCCCTTCGGCTTTCATTTCGGCCAAACGACGTCCGACCATCTCGCCCAACAGTTTTTCGGTTTCGATAAGCGATACCTGAACATTTCCGTGGGGGTCGCGGTCGAGCGTGAGCTGACGGGCGACACCTTCGGGCAGGCTGGCATAGATAGCCGAATTTTCGGGAGAAAGGTGTTTGATGATATAATTGATTTGCTCCGATTTCTTGATCATGGCGAATTCCGAACCGTTCGCAGCCAGATAGTCGTTCAACTCGGCAATAAGGCGCTTCATGGCAGGGATAAATTCGATAAGTCCTTCGGGAATCAACACCGTTCCGAAGTTGTTACCTTTGGCGGCACGGGCAGCCACGATTTCGGCGATATAGTTTACTACATCGTCGAGAGTCATCTGCTTGGCCTCGATTTCCTCCGAAATCAAACAAATATTGGGCTGAGTCTGCAAAGCGCATTCCAAAGCGATATGCGAAGCCGAACGTCCCATCAGCTTGATAAAGTGCCAATATTTCTTAGCCGAGTTACAGTCGCGTTGTATGTTACCGATTACTTCGGAATATACTTTACAAGCCGTATCGAAACCGAAAGAAGACTCTATCATCTCGTTCTTCAAGTCTCCGTCGATAGTTTTCGGGCAACCGATTACCTGAACTCCGGCTCCGATTTGTTTATAATATTCGGCGAGTACGCAAGCGTTGGTATTGGAATCGTCGCCACCGATAATAACGACAGCTTTGATACCCAACTCTTTAATAATTTCGAGACCACTGTCGAATTGATCCTTCGTTTCCAGTTTGGTACGTCCCGAACCGATAATGTCGAATCCGCCCGTATTGCGGTAGTCATCGATAATATCGGCCGTAAGTTCCATATATTTATGTTCGATCAATCCGCCGGGGCCTAAAAGGAAACCGAACAAACGGCTCTCTTTATTCAGAGCTTTAAGACCGTCGAAAAGACCAGAAATTACATTATGTCCACCGGGAGCTTGACCGCCGGAAAGGATAACACCCACATTGATAGCCGGATATTCTTTCTTTGCAGCTGCTTCGAAACGGAGAACAGGCATGCCGTATGTGTTAGGGAATAACTTAGCGATAGCCTCCTGATCGGCAACCGATTGCGTGGCCTTGCCTTCGACGATGGTAACGCCGTTTTTAATAGCTTCGGGCAACTTAGGCTGATACGAAGCACGAGCGGTTTGAAGTGCACTTTTCTTCATTGTAATCTCTTTTGTTTATGTAAGTTTTATATTTCTTTCGGATTTGCAAATTTCGTATTTTTTTTTCAAAGAGCCAAATACAGAAATATTAAAATCATATCGGACAAAACGGTCGATAAACATTACCCCACGCTTCACTCCTCGTCATACCCGAAAGATTTCCCGGAAAAGAAATCTCCGGTAATCATCAGACGTGAAATATCCCACGCCTGCGTCTGCCTCGAATACAAAGGAGACCATCGGTTTCCCAAAGAGCTTCCGTCCCAATAAACAGCGCTCTCGACCGGAGTACGGAACAAACTATATCCCAAACCTTTCCAACCGTATTCGTTACACCCCATGACATCGAGCAACGTCGGATATACATCGATTTGCCCCGCCGTCTCTTCATAAGAAATCGTATACGGAGTATTCAATAAAACTAACGCTACCTCACGGTCGGCAAGTGTCCTATGCTCGCGCCCGTCCAACACATTTTTACCCAACTCGTCATGGTCCGAAACAATAGCGATTACCGAGCGTTCGTACAGCCCGCACGCTTTCAGCGAATCGAGAAAACTGCCCAACTGTTTGTCGAGGCGATGAAAAGCCTCCATCGTGTTGACCAACTCGCTCGACTCGGTCGGGTATCGGGAAAGAGCCGTGGGATTGGACGGTGCCTTGTTCGGAGCATGTGTCGAAATAGTCACTATCTGAGAGAAAAACGGCTCTTGTGTCCGTTTCAAAATAGAAAGACTTTCGGCAAACAGAACCGAATCGCTCAAAGTCTCGCTCGCACCGAACGATGTTTTATCATATAAAGTTTCAAAACCGTATGCCGGAGAAGTTTCCGCCTGATTCCAATCCTGTGCCCGATCGCATACGATATTCAAGGTCCGATAACCTTTATCTCTCAACGCATGCCCCAAAGCCGGATAGGTGTTTCCGCCGTACAGCACGGCGGTCGCTCCTACCTTCGCAGGTAAAAGCCCGGTATTGAATATCAAGTGGCCGTCGCTAGACCGACCGTCTTTTACTTGCGGAATTAAATGGAGAGCCGAAAATGTGCCTTCTTCGGACAGTAGGCGATTGAGCCGGGGCATAATCTCCACCCCGTTCACTGTCCGGTTCAATAACCACGAATTCATCGATTCCACGACGATAAGAATAAGATTCCTTCCCGGTTCTACGGCATATCTATTATCACCATAACGCGGCATGTCGTCAAGATAAGATTCAACGGTTTTCCGTTCCTCGGCATTCAGTTCTCCACCCTGCAAAAGCGAAGAGACAAACGCATAGCACGTATAAGGCACGACACCGTTAAACACCACGTACTCACGATAATTATAAGGCGTAATGAAAGCCGTCCACGGAGACTCTTGATCGGAAGGCGCACGATGATAAATATGATGAGCTCTGACCGCATAGGAAGACAAAGCTATCGACAACGATACGAAGGCGGCAACCGCTCTGGTACGTGAAGACGGATAATGGCGCTGTTTCCTGAAATAGAAAATATACCCCGCCAAAAGTAACAGAGTGGGAAAGAACACAAATATATCGCGTAACCGGATCAATCCCCTCACGCTGTTAAGCAGCACATCGTTGACGTTGTTCACGAGAAAGAACGACGAATATGGCATAATATCCTCATAGACACGAGCATATAAAGTCTGGATAAGACAAAAAACGTCGAACAGGAAAAGCGGAATAAACACGGCCCACCGCCTGTTCGTAAAAAAGAAAAGAGGCAACGACAATAAAAAAGCATCGCCCACAGTCGGCGCAAAAGCCGAAAGCGTATCGCCCACAGGCTTTCCCTGTGGAAGAAGGATACGCAAATCGAAAATAGTCGAATATTTCAACCCGATATGTAAATATTCGATAGGAAACATAAAGCAACAGACAGTAAGCAGATAAAACAACAGATACTGTCCCTCGCGGTTCCAAGAAAAAACTCGTGCCGAAAATTTATCCAACCACATTTGCATTCGATAACATTCGATGCAAATGTAATGAAATAAAAATTTATAGTATTATTTTAAACTGAAATATCCTTTGGTAATTATCTTTTCCGAAATATCCCATGCCTCTATCTGCCGGGAGGCCAAAGAATCTCCTTCATTACCGTAAACTGTCCCATTCCAACCGGCCGCACTTCCGACCGGATTACGCAAAACACTGTAACCTAAACCTTTCCATGCATAATCATTACAATTCATTATGTCGAGTAAGGTAGGATAAATATCGATTTGTCCCATAACCGAAGTATGCGTATATTTCACACCGGCGTTCGCCACGATGAACGCAGCCTCCGTATCGTTATAACCGGGTACTCCGCAAGGAGAGAGTAATTGGTTATGGTCCGAGGCTATCGCAATAACTGTATTATCGTACAATCCGTTACTACGAAGCGAATCGACGAACGCTCCGATACAACGGTCGGTATAATGAATAACCTCCATGTAATTTCTCACCTCCTCCGGAAACTCAGTAGCACCCGACAACTTCGTCTTCCGATACGGCTCATTATAAGGCTTGTGAGACGTCCCTGTTATCAATTGATAGAAAAACGGCGTTTTCTGCACTTTTATTTTTTCAATAGCCCGTTCCATCAGCACACTATCCGTAACACTTGTTCCACCACCCAATCTATCGATATTCTGGTCATACCCGTAAGCGACGCTTATCTCGGCCTGATTCCAATAATTATTCCCATCGACCGTCATGTTTACCGCCGTGTAATTCCGTCGCTTCAACGCTTTGGCGATAGAATAGTAATCCACATCGTCATATCGGGTAGCGACGGCTCCGCTCTTTAAGGGAAGCAATCCGGTATTGAACATGAATTGCCCGTCGCTCGATCTACCGTCCTTCACTTGTGGCAAAACATGAACTGCTGTAATCGAGTTGCTGTCGTTTACGATCCGGTTCAAACATGGTGTTATTTCTTCTCCGCAAAAGCTCTTGCCGATCACCCATGAGTTAAGCGACTCTACGATAATAAGTATCAAATTTTTGTTTTCATTAACCGAATAGATGTTATCTGCATAACGGGGATAAGCGTCGAGATAATCTTGGATTCGAATCGTTTCTTCTTCCGTCAATTCAGGTTGGGGCAAAAGCGAAGTAGCGGCATGATACAGAATATATCCGCACATTCCATTCAGATCGAAATACAATATATTATTGGGGAAAGTGACAAATCTATCGGTAAGAGAATCATACTGTTTCGATTTTATATCCCGCACCGAAAGAAAAATATGAAAACAGACAAAAACCGACAAGATAACGATCACCGGCCACCATAACCGCCTCCGCTCTTTTTGCACTTTTTTCTGTAAAACAAATTTGTAAAGAACCCCGGTCATCAAAGTAGGAACGATTGCCAGACAATCGATCCATCGCGCCGAAGCGAAAGCACTTTCCAACAACAAAGGAGTAAGGTTTTCATACAAAAGGAAAGAAGAAAACGGTATTATATCCAAATAGTTCCGGTAATACCATACGGCCGACAAACAAAATACATCGAGCAAAATCAACGGTATAAAAACGAATCCCCGTCTTTTGACGACAAAAAAAGGAGACATCAAAACCATTGCATCGAACAGAGTCTTAACAATATGAGCCGGTATCGACGAAAGCGGATTCGTGTCTTTCACTATTTCAAAATAGAAAAGCCATATACTGGAAAACGCAGATATAAGGACCAACGCAAAAAGAACGAGTGTATAAAAGTTTTTCGAAAAAAATCGAATGACAGAACTCCCTATATCCAAACTTTTACCAATCATTGAAACTACTCTTTCATTTTAGAACAAAATATTTATCCGCTTCCCTAAACGGGTTTGCAAAAATAATTCTTTTAATGAGGCGAAACAACCTCATTTGCTCGATTTCTTTCAATCCGCTCTCGATAAAACATTTATTAAAAGACAAAACAAAATAAAATTAAATTCATAGCTTTGTTCAATATTATATGATTATCGGATAAAAAAGAGAACTACAATCATTTTTTCTCCTTCGTATCGAACAGAAAATAAACATCTCGAACATGAAAAAAAGGTATATATTGCTCGTTCCGGTAGGCGGCCTTGCCAATCGCATGAAAGCGATCGACTCGGCAATTAAACTAAGCCGAAAAACAAATAGCGAGTTACATATTATTTGGTTCAAAGACCGAGGATTAAATTGCCGTTTCGACCAATTATTCGAACCGATCGATTTACCGAATGTAAAAATAACGGAGGCTACATGGAGCGATTACCTGCTTTACGACAGGCCCCGGCAGAAAAATATTTTCATTCCCCGTCTTTTTCAAAAGGCAACCTTCGATAACTGTATCTATGAAAAACAGGCCTTACACCTTTTTTACGAGAACTTCGATTTTTACGACTGGGCAAAGAATAGGAAAGTATATATAGCCTCTTTCGTATATTTTTATTCTCCCGAAGATGAAAATGACCGCTTCTCTGTTTTTCGTCCTCTCGCTTCCATCTTGCAAGAAATAGATACCCGTTGTTCCCTCTTCGGAACAAATACAGTGGGTGTCCACATTCGCCGGACCGACAATACTCTATCTATCGCACAAAGTCCTACCCGTTTATTTATCGAGCGTATGAAAAAAGAAATAGAACAGAACGGCGACACGACATTTTACCTTGCCTCCGACTCCGAGGAGGACAAACGCTCGATTGTAAATCGGTTCGGGAATAGAGTGTTCACCTCTGTCCACAAAGCCGACCGCAACAGCTTGGAGGGTATGCAAGAAGCGCTGGTAGAGCTATACCTCCTATCGCACACCCGGCATGTATTGGGATCGGTACACAGCTCTTTTTCCGAAACGGCAGCTCAAATCGGCAAGATACCATACGAATTGTTGCGCGACGTTCACCCCGATAAATAATTCCGGCCATACACGGGAACAAAATAGATTCGGGAAGATTTGAATCTGTCCCGAATCTATAACCGCTATCGCACGACACAGCGCATCATGGCCGCCGCCTGTTCCGGACGACCCAATATCTCATATACAAGAGCCGCACAAGTATAACAAACGACCGGTATCAACGAAGGAAGTAACTCATAACTCTCGGCATCGCGGGCAGGATAAGCGGCATAACGAGCCGAACTCACCCGATGAGAAACGACATGTGCAGGAAGCGAGTAATAATCGATACGTTTTTGTCCTTCTTCGTTCGATAAAACACATACGGGTGTCGAACAGCCTCCCCGGGTATAAAAATTGAACTGCAACTCATATTCGGGAGACGTTTTATCGATAAATTCCGTAACAGGTTGCCTCCACCCGTCCATACAAAACTCAGCCATACGCCACACATCATCGGGCAAAAGTACATATCCGCTACCGTCGGACGAACGCTGTGGCCGCAACAACGAAGCGCAATCTGTCAAAGGCAATGACGATACCGGTTCCGTTGCCCATACGGCAAGCAAGGCATCCGGCATTTTCTCCCGTATATATCGCTCTACTCCTATCCCTGCGGTCATCACGATATCGGCATCGAAAGAATCGGTTAGCTCCTCCATGTTCGCTTTAACCCGGTCTACCAACTCATCTACACTTACTTTCATCACGCGCCTTTCTTCTGTCTCACAAAATTATTCTCGTCCACATAAATATCACCCTCCGAAAGAATATCGGTCCATTTTTTTAATGCACAATTCAACCCGTCGGCAGTAAACGAACTGCGGTAAACCGGTAATCCGGTCCCATCGAGACGAGAGATTTCGATTTGCCGAGGAGAAATCGACACCTCGCACGAACCGTTTTCAATGGGCCGAGTCATTTTTAACAAAGCCTCTCCGGCTGCACCCAACCCTATTTGAAAAACTTTATCGCCATCGCCCGAATAAACGACAATTCCCTTTTGTAAAGGACTTATCACGACTTCTCCATCTCCAATGGGCACACGCAACTCCCCGGCCTGCGACAAAAAAGTTCCTGTTTCTTTATGACTGATTTCACCATTGCACAACTCCCACGAAGAAAGCTCGCTCGACACCCGAATAGTTTGCTGCCCATCGAGCAAAACCAATCCGTTAGGCTTCAATTTTATCTCGTCGGCTATGGCACAAAAACGAGAAAGTTCTTCCCAATCATTCGAAGATGCCGGCGAAGCTGTCGTGCTGCCTACCGAAAACTTCACCTGATAGTACTTACCCATAAAATAAACCACATCGGCGGCTCCACCGGTACATCGATAAGTGAAAGATGGATTCCACGCCCCTCGGTAGAGATAAACAGGACGCACGGCATCGTCGAACGTCAATGAAGTCACATAATTCCGCCATGCCGTTCCGTCCCACACAAGGGTGATAATTGCCGACGAATCTGTCGTCACGGTCATTGCCGCCGATCCTTTCAAGGCAGGGAAAACATAAGCCCCTTTACCTCCGGCCACATAGATGAAACAAGCCTGCACACCGCTTTCGACTGCCGGGCTGAAAGTCGCCGGTTCGGTGATAATACCCATGAACGGAGAAGGAGCCGCATGATTCGTATCGTACCACGAACGACCGGTAGAATCCCATATCCAAATGGATTGAGTTTCCCCATTGATAAAAAACTCTCCCGGCAAACCGCCCTCGGGATATGCCGAGAGAAGAGATGCCAACCCATAATAAAATCCCAAGCACCCGTTTTGCCCTCGCAAATGATTGTGTATAGTCGTTTTCATCGCTTGTTCCTCTTTTTTAATTGTGAAAAAATCAAATTTAACCGTTCGGCCGCTTGCTCGATAAGAGCAGGAGAGGAGACTTCCTCGTCAGAAAGCCCGTACGGTTCTTTTCTCAAATAATCCCTTGCGTCCTGCCAAGAGCGAACCTCCGGCACTAACATATAAATTTTCTCTTCCAATGCCGGCTGTGCGACGTCCGACAATTTGAATCGTCTCCCATACCCCCGACTATTTTCCATAGCCCGCTGCAACTGTTCGTCGGCCGTAGAAAAAACTCCGTTTACACCGTCACTGGCAAGGAATTGTACCCGACGAGGTACACCGTTCACATCGACCGAGGTAGATAGGTTTCCCAACCGGGTCTGATAAATCTTCATCATATCATTATATTTAATTTAAAAACTATATAGCCCCTCGCCGAAACAACCATATCTCTCTCGCAAGAACGTCTGTATAAAAATTTCTCCCGCGCCATGTAACGCAACAGTTTCAAATAACCATATAAGAGAGTAACACGAAAAAACACGGTTTCGAGGAGAGGCCGAATTTTAGAAAAAGGGGAGCCGGGCACGATGTCCCGGTCGCCCCTCAGTCCCCTTGAATCATATCACTTATTCCTCGTCGGGTATGACCGGCTCGATACGCATGTGTGCAGCCGGATAGCGCAATGTCAAACAACTGGCCTCGGTCAGTACCAACGCATCGGTATTGCGTACCCCCGATTTTTTCAAATCGAGTTCCTGCGAGTCGAACGGGACATGAGACCATTTCTGGATAAATTCCGGGTCGAAAATAAATCCGTAGTCGCTCATGCCGCAATCGTCGAATACCTCCGAATAAAGCACATACAACTTCCCGAACTTCGATTTGATTTCCGAGAAGTCGATGCCCCACTGAACCTTATCTTCGCGGGCCATCACCACTTTGGTCATCTCTATCTTATTGATACGGCCGATAAACGAAGAACCGCCAATCAACACCTTCCGTTTATTCCCTCCGTTCCCGGTAAAAGCCTGTCGCATCATATCGATCAAATCGTTCTGTGTCATCTCCACAGTAGGATTGTAGGTATAATGATTTCCGGCCTGCCACCAGATACCGCCCGTCAGCATCACATTTTCCTTTTTACGAGGGTCGAAAATCGTGTTCTTCACACCGAACATAAAACTCTTTTCCATACCCAATCGCATATCGTAAATAGCGGCCTCCTCGGCATCCGAGAAATCCCATTCGACCTCTTTATTCGCTATTTTTTGGAAAGTCGATTGCTCGATCTGCATTTTGAATATCTGGCAAAAATTCTGACTCTTGATAGGCAAAGCGGCGAATTGTGCCGTCTGCACATCGAGTTCCGTTGCCGCGCGCCCCATACGGATAAGCGGCGTATTCACGGGAATAGACGGCACGCAGTTGGTCACCGAACCTATTTTGGAACCATTGATGGGATAGACGGTCAATGCCCCCGTATCCTCGTCTTTTGCGGCGATATAAAGCACCAAGTCGGCATTCGACATCTCCCCGTCGGGATCATACCCTTTTACACCTTGAACCAACAAAGTTTCCGACACCTCGAATATGCTGTTGTCCACGGCATTGATAGTCGCCTTTTTATGCGAGTCGTTAACGGTCGATGCCCCGGGAGCCACATACGAGGCCTTCATATATGACTTGGTAGGTTTCACATCGACCGAATAATAATCGACAATCATCGACGAAGCCTTCCGCGAACCGTTCCACCGTGATAACTGATCGATAGGCGTGGACATCGGACGTATTTTCACGATGCGTTTATCCACTTCGCTACGCAACAGAGAGGGACTCCCTTCACGAACAATATCGGTCGTCAGCGGTTCGTTGGATACGATTTTTCCACCCGACATACCCGGCACGATCGCCGCCAATGCCAACCCGGCATCGAACAGTCCGTCCCAAACTTGCCAACACAGTACCAACAATACGAAACCGGTCAACCAAAGAAGCGGCTTTTTCCATTTCAATAAAAAATTTTTCATCTCTCTTTTCATTTTAGAATACAATAAAAACATAAGAATTAGAATAATTTAGAAGTTACTTCAATCCCCTTTTCAAAAATCTACAAGTCCCACACGCTACGGCGGCGACGGTTCCCGAATACAGGCGAAAGATCGGCATCGGGCTCGAAACTGCCGCCGTTTCGTAAAGGAGGTAACGAATCGCCGTTACGTTCCCGTTTTTCGAAAACGATACGCTCGTTACGTCCACGCACCTCGGCTTCCCGCTCGGCACAAGACAGGTCACGGTCGTAATACAACCCCTTGAAAAGCAACCCGAGAACTTCGTCGTTCAATTCTCCCATAAACACATGGTTGCACAAATGATACACCCGGTCGAGAAAACCCTCGAACTCCTCGTCGCTCATTCCTTTCTCCGACTTGAAACGCTCCATACAACGAGTGCTGTTTTTCAAGTTCTCCCGCATTTGGTTTTCCAATTCGCCGAATCGTGCCATGCGTGACAGGTACTCGTCGTTCGCCTTACGAACCTCTGCCATGCGACCCTCGTCCTCGGCACAATCGAGCATATCCTTCCCGAAGTAACGCACACAAGCGATAAGAGCATCCTCCCCGCCGATAACGTCCGAGATAAACGCTCCCATTTTCGGGTTCGACATAAACAATTTGCACAACTTGCTCTGGTCGTCGGCAAGACGCTCATACCGTTCGTTCCGATACGAGTCGTATTCCTCCAAAGCATCGAACAAATCGTCGTCGCTATCGACCCTACGGGCAGGATACCGGTGTAAGATTCGTTCCACGAGCAAATCGCGTGATTTTCGCAGATTGCGATTTTCTTTTTGATAATTCTTTTCCATAAATTCAATGATTAGTTTAGCCATATATGGTACGGCAAAGTAAACCCCGGTCGAGGCCCTTTTTATGGCAGCTTCATACATTGTACCTCTTTCTCGAAAGATTTCACGACAAAAGATGAATTACCGAAAAAATTCTTTATTTTTGTCCTGCGAGCGAAAAGAAGAGCCGGCTGGGCATAAAAAACAAATGAATTTGTTTTATTCTGCACCCGCCTTTCATTATTTTTGCAACACGATCGCCGGAGCCTATCTACACCTCGTTCGGTCTCCCCATCGTCAGACAAAACATACTAAATAACATATAACTATGGCTATCACACCGTTTAAGTATCAACCCATGTTCCCGCTCGGCGAAGACACGACCGAGTATTATTTGCTCACGAAAGACTATGTTTCTGTAAGCGAGTTCGAAGGGAAACCCATCTTGAAAATCGAAAAGGAAGGTCTTACCGCTATGGCGAACGCCGCCTTCCGCGATGTATCGTTTATGCTTCGCCGTTCGCACAACGAACAGGTAGCTAAGATTTTGAGCGATCCCGAAGCCAGCGAAAACGATAAATACGTAGCGCTCACCTTCCTCCGCAATGCCGAAGTGGCCGCCAAAGGAGTACTTCCTTTCTGTCAAGACACCGGTACGGCAATCATTCACGGAGAGAAAGGCCAGCAAGTCTGGACGGGATATTGCGATGAAGAAGCTCTCTCCCTCGGCGTTTACAAAACCTATACCGAGGAAAACTTGCGCTACTCCCAAAACGCGCCCCTTACCATGTACGACGAGGTAAATACCAAATGTAATCTTCCCGCGCAAATCGACTTGGAAGCTACCGAAGGCATGGAGTATAAATTCCTCTGCGTCACCAAAGGCGGTGGATCGGCGAATAAGACATACCTCTACCAAGAAACGAAAGCCATTCTCAACCCCGGGACACTCGTTCCTTTCTTGGTGGAAAAAATGAAAACATTGGGTACGGCAGCCTGTCCGCCCTATCACATTGCATTCGTCATCGGCGGGACTTCGGCCGAGAAAAACTTGCTCACCGTGAAACTGGCATCCACCCACTACTACGATAGTCTGCCCACGACCGGAAACGAATTCGGACGAGCTTTCCGTGACATCGAGTTGGAAAAACAAGTCTTGGAAGAAGCGCACCGTATCGGACTCGGCGCACAATTCGGCGGTAAATATCTGGCACACGACGTACGCATTATCCGTCTGCCCCGCCACGGAGCCTCCTGCCCGGTAGGATTGGGAGTGAGCTGCTCGGCCGACCGAAACATCAAATGTAAAATCAACAAGGACGGTATTTGGATCGAGAAACTCGACAGTCACCCCGGCGAGCTCATTCCCGAAGAACTCCGCCAAGCCGGTGAAGGCAACGCCGTTAAAATAAACCTCAACCAACCTATGAGCGAAATTCTCAAAGAGTTGGATAAATACCCCGTTGCCACACGTCTGTCGCTCAACGGAACGATTATCGTCGGTCGGGACATCGCGCACGCCAAACTCAAAGAACGGCTCGACCGGGGCGAAGACTTGCCGCAATATATCAAAGATCACCCCATCTACTATGCAGGTCCGGCAAAAACGCCGAAAGGCATGGCCTGCGGGTCGATGGGTCCCACGACAGCCGGTCGAATGGATCCCTACGTAGACCTTTTCCAAAGTCACGGGGGCTCTATGATTATGTTGGCAAAAGGGAACCGCAGCCAAGCTGTCACCGACGCCTGCAAGAAACACGGAGGATTCTACCTCGGCAGTATCGGAGGTCCGGCTGCTATCCTCGCTCAAAACAATATCAAGAGTATCGAATGCCTCGAATATCCCGAGCTCGGCATGGAAGCCATCTGGAAAATCGAAGTGGAAGATTTCCCCGCATTCATTCTCGTCGACAACAAAGGCAACGATTTCTTCAAACAAATCAAGCCTACATGCCCGGCCAAGAAATAATTGGACCAAACTATCTATCCATAAAGAAAGAGCTGCCAATCGGCAGCTCTTTCTTTATAAACTCCCCTCAATGAGACACAGAAGGAAAGGTCGAGAAGTATTCCAACTTCTCCTCTGCTCCGATCTATGCGGACACCCCGTAATACTACGGGGAAACGGCTGATGAAGAGGAGAATACCCTATTTTATTACTAAAACTATCCTTATGCAATGATGAGAAAGTCTACGTTTAGAACGCAAGAGATGTGCATATCGCCATTGAAGCGAAACTTTAAACCTCCTTTCCCTCCATGTCCCCATAGCTTTATAGAGTATTTCTGTTTCACAATCGGAAACATTTAAAACTCCTCCCCTGTGTTTTGTAACGCAAAATATAGGGGAGGTGGCACGTAGTGACGGAGGGGTTGAAAACGACATCTCATCAGTCTGTTTATACCCCTTCTCCCCTGCCGTGTCCCGTAGCATTACGGGGTATTGCGTTAGAAATATAGGGGAGACACCTCAGGAACAGCCGTTTCTGAGGTGAGGGGTTAGATGCATAAAAATCCCCTCCGATTTCCTACTGAACCTAAATAAAACAAGGCCGGAGTATCTAATAAACACTCCGGCCTTGTTACACCTCAATAATATCTCCTCTCACTTCTCTCCGATATAAATCGTGCAAGCGCCGAAAGTAAGCCGACGACAATAGCAATGGCCGAAACCCGCACGACGGAAAATAGCGAGCATATCCTCACCTTGTGGAACGGCCGCTACCGAACGGGGCAGATAGCTGTAAGCCCGGCGGTCTTTCGACACCAACCGACCCACGAAAGGAATAAACGTATAGGTATAGAACTTATAAAGCTGGCGAAACGGGAATCTTTCGGGAGTGGACAACTCGATCACACACAGTGCGCCGCCGGGACTCAACACCCGGTACATCTCCCGAAAACCATCTTCGAGATGTTCAAAATTACGCACCCCGTAGGCGACCGTCACCACATCGAAACTGTTGTCGTCGAATGTCATCGACAAGCAATCCTGCACCTCGAAAAGAATCCGCTCTTGTGCATTTCGCTCGGTCACTTTCTCACGAGCTATGCGCAACATGCCTTCCGACAAATCGATACCCACGACACAGTCTGGATGCAGACGCTCGTCCAGTAGCAACGCCAAATCACCCGTACCCGTAGCCACATCGAGAATACGACGGTGAGAATAGCGACGCAACATTTTCACGGCCACCCAACGCCACCACCGGTCTATACCCAGTGTCATTGTCCGGTTCATTGTGTCATAAGCCGGAGCGATAGAATCGAACATCTCCCGCACCTGCGTCGTCTTGTCCGTCTCCTCGTCATAAGGCTTTATTCCCTCCGCTTTATAATCCATTCGTCACCAATCGATTTTTACCGGTTATTTTTTACGGTTGTTCAAAAAATCGGTCACGTGCTTTTTGATACGGGCGGCAACGTCCTCGCCCTCGGCTTTCACGAACTTTTCGCCCACGATATGCTCATATAGCTCGATATAGCGATCCGACACGCTGTTGCAGTATTCCTCGGTCATTTCGGGAACCTGTTGTCCCTCTTTACCCTGAAATCCATTCTGAATCAACCATTGACGCACGAACTCTTTCGATAACTGACGTTGTTCCTCGCCACGGGCAAGACGATCTTCATAACCTTCGGCATAGAAATAGCGCGAAGAATCGGGCGTGTGAATCTCGTCGATGAGAATGATTTTATCGCCTATTTTGCCAAACTCATACTTCGTATCCACCAAAATAAGCCCCTTTTGAGCAGCCATCTCACAGCCCCGTTGATACAACGCCAACGTATATTTCTCCAACTGTTCATAGTCCTCTTTCGAGACGATACCTCTGGCGATAATCTCCGCCTTCGAAATATCCTCGTCGTGACCCTCATCGGCTTTGGTAGTCGGCGTGATGATAGGATGCGGGAATTTTTCGTTCTCCTTCATGCCCTCGGGCATCGTCTCACCGCAAAGCGTCCGTTTGCCGGCCTTGTACTCGCGCCATGCATGTCCCGTCAAATATCCCCGCACGACCATTTCTACCTTGAATGGTTCGCAACGCAGCCCCACGGTCACCATCGGATCGGGAGTAGCCACCTTCCAGTTCGGGACAATGTCCGACGTAGCATCCAAAAACTTAGCGGCAATCTGGTTCAGCACCTGCCCCTTGTAAGGAATACCCTCTGGAAGAATCACGTCGAATGCCGAAATACGGTCACTGACCACCATCACCAACAGCTCGTCGTCGATATTGTATACATCGCGCACTTTGCCGTGATACACACTCTTCTGTCCGGGAAATTTGAAATCGGTTTTTACCAAAGCATTTTTCATTTCTGTAATACTTTTTCTGTTTATACTATAATCGGTTATTCGTCTTCGATAATGACCTTGCAAAAAACGGTGCAAGCCGAGAGCTGTAACAAATTCATTTAAGAGTGCCGAGGCGCAGCCCATTTTCGCATCTGTGCGCAAAGATACAACATAAAAACGAGATAGTGTACCGATTGCAAGATTAAGATAAATCTATTTCAAACACCCTCTCGACTTTCGTTTTAAACGGATATAAACGGGAACAAACAAGCAGACAATCATCAAGCATTTTCCCGTCAGTTCGACACAACCCTCTAAAATGGTTCGTTCACCGCTAAGTACCCGTTCTATGCTGGGATAAGCGAATATAGCGACTAATGCCAAACAACAAACGGCTAACTTCACTTTATCTATCCAACTCGCCTTTCCGGTTGAATCCTCTACCTCGTCTTCCTCATCGTCTTTATCGGGAGCTACGGCAGCCCAAACCCCTATCGCATAACCCACCACGCATAACAGTCCGGAGAGCAAAGCCTTGTTAGATGACTTCTCGACAGGCAGATTCCCCCAGTAACAAATAAGGAATATAACAGCGAATCCTGCCAAGAATGAAGGAAATACCCCCATCCACAAACGAGAATAAACAAAAGCCTGCACTCGGTTACGACCCGGCTCGTCACTCTCTCCCAGCCATTTTCTCCACAGGTTACCGCCCATTACTCTTCTCCTTTTTTCTCGGCTTGTTCATACTTTTTAGACATGGAAGCCTTGCGTACTTTCTCGTCGTGTTTTTCATAAGCCTCGACGATACGCTGTACTAATTTATGTCGCACGATATCTTTCTTGTTGAATTCCACTCGGGCTATACCCTCTACATTTTTCAAAATCCCTATCGCCTGTATCAACCCCGAAGTCTGCGACGCAGGCAAATCGATCTGCGTCATATCGCCGGTAACGATCATTTTCGCATTCATACCCAATCGGGTAAGAAACATTTTTATCTGGTGTGTGGTCGTGTTCTGCGCCTCATCGAGAATAATCACCGCATCGCTCAACGTACGCCCCCTCATAAATGCCAACGGAGCGATTTGTATCACGTTCGTCTCCATGTACTCTTTCAGCTTCACTGCCGGAATCATATCCTGCAAAGCATCGTACAACGGTTGCAGATAAGGATCTATTTTATCCTTCATATCCCCCGGCAGAAAGCCCAATTTTTCTCCTGCCTCCACAGCCGGACGGCTCAGGATAATCTTCTTCACCTCTTTGTTTTTCAACGCTTTCACCGCAAGGGCTATCGCCACATAAGTCTTGCCCGACCCCGCCGGACCGAGCGCAAAAGTCAAGTCGTTTTTGGCGAAAGCCTCCACCAGTTTCTTTTGGTTTGGCGTACGCCCCGTAATCGGTTTACCGTTCACTCCGTAAATAATGAGGTTCTCCTGCGGTTTTATCGCTTGCGGTTCATCGCCCTTGATAATATCGATGATTACCTCCTCGCTCAACTGGTTATATTCGGCGCAATGTTTTTCAAGCAACTTGATTTTCTCCTCGAAAACCTCGGTCTCCTTCTCATCGCCGATCACCTTCATCACATTCCCACGGGCGGCAATACGCACTTTCGGGAACAAATTCTTAATCAACTGTACATTCGCATTATTCACGCCGTAAAACGCTACCGGATCGACAGCATCCAATATGATTACTCTTTCTATCATTCGATTGTTTTATGTTGTGTCAAAGATAGTGCAAACCGAGAGCAGAAACAAATTTTAGCGACAAAACACTCTAACCTTCTCCCCTGCCGTGTCCCGTAGCATTACGGGGTGTTACAACGCAAAATATAGGGAAGAAACCGAAAAAACGATAGTTTCCTTCGGAGAGGGGTTAAAAAGCAACTGAATAGATTTGAGAAAACTCAACCCCTCCGTCACTTCGTGACACCTCCCCTATCGCACATTCGTGCGCAGAGGAGGAGTACAACACATTTCTTAGCTTTTGTTACAATCCGACGAGCTTTCTACGCAACAAGACAACATTCTACCTTCTCCCCTGCCGTGTCCCGTAGCATTACGGGGTGTTACAACGCAAAATATAGGGGAGAAACCGAGGAGCGGTAGCAACGAGGAGAGGGGTTAAAAAAGATAGCACATAGGATTTTTGTTTGTAGAATTTACCCCCTCACCCTACGGACACTCCCCTATTTCATCTGCGATAAGCAGAGAGAAAAGACGATACCCAATTTTGTTGCGACGGCTGTTGGTATTATTCCTTCTCCCCTGTGTTTTGCAACGCAAAATATAGGGGAGAAACAGAGGAGCGGTAGCGACGATGAGAGGGGTTAAAGGGGAGAAACCGAAGAAACAATAGTTTCTGACGACAGGAGTTAGACACATAAAAAATCCCCTCTGATTTCGACTGCCCCCAAACATAGCGACATTCAGCACATCAGCCTCGTTTATATAAATAGCGACTATCCCTTTCCTTACCCGTATGAATAAGTAAGATTATCCGGTCTCAAAACAACGAAGAATAATTCATAGACAGCTTTTCCAAGAAACTTTCGGTCAAGCGCGACACGGCATAGTCCCCCAATCGTTCCACCGGAATCTTCATATACCCGGTCATATCGGGAGCAAACTCCGTCTCCACCATGTAAAAACGGGCATGAATGATACGATGCGACAACACATGCTTACAACTATACACCTGAGACGAAACACCCACTTGTCCGGCGTCATGAAACAACTCTGCCCAAATACCGCTACGCTGCAAGTCATCGAGCCCCTGTTCTTCATCGGTCTCGATAAGCGGAAGCTCATACAAATTACGCCAAATATCACGCCCCTCTCGCCGACGAATCCAAGTATCTCCGCCCTGTCTCACATAAAAATAATTGAAATAACGAGGTTTTACCACCGTCTTACCCTGTTTCACTGGTAACTTGTCTACTCGATGAGTCGCCAAAGCCATACAACGGTCGGCAAAAATACACCTTCCGCACTGAGGTGAGCGAGGCACACAATACAGTGCACCGAACTCCATCAACGCCTGATTATACCCGCCCGGGTCTTTCCGGTCGAGCAACTCGTCGGCAAGAGCGGCAAACAACTTTCGTCCCTCGGTCGTGTCGATAGGCGTATCGATACCATAAATTCGGGAAAGAACCCGATACACATTACCGTCCACCACGGCATGAGGCAACCCGTAAGCGAACGAAGCTACCGCTGCCGCCGTATAATCCCCTATTCCCTGCAAAGAACGTATACCCTCGTAAGTCGTCGGGAACTCCCCGCCGAATCGTTCCACCACCTGACGGGCAGCAGTCAACAAATTACGAGCCCGGCTATAATAGCCCAATCCTTGCCACAGTTTCATCACCTCGTCGTCATCGGCGGCAGCCAAAGACCGCACATCGGGAAATCGGGATATGAATCTATTGTAATACTCGAAGCCCTGCACCACCCGTGTCTGCTGCAAAATAATCTCCGAAATCCAAATACGATACGCATCGGTAATACCCCTCCACGGCAACACCCGGTGATTCTCGGCGTACCACGCATGCAAACCGGCAGCCAACGGCGCGCCCTGTTCTTCTTGTTCTGTTCCTTTTTTCATAATTCCGAGACAAAAATAGAAAAAGGCGAAAGCAGAAACAAATTTATTTGGTGATACCGGAGCACCACCTATTTTTAGACAGACTTGTCAAACAAACACAAGGCAGGCATAGAATAAATTTTATCGTAAAAAGCACAAAAAACTCATTCCCGATTGAGAATGTCGATAGAATAAGAGATGCCGATTCGTAGCTGAGTATAAGGATAATCGGACAAACCATGTTGCAACATCGCACCGATCTCCCAATTGGATATGACATACGAAAGTTTTGTTTTTAAAGACATAGGGCAATCATGAGCCAAATGTCCATATTTTTTAGAATTTGATTCCCAACCACTATATCCGCCAAAAGTCTCGCTTATACTGAAATTTCCCAATCGTAACCCAACTAAAACTCCATACTGAACCGCATCATTTTGCCTGCCGTTGTCCGTTTGCCAACATAAGAATCCGCCACCGGAAAAAATCTGTATCACGGCGCTCGCAATCTGGAACGTTTTACCAAAATAGGTATCAAAAAAATAACCGGGACAATCATAATAACGGTCGATTTCGCAACCTCCTCCCGAAGCGGTTTTGAGAGCAGCTCTTAAAGTCCACGATGGCACTATTCTTCGTTCTTCGAAGAGCTGCATGTCTATACTGAGGTATACATCTCCCGACATTTTACCTTTGTTTTTTGTATCATCGTACCATTCAATCACAGGCCACCAAAGCGAAAGATTGGCTCGATGCGTCCATAAGGGGATATGGGTTTTCAGAAAAATATCCGTTGTATAATTCTTGCCACAATAGTAATCTCCTGCCAATTCAATTTTAAGTTTATCACTGGTTTTTGTCAGTACATCAGGAATCGGGAAAGCATTGGGACCAAAATAATAGGGCGAAACAAAAGTGGGCCTCGACCTCGACTCGGTAAACCCACGGGCATAAACATTCGCAACCGGCGACAACAATCCAATGCTCCAAATTAACGTTATCGAAATATAGGTTTTCGTGCGGTAATACTCTCCTCGTTTTCCCCGCACGAAAAAACGCCCCGATACCCATTTGAAAATTGTGTACAATGGGGAGGCATGCTTAATGATAAAATCCATTGGCATTCAAATTCTATGCGAATGCCAATGTTCATAATACAACAAATTCAACGGATACAAAGCATGGACGAAACTGCCCAGAATGCACCCGTCGGAATTGGTGTTATGAACGGCAAGTCACGCCCATGCAAAGCAGGACGCTTACAACTTGTTCCCGTTCATATCAAATGAAGTTTCCGACGTTTCATTCTGTATGGAACAAATAGCAAACGCTATTAATATTGTAGGCCATCTCTATGGCTCTATGTCTTTTAGGTCACAAAGTTAATTATTTTATCCTCGATAATCAATACTTTCCTTTCGATTGTACGATGAGGCCCGGCTTTTTCATCTGCAAATATCCCTTATAACTCGTTTTATAATGGGAAACCGTGTAACAGAAATAATAAAACGCTGCAATACGCCACTCTTTTCCCAATTTATAACTACTTTTGTAGACACATAATACAAGTTTCGCATGAATACCGACAAACAGCGCATATATAACGGCGATTGGAAAACATTGCATCCTTACTCCGGATCAGCACCCACCGACCTTTACTACATCACATTGGCCAATAAAGTTCTGGCTGCCATTCGAGCCGTCGAAACCTCTCTCGACGAAAGCGATTATCGCAAAATAGACGAGACCGAGCAAAAAGAGCTTGCTTGCATCCTCACGGCCTATTTCGAGGATATTATTTCACAAACCGGTATTTTTCAAGCCTTCACTCGCATTCACGGTAAACGCTTCGGAAAACCGCTCCCGTTTTACACACTCGACGAAGACTATACGCCCGGCGAAATCAACATCGAAGAAGTACAATTCCTCGTGTGGCATTACCACATGCAACTCAACAACCTCGACATACCCTATTCACCCACACTCGATACATTCGCCGCGATAGCCTCCGACGTGATGGAAATATTCGAGACCGAATACGAATCGGCTCCCGAAAACGAAAAGCTACTCCAATACTTCCGAATCGACGAAAAAGAATCTCATAACCTTTACGCATTGCACGCCCGTTTCCTTTGGCTTTGTACCCAGTCCTATCTATTCTTCAACAACGGTTTCTTATTGGAAGACCAAGCCGAGTCCCTTGCCGAAGAAGCCAAAGAAGCCGGTATGGACGAGCAAATACCCGATATGGTAAACCTGCTTTGTAACGACTTCGGATTCAACCACGTAACCGAATTTATGCGGCTCACACCACCCCGCTGGCTCGCCGAAGTATTGGGAGAGGATTCCCCTTTGTATGCCTCCCTGTCGAGTATGGGACACAAATACACCGGCTATTTCCGTTACGAAAACGCCGATGAGACAATCACCCGATTCCGCCACATAGCGACCGACCGGATTATCGAAGCGACCAACCGCTCGCTGGTAGGGCTGCCCCGCAATATGAAAGACCCGTCTCTCATTTTACGTACCGGATTCATTCAATGGAACGGCGAATGGTGGCTTTCCGGACAAATCAGCAGTTACGAAGATAGCGAAGACCTCATCGGACAAATCACCGGCGACGATGACGAATATAATCTCTTCGAACCCGAAGAAGAGTTTCCCGAAGAGGAACAACGAATTATCCTCACCGACATATTAGCAACGACCGAGGGCGAAGACGGACAAACCCTCGATGCTTCCGATACAGCTTGGCAGGCACTGCTAAGCGACGAAATCGGTAAAGACTTTTTTATTTCCCAAGTTAAAGCCGGAGAAATTACCGGATTACAGTTCTATAACGCACCCGGTCACTTGTTACTCGACAATATAGACTTTGTTACCGAATATGTAAAACGATAAATTTTAAAAATTACACCCATGAAAAAAAACATTTCTTTACTCATTGCTTTGTTCCTATCTGTCGTTGCTCTTTCGGCACAACAAGTCGACACGATAACCATACATAGCAAAATGGGGCACGACCTCAAAAACGTAATTATCCTTCCCGAAAGCTACACCAATAGCGACACCCGTTACCCGGTAGTGTACCTCCTACACGGATGCGGAGACAATTATTCGGCTTGGCTGAAAATAAAACCCGAGTTGCCGCAAATCGCCTCCCTCTACAACTTCATCATCGTTTGCCCCGATGGGAAAATCAACAGTTGGTACTGGAACAGCCCCCGTAATAAAGACATGCAATTCGAAGACTATATATCAGACGAAGTGATTCGATACGTCGACTCCCACTTCCGCACCATACCCGATCGCAAGGCAAGAGCCATTTCCGGGCTCAGTATGGGAGGTCATGGAGCCATGTGGAATGCAATCCGTCACCGTGATGTTTTCGGAGCCGTAGGCAGCACCAGCGGAGGTCTCGATATCCGCCCTTTCCCTACGAACTGGAAAATGAAAGATCAGTTGGGAGAATTCGTTGCCAATAAAAAACGCTGGGACGAACACACCGTTATCAACCTCATACCTACTCTCAACGATGGAGATCTCGCTATTATCATCGACTGCGGAGTAGACGATTTCTTTCTCGAAGTCAACCGAAGAACACATCAGGCATTACTCACCCGTAACATAAAACACGATTATATCGAACGTCCCGGAGGACACAACCATGCCTATTGGAACAATTCCATAGATTATCAGCTTCTCTTCTTTCATAAATACTTTTCTCGTTCCCAAGAAAATAAGAGCGAAACAAACTAGTTAACAAAACCAATTGATTTCACTCAAATTATGTTAAATCATCAACCTTTTTAAGGCCTTGATTTGGAAAATAAGAATTACAGTTATACATTTGTACTATGTTTTTTCATAGTATTAGATTTAAGGTTTACAAATTGGCTGTCGGGAGACAGCCTTTTTTATTTCAAATAAGAAGCTGTTTTAAAATTATTCCGAGACAGATTGAGACCTATGTTGAAGCTGATTGGAGTCCGAGATATGCAGTCAATAGCGGGCTATTGACAAAAATCAAGGGATTCAAGATGCAAGACAGGGGTTCAATATGGCCGGAACATACCTGCTTGAAATGATAATATTATTTCTCAATAAATTTAAAACAGCTTCTAAATAGTTTCGAAACCGACCAATAAACAAAAGTTGGCCTAGTATAGAGAAAGCACCGAAGAAACAGTAGAAAGATTTCATAAGATTTTTGACTGTAAGAGTTAATCCCCTCGCCCTGCGGGCACTCCTCCTATTGCTACGCCACACAGAGGAGGGTAAAAATATCTCATTCGAAAAAAATAATGCGACAGAAAGGCGTTAAAACTTCTTTCTTGCTGTGATTCGGAACATTACAGGGTGTTTCAGTTTTCACTATCGGAGCTATTGTAAAACTCCTCTCCTGCCGTGCCCCGTAGCATTGCGGGGTGTTGTACTCAGCAAAATATAGGGGAGGTGGCACGTAGTGACGGAGGGGTTAAAAAAGATCCCATAGTTTTTTGATTGTCTTGATTGAGCCTGAACAATTTACTCTCCCTTAACGGAATCTTCAAGGCAACTATCTATGTCCTAAGGCATTTTTCCGATATTGCGAAGGAGTACAACCGTATTTTTTTTGAAAAGAACGACGAAATGTAGAAACAGAATTAAACCCACTGCGAATCGCCACATCTTCGATACAGCCCTCGAAACCGGAGTCATCGAGAATCTCTTTCGCCTTTTCCAACCGGAACGAGTTGATATAATCGTAGAAAGTGATACCCAATTCGTTATTCAGACAATTGGATAAATAACTTCGGTTTGTGCCCATCTCGACCGCCAAGTCCGACAACGACAATTTGGGGTTCAGATAGAGTTCCTTCTCTCGTATATACTCTTCGAGCTTACCTCCCATCTGCGAAACGAAATTGCGGGATACCCCCGTTTCCTCCGACTCCATATCTTGCGCCTGAGGAATCCATTCCTGACGTAAACTATAATACAAAACAACTGCCCACAATACAGTAGACGAAATATAATAAAACATATCGCCCAAATGGCTGACATTCGTACAAACATACAGCCAAGACAACAGACACACGGCCAAAATAGCCATACTGTTCATCAGCCACTGTACATTAATACGCTCGGTATAAGAATAGTTATCACGCATATACCGGTTATACCTCCTCACCCTCACGATTATAAACAAGACTACCAATGCACAAACTACCGCCGTATAAACGACACTCGACATATAAACCTCGAATAAACCGGTCATTATATAAACGACGGTAAATAAAACCAATGGTAATTCAAACAAAAGGACTCGACGGAGAGTGGCGAACCCGGGGGACAATATCTCCAACAAGAAAAGCGCACAAAGAGGAACTGCCCACATATCTATCGATAAAAGAATAGTAGAATAATATGGAGAATCGCCGATAGTATCTATATACAATAACAAGTCTTTCAAGTCTTGGACACCCCACAGGCAAAAAAGACACCCCAAAATAAAAAGAGGCCGATTCGTAGCCCGAAAGAAAACCAAATTGATTCCGAAATATAGGAAAAAAGCCGTTGACAGACCATGTACGAAATTCGAGAGACTCTCAATAAACAATGTATCTAAAATCATTCCCCTTTTTGCTTGTAAAAACTACAATTTTCTTTTATTCTATAACAAACGCAAATATAGTGAAAGGTGAGTGCAAAGGAAAACGGAAATCTTATTTCCGTTTTGACTATGCCGAACCGCATCCTATATTCTACAAATATAGCGAAAGGTGAGTGCAAAGGCAAACCGAAATCTTATTTCCGACTTGGCTATGCCGAGCTGCATCTTATATTGGCGGCGAATGCCGCAAATATAGAGAAAAGCTCATGGAGAAAAAAATCGTCCGTTTCATTTTTCAGTTTCAATACGAATTCTATTATATTATTATGTTACAGAAAGGAACTTTGGGAAGCTATACTTTATCCGACACAATTAACCGCATTCGACACGATAATTGCTAACCAATATTCTTATCCCATCGCCTTTACCCCCGGATACGAACATACAAAGTGGACCGACAAGAAAAGTAAACCCGCTCGCTTTGTCTTTCTCCCACCTTATATTATCTTTGCCGAGACTGCAAGAAAAATGGAAAAACAGAATCAATATGCGAATTATTAGCGGTAAATACGGACGCAGACGCTTCGACGTCCCTACGAATATAAAAGCTCGACCGACGACCGATTTCGCGCGAGAGAACATTTTCAACGTACTCGAAAACCTGATCGATTTCAAGGGCATTGAAGCCCTTGATTTATTTGCCGGAACAGGAGCCATCAGTTTCGAATTATTATCGCGCGAATGCAGCCGGGTGGTATGCGTGGAAATTTATCCGACACAATACAATTTTATCCGCAAAGTCCAACAACAACTCAACGACCCGAATCTAACTCCTATCAAGGGAGATGTGTTCAAGTTCGTACAAAGCTGCCGGCAACAATTCGACCTCATTTTCGCCGACCCGCCTTACGATCTGCCCCGGTTGGAAACCCTGCCGCAGGAAGTGCTATCGAGGGGACTTTTGAAACCGGGTGGAATCTTCGTTCTCGAACATTCCAAAAACAATGATTTTTCCACTCACCCCCTATTCGACCAGCACCGTAGTTACGGGAGCGTGAACTTCTCGCTCTTCCGCGCGCCGATATAACACAATAAGAAAGGAGCCGTGACCGAGCATTCGGTCACGGCTCCTTTCTTATGCACGACAAACACCTTAACGAACGATCACCTTGATCGCTTTCCCGTTTACCTTAACTACATATACGCCTTTGTTTACCGAAATGACCGAGACATCGGAACAAACATCGTTATGCAATACGATACCGGACATATCGGAGACTGTGGCTCGCTTGCCCTCTGCACCACGAATGACGATAGCACCATTCTCCTCGTATACGCGAATATTATCCATCGAATCATTTTCGATACCCGAAGTCCCCACCGTACACGGAGCCGACAATATAGATTCACCCATGTTGTAAACTACCGATACGGCATAAACATTATCGCCGTCGGACGGAGCGTTATCGGTAAACTCGGTCGCAGCCGTATTATCCAACAGCTCCCCGTTACGATACACATTGTAACTCTCCACAGCCAACCCTTCGGGTAGAACCGGTTGCGGTTTATAAACCACATTGTCGATACCCAATAAGAATGCATTCGCCGATACACAACGTATGGCAAAATAAGTGGCATTCGCAGGCAAGTCGTAAGTATAAGTAGCCCACATATCTGCCGGCACTGAACTTACCTTAGCCAAATTGTTCGTAAAGTCTTCGACAGCATTGCCCGTTGTCGAATAATATACTTCTATCGATTCCGTAAAGCTCGAATCATAAGCCTTCGCTTGGAACGATACGGTCTGTCCGCCATCGGCAAGACGAGGAGAGATAAGCCAGTCGTCGTTGTGACCGAGATCGGTCGTCTGAGGATCGGAAGACCAGCATACCGCCAACTTGGAACCATGAGAATTATCCATCATGAATCGTTCATCGACACCCAATCCAGCTATATGCTCGGAATTCATATCGAAAATCATGAACGCCTGCGGTTGTCCGGCATTAGGCCAAGATTGAGATTCTCCGAATACATAAGTATTCCCCCCATCGACATCGGCTACCGTCCAAGCCCCGAAACCATTGATGGTAAACGGGTCATAATCCTCGAACCCATCGGTCACAACCTCGGCTACCGGTTTGGATAGCGACGGAGCCGACCACGCAAGTTTAATGGCTGCACCCTCACGGCTACCGGTCAATCCGGTCGCTACGGGATAGGAAGAACCATTCACTTTGGTCACAACCGCAGTTTTCGTACGGTTATCGTCTTGTTCCTCATCTGAATCATAACCTACGACACCATAAACCGTCAATTCCGAGCCTGCCATTTCGATAGAAGGCGTATAGGATATTTCCACATTCACAGAGCTCTGAGCAGCCAGTGACTCTACTGTTTTCGTCGCCAATACGTTAAATTCCTCATCGGTCAAATAAACCGCAAATTGCGAGGCATCCCGTACGCCTTCATTCAAAACCGATACGACATATTTAGCCTCCTCCTTGAAATTGACTTTATCGGGTCCGGTAATACCTGTCGCTTGAAGATTATTATCTAAATAACCGCGAATTTCGATATGATCCACATAGGCAAAATTGAAATCTTTGAGACACTCTCCCACTAAGGCTATCCGCAAATTTTTGGATTTGTACGAAGTGAGGTCTATATTCACACGAGTCCACTCTTCGGCGACCTCGATAGTATCTACATCGTGCCAATCGGCATAATCGTCCGAAATTTGGAAACGAACTCTCACACCCCCGGTCGGCATCAATATCCAAGCATTGAGACGAGGATTATCGACTGCCGAAATATCGATTTTCGGACTGTAAATACGGGTAGAAGCACCGGCGGCATATCCCTGGAAGTCGGCACTGCCTCCATCGTTATCCTGTGATTGATCTGCTCGCGGAGTCCAATCGGAATCATAACTCTTTCCGGCAAGGAGTTCGGTTGTCCACGGGCCATTGGTAATTGTCGCATCGGCAAACGACTCGGTATAAGGAGCCGGATATGAAGGTCCTACTAACCGCGAGTTGGATTGCGCAGGCTCCGATTCTCCTTTTTGATTCTTAGCGGTCACCGAGAAATAAGACAACACCTGCGGCATCTCGCTATTCAACGAAGTAAGCTCGTAGCGGTCGCCCGTCACATCGTCGGCAACTACTTTCGAATCGGCATCATATACAGTATAAACTACTTCCTCGGGATTTACATATCCGCCGTTTTCCCCCGTCTCGGAAACCTTATCCCAAGAAAGCAAACCCGAACCGTTCCCTTCATCGGTAAAAGTTACCGATTGAGGTGCCAACGGAACATCTATGCCAACCAATACGGTATCGGTCGTAACAGCCCCTTCTCCAAACGAGTTGCGTGCAACCACACTATAAATATTCAAACCGGAAACGACCCCATTATCCACAAATTGAAGTGCAGTCCCTTTTGCCGGGGATTCAAACGTCTTGACCAAAGTCTCTCCACGTTTCACATCGACGGCTGTCAACTCGGTCAAATCTCCGCCCACAAGATTCTTTGTCGGGGCTGTAAGCCCGATTGTAACAGACAATGCGCCCTTTGCTCCGGGGATAAGCGTGAGATTCTCTACTTCTCCCGGAACATGAATAGACATGGGCTCTCCCACCTTAATATTATCGACGGTCAGATTTCCCTTATTGGCATCGCTTACCGCATGGAATCCGATGTAATACGTACCGTCGGCATCAGGCATGATCGAGAAAGTCTCGGTCTTGGGCGACGTTCTCGTATTGGTATAAGTGCGCTCTTCCATAATGACTGTATTCATCGCCTCGACCGTGGCAGACGTTCCCATCTTGATTTCCATCTTTTCCTCGGAACGAGTGCTCAACACATACGTATCGAATGAAAATTCATACATATAGCCTTTCTTCAATTTCAAAGGAGGTGTGATCAACCAATCGTCCGCATTATTCTTCATGTGATAGGCATACCGAACCGTACCATTCGAATAAGTCCATGTTTTATTATCGTTATTCACATCGACCACAGTGAATAATCCCAAAGAATTTTTCTCAGTAAAATCCTGTGAATAAGGGGGTAGTAACGCATCTCCTACACTCACCGAATTGGAAGATGCGGGCTCGCCTTCGATACCATCGTTATAAGGAGTTACCACATAGTAGTAAAGAGCCAACTCTTCGGTCGTGAATGTGTCGGAGAAAACACTGTCGGCATGATTTGTGGCGACTTGAACATTATCGGGCATACGCACGATCTTATAACGTAAATCGTCCACATTCATATATCCCCCGTTTTTCGTACCCGTAGGAGAATTCCATGAAACCGTATTTACATCGCTGGTCCGAACCACTTTCAAATTGTTCACCGCCAAAGGACTGTCCTTGCCGATATAAACGGTCATATCGCTTTTAGGACTATCGCCCACCGAATTGGACAAAACGACCTCCAATTTATAAATGGCCGATGACGGAACGGTCACAGGACATGAAACCTTCGTCCCGGCAGCCGCGACACTTGTAGCCAACACATCGCCATTACCCAAAACTTTATATGTCACATCACCGTTCAAAACATTTCCATCGTATGTCTCGGACGGTATATCGAAAGATACAGTACCGGAAAGGGAACCGTTCTCGAAAGAGACCGACATATTCTCTGGTCCCGAAGGAGCTCCATCAAGAGCTTCGGGGTCGGGAATATAAGCCCCCACGACTTGATCTCCATAAGGTAACGCTCCGACCAAAGCGGCTTCTCCTGTTGTCAAATCGACCGTATAAAGATTCGCAGCCTCGTCTTCTTCATTGGCAAACCAATAAAACGTATTGTCAGAAGTGTTGATTACAGCCGACTGAGTATATTTTGGAGACACTTGTGTATCTCCTATCTCCCGGAGTGTACCCGTTGTTTTATTGATTTCATACAAGATACCGCCATTGTTCCCCTCGGTAGCCGTACTGGCCGAAATACCGTAAAGTTTTCCGTTAGAGTCACAAGCCATTACCTGCATCGGTTTCGACAAAAGGGCTATACTGTCTTTGGACATACCTTCGAGATTCCATGTAGAAAGTACATAGCACAACTCCTTTGTCTTCTCGTTATAACCATAAGAGCAGCAATAGACCTTGCCGGTAACCGGGTCTTTGGCACAACTCACTGCCGCATTCCGATAAACAGGCCCCAACGAATAACCCATACTTTTTTTATCGAGCTCTGCCCCGGTCACAGCATCATAAACAGCATAACGACTCGACGACACATATCCATAATCTATGGCATAATCATAAACGTATAATTTTCCATCGGAATAAATCGCTCCGCCGCTCGCAGACAAGCGAGGAATAAGAGTCACTTCTTTCCGGGTTACCGGAGCTTGGGCCGAAAACGAATAGAGTCCGAAGGTATTGACATCTTTATTCTCATCATAAACGACAGCTCCGTTCAATTTCAGATTCGAAAGAGAAGGAGCCGCATCGATAATTATATCTGATTTTTTACGCGTCAAGAGACGAACTTGTTGAAAACCTCTTTCAGAAGACATTTGCCGTTTCTGAAAATTCCTCGACTTTTCCAAAAATTGCCGGACAAGCACAGGATCATTCTTAACATTTCGGGCTTCATCTGGAAGGGTTCTCGATGTTATCTGTGCAAAAGCGGCAGACAATACCCCTCCCGACAAAATGGCAAGAGTAAACAATAATTTTTTCATATATACCTCGTGTTATAATATAATTTTATTGTAAAAATAAAGAAATCATAATTCTCGAACAGACTTTTAATATTTTTTAAATATCTAACAAAACTAAATGTATATATTATTATTTAGTTACATATATTCGGCATATCGCCCAAACTATATACAAATAATAACCCCAAGTGGTAAAAATCTCCACTTGGGGTCAAACGTACTATCCGAATCAAATTCAGAAGCTGTTTTAAATTTATTCCGAGACAGATTGAGACTTATGTTGAAGCAGATGGGAGTCCGAGATATGCAGTCAATAGCGGGCTATTGACAAAAATCAAGGGATTCTAGATGCGAAACAGGGGCTCAATATGGCCGGAACATACCTGCTTGAAATGATAATATTATTTCTCTATAAATTTAAAACAGCTTCTCAATTTTACACAACTATAATATCTTTTTCAACACATCGGGAATTTCGACATCGCAACATTCGAGCTCTTTCAGGCAACGTTCGCCCTCCTGAGTCAAAGAAAAATACATCTGGCGTTTGTCGTCATCGCCCAATATCCGTTCGATGAGACCTTTCTTTTCTACCGAACGAATCACTTTCGATGTATTGGAATGGGTAAGTCCCAACTGCTTGGCGATATATCCCGAAGAGAGCCTCGGCTCTTGACGAAGGCAACACAAAAGCATCCCTTCGTTCAGGCAAAGCCCGTATCTCTTCTCAAATCTCGTTTCAAAATCGGTTATCGCTCTATAAAAATCACGAATCTTACAAAATGGTTCCATACTTATCTTCCAATCGATATATAGCCTTCATACCACAGTGGCGGACACATTTCCCGCATTCGATACATTTATCCGAATCGATACGAGGCAAGCCGAAACCGGTCTGGCTGATGGCCTGTTGCGGACAAATCGAAATCAACGGACAACGATGATTCTGCGGACAACGGTTCTTATCTACGACAAGTGGCATAAAATTACTCATTTTTTCAATAATACACCATCGATTGCCTCTTTAAACGAACTTTTGGGCATCGCCCCCATAGCCATTTGAGGCTTATCGTTCATGGGTATAAACAAAAACGAGGGTATACTACGGATATTGAACAATGCCGCTAACTCTTGTTCCTGCTCGGTATTCACCTTATAAACATAAATCTGCCCGTCATACTCCGCAGCCAGCTCTTCCAATACCGGAGCCACCATTTTACACGGTCCGCACCAAGAGGCATAGAAATCGATAATCGCCGGTTTATCTCCTAAATATATCCACTCCTCGGGATTTTTTTCATAATCCACTATTTTCTTTAAAAAATCAGCCTTTGTCAATTCGATCGTTTTCATTTTATTTCCTTTTTTACCGTTATTTATCGCTTTCGTTTCACAGGCGGCAAGCATAAGCGATAGTATACCCACCGTCAAAAACAACACTCGTTTAATCATATTTCTTTTCTTTTTTAAATGAACTCACAAACAACCCTCCTATCGCTGCTCCCCAAACCGTACTGGCAAAAGGGGAAGAAGTAATGGGACACGTGCCCGTCGCACAACCCACGAATCGCCAATAAAGATAACCGCCCAAAGCACCTAATAGAATGCCCGTGACCGGGAGCCAATAACGTTTCAACAGCATTTTCATTTTTCAAATCTATTATTTAATTCTTAATTTATTTTCCAATAAAAATATATTCTATAAGAAATAACAAAACAAATATATCTACTATTTTCCACCAAAACAATTTTCCGCAGGAAATATATTTAATTATAACGTTTTTTAACCACTAAGTATCAGCCCTATCCTCTCATATTTTATTTAGTTTAGGCGTAGTAAGAACAAGTAGAGGGCCACTTAAACACCTCCCCTGCCGTGCCCCGTAGCATTGCGGGGTGTGACGCAACCATACGAACAGGGGAGAAGTGCACAATGCTATCCTTATACCGAAACTGAAACACCACTTCCAATCCTCTCCCCCTGTGTTTCCGTTAGGGAATATAGGGGGAGTGCCCGCAGGGCAGGGGGTTGAAACAACGGAGGGGTTAGAAAATACCGGTAGTAGAGGAAACAGAGTTAGGCCTCCTCTCCCCTATGTTTTGCCACACAATATATAGGTGTGGAGTGCCCGCAGGGCAAGGGGGTAAACCCTACAATCACAACTCCTAAATACACAATACTCTCCCTTTAAAATAATATATAATTATTTTTATAAATAACCTACTTTTTTCTTGTAATTAAAAACAAATGAATTATATTTGTTGTTATAAAACAAGATTATAGTTTATCTTAATTCTTAATTTATGAAAAAAAATAGTACTTCTCGTATTGTGCTGTGTATGTACAATTCAAAATTATGCTCAATTAAAAGTTGCGGAAAATGGACGTCTGTACATCGGTACACCCGATAATGACGCGCCAGACTTGGCCGAAGAATATAAAGATACCGTAACGATGTGTCGCATTTATGGACCCTATGGGGAAATGAGAGCTGGTGGACGAATATCGTTTGGAGACCAACAAGGTAAATATGCTTTGAACGCAATGATAGGAGAATTGGGGAATAGCGACATGGATAGATTATGGTTACAAGGGAAATATGGACTCTATATCACAACAGGCCCCTCCGCAGCAGACACGTTGTTTTATTATGACAGCACACGAGGCAATTATTTTCAATTTAACGGAGATGTTCGCACGACAGGCATTTTCGTCACATCAGATTCCCGTTTTAAAGACGATATCACACCGCTTCAAAACACATTATCCGGACTGAAATCGTTATCGGCTGTCAAATATACATTAAAACCCATTTTTACAAAGTCTTCCCCTACGCTCACCCGTTCCTCTTTGGAGGAGTTTGAACCCCAAACAGAGAAAGATCGAAAAGATGCTGAATTTTTTTCCACATACTATAAAAATTTAAAAAATGGTACTCCTCGTTTCGGATTCTTGGCACAAGAGGTAAAAGAGGTTTATCCAGAATTAGTACGTACCGATTCAGCGGGATATATGTACATCGACTATATAGGCATGATTCCACTGATTGTTAACGCCTTAAATGAAATACAGGCAAAAGTCGATTCGCAAGAAACCGTCATCGCCGAATTGCAAAAAGAGTTGGCAGCCTTGCGGGACGGAACGCCCATAGGCAGCGCACTCCGCAAGTCCGAGCGACGCAATACCGCAGTCGAGTCGGAAAGTGCTATTGTTCCCGCCCTCTATCAGAACAATCCCAATCCGTTCAGTGCAACCACCGTCATACGTTTTGCCCTACCCTACGAGACACAACAGGCCGATCTATATATCTACAATCTGCAAGGCGAGCAGATACGCCGCATGGAAATCGCCGACCGAGGTGAAGGAAAAGTAACCTTGCAAGGCTCGGAGCTCTCGGCAGGAATGTACATCTACTCCCTCGTGGCCGATGGGAAAGAGATAGACAGTAAACGTATGATATTGACCAAATAGAGGCAACAGTCATGAAACCGACAATATCACGATTGCGGCATACGGTCGGCGCCCTGTCGTTTGCCCTCTCCATCTCGGCAGTCAATGCGCAAATCAGCTATACGGCGACATTCGACCAACACCTTTTGACAACCGACACGGTTAGTGAAAATGGCGACTCTTACCTTCGGCTCCGATATCCCGACTTGTGGACACAGTCCACAGCCGGTACGCCCGAGTTGCCAGTACACTATTTACGATTTTCCGTTCCTTGCGATGCTACCGATTTCACGGTTTCCGTTACGGGTGAGACCACAACTGCGGCTCGGTATACGCTACCGGTTTATCCGACCCAGCCACCTATTCCCTCCAACAGGAATACAAGCGAGCAACCGTTCGTTTCCCCCGACAGCACGGTATATAGCAACAACCGATATTGGCCGGCTGTTCCGGTACAAGTGGTAGACGAAGGATTTCTCGATGGTGACAACCACATCGTCACCGTTGCTGTATGGCCGATAAGTTACGCTCCGACCGATGGTGAAATCCTCTTTCGTAATTCCGTGTCCGTCCGTCTCGATTATTCGGTGAAAAACGCGGGTTCCGAAAACCCATCGCGCCTTCGGGCGATATCCCGCAGGACAACCGGTAGAAATAACGTTCGATGGGGAAAAGAGGAGGCGAAAAGGATAGTTGTCAACCCTGCTCAGGTCGATGGGTTCGCCCCTGCGACAGCGACCCGTTCAGCCTCATCCCGGACAGTTACTACTTTACCCGACTTCGAATATACCGTTGTGACAAGTCGGGAATTAGCTCCGGCTTTCGATCGCCTCATCGGGTGGAAACGGCAAAAAGGATACTCGGCAGGAGTAGTTTGTATCGAGGATATCTTAGCGTGTCCCGATTTTCAAGGAGGCGATTTGGTCTCCAATATCGACGATGATGCCGGTAAACTGCGAGCCTATCTGAAATATGCCTACGACTCCGGCTCTCTTCGCTATGCCTTGTTAGCGGGCGATTATACCGTATTGCCCATTCGATATGGTTGTGGAGACCACAATTATTCTTCTACAAAAATTGTTTCCAACAATAGTAAAATTCCTACCGATATATATTTCAGCGATTTCAATGGGAACTGGAATAAAGATGGAGACGATCATTATGGAGAGTCGACTCATGATAAGGTAGACTTCTACCCCGAGATATTTGTGGGACGGTTGTTATGTACCTCCCGGCAGGAGATTGCAAACTATACCGAAAAACTGATACGGTATGAGCGCAACCCTGGCAATGGCGATTACAGTTATCTGCAAAAGGCCTTTTATTGTCAAAGCGATCAAATGCAACGAGACAATGAAGCAGGTATAATAAAAAGCGCATGGGGAACGACCTTTTATCAAGATACTGTTATAGAAGAATTTCCGTCGTATGAAACACAATCAGTTACTAAGCCAACAGGCGCAGATGTCATTCGAGAAATGAATAATCGGTATGGCTTTTTCAGTTGGCATGGACATGGTGCTCCGGCGGGTATAACAGTACGAAGTCGGGGAGTCAATGATTGGGATAACTATGCCATCGTTCCATTTGATGGGGTTTTGGATAAAGATTCTGTGCATTATTCTATGAATGTAGAAGTCGGTCATGGATTGGACAATTTAACGAATCAAGATTATCCGGCCATTGCCTATTCAATAGCCTGCGATGTAACTCCATTCGATATTTTTGAAAGATATGATATAAAATATAATATAGGCAGTTCCTTTACGGTAGCTGGCTTATATGGTGGTCCAGCCTTTTTGGGAAACACCCGAGTTGGTTGGATTGGCCCTTCTGTGAGATTAGAAAAATTATTTGTAGAGCAAATAAAATCAAATTCTTATCAATTAGGAGTGGCAGAAGCCTTGTCGAAAGCTACTTTCAATGATGATTGGTGCAAACAGACCCACAGTTTAATCGGTTGTCCCGAATTCGAGATGTGGACCGATATCCCTTCGGTATACAAAGGTGTTACTGTATGGAGAAGAGATAATTCAATTGTAGTCAGGGGTAGATTGGAAGGTAGCAAAGTAGCTATCACCTCCGGCTCAAATGGGTTACCCGAAGTAAAAGACCTAACAAAAACAAGCGTAACCTTCAATGGAGTCTCTCCCAACAGTGTAGTGACGGTTTACAAGCACAATGCCATACCGTACATTGCCACGCTATACCTGCAAAACGACACGCTACGTTCTTCCCAATATTTACATGTAAACAATGTCCACATCGGCAAAGCGGTAGATACGAACCGGACGGAGGGAGACGTTGTTTTAAAATCGGGAACTCTCACGTTGGAATCCGGGGGAGATGTATGGATAGACGAAGGGGTAATCATAGAGAACGGTGCGACATTGATAATCGAGTGTAAAGGAAATGTAACAATCTCCGGTGGAACAGTGGAGCGCGGTGGCTCGTTGCGAATCGATGCCGGGGGAGAGATAATGATACAAAAAGGCTTCGAGGCAAAAATTGGGGCAAATGTAGAATTTAAATAATATAGGGAGGAACCGAAATATGAAAAGACTATTGCTGTTGATTGCCGTGTCGATAGTATGGAGCGGTAGCGTCTTGCAAGCACAGGAATACGAGTATGTCCCTTTGGTTCGTGAAGGGGTGGAATGGGGATACACCGGCGATCTGGGCGACTACCGCTGTCAGATAAAAGGCGACACGATAATCGATGGAACGACATATAAAAAATTTTATAGGTACACGACCTGCGGATTGCAAAAGAATACCCCCTGCTACGTGGCAGTAAGGGAAAATGACAAAAAAGTGTACTATCGGGAAATAACCGGCGATGACCGTGAAGAACGATTAATCTATGACTTTTCTCTTGAAAAAGGAGATATGGCTATCTTATATAGCCGTTCGTTTTTGGATTATATGCAGATAGATGTCCGTTATGTAGATACAATACAAGTGGGGTCGACCTATCGTAAAAAGTTAGAATATCCTTTTCATGACGTAATAGAAGGGATCGGCGGTTTGAAAAATGATTGGCTGGTCGCTGCTTTCGACATAGCGCCATGTGTTCCAGATTGCAATGTCTGGATATATTTGTCCTATGTGAAAAATCTTGTCACCGGCGAATATGAGTACGGGAACAAGGGGGCTTGTGGCGACACCTATGCATATGACCCTTACGTGAAAGATTGTGACTTTGGTTATTATAATTATAACTGGGGCAGTGTTTCGGGATTTACCCATTATAGGATACAAGGCGAAACGAACATGAACGGGAAGACTTACAAAGGTCTGTATTCCCTCACCGGAGATTCTTCTGCATCTTCGGAACAGACCCTCATAGCTTTTGTGCGGGAAGAAAATAAAAAAGTCTATTTTATGGACGGCGAGAAAGAATGGCCGTGGTATGATTTCACTTTGGAGAAAGGCGATACATGGACAATCGAGGCCGAGTCTCCGCTCTCTCGGCATGGGGAGAAAATAGAAGTCGTCGTTTCGAATGTAGATACGATAACCATAGGAGGAAAATCTCGGAAACGCATATCGTTTCAAGGCTATTATTCGTGGGTGGAAGGATTAGGAGATATGGAAAGCCTGCCTTTTCATACCTTTTATGGCATACCTACCTGTCCCTGTGGAAATGATATGCATTACTATCGAGTGAACGGAGACTTTGTTTTTAAGGCATCTACTTATTGGGGACTCCCCATAGTAGACCCGTTTATAGACGGCAATTACATTCCCTTTATCAAAGAAGCCGATTGGACCTATTACGATGCAGCCCCAAGCGGGACAACGATATTTCCCCGATATCATTTGGCTGCAAATGTTTTCAATTCCGAAGGCGTTTATATGAACGATAACGTCTATTACTGGCTGTATCGTTACGAAGGTTGCGATTTCGATGAATCCGTTTCACGACAAAAGTTGGTACTGGTGCGGGAGGAAAACCAAAAAGTCTACGTGCTCGATAGTATAGATGGGAAATATGTAGATAAACTCCTGTATGATTTTACGCTGGAAGTAGGCGACACCCTGCGCATGGACGAAGGGTCGTATTATCACCGACCCGAAGATGGCGATGACTGGAATGCAATACCGGGTCGGAAACGGTGTGGCGACCGCATGTACCGGAAAAACGACCCTTATGGAGAACTCGATCCCTATTCGGGATTTGAAGTAATAGGTATAGACTCGATAGTCGTGGACGGGCAAAAACGAAAGGCTATCACTTGGAACAACGGCAACACATGGGTAGTCGGATTGGGTGAAATCAGTGAATATCCTTTGGCTCAATTCTATATGGACTATACGACATGTATAACACCTCCGTTTTACCTATTGTATCAGAAAGTAAATGGAGAATATTCCTACGAAGTGTTGGCAGAACATGATTTTACGCCCGATCCATGTGTAAGCGGTATCGTCGAAAATAAATCTTCTTCTCTGCGTATCGCCCATACCTCCGATGCCCTGATTGTGACCTTGCCGGGCACAGGCTATCGATTGGCCGAGCTCACCGAGATGACCGGCCGATTGGCGTGGTGCGCCTACTTGGACAGCGAAGCGGAAGGAGTAACGATTCCCACCGCTACCCTTTCGCCCGGAGCGTATATCGTCACCCTATCGAACGACCGGGGCGAACGCATTGTACAGAAAGTGATGATACAGTAAACTGAATAAAAGGTATTGAAGGGATTCGGCAAGAAATTAGGGAAGATTGGCGATAAAGTTTAGCGATGAATTTCTTGTTCGACAACCACATTTCAGACTCTTCGGTGAGGGGTTGAAAACACTGTTTAATAGATTCTTAATAAAATCTAACCCCTCCGTCACGTCGTGCCACCTCCCCTATATTTTGCGTTGCAAAACACAGGGGAGGAGTGTGTGAAAGCTCTACAATACCGCAGGGTATAGATGAGGGAGTTAAAGGGCATTCTCCTTTTGAGCTAGAAGGATAGATTTTACACTTTTCTCCTGCCGTGTCCCGCAGCATTACGGGAGGCTTTATGTAAGCAATATGGTAAGACACCAAAAGTGCTACGGTTCAGTTCCTAAGGAAAAAAGTTGAAAATGCTGTCATAGGATCATTAGTAGAGTTTAATACTTTCGTCATAAAGGCATTTACACTTCTCCCCTACCGTACCCCACAGCATCACGAGATGTTGCACTAAAATCGAAGCAGGAGCAAAGACAATTCAATAGAAAGGCATTAACCTCCTCCTCTGCGCACGTATGTGCGATAGGGGAGGTGGCACGAAGTGACGGAGGGGTTAAAAAACAGAAGAATGATAGTGTCAAAAGATTTCTACACTCCTCCCCTGCCGTGTCCCGCAGCATTACGGGGTGTCATAAAGCGATATAAGAGTATCCTCTCTCGAAATCATACAACAAAAATACCGCCCGATATAGTTCATATCGAGCGGCATTCTATATTCAAATAGATCGAATTCTATTTCAAAGCGTCGGCAAGAGCAGCATTAGTTTTATGAACGGCAGCAGCACTCTTGGCAAATGCCTCTTTCTCGGCAGCGTTCAATTTCAACTCAACCACTTTTTCAATACCGTTTTTACCCAATACACAAGGTACGCCTATGCAGAGGTCTTTCTCCCCGTACTCGCCTTCCAGCAAAGCGCTGCAAGGAACCATGCGTTTCTGGTCGCCCAATACAGCCTCTACCACCGAAGCGGCAGCAGCACCCGGAGCATACCATGCCGACGTTCCCAGCAATCCGGTCAATGTAGCGCCACCCACCATCGTGTCGGCAGCAACTTTCTGCAAAGCCTCTTCGCTCAGGAATTCGGTAACAGGAATACCCTTGTAAGTAGCGAAACGAGTAACAGGAATCATAGTCGTATCGCCGTGACCACCGATTACGAAACCTTCTACCTCCGACAGATTGGCATTCAACGCTTGGCTCAGATAATATTTGAAACGAGAGCTATCCAAAGCACCACCCATACCGATAATACGGTTTTTGGGAAGGCCCGATACTTTATGAATCAAATAAGTCATCGTATCCATCGGGTTACTTACACACAAGATAACAGCATTGGGAGAATATTTCAAAACATTCTCTACGACCGACTTCACGATGCCGGCATTCACTCCGATCAACTCCTCGCGAGTCATACCCGGTTTACGGGGAATACCCGAGGTGATAACAACCATATCCGAATTGGCGGTAGCCTCATAGTTGTTGGTCACTCCTTTGATACGCGATGCGAAACCTGCCGTTACAGCAGCCTGCATCATATCCATAGCCTTGCCTTCCGATACACCTTCTTTAATATCGAGCAAAACGACTTCGTCTGCAATTTCTCTGAATGCTAACACGTTTGCACAAGTAGCGCCAACGTTTCCAGCTCCGATAACCGATACTTTTGACATAATTGTTTGATTTTAAAATTAATATATGATAATACCTTTCTTGTTCTCTATGTTTCGCAAATTTACAACTATTTCCATATTATGGAAAAATTTCCTCAATTAAAATTGTATAAACTTTGCATATTCTTTTAAGCGAAATTTAAAACCAGATATATATCTAATAATCAATAAATTAAAAAATCATATAGATTATTCTTGCAAATCGCCCTTACCTTCGCGCAACACCACAGGCTCGTCTCCCGTACAATCGACCGTAGTCGACGGTATCGTACCGCCCTCGCCTCCGTCGATAATCAAATCGGCGACCGACTCATAACGTTCAGCTATCAACTCCGGGTCCGTCCCATATTCAGGCTCCTCATCATCGACAGACACCGACGTCGTCAATAACGGATTGCCCAACGCCTCGACCAACGCCAACGTAATGGCATGGTCGGGAATACGCACCCCCACCGTCTTGCGGTTTTTATAAATCTTAGGCAAGGACGAGCTCGTAGGCAATATAAAAGTGAAAGCCCCCGGCAAATTACGTTTCAACAGCTTGAAATACAAATTATTCAGTTTGGCATATTCACTCACCCAACTCAATTCCCGACAAATAATCGACAGATTGACTTTTTGAGGATTGATTCCCTTAATCCGGCAAATCCGCTCCACGGCTCGCACGTTCAAAGCATCGCAGCCCAACGCATAAATCGTATCGGTAGGATAAATCACAATACCCCCTTCGCGCAACACCTCCACCGCCTTTCCTATCTCCGTGGCGTTGGGATTCTCCTCGTATATTTTCAATCGCCTCATCGCACAAGTTTAAGTGTCGCTAAGATAACGAACTTTTCATATTTCAACAATATTTAAAGGAGAATATAATAAAACAAAAAAAAGAACATGATGAGAAATCATTGCCCCCTTTTGCACATGCAAAGAGACATTAGTTGGTTATTATTAAGCATATTCTCCCTCTCCCAGCCGTGTCCCGCAGCATTACGGGAGTGTTGCACATAAAATCGAAGCAAGGGCAAAAAGCAAAGACTATTCAATAGAGAGGCATTAACCTCCTCCTCTGCGCACACATGTGCGATAGGGAAGGTGGCACGTAGTGACGGAGGGGTTAAAAAACAGAAAAATGATAGTGTTAAAAGATTTCTGCACTCCTCCCCTACCGTATCCCGTAGCCTTACGGGGTATTCCTCCCTCCTCCTCTGCGCACGTATGTGCGATAGGGGAGGTGCCCGAAGGGCGGAGGGGTTAAAAAAGGCAGCAACAAACCGAGTATCAACTTTCCCTACCGTGTCCCGCAGCATGACGGGGAGTCGCGGAGTAATAGGAGAGAAACCTCAGAAACAGCAGTTTCCGAGGAGAGGGAGTTAAAAAAAACAGGAAAAAAGGGATTCCGTCTTTATCGGGCATGAAGCCCGATTCATCACTGCACCAACCGAAGCGTATAATTCAATCCGCTCTGCGGCTTCTCAAATTTATCGTTCAACAAAGTAAGACTTGTACCCTCTTTTGACAAAAGAAAATTAAAAACAGTGCCATCGTCGGCAACCAGTTGCCACACCACGGCATCCTTGTCATCGGCCGAACCGCGTTGAGTGAACCGCCTACCGGTATAAGTCACGGTCTCGTCCTTCCCGTTTTCAGCCTCCAAATAAGTCATTGCAAGCACGAATGTCCCGTCCCCACTATACTCGCGATTACGCACCGTCAGAGTGTAACGTATACCCGAAGTATCGGCTGCCGGCAGTACCCCCTCATAAGTCCGCTCCTGCCAATCGCCCAACGACGAGTCGGCAGCTGCGCTATCTTCCCGATATATGACCTCACCCCGCTGTTCGATCGTCCACAAACCATTTATGAAACGCACATTCTTCGTATCGTCGTCCTCCACATTCCAAGCAAAACCGCCCGAAGGCAACGTTCGCCGCTCCAAAATCTCATTCGGTTGCCCGTCGGAGAAAAACAATTCCACTTGGGACGAATCGGGAGAAAAAACGATATAGGCCGAACGGTTATCCCCTCGAACCGACTCCGTGCGGATACCCTTCTCGAACACCCGTATACAATCCTGCGACACCTCACTCCACACATATCCGGCAGAGCCTATGCAACCATGCCCGTCCCGGTCGCCACCGAGTAACGCCCTTTGCGGATAAGACACCATTTTCAAAGCCCCCATTCCCTTTTCATACCTTCCCCGGTAAGTAATCTCGGCCGTATCGCCCAGCAGCAATCCGTCGACCCCGCTTTTATCGGTATCGACCGTACTGAACGACAACGTGTCATTGTCGTCGGTGACGATAGTAACCGTATTCATGGTAGCATCGCATACAATTCCCCGAGCTTCACTGTAATTCGACTTGGACGAACAACCGCACAATAACCCCACGATTGCAAAAGACAATAATAATGTTCTCATATCTTCAAAATTTAATTTTCTTTATTCGATTTCCTACCTCAAAACCCGACAAGAGAAAAATAGAAACAAGACAAACCCCATATTCCCATTCCTCACATCGAGTCATATCCTATATTCGAAAAACCAAATATACACAAATATCTTCCATTCCATACAAACCGGGACATTAAAATCCCCATCTATCCAAAAGGAACAGCTCCCTGCCCGTTTTAGTTTAATAGATGTTCAAGCTCCCACCACCCCAAAAGATATATATTGAAGAGTTAAGATATTCGTTAAAAGTATTTCCCCTCCTCCTCTGCCGTGTCCCGTAGCCTTACGGGGTGTTTTGCTATGCAAAATATAAGGGAGGTGGCACGAAGTGACGGAGGGGTTAAGATATTAGTTAATTGATTTCAAGAAGCAATATTGAATACCTTTAATCTTTCTTCCCTATGTTGCGAAGCAATATAAGAAAACTACCGAAGAAACAAAGGGGAGAGTATATAAAAGAAGAAGCCCCACTAATTATCGACTGATTCATTTTACACCGCCGTAATAAACTTCCGTTCCGTCTGCAAAAAAGCCGTTGCAAAAAACTTGCAACGGCTTTTTAGCGGAGTAAGGGGGATTCGAACCCCCGATACGCTTTTGACGTATACACGCTTTCCAGGCGTGCCTCTTCAACCACTCGAGCATCACTCCCTCGGGTCGATCCCGTAAAAACGGTGGCAAATATAATACATTTTTCGGGTTCGACGAAAGTTTTTACAAAAATAGTATCTCATTTTTACGACAGCCGCCCGAATTACCCCTTGATAATATTTACAGAAAGTACCTTATCGTCCACATGAACATACAATGTGTACACCCCCGGCATTAACCCCGACATAGGAACCAGCACAGAATACTCTCCCTCATCTTCTTCACGACTCGGTGTCCGTCTCAGACAAATTCCCGCACTACTGTGCAAAGTGAACCACACCGAAGCCGAACGAGTAAGTTTATATTTTATCGTCAAGTCACTCTCCACCGGATTGGGCAGATATTCCGCCTCGGTAAAAACATTCTCGATCGGTAGGATCTCCTCCTCAATCGATTCATCGTCGGCACTACGGTCACTCTCCCCACTCAGATAATCGGGTGGATAGTAAAACGATACAGCCGAGAGTATCGTATCGACCTGTGTACCATGCAGCGTGGAAGTCTCGCTCTCGAACACCGGATAACGATTCTGCGGCACATACCAAGCATACGTATCCACACTCACCGACAAGCTGTCTTTGCATATCCTCACATATCGGCGGGCGGTATGTACCCGCAGGGCGTTTCCGAAAGTCTCTCCCGGTAACCTCAATTCACCTTCGGCATCGGCTGTGACAGTCGTCGTTCCCCCGACGAAAAGAGGAATACGCTGACCATACCGTCCTGCTCCTTCGAAACGACTCGTCAGAGAATCGCCATAAGCGAAAGGATAACGCAACAAAAGTTCGGGACGAGCATAATCGATATAGAAAGTCGCATTCTCATGTCCCACACACCACAGGCTATCGCTTCCTTGCCGGTAATAATAACGGTTACGCCCCTCGCGACCACAAAGAATATCCATATGGGAACTGTCCGGAATAAAATATTCCACGGGAAGTTCCTCCGAAAGGATTTGCATTCCTCGGAAGTCCCACCGGCATTTCGTTCCGGCCCTGCCCGGTTCTTGGTACTCGACCAGCATTTTGACGAATGCCTCCCCGGCTTCCAGCCGGTTGCTGTCGGCAGTCAATTCTATTGCCGACAAAACTTGTACAGCTGCAATACCAGCTGTAAATAATAAAACACGTATATTCATAACATTTCTCTTTATCCGTTTCATCGTTCTATTCATTCCGATAATGGTACTTATACAATGTCGTAGTTTTCTCTCCCTCTTTCACACGCACCAATCGCCCCGCATCATCATACTCATAATAAGTCGTATGCCCCCGAGGATCGGTCGAAGAGGTAATTCCCACCAGCGGCTCATACGTATAAACGGTTACTTGTGCCGACGGCAGTTCCGTACGCAATCGGGCCAGCAACATTTCGTCTGGAATTTCAGCCGCAGCGAAAGCCTCGGCATCCCCTATGATGCTCTCTACTTGCTCCCAAGAGGCATTCTTGATTTCCGCCACCGGGTATTGATAACTATATCCCCACAAGTAAATGGTAGTTAAATCATCGCTCGTTATACACAATGGATTTCCATGAGAATCGTATCTACTGTATTTCGACTTCAAATAAAATGGATTGCTCTCAAACGATATCATAAACTCACTCGGTTTAAACACTTTCGGATAAAATTGCTTATAACTTAACTTTTGAGTGGACAACAATACATTCTCGAATTTTTTCTTGTATTCCTGCCGTTCTATGATAGGAGAGACTATGTTATTTTTTATCATTCCCTTATATGGGTCTTCATTTTTATAAGCATCGGAAAAGACATATTCATTCTTTATCTCCAACATTTCACCATCACTGGTCGTTTGAACAATACTAATCGGCTTTAAATAAATAGAATCATACGCATAACTTTCATTCTTTACAAAATTACCGTTATCTGTCCACAACGAGTCTATCGTTTCCGATAAAACGGGAGTAGAGGTATCTATCAAATATCGATCTTGAAGGAAAAACGGAAAACTCCTCGAATGTTCAAAATGTCCATAAATAAGATCCAAACGCTCGAATAAATCAGGAGTCAGAATTAAATCGTCTAAATCGGTTGTACTTAAAGAACCTATACGGACAAAAGACGGTGGATAAAACGTTGTTTTTGTTACGCTTAAATTTCTCAATTTGATGCGACTTAATAATTCATATTCATTTCTTATTATCCTTTCTGACACCCAATTTCCTATTTCGTCCTGTCTTTGAACCAACGTCTCTATCAAATTCCCCGATTTCCATCTTCTCCATGTATGCAACCGGGGAAAAGTCAAATCATTATTAGGCCGAGACCTAGTATACAAGTTTCGGTGTTCTTCAAATCGATATACACTCCTACCGATATTTTGTTCGTTCGTACCGATATATTCTATAACCTCGGGATATCTGATTTGGTTTCCTGTTCCCAAAGTTAAAGCTCCGTTCATATCAGATGAATAGAATCTCTTTCTAAATGAAAATTCGTGATAGCGAATAAACCCTTGATTTTCTGTCCTCATTTGAAAAAGAATGCCGTCTGCCTCATGAATATAATTTTCTGCACTATCGGGCATCAATTCCAATACACCCGGAGAATATTCATAACTTCTGCTAGTTTTATTTCCTTTTCCATCATCGTTGATAATTCGATGAATCCGTAATCCTCCTCCCGGTTTATTATCTTCCCCATAACGATTCAACTGATATTCAAACTCCGAAAAACCACCGGTAGGATAAATTATTTTTTCTAAAATATATGCTTGGGCAAAATATTCAGAAGGAGTTCTATCGCAGGACCCGATGGCATAATTATATAACAGACCTTTTTCCAACACACCCCATGCTCCATTTTTTACTTGGTTCCGTTTAAATGTCAAATAAAAATTAGGAATCAAAGACGTATTGTCGTTACAACCATTATAATATCCCCAATAATCCAATGCATTGGTATGTTCCACTTGGGGAAATCGTACATCATTATATTCAAACAAATATCGAGAATCGCACACTCGTCGAGAATCTAAAAACTCAACAGAATTTAATGCATTCCACCGCCCCGATTCGTCAAAAGCGGTTGTGTTGAAACGAACACTTCTTAATAACTCGTTTCTATTATCGAAAATATCTATACTCGAAACTCGCTCACCCCCATCTATCGAATTAAATACAATTTTCCCCAATGGAAAAATAATCTCCGATATTGTTTTTATATTATACAATAACTCTCTATATCCGTTATATACCAAACATTCTATACTAGACCCAGTATAACTATCTCCAAAATAAGTATGCGTTCCCTGCACATCTTCTATAATCTCATCTCCCTGACGACCATCTTTTATTTCCACAAAATGATTGGGAACCCAAATTTTATACGTAAAACTCCCATTTCGCGATGCATCTCTGTATTTAAAAACAATACTATCTTTTCCGTGGCTCGGCTTTATTCCGGTCAAAAGCCAACTCGACTCGAAATTGCTACCCGTATATTCCACAGCCTTCGATTGCCCGTCTAAGGATTTACCAAATCTATATTGAACTCCTTTATCGTCATAAATATCGATCTTTTGAATAAGATGACCGGCCCACTCGGGTTCTATTTTTAACGAATTATGCGGGAATTTAATTACTTCGTCAAATCTACCCACAACAAATTTCCCGACGTTATCATTAAACCGATAGGAAAAAATATCATATTCCGAGTCAAGTACCGTATTCACCAACTGCCCGCAAGCCAATCGTTGTAATATTTTGAAATCCTCTTCATCTGTTTCTGTAAGATAGCCCGCCTCCAAAGAATCTACGTTAAACATAGGAACCCGCTTGTCTGGTTTCCCCATAATTGTTCGTGACACCAATCCTCCCACATCTATAATCCACCCCGTAGCGACATTCGACAACTGAGTTTCATAAAATTTCACACCTGCATGATGGTATCGCAATGTTATCGGCATCTCTATTCCCTCCATCTTTACAGTATACAATGGTATGGATATATCAGCAATTCCTGTATTATAATTAACCTGATAATCTCCATAAATATGAAATGCGGCAGCCCTCGGAGATGGAGGAATAATGGGTCTATCCTCCGGCAAACTTTGTTGATTTTGGCCGATTATACAAAAAAATGGGAATACGACTAGCACAATTATAATCCTAATATTTTTCATATTCAATTATACTAAATTGTGATTATACACTTCTACATGTTATCCTTTAATATCAGGCTTCCGCAAAGACGCTTCGCCCTCGGTGATCGATCCTTGTTCCTCTATTATTCGCTTTCGCAGTTTTCCTTTTTAGTCCTGTAATAACACGACATTTCTCTTTTCCTATAATCATCTTCTTGCTTTGAAACTGGTTTTCATCTGATTTTTTAATTGTAAGGGGTGTCTAATTTTACTGTTCAGATAGTTTTCTAATATTGTATGCCCATATTTAAATCAATAGATATAGTTTTATTGGTCATAAATGAACGAAATTTACCAAAACGTCCGTTGTCGTCCTTTATTACAAAATAAGACAATCATCCGAATGTAAAATCCATACCGTTTGAACTTTCAGTAATATAATCTATACTATATTTGACAAGTCAAAAGGAAGCAATCTTTTTATTTTTTCCATTTTTCAAAATAAAATAACATATCGGTATTGTAACAAACTCAGAAAATAAAGCAGGCAAATTAATAAATTCTAATGCCATTATATCAATATCTATATTCCAAGATTGCCAAATAATAAGTGACAATAATACCGAAATACAGAACTGAACTAACAACGATAAAGCGATTTTATATTTGCGATTTTCCACTTTTCGTAAAACAAAAAACAATACGATACAGCTAACTATATATATTATAGAGCCCAAAAAAAGTTGGAGCGATATCAACTCCCAAATTGAAATATATTGTTCGTCCATATTATTTATTATTGTTCCCATTCTATTTTTTCTGTCTTTGGATCATAATTAATAGGCTTGAAATTATCTTGATACTCCTTTACCATACTATTAGGTCTGGGATCAATGATTGTTGGTGATTGCTTCTTAACGTTAGGGTCTTGCTTAACAACGTCCCCTGCAAAAGTTCCACAATTATTACCTGTTATTGAGTATTCTTTTCTATCAGGATTGTCGTTTTCTGCTTTTTTTGACTGTGCATAATCATTCATCTCTTTAAATTTATCACTTTCAATATAAGCACCTTCAATTCGTCCTCCTTGTCCTACTTTTGATATTTCGCTCATTACTTTATTCATAGACTCAACAGTAGGTTTACCTGTTTCTTTATCAATAACTACATTTGATATTGTTTTCTGCCTGACTTCTCCTATTCCAGCTTTATCATATCTCCCATATTCATAATATTTAGTTAGTCCTGTTTTATTGTCAATTAACAAGACTCCCGCATGTCCTAAATTTGACCATTGTTTTCCGAAAGCAGAAATTTTATAATCTGGAAAAGCAATAAATACAGCGTCCCTCCCGTCCGGGTCTACATATTTCACCGGATTATTATTACAGTAAGCATAAGGCGAGATGGAGTAATATTTCTCGCAGAGAGGATCCATCGTCATAAATCGGCAGAGAGCCGGATAATACATACGGGCATCGAAGTCGTAACTGTCATAGCCGTGCAGCTCTATAAACTCCTTTCCTCCGTATTTATACGGCTGCTCTTCGGGCTGGTAATGGACTTCATAGGGAAGACCGAAAGGATAGTATTGCATCCGTTGGTAGGTGACGGTATGCTCTATGGGTTTGGGGCGAATAGGTGGTTTATCTCCGCCTATCGGCCCCCGGTTCGTCGAGGAAAAAGGAGGTTCCACTGGTGTCAGTTTTGCTACCGCACTGCCGTAGACGGTGCGGATATTCCCTTGATAATCCCGCACGAAGTACCGGAAATCTTGTTCCGAACAATCCAAATAGCCGTCGCCGTTATGAATTCGTATCAGGGTATCGCTCTCGAAATCGGCTCCCGCATATTCCAAAGAACCCCGACGTGCCGTAACATGACTGCTCATGGCCGCTGTCCCCGATGTACTGCCGAAGGTCTGACCCGCGGGGATAACGACCGTTGTCTGTGGTGTGAGGTATTTACTGCCGGTTCTCTTGCCGTCGGCGGTGTAATAATTCACGATAGCCGACCCGTTGCGGAACTGCACGGTGTCGGGCTGGTTCAGCAAATTGTATCGTATGGCGACAATATCCCGGTCGAGGTCTGCCGTCATGTTGCCGTTGGAGTCGTAAAAATAATCGAGTCCATTATAGTTATAATCCCGATATTCTTTCATGTCGTATCGCCCCTGTTCTCCCATCATATCGGTAATCTCTACTACCCTATTCCCTTCATAAGACCAGTTCATCTCGTCTATCATTCCGCCCCTTCCCCCATTGCGATACAAATTTACCATATTACCATGCTTGTCATATTCATACTCGACATGATAGCGGCCGCTGGAAAAATCACTGCCCGTCACCGAATAGGCCGAAGCCAGCCGGTCGTGGACATCATAAGTGAAGCGATAGCCGTTCACAATCGTGTCGGTATCGGTGCGATATGTCCAATTCATCGCCGATATATTTCCGTTGTAACGAACTTTCCCATAGTTTCCCATAAGGCTTTCGTAATACAAATTCTGCACGAAATCGACATCTTCTATCCGAGTGATCCAACCCTGCAAATTGTACCGATATTTAGCATGCGTCAGTCCTCCGTCGATACTTTTGCCGGATATCCGTCCCAACTCGTCGTATTCATATCTCCAATCGGTAGACAAAGAGTCGTTAACCGTATAATCGGTGCGGGTGAGGCGTCCCGAGCGGTCATAAGTATTTTCTACGGACTCCGATACCGATAAACGCCCCCGGGAATCCAAATGTTCCGTGTATGATTCAAGAATATTTCCCGAAAGGTCGCATTGAGCATAAGTCATTTCATAATCGCCCGATACATGCCGAGTGCGTGTCTGCACGGGATTGCCATATTCATCGTAATAATAAACGGTAATCGCATATTTGCTCCTGTCCGTCAAGTCGAACACCTGCGTCCCGGTCAGCAAACCTTTGGCCGAGGAATAAGCCGCACCATATCCCTCCTTACTCCGATAGGCAAGCTGCGAGGCTGCCGTCCCCTCGATGTACAAAAAAGAATAGTCGTCGTAATAATTGACCGTGAGTAACCGCCCTTTTTCCTGTGAAATAGGCGACAATATCCGCAGCGAATACCCCATACCCGGCCACGCAGTATAACTATCGGCACGTTCCTCGACAAACCTCCTTTCCCTGCAATACCGATACAAGTCCGGTGGACTCTGCAACGGATCCGTCTCATAAGTATACAGCACTCGGGAGAGGGCATCATATTTGGTTATGGTCCAGAGGCTTCCGCTCTGTTGATTGCCGTCCTGACTCATGACCAATCGATTAGCCCTATCGTAAATCATCTGTATCGATTTACAACCGGGCAAACGCTTCCCTATGCAGTTCCCCCGGTCGTCGTATTTATAGAGATAGGCATACTGTTGCAAAAGAGTGTGGCTGTCGGGATAATTGCCGGTATTATACATTCCGTCCACAGCCATCGGGGGCAGTACGTAGCACAGCCTGCCGTGGTCGTCATAAATGTAGTAAGTGTCATAACCGTTTCCCTGACGGGTCATAACCACTCGACCCGATTTATCGGTGAAACTCTCTTGCCAAATTCCGTCCTCGTCGGTTTCGCGAGTAACATAAAGAGCACCCGGGGTATACCGCCCCACTCGTTGTACCCCATCGGACGAAATTCGGAAAAGAACGACCTCTCCTGCCGTATTGCACCGATATGCAGCAGTCTTCGGGTGAGCGTTCCAAACAGCTCCGGGATTTTTCACACCGACTGTCCGGCTCAACGGTGAGTTTTCGTACAAAGTCTCCCGATAGAGATATGTGTCTCCATAATAACTTTGAGCCGTCTGCCCGTATGTAGAAGGATTCACATAACAGCCGTTGTTCCCCGATACGGGTGTGGGAAGCCCTTGACGATATTCTCTCCCGGCCTCGTCGTAACCGACTGTGGACAGCAGGTCGGCGCCCGTTGCCGTGAAACCCACTCGGGCAGTCTGTTCGGGACGACCCAGCCCGTCATAATAGACCACGGTCGCAAGCGCCTGCGAAGCCCCTTCGGCAGTTATCCGGCCGTCCTCTATATTCGCCGACGTACTACCGCCGGGAAGAACGACCTCCACGATATAATTTTTTTCAGACGACAAACTCAAAGGAATATCGACGGCAACCGACACTATCGCCGACATGGGCGACAAAAAGAGTATAGACAAACTCATTGAAAAGCGGAGGGGTCTTTTCATAGTATCGTGATTTTGTGTCTCTCCGTAAATTTATGCTTTTTTTTACATTTCCCCAAATATTTCACGCTTTTTTTTCATGCCTCGGCTCCAAACGACTGTTTTAACCCTCTTCAAACAAAATTCGGGAATTATTTTCGAGGAAAGCCCCATGAAACACATTCCCCCTATGCATAGCATGAAAGCCGGCTCTTCCCATTATCCGGGAATCACCCTTCTCCGAACAATCGCACAGCATTGGCCGTGGTAGCCTCCTCCACCTCGGCAGTCGTAATATCCAGAATTTCGGCTATTCGCTTCGCCATATAAGGCAAATACGAAGGTTCGTTCCGTTTGCCTCGATAAGGCACGGGAGCCAAATACGGGGCATCGGTTTCGAGCAATATACGCCCGATGCCCACTTCTCGTACCATATCTTCAAGATGAGCGTTCTTGAAAGTAACGATGCCGTTTATCCCGAAATAATAGTCACCGGTTCCCCTCAGCAGACGCACCTGTTCGGCCGACCCCGTGAAACTGTGGAATACCCCTCGGAATGCCGGCACTCTGCCCGACTGCAACAGAGCCGATATTTCGTCGAATGCCTCCCGGCAATGAATAATCACCGGCAAACCCGACTCTGCCGCCCACCCCGTTTGCATCACAAAAGCCTCTTTCTGCTCCTCGGCATAGGTCTTGTCCCAATACAAATCGAGCCCTATCTCGCCCACGGCGCAATACTCCCCGGAGAAAAGCAGCTCTCTCACCTGTCCAAGCCGCTCCCGATAATCGTCCTCCACCGACGTGGGGTGTAGCCCCATAGCCATACGGCAATAACCGGGAAACAAATCGTTCGTGGCATGCATGGCTTGCACCGTGTCGAAATCGACATTGGGCAATATCACTCGTTCGACTCCTGCTTCACGGGCGCGGCGCACCACCTCGATGCGGTCTTCGTCAAACTCTTCCAGATAAATATGCGTGTGAGTATCAATCATCTTCGGGTCGCTTTTCTCCACTGCGGTAATAATATACTACGCCGTAAGCCCGGCAACGGTTCAAACGTATTTCGGCAGGGAGGTCGGCGTAATACGTTTCCACCTGATTCCACAAATCCAAGATAATCCGGTCCGCCTCCTCGCGCAAGGCATCCAATCCCGACTGGGAACGAGTCGTATTCAGTTTATAATTCTGTTGTTCCCGATAGGCTTCCTTGAAAATATCGTAATGCACGGTCACTTTCGCGATCGTAGGGTTATAAATAGGTGCGCCTCCGTGCGACACCCGTTCGCGTTCCCCCTCGATGAGACGTTCTCCCCAAACGAGAATGTGCTTCTCGCCGGTCAGCTCGGGCACGGCAAAATCTTCGGGGTCGAGCCCGTAAAACAATTTGTGTTCCTTACGCACCTCGTTACGCAACACTGCCAAATTAAGCACCTGTATGAAATGCGAGATGTACAACCGGGCCGTCTTCAAATGCGACTGATATTGTCGGTTGGCCTCGGCCTGAGCCGTATAGCAATACTGGAACTGCCCGACGGCACTTTTGAAACGTCTCAAAAGAACGCGGGCCTCGTTCAGCGTTTTATACGAAGCCGCCTGCTTATCCACATCGCACTCGTGCTCCATCGCCACCGCTTTTTCGAGAGCGGCAAGGCGGGCTTTGTCTGTATTCGGTAACCGGCGGTAAGGCATTGTTTCTGAAAAATTTTAGTGATCTCGTTTTATCAATGAATTCGCCAAATCGTATAAGGGCTGCTTTGCCGCTTCGTCCACTCCGATTTGCCGCAAAGCCTCTATCGCCCGACGACTGTATTCGTCGACCTGCCGCAGACACAAATCGCCTGCACCGACTCGGTCGTACAACGCCGTCACAGCAGCTATCTTCTCGGAAGGATCGTATTCGGCTGCGCTCAACCAGCGGGACAACTCCTCGGCATCTTTCCCTTCGACCCGTTGCCGGGCATTGATGAGCATATACGTTTTCTTGTTATTCAGAATATCGCCTCCTATCTTTTTCCCGAAACGGGCAGGGTCGCCATACACGTCCAACCAATCGTCCTGCAACTGGAACGCCAGCCCCAAAGACTCGCCGAAACGGTAGATACAATCCGCATCCGTCTCGCTCGCTCCGCCTATAATCGCCCCTATCTTCAACGCCCCCCCCAACAGCACGGCTGTTTTCAGGCGAATCATCTCGATATATTCCGCCTCGGTCACATCGTCCCGACGCTCGAATTCCATGTCGTATTGCTGACCCTCGCAAATTTCAAGAGCCGTTTTCAGGAACAACTCGACGACAGCCCCCGTGTGCGGAGCTTCCGTGCGGGCGATATAACGGAAAGCGATGATCTCCATGGCATCGCCCGAAAGTATGGCCGTATTCTCGTCCCACACCTTATGCACCGTAGGTTTACCACGGCGCACGTCGGCTTTGTCCATCACATCGTCATGCAACAGCGTGAAGTTGTGAAACACTTCCAACCCCACCGCCGCATTCAATGCCCGACGATAATCGCCCGCAAACATCTCGCAGGCAAGCAGCGTCAACAAAGGCCTCACGCGCTTACCGCCCAACGACAACTCATAACGCACGGGAGCATACAATCCATCGGGTTCGGCGGCATATTCTATCTTCGAAAGTTCAGCTTCTATCGCATCGAAATATCTTTGCAGTTTTTCCATAAACTACTTGAAAATTTTTATGTTTTACATAGAACAGAGTTCAAAATTAACGATTTCCATCGAGCCGAGCAAACATAACTCACAATATAATACGAATAAAGTTCCGATACAAACTCGTTCCGCCACATACTTTATTGCCCTTTTTCCCGTTAATAAATCATCGGGAACCATTCTGCCGAAAGCAAAATTCAATCACGCGACCTTCTGCCGACCGGGAATTTTGGCTATCTTTGAAACCCGAAAACAATTATGACACATACGTTTCGATATATAACGGTTCTTCTGGCGACTGTCACTACATGCTTCGCCGGGAGGGGACAAGAGGGGAAAAGCTCGTTCGACTTTCTCAATATCCCCACCTCTACCCACGCCTATACGTTGGGAGGAACCAATATATCCGTCATCGACGAAGATATAAACCTCGTCAATCAAAACCCGGCTCTGATGGGACCCGAATCGGATTTGCAACTCGGGCTGAACTACATGAAATACGTCGGGGGAATCAATCTGGCAGGAGCCACTTTCGGAAAGGCGGCCGGAGAACGGGGAGCATGGGCGGCCGGCATACAATACTACGGGTATGGCAAAATGAAAAGTGCCGACGAAACCGGCGTGATCACCGGTGAATTTTCACCCAAAGACATCGTTTTCAACGGTATCTACGCCCACGACATCACCACGACCTTGCGGGGCGGAGTCAATGCCAAAGTCATCTACTCCTCCTACGAACAATACACCTCTTGGGCGCTTGCCGTCGATCTCGGCCTCAACTATTACAACGCCGACAACGACCTCTCGCTCTCGCTGGTAGCACGCAATCTGGGTGGACAAATCAAACGTTACAACGACACATTCGAACGCATGCCGTTCGATTTGCAGATAGGCTATACGCAAAGCCTCGAACATGCGCCCATACGGGTGTCGGTCACCGCTCGTAACCTCACAAGGTGGAAACTTCCCTATCCCGCCATCGAAAGCAGCTCTTACACCGGGGGCGACGAAATCGTCGAAAAAAGCGGATTCGTGGACAACCTTTTCCGCCACCTCATTTTCGGCGTGGAGTTCCTTCCCACCGACCGCATTTACATAGGAGTGGGGTACAACTACAAAACCCGCACCGACATGCGCACCGCTCACCGTAACTTTCTCTCCGGATTCAGCATAGGCGGTGGAATCAAAGTCCGCATGTTCGGCATAGGTGTCGCCCTCGCACAACAACACACGGGAGCGACCACGCTCATGGTCAACCTCTCGACCAATCTTTTCGAATTCAAAAAATAAACGCTTATGAATAAACCTGAACCTCGGATAATCATCGCCGTCGACGGCTTCTCGTCGTGTGGGAAAAGTACGATGGCGAAAGCTCTTGCCCGGAACATAGGCTACATTTATATCGACAGTGGCGCAATGTACCGCGCCGTCACCCTCTACTGCCTCGACCACGGTCTCATCGACGGCGACACGGTCGATACCGATACGCTGAGGTCCCTCATGGACGACATTCAAATCGATTTCCGCCCCGATCCCGAAACGGGTATGACACACACATTTCTAAACGGAATCGACGTAGAGCGTGAAATTCGCTCCATGCGAGTATCCGATAAGGTAAGCCCCGTTAGTGCCATACCTTTCGTGCGCACGGCGATGGTCGCCGCACAGCAAAAAATGGGCGAACGGAAAGGCATCGTCATGGACGGACGCGATATAGGCACGACCGTATTCCCACATGCCGAACTGAAAATATTCGTCACGGCCTCGGCGGAGACCCGGGCACAACGACGCGTCGACGAACTGAGGGCGAAAGGTATCGATGTCGATTTCGACGAAGTGGTCGCCAACATCAACAAACGCGACCTCATCGACCAGACCCGTAAAGAAAGCCCTTTGCGCAAAGCCGAAGATGCCATAGAGCTCGACAATTCCCACATGACAATCGCCGAGCAGGACGCATGGCTCATGACCCGGTACAGAGAAACCGTCGACAAACTTCGATAATCACCCGCAAAGGTAGAAAGGAGACAGGTTATGGCACGCATAGAAATAGACGAACATTCGGGTTTCTGCTTCGGTGTAGTCACGGCTATCCGCAAAGCCGAAGAAGAACTCGACCGCACCGGACGGCTCTACTGCCTCGGCGACATCGTACACAACAGCAACGAGGTGGAACGACTCAAAGCCAAAGGGCTCATCACCATAGACCACGGGCAACTCAAACAGTTGCACGACGTGAAAGTATTGCTGCGAGCCCACGGCGAACCTCCCGAAACCTACCGAATCGCCGCCGAGAACAACATCGAAATCATCGATGCCACCTGCCCCGTCGTGTTGCAACTGCAACGTAAAATCAAAACCGCATACGATTCCAACCCTCCCGGAGAGGCGCAAATCGTTATCTACGGCAAAACCGGACACGCCGAAGTCAACGGACTGGTGGGACAGACCCACGGCAAAGCCGTCGTCATCGAGGGGGACAAAGACCTCGACAAGATAGACCTCCGCAAAAAACTGTTGCTCTATTCCCAGACAACCAAGTCGGTAGAAGGCTTCCGCCACATCGTCGACGAGATAAAACAGCTGAAACCCGACGGACAATTCGAATCGTTCGACACCATCTGTCGGCAAGTCGCCAACCGCATTCCCAATATCAGGGAGTTTGCACGCCGACACGACCTTATCCTGTTCGTTTGCGGGAAAAAGAGCTCCAACGGACGGGTGCTTTTCGGAGAATGCCTGCAAGTCAATCCCCAATCCCGACTCGTTTCCGACATCAGTGAAATAGACCCCACATGGCTCGAAGGAAAAGAGAGCATAGGTATCTGCGGAGCTACCTCCACCCCCCGCTGGCTCATGACCGAAGTCCAAGAATACATAACCCGGTTATTGGAAACGACCGGCTCTACCGCCACCCGATGACCGACCGTATTTCTGTGAATACCCAAAAGCAAGCATAATCCGGCTCAGCCCGGATAAGTTTACTCCGATACTCTATACAAAAATAGATTCTACCCCTACCTTTCATTTCGGTAAATAGTTTATCAAAATGAAAGGCATTTGCGCTCCGAAAAACCGACTATCACCATAATAATCAACAATTTAATCATATCCCCACAAAAATGGTCTGCCATTTGTCGTGCAAGAGATATGAAACTCTACATCATATCAAACAGACTGCCGGTCAAGGTAAGCGAAAAAAACGGAACGTTTTCATTCACCCGAAGCGAAGGCGGACTGGCAACGGGGCTCGATTCTCTTCAAACTGCTTACGAAAAGCATTGGATCGGGTGGCCGGGAATTTGTGTGGATAATGATAGCGACAAACAAGCGATCGGGGAAAAATTGGAAGAACTAAACTTTCACCCCATATTCCTGTCCGACACCCAGATAAAAAATTATTACGAAGGTTACAGCAACAGTACCATCTGGCCGCTGTGCCACTATTTCTTTGCCTATACATTGTACAAGGACACTTTCTGGCAAGCCTACCGAGAAGTAAACAGACGGTTCTGCGAAACCATCTGCCGGCTGATAGGCCCCGAAGATAAAGTATGGGTACAGGATTATCAACTGATGTTATTGCCCGGTATGCTTCGAGAAGCCGTTCCCGACTTGTGCATAGGCTATTTTCATCACATACCTTTCCCGTCCTATGAACTTTTCCGCATATTGCCCGAACGGGCCGAGATTCTCAAAGGTCTGTTAGGAGCCGATTTCATAGCTTTTCACACTCACGACTACATGCGGCACTTTATCAGTGCGGCAGAACGTGTGCTGCGCATGAATTTCAAATTGGACGAAATACAGTTAGGCAATCGGGTCGTACGAATAGATGCCCTTCCTATGGGGATTAATTACGACCTGTACCACAATGCTTCTACACAACCGGAAGTCCGTCAAGCGGTCGACCGCACGAGAAAACTGTTCGGAGATCACAAGTTGATTCTCTCCGTGGACCGCCTCGATTACAGTAAAGGAATCCTGCACAGGCTGCGAGGCTTCGCCGCCTTCCTCGAACATCACCCCGAATATCATGGCAAGGTCGCTCTGGCTATGATCATAGTCCCCTCGCGCGACCACGTAGGCAGTTACGCCCAATTAAAGACCAAAATAGACGAAGAAATAGGCTCCATCAACGGGGCGTATTCCACGATGGATTGGACTCCGGTATATTATTTCTATCACGGATTTTCTTTCGAGGAACTGACAGCCATGTACCACATGGCCGACATAGCGCTTGTGACCCCTCTCCGGGACGGTATGAACTTGGTAGCCAAAGAATATATAGCCGCCAAAAGCGAAAATCCCGGTGTATTGATTCTCAGCGAAATGGCAGGAGCAGCCGTCGAATTGACCGACGCTCTGTTAATCAATCCCAATGATACGGGACAAATCGAACGGGCAATTTGTCAAGCATTGGAAATGCCCGTAGAGGAACAGTTGCGACGGCTGCAAAACATGCAGAAAATCATCTCGACCCAAACCGTCGACAAATGGGCTGCCGACTTTACCGACGAGTGGAACGATATTTGCCGCAAGAACATCTCCTTCCGCAAAAAACAGATTACAGCAAACGCGATAGGCACTATCAAACAAGAGTACAATAGAGCGAAAAAACGGCTCATTCTTTTGGACTACGACGGAACATTGGCGGCTCTCAAACCCCGCCCCGAAGATGCCGAGCCGACGCCCGAACTCATAGAAACGCTACAAAAACTTTGTGAAGACTCCGACAACCACATCGTTATCAATAGCGGACGCGATCACTTCACATTGGAAAAATGGCTGGGAAACCTTCCGGTCTCGATAGCTGCGGAGCATGGAGCATTCTATCGGGAAAACGGGCTATGGCACAAAAACATCAACAAACCGGTATGGAGCGCAGGTTTGTTATCTATCCTCAAACTATTCGTAGCGAAAACACCCCGTTCGCGTCTGGAAGTCAAAGAAACCGCCATCGCATGGCACTATCGGGAAAGCGATGCTTGGCTGGGAACTTTGCGAGCCCAACAATTAGCCAACGAACTTGTTTCTATCTGTATACAACAGAAATTGCAAATCATTCAGGGAGACAAAGTGATCGAAATAAAATCGCCCGATTACAACAAAGGCTCGGAAGTTTCCCGCCAACTCAAAAAAGAATATTACGATTTTATTCTGGCTATCGGCGACGACACCACCGACGAAGATATGTTCAAGGCCCTGCCCAAAAATGCGGCAACCATAAAAGTGGGCTACGTCTCCGAAACCGCCAGATACAACTTGCCATCGCAGGAACAAGTCCTTCCTCTGTTGCAAACATTGGTAAATATTTCGGGTGAGTCATCGACCAACGATAAAGTCCGAAAAGGATTGAACTCCGCATTACATTTCTTTAAAGAACTATTAAACTTAAAATAAAACCGATGAATAACCTCAACTATGGTGTAATTGGAAACTGCCGGACGGCAGCGCTCATATCGGAAAAAGGGAATATCGAATGGTTGTGTTTTCCCGACTTCGATTCGCCCTCTATCTTCGCGGCACTGCTCGATAGGGACAAAGGCGGTTGTTTCGGATTCGAAGTGTCGAACGAATATCGCATCTCGCAATCTTATGTACCTCATACCAATATACTATCCACCCATTTCTCTTCCGACGAAGGAGAATTTGTCGTGCTCGACTTCATGCCATGCTACCGTTCCTATGAAAAAGAGCACTATCTGCCCGCAGAAATATATCGTTATATCCGTTGGATAAAAGGGACACCCCGGTTTAAAGTAAATTACAATCCGGCTCCCGATTATGCACGGGGAAAAGTCATACACAACATTACCGACGAATACATCGAAACTTATTGTTCGTCCGAGAACAAAGACCGACAATACCTATACTCTTCCCTGTCTTTACAAGACATCGAACAAAAAAAGGAAATCACGCTCCAACGAGATGAATTTTTCCTGCTGTCATACAACGAAAAGGTGATTCCGATAGACATCGAACGGGAAAAGCTCGAATATTGCCGCACACTGGTCTATTGGCTCAACTGGACGAACCGGACTAAAAAATACTCGCTCTACAACGACGTTATAGAACGAAGTCTGTTAGTATTGAAGTTAATGTCTTATTACAACGGAGCCGTATTGGCGGCACTCACTACGAGCCTGCCCGAAACCGTCGGCGACGTCCGCAACTGGGACTATCGTTTTTGTTGGTTGAGAGATGCATCCATGTCCATCGAGACCCTCTTCCAAATCGGGCATGCAGGAGCGGCTCGCAGATTTATGAAATTCATTCAATCCACCTTCGTCGCCAAGCACGAGTCTTTTCAAATCATGTATGGCATTCGCGGAGAAAGGCAATTAAAAGAAATCATTCTGGACCACCTCGACGGATATAAAAACTCCAAACCGGTGAGAATAGGAAACGATGCCTATCACCAAAGGCAAAACGACTCGTTCGGTTATCTCATGGACTTGATCTACCAATACTATCGACTCATGCCGGGGACGTTAGACGAGATAGAAGACATGTGGGAAATGGTGAAGAGCATTCTCGCCACAGTCGAAGAGGAATGGAGAGAACCGGACAAAGGAATCTGGGAAATCAGAGGGGAAAGCCAGCATTTCGTCTCCTCGAAAGTAATGTGCTGGGTCGCTTTGGATCGGGGAACGAAAATCGCCAATATGCTAAAAAAATACAAATATATCGAACGCTGGCAGAAAGAAGCCGACAAGATAAAAACCGATGTGATGACTCACGGCTGGAAAGAAAAAATCCACAGTTTTTCCCAGACCTACGAAAACACGGCCTTAGATTCCTCCCTGCTCCTCATGGAACCCTACGGCTTCATCGAAGCGAACGATATTCGTTATCACCAAACAGTGAAAGCCATAAAAAAAGCGTTGTTACACAAAGGCTTGATGTACCGATACAACAGCAAAGACGACTTCGGACTGCCCTCCTCGGCATTCACGATATGCACCTTTTGGCTCGTGAGGGCTCTTTTCGTCATAGGAGAAAAAGAAGAGGCCCGCTGCCTGTTCGACGAAATACTGAAATGCTCCAATCACTTGGGTCTGTTCAGCGAAGATTTGGACTTCGACACCAAAGAACAATTAGGGAATTTCCCCCAAGCCTATTCCCATCTGGCTCTGGTAAACACGGCCATTCTATTTGCAGAAGAAGACAAGAAATTATCGTTCATTCGACCCTAAAAAAACAGAAAAGAGACGGTATTACGAAAACATTTCTTCACAATATCGTCATCTCTACTGTACCGGTATTTGACTTTTAATTTCTATATTTGCCGAAAATGCAAAAATAGGAAGAGGTGCGGCATAAAATTAGCGCAAGCTCTTTTTTCTACATTCACCTTTCACTATCTTTGCTACCAATTAAACAATATAGGTTATGTCGCAAATTAAATGTGTAGGTATTTTAACTTCCGGTGGCGATGCTCCCGGCATGAATGCGGCCATTCGCGCGGTAACCCGTGCAGCCATCTACAACGGATTCGAGGTAAAAGGTATTTATCGAGGTTATAAAGGTTTGATTACGGGAGAAATAACCCCTTTCAAAACGCAAAACGTAAGTAACATCATACAGTTGGGAGGTACGATATTGAAGACAGCCCGCTGTCAGGAATTCAAAACGCCCGAAGGACGAAAAGTCGCTTACGACACACTCGTCAAAGAAGGCATAGATGCCCTTGTCGTAATCGGAGGAGACGGAACATTGACCGGTGCGCGCATTTTCGCCACCGAATACAACTATCCCATCGTAGGATTGCCGGGAACGATAGACAATGATCTCTATGGAACCGACACCACTATCGGATACGATACGGCGCTGAACACCATTATGGATGCCGTCGATAAAATACGCGATACCGCAACGTCCCACGAAAGACTTTTCTTTATCGAAGTCATGGGTCGCGATGCCGGATTCCTCGCTTTGAACGGAGCCATCGCTACGGGAGCCGAAGCAGCTATTATTCCGGAGATTTCGACCGAAGTGGACCAACTCGAAGAACTCATCAAGAACGGATTCCGCAAATCGAAAAACAGTAGTATCGTGTTGGTAGCCGAAAGCCCCATCACCGGTGGAGCCATGCACTTGGCAGAACGGGTACAGAAAGAGTACCCGCAATACGATGTCCGCGTAACTATTCTGGGACACATTCAACGGGGAGGTTCACCCACGGCGCACGACCGCATTCTGGCCAGCCGCATGGGTTCGGCCGCCATCGATGCCCTGCTCGAAGATCAACGCAATGTCATGATCGGTATCCGCAACAACGAAATAGAATATATTCCTTTCAATAAAGCTATCAAAAACGACAAACCCATAGACCGAGAATTGCTCAACACATTGAGAAAACTCTCGATCTAATCACGGGGAACAAAAAATTTCATTGCACGGGGCTGCCTGATTTTATTCCATCAGACAGCCCCGGTTTTATTGGAAAAAGACCGACCTACACCCTCTCCCGGTCCGATGGGTTGAGCGATTCGTAAGGTAAGAAAAATTTTGGCTTGGTAGAAATTCAGAAGTGATTTTTATGCAGCTAACACCTCTCTCCCCCTGCCGTGTCCCGTGGCATTACGGGGTGTTTCCGTAAGGGAATATAGGGGGAGTGCCCGTAGGGCGAGGGGGTTGAAACGACAGTAGAGCAAAAATATTGAATCTCACCCTCCTCCCCTGTGTTTCCGTTAGGGAATATAGGGGAGGTGTCCGCAGGACGAGGGGATTGAAAAAAGAAAGTTGAATAAAACCGGAAAAAGGACTGGTTAATTCCGCCTTTATCGGGCGGCAAAGTCGCAAGGAAGACAGAGGAAAAAGGGCGAGGACTGTTTGAGCGAAGCGAGTTCCGCAGACCCCGACGACGACCGAGGCGACGAGCCGAAAGGCCCGATAACTGCGGCAGCGCTTCTTGGTTCGTTCTTCTCGCTGCTGAGAAGAATGAACAACAATCTTTCAACCCCTCTCCTCAGAAACAAATGTTTCTTCGGTCTCTCCCCTATATTCTGCGTTGCAAAACACAGGGGGAGGTGGCACGTAGTGACGGAGGGGTAAAAAAAACAGGGGGAGGGGAGAAAGTTGGAATGTTTTTCTGAAAAGAAAATCAATAGGCTCGTCGCACCGATTCGGCAATTCGCCTCAATTCTCGAATAAAATTTGCATTTGCTCCCGACTTGTTTTATCTTTGTTTTTCTTAGATTTCGAACTATGGAAACGTCCGATCAACAATACACCAACGAAGAGCAACTCATCGATGATAAATTTCAAGAACTGCTCAACGGATACCTCAACTCCAACCACCGGAAGAAAGTCGAGATTATCGAGCGTGCGTTCAAATTTGCCAAAGAAGCCCACAAGGGTATACGCCGACGATCGGGCGAGCCCTACATACTGCACCCCATCGCCGTGGCCCGTATCGTCAGTCAGGAAATAGGTTTGGGCTCTACATCGATATGCTCCGCCCTGTTGCACGATGTAGTGGAAGACACCGAATATACCGTCGAGGACATCGAGAACCACTTCGGGAAAAAGATAGCATCCATCGTCGACGGGCTCACCAAAATATCGGGCGGTATTTTCGGCGACCAAGCATCGGCTCAGGCCGAGAATTTTCGACGGCTGTTGCTTACCATGTCCGAAGACATTCGGGTAATCCTCATCAAAATGGCCGACCGTCTGCACAACATGCGCACGCTCGGTTCCATGCTTCCCAGCAAACAATATAAAATCGCTGGCGAGACACTCTATATATATGCCCCGTTGGCCCACCGTTTAGGATTGTTCGCCATAAAGACCGAGTTGGAAGACCTCGCCTTCAAATACGAACACCCCGAGGCCTACAACCAAATCAAGCAGAAAATCGCCGAGACCGAAGAATCGCGCCAGCAAATCTACAACAACTTCTCCAAGCCGATTGTCGCGAAGCTCAAAGAAATGGGGCTCGAATTCGAGATGAAAGCCCGGGTAAAATCCATCTATTCCATTTGGAACAAGATGGAGTCGAAACACATACCTTTCGAGGAAGTCTACGACCTCTATGCGGTTCGTATCATTTTCAAATGCCCCAACGAAGCCGACGAGAAAAAAGAGTGCTGGGCCATTTACTCGGTCATCACCGACATCTACAAACTGCACCCCGAACGCACCCGCGACTGGGTGAGCCGTCCCAAGGCCAACGGATACAAAGCCCTGCATCTCACGGTCATGGGCCCCGACGGCAACTGGATAGAAGTACAAATACGAAGCGAAAAAATGGACGAGATCGCCGAACGGGGATTCGCCGCCCATTGGAAATACAAAGTGGGAAACTCCGACGAAGAGTCGGAACTCGACATCTGGCTGAAAACCATCAAAGACATTCTCGAACACCCCGAGCCCAACGCCATCGATTTTCTCGACACGATAAAGCTCAACCTGTTCAGTACCGAGATATTTGTCTTTACGCCCAAAGGCGAGCTCATCACATTGCCCAAAGACGCCACGGCGCTCGATTTGGCTTTCACCCTGCACTCCGACCTCGGCTTCCATTGTATCGCCGCCAAAGTAAATCACCGGCTAGTACCGCTGAACCAAAAACTGCATAGCGGCGACCAAGTGGAAATACTCACCTCCAAATCGCAAACGCCCAAAGAGGAATGGCTCAACTTCATCACCACGGCCAAAGCCCGAAGCAGACTGACGGCGTCGTTGCGGAAAGACCGGCGAAAAATCATAGCGAAAGGAGAGAAAATACTGAAAGACTTTTTCGAAAGCAATCACATCGAATACAACAACGATGTAGTAACCAAAATATTAAGCAACCTCGGCATACGACATCGGGACGATCTGTTCTACAAAATAGGAAATGACGAGATTACCCCCAACGAAAATATCAAAAAAATCATCAAGGGAAAAAGTCAAAATCCTTTCATGCGGTATCTGAAACTTTCGTTCGGCAGCAACAACGGGAAAAACGAACAGCCCAAACCCGTCACTCCTCAGCAACTTACGATAGACCGCAAACAGACCTACATTCTGCGAGACGAGAACGGAGTGAAAAACTATAAAGTAGCGGATTGCTGTTGCCCGATACCCGGTGACGACGTCTTGGGATATGTGGAAGACGACGAAACCGTAGTCGTGCACAAAAGGGAATGTCCCGTAGCCATGCGACTGAAATCGAGCTTCGGCCCACGGTTGGTGTCCACGCAATGGGAAGCCAGCGAATCGCTCTCCTTTCCCGCCAAGATAGAGATACAAGGTATCGACCGGATAGGGATTCTCAACGAAATCACCCGGGTGATTTCCAATGAATTGATTATCGACATGAGAGGACTCACCATAAAAGCCAACGAAGGCGTATTCACCGGGACGGTCGACATCATGGTGCACGACACCCGCGCCGTAGAATCGCTTTGTAATAAATTACGTAAAATAAAGGGCGTACAGAAGGTCGCACGCTGTAAAGAATAACCCGTAGAATCATGGATAAAAACCGTATACAAAAATTCCTGTCCAGCACACGTGTCCTGCAATTTGTCTTTTTCGTGGCAGCAGTGACATTGGTTACCTATTTCTTCCCGAGAGAAGGAAAATTTCGTTACACCTTTCAGGAAGGGAAACCGTGGAAGTACGGATTGCTCACCGCTCCGTTCGACTTTCCCGTTTATAAAGACGAAGCCGTCATTCAACAAGAATGCGACAGCATCATGCTCGACTTCCAACCGGTCTTCTCACACAACGAATCGATAGAGAAAAAGTCCGTCGACGACTTCGAAAAAGCATTGAGTAACTATACGGAAATGTCTATCCCGCCGACTCTCCGCAAGAACTTGGTCCAAGCTCTGCGAGAAGCCTATCGGAAAGGAATCGTCTCTTCCGAAGCATACACCCAACTGCAATCCGGAAAATTCAAGGAAATACGAATCCTCGAAAACAATGTCGCGCGCGAAATACCGGTATCCGAACTGCAATCTGCACGGGAAGCCTACGAAAACATGCTCAATAAATTCCCCGACTCCTACTCGCATCATATTTTACAAACCTGTAACCTGAACGACTTTCTAAACACGAATATCGCATTCGATAGTATTACGACCGACCGGCTCAAAGACAATCTGTTACAACGAATCGCTCTCTCCGACGGTATTGTTCAAGCCGGAGAACGTATTGTCGACCGGGGCGAAATCATCACGCCGCAAACCTATCGCATTCTCAAATCGCTCGAAACCGTCACCTTGAAAAAAAGCGTCGGCAATGACCACCGTGGTTACACCATACTGGGACAAATCATCGTATTCACCTGTCTCTTTTCTTTTTTCTATCTGTTCTTGGCACTGTTCCGTCCGCAGACTTTCAACGAGATGCGTACCCTCGGCTTTATGATGATGCTCATCGTGGGCATCTCCCTGATAGCTTTTTTCCTTTCTGAATTTCGGTTACAAGGCATATATTTGGTTCCGTTCGCCATTATTCCCATTATCGTGGTCACCTTCTTCGACTCGCGCACCGCACTCTATGTACACCTCATTACGGTACTTATCTGTGCTTTTACGGCGCCGTTCGCACTCGAATTCATCTTCTTGCAGCTTATCGTAGGCATGACCGCCATCGACAGCCTCAGCGACCTTTCTCGCCGCTCCCAGCTCATGCGCTGCGCCCTGCTCGTCTTCCTCGCCTACTGCTTTGCCTACGTGGGATATACACTCCTTTCCGAAGGCGACCTCTCGAAACTGAATTACAATATGTTCATCTATTTCGGAGTCAATTGTGTATTTCTGCTGTTCGCCTATCTCCTTATCTATATATTCGAAAAGGCCTTCGGGTTCATCTCCACAGTCACGCTGGTCGAATTGTCCGATGTGAACAATCCCATATTGAGACAGTTATCCGAAGAGTGCCCCGGAACCTTCCAACACTCCCTGCAAATCTCCAACTTAGCGGCCGAGGCGGCCAATAAAATAGGAGCGAAGGCTCAATTGGTTCGTACCGGAGCCCTTTATCACGATATCGGGAAACTCAAAAATCCGGCATTCTTCACCGAGAATCAATCGGGATTCAATCCGCACACACCGCTCTCCTTCGAACAAAGCGCACAAATCGTCATCTCCCATGTGAACGACGGACTTAAAATGGCCGATAAACTACGATTGCCCCAAGCTATCAAAGACTTTATCTCCACGCACCACGGACACGGGAAAGCAAAATTCTTTTACAACTCCTTCTGTAACAAATACCCCGACCAACCCGTAGACGAATCGAAATTCACCTACCCCGGTCCCAACCCGTTCACGAAGGAAACGGGAATACTCATGATGGCCGATGCCGTCGAAGCCGCTTCGAGAAGCCTCAAAGAATACACCAACGAAAGTATCTCGCAACTCGTCAACCGCATCATCGACTCGCAAGTCGCCGACGGTCTCCTGTGCGATACCCCCCTCAGCTTCCGCGATGTGGAGACGATCAAAGCTACCTTTATCGAGAAACTCAAAACCATCTATCACACCCGCATTAGTTATCCCGAACTGAATAAAAACGGGAAAAACGAGGAGGAAAAAACAGACAAGGAAACAACAAAAGCAGACAACAATGCTCCCTCTCCAACTGAAATAAAGAAATAATCGATAAAAATTCTATTCCTCTTTAACAGGCTGTCAAAATATCATTCTCGTTAGACGAACTTATGAAAATAAGCAAATGATAGGAACAACATATAATCCATGAAACAATACGAAGCAGTCATTGAAACATTAGATAAATTAGGTGGTGTAGCCACATTGGGAGACTTAAACTCAGAAGTTTTTAAAATCCAAGAATGTGAATGGAAAACAAAAACTCCATTCGCATCAATCAGACGCATAGTTCAACAAACTAAGGGTATTTATAAAATCAAACCCGGATTATATGGCCTTGAAAAATACCGAAAACAAAACGAAGAAAGAGGAATTATTCCTGAAACAGAAAAGAACAAAGACTCCGAAATACAAAGATCGTTCAATCACGCTTACTATCAAGGGCTACTGGTGATAATAGGTAATTTGCGTAATCTGAAAACGTTTATTCCAAACCAAGACAAAAATAAAAAATTTTACGATGGGAAAACGCTTCAAGAACTCTCTACACTCAAAAAATTACCCAATTACTCCTACCCCGCATTAATAAATCGAAGTGCGATGATTGATACCATTTGGTTCAATGAACGCAATATGCCTCATTCGTTCTTTGAAATAGAACACTCGACAGATATCCAAAACTCGCTCTTAAAATTTAATGATTTGCAAGATTTTTACGTCAGAATGGCCATAGTGGCAGATGCCAAACGAAAATCTGAATTTGAAACCAAACTTTCATATCATGCATTCGACGAGTTACGGTTAAACAAGCGCGTCTCTTTTTTAAGTTATGAAGCTCTTGTTAAACAATATGAAATGGAAATAGAGAAACAATCTCTTGATTTTATACTATAACATTAGCCATACCATAGAAATCACAAAGCCATTATCGTGTGATACACCTTTTCGATGAAAAGCTCGTAATCGTTAAATATCACACCATTCCCGAAATCATTATAGTCATGTTCTGTTAATGACAAAGAAGGATTCAACCTCCTATAATAATCCATATACTCCCTGCTGGTAGACAAAGAGTCGTTATCAGGAATATGCACGACATAAATCAAAGTTTTGTTAGGTGTATGGAAATAGATACTAGCATCATCTTGAGAAAGAGTAACATATTTTTCGGCATTATGAGCTGTAAAAGTCTCCCACCGGCTCAATTCTCCGGATCGTTGATAATACGGTAGTTTATCAAGTATGATGAATATTTGAAAATACGGGCAATTCCCACATCGTATATTGGCAGTTTCACCCAACATGTTCTCAAAATAATTGTTCGAGTTTTGCGAGTAATTCTGCATAACGAATTTAACCGCCAAACCGGCTACGGCACACTCCCCTTTCTTCACTGTAATATCCACAGCCTTATTGACATAACGTCCCTTTATCTTCGTCTCTTTACCAATTCCATACCCCTGCGAAAAAACGGTATAATCCCGGCCTAACTTTTCTGCCAAATCTCGTGCTATCGCACCGTGTAACGGTTTAAGTTTTGCAGTGCTCCGAGATGTACCCTTTTCGATAAACTCTTTGAACGAATTAGTAAGCACTCTCAAAAAGTCCGAGTTGCCCAGTGGATAAGTTATCTCTTCCCTTTCCATATTCCAATTGTATCTTATAATTTATATATAGTTCCAAGTCTTTCGAATTGAAGGTATAATATCCACCGCTTTTATAATTTTTGAGTAGCGAAACGTAACGAATAAATTCCTCGTTTCTAATAATCCGATCGAGCATATCGAATGTAACCCTTTTATCAGGCAATATATACAAGCCGCTATACAGACCACACCCTGGTGGAACCTCCGTCAATTTAATACTCTCGACTCCTTTGATACAAGTGTTAACAGCATACTTCAAGATACAAACATCTTTCAACGCCTGTGTACGTCCATACAAAAACCAATCAGGCGTCTCACTTCTTTTTCTTCCTTTTAGAAGTTTTTCCGCATGATCCTCTAAATACCGACATACACTCTCGCTCTCCGACAAAAGTTCATACTCGAGAGGAGACCCTTTTTCATCATAAGGGAAAAAAGCCCTCGACCATTTTCCTGTCGAGGCCTTCAACACCGGAATCGTATACTCCATAAAAGGCAGTTCGCCGATAAACACATCGTCGAACAACGTAGCGAATCCATTTTTCACCCGTACATATGAATCCGAAGCAGACAGCCTTATCCGCTTCAACAGTTCCAACTCCTTCTTACCAGAAAGATAAAACTTGCGATTTATTTGTATCTCGTCGTATGACAGCGTGTCTATGTGCCGTATTTTACCCACCCGTTCGTCATAGACATTATAATCTATCCGATCATTATCTTCGACTTTTTCAAACCGGGAAATCAACGTATAGGTAGTAGCCTTGAAAGGTTGAAAATGTCCCATATCCACTACTCCTGTCAAATACTTTCTCAAAACAATTTCACGACGCATATTCTCACCTGCCAAGCTATTCAGCCACGAACTCGGCGTAATATAACACAATCGTCCACCTGCCGACAACATACGAAGACCTAATTCGAAAAACACCAGAAACAAATCCGTCATTCCCCCATTGGCAAAAGTAAACTGTTTGACATCTGTATAATCGGTTTCTAAATTATGAACTCTCACATACGGGGGATTACCCACCACAAAATCCATTGCCCCGTCATAAATTTTGATTTTCAAAGCATTACCTTCGATAATATCCCAATCCACATCGGTTACACCGAACTTCAAAGCAACAAGATTCAAATTTTCTATGCACCGTTCATAAGTCCCGGCATCGATTTCTATCCCATGTATATATGTCTGCAATTCGTCTTTAAGGAGAGCGATATCATCATTCCCTGCACGAAAAGCCCGGCAATAACGGCCGACAATTTCGCAAAGAAATGCCCCCTCGCCACAACTGTTATCGATGATGTGCTTTCCCAATATGCGGGGAGATTCCACATAACCGCAAAAATCCAATATATCGGCGACCAAATAATCGGGGGTAAATACTTGCCCGCTATGTTTTATCCGTAAACTTCCCATGAATTGCAAAGATAATATATTTTCCTTTTTTCCTGCCCATCACCTTCCAAAACATCGTTTCGTATCACCCTGCCATAAAACGGGGTGGAAGCGGCATTTCTTTTGCAGAAAATTGCAGAAGAAATGGGGATTGTATTTCATCACGAAGAGATTACGGTCGAAGAGAACCGACAGAGAAACGAATACCTGCGACGGTACTATAACCCCGAGACGGGAGAGGGTAGCGATACAGGCGACCGCCGGATATTGCGGTTGCCCGATGCTCCTATACCGGTTCAATATATTCCGAAGGCTCTGTTCGAGAACGAAATAATGGCGCAAAGACTCGTCGAATGCGGGAGTCTGGCGGTGTATGCCGAACGATACGGTCACGACAAAATAATCGCTACCGACGAAGCAGGAAGAAACCCGAAACTCGCCGACGGCGGGGATGCCACAGAAGAACTATGGAGGGAGTGGATACGGGTGCGAATTCGGTACGATTTCGAATTTTGGGCATTCAGCTTTGTCCGTATCAAAGATAAATTGGGAGCCGAAGACATTCCATTCCGTCTGAACAGACCGCAACGGCGCATATTGGGAATGCTCGAAGATATGCGCACGGCGGGAAAACCCATTCGCCTCATCTTGCTCAAAGCCCGGCAATGGGGAGGTTCCACTCTCGTACAAATCTATATGGCATGGATTCAGCTGGTGCACTGTCGCAACTGGAACAGCGTGATTTGCGCCCATCTCAAAGAATCGGCCGCCAACATCAAGGGCATGTACAGCAAACTGCTCGCCAACTATCCCGACTGGCTGCTCGACGGGGAGAAACCGAAGTTCAAACCGTTCGAGCGCATGGCGAACACATCGGTCATCGCCGGGCGGGAGTGCAGGGTAACCATAGGCTCGGCCGAGAGTCAGGAATCGGTGCGGGGTATCGACGCGGCGATGGCTCACCTCTCGGAGGTGGCTTTCTGGCGGAACAGCCGCATGAAATCGCCCGAACAGGTGATGCGCTCGATATGCGGGTCGATCATGCTGCTACCCTGTTCGATGGTGGTTATGGAAAGCACGGCGAACGGGACGGGGTCTTATTTTCACCAAGAGTGCGAACGAGCCAAACGGGGAGAGAGCGACAAACAGTTCGCTTTCGTCCCGTGGTTCGAAATAGAGATGTACACCCTGCCGATCGACGACTACGACTCGTTCATCGGTAGCCTCACCGACTACGAACGCATGCTATGGCACAGGGGAGCCACGCTCGAAGCAATCGCTTGGTATCGGCAGAAACGGAAAGAGTATGCCCGGCATGCCGACATGATGGCCGAATATCCCAGCGACGATATAGAGGCATTCTGCTACTCGGGCGAACGAGTGTTCGATCCCACGTTGGTGGAAAAGTTGCGTCGCTGCTGTTGTCCGCCGCGGTTCGAAGGCGACATTCACGGCAAAGAACCCACCGGGAAACAAGCCTTGCAAGAAATCGAATTGGAGACCCGACCCGAAGGGCCTCTGAAAATATGGGAATATCCCGCCAAAGAATGCGAAATGCGGGATCGCTATCTGGCAGTAGTCGATATAGGCGGACGCTCCGACACCTCGGACTATTCGGTCATAGCCGTGTTCGACCGTTATTGGATGCTCGATGGCGGCCCCGCCGAAGTCGTGGCGCAATGGCGGGGACACATAGACCACGACTTACTCGCATGGAAATCGGCTCAAATCGCCGCATACTATCAGAACGCTCTGCTGGTGATCGAGAGCAACACGCTCGAAACCGAGCACGACGATAGCGAACACTCGGCCTATATCCTCGACACGCTCTCCCGATATTACAACAACCTGTATGCCCGACAGTCCCCTCCCGACAGCATAGGACAGAAACCGCCCTCCCGTTGGGGATTCCACATGAATCGAGCCACCAAAGCACTGGTTATCGATGCCCAAAAGAACGCCCTTCGGGAAGGAAGCTATATCGAGCACGACACACAAGCCTGCTACGAACACGATGTATATGAACGCAAACCCAACGGCAGCTACGGCGCTATGGAGGGTCATCACGACGACATACTCATCACCCGTTGTATCGGGAACTATATATGCAGTCGGGAATTGCCGTCCGCTTCATCGAAAGGTCATCGGAGCGAAAGGATCGTTAACGAGTCGTCTATATAAAAAACGTTTTCCGTTACCCAAACGCACCTTGTCGCAACGAACCCCTCCGTCACTACGTGCCACCTCCCCTATATTTTGCTATGCAAAACACAGAGGAGGAGGTTAATACTTTCCGACATATTGTGTTTGTCCTTCTTCCCTGCCGTGTACCGTAGCATTACGGGGTGTTGCGTTAGCCATGTAGAGAAGGTGGTACGTAGTGATAGAAGGGTTGAAAAACACCATCTTATCAGTCTGTTTATATCAGATATTTAACCCCCTCGCCCTACGGGCACTCCCCCTATCTCATCTGCCATGAGCAGAGGGAGAGGAGACCTGAATCTGTCACCTCCACGGCCGGTATTTTCTAACCCCTCCGGCACTTCGTGCCACCTCCCCTATCTCGGCTCATCGCCGAGCAGAGGAGGAGGTGAAAGCATCTTCCTTTACAAAGGTTAGGGAAAACGGCACTACTTGCCATACTCTGCAATACTGAGAGATATCCCTCAGTACAAAAGACGGTAGACCATACATTTTGTTTACCTCTATCGAGTTTTACCAAACAGCCATAGAAAAATTTTGATTTGGCAGATAGATATTATTTAGAATTGATATAAATAAATTTTACTATTTATTTCCATTCCAAACTAACATATTTCCATAATATCACAAATAATAAAAACTTTTTGAAATAATAAAAAACACATACTACATAAAATAATTTTTATTTTTGTTTAAAATCATATCAATCATTCAATTTAAAATAATTAGTTTTGCACATCGAAAACAGAATAAAGGACGTTCGACAGGTTTATACATTCGGTGAAAACGAGAATAAAGCTCATAGGATTTATCTTACTACTTGGCTTGAATTTTCAAGGCATGGGACAGCATCGTTCTCATGGAGAACCTCTACGGAAGGGACGCATCAGTCTGAAATTGACCGTACGCGATTCCCACAATCGTAACGCCGTAGAGTATGCCACTCTTTTATTGAAAAAGGGTAAAAATCGGCAATTCTCAGGTATCACCGACGAAAAAGGTTCTCACACCTTCTTATCCATTCCGAAAGGAGACTATGAACTGACCGTCACTTCCTTAGGTTACAAATCCCGGACAATCGACCTGCATGCTCGCAGAGATACGACTTTGACAATCTTACTCTTGTCGAACGATATCGCCATGCAAGACGTGGTGGTGACAGCCTACGAATCGCGAGGAGCAACCAGTGCATCGCGTATCGACCGAAAAGCGATGGAGCATCTGCAACCGTCGAGCTTTACCGATTTGGTAGAACTGTTGCCGGGAAACGTCTCGAAGGATCCCTCTATGGGCTCGGCCAACCTGATAAAACTACGCGAAGCCGGTGGGACAGGGCCGAGCGACTACGACGTGACCTCGTTCGGGACTTCGTTCGTTATCGACGGTGTCCCCCTCAACAACGATGCCAATATGCAGTATATCTCCAACAGTTGGGAAACGGGACGTAATACGACCGGCAAAGGGATAGACATGCGTTCCATCTCCACCGACGACATCGCCAAAGTAGAAATCGTGAGGGGAATCCCTTCGGTAGAATACGGCGACCTCACCAGCGGACTGGTCAACATAGAACGGAAAAAGGGAGGGAACGATCTCGAAGCCCGTTTCAAAGCCGACATGCAAAGCCAACTGTTTTATGTGGGGAAAGGGATAGAACTGACGGATAAACAATTTACGCTCAATACGGGTATCGACTACCTCGATTCGAAAATAGACCCTCGCAACAACCGAGAAAACTTCAAACGGGTGACCGGCTCGATACGGGCCGAAAAACGATGGACGAACGATCATTGGCGATGGACTTTCAACTCCAATCTGAATTACCGGGGGACTTTCGAAAATGACAAAAACGATCCCGACCTCACTCCGTCGGGGGCGATAGACTCTTACGAATCGTCGAACAACGCCCTCTCCCTCGCCGGCACTCTATCGCTCAACAACCGCAAAAAGGGATTTTTCCGATCGCTTTCCTTGACGGCATCGGCCAGCGGTTCGTGGGACAATATCCACCAAGAAAAAACCGTCGTGCCCAGCAAATTGTCGGTCGTGCCCACGGCCACGCAACCGGGCGTACACGACGCCGAGATTCTGCCTTCGACCTATCTCGCATCGCTCGACGTGAACGGCAACCCGTTCAACGCATTCGTCAAAGCGATCGCCACATTCAACTACAATTACCGCAACTGGTTCAATATCATCAAGGTCGGAGGAGACTGGCGCATGAATAAAAACTACGGCGAAGGGCAGCTCTACGATATGAGGCGTCCCATCAGCATCGATATTACCACCCGTCCCCGACCGTTCAACGACATACCGGCCGAGCACAATCTCGCCTTTTTCATCGAGGAAGCCTCGAAGTTGCGATTGGGAAAACACCGCATCGACATTACCGCCGGCCTACGCAGCGCATCGCTGTTAAATCTCGATAACCGTTACGTCCTCGATGGAAAAATCTATCTCGACCCTCGTGTAAACGCAAAATGGGCATTGCCGCGTATCGGCGAGAGAAAGCCGTTGAGCATAGAACTATCGGGCGGAGTAGGCTGGCACACCAAAATGCCCGACATTTCGAAACTTTATCCCGACCTTTTTTACTACGACCTTATACAGCTCAATTTCTTTTCGAACGAAAATCCGGCCGTAAACCGCATGAACGTCCGCACATTTGTCGACGACCTGACCAATTACAACCTGAAAGCCGCCCGAAACATGAAATGGGAAGTGCGCGCCGATTTTTCGATAGACGACCACCGGTTATCGGTAACCTACTTCCGGGAAAAAATGACTTCGGGATTCCGGCAGGGAAAATCCTACACCCGGTATATTTATAACCGATACAGTACCGAGGGGCTGGACCCATCGACGATGACAGAGCCGCCCGACCTCGCCGACCTGACGTTTACCCCCGACACGATACTGAAAGTACAAAGCGTCCACACCAACGGAAGCCGAATTTTGAAAGAGGGCGTGGAATTTCAATACTCCTCGAAACGATTTCCGATAATCCGCACGAGACTGACGGTAAACGGAGCGTGGTTCCGCACGACCTATAACAACAGCCAGCCGGTGTACAAACGTCCCTCTGTCGTTATCGACGGTCGACAAATCAGATACATAGGACTTTACAACGAGGACGACGGTTATATTCGAGAAAGTTTCAATACCAACTTTACTTTCGACACCGATATACCGCGGCTCAAACTGGGATTCTCCACATCTATTCAGTGTATGTGGTTCACATCGAGCCAAAGCATGTGGGAAAGCGGGGTTCCCATCGCCTACGTCAATATGGAGGGCGAACTCCTTCCCTACACCGATGCCGAACGGAACGACATGATATTGCAACACTTGGTGGAATCGCACTATGAAAACAACTTCAAAAAACGTACGATTCCCATCGATGCCAATATAAATATCAAGGTCACGAAGAAAATATGCCGGGATAAAATCGCACTGGCCTTATACGTCAATCGGTTGGTAAGCTATCACCCCGATTACACGTTGTTCGGGAACACAATCCGCCGGACTTCCAACCCCTACTTCGGCATGGAAATCAATTTCAGATTATAGAACCAATTAAAAATCAAGGCATTAAAAAGAGAACAGACTTACAAACGAATTTAATATACAATAAACATTCAATAAAACCATTATGAAACTGAAAAGATTTTTTTCATTCCTGTTGTTCGCCGCTGTAATCACGGCGTTCACTGCTTGCGACGAAGACGAAGACACTTCCATTCCCGTCGACGTAACCCTCAACTTTACGGCTCCATCGGACACGATCACCTCGTTCACATGGGCCGAAGGCAAGGCCACTTTCACAGACCTCAACCGTGGGAAAGAATACGAGCTCGACCTGTCCCAAAGTTCCGTCATCACACTTTCTTCGGGACTTTATAACATCACGGTCGAAGGAGCCATAGCCAGTACTTCGGGCGAAATCCTCTGCAATGTACGCAGCACGAAAGACAACGTACAAATCTCTGCCCCATCGACTTCGATCGCTTTGGAGCTATCGATCTACACCCCGAGCAACTCCCTTATTCTCAAAGAGATTTATGTAACGGGGACAGCCAATGATAAAGGGACTTCCAGTCTCTATGACAAATACTTCGTCATCTACAACAACAGCAGCGAAACCGTCTATGCCGACGGAGTGGCCTTGCTCGAAAGCACTTTCGGGACGACCGAGAAATACCAATACAACGACAACCCGCAACCGATGACGACCACGTTTACCGCAGCCGCCATCTATGTCATTCCGGGTAACGGTACGGAACACCCTCTCGCTCCGGGCGAACAACTCGTTCTCGCAGATCAAGGCTACGATTTCACACAGACCAAAGCCGATGCCATCGATTTGTCGATCGCCGATTTCGAATGGTATGACGAAACCGAAAAAGGCATGGACCCGGATATAGCCGAAGTTCCCAATCTCGACAAATGGTATAGCTACTCGGCTACCATCTGGATACCCAACAACCAAGCGAACCGCGCTTACGCCATCGCCCGCATGGGAGTGTCGAAAGACGAATTCCTCGCCAACTATTACAAAGAATATCATTATACGGCCACGAACGGTAAAGAGATGACCAAAAAGGGTTATGACGTACCGGTAGCATGGGTTCTCGATGCCGTCAATCTGGGAAATACCGGCTTCGAAAGAATCGCTACCCCCGCAGTGCTCGACCACAGTTATGCTACTACCGGAATCGCCGGGACAGACAAGACCCGTTTCGGGCGGTCGTTTATCCGCAAAGTAGCTTCTTCCACAGGCAGCTATACGGTTTACCAAGATACCGACGACTCGGCCAACGATTTCACCTTTACGACTCCATCGTTGAAGAAATAATCTTAACAGACATCGGTCGTCATGAAAATACGTTTCTGTTCTTTTCTAACCATAGCACTCTTTCTGCTCCCTGCTTTGCAGGGGGCGGAAAGAGACTCTTTGTCTTTGCTTCGCACGATTGCCGAGTATGAAGCCTTGCCTGCGAAATGGATAGAAACGGTTTATACCAACCCGGCCACCCGATATTACCAGCATTGTACTTCTCTGACTCGTATCTCCTTAAACGGGGTTTACGGAAAAGAAAACGAAGCTGCCCTCTTGCAAGCCGGCGACGGTTATCTGAAAGGAGCAGCCGACGTATCGTCGTGGATAAAGCTGAGCGATCGCACCCGCCTGTGGGGTAACGCCCGCTACACAACCGGAAAAGAAACCGGTGTCGTATGGAACGAAACAGCAGACTTCGAACTGCTCTACCCCTACGTCATGGCCGATTCCATCGGGGGAGACCTTTCCCTGCAAGAATATGCCTTCACGGGAGGATATTCGGGTCGAGCCGGAAAATTCACATGGGGTATCGAAGGGAGCTACCGTGCCGCACTGGAATATCGAAACCGGGATCCTCGTCCGAAGAACATCGTCTCGGACCTCGATTTTGCCGGCGGAGGTTCCGTGCGATTGGGTAAATATGTCGTGGGAATATCGGTCTTGGCACAAATATATAGCCAAGACAACACGCTCGACTTTTATGCCCCGCTGGGTAGCGCCTATATCTATACGATGACCGGACTGGGAACGACCTCGGTACGATTCGGGAAAGGCGATGTCACCGATACGAACTACAAGGGCTACGGTTACGGAGCCGGCATTCAACTGCTTCCCGCACAAGGAAGGAAGGGCATATACGCCGCAGCGAACTACCGCAAATATAGCGTGACCCAACATCTCGACGGGTACAACAACCTGCCTTTAACCGTACTCGACCGCACTCTGCTCGATATGACCGCCGGATATTCGACAAAGCAGGACATGCACACAGTCGGGATTCAAGTAAAAGGAGCACTCTATAACCGTAAAGGGACAGAGAACACCTTCGGCAGTGCCGCCGGCAATAATTACGACCAAATAGGCAGCACGACCCCGTACACCTCCGACCAAATGAAAATACAAGGTGAATTACTGTACGGCATAGAGGCCGGGAAAAATTTTAAAGGGTACATTCGCCCCTATTACCTGTGGTTTCACACCGATATTCGTCAAAAAGAGAAAAAGCATAGGCTAAAAACCAACAGCAGCGAATATGGACTGAAAATAGATGCAAGCGGCATATTCGAAAAATCTCTACTATCTTTATCGGGAAACATAGGAATTCGAACCGGCGGCAACGGGGAATTGTCCATACCGACCGTACAGAAAGACTGCGTGCGTGAAATGCTGGAACATAATTTCGTCCTGTCGAAGGCCCGACGAACAAACTACGGAATAGCATTGGAATGGAGCCGAATATTCTCGGGCTGGGCTTTATCGGTCGCCGCCGACTGGCAGCAGAGCCATTACGAAAAGCACGGCACGGCCAACTATGCCGGAGTAAATATAGGATTTAACTTCTGACCGAAAAGAACAAACACATATAGCTTTTTATATGGAAACAATTATCAAATGCTCGAACCTCACCCATTACTACGGGTCGAGAAAAATATACGAAGACCTCAACTTCGAAGTCCCCAAAGGGAGGATTTTGGGGTTGCTGGGGAAAAACGGCACAGGGAAAACGACCACGATCAATATTTTAATGGGTTACTTGAAACCCCGCTCGGGCGAATGCCGTATCTTCGGAGAAGACATACAGCGAATGCAGCCGGTGACCCGCGAGCGTATCGCCCTGCTCATCGAGAACCATGTGCAATACACGTTCATGAATATCGAACAGATAGAGCGATTTTACTCGGCTTTTTATCCGAAATGGAACAAAGAGGCCTATTATGAACTCATGCGCAAACTGAAAGTCGCGCCGAAACAAAAAATCTCCCGCATGTCGTGCGGACAAAGATCGCAGGTGGCTTTGGGTCTCATTCTCGCCCAAAACGCCGATTTGCTGGTACTCGACGATTTCTCGATAGGACTCGACCCCGGCTACCGCCGACTCTTCACAGAATATCTGCGCGAATACGCCAAAGCCGAAGAAAAGACCATCTTCCTTACCTCGCACATCATACAGGACATGGAACGGCTGGTCGACGACTGTATCATCATGGATTACGGCCGCATATTGATTCAGAAGCCTGTAAAGGAATTGCTCGACACCTTCACACGCTATACCTTCAAAACATCGTCGCCCGACAAGCTCCCCCACGCCCCGTCGTTATACAGCACGGCGGCCATACGGGATTCTGCCGAGACCTACTCGTTCGAAAACGAAGAACATATCAAACAGATATTGCAAGAGCAATCGATACCCTATACCGATTTCAAATCCGAGAAAATGAATCTGGAAGACGTTTTCATCGGATTGACCGGAAAATACTAATCCTTTTATCATCGGAATTATGAATAAAGCTATATTTTTCAAAGAGTGGATCAAAACCCGGGGACTGTTTTTCATTACCCTGCTGGTATCGCTTTGTTTCGCCGGATACGTCATGATGCGCATCAACCGGGTCATCACTTTCAAGGGGGCCGACCACCTGTGGGCCATCTTGTTGAGCCGGGATACCGTGTTTATCGAGTTGCTACAATACCTGCCGCTCATCATAGGCGCACTGTTCGCTTCGTCGCAGTTTATTCCCGAAATGACGCAGAAACGGCTGAAACTGACTTTACACCTTCCCTATCCCCAGCAACGCATGATTCTATTGATGTTGCTGACGGGAGTCGCGCAAATCAGCATCGTCTTTCTGTTGCAAGCCGCTTCCTTGTGGATTTACCTGCAACAACATATCGCCTGCGAAATGGTCGCACGCATATTGCTGACAGCGGCTCCGTGGTATATCTGCGGTTATACCGCCTACCTGATGACAGCGTGGATATGCCTCGAACCGACGTGGAAGCTGCGCATCGTCAATCTGCTGATCGCCGCAGGTATCGTGCGAATCTTTTTCCTGCTCGACAAACCGGAAGCCTATAATTCGTTTCTGCCGACGCTTATTATTTTCACCATTCTGTGCGCATCGCTTTCTATCCGGTCGGTTGTCCGATTCAAAGAAGGTTGCCAAGACTAATTTCAAAAACGGTATACTACAATGAAAAAATTCAGCAAAATATTTTTCTACCTGACGGCTGTCGTCCTATTGTCGTGGTTATTGCCGTGGCTTTTGCAATTCGCAGCCTCCAAACCGGGAAACGATCCTTTCACGTTGTACAGTTGCGTAACCAAACGGTTCGCATACATACAATCGAGCAAGGATAACGGGGTAAAACGCTACGATGCGAACGGAACGGAATATACGGTAGCACAATTCGACTCCATATTGCCTACCTTTTATTACAGACAGCTGTTCTCGAAAGACCGGCTGCCCGACACAATCAACGGGAAAGAGGTGACCCCGAAAATCATCGCTCACGGGAATTTCACATTCAAGCAGTCGGCCCGCGACGTGAATGTGACGAAGCCCGCATTGAACATGATTATGGAATCGATGCCGGACCGGATCGACCTCGAAAACCCCATCGAAGCTTTCCGCACGACCGATCGTATCACTTTCATCGATATGCGGGACAACACGGTCAACGAAAAAAAATCGGCTTTGTTCGACAAAGTTATGAAACAAAAAGGGTTTGAATTTCCCGTGCGAACCTTGTCGGGAAACCCGACGAACCGGAAAGAGTATGACGAGGGGTATCTGATGGTAGACAACAACCACCGGGTATTCCATGTGAAACAAACCAAAGGACTGCCCTACGTGCGTGAAACGGGTGTGGCTCCCGAATTGGGTATCGAGCATGTAGCCATCACCGAATTCAGCAACCGCAAAACACTGGGATTGTTAACGGACAAAGATAACAACCTATATGTATTGAACCGGGATTACACGTTGCACAAATTGCCGATAGACAAATACGACCCCAAGACCAACACCCTGACCATCATGGGCGATATCTTCTACTGGACCCTAAAAATAAGCGACGAAAGAGGCGTGACCACATACGCCGTCGACGCTGACAGCTATGCTTTCGCCGACAGCCTGCGCTATGACTACCCGGAGACCGCTCTCGACAAATGGTCGAAATATATTTTCCCGTTTGAACTGTCGTTCACATCTTACGACGACCAATGGGTAAAACCGCGTGTGAGCATGGGATCGTGCTGGGTACTGATTTTGAACTTCGTTTTGGCCGCTTTGCTTTATTTTACAGCATGTAAAGGTAGCACATGTAGCCGCCGTCAAAAATTCATAACGACCGTAGCGACCATGATATTGGGCATATATCTGTTTATTCCGCTACTGGTTTGCAAACGGGCATAACCCGATGATTCGTTTATAAAATATTTGCTATCTTTGTCATAACAAAAATAAAGAAAAGATTTACAAACATTTAAACTACAACAATATGAAAAAATCCATTTTTATCCTTGCAGCCGTCGCCTTGCTTGCTATGGTGAGCTGCAACAACAAAGCTAAGGAGAATCAGAATCAAGAAAGCGCCGCAACAGTGGCTCTGAGCGTAGACAACATTTTAGCCGAAGGGGACAGCCTCGTAGGAAAAACCGTTACCGTAGAGGGTGTGTGCACCCATATCTGCAAACACGGCGGCAAGAAACTCTTCATGATGGGAACCGACGACACCAAAATGTTGCGTGCAGAGGCTTGCGAACTGGGCAGCTTCCCCGCTGAGGTTGTGAACAGCCTCGTATCGGTGACGGGAACTCTCGAAGAAGACCGTATCAATGAAGCTACCATACAGAGAATGGAAGAACAGTACAAAAATCAAAGCGGAGAGAAACACGGTGACGGAGAAGCCGGATGCGAAAGTGAAAAGAAAGCTGCCGGACAAGCCGACATCAATACATTCGAAGGTCGCATACAGAACTTCCGCGAACGCCTTGCCAAAGCCAAAGAAGCCGGTAAAGACTATTTCGTGATGTCGTATCACATCAACACGACCAGCTACGAAATTAAAAATTAACTCATAGAAACCGAACATGTCGAAAGAAAAACGTATATCGGGGAAATTCAGAAAATGGTGTCACATTCTGCATAGGGATCTTTCGTTCTTTTTTGCAGGGGTCATTCTCATTTATGCTTTCTCTGGCATCATGCTGAACCACAAACGCGACTTTAACTCCGATTACAGTATCACACAGAAAGAATACCGAATCGCAGGGAATTTTCCGAAAGCGAAAGCAGACTTTTCCAAAGCGTACGTGCTCGATTTGCTCGATGACTTGGGTGAACGGAATAACTATACCCAACATTATTTCCCGAAAGAGAACACCATGAAGGTGTTTATCAAAGGCGGCTCGTCGCTGACGGTGAACACCGAGACGGGGGAGGCTTATTACGAATCGGTGAAAAAACGCCCTATATTGAGCAGTTTCAACCGATTGCACTACAACCCGAACCGGAACTGGACGATCTTCTCGGACATTTTTGCCGTGTCGCTCATCGTCATCACCCTCACGGGGCTTGTCATGCTTAAAGGGCGTAAAGGCTTCTGGGGACGGGGCGGTATAGAATTTGCCGCAGGCATACTCATTCCTCTGGCGTTCATTTTACTGTAAGACCGTTCGATTGCCATACGAAGATTCCGTGAAGGGATGCCGCCTTTCACGGAATTTTTGTATATTATTTTTTCCTATTCCTTTTGCTATACTCCACTTCTGATTCGGCAACCAAATCAAGATTCTCATGATCATTGCCCCCACTGCCCTTTATCCGATATTTGTCGAGCATAATCACAGACAAGACATATGACAAGCCATTCAGGGTTTCCTCTCGAACAGCAGAACGCAACTGACATTCCCATATAACCAAAACCCGCCATCCCATTACTCTCAATAATGCATACTCTTTTTTATCTCGTTCCTGATTCCTTTTTATTTTTTTTCTCCAAAATACCACATTAGATTTAGGTATTCTATACAAAGGACATCCTTCATGGCCATGCCAAAAACAACCATTCACAAAAATGACCGTCTTATATTTAGCTAAAACAATATCGGGAGATCCCGGCAAAGAACGAACATGAAGGCGATAACGAAAACCACACCCAAACAAATAGCGACGAACCAACATCTCAGGCTTAGTGTCCTTACTATGGACACTGGCCATACATCGATGGCGTTGTTCGGGAGTCATTTTATCGGTCATAATCACTTTTTTCTCACTTCGACAATCGGCTTCTCCTCAAACCATCGCAAAATCGGAGCTGTATATCCATACCGTAAAAGAGTGTCTTGCAAAAGCCCAATCCAATTTTCATAAACATTTCCTCTCAATAACTGGGGCTGAAACTCTTGCAAGAATAATAGCATATCCTCATTACCTTGCAATAGTGTCCTAATAAGGTCAGAAGAATCGATTAACGTTTTAACGACTTGCGGCAATTCTGGTATTGGCTTGCCTCCTACACGATAAACTTTTCCTCCCGCCGAAAACATATCTCGAACATGAGGGTTCACCACCGACTTATAAGCACATAACCATAAAGCCACATTATCGTATTTTTGCCTATCGGACTTTGGATTCAAAACTTCAGGGAATAAAATAAGCGCTTGCGCACAAAGGAGATTTTTCTCGTCAACAGGTAAATCCCTCCATAAACGCACATTCATTTTTACGATAGCCTCTTCCTCTCCTTGTGAAAGCCACCAAGGCATCTCTTTCCTATTCTTTTTAACCGCCTCCTTTCTATAAAAAGAGCGAACTTTATCAATAGAGTCGGGAGCAATCCTCAAATCATCATAATCGATTCCCATTTTGGCAAAAATCGTCTCGGTAGCCGACAACTCCATATCAATAAGATATCTTGGAGAATGAGTAACAGCTATATCATACAAGCAATCTTGATAAGGTCTACATTTAAATTCAGGTATCTCCCCTCCCAATTTTCCAAACAACATATAAATACGTCCGACATCTTTATTTCTTGTAGACTCCATGATACTACTTCCCGTAGACTTCCAGTGGTTAGCCATAGTGGATTTCACCTCCACTCCAAAATATTTTTCAACAACAATATCAGGAAACGATTGAGCAGACACTAAATTGACAGACTCTGGACGGAACGGCGTACCTACACATGCTTCTTGAATCGTCATTGTCGATATCTTTTCCAAATCATATGAGGATATTTTCCGAAACAAAGCAGGCTCTTTTATCGCCTTTTCATTCAAAGAACGTTCCGTCTTCAACATTAAAAGACCAAAAGCCTCTTCTGTACAAAAAGGAGAACGCTCCTTTATCATTATCACATTATTCCCCTCCATACTATTTAAAGTATAAATTCCATAAATTTTGAAGTCTATTCGCTATGTTATAGGCCAATACAGGAGGAACTGCATTGCCAATAACCCTATACGCCCCAGACGGACTCAACGCCAATTTTCTCGAATAGGGCAATCGAGAGACAAAAGGATAGTCAGGAGGAAAAGTCTGTATTAAAGCACACTCCCGAGGCGTAAGTCTTCTCTCAACCATACCACTATCCAATTCATCAAATATTACACCTCCATGCTCTCTCGACAGCCTTCTATATTCTATATTTCCATGATGTTCGGAACGAATTGTCGGAGCCAAACTCTTTATCGATATCTCCTTTTGCCCCTGACAATGTTCTCCCATATATTTCGCCCGTGAATAAAATTTTTGAGATAAATCTATACTATCTTCCGGTTCTTTCAATCCTTCAAAAATATCCTGACAAACAACGGGTGGAAGAAGTTCCGCTTCTTTTTTCGTAAATCCATGTGTAGGAATGGGATACGGATTGTATTTCTCAGGAATATTCCCAGACTCAAAAAGTTTCCGGACACTATCTTTCAACGCATTCTTACGTACTCCAATAAAAATCACACGCTCTCTGGTTTCAGGAACGCCATAATCACCCGCATTCAAAATCTGAGGGTCAAAAACTATATATCCATCATCATCAGCTTGAGAAAAATCCATCCGTATGATATCCATCACATTGCCCAAATTAACTAAGCCCTTTACATTTTCCGCAATGAACATTTTAGGTTTGGTGATATCTATCACCCGTTTCATCCAAAAATACAACTTGCCTCTCGTTTCTTCCGAAGGCACATCAGATGTTCTGATCGACCCATCATGACTCCTATCAGAATCAAAGCCCTTTCTCTTACCCGAAACGCTGAAATCCTGACATGGAAATCCACCAGTCACAATATCTATATTCTCAGGAAATATATTACACTTTGCCTGATGCAACTTTACTAAATTTATAATACTGTCAAGATGATATATGGAATCAGGATAGCCAAATCTCCTCATATAACCGACCCATGCAGTTCGGGCATCTTTCAATATATCATTTGCAAAAACAGTTCTAAACTTCGTCCGTTTTAACCTTACCCAATTATCGTTCACAGGCTCCGATATCCAATCCAAATGAGGATTCACGGATTTTTTATGACAAATAAAGCCCCCCTCAAACCCCAAATCCATACCACCACAACCCGAGAACAAAGAAAGAACCCTCTTATTATCGTTTTCCAAAGAAGTTTCTTCTTTAAAAACCAGCGGGATAACTATATCAGATACTACATCGGATATCTCACATTCCATATTCAACGACAAATTTTTCTTTAATTTGTACAACTCAAAAAGAATATTCTTAGGTTGTAAAGATACTATTTTATCTCTATATCTTTTCAAAGAAAAAACTGAAAAAGAATTAAGTGTCAACATTCTGAACAAAATGATTATGATAAGAATTTCTAATAATCTGAAAAATAGCACCCCGAGAAACAGATTCATGCTGTAAAGCGAGTATCTTTGTAGCCTATCGTGGAATAGACCGTATCTATTTCTGCTTCCTCGCCCACAGGCCGGCCCTTTCCTATGATGAAGTATACAGCCTGTGATGTCGCAAGGTGCGGCAAGAGGGAAAAAATCGGCGATATTCGCTCTCTTGTCAGTATGATGCAGCCACGATTTTCATTTATTTCCAACTTATAAAACCATAAAGATATGAGAATAAAACATGTAATAGGAATAGCCTTCACCTGCATGGTGTTCATCTTTTCGTGCCAAGCCCAAAGCTCCACCGAGAGTCATGCAGGAAAAAACAAGCAAGAACAGAAAATCAAGCCCCGCCACTTGACCAAAGCGGAATTCCTCTCGAAAGTGGCGAACTATGAGAAAACGCCCGACAAGTGGGAGTACTTGGGCTCGAAGCCTTGCATTATCGATTTTTACGCTACATGGTGCGGTCCTTGCCGAAAGTTGGCTCCGATATTGGAGGAGATTGCCGGAGAATATGCCGGGAAAATCGATGTCTATAAAATAGATGTGGATAAAGAACCTGAGCTTGCCGCCGCCTTCGGTGTACAGAGTATCCCTACATTACTCTTTTGTCCGATGAAGAATCAACCGCAAATCGCCGCCGGATTCATGGATAAAGCCACCTTACAGAAGGCTATCAAAGAGGTACTGCTCGTAAAATAACAACTCGCCGAAAGTTATCGATATTCAACTCACCCGGCTCTACGTGACATCACACTCTACGTTTTGTCTTATAAAAACATAGGGGTGGAAGATGATGTTTTGATATGTTTCCCCTGCTAGGGATATTTCTTTAACCCCTCCGTCACTGCGTGACACCTCCCCTATATTTTGTATGGCAAAACACCCCGTAATGCCACGGGACACGGCAGGGGGAGAGGATTGAAACGTTACTTTGAGTGGCCACCCATTCCGGCTCCGCATAACATCTCCCCTATCGAATTTCACTGACCTCATTCGGGACGGATAAAGTTCACAAAGTTCAGTAAAAAACACACACGAGCGGTTCGGTAGGATAAAAAAGCCGAACATACAACAACCCATATCGCACAAAGAGAGAATATCAAGTGAGAAATACCGCGCCTCATTACATTCCAACAAAAAAGTTTCATTCATAAAGAGTTATGAATGAAACTTTTATTATATTTATAGCCAAATACAGTTAAGAGAAAACGATAGAATATATCTTATATGAAATATTACATTGAACTTTTTACCTTATTGTTATTTGTCGGATGTATACCAAATAGATGCTATACAATCTATCAAATCGATAACGGTGAAGACTATCTACAAGACGGAATGCGCCGCATTGCAGACAGGCAAGGGCGTATAGGGTATGTAAATGAAAAGGGTGCAATTATCATTAAACCTCAATTTGCTTTTGGTTTTCCTTTTAAAGACGGACGTGCAAAGGTTACAAATAGAGGAGAAAAAAAAGTAGTACCAAATTCAAAAGGAGAATATCATTATTGGGAAAGTGATAAATGGTTCTATATAGACAAGAGGGGAGCATCACTTCCTCAATTTAGCGTTATGGAATGGATCCCGACGCAAGTTGTAGATGATAAAGAAAATAGACAATATCGGATTGGTTTTATAGGATTGGCCAGATGGTTCTATTTACCTTATGACAACTCTAACGATTGGATAATAGTAAAGATAAAGGAGGCCATCGAAAATATTTCGATGATAGAAGTCACACTGTTAAACACAAATACCATTATTGACGTTCAACACAGCTATAAAGAATGGCCAAACAGCCTTCTTATAAATAATCCCTCACTATAAGAAATCACTGTAAATTTTATTCTTTTTTGTCTTATAAAAACTAAGGATAAAGAGAGGTCTTATCTTCGCTTCATACCCCCTCGTCCTGCACCTCCCCCTATCTTATCTGCGATGAGCAGAGGGAGAGTATTAAAATGTCACTTTGAATGGCCTTTCTGTGCTTTCTTTTTGCTTTGTGAGTACTTTCTATTCCTTTACAGAAACATAGGGAGAGAGTGTGTGATGCTTTGATATGCCTCCTCTGCTAAGGATATTTTTTAACCCCTCCGTCCAGAGGACACCTCCCCTATATTTTGCTATGCAAAACACAGAGGAGGAAGGTAATACTTTCCTGTGTATCGTGTTTGTTCTTCTCCCCCCTATTGCTGGGCGACACCCCGTAATACTACGGGACACGGCAGGGAGGAGGTTCAAAATACCATTCCAATAGTGTCACACCGATCCATCTCTGTTTTAAGAGAAGTGTATGAATATCCGGCAATGCTACATAGGTACGAGAGAGAAAAGAAAAGTATTTTTTACCATTCGGAGATATATAGGTAAAAAAAATAAGCGAACGTATCAAAAACGACATAGCGAACGTTTCTTATTCTTCGTCTCCCCACAAACGGAGGGCAATGCGCGCACAGCCTTCGGCATCGGCAAGTGCATAGTGATGGCGGTCGAAGGGAATACCCAAATAGGCACAAACCGTGGGTAGCCGGTAATTGGCAATGGACGTGCGGGGAATAACCCGACGCGCCTGTCGGAGGGTACAGAGAAATGTCCCGTAGGTATAATCGATGCCATACATGCGACAGGCAGCCCGAAGCACCCGTTCGTCGAAAGCCTTGTTATGGGCGACGAAAGGTAGCCCCTCGACCCACGGAACGATCTCGCTCCATACCGCGTCGAACGTGGGAGCCCCGCAGGTATCGGCCGGATAGATGCCGTGTACTTGTTCGGAAAAACGGCGGATATAGTAATCGGGTTCGGGACAAACCAACCGATGCATGCGTTGCGTTATTTCCCCGCCACGAACGACCACAAGCCCCACGGAACAAATACTCGTAGGCTCGTAATTGGCGGTTTCGAAATCTATGGCGACAAAATTTTTCATGCGATTATTCTTCGGGTAAAGATACGGAAAAAACAAGATTATCGCAGTATCGAAATTTCTTCCTGCAAATTTTGTCATACATGAGATATGACCTACCTTTGAAGCAGGAAACGGATTTGCCCTATTCCTACTCCCTAATTTAAGAAAAACGAATATGAAAATAGGTATTATCGTAGCCATGCAAAGCGAATTGGAATGCGTTCGCTGTTTACTCGAAAATCCTCGGGAAGAGCAGCACGGTTCGTCTCTGTTCATTATCGGCACGAATGGGAAACATGAACTGATTCTGACACAAAGCGGAATAGGGAAAGTATCGTCGGCCATACGGACTTACGAACTGATAGACCGATATGCTCCCGACTGCATACTGAACACCGGTGTCGCCGGAGGTATAGACCGATCGATGCATGTCATGGATATAGTGGTGGGCAGCGAAATCGTTTACCACGACGTTTGGTGCGGAGAAGACTGTGCATGGGGGCAGATAGACGGACTTCCCGCCCGGTTCCACAGCGACCCGGCATTGGTGGAAAAGGCTTTGAAAGTATCGACCGACTTGTCTCTCTATAAGGGATTGGTTTGCAGCGGCGACCGTTTTATCACCGATCCGGCGGAACTTTCGCAAATCAAAGGGCTTTTCCCCGAGGGCATGGCCGTAGATATGGAATCAGGGTCTATCGCACAAGTATGTTACTTACGTCACGTTCCTTTCCTGAGTTTCCGTATCATTAGCGATACACCGGGTGTCGACGGCCATATAGACCAGTATAACAATTTCTGGGAAAATGCGCCTCATCGTTCTTTCGAGATTTTAACCCAACTCATCAATGTGTTGTAAAACAAAAAACAATCGATATGAAAAAGATACCGAGCTTTACCATCGACCATATCCATTTATTACGTGGCATTTACGTTTCCCGTAAAGATTATTTGGGCGACCACGTCGTAACGACTTTCGATATTCGAATGAAAGAACCCAACCGGGAACCGGCCATCGGTTACGGTGCGTTGCACACGATCGAACACTTAGCCGCCACATTTTTGCGTAACCACCCGGTATGGGGCGACAAAATCGTATTCTGGGGCCCAATGGGGTGCTGTACAGGAAATTATTTCCTAATGCAGGGAGACCTCGAATCGAAAGACATTGTAGAACTAATGCGGGAGACATTCCGATTTATCCGCGACTTCGACGGCGAAGTGCCGGGAGCCGCTCCGCGCGACTGCGGAAATTATCTGCTGCACGACCTGCCTATGGCTCGATGGGAGGCAGACAAATATCTGCGCGAGGTTCTCGACATTATCGAAGAAAAGAACTTGGTCTATCCTACTATAAGAGAAGAATAAAAATTTAATTTTTATTTTTGAATTTATCATAAGTCAATATATCTTTGCATTAATTCTCAATTAGTACGATATTGACTTTTTGAGAAGAGTTTACTTAAAGAAGCGTTTCTAAATATTACTTTGTTCAAGAAAATCGCCAATTTTCAAACCGTACAGAGTAATACAACAGAACGCTCACGCCGTTGGTATATACACTCATATATCAATATAGGCGTGAGACTGTTGTTTATTTGTACGGTGGGTGTTTGGCGATACCTCTTGAACAAATAAAGATATTAACAGTCCTCACGCTTTTTTTGTATAATCCGCTAAATCGGGGACTATTAGCGATAACTTGCAAAGCCTATGAAACATAGATAATATCGCCAAATCTTCTATAAGAGAGAGAGTCATTCCTTTTTAAATATTCAATAAATCTTATATGATACATGAGAAAGTTATATGTTATATTATTGTTTTTCAGCCTACTGTTCTCTATATCGTGCAATAGCTATAAATATGGAGCAAATGCTGAACCAACACAAAAAAGCAATCTTACTTTCGGAGTCGTAAAATCAAAAATCATCAAAGGAAATACAACACAATCCGAGATTTTAGAAATCTTCGGGGCTCCCAATTTAGTCTCCAAAAATAAATCGAACAACGAAGTGTGGAGCTACAACAAAATGAGTGTAGTGAATAAGCAGGGAGGAACGGATTTCCTATTTGGAGCAAGAGCCTCTCAAAGCAGTAGCACCCAATCATTCGATTTAATTATTACATTCGACTCTAACGATATAGTTTCGGACTATTCCGTTATCTCAACAAGTTACTAATTTAATTATTTATCCCATGAAAAGATATATTTTATTTTTACCGATTCTATTCATCTTAACCTCCTGTGGCGTATCTCAAAAGGTTCTATCCCCAACAGAGATAAAAATGATGACAACTAAACAATTCGAAGCAAACTATGATCTCGTATTTAGTTCAGCAATCTCGCTTCTCCAATCAGAAGGCTTTCTTATCAATAACACAGATAAAACCACTGGGCTAATTACAGCTAACAAACAAATAGACAACAAAAACGCAGGCTTACAAATGTTCCTTATAGGTACAGCAACAGAAGCCTCAACCTCACAAGCCTCATTTTTTATACAAGCTCTAAACGATGAATTAACAGAGGTAAAATTCACTCTTTATGAAGGAAGCGTTTCTTCTTCGTACAATCAATATAGCGGCAAAAGTACAACCAACAAAAATAGCATGGTAGAAGATGCTACTATCTACGCCAATTGGTTCAATAATCTACGTAGCGAGATTGAAAGAAGAAAAGCCCTTATCCAATAACAAAAGTCATCAATAGGCATTAAAAAAATAATAGGAGTCCATTCTTCTATTTCGTTGAAAAAGAAAATCCCTAGTGCAGATGTAATTCTCACTAGGGATTTTGGTTCAGTGGGATAAACCTAAATTCTGACGTTGAATCTTTGCCGATAACTACATTGAGGTCTCTTGGAAGAGAGGAGTGAAAAAGATACCATAGTAATTTTTGTTTGTAGAATTTAACCCCCTCGCCCTTCGGGCACTCCCCCTATCTCATCTACGATGAGCAGGGGGAGAGGATTAAAAGCGACACTTCGATCGGCCTTTTGTGCTTTCTTTTTGCTTTGTGAGTACTTTCTATTCCTTTACAGAAACATAGGGAGAGAGTGATGTTTTTATATGCTTCCTCTGCTATGGATATTTTTTAACCCCTCCGTCCTGCGGACACCTCCCCTATATTTTGCTATGCAAAACACAGAGGAGGAGGTTAATACTTTCCTGTGTATTGTGTTTGTTCTTCTCCCCTGCCGAGTCCCGTAGTATTGCGGGAAGTTACGTTAGCAATATAAAGGAGACACCTCAGAAACAGTGGTTTCGAGGAGAGGGGTTGGGGGTATGACAATCCTATCTGATTTCCTATCTGGCTGGTATTTTTATAAAAATTAGCCTCTTTTTCCTTATTATTCCACACAAATTGAGTATTGGACGACCATAAAATCCCTATAACTAGGTATTTCGAAAGCTCGCCGAAAGTCGTTACTTTACATCGTGAAAAATTAAAGAATAAAACGATGAAAAAAATTGGAATATTTTATGGTTCTTCCACAGGTACTACCGAGAGTGTAGCCCATACAATCGCACAAAAGTTGGGTGTCGCCTCGAACGACGTACACGATGCTTCCAAACTGACCGGAGAAATGGTAAAGGAATACGACGTATTGGTATTGGGTACATCGACTTGGGGCTGCGGAGAGTTGCAAGACGATTGGTACGACGCTGTGAAGGTGTTGAAAAAGGCTGGCCTGAGTTCGAAAGAGGTCGCACTCTTCGGGTGCGGGGACTCGGAGTCGTACTGCGATACGTTCTGTGACGGAATAGGCGTACTGTATGAGGAGCTGAAAGGGACGGGCTGTAAGTTTATCGGTAATCACGTACCGACGGGCGATTACAACTTTTCCTCTTCTACGGCAGTTGTAGACGGTGAATTCGCGGGGCTTCCCCTCGACGAAATGAATGAATCGGACAAGACCGAAGGTCGCATCGATAACTGGGTAAAAAGTTTGAAAGATTAACCTTTTACAACCGGCATCCCATGATTACGTGCAATGCCTATCCGGCCGAATTGAAAGTGTTTCTGAACCACGTGTATGAATACAAGAAGGGTGTTCGCAACATGGTTCTTTATACGACGAACAAAAAATATGAAGAGTTTGCCGTCAGTCGATTGAACAGCCAAAACATAGATTATTGCATTCAACCGATCGGCTGTAATAAAATCAATCTGTTTTTCGGCCGCAGGGAGTGTATCGAAGTGATTCAATCCATGACTTCCCGACCTTTGAACGAACTGACACCAGAGGAGGATTTCATATTGGGAGCCATGCTGGGTTACGATATTTGCGGACAATGTCTCCGCTATTGCAAGCGCAAAGCCAAATGAAATAATTATAAAATCCCCCAAAAGCCAGATCTAATTCGCGGGGAAAGAAAAATCCAAAACATTGGAGTTTGTTTTTAGTTAGTAAAGAAACACCGCCCCGTGAGGAGCGGTGTTCTCTGTTTTTATCGAATAGGTATCTGTATCTTCCTAAAAAGGGATTCAGGTCTCAGGAGGACATCAGAGGAAATTTTCTTTTTATACACCTCCAACCCCTCTCCGAAGAAACTACCGTATCTTCGGTGTCTCCCCTATATTACTAACGTAACTCCCCGTAACGCTACGAGACACAGCCGGAGAGAGGTTGATATCCGCTTCTGTTTCCTTTTCTGCCAGTATTTTTTTCAACTCCCTCGCCCTACGGGCACTTCCCCCTATCTCATTTACGACGAGCAGAGGGAGAGGAGACCTGAATCTGTCATCTCCACGGTCGGTATTTTCTAACCCCTCCGTCCTGCGGACACCTCCCCTATATTTTGCTATGCAAAACACAGAGGAGGAGGTTAATACTTTCCTGTGTATTGTGTTTGTTCTTCTCCCCTACCGTGTCCCGCAGCATTGCGGGGTGTCACACAGCGATATAGGGGGAGTGCCCGAAGGGCGAAGGGAGCCCCCGACAACAGTAACAGAACTGTAAACAAACTCTCCGGAAAGACTGGAATGTGGTTATCGACAAGAAATTCATCGCTAACCCTTTTATTTTTCTACTGAACCGGATTCGGCGGATCTTACTTCAAACGGGCGAGGACTTCTTTCATACGGCGCATGGCTTCGGTGATATTCTCCTCGGAAGTGGCATAAGACAGACGAAGATAATCGGGAGCCCCGAAAGCATCGCCCGCCACCGTTGCGACATGACCTACTTCGAGGATATACATCGCCAAATCGGAAGAGGTGTTTATCTTGCGTTCGCCGTCGGACTTCCCCAAATAGTGGCTAACCTCGGGGAAGAGATAGAATGCTCCCTGCGGATCGTTTACTTTTAGTCCGGGTATTTCTTTTGCCAAACGTACGACCAAATCGCGACGGTGTTGAAATGCTCGTCTCATGGTTTCTACGCAACCTTGCTCTCCGGCAAAAGCGGCAGCCGCGGCTTTCTGTGCGATAGATGATGCTCCCGATGTGTATTGTCCTTGCAATTTGTTGCAGGCTTTGGCAATCCACAACGGAGCAGCGATGAACCCGATACGCCAACCGGTCATCGCATAGCCTTTGGAAACCCCGTTGATAATGACTATCCGCTCCCGAACAGAGGGGAATTGCGCGAGACTTTGATGGGCTCCCACATAATTGATGTGTTCGTATATTTCATCGGAAATGACGAATACCTGCGGGTGGCGTTCCAAAACGGAGGCCAACGCTTCCAACTCTTCACGAGAATAGACGCTGCCGGTAGGGTTGGAGGGCGAACAGAGAATGAGCAGCTTGGTCTTGGGCGTGATAGCGGCTTCGAGTTGGGCAGGCGTCATCTTGAAATCTTGTTCGATGCCCGTCTCGATAATCACATTCTTTCCTTCGGCGAGTTTAACCATCTCTACATAACTTACCCAATACGGGGCGGGGAGGATTACTTCGTCTCCCGGATTGACAAGGGCAAGAATCGTGTTACAAATGGATTGTTTGGCTCCATTCGAAACGACAATCTGTTCAGGAGTAAAATCGAGTCCGTTTTCGTTTTTGAGCTTCGCACAAATGGCTTGCCGCAAATCCATATATCCCGGAACCGGCGAATAGTGCGAGAAATTATCGTCTATCGCTTTTTTCGCGGCATCTTTAATATGCTGGGGTGTATTAAAATCGGGTTCTCCCACACTCAGATTAATCACATCTACTCCTTGTGCTTTCAGTTCACTACTTTTTTGTGACATCGCAAGCGTTTGCGAAGGAGCAAGAGCTGCCAAACGATCGGATACTTGATTCATGAGAATTATTTTTTATATTGTTACACTATGCAAAGATAACGCAAAGATGGACAGTGACCAATTTATCCGGCCATACCGAATACTGTCTATTTTGCTTCTTGCGCAAAGATACGTAAAGGAAACCAATTCGACAATAATTAACGACATTCTATCGCAAATTTCTTTCCCAGAATAATTTTTCGGAGCAAATAGCCAGAGTACCCACAGGGCTAAGGGGTTAGATTTTACAATAAAAAATCCTATACGCTGTCTTTTTTTTAACCCCTCTCTTCGTCGCTTTCGCTCCTCTGTATCTCCCCTATATTGCTAACACAACTCCCCGTAATACTATGGGACACGGCAGGGAAAAAGGGAGCCCCCGATAACAGTAACAGAACTGTAAATCAAACTCTCCGAAAAGGCTGGAATATAGTTATCGACAAAGACTTCATCGCTAAAATTCAGGTCTACCCCACGGATTTTCTACTGACCCAAAACCTAGTCTACTCAACCAAATCATAAAAACTCCCTCTATTCGAAAATTATGAAAGCCGAACAGAGGGAGCCTAAAAAATACATTAATTCAGTAGCATGTCTCTTGGTTATTATTCTAAATAACTTGAAACAAAGAGTCTATCTTACGATCATTTCTAATAACAAAGTAGTAGTATAAGTAGTAAAAAATCCGTTATGTCCCAGAAGTCACTAACGTTGCGATTGTCTTTACGACCTCGCCTTCATAACTCATCGGAGACATAACCAGCTCATAGTCAAACGGTATAAATTCAGAAACTTGTGCTGTCGCAAAATTATGATCCGCATCGATGAATAAAGTCAATTTTGCCCCAGCCTTGTGGCCTACCGCCCGCTGTAACGTATCGATAGATTGAAATTTACCCGACTCTACCATTTGTTTTAACCGTGAAACTTCGGCGCTTTCGAAAAGTAGTTCATATTTTTTCAACACTTTTCCAGTAGCCCGACAAACAGCTATCTTATTCCCCACTGCAACTCTTATCAATCCATATATAAGGAGTCCCGCACCCAACACAATCAAAAAAAGTTTGAGGGAGGACTGAGGATCGGAAACAGCAGATGAAACTACAAAAGCGAGTATAGCAATTACCAGTGCAACAATACCATTTACAGAAATTTTCTTTTTCATTTCAATATAAGGATTTTCCATAAATTTAGAAGAAACAGTTTCCTTTTCTATATTTTCCATTTGATGATAAAACTAATTGAATCGTAATAAAATAATTAATAATTAAAATTCCACGAAACTATTTTGATTGCTTAAATCGACAAATCTCAAAATAGGTCCTAAGTGCCGAGCCCCAGATAGCATATGTAATCAAACCGAAAAGACGATATCTCTGCCGAATTTCCATGTCTCTGAATCTGCGAGCTATCTCTTTTCTATCGCATTACAGCAAAACAGGAATACGAATATACGCACACTCCATACAGCCAAAGAATCATGCATCGGGAATACCAGACTATTCAATATATGCAAGTCCTTTCCTGCCACACACATACATGCAGCAAGAAAACCGGGCGAGGCTCCCGGCTACCCGTGAATAACGGCTACCCACCGTCATTCCACTAAATCAACATTTTACAAAGGGAATAGAGATAATGTCCGTCGTAGCACAACTGTGCCTTATATTTATCATAACAATCACCGACGATCTTCTCCCGAAGATCTACTAACTGACAACATAATTGCTGCTCATACAAAAATGCAGCGTTTCCACTCGCTTCCTCGGTTATCGGGGAAGACGGAAAGCGTGAAACATTCACGCATAGCCCTCTTTCTACCGGAATAATCGCCGTAAAATTCTGTATAGGCAGGGATTGTGCCCGAACATCGATAAGGCTATAAGGATAAGAGGGGTCTTGCGGTTTCACAAGCTCATTTTCGCCTCCTGCGGACAAAAAGATGGCAGAAGTAAGCCCGAATATAGTGGCAAATAGGAAAACTACTATTTTTCTCATGAAACCTTTCATGCAGCAAACATATAAAAAATCTTCGATACCCTTATATGATTTATCTTTTTTAATATAAAAACAAATAGATAATCTCACGAAGTGAAACAATTCCAGCTCATCTTGTATAAAAAATATACCAAACGGACTATATCTGCTCGGCAGGCTCCGAGGATGACATGTAATATCATATAAATCAAACTAATACACTATTTTTTTACTTTTTTCCCATATCCATATAGCAAAAAGTAGTGAGATTTTCCGCTTACAAAGCGCTTATAAATACCTAATAAAAGCGATTGTACATGTACAAGTACGAAAATAACTTTGCAACGAATTAATAATTCAAACAAATTTAAAGTGAAAACAAATATATCGGTTCTTTTATTTTTAACAATTTTATCATTCTCATTTTCCATAAGCGCCCAACATCATCACAAAGGGAAAGGCGACAAACCGATGATTTCAGGGAGAATAATTTCTATCGACAACGGAAATAAAAATATCGTAGATTTCGCTACTGTTTATCTGAAAGGGACAAAATTCGGAGGTTCTACCAATCGAGAGGGGTTTTACCATATCCATGCGCTTCCGGGGGATTACACATTGGTCGTATCGGCAGTCGGCTATCGAACGGTGGAGAAAAAAGTCTCACTGAAAAGAGGCGAACGTATAAAAATGAATATCACCCTTGTACCCAAAGAACAGATGTTGGAAGAAGTAACGGTCGTTTCTACCGGAGTGAGCCGTGTAAAACGATCTGCATTCAATGCTGTGGCTGTCGATACGAAAGAGTTGAAGAACAGTACCAAAAGCCTAAGCGAAGCTCTCGCCAAAGCTCCGGGCATGAAGTTACGAGAATCGGGCGGAGTAGGCTCGGACATGCAGTTGATGCTCGACGGATTCAGCGGCAAACACGTAAAAATCTTTATCGACGGCGTACCACAAGAGGGAGTGGGAAGCTCCTTCGGGTTAAATAATATTCCCGTAAATTTCGCCGACCGCATTGAAGTATATAAAGGTGTGGTTCCTGTCGGATTCGGCACAGATGCCATCGGTGGGGTCGTCAATATCGTCACTAACAAAAAACGCCGGAATTGGTTTTTGGATGCGTCTTACTCATACGGCTCGTTCAATACCCATAAGTCTCATGTCAATTTCGGTCAGACATTTAAGAACGGTTTCACTTATGAAATCAGTGCTTTTCAAAACTATTCGGATAATGACTATTATATAGATGCCGACCATGTAGAGCAATGGAAAGAGGACGGCTCTACCGTCATTACGGACGAAACGTTCCATGTGAAGCGTTTCAACGACACATTTCATAACGAAGCTGTCATAGCTAAAATAGGTGTGACGGATAAACCGTGGGCAGACCGGTTGATGTTTGGGTTTACCTATTCCAACATGTATAAAGAAATACAAACGGGAGTACGGCAACATACGGTATTCGGCGAAAAACACCGCAAGGGACATTCGTTAATGCCCTCGCTCGAATATAACAAACGCGACCTTTTCGTAAAAGGTCTCGACATAGTATTGACCGCTAATTACAATCGAAATGCCACTACCAACGTGGATACGGCCAGTTATCAATACAACTGGTTCGGTGAACGAAAAATAAAAACAAACGGACGCGGCGAACAGTCTGAACAATATTCGCGTGCAGATAATGACAACTGGAACGCTACCTTGACGGTAAACTACCGAATCGCCAAAGCTCATACGTTGACTTTCAACAATGTATGGAACGTGTTCCACCGTACCAACACGTCTCTACTTACAGGTGCAGAAATAGAAGACGAATTTTCCAAAGACACCCGCAAAAATATTACCGGGCTATCGTATCGTTTCATGCCTTCCGAACACTGGAATCTATCGGCGTTCGGGAAATATTACCACCAATATGTATCGGGACCGATGGCAACAGACGACAAGGGAACCGATTATGTTCTTGTAGAGAGAACGGTCCATTCGGCCGGATACGGAGCGGCAGGGACTTATTTTATCTTACCGGAATTACAGGCTAAGTTATCGTACGAAAAAGCCTATCGCCTGCCCACTATCGAAGAAATGTTCGGAGACGAGGATTTAGAAAGCGGAGAAGTGAATATACGCCCCGAAAACAGCGATAACGTTAATTTAAATATCAGTTATTCAAAAAACATAGGTAAACACTCGGTGTATGTGGAAGGGGGATTGATTTACCGGAATACCAAAGATTACATACAACGCAATATTCAAGATTTGAGCGGAGGAAAAGAAAACGCGACCTATACCAATTACGGGAAAGTAGTGACCAAAGGGTATAACCTGTCGGCACGTTACAGTTTTTCCAAGTGGTTCAGTATCGGCGGGAATTTTACACAAATGGACGTACGCGATATGGAAAAATATCAGATAGGTAGTACAGGAACGTCCACCCCCAACCTGACTTACAAAGCCCGCATGGCCAATATCCCTTACATGTTCGCTGACAGCGACGTGACCTTTTATTGGCACGGACTCGGCAAGAAAGGGAATATCCTGACCGTGACTTATGACAATCAATATCTTCACAGCTTCTGTTACAATTCGGAAGTGATCGGTACGAACAGTGACGAATATACTGTTCCCAACCAATTTTCCCACAATTTGTCCGTCAGTTACAGTTTGCAAAACGGACGGTATAATGTTTCTTTCGAGTGCCACAATATCACGGACGAAAATCTATACGACAATTTCAGCCTTCAAAAGGCCGGCCGGGCTTTCTACGGTAAAGTCCGCGTATATTTCGGAAAATGACAAGACGAGAGATTATTAACTTTTATCGATTTATAATTAATATGAATAAGCAAATGGAAAAAAAATTCTTTTCAGCTAAACTCATTGCAGCAGTAATAGCTGGCATGGTATTCGTTTCATGCGAGGAGGACGGACCTACTACCCCCTCAGGAGTGGAAGACTTAACCGAAGTCTCCAAGGGAAACTATGTAATCGCGGCTTCGGTAGGAACCGGTAACAATGCAACTAACGTGTTGCTGACAGCCGACCGCTTAGACGATCCTACGTACAAAGTGACCCCGACCAAACAAGGGACACAAAACGACGGGGCTACTTACTGGGTTTTCTATGAACAAGAATCTTTGTTCGCCCTAAACTACAACCAGGGAGAGGCAGGCCAAACCGCTTCGTATGATCTGAATTCAAATTTCGAAATGGTAAAAAACTCGAACACCTACAAGTTAAGCCGGTTCACCACATATGGTTTTTATGACGATTATATCATGACTACATCTACCGGAAATGCCACTATCGATGCTCAAAATTACACTTATACCAACAAAAACGGCGAACAACTGACCGAAACTTATTATCCGAAACACTTTTTACCGGCTTACATCGATGCAAAGAGCGAAACGGCCAAAGACGGAACAGGCGCTGCTAATCTGAAACTACGTTCGGAGAACTTACTCGGGAACGGAGAGTATGTAACTCTGTCCGGTCTGGAACAGACCGGAACCCTCCTGTATGCCGCCGCCGTCCCGATGGGTTTAAGCCAATGGGGATACATACAAACCGTAAACGGGAAAGAACACGGATATGTGCGGGAAGGTTACGAAGACTTGGTAAAAACAGAGTCGGGAGGCTCGGGCAGCGGTAAATATAACGCCAACGAATTACAATGGACTCAGTATCCCGACGAATGCTGGGTGGCTATCTTCAAAGACGAAACTCTGGAAGAACATAAAGTCATCAAAACAGACAAAATCAGTTATGCCTGCGGCCGCAACCGTTCCCAATACTACCAAATGTTGTGGAAAGCAGACGACGGTTACATTTACGTGCTATCTCCAAGTTACGCCAAAACGATGAAAGATTCACGACAACAAACTACATTACCGGCCGGAGTAGTACGCATCAACACGAATGCTTCTTGGGAGAATCTCGATTTCGACCCCAATTACTACAAAACATTGAAGAATGCCAACGGTACAGAAGCGGCTTTCCTTCGCAGTTGGTACATTTCGGGTAATTACATCATGCTCCTCGCTTATGACGAACAAGGCTTCGACGGGACTGCCAACCGGCTCGTCATTTTCGATACACAAAGCGATGGCATACTCAAAGAAGTGACCGGACTACCCTCCGACATAAGCGGGTTCAGCAGTACTCCTTATATCGATGAAACCGGCAAGGCATACATGGTCGTAAGCACGGAAAGCGGTTACCCTACCGTTTATAAAATCGACCCTGCCACAGCCACAGCGACACAAGGTCTCACTATCGTAGCGACGAGCGTAAGCGGTGTAGGCAGGTTAGAGATAAACTAAAAAACATTTCGGCACAAAAGGAACAGGTCGGCACGGAAAGCCGGTGTATTTTCAACGAACCCATTCGTCACGGCGCGACTCTCTCTATCTCGCCTCTCTATCGAACAGGGTAAAAGGGTATAACTATCCGCATAGTAAAAATATAACCGATATTTCGGGCCGTACCAAAAGAGTCTGGCGGATAAAAACCATACAGACTCTTTTCGACTTAATAAAGGAATCATATTTATGAAAAAAGCATTTCGGAAGATACATCTTTGGTTATCTGTCCCTTTCGGTGTAATTATCACCTTGATTTGTTTCTCAGGCGCCATGTTGGTATTCGAGAATGAAATTATGCAAATGACGCATCGTCATCTTTATTATGTGGAAAAAATCGGGGAAAAACCCATACCTATGGAACAACTGGCGGCGAAGGTTTCCACCACCCTGCCCGACGATGTGAAAGTAACCGGCATTACCGTCTTCCCCGACCCCCAAAAAGCCTACCAAATCAGTCTGTCAAAACCGAAACGTACTTCGATTTATATAGACCCATATACCGGAGAAATCAAGGGCAGAAACCAACGCTCCCCGTTTTTCAAAGCCATGTTTTCGTTACATCGTTGGCTACTGGATAGCCGTCCCGAAGACGGCAAGGTATTTTGGGGAAAAACCATCGTGGGCATCAGTACCCTGATGTTCATTTTCGTCTTGGTATCGGGTATCATCATTTGGTGGCCTCGTACCCGGAAAGCATTGAAAAACAGTCTAAAAATAAATTTACGCAAGGGGGCGAGCCGTTTTTGGCACGATTTGCACGTGGCAGGAGGAATATATGCGCTCGTATTATTGTCGGTCATGGCCTTGACAGGTCTTACATGGTCTTTCGATTGGTATCGTACTGCCTTTTATACAGCTTTCGGGGTGGAAATGACAGCAAATACAAAGCACAATAATACGGTGGCAAACGCCTCCAACCGTACGATACGGGGAGAAAGGAACGGCAACCGTGACAAAAGCACGGGCAATCACAGAGAAAAACCCTCTTTTTCCCATTGGCAACAAGTGTACGAGCAATTAGCCCAAGCGAATCCCGACAACAAACAAATCAGTATAACCGACGGAACGGCGAGCGTGTCCTCCAACCGGTTCGGCAATACACGTGGAGCAGACCGTTATACCTTCGATACGAACACCGGAAAGATTACCGGAGTCTCGCTCTATGAAGAATCGGACAAATCGGGAAAAATACGTGGCTGGATCTATTCCGTGCATGTAGGCAACTGGGGAGGAACGCTCACCCGCATTCTATGGTTCCTATCCGCTTTACTAGGCGCCAACCTGCCACTGACAGGATATTACTTATGGATAAAACGGCTTTACCGGAAGGGACATACAAAAAGGTAATCGATTAATCTCGAAAAGAGTGATGCCGAAGAGGTTACAAAAAAAGGGAGTCTCTTCGGCATATCTTTTCCGGAACGTTTCAGAATTTCTGCATATCGACCAAGCGTTTATAATAACGGTCGAGTTTTATCAATTCGTCATGACGACCCCGTTCCACAATTTCGCCTTCGTGCATGACGCAAATTAAATCGGCATCTTTTATCGTGGAAAGACGGTGAGCTATTACCAGCGTAGTGCGATTACGCATAAGATTCTCCAAAGCCTCCTGTACCAGCCGTTCCGACTCGGTATCGAGAGCCGAGGTCGCTTCGTCGAGAATAAGTATAGGAGGGTTTTTCAAGATAGCACGGGCTATGCTCACACGTTGTCGCTGCCCGCCCGAAAGACGGCTTCCCCGGTCGCCAATGCAGGTATCGTATCCTTGTTCGGTCGCCATGATGAAATCGTGCGCATTGGCGATTTTTGCCGCTTCGATGACTTGCTCCATCGTTGCGTTTTCCACCCCGAAGGTTATATTGTTGTAGAAAGAATCGTTAAAGAGAATGGCTTCTTGATTGACATTTCCCATCAATCCCCGCAAATCGTGCACTCTGAAATCTTTGATATTGATTCCGTCAATATAAATTCCCCCTTCATTCACATCGTAAAAGCGTGGTAAAAGGTCGGCCATCGTAGATTTTCCGGAACCGGACTGCCCTACGAGAGCGACCGTCTGTCCCTTTTTAATGGAAAGGTCGACGTGCTTCACGACATTTTCGGTACTATACCGGAAAGAGACTCCCCGATATTCTATCCCCTCTTTCATTTCCTTCAATTCTACCGGATTCTTCGGGTCTTGTATGGGATTCACCGCCGACAGAATGAGATCGACCCTCACCATAGAGGCTAACCCTTTCTGTATGGAGTAAGCAGCTTTGGACAAATCTTTCGCCGGATTGATAATGCTGTAAAAAATAACCAGATAGTAAATGAACGAAGCGGCATCGATACTGCTCGTTCCCGACAAGATGAGCGAGCCTCCATACCAAAGGACGATACAAATGGTACACGTGCCTAAAAATTCGCTCATGGGATGCGCCAACGACTGCCGGCGGTTGATTCGATTGGATATACGATAAAAACGATTGTTATCGTCGTGAAACCATTTTATCATTTTATCCTCGGCATTGAAGGCCTTGACAATGCGCAACCCGCCCAAAGTCTCCTCTATGATAGACATCAACAATCCCCATTGATTCTGCCCTTCGAGAGAACGACGTTTCAGTTTCTTACCGACTTGTCCCATAATGTATCCTGCCGTAGGAAGCAGAATCAAGACAAAAAGAGTAAGTTGCCAACTAATGGCGAACATGGTCGCCAAACAGACAATAATCATAATGGGATTCTTGAACATCATATCGAGCGATGCCATTATCGAATTTTCTATCTCCCCTACATCTCCCGACATACGGGCCATGACATCGCCTTTCTTCTCACTGGTGAAAAAACCGATAGGCAAACTTACTACTTTTTCATACACATAATTGCGAATATCGCGCACGATTCCCGACCGAAGCGGTATCATGAAATAGGAGCTCAAATAGGTAGCGGCCGTCTTGAAAAAGGTCATCACCATTAAAAAAACGCCCAATATCAACAGGGCGAAACCGGCTCCTTTTTCATCGATTATCGTTGTAATGTAATAATAGAAATTATTTATCACCACATCTTTAATGGAACCCGACCCCCATTCCATAAAAGTATAAGAAGCCTGTTTGAGCTTGAACAATATTTCCAATATAGGAATGATAAGGGCAAACGAGAAAAGCGTCAAGACCGACGCCAAAATATTGAAAAAGATATTGAGGGCAAGGTAATATTTATAGGGGGGCACAAATCGCCGGAGTATGGAAAAAAAATCTTTCATGCTTCACATATTGAGCCCGGACAGAACCGAGCAGTTTACGGCTGCAAAGATAACACAAATACAAAGATAGCAGAAACAGGAGCTTAAAAAGTTTCCAACCAATCCGACAAAGAGCATTTTCCCGGGGAATAGCTATCGATTGTACTCGTTCTTTATATTTCTTTCGGAGCCCCCAAAAAGGTTAGTACCCGTCTCTGTTTCTTCTGCGGGTATTTCTTTAACCCTCTCGCCCTACGGGCACTCCCCTATCTCATCTGCGATGAGCAGAGGGAGAGGAGTCCTGACTTCTGCCACCTCCACTGCCAGTATTTTCCAACCCCTCCGTCACTGCGTGACACCTCCCCTATATTTTGCATGGCAAAACACCCCGTAAGGCTACGGGACACGGCAGGGAGGAGGTTTTAAATACCACACCAATGATGTCATTCCAATCCCTCGCTATTCTAAGGAAGGAGTATGAAATATCCAGCAATGCCACAATACAACAAGGAGAAAAGATTAAAATGGTAATTCCCATTTCGACACAAGGATAAATTTTACACCTCTTCCCTGTTTCTTTAACCTCACCGGCTCTACAAGTCACCTCTCCTATCACATCTGCGATGAGCAGAGGGAGAGGAGTCCTGACTTCTGTCACCTCCACTGTCGGTATTTTCTAACCCCTCGCCCTGCGTGACACCTCCCCTATATTTTACATAGCAAAACACAGGGGAGGAGGAAGGGGACACATTTCTTATTTCTACAATCTGACGATTTTTTATACAACGAGATAAAGCACTACAACCTTCTCCCCTGTGTTACGTTAGTAATATAGGGGAGACACCGAAGAAACGACAGTTCCGAGGAGAGAGGTTGAAAAGATAAGATTAGAATTTTTTTGTTTCTAAAATTTAATCCCCTCGCCCTACGGGCACTCCCCCTATCTCATCTACGATGAGCAGGGGGAGAGGAGTCCTGACTCTGTCACCTCCACTGTCGGTATTTTCCAACCCCTCCGTCACTGCGTGACACCTCCCCTATATTTTGCACAGCAAAACACAGGGGAGGAGGATAATGTAATTCTTGTTTTCTCATTTCAGAAAGATGAAATATATCGTTCTTCTTTATAAGGCAATAAATCAATGCCACGGCCTTCGCCTCTATGAAAGCACTTGTTTCCGATTCTTTCGAAATAAAATCTTGCACAGGCAAAATTATTATAATATTTTTGCACGGATTGCGAAAATAGGCTTATCGTCACATCAAAAGACGGCCAAGCCGTCATTTTCGTTTATCTTATTTTTACCGATAGCGAATTATGGGCGAAGCCGTGCACACTTTATCGATTATCATTCCCGCATATAACGAGGAAAAGACTATTGCAAAACTGCTGCAACGGGTACTCGATGCCGATCTAGGGACCGGCATCGAAAGGGAGTTGATCGTGGTGAACGACTGCTCGACCGATTCGACAGAACAAATCGTCGAAGATTTTATCGCCCGCCATGCCGACGCTCCTATCGTTTACTTGAAGCACGAAAGGAATTATGGGAAAGGCATGGCCGTCCGCACGGGCATACGAGCCGTAACGGGCGATTATATCGTCATGCAGGATGCCGACCTCGAACTCGATCCGAACGATTTCAAGAAAATGCTTCCTTTTCTTTTATCGGGCGAATACCATGTGGTATATGGCTCCCGATTTTTAGCAGAGGAAAATTCACATACTTATTTCAGTTATCAACTGGGCGGGAAATTTTTATCGGTAATGACCAACATTCTTTATCGTCAGCACATCACCGACGAGCCCACTTGTTACAAAATGTTCACCGCCGATTTGCTGAAATCGATTCCTCTCGACTGCGAGGGATTCGAATTTTGTCCCGAAGTGACGGCAAAAGTTTCGAGACTGGGCTACAAAATCAAAGAAGTGCCCATTCGTTATTATCCCCGCTCTATCGAAGAGGGGAAAAAACTGCGTCTGAGCGACGGTTTGAAAGCGATAGGCACGCTGTTGAAATATCGTTTCTGGAAAATACCCGAATCATGAAAAATAGCACCACAAGCAAAAAAAACACACCTTCCACCAAGAAGGGTACTGCAACGCCTCAAAAAGAGGGAATCTCTTTTTCATGGGTAGCAAAGAACATTTTTGCCGTTGTCATCGTCCTGTTTCTGCTAAACAAATTCGTCCTCGACGTACAACCGGGTTACAACTGGGCATACAACATGCTTCAAAAAAACTTGGAGACTATACGTCATTACTCCCGTACGACGACAGACAACCGCTTTGAAATGAAGCTGGGACTTTCTCATGTGTATCTGCGGTACGTGAAAGAGAGCACTCCCGAAAACGCCGTTATCTTGTTACCGGGGAAAGAGGCTTTTTACCCCGAAGGAGAAGAACGTATATTCTCGGGCGAACCTTATAACAAACTATGGGCTATCCGGTTCTTATATCCGCGCCGAGTCATTATCCCATCGGAGTTGGGTAAAACTCCTTGGAGCGAGAAAATCACCCATGTAGCTATCGTCAACGGTCGCGGATACGAATATCTCGACTACGAGGTTGAACAAAAAGCGCCTCATGCCGTATTGCCCATGCACCTAAAACCGTAACCATCATGTTAGTAGTATCAGGAATCATATTGACTTGCCTGTCGGGTCTTTTATTAACAGGAGTCATCGGGACGCGTTTTTCGTGGACCGAACGCATAGGATTGTCTTTCCCTCTGGGTATGACGCTGCAAACCGTCGTGATGGCTTTGCTCGACTTAATGCATATTCCCCTGACCAGTTTTTCGGTTTTATCAGCAGGAGCCGTAACATTCGCCCTATTGATGTTTATCGTAGCCCGTTACCGAGGATTCGAAAGTTTCCGTATCACCTCGGCTATGCTCGATGACTGGAAACAAGCCAACTTGGTATGGGTATTGCTCATCATACTCATCGGTTATTGCGAATACATGAATTTCTCGAAATGCATGTTTTTCCCTCCCAGCGACCGGGACAGCCTCGCGGCATTCGACACCTTAGGTTTCGTGGCGGCACAAGACCACACGTATATGCGCATGAGCTTGTTCGATGCCGATTACAATCCCTCGATACACCGCGCCGGAGGTAGCATAGCATACGCTCCTTTCGTACAAATGAGCTATGCATACGTCTATATATTAGGAGCCGAAACATCGAAGTCGATACCGGCGTTGATGTATTTGTTCTTTGTCATTGCTTTCTACGGAATTTTGAGACGAAATACCGGGAAAACCGTCGCCGCACTGTCTACTCTGTTTATGATGATGGCTCCCGAAATGCTCGCATTCTCGTCGTTATCGACCACCAACGTCATGCAAGCCATTTTCGCAGGGCTGGGTATCGCTTATACCGCCAGTTGGCTACGCAGCCGCAACGACGACGAATTGTATGCAGGGGCGTTATTGTTGGGCTCCAATATGTGGTGTCGAAACGAGGGTATCGTATTCATCGGCGCGGCTTGTGTGATATTGCTGATCGATTGCATACGCCGCAAGAGTTACCGAAAAGGATTGTACTTTACCGGATTGTCCCTGCTCCCGGCCATTATCTGGTTTATTTACATGAAAATCGGTGGCTTATATACCGAAGGCATGGCTATTACCCGCCTGTTCTGGGACGGGGAGAAAGCGGGATTGATCGTAAACGGCTTTTGGGCTCTGTTTACCAATCCCATATATTATGGCTGGACATTCTCGGTATTCGCCATTTTTATTCTCGGGAACAGCTGGTTCATGATTAAAAGGAAAGACAACCTCGCTTTATTGGGAATGATTGTACTGAGCATCGTATTCTACGGACTCGTCGTTTACCACGTGGACTACGTATGGGATTCCATACAAAACGTATTGGCCTATTCGGCAAAACGATTCTTTTTCTGCTTCGTACCGATGTGCTGGTATTTCGCTGCCACCACACAAATAGCCCGAAAAGGTTCGGAATACATAGAGCGATTTCTATCGCTAAAATAAGACACGGATTTAAGAAGCTGTTTTAAATTTATTGAGAATAATATTATCATTGCAAGCAGGTATGTTCCGGCCATATTGAGCCCCTGTCTCGCATCTTGAATCCCTTGATTTTT
>ENA-UEPJ01000047-UEPJ01000047.1-human-gut-metagenome-genome-assembly--contig:-NODE-47-length-141221-cov-8.290568_pt1 | contig 141221 bp, 114 predicted proteins | sample MGYA00242890_ERZ507896 | MGnify/ENA primary metagenome ERZ507896 (study PRJEB26167, sample SAMN06115508) | human gut metagenome | host: Homo sapiens | place: China:Qinghai | collected 2015-08-20...
TCGCTTGCAACTCCTTTTACAAAGGCGGAATCTTTGCCTTCCAGGATAACAAGACTTGCATAGGGCAGAGGTTCTTCTCCTTTTTTTGTCTCTGATATAGTGCACACCAGTCCTTTGACTGTCCTTGTTTTTTGGGCGAATAGAATAGTCGGAATCAGTAAGAATAGCAATAGTAACCAGATTTTGTGCACGTTCATGTCTGTCTTTTTATGGCAGTCACAAAATTAGAGAGTTTTCGTCATAAAATCTTCTTTTTTTATAGATATTATGCTACTTTTGCTCAATATAAGTGATACAATGAAAACCGACAAACTAAAATATGTTTTAGCCTTTATCTTTTTGCTGTGTGCTTTTTGGTGCGGAGTCAATTTTAAACGGTGGTACACTATTAACCACCGGATAGAAAAAATGATTTCTCTTGTTTATTCTTCCTCTCCCCAGTATGATTGTTACGGAAACTTTGAAGAACTCTTGGTGAAGGAGTTCAGAAAACAAGGCATAGAACCGATATTTGAAAAGTTCTATCTGGATTTCAATACGGTCACGCCGGAAGATGGGATAAAAAATATGGAGGTATATCTTGAGGTAATTAGAGATAAACCGATAGCACTGATGCTCACTGTGGGCGATCAAGCTGCGTCTGCTTTGTTTTCTACCCGCCATCGGCTACTTTCTTCCATTCCTGTAGTAGCTTGCAACGTACATTTTCCCGATGAGAAACTTATAAAAGAATATGAGCGTAGAAAGGTATATGTGCTGCGTGATGCACCGGATTTTAAGCGCAACATTGATTTTATAAGGGCTTTACAACCACATGTAGGGATAGATGTCATTTATAATATTGATCTGACTCCTCTTGGATATAAATCGTTTGACTTGTTAACCCGGTTTGCAGATAGAAAGGAAATCAGGCTTTTAGGCTATGAGTCTGCCTTTTCTGTGGAATCTGAATACAGAAAATTGCAGGAAATGGTTGAGCATTATAATTTGATGCCTGCTAAGGTAAACAATCATATTGAAAAGGATGAGTTAACCATTAGTCTTTGCCCTTTCCGTTATACCAAAGGGACTTCTTTGTTTGTAGACATGGAAAAATCAAAAAGCGGACAGAGGAGAGAGTTTTTTCTGTTGGATAAGTTTGATCAGATGTCGCTTCCGATCACTAAAGCTTTAAATATTCCCTCTTTTAGTTGCATCCGCCAGGGATTTGGGGAGGATGCCAAGATTGTGGGCGGCTACATGGCTACTGATGAGATTTCTGCGCGTACTGCGGCTGATTTTTCTGTTCGTCTGATGAATAAGGAGAAAATTGGTATGCCGAAAATCAGGGATATGGAAAAGGAGTATGTACTGGATTGGACCTATTTTTCATCCTATACGGACTTTGATGTGAAAAATGTACCTGAAGATGTCCGTATTATCAATTACTCCTTCTATGACCGGTATCGGAAGGAGCTTTATTTTCTGCCAGGATTGTTTATACTTACTTTTATTCTGGTATTGATCAGTCTGCTACGTATGCGCCGACGTTCGCGTGTGGAACGTAAGAATATGGAGATGCTTGAGGAAACTCATAGGCGGTTGATGCTTTCTACAGATGGAGGGCGGATTTCACTTTGGGATATACAGGGAGAGAATATCGAGTTTGATGAGAATTATACGCGTTTGGTGGGAATGGAACAGAGAACATTTGTACGAACCGATTTCTTGAAGTATGCATATCCTGATGATGTACCTCTTCTGAATTCATTGTACGAAACGCTGCATCAATCTACGGATATGCAGGTTCGGCGTGTACGTTTCTCTTTCAGTGAAGAAGATTATCGTTGGTATGAACTTCGGTGTCGCAGTCTGAAAGATGCAAAGGGAAGGATAATGCTGGCGGGCATTATGCAGGATATTCAGATACAGGTAGAGCATGAAGAACAGCTTATTCAGGCTAAGCAGATGGCTGAAAATGCTGAGTTGAAACAATCTTTCCTGAATAATATGAGCCATGAAATCCGTACTCCGCTGAATGCCATTGTCGGTTTCACCAATTTGTTGGTTGGCGAGGGTGGCGATGAGATTGAACCGGATGAGAAGAAGGCCATGCTTGAGATCATTAACCGTAACAACGAATTACTCTTGAAATTGGTCAATGATGTGGTGGAAATATCACGTCTGGATTCCGGCAACATGGATCTCGAAATAAAAGAATGGGATATGGCAACGGTTGTGAAAGAGATTTATATGGCTTATCAGGCATTAATCAAGCCCTCGTTGCAGTTTCATCTGGCTTTGGATGAAAATCTCTCTTTGCCTGTCAATATAGATCGTATGCGTTTTATTCAGGTCATTTCCAATTTCCTGGGCAATGCGGATAAGTTTACCCGGAGTGGTTCTATTACATTAGGATGCAAAGTGGATAAAAAAGACCGGAAGGTCAGTGTGTATGTACAGGATACCGGGAAAGGTATTGATGAGAAAGAACTCATGATGATCTTTGACCGTTTTTATAAGACTGACGAGTTTGAACAAGGGAGCGGACTTGGACTTTCTATCTGTAAAGTCATTATTGAGAAGCTTTGCGGACGTATAGAGGTACGGTCTGAAGTAGGAAAAGGAAGTCGTTTTACGGTTGTTCTATCTTTGGCGGATGAGGTATATATAATCGCAAAATTGAAAAATCGGCGTTCTTCAATTGAAAAGTCGAAAAAATATTTTTTTAAGCAGCTAAAACGAATTGATTTAAGCCCTCTTTTGAGGGCTTTTCTTTTATTATCTTGTACAACATAATATCAACGTACTTTGACGAATAATTCATGTTTGCAGCAACTTCTTTTCTTATTGCTCCATTGAAAGGATTAATAGCGTTTAGATTCGTTTCAATCCATTCAGCCAGTTCAACAACATTTGATTTGTTAGAGGTAAAGAACACATAATTAACTCCTTTTAGTGTGTTCAGAACGTCCAAATAATCTTTTAGCTTCCAATACGAACCGGAATTGTATGTACTAACATCAGTCGATAAATACGGCGGGTCAATAAGAAAAACAACACCCGGAACATCTTTATATTGGTTGAATAAGTCTTTATAATCCATGCAAACAACCTCTAAACCGTCCAGATAGCCGGAAACATCGTAATCAGCCAAACGAATACAGTTGTAAAGCGATTGCTTTTCAAATTCCGCAAATGACATAACGTAATTCATACTAAACAACAATGATGACGATACAGTAATCCAGTCAACCGGATAACCCTTGCTGTTTTCAACAGAAAGGCGCTGTATAACCAAATCTTTTGTTTTTCCTGTGATTCGTTTTTCTTTGGGATAATCTGACAATATAAGCCTTAAATCAGCTAACAAAGCGTTTGTTTTATCAACGTTTGACAACCTGACATTATAACCGTCGAAATCATTATAAATAACCCTGGATTTTGGGTAATTACGTTTTGCCGTATGTGAAAGCAAACCACTACCGCCGAATAAATCCACATAAATAGGCGCTTTGGATTGTTGCACAATTTTGCTGAACTCTTTTACATGCCTTCTTTTTTGTCCCTGGAAAGGCAAAGGGGCTGATGTGTAAATCTTCTGACTCATTTTTGATTAAATTAAAAATTAGTACTATTTTTGCAGTCTCAGGCAAATAAAAATAAGGTGCACGAACACCGAAACAAAGGCATTTAAGCCTCTGTCGTGGTGTTCGTGCACCTTTATCATTTCAGCCATGCCTGAGAAACTGGCTGTTTTGGAGATGGGGGCTTTCTTTTATTCTTTCATTTTCAAATATCTTTTAATCAGGGTTTAATTTGTTTTTAAAACTATGTAATTAGCATCATCTGTATTGTAGTTCACAAACAAGTTACCATTTTGAATTTTACTGGTTAGAAGCACAGTCGCATCGGTTTGCTCTACTACTTCAACCGAAAGCCCTTCCATAAAATCAGGCAACACCAAAGCCATTCGGTTTTGAGCCGATTGGCAATGAGCATAAATTACATACGAATTTCCATCCTTATACCAATACACCTGACCTACATTGTCAGCCGGGTCAAAGAAGCACACATAATAGTTAATCTCCTTAAAATAGGTATTCGGGAAATTGTAACCATCATCGGCAAAAGGCGATGTATTCACAGCGGCCACATAAAACTTATTCGTATTTCCAGGCGAAAGGCTTCCTAATCTGTAATGCGAATCGGTATCCCCGATAGGGATGTTTGCATTACGTTTCTCTGTTGTCGTATCTCCGCTTACAAGACTTAAACCGGCGGCCATTCCTACCAAAAAAGCTCCATCATCAGGATTTTGAAGAAAAGCAATAAGCCTGTCTATTGGCTTATTAACATCTTTCAAATAGGTGGGCGTTCTGAAAAAGCCGTATGAAGGAGATGATGTTGCCGGCGAATTAAAAGGCTTATCTAATTCCTTTCCATTCCGGGGCGCGGCCTTTGGAATCATGAACATTGCTTTATAATCACCTTTATCTAAGAATGTCTGTTGTTGTGTTGCGCCATAGCTTTGACACTCAACCTTTCTTCTTATGTCAATAGTGGTGTTTACACAACACTGGGCTCCTTTGAAGTTATAGCTCCATGTGAAACGAGCCATTTCCGGTACATTGGTCAAGTCGGGCATTGGGAACCAACTTTCAATATAAGCAGGGTCATATCCTATTTGACTTTCAGAAGCATTAAAATCGTTACAGTAGTAATCCCCGGAAGCTGTTATTTCCTGTCCATCAACATAGAATTTTCTATTGTATGATTTCATTATCGGTCTCAACTGGGTTGTTGACAGATTATTGGTTTGGAATGTATCTGTTATGACACCACCACTGACATGATAAAGAGTTGCAATAGCGGTATCATTTGGAGTTTTCCAGCCACGTGTATCATTGCCCTCTTCACCTCTAATTATCACAGGAAGCAATGATATGATAGTTGATGTAACATATCCGATGGTGTATTCTCTGCCAAGTTGGTCTTTCCATACTGCATTGACATCGGCAGAAGTCATGCCAACCGTATTACTTATTCTTGGTATAACATAGCCGTGTTGAGCAAATAAATGCCAATAAACCGAACTGTTAAATAATGGAGCTGTACTGTCGGAGTGACTTGATACCAGGTAAGTAGAAGTCATCAGTTCAATATCGGAAAGTAAAGGGTCGCCAACATAAGCCGCTTTAGGAGAAATCAACCCGTTGTTATTGGTATAGTAAACCAGCAAAATATCCTTTGATTTTGCTTTATTGTAAGGTGTGCGAATATAGAAAAGGTCATTTCCCAAAGCCGTTTCGGTTCCGTACACATGAACTTTCATTATTCCGGAAGTTTGCTTATCTTCTTTTGTATCAAGTTCATCTTTGACGTTCATTCTTGTAGGGATAGCCACGTTAAGAGTAGGAGCCGGTGTGCTTCCACTTCTCCAGTTTACAGCAATCTTAACAGTTCCAACGAGTAATGAAATAATAGTATCAACAGCATGTCCGCCAATTGGAACCTCAATTAATGAACCAATAACAGACCCACTTGAATTAAAACAAACGACATTATAAGTCGACCCGGATGATTGAGGATATTTTGTTACTGTAAGATGATACCGTTTAGTATCTTCAACATTGTAGTTATTGTGGACATAATCGGAAGTAATCAATATCGTACCATTACTTCTTTGATAACCATCTTCCTGAACACCTTCGATAGCATCACCGTCCTCGTATTCAATTAATCCTAAACTTTCCAATAATGGAGTTACGTCCTCTTTCCTGAATGCTCCGAAATCCCCCTGAGTTACCCGAAGGTTTTTATATCCGGTTGTGTTGTTTGCTTTGGAAAGGTCGATTATACCCATGACCGCTCCAACCGGAATAGTAGCTTTACCGCTGGCCATAGAGGTTTGACTGATGTAAGTATCAACGGAAGGAAAAGTATCGTTAAACCAGGCAACCAATGTACCCGCTGCTCCGATTAACTCAATGCCTGTAGCATTTGGATAAATATATAACCAGGCTGCATCGTAATTAGATGAAGGAATATAGCCTAAAAAATCGCCGCCGGATGCAATATTAACAAGATGATTCGGTTCAATAAATACTTCACTTGAAAAACTTCCTGTTTTAATGGACAATTTTTCAAGTTCATTCTTGGTTGCAGCCATTGTAACCATTGCAGCCAAATCGACTCCATATACAATAGGGTTAGGCCAACGAAGAACATTCGCGCAACACCTTATAAATTTTGAACCAACAGGAATATCAGAAGCGGCATATTCATATACTCCGTCAGAATTTGCAGCGCCCATATAACAATCAAGAAAATTCTTTCTTTCGTCGTAGAACGCTATTGGAGTGATACCGCTGTCAACATTACGCCATCCGCCTTCTACTCTCACAGGTGACAAACCTGTTATGGGCAAAAAGTCAGTTGCATCAATCCCGGTAACTGTTGAAGTAATATTTCCAGCTTCTCTAACTGCATAACCTTTAATACTGAAAAAGTTACCTATAATCCTTTCAATATTTTCTTCCAATGCTTGTTTAACATCATCCAGTTCATTTCGGTCTACCCCCGATGCTATTTGCCTAACTCGCATATTCAAATAGCCTTCCGGATTATTTGCTTTCTCTAAGTCGACAATACACAGCTTTGCACCTTCCGGTATTGCAAAAGATGAAGAAGAAAAAATTATAAATGATTCGGCTGTCGGCTCCAACGTATTAAAGAACGCTATCAAACGGACAACACTGCCGGATATTTCCAGCGTACCGGAATCTTTGAATATTTGCACCCATGCACAGTCATAAGTAGAACTTTCAAGATATCCATTGAAAGTTCCGCCGGATGCAATATTGACTAAATGATTATAGTCTATATTTACATACCCTGAATATGACCGGTCAGGCAGGAACTTATGTTTTAATGCAGTTTCCGCCTTTAATAAATCATCTTTTGTAACAATGTTGCTACCCCATGCCGTAAATGGTGTTTTAACCCAATCTTCCTTATCAGTACGGTATTGATATATGTACCCTTCATCTTCTACCAGTGAAGCGTCACCGTTTACCGGGTTTGGGTATGTTGTGTATAAATCGGCTTTGGTTGCAACATCGGGATTGAAAAGCAACGAAATTTCAACATCTTCTTTATTTGCCTTTTCATCCAGCGCGTCGTTTAACCCTAATATTTGACTTTGCGGCAATTTAATTGACCGGTGCCAGTATGAATCGAATATGTCACCGAAATCATTCCCGTTTGGTGTCTTTCCGTCGGCAAACTTTTGCTTTAAGACTGATATACTTGTTTGAGCCATTTTGCTATCGTTTAAATACCGTTTAACTTCGTTTTTAGCGCACTTTGATTATATATGCAAGGGTGAAATAAGGCGGCCTGTTTTCGTGCGCTTTTCCGCCGCCTACATCTGATGAGTAAGCCCAGGCATTATCATTATCCGTACCGTTCGATCCCCTCATATTTCCGATATATCCATCTGCATAACCCCAGGGCGGATTCCATGCCGTTGTCGGATTTTCACCCCACGGCATTACATGCTTATGATTTGGCATTTGGTCTACTGTTATGCTTACCTCATTGGCTCCGCCTACTTTTTCCTTACTGATAGCATTATAATCAGGGTTTGAACTATCAAAACCGACAATAAAACGCCCCCTTAAATCAGGTAGATTAAAAGTGTTTTGACCATCTCCACCAAAAGAGACACCTATGTTATCATATAATTCAGGATAAGAAATGAGTTGTAATTCTGAACCGTCACAAAGCATGTAATCAGACGGAATTCTTGAAACCATTCCCGCCCACATTTTTACCGTTCCCGGTGCGTCTCCTGTAATATCCCGAATCATCTTGTATAATTCCGTGTTTGTCTTTACCTGCGAAAAATCTGCCCAGGTATATTCGCCGGTATCGGAAAACTGCGCAATGCGGGTGATATAGGTTTCCGGGTAAACGACATCAAATGCCGTTACTGATTGTCTGGTCTCTTTGACCGTTATCTTTGTTTTGAGAACACCACCGGTAAACGGCAACAATTCGCCGTTGATGATAACCAGCCCGTCGGTGATTGTTCCATTCGAATTGGTCGTGCAACCCGAAAGGATGAAATTTTGCCCGCCCAGCCCGGCCAAAGTGGCGACCAGGTTAATCATGTCTTGCATTTTTGCAAGTGCTTCACGATACATCGGGAACTTTGTTCCGCTATAAAAATTAATGCTATTCATATACTATCCTGTATTTTTTTGAAGCCAGTTTATTTATGTTGACTATCTGTTTTAACTGTTTTTCTTCACTATCCGATAAAACATAACCTTTCGGGAATACTATTTCAAAATCGGGAACCGTTGTACCCAGCTTTCCACTGTCAACCCAAAACACCGGGTCGCCATCGCCTTCATCCGCCAACAAAGATGCGTTTCCATCGCCTTCCGTAAACAGGAAAAAATCATCGTAATTTATTGGAGCGTCCCGGATAATGATACGCTGGTCATAATAGTCGTAACGGTCGTTAAGTAACCCGGTCATATAACATACCTGGGAATTGACGGACGTGTCGATACTGTTTATATAGCCGTCGAAATACCCATGCAGTACGGTAAGAGGTCGAACCAGCGCTGTCAAAAAAGCAACTGTCAGGTTTTCCCGTAACATGGTCGGCAAAAGGAGTAATGCCAAACGCGGGTAACTGATATTGTAATAGTTCTTATTCATTGGCAATGAAATTAAGCATCAGGTTAGCGTCTGTTATCTGATAATACCCGGCGTAAGGAATGGCGCGCGCATTAATGGGCGTAAACTGTGTGTTTGTTCCAAAGCGCGATGATACCTGCTTCAATTCCGCAATATCAACGCCCTCAACCGTTTGCAACTTATCGACGAGCGCCTGGTTTGTATATAAGCCGTTAAAATCCAAACTGCTGATATATTCGCGAATGGCGTCCTGTACCGTTGTGTCGCCTGAACCGTCCAGACGGCGGCCTGAATCATCCAGTATCAAAGGATTGTAATAAATATCCATATTCAGCCGTAAATCATCGGCGGTTGAGTTTATTACTGTTATCCTTACACCGGCATCCTTTATTTGCCCGATGTATGCCGTGAACGCCGTTAATTGCGGATTTGTTACCGGCTGTTTTTTACCATCCGTTTCCGTCGCTATCTTTATCATCAGGATACTTTGGTCGGACGCTTCAACAGCCGCCGCAAACTTGACTACCTGGGCGGTGGTTATCTGTTCGGGTGTCAGGCCTGAATTATCGTACTGGTCGGTATAGGGTACAAGGTCATAACCGTATTGAAATTCCTTTGCACGGGTTGCATACCAGGGCGGCGTGTGCGCACGGTTTTCGCGCAATATCTTTTGAATGTCGATTTTGAACTGGTCGAAAAGCTGCGTGTTGAGCCACATTGCCGTTGCCACAATGAAAAAGATTATATTTTCCAGGGAGATAGTAGAGAATTGCTCCTCAAACGTTTTTCCGTCCTGGAGATTATATAGCTGCTTAACCGTATCATTGGAAATAAAGTCAGCGGTCATTTGTGCTTTAATTTCGGCAATAGTCATGTTATTTGAATTTTAAGTACAGTTTAACACCGGTATAAATGACGACAACGGAGCCGATAACAATAAGTGTCTTTTGCCACCATACCAGGCCGATTTCCGTTTCCGTCTTTTCTTTAACCTCAACCTTTGATTTGTCTTTGCTCTTATCTTCCAACTGTGACGCCGTGTTTCCGGTCGTTTCTTTTTTGGATGATTCCAATTGTCCGGCATCCGTTTCCCGGCTGATTGAAATATCATTGACCTCTTTAACCGGCGGTTTCCCGGTTCCGGTATCCGTCGGCTTATCGGTATCGTACTTTGTCTGTATGATATTAACATTTAGCTTTTCATTGAAAAACGACTGTAAAGCCTGGTCAAAGGATTCTTTCAAATCTTTTGTTTCAATGAGTGAAATATCCTTTTCAATGTCCTTTTGTTCCTTGACATTCGTATCGGTTATTACGTTTTTTGGCGCCTTGCAAGCCACCAGGCAAACAGTACATAAAGCCAGTATGCAGATAATATTTTTCATTTTAATGCAATTTAAATTCTGTTTGAACGTCAAAACACGGGCACTCTTTTAGCCATTCGGAAGGCTCTATGATTCCATTCCCATTTTTGTCAGGTGAATAATCGCGGTGTCCTTTGATTTCTTTAATGTCATACCGGGAACATACATCGGACACAAGTTTTTTGAGCGCCTCTTTTTGCAGCGGTGTACGGGTGTCCTTTGCTTTCCCGGACATACCTAAACCGCCGATGTAACATATCCCGATTGAATTTGAATTTTGCCCTGTAACATGAGCGCCGATAACAGACTCGTCACGCCCTTTGTGTACATTCCCGTCCAAATCAATGACATAGTGATAACCGATTGTTTTAAACCCCCTTGCCTTGTGCCAGGACGTAATGTCAGCAACGGTAACCTTTTGGCCTTCCTTCGTTGCCGAACAATGAATAATTATTTTATTTATCTTTCTCATAATCCCTTTTCCTTCTGTTACAGTTTGGAATAATACATTTATAATTTTCCAGTTCATCAACTTTCAATTTGAGTTCGGAAATTTGGCCGCGCATTTCTTTGATGTCCTCTTTCATTGCGCTTTTATCTTCCTGCATATCCTTAATTGTTGCCTGATAAACTTCCTGAACCGCTTTCATTGCGTTGGCTTCCGCTTGTTTCTTCGTATATTTCAACGTAAAGATGGATACAAGCCCGCCACCGGTGACGAATGCGATAATAGGTTCCAGATATGTCACTAAAAATTCGCTCATACTACTATAAAGTCAATATTAACAGTCATATACCCGATGCCACGGCCAACGATTTGAGACGAACCGATGTCCGACGATGCCGGATTCAGGCCGTTCCGGTCGTAATAGCTTATGACCCGTTTGTTTATAATCTCCGACGGTTGCAGCCTGGCGCCAGGTTGCAGGCTTTCAGTCGGTGAAACATCATTCAATACTGCAAGCTGAAAAACAGCCTCAATAGCGCCAGCCTGTTTAATTGCCACATCGCCCAGCCATTGTCCCTGTGTACTATTGATATACTGCATTGATTTGAATATTTATTTTATCCTGAATGATTTCCATATCCAACAGATTAACCCTTAACCCGTCCGCTTCCAATTGTTCCCGGATTTTGTGTTTGTATAGCAACGTATCAGAAGACAACAGCATCGAATCAATACCAACACCCATTTGCGGCGCTTCTTTCATTTCGCCCGGTTGCATGTATATGATTAAAGCCTGGTTTTGCCGGGTAATGTCGCCAACCACAAAACCGCCCGTTATCAGCCCCCGGCTGTCATAGGTTACCTTGATATTCAGGTCATTTGTATCCGGGTTTAATGTCATTCCTTTGTCTTTCATTGCTTTACTTTTTCATTTTCCAAATCCGCCCGTTTGGTCGTTGTAACAGGTTGCCCCGCCCAGGTACTTATTGCACCTTTGAGCGCCGCCCCACCGTCCATCGGAACCGGAACCCACACTTTGAATATATTTTTAAGCTGGTTTAACTGGTTTTCAATCGTATTTAACTTACTGACCAAATCACCCACTTTCACCAGTCCGCCCAGTTCACCGTCATTCAAAACAATACCATCCTTTGAGAAAAACACGCTTATATCACCGATGGTAATCTGACCGCTGGCAATGGAATCAGCAGACAACACGCACAGGTTATTCAGGTCTCCGGACAAAGAGGCTACCATCACATAACTATCGGTTGCAGGCGTCAGCAAAACAGTTTCTTTGCGCTCTGTTGTGGTCGGTGTCAGGCGAACGTCTGATATAACCAGGTCATCGTACCGGATAGTACAGGTATCACCCTGAACACTTACAACCTGTGCCTGGAAAAATGCTTGGCCACCACGCTTTGTAAGTTCAGAAAGGATACTCGCTATTTGTGCACGTTTGTCCATAGTTATACCAGTTTACGCCCCAGCTCCACTTTGCGTACCGCACCCGCTTCGCTGAATGTTGTTGTTACCGCCGTCACGTAATACGTTCCGGTTTTATACTCATAATCTTTATCGATGATTTTTGCCGACCAGGTAGGCTCAACAAACGGAACTAACCAGGTTGATATACTGCCCTCATAACCGTCGTATGACAAATAACTGATTTCAGCTTCACCCCGTTTTTTAAGTTCGGCGTCAGACATTACATTCGTCACCTTAACCGACCGCTTTTCGCCACCGGTTACACCCACCGTTACTTTCTTACGTTTCCCATCCAGCCCGATACCTTCAACCTCAACCTCAAAACGCCGGTCATCCTTATTACGATACTTCAAGTCCGAATCTTCGATATTGACCGCAAAATCATACACCACATCACCGCCTTTTTCCACGTATGGCGGATGTATGTGTAATGTTTCACCTATCATGTAAATTTGCGCCTTTGTTTCTTCTTTCAATTTCTTTAATACATCGAAAGCGTTGGCGCTTTTTATCACGAATTTCTGATACGTAATGTCATAGGTACAATCCAGGTTTTTAAGCCCGATCCCGGTAAGGCAATATTCGGCAATGGCTTTCATGGTCGTATTATTCAATTGCTTATCCTGAACCGGTTTACGGGTCAGATACATGCTGTCCTCACAATTGATAGTGAGTGAATCATCATCCGTGTCGATGCGCTGGACATAACCGGCGAACTCTGTTACCAGGTTCCCGTCATACCCTAATTGTATGAGCGCCTTATCACCTGCTTTTACATACTTTTCATGGTCGAGTGATTGATTATATACCACACCGGGCAAAACAATGACAGCAGTCCCGGTCAGCAGATCGACCGACTTGTTTATCTCAACCGATTGGAGCAAGCCCAGCCGGTAAGTGCCTATCTGTATGTAGTAATTCATATCAAACATTATTTGACCTCAATAAACAGGTTATAACTGTCATCACTCAGCGCATTGATACTGTAATTCTGCACATTTTCGCCTTTGCTGAATGGCAACTCATAAGATTCAACCACTATTTGACTGACGTTTAAAAGCTGCAATAAATCGTTTTGAATGGCTATTGCCCGGCGCTGTTTTATCACCTCTCTCAACCGTCCAACCTCAACCGACGGATATGTATGCAAATCCGCGTTTACGAATGTGCCTTCAATGGTGATTTTGATGTCACCCTCTGCCCACCGCTCCTTAATAGAGCCGCGCCCCTCTGATTTGGCAACATTGCGGGTTGCGATGACATTCTCACCGGATACGGATACAAGCGGTTCATAAGGCAGTTGCCACCAACTGTTATCAGGAAGCTGGAAAGAGAACGGCATCACCATCGAAACGGGTTGCCCGCTTTCGACCAGTTCCTTGACTTCACGCAGGATAACGTCGGAACGCCTGAAAAATGGATTTAGAACGTTATACATTGGCTTGTACCATTAGCAGGGCGCGTGTCAGTTCGTCCTGGATTATTTCACGTATCTTTTGCCCGCCTTCCTTCATATCGGAGCAATACACATTCATCGTTTTAACCAGGTCGCCCAGGTTCAACGTTATATGAGTAGTTTTAGAACCGCCGGTTGCTATGGAATTGGCAGCGCTACCACTTGCGCCGCCTTTACCTCCAGTGCCACCTGTTCCGCCGGTTCCTGCCAGTCCGCCCGCGCTTTCCATTCCCGGAACGCCAGCCGTAGAAATACCTAATTTTGATTTTAAACCGTTGGCAACATCAGCCAAAGAGGTATCATTTATTGAGAAACTTTGCCCGGCTTTTTTAAATTCTTCAACAGCCTGCAAAGAGGTTTCAACAATGCTTTTTGCACCGTCTGTTATCTCTTTTTTGCGCCGGTCGGTGTCCGCCTGGATTTGCGCCAGCATTTCCCTGTTTTGTGAACTGTCACCGATTCCGACAGCCTCTTTAAACCTGTACCAGCCTTCCTGTATCTTATTCAATCCTATCATTAACCCGTTTAACATGGTGTTAAAGTAGTATTTGACCGAATCGACGTAAGCCTTGAAAATCAGTTTTGAACCATTTACAGTATGCTGCCAGGCATTACCCCAGCCATCAATTTTTACAATCAGAAAGGCGATTACTGCAATCAGCGCAACAATACCGGCAACAATCAATCCTATCGGGTTGGCATTAAGCGCAACATTTAACAGCCATTGTGCCGCCGCCCACAGGCTTGTAGCATTCTTAACCGCAAACACTACGATTTCATAAGCAACCAAAGCCTTTTGAATGCCTAATATAATCAGTTGTATGCCGGATAGGGAAAGCATTGCCACCCTGTATCCGATAATGGCGGCTGTAATGGCAATGATACTTGTACCTAAAATTTTGTTTGCAGACCACCAGTTTTCAATCTTTGCAATCGCTTTATCAATAAAAGCGCCGGTATCCGTCAGTAACAAGTTCAGGGCTTTAATAGCAGGTATCAGGTACGGTTGAATGACATCGTACAGTTTCAATAGCGCCGCGTCGAAATTGTCCATAAGCGTGGAAAGCTGACCGCCCAGGGTATTACTGATTTTATCAGTCATGCCATAGAACAAACCGCCCGCGCTGGTTGCATCATAAAAAGCCTGTGTAACCATTTGGGATGTGACAAGCCCCTTTGACATTTCTTCTTTCAGCGTTCCGATACTTTTCCCGGTCGTTTTGGCCATTTGCTCCAACGGGTTAAAACCTGCATTAATCATTTGTAACAAGTCCTGACCCATCAGTTTACCGGTTGCCGACATCTGCGAAAATGCCAGGGTCAAAGAACTTAATTTGCTCTTATCGCCCATGGCAATATCGCCGATGGCTCGCAAGTTCGGGAGAATGTTTTCGGTCTGCAATCCAAAACCGGCCATTACTTGTACGGCGTCGCTTAATTCGGCTTTTCCGTAGGGTGTCTTAGCTGCGTACGCCAAAATGCTGTCAATCATCTTTTTTGCGTTTTCTTCACCTTTGAATAAAACCTCAAATGAAGCGTTACGCATTTCCTGGTCGATTCCGATTTTCAATGCCCGACCGGCTGTCACCCCTGCAATTGTAAACGGATTAAAAATGTACTGTGAAAAAGGAATACTTTTCAGGACATTAGAAAATGAATTCCTTAACCCGGATAAGGGTTCGGCATTCAAATTACGTACATCACCGCGTAACCGTCTGACCTTATCGGATACGTCAACGATTGACCCGCCTACACGGCGAAGTGTGCCGGACATCTGGTCACGCAGATTGATTACGTATGTGAAAAAATTATTCATTCTCCTTTTGTCTTATGTATTCCAATGTTTTTACTTGCATTGCCCATTCATCATCGGTTAGCGTGTCCGGGTCTATGTGAAGGTAGTAGCGCAATTGTCCGTCCAGTATGCGGATAGCCTCGCGCTTTTCGTCTACCTCTGCTAACCTTAGAGCTTTTCCAGTTCCGCTTCCTTAACCTGGATTAAATCGCCTACTTTACCGACAGCGGCCATAAACAGTTCGTCATCGGTTTTTATTTCCGGGTCACCGCCCAGCCAGCAGTTTTCCAGGATTGCTTCACTACCACCCATAATATCGCCCTTTGCGATGCGTTGCATGGCCAGCGACAACGTTTTACGGCTGGGGTTTGACAGATAGGCGGTTTTGTCGCCGATGGTAAGTTTGTGAACTGATTTGTATTGCCCTTTCCAGCCTGCAATCTGTTCAGGTGTCGGATTAACGGGGGCTTCTTGTTTTGCCATAATTGAATACTGTTTAAATGATGATTAATTAAGAAACTGTAAGAATGTCAAGCGCCAGGAACGGCAATTCTATTTCCATGAACTTATCGCCCTGTGCCATCTTTTTTTCAAGGTCTGTAAACTCAACCCCGATAATGGTATCGGTTGTTATTTTTGATGAGTTTTCAGGAACATACGCCACGACAATATCGACCTGTACATCCAATAAAGACAAGGTTCCGGCGGCGGCTTTGAGCGCCTGTACTTCGCTTTGTGTGAATGTAAGCGAACCGGTGTATGTCTTGTTTCCACGCTGGATACTTCGAGGCTTGCGGCCTTTGGCGTGTAAGAAGTCTTTTTCCTGGCTTTCCTTGTAACTTACGTTACGGAAACCTTTGATTTCCACACCGCCCACGTTCAGGCAAATATCGCCCCATTCGTATTCGCGTCCGTTGATTAAGAATAAATCACTAAGTGCCATATATTAACCTGTTACAACTGTGAAACCTAAAAGAACATTGATATACTTTCCGTATCCCAGCGGACGGACACGCACTTCTGCCTGAACCTTGCTGGTTGAAAGCACATTGATAGTACGGTCAACATGACATTCCACGCCCCGGTCGCTTGAATCCTGCGGGTCGGATGACAATTCACCGTTAGCCGTCATATTGGTTGCGATGGCGTTTTCGACTGCCAGTTCAAAGGAAGCGGCGTATGTTTCAATCATCGTACCGTCCTTGTTGACCGGTATTTCATCGACCAGTTTTTGAACCAGTACCGCGTAAGCGATACGGTATGCCTTATCAATTACGCGGCGGCGCGTAATCTCGTTATAATCATCCGTCGGCATTGTTGCCAGCGGGTCATCGGCAATGTAGTAACCTGAAATACCCGTAAAAGTCCTGAATGTGATATAACCTTTTCCCAGGATGGTAGAAATGTCAGCCAGTTCCACGGCTGTATCACCGGCGTACATATTGAGTACCCCCAGCGAGCCGTCGGCAACGCGCCCGATATTGCGTTGTACCGCTGAAACGGCAATACGTCCGGCAATGATTCCGACAGCCTGGTTTGCTGACGATTGTGTGGTATCACCGATAACAACACCTACACGGTTGTAGCTTTGTTTAGTCATGTCGGTAAGCGCTTCTGGGTCGCCGTCGAACGAAAGCCCGTCAATAAGGGTGAAAATAGGTGCATAGCGTACCTCTGTCGCCCACTCTCCCAACGCTTGAGCATTCAGTTTGGCCGCTTCCATATCACTGTCAAGTCCATTTGTCACGGTCGGTTCCGCCGCTGCTTTCTTGGTTATGATAAGGCCGCGTACCTCGCCGTTTGTCGTTTCAATGATATTGCGGGCATACGGGTTATTTTTATCCAGCACAGCGGACATCGTGAGCGTTTCAGGATAACCGATAATATAAACCTTTGTACCTTCAACAGCCTCCGTGTAAAAGTCGTTGGCTGCCTTGTAAAGCAAAGGATTATTTTCGGCGGTAACTCCCAGCTTTTCCAGGTCAGCGGGTTTGTTCAGCGGGTACAGCTTTGCCAGGTCGAAAGCAGAAGCAACTGCCGTGGCTCCCACGATAATCAGGCAAAGCAACCCGTCAGCGCTGGCGATTGTCTGACCCAGCGCCCCGTTGCCATAATCTATTTTTACGTATGGTAATTGTGCCATTGTTTACGATTTTAGAATGGGATAAACTGTTTTATCTTTCAGCGTGGATGCGTGCGCATGCGCATCGCTTTCATTGGAAAAGGGAACGAGGTTACTGGTGAAATAAACGACTTTCAAAACAGGGTTATTTTCAAAAATACCGTCTGCAATCCGGCGGCGTTCTTTATCGGCCTTGCTATCCAAATGGACGCCTTTTTCGTCCTGGATAACCGTTTTTCTCTCTGTCAAATCCAGTCCCATTTCATTAGCCAGCGCGACCAGTTCTTCTTTCGTCAGTACCGGTTTGATTTCAGCTTTTTCGCTACTGTCAGTTGTACTCCCTTGCGTTCCAGTTGCCGCGCCTTGATTTTGAGTATCCAGGACGGTATCCCCCTGACCATTTTGCGGCTGACCGTTACCTTGCCCGGTTTGAACCGTATTTTCTTCCTGATTTCCCGTTCCCGGCGCCTGCGTTCCCACCGGTTGTACTTTCTTTCCGGTTGTACTGGTTCGCTTTGCCTTAGCAGTTCCCGTAGGCTGCTTAACCACTTTCTTATCGTTTTGAACATTTTCTGCCATGATTAAAAATTGATTTTAAAAAACAGGTTCCAGGCCAAATCATGAAATGAAGGTGAAACCTGTTTTTGAATTATGAAAAGAAAAATTAAACGTTATCGCTGTAAATAGCGCCGTAACCGTATTGGCGGAAAGGCATGGCCACAAAACGCATTTGGAAACCCAACAGCCAGCCGCGGTAATCCGCCCAGCGCTTTTCCGGTTCGCCTTCGATTGTACCCATTGCACGCATAGCCTCTGTTTTTACAAATGCAACGGAACACACGTTACCGGTCAATGAACCGTAAGGCATCTTTGTTCCGTCTGCAACATTGTATTTCGGATTTCCGGTAAAGGTGTAAATCTTGAAGCCGTCTATTTCACCATCAGTCATCATCTGTTTGTACAACTTGATATTTTCATTTTTCAAGTCCTTTTTATGTTGAGGTGAAAGCAGTATTACACGCCCTTCCTGGGGTAAATCGCCATTGTCAAAAGCAAGTGACAATTCTGTAATATCGTTGTATGTCATTGCCTTTTGACCTTTTCCGTTGTCGGCGCCGGTTGTTTTAAGAACCGGGGTTGTGGCCGTATTGCTTGCGGGTGCAAGATTGTAGGCGGCTGACAGGGAAGCGTTCTTTTGAAGCGTATTAGCATGCTGCCTGGCTACGGATTCCGCTTTGTTGTATGCCGTTTCCATTTCTTCAACATTCGTCACGTGCGTTGGCTTCGTGTCGAATGTCGCCAACGGTATGGCGATACCGGCGTCGGTTCGTTGTACAGGCGTAAGCGGCCACACATTGTTGTCTTTCACTACTTCCGGGTCAGCGCCCACCTGTGCCAAATTAATGGTATTGTTGTCTACCATGTGATCCATAGAGGTCAACTCATTGAGCCATGCCCCATTCGGATAAAATAACGCGAGAATAATCGACGTGAAAATCTCTTTAAATACTCCAGCCATTGTTTTTTACTTTTTTGATTGTGAAAATTCGGTTTGTAATCTCTCAAACTCTGTCGGGTTTTCGTGTTTGAGTTTCAAAAGCCCTTTACTGTCTTTTTGCATCCAGTCAAGGTATGTCCAGGAAGCACGTTCACCGGCAGTCAGGTTTGATTTTTGCGTCATGTCTTTAAGCGATACTGACGCGGTTGCAGGTTTGCCATCTATGATGGCTTTCACTTTTTCAAAGGATGATTGAGAGGTCTGTGAAAGTTCCAGGTAATCGGCTTTTTCCTTTTCGGTAATTTTGCCGTCTTTTACAGCCTGCGAAAGAAAGGTTTCGATTGCACCGGTTTTCAGTCCTTTAATCTCCTTTTCCAAATCTGTGATTTTTTTGTCTTTTTCGGCCACGGCGAGTTCAATCTCCTTTGCCGAACAATCAGGCGACAAACCCAGTGATGACAGCGTTACCGCCGTCAAAACAATTGTCATTTTGTCCATTTGATTACTGATTTGATTATTAAAACTTAATTTGAATTGCTCAAAAGTGATGGTTTCACGCTTTTCATTATAGAGGCGGACGGCGCCTGAATCTGACGGGATAGGCGTAATACTTGCTTCAACCAGTTCCCAGTCGGTCAAGACATAGTCATCGCCGATTTTTTCCATATTGTAGGGAATCATACCCATAGACACCCCTTTCAAAAAGCCTTCGTTTACTTTCCTGGCTTTTTCAGCGGCAACAGCGTCACCCATGTCAAACACAGGCTTAGCCATCATTTTACCGTCTTCAATCCGGCGGTTTTCCCATAACCCGATAACTAACTGCGTATCATGGTCGTACAACATAACCGGGTTGCTGTCAAAGCGCTCAAAGCGACCGCCTGACAAATCAACCCGGAACCCTTTTGAATTTATCTTGCTGCCATCGGAAAGAACAAAGTCCTTTTCAGCATTTTCCTTACCTGTTTTTGCCATCTTTTTTAATGAATTATGCCGCAAAACTATCGCGCGTCTTTTGCCTGTCAAAAAACACATGCCGGAATGGCATAACTTTTTTATTTTCAGGCTGGAAGCCTACAATTTTGCACCGAATATTAATAGTAAATCAATGGGTAAGACTCCAAAATCAGACAAACTGAAAGAAACCGCTAAGGCGCTTTTTCTTACTGGTAAATACCAGCAAAAGGAGATTGCGGAAATGGTGGGTAAAACGGTGCAGACAATCAGCCGGTGGGTAACAACTGAAAAATGGAACCTGGAACTTGCAAGCCTTACGACTACTAAGGAAAAGCAACTCGCACGCTATTATGAGCAAATCAATGAGATTAACGAAAACATTGCCAGGCGTGACCCCGGACAAAGGTTTGCAGACAGTAAAGAGGCCGACACGCTGAACAAGTTATCAGCCGCCGCCGCTAAACTGGAATCCGAAACCGGTATCCGGGAAATTATAAACGTATCTATCGGACTGCTGGACTTTGTTCGCGCCTTTGATGTGGACAAAGCAAAAGAGTTAAGTGACCTTTTTGATGCTTACATTAAAAGTAAATTGTAATGGCAAAGGTAGCGGATAAACAGGCGTTTAACGAATGGGATGCGTACCGGGAAGCGCTCAAACGGGCAACGGTTATTGATATAAACGAAACGTATGCCGAAAAACAAGCACGTATCAAGCGGCTGGAAGCTGACGACGAAGCGTGGTTTAAATACTATTTTCCGACCTGGTGCACTGCTGAACCCGCTGACTTTCAAAAGAAGTCCACACGGCTTGTAATGAGTAAGCCTGAATTGTTCCTTGACCGTTGTTGGGCGCGTGAACTGGCAAAGTCCACACGTACCAGGATGGAAGTATTAAAACTGGTCATAACCGGAAAGAAGAAAAACGTTATCCTGGTATCCAATTCGGAAGATAACGCCAAACGGTTGCTGGAACCTTACCGGGCACAATTGGATAGCAACCAGCGGTTAATCAATGACTACGGAAAACAACGGGGCTTCAAATGGAAAGACGGCGATTTTAAGACACGCAAGGGCGCCGCGTTCCGGGCGGTCGGTGCCGATCAGAGCCCGCGCGGTTCAAACAATGATTCCATACGCCCGGATGTCATTCTCATTGATGATATTGATACCGACCAGGATTGCTTGAATCCTGAAATCATTGAAAAGCGGGTCAACTGGATTTTTGAAGCGCTGATACCGACACGGGCAATCAATGTACCGCTGCTTATTATCGCCTGTGGTAATATTATCGCCGAATATTGCTGCATGACGGAACTGAATAAGAAAGCCGATAAGGTTGAGATAGTCAATATCCGGACGAACGGAAAAAGCAGTTGGCCACAAAAAAACAGCGAGGAACAAATCGACCGCGTATTATCAACATTGCCCTGGTCATCGGTACAGAAAGAATATTTCAATAATCCGATAACAAAAGGAAAGATATTCAAACACTTGACATTTGACCGGTTACCGCCATTATCCCGCATGGAACAACTGATTGTATATGGTGACCCTTCAACGTCGAATAGAGAATCGAAAAACAGTTCATTCAAAGCCGTTTCACTATTAGGTAGAATAGGGACTACCACCTATATAATCAAAGTGTTTTGCCGTCAGTGTACCCAGGCCGATTTTATCCAGGCATATTATGACATGTACACATACGTTACGGCGGCGGGTTGTACGGCTCAATATTACATGGAATGTAACAGTTTACAGGAAGGTTATTTCGAGATATTTTTTGAACCCGAATTCAAGCGGATAAGCCGGGAAAAGAAAGTACCTGTTTTTATCAAAAAAGACACCCGGCCAAAGGTGAACAAATACACCCGTATCGAAGGAACGCTCGACCCGCCTCACCGGCTGGGTTGGCTTATTTTCAATGAAAAGGAAAAGGGAACGCCGGACATGGAAGAAACAGAAGGGCAATTCAAAGCCGTTTCACCAACATACAGCGGTGCAATGGATGCTCCTGACTGTGTTGAGGGCGGATACAAGGTATTAGACCGCAAAGGCGGTATGGTACTGAATAACTATCGGACACAACGGCGACCGTCTCGCCGCTATTAATCATCATTTAAACACTATTTGAATATGTTCTTATCAATCGAAGAAATGAAATCCGTACTCTATGAGTACCAAATGAACGAAATTGCAGAAGGCGACGAACAAATCATCTGGGACGGTATCAACGCCGGGGTGAATGAGGTTAAAAGCTATTTTACTGCCAGTAATCAAAAGCAATGGTCTGACGGTCGCCCGGTGTATGATATTAAAACCATTTTCGGCGCCGAGGGCAACGAGCGCGACCCCTGGGTACTTCGCATGTGTAAAACGGTTGCAGCCTGGAATATCTGCGAACTGTCCAATGTGGATATTATCTACCAGCAGGTAAAAGACAGGTATGACTATGTGATCAAGACGCTGGAAAAAATAGCCAGTATCGGCGATTATAAAGATTCGCCGTCGCTGACACCCGATTTGCCTACCATTGACCCGGACACCGTTCCCGACAATGAAAAAAAGCCTTTCAGGTATGGTAGCCGTCCAAAGTTTCATCACGAATAAAATTAACAGTTATGCAGAAAACAGAAGGCGGTATTTGGATACCGGATACAACCAATTTAAGCAGTAAGGAACCGGCAAGCCACAAGCCGAAATATTATCCGCAGACCGTTCGTAAGACAATCAGTCAGACGCGCCGTGATATATCAGACTGGCAACGGGCACGGTTATTGGCAACAGCGGCCACAAATCCGAAACAATACCTTTTACAGGATATTTTTAATATGGTTGCTGATGACGGACACCTGACATCACAGATAAACAACCGGAAAGAACAAACCGTTTCGGCGGCTTTTGAAATGCAAACACCGGATGGAAAGGTCGATGAGAAAATGACAAAGGTATTAAACGACCTTATATTCATGCAGGACTTAATCGGTCATATCCTGGATAGTGAATATTACGGCTGTTCCCTGGTCGAACTTTCCGTCGAAAACAACACCCCGAAAGTTGACCTTATCAACCGGCGTAATGTCGTGCCGGACTTCGGTCGTTTTTATCCCGACACCAGCTTTGACAGCTTTATTGAATACCGTAAGTCGAGTGAGTACGGTAAATGGCTGTTAGAGTTTAATTCCGGCCATTTGGGGATACTGAACAAAGCCACACCTTACGCACTCTTTAAACGCTTTGCTCAAAGCTGCTGGTCGGAATTGTGCGAGATTTACGGAATACCGCCCCGGTATATGAAAACAGACACCCGCGACCCACAAATGTTAGATCGCGCCGAATCCATGATGCGCGATATAGGGGCGGCGGCCTGGTTTATTATCGATACGACAGAAGAATTTAACTTCGCTAACGGTGTAAGTACAAATGGTGATGTGTACGGCAATTTTATACGCTTGTGCAAAGATGAAATGAGCCTTTTGATTAATGGCTCTGTAGTCGGTCAGGACACCAAAAACGGCAACGAATCAAAGGAAAAGGTAAGTATTGAAATCTCCGACCGGTTGGTACAATCCGACCAAAGGATGGTTGAGGTTTATTTCAATTCTATCGTTATCCCGGCGTTGTACCGTATCGGATGGATACCGCCTACCACTTCAAAGTTTAAGTTTTCGGTTGCAGAAGATACCGACCGGCTCTTTGAGATGACCGTTAAAATAATGCCTTACAAAAAGGTGACGGATAAGTTTATTAAGGAAAAGTTCGGCATTGACGTTGTAGGCGACCAGTACGAACAAACACCGACCGGTGAGAAAGGGAAAGAACTAAATTTTTACCGGGAGCGGGCGCGGCAACTCCATATAAACTGACGTTGCACACACTTTATAATGATTGTACGTGTCCTGATTGCGGCGGACATATAGATAAAATTGTCCTTTCTGAAAGTGAAGAAAGCGACCTTTTACGTGCATTCAATAAAGCTGCGCGCTGGGTGTACCGGGAGAAAAAGACAGAGGTGAGCGCTGATGATTTGGAAAACCGGAATGTCAGGCCGCTTATTACAGAGATTAACACCATCTTGCAGGAAGCCGTTAAAAAAGGTATCAGTTACGAGATACCTGAATCACTCACCAGGCACTTAACCGAAAATGTATATGTGTTTTCCGGGGGTAAGACACTGGCGGAACTGCGTGAATTGAGCGACCTTCTGAAAGATGAAAACGGCGGTGTTAAACCTTTCTCAAAGTTCTACCAGGATACGCGAAAAGTACATAACCAGTACAACAAAGCGTACCTGGAAAGCGAGTACCAGTTTGCCACGCAATCAGCGGAAATGGCAAGCAAGTGGGCGGAATATGAAGCCGACGGCGACCGGTATAACTTGCAGTACCGTACCGCCAACGATGACCGGGTACGCTATTCTCACCAGGTATTACATGACACGACGTTACCGCCCGGCGATTCGTTCTGGTCGAAATATTTTCCGCCGAACGGTTGGCGTTGCAGGTGTAATGTTGTCCAGGTACGTAAAAACCGTTATCCTGAAACCGACCACGAAACCGCAATGGCGAACGGTTCAAAGGCAACTTACACGGTCGGCGCCGGTGGGGTAAATACATCTGAAATGTTCCGGTTTAATCCGGGCAAACAGCAGGTTGTTTTTCCGCCGCATCATCCGTATTTCAAAGACCAAAAGGCGGTTGAAAATGCGCTCCGGTATAACGAAAAGGAAGAAAGGAAAAGCGAGTACAACGCCCTGCGTAAGGATAAAAATTATACCGATGTCCGGTATAACGACAAAGGCGGGCTGATGGCTACGCACAAAGAACATACTTTCGACCGGCACAAGGGGCAATACGAAAAGGACGTGCAAAAAGTACTGTTCGATAACGGGCATAAAATCATACTGGAATCCGAAACAGGGAAAGCTATCGGACAAAAATACACGGATGCTTTACTGGATAAACTCAAAGCGGAAATCAAAACCATTGAGGGCGACGGAAAGAACACCATTAAACGGGCAATGCAGGACGCTAAAAAGCAAGGGGCTGAAAGCATTATTTTGTATTTCCCGGATAACGGCAAATTTTCGATGGCGCGCCTGGCTGATTCGATAGCCGCTTATAACGGACAAACAAAACACAGGTTTACCGAAATTGTCTTTGTAGTCGATGGAAAGGTTTACAGGTATTAAAGAGAAAGCCGTTAAAAGTTCAATTGCTTAACTTTTAACGGCTGGCACAGTGGGCTCGCTACAAGTAACGTACACCCTCTGTAATTGCAAAGGTACAAATTATTTTGATATGGCAAATATTATACAGAATATTTTGAAAGACATCCGGGTCGACCTGACAGAAGAATTCGACCGGAACTTTGAACGGAAATCATTTTTTAGCGGCAAACGATGGGCGCCGGTAAAGAAACCGGTTTCGCGCGGATCACTGCTGAACCGAACCGGCGCAATGCGAAGTTCTATTAAATCAAAGGTACAGGGTGACAGCATCGTTTTCAGTTCGTCGAAACCATATACCGGGATACATAATGACGGCGGTGAAATCAAACGTACCTCAAAAAAAGGAAAAGGCTACACGATAAAGATGCCACAGCGCCAGTTTATCGGGAACGCTCCTGAAGTAAACAGAATCATACAGGAAAACATCGGCGAAAGTCTGCCGGAATTTATAAACGAATATTTGCAACAACAATTTAATAACAGTAACAATGGATGATTTAATACAGGATTTTCAAAACCAGCTTTCCCAGGTGAAAGAGTTGTTATACATTGACGAAGATTGGGGGCAACTGGATTTTTACGATAAATTTCCGCCGGTTAAGTTCCCGGCTGCACTTATCGACATTCAAAGCGGATTGTTTACCGATGACGGGCAATTGCGTCAGCGTGGCGTTTTAACGGTCACTGTCAAGCTGTATTTGTTGCGGTTGAGTAATACTTCAAACGGAGCACCGCAAAGCCAGAAAAACAATTCAAAGATAGGCTGGCAGGTGTACAGGAAAGTAAACCAAGTGATACATGGCCAGGACTTTTTAAGCGAAGGCTTTGCGGCTCCCATGCGTATAAGCATGCAACGGGTAAAACGTTCCGACGGCGTTTATGAGCGGGACATCGTTTATACGATTGGTATGGTTGATTCGTCATGTGTTCCAGTTCGGCCAAAGACACCGGCAACGCCAGTCATTAAGGCGGTAATTACATCTGTATGATACAAAAAAAAGCCTCGCAAACGCGGGGCTTAATTGTTCTTTAATCAGTGTTTAAATGACTTTTAATTTGATGATAAAGTCTTTTCTATTTTTATAGATGAACCATTTGTCACAAACTTATCTATTATCGTTTGTGATGGGTCAACGCCACATATAGCGATATAAAGATATGAGATTTTATTCTCTATTTCTTCACCGATAACCCCGCTTATATCTGAAAGAAAAGTATATTTCGGATAAACGACCGTGCCGTCTGTCCGCTCCATATTATGCGATGTTTTATTATACTCCCATTTGCTTGTATCTTCGTTCTTTGTATCGTATATATACATTGTGGTATATGGGCTATCTACAATTGCATCATCTTTCAAATACGTAAATTTAGCGGCTAATTTTACGCTATTGTCCTCATTGTCATCATCCCCACATGAGTAGAATGTCACTAATGAAAGGCAAATAAACAGACTTAATAGATTCTTCATTTCTTTCAATTTTAATAATCGCCTCAAAATTAATAATTTTCCATGAATAAAAAAAGCCCCAGAACTGGAGCCTTTTTCTTTTATTCAAATTGTAACATCAATTGACCGTTATCGGCCTTTGTCATTTCTCGTTTTATATCCATTCCCATAATACGCCAAAATGTACGCTCACCCATTGGATATACTTTGCTCACATGTTGCCGGAAAGCCTGCGCTTTTGATTTCGATTGATTGCCAGGTTCATAATACTTCATCGTTTCCTGTTGTATCAATTCGTACCGTTTCAATACATTCTTATTCCTTGTTGCCATAATTCCGAATTTTTATTATACCTTTGCAATTGCCACATCGAAAGGCCTTTATTGTTTCCCGGAACATGAGAGGCTTTTATTTTTTTAGTATGTCACCAATTGCGCGATAAACATTCCAAAAACCCGACAACTCATTCCTGGCGCTTACCGGGCAAACAATCAAAATAAAGCCCATAGCGCGCATTAATTTCGACAGGTAATAAACAATCAGCCCAGACAGGTGAAAAGGTAAATACAAGGCTGTAAATAACCAGCGTAGTATTGTAATTGTGATTAGTTTTGCTTTCATATCTTTAATAATTTCTCGGTGTCCAATTATCCGCTTTTCCGTCTTTATGTTCATTTACCCACCTTTGCATATATGAAACCATTGACTTAAACCATCCGATTTGCGTTCCGGTATCAAGGTTCATATATTCGTCTCTGTTTAATGATTCACCTTTATACTTTGACTTATTCCCGGCGAGTTTCATATATTCTTTAATTTCGCCGCTTAAATTCACACGAATAAGGTAAAACCATGCAGGTTCCATACAAATAGCCAGTTTATCGGCTATACACAATTTCGACGGCTTTACATTGTCCTTTTTAGCGTAGTACCTTGAATGATACCGCGAAAAGTCAGCCCATTGTTTTCCAAACAGGAAACCCATAATCCGGGCTCCCAGTTCGACGTGTGTTTCGCCCTCAATACCATCCATGTTCGGTTTTCCGATATATCCCAAATCATGTACGAAAAAAGCAACCCACAAGCGAGGGTCGAAAGGAAAACCGTACAACTTACACCAGGCAATGAAAATAAACACCGGGTGTATGAGAAAGCAATGAGCGCCAAACAATACGCTTTTAGTTCCTACTTTCATAACACTTTCCCTTTTACAGATTCATCAGGTTGCCAGCCTATAACTACTTTTGCCTGTAACTGACCTTTGCCCTTACATATCGGGCATTCTTTTTCTTCCAATTCATCAGCGGCGGAACCGTGATAGCCTTTTGCCGATGAGAAAGAACCTGCGCCGTTACAATAAGGGCAACGATGACCAGTACTGGTAAATACTTCACCGTTCTTTGTGAAAGGCGTTAAGACCGGCGGAAATATTTCTAACTGCTTAACTAAATTGCTCATATTATTTTTTCATTTTAGATTGTTTTTCCAACTTATCCAAATACATTCTGGCCAGTTCCTGGGAACGCGGGTCATTGGAATCGCGAAACCGTCCGCTTATACTATCCTGTTCAGCCAGGGAACACCTGTCTTTAAAATATTCCCGAAACCAGGTCATAACCTTTGGCATGTCCAGCGATTCGTAAAACTCACCGTAAACGCCTGTTTTTGCATTACGAAATATGACATGCACATCCGCAATGGTGAGGTAATAATATTCGGATACAATTTCGCGGGCAATATTATCGACCTGTGCATCACGCAACGGACGTTTTAAGTTTACGTTTTCGCATAAGTCTATTAAATGCAGTTTAATGACCGCTTCAACTTTCTCAGCGCCGAATTTGGCGCGCAAACTGGAAATAGCCGGGTATTTATCCGGCTCATTATCCACAATTGCCAAAGCGTCCCTGGTTGACCTTACCTTGATTAAGTCACGACCTAAAACATCAGGTTGTAAGGTCGCTAAGGACACGGGCTTTGTAGTCGTTTGTAATTCCTGTTTTTCCATCATTGTTCTTTATACTTGCAACGATTTCATTAAACTTGTTATTAATCACCGTGAGAGAGAAAGCGTTTTGCTTGTACCAGTCCGGTAACTTCACCAGCAATAGCCGAAAGGTTGCGGTGATTGTTTCATCGGTCGGGTAAGTAGTGATACCTTTCACTTTTTCAATCAGAGAGGACAAAGCCACGCCGTCTTTTGCAGCAAAAGAGTATTCAATTTTTGTTTGTTCCTGGTAAGCATCTAAAAAGATGCCTTTACACTGGTTAAACATGCTGATACTCTTTTCTTTTCCTTTCACTTCATAAGCAACGCCCAAAGCGGCGGCGAGCGCCTGGCGTAATTGCTCTTTGCTCGCCTTTGGGCTGTTGAGGGTTTGTAGCTGCTGGTCGTGTGTCATGATTGTTGCTTTTCTAAAACGTCAGCCGCTATAATTGCCGTAAATCCGGCGGTCATTGCCATAGCATCATCGCCCATAGTTTCAACGTCGAAAGTGACGGGTTCACGCTCAAAGAACTTTTCGTTCAGTTCTTCATCGGATTGGATGTTGACCCCAAATTTTGAAGCTAAAAACCTCACTGTATTTTCTTCAACCAGTAAATTGACCGGTAATATCTTTTTTGCCATAACTTATTTTTTATTCTTTTACTGTTATTATTCATCACTTTTTAGCACAAAATCCATTGCATTGTGTTCAATTTTTAGTGTATAATCAAATTCAAGCGATGGATTTTTCTTTTTCAAGATTGCAATTACTTCACTTTCAAACTTTTCTTTAATCCTTTCATGCCGTACTTTTTTCTCATCATTCTTTGGAAGATATATACCTTCATAAACTTCTTTTTTGTACTTTGTTTCCGGCAATTTCGGATTACTTGCTTTTATTGTTGCTTTTACTATATACATGATTAAATACTGTTTAAATAGTGATTAATACTACATTTCAATAGCGCTCATGGAAAGTGGCAAACTGCGTTCTTTTCCGGTTTCGTCTTTGTAACGGACTTCGATAAACTGGCATGATGGAGCCGGACGATACGCATCTTCAATAATTCTCAATCCTTCCATAAAATCGGCGTTTCCACTTTTATTAGCCAGCTTTTTTAATTCCAATACCTTATTGGCTTTTAGATTGCCTTTCCTGTCTTTGGCAAGTAAGCCCATAACGGTATCGACCAGGTTCGCGCTATTTTCGTCTTTTGCAAGCGTTTTCAGGTAGTCTTTAACCTTTTGGATACCCACTTGCAACAAATCATCCTGCCAGCCATCAAAAACACGGTTTCCCAGCTTTATGGAAATGGCGCCGTCAGAGGTTGTAAAAGTGTCCGACTGGCGGTCGCTCTTACTGTTATACAATTCATCTTTCATGGCGATAATTTGCTCAAAGACTTTGAATGTGCCTTCTTTTGCCATCAACAAGGTATCCGACACCTTTTTCAAACCGTCAAAAACCTGTCGTACCGTTTCATCCCTTAAAACTTTGTAAGCCTCTTTATCGGCTTGCCTTTTTTCTTCCTGGGCTTGCTTATCAGCTTCCAGGTCTGCGAGTAACTGTGCCTTTTGTTCAGGCGTTAAATCTTGAATGTTCATAACTTTACTAATTAATTGAAATTTATACTCTTTAATAATTCGTCAACATCAGCCTGCAAGTTCTTTTCAACAAACCGGCGGTAAATTGCTTTTAGCGTTGGCAATGGTATGTCATTAAACCGGTCTATCTTTGCAGCTTTACAGGCGACGGCTTTCACATACTCCATATTCGGTTTGTATCCGCGCCCTTCCAGGTTTGCGAAAATTGCCGCTATTAGCTTTTTACGCGCCTGGTCGTATTCGATATTTATCTGCTGTTTGGATTGTGGCGACAATTCCGAACGCATACGGGCGTAAGCACGTGGGTACTTTTCGTATAGTTCGCTCAAACTTTCTGTTTTACCACCTGAATAATCGTGTATGATACCCTCTTTAATGACATCGGCAAATTGAGGCGTATAACCTTCGATTGTTTGCAGGTGGGCGTAAAACCATGCGTGTGGGTTGCTTTTTTTATTTGTTGTTTTCATTGTAGAATTTTGCGTATTTGTATATTATCTCTTCAATATCCCTGGTTAAGTGCATTGATAACACTTCATTTGAGTACTTTTTATTTAGCTTATCTTTCAACAAGAAATCAATAGCTTTCCGGCATTCTACCTTTTTAGCAAAAATTTTCTTATTGGCTGTTTCCTTCAACTGTTCATTGCATTTTACACACTGAATACCTGATAACCGATTGTAGTAACCAGCATTAGGATTTATTTCACCTTTACAGGTTGAGCATATTATTTTTTTCATATTTTTTGCCTTTAGATTATTCAATCAATAGTAAAACCGCCTGATTTCTCACAAAAATCAATCAAACTTTCTACCTTATCAATAAAATCAGAAGATGGTGGAGAGGCCTTTTTATTAATTGATAAAAGCATGTTTCTTTCATCTTCTGACATCTTTTCCCATTCTTCCCTAATTGCTCTTTTCACAAACACATAGCCTTTAAATAGCTTTGCCATTATCTTAGCCTCATAGGCTGTTACCTTAAAACCATCATTTGATACTGGCGAGCCTGGGCCACGAGAGCCATTATAAACATAGAATCCTGCACGTGCAGGATTTTCACCATATCCAAACAGGTAACATGCACCTGTTTCATTCAATATTATTGGCCATGTGAATATCATTCCACGGGGAGAGCCTGCATTTTCGTTTTTAGGAGTTAAATCATATCCCATAATAATTCATTCATTTTTTTATAATTTCCAATATTCACGCATCTTTTGTTCACTGACAACTATTTCACCATTGCCGCCGTACCGGCTTTTTACAACCATAGCCTTAAAACCTTTCACCATAATACAGACATTGGCATCGTAGTAAATATCTTCTGCCAGCGCCCCTTTTGGCATTAAGCCTTTGGCGTGTGAAATCCATATAAATAGCTTATTCGGGAAATCATCGACAAAGGCTTTGTATTCCATTTTATTAAGGCCGGTATATTGTGCGGAATCAATGAAAATAACATCGGGTGAACGGCGTTTTTCCAGGCGTTCCCGGAGTTCTGAAACCGGTTCCTTATCCAATAGCAGGAACTTACCGGAAACGTCGCTCATACTGGTTCGTATGTACGCCTTTTTAATGGATTCGGAAACACCCTCTTCGATTGAATCGTAAGCGGTGCGCTTATCCAATGTACACAGGTATTTACCCAGTTGCATGGAAAAGCTGGTTTTTCCGCTTCCACTTTCACCGAATATTATCCATGACCCCTTTAGTTCAGGCAACCCGATGGCGTCTTTCCATTGACCGGTGAACGGTAAAAGTTCCGGGGCATAGTTCAAGACGTCAGCGACCGAAAGCGCTCTTTTGATTTTCTTATTTGTTGCCTTACTCATTATATCCGTTTAATTGCTGTTTAATTTCGTTTTTAAGCCGCTTTCCTGCTTTTCTTAATGTTCGCCCTTGTTAGCTTCTTAATCCGTCTTAAATCGCTTTCACTGCTTTCGATGATTTTCTCTAAAGATTGCGGGTCAGTTAATCCGTTTGCCTGGCAGATACCTGCCTGATCATCGTATGTATTTCCGGGCAATGCAATGAAACGGCGACCTATCCGGCTGTATATTTCGTTATACCCTTTTTTCTTTAGTGCAACGCCGCGCAGGATACGTTTTTCGAGGTAATCGGTTGCAATCAGAATAATACCGCAATTGTCCTCTAACTGGTTGTAAAGGGTTATAAAGAAGTAAAGAACCTGGTCGGGCAATTTATCGGCTTCATCCAGGATAATGAGTGATTCTCCTTGTGTTTTCAGGATATTAACTACTTTCCGCATCATTTCGTTAAGGCTGCAACCGGACGGGTCGCAACCCATAGCCGACATAAGTTCCAGCATAAAGGTTTTGCGGTTCCAGTATTCCGCGCAGGCGATACGGTAAGCACGTTTGTTTTCAGATACATACTTTTCGATAGTCGCTGTCTTTCCGCAACCGGCATGACCTACAATTGCATGTACATCGCTGTCGCTTTGAGCGTATGAAAGCAGCTTGTAAAGTGTGTTATATACCGTTGTAGGAACAATCATCCAGTTTTCTGTTGAAAAACCTATTTGAGATGCAATATTGCGCCACATTTCGTCGGCGATTAAATCCCATTTCCCGTTCAACATTTGCGAAATCGTACCGGGAGATACGTTTCTAATGCTTTTAGCCGCTTTGTTTTGACTTTCATAACGGTTGCAATAGCTTCTTAAAGCCTCTGTAATCTGCTGTTTAATTTGTTCATTCATAACCTTTTATTTTAATTCATTAATACATATCAAGTACATCAATCACCGGTTGCACTGAAATTTCGTCCGGGGTATGGTCTATTGCCTTGCGGCGTCCAGCTTCAATGTTCCGGGTATCTTTATGCTGACCCATGCTGTCGGTAAGCAGCAATTTTGCAAGGGTTAAACTTAATTGCTGGTTTTCGTCTAAGAACTCACGCACCGTTTCGCCGGTTTCCTTCCTGAACTCCGTAACATGGCTTACAAGTTCTTTATTGAAGTGGTTTACACGGGTCAGTTCGTCGGCGTCACCTTCTTTCCTGTCTTTGAGCGCCATCGGTTGAATGTGTTTTTTTTCCAGGACAAAGCGTAATGTCTGGTCATCATTCATTGCCAGTATGCGCGTAGTGTCGGCGGGGTCATACAAAATATTCCATTGCGTAGATGCGTGTTTACGGAAATTGAGGTCAAAGCAGTCGAATGTCTGACGGATTCCTTTGATGGTTACGTTTAGTCCATCGCCCTGTAACAGATTTTTGCGACCTGTACTTTCTCCGAAATGATATAAATAACTTTCGTATGATAATTCTACTTTGTCAGCGTCATCAGTTTCCGACCACAATTGCAAATATTCGTCGCGGTGTCTTTGGCGCTCTTTTTCGATAATCATTGCAACCTGCATACAAACACCTTCATAGTCAGGGAAATTTTTCTTATACTTATTCAAAAACTCATTATTTGGCTGGCTTTCTTTGTCGGATTGTATTCCGAAACCTGACCAGTTCGGCATGAGTTGACAATATTCTGTATTCAGGTAGCCGAAACGTGGCTCAATGACCTTTGACTTTGCATTTTTCGCGCGCGCCGGTGTAACTTTTACCCCCATAGCGGCGTATAACGGTTCCAAAGTTTTAAAGGCGTAACGGTCTGACTGAATTTGATTTGACCGATACATTTTTCCGAATAATTGCGCGGTGTGCTGGGCTGCATTTTTTAAGGCTTCCCTTATCAGTTCAGGCGTTTCATGCGTACCGATTGCATAACCGATAGGATACTTTTTACAAGGGTCTAAAACCACAACAACAGTCGGCCTGTTATGGTAAGTGATTGATTTCTCACCTTGTTTTTGATACAGCAATTCAACGTCCCAACCGTCCAGCGTCCAGTAGAAAAGCGGCTTTGTAGGTGCATAGCGTTTAACCTGCATTGCCTTTTTGTTGTAGAACTCAACGGAACCGCGGCGACCGGCGTAAATTTCCAGGTCATATTTATCGCGGTATTTGGCAACGGCATGACCCGATATTTTGCGCCAGTTCATTTGTCCGGCTATCTCGTTATACAGGCGTGCAATCCGTTCGTTATCCAGGTTGCGCGGGTCTGCAAGTAATTCAATAAGAAAGCTTTCCTTTACAGCATCGTTTATTTTTGCCGCGTTGGAAGTATCTTTCAAAAAGTTTTTGTGAATCAATGATATATAACCGCCTTCTTTGGCAATGTATTTATCATATTTGCGTTTTAACGATTCGTGATTATCCGGTAATGAGTGAGGGTATTTTAAGCGGTCAAGGTTTTGTACCGCTTCGCTGATTTGTTTCCAATAACCAGTTGTTTTTTGGCGTTTTGCCTTTTTGGTCGAAATTTTGTCTAAAATCAGCGTTTGAATGGCGTTTAAAAGGATAGCATTTGTATAATACTCATTGCGGGTGTTTTTAGGAAGGAAACGCCCGTCGCTCAATTTGAATTCTTCGTTAAAAAACCGGCTGGCTTCTGAACTGTGTTCGATATATTCCTCCAGGAGATTTATTTCAGATACCTTATAAGGGTCGGAGCCGATTTTATCTTTTATTGTTGCTTTGAAACGGTCGGGCATACTGTCGTAGGCAACCAAAGCCGGAGTATTACGACATGCTCTGCGTACAACTTGTAATTTGTTGCGCTTTGTAAGTTTATCATAATTTGATTTAGACACAATGTCGTTATCAATCAGCCAACCGGCTTCAAAACAAAGTACATTATTGTAATATTCCATAATCAAACAATTTTTATTTTGTTCCCATACCCAGAACTCGCACCGGGTCGCAAGGCTTGATTACCTTTTGGGAAAATGCCTTCATTTTACAATTTCTACCTTTTGCATTTCAACACCACCATTTTCAATAGCTGCTTTGCGTATTCGCTTTGATAAATCGTTATTCCTTTCGCCTCTTAATGCCCGGCGTACTGTAACATGACTGACGTTGAAGATTCCTTCTAACTTCTTTTGAATTCCATGTTCTACGATAATTCTGTTCATATTCTCTGTTTTTGAAATTTTATTCCTACTTTTACAGCCGTTTCGTTTTGAAACGCTTTGCAAATATAAGGACAATATTTAGACCATCAAGCAAATATGGACAAAATTTTTTCTCCAATCAAGAAAAGAGTGATTGAATATGTTGAATATAAGGGAATTACTAAGGAGAGTTTTTATAACGAATCCGGTGTTTCAGCATCTAATTTCAAGGGAAAAGGGGCTGAGAGCGAACTTGGCGGAGATAAAATAGCCAAAATTTTATCCTTATATGATGATTTAAATGCTGAATGGCTATTAACCGGTAATGGAGATATGACAAAGGGTTTTGTTATACAAGGTAATAAGAATGTAACGGCCTCTAATATTAGCGGAAATATAGCTGGTGGCTCAGTTGGTGGTCACATGGTTAATATTACAGAAAAGGCAGACTTTGAAAAAATAATAAGAGAAAAAGAAATTGAAATCACACGGCAAGGCACGGCGAGCCAGGAAGCCCAACGAACCATTGACGCTCTTAAAATTGAAAATGAATCTTTAAAAAGAGAACTTCTGTCTAAAGACAAAATAATAGATTCTTTGATAAAAGCGTTAAGTAACAAATCAAGTGATTAAGAGACCGCTTAAGTCGATTATCTACTTAAGTTGCAAACGCTCTATATTCCAAAATGTTTCTTTTTTATAACACACTCACTGCAAAACGACTTAATATTCTATTTAACAGCAAATTAAACAGCAAATTAGATCGCTTTTTGTGGCTTTATGGGGTGTTTTAAACTCTTTTTTATGTGTTTTTATTCTGTATTTTGAGTATTAGCATGTTTATACACTTCAAAAAAGCACATGTTTTGTCCGCCCATTTGTCCGCCCATTTGTCCGCCCATACGTTAAAAAGCTACGAAATAGCCCTTTTCATATTCCGCCTAAATGCTAATTGAACACTCTTTATTTGGTTATTTAAAAGGCCGAATACATCCTTTATTTCCTGCTTTTACTGTATTTGTGGCCTATTTATTCATTAATTCAAAAAAAGAGGCTATAAAGCCCCTCTGTTTGTTTCTTCGATTAACATGTAATTAACATGCAATTAAAATAATTCGATGATTCATTTTTATTATCCGTTTTTACTTTTCCCTTTCAAATGCCTGTAAATAAAGGCTTTTGAGTGATTTTAGGCTTTTTCTTTTATCGACTTTTTATTCTTACCCCCGTATATAAGACTTCTGACGGGTTCTTTAAAATAATAGCCGAAACATTTGATATCGCTCTCAGGGTATTGTATATTTGTGGCATTAATCTTTAAATATGAGAACATACAAAATCAGAACGCAACGATTCATTCTACTTATTCTACTCCTATCCTGCATTACCTCCGTTTTTTCTTCTGATTTTTTCCACCGGATAGCAGAAGATGACGGTCTGAGTAATAGAAGGTGTTTCTCTGTCCAGCAAGATAAGCATGGCTTTATGTGGATTTCTACCAAACTGGGGGTAGACCGGTTTGATGGGAAAAACTTCAGGCATTATCCTTTGAATCTATTTCCCGACCAGGGGTATAACCGGATAGGGGTAAATTATCTGCGTTGTTCACCGGATAGTACACTCTGGGTATTTAGCGAAGCAGGGCTTCTTTTTCAATATGACGAACGGAAGGATGAGTTTGAACTGATATATGCTGTACGTGACTTCTTCAATAATCATTCTATTATTCTGAATGATGTTATGTTCGATTCCCCTGAAACAGCTTTCTTGTCAACCTCCAAAGGGGTTTTGAAGTTGAACTTGCCGGACAGAATGGCTTTACTGCTTCCCGGAACCGAAGAGTTGTCTGTAAATCAAGTGAACAAGAATGATGACCGATATTATATTTCTACCCGTGACGGACTTTATATAAGCATCTTCCCCCAAACTGGTCCTATGGAAGTACGCTTCCGTTGTCTGGAAGGGAAAAATGTATTATCGACCTATGTGGATATGGAAAATCGCAGAATACTGATCGGTACCCTGGATGCAGGTCTGTATAGCCGTTCCTTAGAAATGGAGGACTTACAGAAATTGCCTCTGCCAATTACGAAGCCCATACGCTCCATTGTTTCCTATACACTGGATAAAATTGCCGTAGGAGTGGATTTGGAAGGTGTCTTTGTCATAGATAAGGCTAACCTGACAATAGATAAACAATATGCCTACAATGAAACGTCTTCCACTTCTATCTTTACGAATAATGTGCGGGGACTTTTTGTTGATAATCAGTTCAATCTGTGGGTGGCAACTTATCACGGGGGAATCTCTTTTCAAGACTCTTACAAATTGAATTTTGACTATTTCCAGCATCGGACAGGTGATTCGCAAAGCATCGGAAATGATGTGGTGAATGCAGTGCTGGAAGATTCTTCAGGTAATTTCTGGTTTGGAACGAATAGTGGTGTCAGTATGCTCTCAGTGCACACGCACACCTGGACGCATTACTTTAACAGGAATATTTCCGGTGAAAAAGGAAACGCGATACTCACCATTGCCGAAGATTCGCAAGGACGTATATGGGCGGGAGGATACTCTTTCGGTGTTGCCTGCATCGACTGGAAAAGGGGAGATGTGAAAAGATATCACGTTGAGGACCGGAATCCTATTATCTCCACCAATTATATTTACTCCATTTATCCGGATGGTGATCTGTTGTGGTTTGGAGGAATTATGGGAGATATCACTTCACTGAATATAAAGACCGGGCTGGTAAATAAGTATAATATAAGTAAGGTGAATCAGTTTGAAAGACAGTCGGATCGACTGCTGGTGATGGGATTGTATAGCGGACTTTTTATTCTCAACAAAGAAACTAGTGAGATAAAATCAACAGCTATCACCAAAGAAGTAACAACTATCTATCGGATCAGGGATGGAGCCTACTGGGTGGGAACAAGAAACTATGGACTGTATTATTATGATATGGAAAACGATTCCATACGCCAATACACAGTGGACGACCATCTTTCATCTAACTATATTTATGGGATAGCTCCCGATGCGGAAGGTCATTTGTGGATTGCCACGGAAAATGGTCTGAATAAACTGTCTCCTGATACGGGTGTTATCGAAGTATTCGACAAACAGGACGGTTTGCCATCCAATCAGTTCAATAAGTCGGCTTGTTGGGTTTGCCGTAACGGAGATATACTGTTGGGAAGTACCGACGGGGCTATTTTGTTCAAGCCGGATGAGATAAGAAAGACGAAGCTTCCCACAGATTACGAGACAATCGTTTATCAGTTTGATGTGTTCAACGAACCGGTATATTGTACGGATGCATCAAATCTGTTGCGTGAACCGATCTATAAGACAGACCGGATAGAATTGCCTTACAACAGGAATTTCTTCTCTTTCCATTTTGTTACACCTAATTATCAGACACCGCAAAAGACACAGTATTCTTATTATCTGGAAGGGCATGATATTTCGTGGTCGCTTCCGGCTTCGACTCATGTGGCTACGTATTCTAAGGTGGCACCGGGCAGTTACGTCTTCCATGTAAAATCGGTGATAGATGGAGTGGATCAGAAGGAGCGGATAATTTATGTTACGGTGGCTGAACCGTGGTGGAATACGATTTGGGCACGCCTGGTCTATCTGGCTTTGTTTTCCCTGTTTCTTTTCTATATTTACAGGATGATCAAACAGAAGCAGGAGAAGAGGAATACAGAAGTCAAAATAGATTTCTTTGTCACCACGGCTCATGATCTGTTGACACCGCTCAACCTGATACAGGCTCCATTGAAGGACTTGGAAAATGAGATTCCGCCTTCGGGACAAGGCACTCAGTTGTTGCAAATGGCCTTGAATAATTCATCCAAGTTGGCGCATTATGTGGAGAAACTACTGGACTTTCAGCGTGTATCACTGAATGCAAGCCGATTGGTCGTTTCCAAACAAATGCTTGAGGTTTTCCTGCGTCATCGACTGGATTCCTTTAAATTAGTAGCAGGAAACAAGTATATTCATATAGAAAACAAACTGGAAGATTCTACCCGGCAGGAAATCTGGTTCGATAAGGAGAAGATAACGCGTATATTGGATAATCTTCTATCCAATGCGATCAAATATACTCCTTATGGAGGAAAGATTAGTATTGAAGCATCGGTAGACGAGCATAAGTGGTATTTGCGCATCAAGGATACCGGTATCGGAATCTCCGCCCGCGAACAGAGACATATCTTCAAACATATCTTCAGAGCGGATAATGCAATAAATTCCGGTGAAATAGGCAGTGGTATCGGATTGAAGTTGGTAGGAGCACTTGTTAAACTGCATCAGGGCAAAATCTCTTTCCGAAGCAAAGTGGATGAAGGTACGGAATTCTTTTTGTCCTTTCCTTTGACATACGAGAATGCAGTGGATCATTCGGAAAATAGTGAGAATGTTCCACTTGGTCATGACGTCTCTGTTAGCGATCCTCACGTAAATCGCGTTATGGTGGTGGAAGACGATCCTGAAATGTCCCGTTACATTGAGATGTCGCTGAGTGATGTCTATCATGTAAAGACCTTCAATAATGCCGTTGAAGCTTTGGATGGCATAGATGCTTTCTCACCTCAACTTATTATTTCGGATGTGTTGATGCCGGGAATGACGGGGTTTGAGTTCTGCCAGAAGGTGAAAGGTAATATAAAGACTTCTCATATTCCATTCCTGCTGCTTACGGGAGTTACGGATAAGAAAAGCATATTGGAAGGTATGCGCCTGGGAGCTATCGACTATATTGCCAAGCCCTTCGACAAAGAAGTATTGCGAAGCAAAATAGCCAATATCTTTGAATTGCGGCAAGCCGCCCAAAGGCAATGTCTGGAAGAACTGAAAAACAACAATGCCGTGGAATTGTCGAACAAGGCGGACAACGAATTTATGGAAAAGCTTTTGAAGTTGATAGAGACTAATATAGATAATCCGGAATTAAATATTCAGATGATGTGCAGTGAACTCGCCATGAGCCGTACGTTGCTATATAATAAGATTACCCAACTGACCGGTAAGTCTCCCACTGAATTTATCCGGATTTTCCGGCTCAAGCAGGCGGCTGCGCTTCTCCTTTCGGGAGAGTACTCGGTGACGGATGTTGCTTTTAAGGTGGGAATTGACAATCCGAAATACTTTAGTCGTATTTTCAAGGAATTTTATGGTGTATCTCCCAAAGAGTATCTGGCAAAAAGAGAATAAGTAACGCTACTGAATAAAAGAAATAAAAATGCGGTGTGATTTTAATGGTTACACCGCTTTTTGTGTCATATAAGCCTTGTTGAAGGCAATATATGAACATCTGTGCACCTGGAATGACGTATAATGTACCTCTTTTTTTTCCCTTCCCGCTACATTTGCAGCTGTAAATCGAATGGTTTTATGTAAGGCCGGATAAATTTAATACCTTTATTATATATGAGAATTTATTTATTAGTTATGATGCTTCCGATTTTCTTTTCAGGGTGCTCTGATAAGGATAAAGATCCGCTTTATCTGGATGCTTCCCAACCTGTGGAGAAAAGGGTGAATGATTTGATGAATCGTATGACATTGCAGGAGAAAGTAGCACAGATGTCACAATACGTTGGTATAGAACACATGAAAGCTGCCGAAAAAGACATGACGGTGGAGGAAATGAAGAAAAGCCATGCCAAAGGATTTTATCCTGATCTGCATTCTACCGAACTGATTGAAATGACCAAACAAGGGCTTATCGGATCTTTTCTGCATGTAATTACCAGTGAAGAAGCCAATCGATTACAATCATATGCCATGCAATCGCGCCTTAAAATCCCTTTACTTATCGGCATTGATGCCATTCATGGTACCGGACTCTACAGAGGAGCTACCATTTATCCTACTCCCATCGGACAGGCTGCAACCTTCGAACCGGAACTGGCTGAAAAAGCTTCTCGCCAGACTGCTCTTGAAATGCGTGCCACCGGTACCCATTGGGCATTTACTCCCAATGTAGAAGTGGCTCGTGATGCCCGTTGGGGACGGGTGGGAGAGACCTTTGGCGAAGACCCTTTTCTTGTAGGACAGATGGGAGCAGCTACCGTCAGAGGACTTCAGACAAGTGACTTTACCGGACAGGATAAAGTACTGGCCTGTACCAAACACTTTATCGGTGGAAGCCAACCTGTCAATGGCATCAATGGTGCTCCTTGCGATATCTCCGACCGTACATTGCACGAGGTTTTCATGCCTCCTTTTAAAGATTGTCTGGATGCGGGCACATATACTTTCATGATGGCACATAATGAACTTAACGGAGTGCCCTGCCATACCAGTAAATACCTGATGAAGGATATCCTGAGAGATGCCTGGAAATTCAACGGGTTTATAGTGAGCGACTGGATGGATATTGAGCAAGTGCACGAAAAGCATTGCACCGCCGCTACACTGAAAGACGCGTATCTGCAAAGCGTAAAGAATGGAATGGATATGCACATGCATGGTCCTGAGTTTGCGGATGCCGTTATAGAACTGGTTAATGAAAAGGAACTCCCCATGAGCCGCGTAGATGATGCCGTCAGCAAGATACTGACTGCCAAATTCAAACTGGGCTTGTTTGAGAATCCTTATATAGATGAAAAGAAAGTTTCCCAAGTTCTGTTCAGTGCCGAACATCGTGAAACAGCACTCGAAATGGCGAGAAAAAGTATTGTGCTTCTGAAGAATGATAATAATCTGCTTCCTTTGGATGGCGACCGTTATAAAAAGGTTTTTGTAACCGGCCCCAATGCTGACAACCAGACTATTTTGGGTGACTGGGCTTTTGAACAGCCGGACTCCTGCGTGACTACAGTCATTGAGGGATTGCGAATGGTTTCTCCCCAGACTGACTTTGATTTCTTCCCTTTTGCCACCAATTTGCGCACTATGGAAATGTCTCGTGTGTTGCAAGCGAAAGACAGAGCCCGAAAAGCCGATCTGGCTATTGTAGTGGTGGGTGAGAACTCCATGCGTTATATGTGGAAAGACAAAACTTGCGGTGAGAATGTGGATCGTTATGAATTGTCATTGGTAGGTTTGCAACAACAGTTGGTAGAGGAGATTTATGCTACGGGAGTTCCCACTATTGTCGTATTGGTCAACGGTCGTCCGTTAGGCACTGAGTGGATTGCTGAAAATATTCCTGCATTGGTTGAGGTCTGGGAGCCCGGTTCATTTGGCGGACAGGCTGTTGCGGAAATTTTATACGGGAAAGTGAACCCTGAAGCAAAGCTTCCCATCACTATTCCCCGTTCTGCCGGTCAGGTTCAGACTTATTATAACCACAAGCAAACGAGCAAATGGTTCCCGTACGGTACGGGAAAAAGTACTAATCTGTTTGAGTTTGGATATGGATTGAATTATGCTTCTTTTGAATTCAGCCCTGTGAAGTTATCTGCCAGGTCGATGAATGAACAGGATACCTTGCGTGCTTCTGTTGAAGTCCGGAATATAGGTGAAAGAGCCGGAACGGAAGTGGTACAGATGTATATACGCGATTGCTACAGTTCGGTAGTACGTCCATTGAAAGAGCTCAAAGGCTTTCATAAAATTACTTTGCAACCCGGAGAAAGCCAGACAGTCACTTTTAATATCACCGCCAAAGAACTTAGTTTTTACGATATCGATATGAACTATGGTGTGGAAAAAGGTGAGTTCGAGGTTATGATCGGGAATTCTTCCCGTGATATTGACCTGCAAAGGGAGTTGTTTACCATAAAATGATGAATAGTGCACCTTTTTAGATGAATTGGGGGAGTAGCAAGTCCCTCTCCCCCATATCTTTGCCGAAAATAAAAACAATAAATAAGTCTATGAGAACACCTACTGAAAAACTGATTATAATAAGTATCGCTTGTTTTCTAAGTGCCTTTGTATCTCAACCGGTACTGGCGCAAAAGTCTAAAACGATCTATCATAAAGACTGGATAGATCTGAATAAAAACGGGAAGAAAGACATTTACGAAACTCCGACAGCTCCTATCGAAGCTCGCATTGCCGATTTGCTTTCGCAGATGACCGTTGAGGAGAAAACCTGTCAATTAGCTACCTTATATGGATATAAGAGAGTCGCTAAAGACGAATTGCCCACTCCTGCCTGGAAACAGGAGTTATGGAAAGATGGCATTGCCAATATCGATGAACATCTCAATGGGCTTGTAAAGACTCAATATTCGTACCCTTTCAGTAAGCATGCTGAAGCCATTAATACAGTGCAACGTTGGTTTATTGAAGAAACACGCCTTGGCATTCCTGTTGATTTCAGCAACGAGGGGATTCATGGACTCAATCACGACCGCGCGACTCCGCTTCCTGCTCCTATTGCCATCGGTTCCACCTGGAATGCTGCTCTTGTCAGACAGGCGGGAGAAATTGTAGGCCGTGAAGCTAAAGCTTTGGGTTACACCAATGTATATGCTCCTATTCTGGACTTGGCACGCGATCCGCGCTGGGGGCGCGTACTTGAATGTTACGGTGAAGAACCTTTTCATGTAACCACATTGGGCAAGGAAATGGTGGCAGGTATCCAGTCGCAGGGAGTTGCTGCAACGTTGAAGCATTTTGCTGTGTACAGTGTCCCCAAAGGTGGGCGTGATGGGCATGCACGTACCGACCCGCATGTCGCTCCCCGCGAAATGCATCAGTTGCATCTTTATCCTTATAGGAAGATTATACGTGAGGTTCATCCGATGGGAGTGATGAGCAGTTATAATGATTGGGACGGTATTCCCGTATCCGGCAGTTATTATTTCCTGACTGAGTTGCTGAGAGAAAAATATGGTTTCGACGGTTATGTAGTTTCCGACAGTGAAGCAGTTGAGTTTGTCTATAGCAAGCACCGTGTGGCTCAGGATATGAAAGGAGCAGTGAAGCAGGTGGTAGAAGCAGGACTCAACGTGAAAACGAATTTTACGCAACCTTCCGATTTCGTATTGCCCTTGCGTGAACTGGTTGCAGAAGGAAGTGTATCCATGCAGACACTGGATCGGAATGTAGCAGATGTACTGCGGGTTAAATTCCGCTTAGGGCTTTTTGATAGTCCGTATGTCACGGATACGAAAGCAGCTGACAAGATTGTCGCTTCGTCTGATACCAAGGAGTTTGAGAAACAGATGGGCAGAGAATCACTGGTGCTATTGAAAAATGAAGCCAATCTCTTGCCTCTCCAATTGAGTAATCTTCGGAATATTTTGGTTACGGGTCCTTTAGCTACGGATACTACCGCTTACGTTAGCCGCTATGGGCCGCAGAATTTGCAGGTAACCCACGTGTTGCAGGGTGTCAGAGATTACGTTGGACAGGCGGCAACTGTACATTATGCCAAAGGATGCGAAGTAGTGGATGCCACTTGGCCGGAAAGTGAAATCATTCCGACTCCTTTGACGGAGGAAGAACGCCTGGAAATTCAGGAAGCTGTGGAGAAAGCTCGCCGGAGTGATGTGGTAATTGCCGTATTGGGTGAGGACGAACACCGGGTAGGTGAAAGTAAATCGCGTACAGGATTGGCTTTGCCCGGACGCCAGCTGCAACTCTTGCAGGCTTTGTACGAAACCGGGAAACCTATTGTTCTGGTGCTTATCAACGGACAGCCGCTTACCATTAATTGGGAGAATCGCTACATACCTGCTATTCTTGAAGCCTGGTTCCCAAATTCCATCGGTGGGCAGACGATAGCGGAAACTCTTTTCGGAGAATATAATCCCGGAGGAAAGTTGCCGGTAACGTTTCCTAAGACTTTGGGACAGATTGAGCTGAACTTTCCCTTCAAGCCGGGTTCACATGCCGGACAACCGGGTGACGGTCCTAACGGCTATGGTAAAACAGCGGTAGTAGGTTCTCTTTATCCTTTCGGATATGGATTGAGTTATACCACTTTCGAATATAAGAATTTGCATATTACCCCTGACAAACAGGGAGTGCAGGGGAAGATAGAAATATCTATGGATCTGACAAATACCGGACAGCGGGCGGGTGATGAAGTAGTGCAGTTGTATGTGCGTGATAAGTTAAGTTCCGTGATTACCTATGATTCTCAGTTGAGAGGTTTCCAACGGGTCACCTTGCAACCGGGGGAAACCAGGCGTATTCATTTCACTCTTCTTCCCGAGGATCTGGAAATGCTTGACAAAGATATGCACTGGATCGTAGAACCCGGTGAATTTGAGGTCCTGATTGGTAGCAGTTCCGAAGATATCCGACTGAAAGGAAAGTTTGAAATGATGCAACCCTGAAACTGTATAATGAACGTTCAATACAATAAATTAATCCCATTATTTATCTTAAATTTATAACCATGAGAAACAATGAAACTGATTAAAAGAGCTCGTTTGAGCTTATGAGTAGAGAAACTAATACTGAAAATTTGATTAATACACAATTAATTATGAATACACTTTTTACATTTGTGAAGAGAACTTATGTTCATCTTCTTATGTGTGCCGTGTTGGTCATCGTTGCGATGCCACTCTCTGCACAGAACATTTCATCCGGAACAGCCAACCAGCAGATCACCGGTCTGGTGACCGACGATAAAGGCGAACCACTGATTGGCGCGAATGTAGTACTGAAAGGATCCTCGTCTATAGGTGTGATTACGGATCTTGACGGTAAATTCTCATTGAATGCACCTTTGCAAGGAACCTTACAGATTTCTTACATCGGCTTTCATGCACAAGAGATTGCGATAAACGGAAAGAATCATTTCACTGTAAAGTTGCAGGAAGATTCAAATACTCTTGATGATGTGGTTGTTGTGGGATATGGAGTGATGAAAAAGAGTGATGTGATCAGCTCTGTAACCACGATAAAGACAGATAAAATGACGAAAGCCGCCACCCTGGATATTGGTGAAATGCTTCGCGGACGAGCTGCCGGCTTGAAAATTACAACCTCAGAAAATGCCGGCCCCGGTGGTAGTTCGAATATACAGATACGTGGTACAAACTCTATTTCGGGAGGAACTACTCCTATTGTTGTAGCTGACGGAGTGGTGATCGGTTCCATTAATGATGTGAATCCGAACGATATTGCATCTGTGGAAATTCTGAAGGATGCTGCCGCTCAGGCTATCTATGGTGCACGTGCAGCAAATGGTGTCATATTGCTTACCACCAAAAGAGGAGAAGCGGGAAAGGCGCGTGTAAGTTATCAGGGGTATTATGGTATCCAAAACGTCGACCGTAACTTTGATGTTTACACGCCTGAAGAATTTATACAGTATAAACGTGAGGCTTACCGTACCACCAATAATAACCAGTATGGTGCCGATTCTGATGTATTCAGCCAATTAGAACTCGAATCTATCCAGAATGGACAGTTCATTGACTGGCAGAAAGAGTTGATGCGTACCGGTACTATTCAGAATCATGACCTCACGGTGACCGGAGGAGGTGAGAAAACAAAGGTATTTGTGAGTGGTAACTTTATGAAGCAAACCGGTGTGGTGCCTGCTACGGATTTTATAAAGGGGCAGCTTCGCTTTAATCTCGATCAGGAGATTACCCGTTGGCTTAAAGTCGGTTTAAATACCAGCCTGAGCATTTCGACCAAGAATGATCCGGGGGTAGCCGGCCTGTTGCGTGATGCTGTAACTTGTTCACCTTTAGGCTCGGTTTATGATGCTGAAGGTAACCTTAATATGCATCCCACCGGATTGCAGGAGAATTGGAATCCGCTGATTGACTTGCAGGAAAAAACATCGACCACTAAGAGCCGTAATGACTTGGTGAATCTTTTCTTTGACTTCAAGATTTTTAAAGGACTGACCTATCGATTGAATGTGAGCCGTCGTAGCTGGAATGCAAAGGTAGAAACCTATAGTACAGCCAATTCGAAGGCAGGAAGTTACACAGGTATGGGAAGTGGTACTATTAAGAACCAGGATGAGAATGAGTGGACGCTTGATAACATCCTTTCGTATGATAATCAGTTTGGCAAACATCACGTATCCGGTACGTTGATTCAGAGCTGGAATGAGCGTAACCAACATTCCAATCAGATGGATGGATCGCTGATTCCGAATGACTTATTGGGTGTCTATGGCATTGAAGCGGCTGGGAAAGTAATACCTACTTTAAGTGCGTCTCAACGCCGTCTTGTGTCTACCGCTCTGCGTATGCAATATGATTTTGCTTCGAAATACTATGTAACCATAAGCGGACGTCGTGACGGTTCATCTGTGTTCGGTGCTAAAAATAAATGGGCTGTTTTTCCTGCCATGGCATTGGGATGGAATGTGTATCAGGAAGAGTTTATGCAAAACTTTGAGCAACTTACGAACTTGAAGTTACGTGGTAGCTATGGTAGTGTAGGAAATGAAGCTATACAGCCTTATGGTAGTATTGCATCTGCCGACCAGTGGGATTATTACACCACGAAGAAACTGACAGGATATACGCCGGGAGCTGTTCTTTCGAATCCTAAGTTGAAGTGGGAGACTTCTACAACCTTGAACCTGGCTGTGGACTTTGGATTCTTCAATAATCGTTTGTCCGGTACTGTGGAATGGTATAATACTCGTACGAAGGATTTGCTGATAGACCGGTCTATCAGTTCGGTTACCGGATATTCTACCATCAAGGACAATATCGGAGAGATTCAGAACAGAGGTCTTGAAATACAGTTGGAAGGTGTTGTGGTAAAGAGTCAGGATTGGGATGTACAATTGGGAATGACTTTTGCACGCAATCGCAATAAAATTATAAAACTGTTCGGTGACTTGGATGGTGACGGCAAAGAAGATGATTATCCTATTAATAATTGGTATATCGGGCAGCCTATCAATGTATCCAAAATATACGAAGTAGCCGGTATCTGGCAGGAAGATGAGATTGATGAGATTCCTAATTCAGCACAACCCAATGCTCAACCCGGAGATATTAAAATTGTAGACCGTACGGGCGATGGCAAGCTGGACGATGATGACAAAATACTGGTTTCACAATTCCCTAAGTGGAATGGTTCTTTCAATGCATCGGTAAGATATAAGAATGTTGACTTCTCCATGGATATTTATACTGTACAGGGAATAACCAAATACAATCCGTTCCTGGCAGATTATAATTATGGTGGTAATATGCGTGCAGTGTTCAACGGTGTGAAGGTGAATTACTGGACACCGGAAAATCCTACCGGTAACTTCCCGCGGCCCACAACCAATGGAGCCCTCGAAATGGGAAGTATAGCCCGTCAGGATGCCTCTTATGTGCGTTTACAGAATATAACGATAGGATATACCTTGCCGAAGACATGGCTTGCAAAAGTACACTTGAGCAATGTAAGGTTCTACTTTACCGGACAAAACCTGTTAACATTGACAGATTATGAGTCGTACAGTCCAGAACAGCCCGCTGACAAGTATCCCGAAGCCCGTACGTTGACTTTCGGCTTGCAGCTTGGTTTCTGATCGGAAGGCAGTCAAGAGATATAATTTCATACATTCAACATTTTAATGATATAACCATAATGAAAAATTATATATTATTTCTTATCATCGGATTACTGGTAGTCAATACCTCTTGTGATTCCTGGCTGGAAGAAACACAGTTCGACAAGATTAATAGTTCAACGCTCTATGAGAGTGAAGAAGGATTGGAAATCGGTCTGAATGGACTATATGGCCTCTCTCGCCGCTTTTTCCGTTTTAATGATTCGGATGCACGCGGAGCTTACTGGTTTTATTGTGCTACCGACCTGGCTATGGTGCGTACGTGGAATGAAGCGGAAATGTATCGTTCCAATATGCGTGCAAATGCCATGCCGGCTGAGATGTGGAACCGTCCCTATCAGATGATTGATCGTGCTTCCGCCATTATTGATGCCGCACCCGGTATTAGTATGCAAACTGAAACCCGTGAGCGAATCGTTTCGGAAGCCCGTGTAATTCGTGCTTGGGCGTACCTCAGGCTGATTTCTACTTACGACAATATCTTGTTGGATAGCATACCGACAACTCCGGACAATGCGTTTGACGAAGTAGAGTATAAACCTGCTAGCCAGAAAGATGTATATGCCTTTATTGACCGCGATCTCGATTATGCCATCAAACACTTGCAATATAAAGTAGATCCGGGAATTATCGGATTGGGCTTGGCTCGTCAGTTGCGTGCTGAGTCGGCTATGTGGCAGGAAGATTACACTACGGCAGCAGCGCAGGCTGATGCGATAATTACAGGCGGACACCATAAACTGGTAGGTATCAGCGAAATATTCGGTAATAATGTAAACCATAGCGAGAGTCTGATGGCGTGGCAGTTCGATGAAGTATCTGGAGGTAGCCATACACTGGCTGGAGGTGATGGTCATGTGTTGGGAGCTTGTTTCCAAGCCCGTTTCTATGAGATCACCATTCCGGGAGATCCTGTAGCGCCTATCATTGAGGAAGCTAACTATGGAGGAAATGCTTACGGGTGGACGTATCCGAATGAGTATCTCCGTTCATTGTATGACAAGGATAAAGATAAGCGTTTACAATTCTATTTCTATCCGGATACGCTGTACGGAAACAATCCAGCTTCTGCCTATTATGAAAAGAAATTACCGGGTGATCCCCCGTATTCTACTCAGCTGCGCCAGTATACATGGAGCTTGATGAAGTATCGGGATCTGAGTAAACCGGCCAAACGCGCCTTGTCTTACAAGCCGTTTATAGCTTATCGTCTGGCGGATACTTATATTTTGGGTGCCGAAGCACATTGGAGAAAAGGAAATACGGAAAAGGCACTGGAATATCTCAATGCTATACGTTTGCGTGCCGGACTTGAAGAGGCTACTACTATTGATCTTCAGACTATCATGGATGAATATGCGCGTGAGTTGTGCTTTGAAGGCAAACGTTGGTTCTTCCTCAAGCGTATCGGCAAGTTGGTGGAACAGGTGAATAAATACCATCGCTTCGGTAGTACAACCAGTAGTATTCAGGGTACCACAATGAAAGATTATATGGTGCGTTGGCCGATCCCGCAGGCACAAATAGATGCAATGGGAACTTTCCCACAGAATCCGCAATATTAAATGAGTATGAAAATAGTAACCACACTCTTGTTATCTCTTTTTGCTTCTTCAGTGCTGTTTGCCCAGTCTGGTAAAACAGTCCAGGTACAGACACGTGCCAACAGCACTGTGGAGAACTGGACACCTTACGAGGCGCATACTGTGGATAACCTGAAAGGATTCAAAAAGAAAAAGGAGCCAGCTCTGTCTGTGTTCGGAGGGTATAAGACGAACCGCCAGGAAGCAACCGGCTTTTTCCGTACAGAGAAGATCAATGGGCGATGGTGGATTATTGATCCCGAAGGGTATCCGTTCCATCACCGGGCAGTAGTAGCATTTGGGCCTGGAACCTCGAAGAAGCAACAGTCTGCATTTCAGGAGAAATTCGGTACGCGTGCCCAGTGGGTGAAGGCAGAGACGGAAATGTTGCGTTCGTATGGATTTAATGGTGCCGGAGCCTGGTCGGCAGTGGAAGATATCCGTACCAGTCAAGCTCCATTGGTCTATACGCTGATTGTCAACCCTATGGGGAACTATAAGCATGAACATGTGAAGAAATATGGAGGTACCTATAAGGTGGCCGGCTGGCAGGGGTATCGATTCAATCTGCCTATGGTATTCGATGATGAGTTTGACAAATATGTAGAGCAGGCTCTTGCTCCGTTGGCACGGTATAAAGATGATCCTTGCCTGTTAGGCTATTTTACAGACAATGAATTGCCTTGGTATACTGATGCTTTGGACCGCCATCTTAACTTTCTGGCTAAAGATGAACCGGGATACCTGGCAGCACGGAAATGGTTGGATGAACGAAAAGGCAAGGAAGCAACCGTGGCGGATATTACCGAGGAAGACCGTCTTGCATTCTCCGCCTTCTTCTTCGAGACGTATATGCAGAAAGTGACTTCGGTGTTGCGTCGTATAGATCCTAATCACATGTATCTCGGCTGCCGGTTTAATCAGGATAAGAATCAGGAACTTACCAATCCGGCTATCTTTAAGGTAGCAGGTAAGTATATGGATATTATTTCTATAAATCATTACCGCCAGTGGCAGCCGGAACAGGAGCGGATGAATAACTGGGGAGAATGGTCGGGTAAACCTTTTCTGATTACCGAATGGTATGTGAAAGGAGAAGATTCCGGTTTGCCCAATGCAACCGGTGCGGGATGGAATGTGCCGACTCAGGATGACCGGGGAATTTTTTACGAAAACTTCTGTTTACAGTTGCTCCGCAATCCATACTCGGTAGGGTGGCATTGGTTCAGGTATCAGGATAATGATCCGGAGGATTTGACAACAGACCCTTCCAACAGGGATTCCAACAAAGGAATTGTAGACAGCGAATATTCTCCCTGGTTACCTTTATTGCGGCGAATGGAGAAAGTAAACAAGCAGGCTTACACACTCACTCGTTACTTTGATTCGCAGAAGTAAATAGTTGGATTTTGATAGGTATTCATATAAGAACCGTTTCGGCTTTAGGACAAGTTAAAGTTGAAACGGTTCTATTCAATAAATCATTTTTATCTATGGTGTTTATTACGAATAAAAGCGTTTGCTTATACAGAAATACAGGAGTATTCTTTGTATTAATGATGTGTTGGTTGGCATGTAGTGCCCAGTCGGGAAATAACTCTATGTACGACTATAGTTCGAAGGTCGATTCTGTACTCAGCCTGATGACACTGGATGAGAAAATCGGGCAGTTAAATCAATATACCGGTAATTGGCAGGCAACAGGACCGGTGGTGGAGGATTCTACTAAAATAGAGCAGATCAAGGCGGGTAGAGTCGGAGCTATGCTCAATATCAAAGGGGTGAAATATACGCGTGAGATGCAGAATTATGCGATGCAGTCCCGCCTTCGCATTCCATTATTATTCGGGCAGGATGTGATTCATGGTCTGCGTACCATCTATCCCATTCCTTTAGGTGAAGCGGCAAGTTTTGATCTGGATTTGATGGAAAGAACAGCAGCCGGTGCTGCGGAGGAAGCTTCTGCACAAGGTATTCACTGGACTTTTGCTCCGATGGTAGATATAACCCGTGATGCACGCTGGGGGCGTGTTATGGAAGGAGCGGGCGAAGATACCTGGTATGGTAGCAGAGTGGCCGAAGCACGGGTAAGGGGTTTTCAGGGAGATGATTTGGCGGATACTCATACGGTAATGGCTTGTGCCAAGCATTTCGCGGCTTACGGAGCGGCCATTGCAGGTAAGGACTACAATACAGTAGACATTTCCGACCTGACGCTACACGATACCTATCTGCCTCCTTTCCGGGCGGCGGCAAATGCCGGTGTGGCTACTTTTATGAATAGCTTTAATGACATAAACGGTATTCCGGCTACGGGAAATGCATATATACAGCGCGATATCCTTAAAGAAGGATGGGCTTTCAGCGGGTTTATTGTTTCCGATTGGGGATCGGTCAAAGAAATGGTTGCCCATGGATATGCATCCGATCTGAAGGCATCGGCTGAGATTGCTATTCATGCCGGATGTGATATGGATATGGAGTCGAGAGCTTATCATAAGCACTTGAAAGAGTTGGTGGAAGAGGGTGTTGTGGACATTAAATATGTTGATGAAGCCGTAAAGCGTATTTTGCTGAAAAAGTTTCAACTCGGACTTTTTGATGATCCGTACCGTTATTGTGACGAAGAGCGGGAAAAGAAAACCGTATTGAGCACCCGTCTCAGGGATTTGTCCCGGGAATCCGGAAGAAAGTCCGTTGTCCTATTGAAGAATGAGAAGCAAGCACTTCCTTTATCTCCGTCGTGTAGAAGAATTGCATTGATAGGAGCTTTGGCCAATTCTCAAAAGGATATGATGGGCTTTTGGGCGAATGAAGGTGTAGAGAAAGAAGTCGTGACCGTGTATGAGGGTTTGAAAAGACGTTTTCCCAATGTAACGGTCAATTATGCCGATGGATATGATTTGGAAACAAATGATTTACGGCTTTCTGAGGCCCGTGCGGCTGCCAATCGCGCCGATGTTATAGTAGTGGCTGTTGGCGAAAGATTTAATCAGAGTGGAGAAGCAAAGTCGAGGGCTGATATTACCGTCAATGCCAATCAGCAATTGCTGGTGAAGGAGTTGAAGAAGACGGGCAAGACGGTTATTGTTTTACTGATGGGCGGTAGGCCAATGATTTTTAATGATATGGAGCCTCATGCCGATGCAATTCTTCTGACTTGGTGGTTGGGGACCGAAAGCGGGAACGCCATAGCTGATATCATCTCGGGTGATTATAATCCTTCCGGTAAACTGCCTATGACTTTTCCTGCACATGTGGGGCAGATTCCTGTCTATTATAATTATAAAAGTACCGGAAGGCCGGAAAGTAAAACAGTTGCCTATTCTTGCCGGTATCAGGATATTGATTTTGAACCTGCTTATCCGTTTGGCTACGGGTTGAGTTACACTACATTTCAGTTGTCGGAGCCTAAGACTTTCGCCAATGTATATACAATGGAGGATACGATCCGGGTGTCTGCGAAGTTGAAAAATACCGGGGTATATAGAGGTAAGGAGACAGTACAGCTTTATATCCGTGACTTGGTTGCCTCCGTAACACGTCCTGTTAAGGAACTAAAGGGATTTCAGCAAATAGAATTAAATTCGGGTGAAGAAAAAGAGGTGACGTTTATTCTTTCATCGGCAGATCTTAGTTTCATGAACAGGAACTTAAAATATATCACGGAGCCTGGTAAATTTGAGATAATGATAGGGACTAATTCGAAAGAGGTGAAGAAGACAATTATATCATTGAAGTGAAAGTTACTTCCCAGACTTACATAAGAAGAACTCCCCTGCCGGTTTCCCGGTAGAGGAGTTCTTGTGATATTAATCAAATGTAGAAAGGGCTGATTAGTCTTTCAGTTTTGCGATGATGAAATCGCGGTTCAGACGGGCGATGTTGCTGATAGAGATGTTCTTCGGACATTCGGCTTCGCAAGCACGAGTATTGGTACAGTTACCAAATCCGAGTTCATCCATCTTGCTCAACATAGCTTTTGCGCGACGCAATGCTTCCGGTTTACCCTGCGGCAGCAAGTTCAACTGGCTAACTTTTGCGGAAACGAACAACATGGCAGAACCATTCTTACAAGCAGCTACACAAGCACCGCAACCGATACAAGCTGCTGCATCCATAGCTTCGTCAGCGATTTGCTTCGGAATCAGGATAGCATTGGCATCTTGAGGAGAGCCTGTGCGTACACTAACGTAACCACCGGCTTGCATAATCTTGTCGTAAGCCGTACGGTCTACCATCAAGTCCTTGATGACCGGGAAACCGGCAGAACGCCAAGGTTCAACAGTGATAGTGTCACCATCGTTGAAACGACGCATATAGATCTGACAGGTGGTAGCACCTGTTGCAGGACCGTGAGGATGTCCGTTGATGTAGAGCGAACACATACCGCAGATACCTTCGCGGCAGTCATGATCGAATACAACCGGTTCTTTACCTTCAGAAATCAGTTGTTCATTCAAGATATCCAGCATTTCGAGGAATGAAGTGTCACCGGGGATATCTTTCATTTGGTATGTTTCAAAAGCGCCTTTTGCCTTTGGGCCTTTCTGGCGCCATACTTTCAGTGTGAAACTTATATTTTTATCCATTGTCTTTGATTTTTAAGTTGACGAGTTGACAAGGCTTCAGTTAACAAGGGAGAATGTTCCGCTTATTAATAAGTGATGACAACATACGTATGATTTCATTGTTTAAGCTGTTAAGTTCTTCAAAGCTTTGAGTAGATAAGTAATGTATGTCATTACAAATAATGAGTTGGGTCTCTAACTCAGAAGCTGAACCTAAAGATATATATAAAAACTGAATAAGCTCTTTATCATGCCCTCTTCCATATCCTTCTGCTATATTCGAAGGTATAGAAACAGCAGCTCTGCGCATTTGCGAAGTAATGCCGTAGATTTCCTCTTTAGGAAATACTTGAGTTATTTGATATAAGTCCTTAACAAGTTTCATACTCTTTTGCCAAACAATTAAATCTTTATGATTTCTCATGCCTTGTTCCCTTGTTAACTCGTCCCCTGGTTAACTAATTATGATTTATAGTTACGAGTCTGTACCTTGATTGCTTCGTAAACCAGCGGTTCTTTCAGCAACTCAGGAGCTTTTTCATCGGAACCTTGATATTCCCAGCAAGCAACGTAGAAGAAGTTTTCATCGTCACGTTTTGCTTCGCCTTCTTCAGTCTGGTATTCTTCACGGAAGTGACCACCGCAGCTTTCGTTACGGTTCAGAGCATCGTAAGCAACCAATTCGCCCATGATAATGAAGTCGTACAGACGGATAGCTTTATCCAACTCTACGTTCATGCCTTCCTTATCTCCCGGGATGAACAGATCTTTTTCGAATTCCTTACGGATTTCTTTCAGTTTGGCAATACCGGTCTTCAGACCTTCTGCTGTACGGCCCATACCTACATATTCCCACATTACGTGACCCAGTTCCTTGTGGATAGAATCTACAGACTTCTTACCCTTGATATTCATCATCCAGTCAATCTTGTCCTGGATAGCTTTCTCGGCTGCTGCAAATTCAGGCAGGTCGGTAGAGAAGCGGGGAACTGTAATCTGGTCGGCCAGATAGTTCTGAATAGTGTAAGGCAATACAAAGTAACCGTCAGCCAGACCCTGCATCAATGCGGAAGCACCGAGGCGGTTTGCACCGTGATCAGAGAAGTTACATTCACCGATAGCGAACAGACCCTTGATAGAAGTCATCAGTTCGTAGTCAACCCAGATACCGCCCATTGTATAGTGGATAGCCGGATAGATCATCATCGGATTATAATATTTCACACCGGCAATTTCTTTTGCCAGTTCGCCCGGATTAACGTCAGTGATTTCCTCGTACATATCGAAGAGGTTACCATAGCGTTGAAGAACGATATCGATACCTAAACGGCTGATAGCCTCAGAGAAGTCGAGGAATACTGCCAGGCCTGTATTGTTCACACCAAAACCTGCATCGCAACGTTCTTTAGCTGCACGGCTGGCAACGTCACGCGGAACCAGGTTACCGAATGCCGGATAGCGGCGTTCCAAGTAGTAGTCGCGGTCTTCTTCAGGAATATCACTTCCCTTGATTTCACCCTTCTGGAGCTTCACGGCGTCTTCTTTCTTCTTCGGAACCCAGATACGACCGTCATTACGCAGAGACTCTGACATCAAAGTCAACTTAGACTGCTTGTCACCATGAACGGGAATACAAGTGGGGTGAATCTGTACCATAGCCGGATTGGCCATCCAGGCACCCTTGCGATAGCAAGAAACGGCGGCTGTACAGTTACAAGTCATTGCATTGGTAGACAGGAAGTATGCGTTTCCGTAGCCACCGGTAGCGATTACTACTGCGTGTGCAGCAAAACGTTCCAGTTTACCGGTTACAAGGTTTTTAGCGATGATACCGCGGGCACGTCCGTCAACGAGGACAACGTCCTGCATTTCGTAACGAGTGTATAATTTTACGGTACCTACGTTTACCTGGCGGCTCAGTGCAGAGTAAGCACCCAGTAGCAACTGCTGTCCGGTTTGGCCGCGGGCGTAGAACGTACGTGATACCTGAGCACCACCGAAAGAACGGTTATCCAGCAAACCGCCGTATTCGCGGGCGAAGGGAACACCTTGTGCCACACATTGGTCGATAATGCTGTTGGAAACCTCAGCCAAACGGTAAACGTTAGCTTCGCGGGCACGGTAGTCACCGCCCTTTACTGTATCGTAGAACAAACGGTAAACAGAGTCACCGTCGTTTTGGTAATTCTTTGCAGCGTTGATACCGCCCTGTGCTGCGATGGAGTGTGCACGGCGGGGAGAGTCTTGAATACAGAAGTTGAATACTCTGAAACCCATTTCACCGAGTGAAGCGGCAGCAGAAGCACCTGCCAAGCCCGTACCTACTACGATGATATCCAAGCGACGCTTGTTGGCAGGGTTAACTAATTTCTGGTGAGCTTTATAGTTGGTCCATTTCTCAGCCACCGGTCCTTCCGGAATTTTTGAATCTATCTTAGTCATAATGTAATTTACAATTTAGTTATTTACAATTTACAATTTAGCAAGCGCCGCACAATGATTTTGCGAAGAATACGACAACTACCAAGGCGAAACATACAACGACGATAGTAGAGTAAATGTTGGAGATGCATTTCCAACGGTTAATCCATACCTTGTTGTTCCAACCCAGGGATTGCATAGAACTCCAGAAACCGTGAGTCAGGTGGAACCACAGTGCGCCGAGCCAAATGAGATAAAGCACTACGTATACCGGATTGCTGAATGTGTTCTGAATGTGATAAACACCGTTAGCGGCATAAGCCAGTGTAAGCGTGTCAGCATGCATACCCATGTTGTGCATCAACTCAGGAAGCTGCATTTTTGCCCAGAAGTTTACCAGGTGCAGACCCAGACCTACGATTACGATAAGACCCAATACGAGCATGTTCTGAGAAGCCCATTCTACAGTTTTGGGTTTATCAACTACGGCATAACGTTCAGTACCGCGTGCTTTGCGGTTCTGCATTGTCAGCCAGAAAGCGTAGATGATGTGAATAATGAAAAGGGCGGCCAAACCTACCGTAGCCACCAAGGCATACCAGTTTGCCCCCAGGAACTCACAAACCATGTTGTATCCCTCTGCCGAGATTAATGCAACCAGGTTCATCGCCATGTGAAACGTCAGAAACAGGACAAGGGCGATACCGGTAATGCTCATCACCACTTTCCTTCCTACAGATGAATTACTTAACCACATAAATGATTGAATTTAAATTATTTAATAGTTAGAAAATTTGCTTTTACTTAGGGTCTTACACTAATTTCCCGCAAAAATAGAAGAAATACATTGATTAAACAAGGAATTAAAGAAATAATTCCGTAATTCAGGGAATAGATAGAAGTTGACAAGTGAGTCAGGGAACAGGTTGACAAGGGAAGATTACTCTTACTCGTCACCCTGTTCCCTGGCTGAGTCGTCATTTTTTTCTTTTATAATGGTGATTTTCTCTCCGCTGGCAGCACGTTTTCGCAAGGAGCGAGGGGTGTCTCCAAAGGAGTCCTTGCAGAAATGAGCGAAGTGCGACAGGGAGTCGAAACCATAACGTGAACTGATCACGGAGATACGTTGCTTGGTGAATTGCAGATCGTTCAGAATACCTTCACGCTTCTTGTCCAGTATCCATTCGTACACCGGAACATTATACATATTTTTAAACAAACGGCGGAATGTAGTGGTTGTATATCCACCTAAATGGGCGAATTCTTCCACATTCTTCACCTTGTCGTAGTTCTGCATAATGAAATAATGGAAACTTTCCGTATAAGTACTGATAGGATAGAAGAACGTACTTATCTGGCGCAGGGGATAATAGCAGGTTAGTATGTAAACCAGTTCCTGACGCTTGATGTCGAGATATTTCCCGCATGCGGAAGGCTGTTCTTTAAAATAGTCGGCGATATCATGCAGCAACCGCTCCAGTTTGGTATTGGCTATCAGCGGCGTGTAGGTCAGCGGAGCCTCAGAACGTTCGAGGATTTCCTTGTAACGGTCTTCACATATAAGTGGAAGTTCCGTAAACCAATAGGCGATATATTCCACCTCGGTCAGTGCTAACAACTCCATTTTTGAACCGATGGCTTGCAGTACACATTGTCTGCTCTGGAGCGTAGTGCCCGGGTATTCGTTACTATTTATCAACAATTCTCCCTTTAACATAAAGATCATGCAGTTCTGGGTACACTTCTCCGCTGAGAAATGCTGCCCCTGGGGATATTGGCGGTATACCAATGTCCCGTCTGAGATTTTTGGGCATAGAGTACAATCTACTTGCCGTGTGCAAAGAGTGTCTTTTGTCATGAAATATAAGACGAATTACTAAAATTATGGCAACAAAGATAGAATTTTTTTGTGAATACTCTAACAAAATCGCCTATCTTTGCAGCAAACTATAAGAAAGACTACATGAAACGGACTATTTTTTTTGTATTTTTTGCATCATTACTTGTATTCAATATTTCTGCCCAGAACTGGGACATTAATACTTTGCATAAAATAAATAGTTGGGATGGTAAGTTCATTCGTAATTATAATAAAATAATTTCTCGTACTGAACCTTATATTGCCGTGGGGGTTCCCGTGGCGATGGCGTTGGCTGCCTGGGTGAAAAAAGACCGCGAATTATTGAAGGATGCTGTGTATGTAGGTACCAGTGTTGCCGGTGCTTTTGTTGTGACTTATGGCATGAAGTATCTTATAGATCGTGAACGCCCGTTCGACCGCTATCCCGACCGGGTTCATGCTTATAGTCATGAAACCAGTCCTTCTTTTCCTTCCGGACATACGGCAACTGCTTTTGCATTGGCAACTTCACTTTGTGTGAAGTATCCGAAATGGTATGTAATCGCTCCATCTGCCTTATGGGCATGTTCTGTCGGGGTATCCCGTATGAATGAGGGCGTGCACTATCCATCCGATGTGCTGGCGGGCGCAGCTATCGGAGCCGGATGTGCTGTAGTAAATATCTATGTGAACCGTTGGCTGAATAAGTGGTTGTTCGGCAATTAAGAATTGCACTGTATCGGATCTATATATTCTGCGTATTGCATCTATATATCGGACGTGTTGCATCTATATATCCAATGCGTTGCATCTATATATCCAAGATGTTGGACATATAGACGCTGCAAATGGTTTATTAAAGTGGTAGTTTCTTCTCGTAAATCTTTTCGTTCAATAACTCAAGGGCTTGTTGCACGCTGTTGTTCGTGGTGTTTATCACCTGAAAGTATTCGTTCATATCCCACAGGTCACGGGCTATCAAGGCTTTCAACTGCGTCTTTATCAGAGGCAATGATTTGTTGTACTGCTCCTCGTTGAACTCAATCTTTTCTTTATCGGCGACAGCGCGTATGTCTGCAAGCATCTGTTCGTCTATCTCAAATTTATTGTTGAAGGTATCGAACTTCTTATATTTCTCTTGGAGTTCTTTCCGATTTTTCTCGATATACTTGGTTGTTGCTTTGATGACAACGCCTTTGGCAACCAGATTACGGTGATAATCGGTATATTGGGTTGTATCAATAGGCACGAAATAGTCGGGCATGATGCCACCGCCACCATATACGGTACGTTTCAACTTCTTAGTGGAGTTCTTCAATGAATCAGGAAAATGGATACTGTCGGCATGCATCATTTCTCCACGGTTGAAGCGATCTACCAGTTCCATATTGTATTTCTCCTGGCCGTCATCTTTACTAAGGCCTCTGCCGTCCAGATTGGCTGTATGGTCGTACGGTTTCTGGATGCAACGTCCGGATGGGGTGTAATAACGGGCGATAGTCAAGCGGATCATAGAGCCATCGGGCAATTCGATGGGACGTTGTACCAGCCCTTTACCAAAAGTACGGCGACCTACAACTACGCCTCTGTCCCAGTCTTGTATAGCACCGGTTACGATTTCACTTGCTGAAGCGGAGTATTCGTCTACCAACACAATGAGGCGTCCGTTTTTGAAGTTGCCTGTGCCTTTGGCATAGAAATTACTACGCTGAGAGGTTCTTCCTTCGGTATATACAATCAGCTCTTTTTGTTGCAGGAACTCGTTGGCAAGATCAATTGCTGCATTCAAATAGCCGCCACCGTTGCCTTGCAGGTCGAGTATCAGGTCTTTCATTCCTTGCTTCTGTAGTTCTTTGAGGGCGGCGGTAAATTCTTCGGCGGTAGTGGCACCAAAGCGGTTGATACGAATATAACCGGTCTTGGGCTGTATCATATACGAAGCGTCCAAACTTAGAATGGGTATTTTATCCCGTTTTACAGTGAAGTATAAGGGATCGTTCACTCCGCGACGGACAATGGTTAGTTTTACTTCTGAGTCTTTCGGGCCGCGCAGGCGTGTCATTATATCTTCTGTGGACATTTTTACGCCGGCAATAGCGCTGTCGTTCACTGCCACGATACGGTCACCTGCCAGAATACCAACCTTTTCAGATGGTCCGTTGCTGACGGGCTGTATAATAAGTAATGTATCTTCTATCATCTGGAACTGCACACCGATACCTTCGAAGTTACCTTGCAACGGCTCGTTCATTTTCTTCACTTCCTCAGCATCATTGTACGTGGAGTGCGGATCGAGCTGGGCGAGCATACGGATAATAGCTTCTTCCACCAGTTTATTTTCGTCTACCGAGTCTACATACAGATTGGCGATGGCAAATTCTGCCATTTGTAACTTGCGGGCAGCCAAGTTGCCCATATTCTGCGCCTGCATGGAAGCCATGGCACCGCATATACATATTATAAAGATAAGAAGTTTCTTCATCATTCTTTTTTGCTTATCACTTTTCACTAATTCACTAATCATTAAATATCCATTCCTTCGGGGATAAACTGGCTGATATCTTTGCCGAACTGTAGAAGTTCGCGGACAGTAGTCGAACTGATACATGTCAGTTCGGGTTCGGTAAAGAGCAAGATGGTTTCAATACCTGCCAGTTTGCGGTTGATATCGGCAATGGTCTCTTCATACTCGAAATCTTTCACGGTACGGATACCGCGAACAATAAACTGCGCGTCTACCTGCCGGGCAAAATCAATCGTCAGGCAATCATAGGAGTAGACCTTGATTCGTGGCTCGTTCCGGTAGAATTTCTGTATTATCTCCACGCGCTTCTCAATAGGGAAGTAGGTGTTTTTATTCTCGTTGATACCAATTCCAATAATGACTTCATCCATAAAAGTCAGTGCGCGGGTCACTACCGATGAATGTCCGATGGTGAAAGGATCGAATGTTCCCGGAAAGATTGCTCTTCTCATGATGCCAGATCTTCTTCTATAACCAGATTGTTAATAATAAAGTTTTGCCGTTCCATGGTATTTTTACCCATGTAGAATTCCAATAATTCTTTTACGAGGTCCGTTTTGCGTAAAGTAACTTGTTCCAGACGCATATCTTTGCCGATGAAATGCCGGAATTCATCAGGGGAGATCTCTCCTAGACCTTTAAAACGCGTAATCTCAGGATTGGGACTCAGTTCGGCAATGGCTTTTTGCCGTTCCTCTTCCGTGTAGCAGTAAATTGTCTTTTTCTTGTTGCGCACGCGGAACAACGGAGTTTGCAGGATATAGACGTGCCCTTTCTTTATCAGATCGGGGAAGAATTGCAGGAAGAATGTGATGAGTAACAACCGGATGTGCATACCGTCCACATCAGCATCGGTAGCGGCAATCACCTTGTTGTAACGCAATCCTTCAATGCCGTCTTCTATATTCAGGGCAGCTTGTAGCAGATTGAATTCTTCGTTTTCGTATACCACTTTCTTTGTCAGCCCGAATGAGTTCAACGGTTTACCACGAAGACTGAATACAGCCTGCGTATTTACGTCACGGCTCTTTGTGATGGAGCCGCTGGCAGAATCACCCTCAGTGATAAAGATGCAGGACTCGGATTCTTGTTCCTTTCCTTTGCCGTCATTGAGGTGGTAACGGCAATCGCGCAACTTGCGGTTGTGCAGGTTGGCTTTCTTTGCGCGCTCACGTGCCAGTTTGGTAACACCGGCAATGGCTTTACGTTCCTTTTCGGAGTCTTGTATCTTTTGCAGCATGACTTCCGCAACCAACGGATTCTTGTGGAGATAGTTATCCACCTCTGTTTTGATGAAGTCGCCTACATACTTATTCACGCTTACACCGCCGGGAGACATGGAGGGGGAACCGAGTTTGGTCTTGGTCTGTCCTTCAAATTGGGGTTCTTCCACATTGATGGCAATGGCGGCAACAATACCGTTGCGGATGTCGGCATATTCCTGGTTTTTGTTGTAGAACTCCTTGATGGTGCGGGCAATATGTTCTTTAAGCGCACTTTGGTGTGTTCCACCCTGTGTGGTATGCTGGCCGTTGACAAAGGAATAGTATTCCTCGCCGTATTGATTCGTATGCGTAAAGGCTATTTCAATATCTTCTCCTTTCAGATGGATAATATTGTAAAGGCCCTGTGCGGTCATATTGTCGTTCAGCAAATCTTCCAGTCCATGGCGTGAAATAATGCGCTGGCCGTTGTATATAATGGAAAGTCCTGTATTCAGGTACGTGTAGTTACGCAACAGCGTTTCCACGAAATTAGCCTGGAAGGAATAGTTCAGGAATAACGTGCTGTCCGGTTCAAAGAAGATATAAGTTCCGCTTTCCTCGTTACAGCTTTCCGTTACATCACTCTGGAGATTACCCTTTTCAAAGATGGCGATACGGACTTTACCTTCGCGATAACTACGTACTTCAAAGCGGCTGCTAAGTGCATTCACAGCTTTGATACCTACGCCGTTCAGTCCGACACTTTTCTTGAAAGCTTTACTGTCGTACTTACCGCCGGTATTGAGTTTACTCACCGCTTCAATCAGCTTTCCTTGCGGAATACCACGACCATAGTCGCGCACACTGACACGGAGATTATCCTCAATGTTAATCTCGATCCGTCTACCAGCACCCATTTTGAACTCATCGATGCTGTTGTCCATTACCTCTTTTAGCAATACATAGATACCGTCGTCGTTCTGCGTACCGTCGCCCAAACGACCGATATACATACCCGAACGGACACGGATGTGCTCCATGTCGTCCAAATGACGAATGTTGTCTTCCGTATATTCTACATTGCCTTCGGGCATCAGTCCGTTGATTTCTTCCATAAACTCTTATTTAGTTGACGAGGTCTGCAGTTGACAAGTTGACGAGGGAAAGAGTCTGCTTTATAATGGTGCAAATATAGTGCAACCCCTTGTTTCCTTGTTAACTTGTCTCCTTGTCCCCTTTTTATTTAATTTCTTTAATAAACGCCCTGCGCCGTTTATGTTGTTTGGTTTCAAAGTATTCCCATTGGGCTTGTACTTTACCATTCATTTCAAGTTCAGGGTTGCTTTCTGCAAATATAAAACCTAATTTCTGATAAACCGGAATTAAATCGGAAAATAACAATGCGTTAACACCTTTGTTCTGGTACTCCGGCTTCACGGCAACAAGCAATAAATCCAACATTTTGGCACGCCGTTTCATGAACAGTGCTTTCAGCAGATAGTACCATCCGAAGGGTAATAGCCGCCCATGAGCTTTCTGTAGAGCTTCGGACAGGGATGGCATGGATATGCCTACGCAAATAAGTTGGTCGTCGGCATCTGTGATAAGCGTCACCATGCGGAGGTCTACGATGGGGAGATACATTTTCACGTACTGGTCAATCTGCCGTTGAGACAGAGCGGAATAACCGAACAGGGGCTTATAAGCTTCGTTCATCAACTCAAAGATGGCCTGTCCATAGTCGCGGGCAATCTTCTTTGCAGATGTATATTTTTTAATCTTGAGATTATATTTACGCTGGATAAGATCGGAGATGCGTTTGTGCTTGTCCGGTATGGCATCCGGAATGTAGATCTGATATTCCACCCAGTCAGCTTCCTTCTCAAATCCCATACGCTCCATGTGTTGCGGATAGTAAGGATAGTTGTAAATGGTTGCCATGGTGCTGAGTTGATCGAAGCCTTCGATCAGCATGCCTTCCGCATCGAAGTCTGTGAAGCCCAACGGGCCTTGTATGTGAGTCATTCCACGTTCTTTTCCCCATTCTTCTACCGTGTGGATCAAGGCATCGGATACTTCCGGGTTATCAATGAAATCAATCCAGCCGAAACGGACATTCTTTTTATCCCAGGTTTTATTGGCCTTGTGGTTGATTATGGCAGCTACGCGGCCCACTATTTTATTGTCTTGGTAAGCCAGGAAATACTCTGCTTCACAGAATTCAAACGCCGCATTCTTCTTTTTATTGAAAGTGTTGAGCATGTCGTCGTAGAGATCGGGAACGGAGTAGGGGTTGCCTTTGTATAGCCGGTAATTGAAGCGGATGAACCGTTTCAATTCTTTCATTGTGGAAACTTTTTTGATTGTTATTGCCATAATTTTATGTCTAATGAAGTGGCAAAGATACATGATAATCTTTAAAATACCACGTGGCAGAGATAAAAACTAATCTATTTCTGTATGCTTTTCCGATACTGTAAAGGTGTCATACCCGTATTTTTGAAGAAAGCACGTCGGAACGTGGAAGTGGAGTTAAATCCGGAACGTTCGGCTATTTCGTCTATATTCATGGTGTAAGGATAGGTAGCCAGTAATTGCTTGCCGGTTTTCTCAATGCGGAGATTGTTTATATAGTCGTAGAAAGTGATATTCAGCTTATTGTTGAAATAGGAGGATAAGTAGGTGCGGTTTGTTCCGATGGCATTGGCTACGTCACTGATAGTAAGCTTGGGGTTAAGATAGAGTTGTTGCTCTTCCATTACTTTGTGCAGTATTTCCTGAAAGGCGTAATAAGAACCGTTTTCTTGTTCTTCTTCAACCTCTTCTTTCTCTTCTATGTTTTTTTTAGACAGCAGGTTGCCTTTCAGGTTGTTTGGCATGGAGATGCTGATCTGATAAGCTGAATAGTGGACAATGACAGACCATAAGAGAACTGAGGATATGTAATAAATAGTATCTCCCCAACCTGTAATATTTATGCTGGTATATACCCATGTCACCAAGCAGATGGCGAGAATAAATGTGGCTTTCTTCAACCATGCCACATCGATATGTTCCGAATAAGAGTAATTATTGCGTATATAGCGTTGATATCGGCGAGCGGCAAAAGTTACTATAAGTACAATAATTGCACTATAGATCAGTATAAATCCGAAATAAAAAGGAAATATAGGGGCATAAAAGGTGCACAAATAGGCAATTGTAAATGCAAGATAGGGACTGAGAAGTGAAAATACTTTCTTCCAGTTGAGCCATCCGGGCGCTGTTAATTCCAGAAGATAGAAGGAGCAGGCGGCAACTGCCCATCCGTCAATGAATAGCAGGGAGTTGACCAATCGCTCGGTTTTCAGTGAAGGGAAATAGAGTAATATATCTTTGAACTCCAGTAATGCCCAGAAAGCAAGGGTCAGCCCCAGTATTCTCTGAATGCGTGAGCGTGGCCTATGTGTGAGCAAACGGAAACTGACATATCCGAAAAACATGAATGCAGCTCCATTCATGAAGTATGATATATTGATGCCTTCCATTAAACGTTGTAAATGAGTACGGTGGTGTATGCTATATAACAAAGTATCAGTATGCTGCCCTCTATGCGGGTAATGGTGCGTTTGGCGAAGAACAATCCGAATATCCATAGCAGTATGCTGGAGCCTACCAGTACCAATAGATCCATATTCGTGATGCCCGTCAGGTGCAACGGTGTGATGGAAGCGCTGCATCCCAGTACGAAGAAGATGTTGAACAGGTTACTGCCAATCACGTTTCCGATAGCAATTTCCGGATTCTTCTTTAAGGCGGCGACAATGGAGGTTGCAAGTTCGGGCAGAGATGTGCCGCCTGCTACCAGAGTCAGTCCGATGACGGATTCACTTACTCCCAGATTGCGTGCAATGCCGCTGGCGCCATCTACGAAGAAATTACCGCCGGCAATCAGTGCCACCAGCCCACCTATTATATATAGTATGGATCGCCACATGGGAAGTTGTTTGATTTCCTCTTCCGTCTCTCCCTCTTTCTTCCCTTGAAAAGCGATGGCAAAGGTATATCCGAGGAAAATGATGAAAAAACAGAGCAGCAACAGTCCGTCTGTAATACTGATTATATTTTCAGAACTATGATCCAGAAAGACATCATTCGCGCAAATCAGCAATACTATGGAGGATAGGATACAGAGCGGGATTTCCTTGCGCAGTGTATTTCTGGAAATAACAATTGGAGCGAAGAGTGCCGTACAGCCTACAATCATCAGTGTATTGAAGATATTGCTGCCTACAACGTTTCCGATGGCGATGTCCGCACTGCCTTTCAGAGCCGAAGAGACGCTGACCGTCAGTTCGGGAGCGGAAGTTCCGAAAGCTACGATGGTGAGGCCGATAACAATGGAAGGGATGCGGAAGCGCTTGGCGATGGATGCGGCTCCGTCTGTGAGTCCGTTGGCACCTAAAAGGATGAGGAGAAGACCTCCGAGAAGAGAAAGAATATCCATGAGAATTCTGTTTTTTGTGCAAATATAATTAATTCCTTTCATGAAAAGCGAAAAACATTCCGTATGTTTGGCACGTTAATTAATTTGTTGTTTCTAAATAACCTGATTAAGGGCTTTTATATGAAGGGAATACGTGCGTTGTGTCTTTGGTTCTTGCTGTTGCCTGCGGGCGTTGCATCTGCCCAGTTGGTAGAGAAGGTATTAGATGTCTTTAATGACGATACTTTGGGGACTGTTGTTGCTCAAAGGGCAGATACAGATTCGGTTCATCTGCTGAAGATGAAAGAGGATTTGGAGGTTGCAAGGTTGAATGAAGCTAATCTCAGGATGGAGATAGAGCAAATGAGGCTGAAGTATGATGCGGCGGACTCCCTGAAGCTGGCAAAGCAGCGATTGCGTATTGATTCGCTCAGGCGGATGACAACAGGCGTGCCGGTGGTGGTGGAAGGCGATACGCTATATTACCTGTTTGCCAAGCGTGGTGGTCATACTCCGCAGCAACGTGCCGAAATGAATGCAGCGGCAATAACGGAGCTGGGCAAGCGATTTAATCTGCAACCGGATTCGGTTTACTTAGAGAGCAGTGATATTGTTACCGATCTGATGTACGGTAATAAGGTTCTTTCTTCTTTTACGGATCAGGATGGTCTGTGGGAAGGTTGCTCGCGCGACCAGTTGGCGGTTGCCAAACGTAAAGTGATCGTAGACAAGCTGAAGGTAATGAAGGACGAACATAGTCTGTGGCAGCTTGGCAAACGTATTCTCTATTTCATTCTTGTAATCATAGGTCAGTATCTGCTGTTTAAACTCACCACCTGGTTGTTCAATAAGCTGAAAGTACGTATTCAACGATTGAAGGATACCAAACTGAAACCTATTTCCATTCAGGAATATGAATTGCTGGATACGCAGAAGCAGGTGAATCTGCTTGTCTTTCTGGCAAATCTGTTGCGATATGCCGTAATGCTGCTCCAGTTGATATTGACGGTGCCGTTGCTTTTCTCCATATTTCCCCAAACGAAAGACCTTGCTTATAAGTTATTCTCGTATATATGGGACCCTATAAAGAGCATCTTCCTGGGTATAGTAGAATATGTTCCCAACCTGTTTACCATCTTTGTGATATGGCTTGCCGTGAAGTATCTGGTGAGGTTGGTGCATTATCTTGCCAGTGAAATTCAATCGGAGCGGCTGAAGATAAGTGGCTTCTATGCCGATTGGGCTATGCCAACGTTTCACATTGTGCGTTTCCTGCTTTATGCATTTATGATTGCTATGATTTATCCCTATCTGCCGGGTTCCAAGTCGGGCGTTTTCCAGGGGATATCGGTCTTTGTCGGCTTGATTGTTTCGTTGGGTTCGAGTACGGTGATCGGGAATATTATTGCGGGATTGGTAATCACCTATATGCGTCCCTTTAAGTTGGGCGACCGCATCAAGCTGAATGATACTACGGGAAATGTAATAGAGAAGACTCCGTTGGTGACGCGCATCCGTACACCGAAGAATGAGGTGGTGACGATTCCGAACTCTTTCATCATGTCTTCGCATACGGTAAACTTTAGTCAGTCGGCACGTGACTACGGGCTGATTATCCATTCGGAAGTGAGTGTGGGGTATGATATTCCCTGGCGGAAGACACATCAACTTCTGGTTGAGGCTGCTCTGAATACTCCCGGAGTGGTAGATGATCCGCGTCCGTTTATATTGGAAACGTCTCTTCAGGATTATTACCCGGTCTATCAGGTGAATGCATATATTAAAGATGCTAACCAGTTGGCACAGGTTTATTCCGATTTGCACCAGAATATCCAGGATAGATTTAATGAAGAGGGTATAGAAATTATGTCTCCACATTATATTGCTACACGCGACGGGAGTGCGACGACGATACCTAAGGATGATCTGCGACCGAAAAAGTAAGCCTTTTCCGGTGCGGGAATGAGCGATCCTCCCGGTAGGATTGAAACTGATTCCCACTACGAGAGAAGGCATCTCCCACTACGAGTGAAGGTACTTCCCAATAGGGGTGAACGGGTGTTCCACTACGAGTGAATGTAGTGGAACACTAAGTGCTTTATCGCACAGATAGTTATCCGTTTGTAATGTTGCTAAAGTCGTCCGACAGGGCTGCGGATGATAAAGAAAATGAAGTGTCTTTATCGTGCGGCTACAATTTCCGAATAAGGATAGTTGTCTGTAACCTGCTGCCAGTCCTTTTTCACTAAGTCGTAGGCATAAATCAGTCTGCCGTTCCGATAACCTTCGAACAATACATAAATTTTCATCGTCTCTGTATCTTGGGCGAGCATGGTTACTGAACGTGCCGAATTGGGGAATGTGGCAAAAGGCTCATCCAAGCTCATTGTTGTCTGATTCCAAAGACACAGTTCTGTCTGGCCATTATCGGCTTTTACTACGGCATATCCACCGGTACGCACATATTTAGTAGTTCCGGTATCTTTTCCGCTGATTATTGTCCAGAAGGGAATGAGTGCGGTAGCCTGTATCGGATCGCCGATGTATATTTTCCCGCTATTTTGTTGCAGATCCAGTACAACGGGGGTGAAGCTGTTGTTTCCGTTATCGGCCGAGAGTAGCAGTTGGCTGCTGCCGCCTTGTACACCGGGATAGCGTGTCAGGGATTCGGGCTTTATATTGGCAGGCAGTTTATATTGGCGTGTTAGAGCTTGATCCATGTTTCGGGTGTAGGGCCAGGAGCCGGTGGTTGCCAATATCACTTCATCGGTGGATATTTGCCTTACGGCTATTATAGAGCTTTGGCCGTTGCAAAGGGTCAATATGTTTTCAAGTCCCATATCTTGCCAGAAATGCATGGAAAGATCGTAGCTGAATACTTTGCGCACTCCATCTATCGTCTGTATTCCGCAGAGGTTCTGACTTTCCGGGACATTGACTACACAGGAGAAATCTTTCTGGTCTTCTGCCAATTTTACTATGTTCTTAGGGCTGCCATCTGTGAGGTTTACGTGCTCAATGCAGTTATCATAACTCGTGTCGGAATGAGAATTTACAATGCCGTAGAGTTGGAACTCTTTGGGTGCTTCGCCGTTGGTTACCGAAATCTCACCAAGCGTCATGATCTCACCGGAGCGACGCAGACGTACCTTGGTGGTTGAGGCAGGATAATGTCCCGGTGCCAGGAAGGTGATACTTGTAGTGGTCTGTTCAATCATGACAGGCGATACTCCAAGAGCATATCCCTGATAGTTTAGGGCGGGTTGGTCGGGGAGCGGCCAATAGATTTCGAACATAATATCGTCACCGGGTTGGATACCTTGTGCTTTAATCGTGACTTTATCACCGGGGTTAAAACTGGTCTGAGCAGGCATTACAATGTCGGTTACCAGGATGGGGTCGTCTTTGTCGTCGTTTTTAACGCATGCGGCAATTAGTAGACAGAGTAGTAGATAGAGAGATAACTTCTTCATAGCGTTTGTATATTTGATAGGCACAAATATATTGCTTTCCTTTGACATATAAAGCTGTATCTCTTTTTTTAACCTGTTGGCGAATGAATTCGTTTTCATGACTATCGTCAATGGAATTAATTTCGCCAACAGGTCTTTCTCATTTTTTCCGGCTTATGGTATGCAGTATGTTGCCTTTTTTATCAATCATCCGCAATGTCAGTTCTTTTTTGTCCGCAGATACTACAGAGAAGCCCGGTTCCGGATTACAAAAGACGGTTCCTTCTGTGGGTTTCACTTTGCGGGCAAGGGAACCGGCTGAGTTGACAATGTAGTCGATATCACTTCCCGGCCTGCGAATATGCTGGAAGTTGTGGATATGTCCGCAGATGTACATGTCTACCTTGTGCTTGCGGAGTATCGGATCGAGACGTTTCTGCATATCCAGACGTTCGCTGTCATCTTTCGAAGTTTCTGCATAGATGGGATGGTGTCCGGCTACGATGATCCAGTCTTCTTTGGCACTGGTCAGTACAGAGTCAATCCAAGAGAGTTGTTTTTGTAAATCTTGTTTGCACGCGTCGGGATAGGTGGTGGAGTCATTGCGGTATTTGTCTATCATAGGGGCGGTGTCTATCCAGACGATGCGGATAGTGGTACCTTTGTCTTCAAATGCCTTTGTATAGTAGCGGGCGGGCATGGTCCAGCGGCGACTGATGTTGGTGTAGTCCAATACCGCCTGTGTGTTGCCACGGTACTCATGATTGCCGAGTACGGGGAACCAGTCGATCATCAGTTCCGGGTGAGAGTAGATGAGCTCATAGTTTGTCATCCATAACGGATCATTCACGCTGCGTACGCCTTCGAAATGATGTATATCTCCGGTGGCAACTACAAATTCGGGGCCTATTTCTTCGGCCATGGTTCCCATCAGCTCGGCTATAGGCTTCTGGTCGTAGTAGCCGTTGCGGCCGAGATCGTTGGCCACATAAAAATTGAATTTCTTGTCGAATATGGAATAGTCCGTTATCTGTGCGACAGCCCAATTACTGAGGAGAATAACTAAAAGGAGAGAGAATACTTTTTTCATTATGATATTTTTTGATTGTTACTTAAGTGGTTAGAAATTGATTTTCACACCTGCATTTACCTTTATACCGTAGTGTTCGCTTTGCATCGTGCGATCCTTTGTACCTTGATAGTAGCGTAAAGGCTGGTTCAGCAGGTTGTTAGCTTCAGCATAGAAGGTCGTTTTCAACTTCTTGCCGAAAGTATAGCTGGCATTGGCATCCATATAATTCACAGCATCGTAGTAACGGTCATAGAACTTTTCCGAACCCATTTCATCGATGAATGCAGATGCATAGTTATAAGAGAGGCGGATACTCAATCCTGATTTCTCGAAGAAGAGTGAAGCATTGGCTGTGTGCTCCGGAGATCCCGGGAGGCGCAGGCTGCTTTCATTCTCGCGTCCTTCGAAGTTGACGTTATCTACCCGGGAGTAAGAATAGGTGTAAGTTCCGTAGAAACCGATGCACTTCAAGGACGGGGCAATGAAACTGAAGTCGCGTTGATAGGCTACTTCCACGCCCAGCAGATCAGCATTGCCGGAGTTGCGCGGCTGGCTGAATTTAGTATAGGTGGTTCCGTTGTAGCTATAGTTGCGCAAAGTCTGGTCTACAATGAAGTCGTTAATCTTCTTGTAGAAGATGCCGGCACTGACGAGACCGATACTTTTGAAATAATATTCACCACTCAGATCGAAGTTATAGGAGAGTGTCGGCTTCAATTCCGGATTACCGAGGGAAATCTCGTTGTCGCTGCGCTTAATTGTGATGTTGGGCGCCAAGGCGGAGTACTTGGGGCGTGCAATGGTGTTGGTGAACGAAGCGCGTACCTTGAAGTCATCGTTTACATCATATTTCACCAGGACGGAGGGAAGTACATTCAGGTAACTGTCCGATTCGTAGGGCGTGCGGGTTGTTTTCTCTTCATCTGCATCGAATTGGCTACCGGAATATTTCACATGTGTATTTTCCAGACGTAATCCGAGCATCAGATCCCACTTCTTGCCGAGTTTCTGGTCGAAACGCAGATAACCGGCTGCGACAGTTTCTTTTGCCTTGAAGTTGGTGGCGAGTTCTTCTTGTACTTGCTCTTTTTCGAACAGGCTTGCATTATTCAGGTCGAGAGATCCCAAATATTCTTTGCTTACGAAACTGCCTACTTTGTATTGATCTCCCGGAATGTATCCGTCACGATTCTGGTCGACGGCAGCAGCCAGACTGGCTTTGTCGAAACCTTCTTCATCCAGCGGGGTATATTCGTAGAAGTCAATTTCCTTGTCCTTAGTCTTATGTACTACTTTGGTACCGAAGCGCAGGTGGTTTCCGAATTCTCCTTTCGTAAGCGGTAGGCTGAAGTCGAGTTTGAACTTAAAGTCTTTTTCCTGAATGTCTTCTTGTTGTTCGGTCACTTCTTTCAGGCTGAAATCATCGTTCAGATACATGGTTGAACCTTCTTGCGGAGTAAGCAGTGGTTTACGTTCGTCACTCAGATCCATATTGAATTTCTGTTTTTTCAGCTGATAGTCGATGTAACGTTCGTTGGGACGTTCTTCGCTGGCTTTGGCGTAGTTAACACTCCATCTTGTATCCAGTTTGCCGAAGAGATGCTCACCGCCGAGGGTAAAGTCCATGGTGCGTTGACGTTCCAGACGGGCGTTGCGGTTATCGGGCGTGCCGCCTTTGGTCTGTACACGCATGGTACCTTTGTTGTTAATAGAACAGTATTCGTTGCCATTGTCATCCTCTTCCAGGTTGATGCCTTTCACGGTGAGGCGGTAACGGTTTTCCCAATCATTGCGATTATTGAAGATACCTTTGAAGGTGAGTTTGTGGTTTTCGTTAATATCCCAGTCGAGGGCGGCGGAATAACTTTGACGCTCTCGGGTGACGTAGTATTGACGAACCTGGTAGTCGGTGATGCAGAGTTCTCCGGTTTCTACATCTTTGTCCCATACAAATTCAACATCGTCCGAACCGGAAGGCGAGTTCTGGTAAGAGGCGGAAAGCATGACTCCCAATTTGTCGTTGAAGAAACGGTCACCATAAGTAAATCCTAAATTTAATTGTGCTTTGTCGCTAATCCAGTTGTAACCGGTTCCGGCAGTGGCACTGATGAAACGCTTATAAGGAGAGTTCTTGGTCACTAAATTAATGGAGCCACCGATGGCGTCGGCATCCATATCCGGAGTAACGACTTTATTCACTTCGATCGTCTGTATCATATCCGCAGGGATCAGGTCGAGCTGTACATTACGTGTATCGCCTTCAGCAGAAGGAACCCGGTTGCCGTTGATGGTGACGGAACTCATATCCGCACTTGTCCCGCGTACCTGTCCGAAACGGGCTTCGCCTTGGTCATACTGTACGTTGATGCCTGAAATACGTTTCAAAGCATCTCCAATGTTAGAATCCGGAAACTTGCCTACTTGGTCGGCAGAAACCACATTCTTGATGCCGAGGCTGTTTTTCTGTGAATTAATAGCGCGGCGTTGTCCCTGGAAAGCTCCACCTACTACCACTTCCTGAAGTTCGAGTCCTTCGTTCAGTATGACATCTTTCTCCAGGGTACGTCCTTCGGGAATCGTTATTTTTAATTCCACAGGTGAGTAGCCTACATAACTTACTTTTACGGTGTAAGTTCCCGGTTCCAGATTAGGGAAAGTGTAGAAGCCGTTGACGTCACTCGTCACCCCGGCATGTAGCTTTTCAATGTAAACGGAGGCACCCGGAAGGGTTTGCTTTGAAGTGTCGATGATACGACCGCGTACAGTGCCTTGTTTTACTACGTTTGTTTTCTCATCAGCTTTTGTCAGATTGCTGACCGCTGTAAATAAGAATAAGAGCGTAAATACTCTAAAAATGTGTTTCATACTTGTTATGATACGTTAATGAATTTGCCGCAAAAGTAGAGACATCGCGTTTCATACTTTTTGCGGCAAATTGAAGAAATGGTAACAAATATGATACATTTCGGTTACGGGATTGCTGAAATAGTTTTCATTTGGATTGAGCTTAGTTTTTTAGGGTTATATTTCACTACCTTATTCATTGACAGCCTCTGATTTAAGATGTTCTCCAACTTTCTTATTAAAAGATATTTTAAATGAATAGGCATATTCACAAGGTTTATTTTGCGGGAAAGATATCTTTAATCCTTCATCGGTTTGTTTCCAATCAATCTTTTCATCAGATCCTAAGAGGTTTATTCCAACTATCTTGGCATCGGCAATTGATTCTTTATTCAAAGACTTTATTAAGGTTCCGTTATCACTCCAATTTAGAATAATTGCATAAAGGTCATTATCTTTAGTAGTGAAACGCATATCTTGGGCAGTATAAGCGATTGCTGCATTATCGGAAAAAGCGCCTTTTGTGGCTTCAGTATCTCCTTCTCCGAACTTCTTCCAACATCGCGTGCCATAAATAGCTTCTCCATTTACTTTTAGCCATTTACCAATAGAGAGTAATACTGCTTTTTGTTCATCAGTGATTGTGCCGTCAGCACGGGGACCGATATTCAATAATAGATTCCCGTTTTTACTAACTATGTCAATTAAGTCATGTACAATTTGCTCCGGGCTTTTATTTTCTTCTCCATCAATGTATGACCATGATTTTTTACCCACAGAAGTATCAGTTTGCCAGGGGAATTGCATCATTTTTCCGGATTTTCCTCTTTCTATATCCCATACTTGAACATTAGTTGGATATCCATATTTGGTATTTACTACTACATTTTCGCCCCAATCCAAAGCGTTATTGTAATAGTAAGCCATAAACTTATTGAAATATGGCATTAGTACCGGATTGTTAACTGTCCAGTCGAACCAAATGAGTTTTGGCTCATATTTGTTAATTAGTTCATAAGTATGAGTAAGCCATTCACGAGCAAAATCTTCGGTATATTTTTCATTATCGTATCTTTTTCCGTATAGGGAGATGGTGGAGTCTTGTACATCGGATGGAAATTTCATTCCACCATTATAGAACCAAGCATTTTCGGCTCTATGAGTCGATAATCCAAAAATGAGACCTTCTTTTTCTATGGCTTCTTTCAGTAACCCTATAATGTCTTTTTTAGGGCCCATATTTACGGCATTCCATTTATTCAGTTTACTGTTGTACATGGAAAAACCATCGTGATGTTCAGCCACGGGTACTATGTATTTAGCTCCAGCTTCTTTGAACAGTTTGACCCATTCCTCTGCATTGAATTTTTCAGCTTTGAACAAAGGGATAAAATCTTTGTAGCCAAATTTATCCTGAGGTCCCCACGTTTCAATATGGTGTTTATATACATGGTGGTCTTTTTGATACATATTGCGTGAATACCATTCGGTATCGTAAGCCGGTACAGAGTAAGGTCCCCAATGAATGAAAATTCCAAACTTAGCATCAGCAAACCATTCCGGGAACTGGTAGTTGTCTGCTATATTTTTCCAGTCAGGATGAAAAACTTCTGTTCCCTTAGGTGAAGCAACCGAGTCTATGTTATAAGACTCTTTGTTTATGGACTGACATGAGGCTAATAGAGCCAGAGTCAATGTAGAATAGATAAACTTTTTCATTGGTTTCTTTTTTTTATTTTTAATCATATAGATAGAACATTCGTTCCATCAGTTTCCATTTTTCAGCAGAAGTGCTCTTAGGAGCACATTCTTGGAATTCTGATACATACTCTTCCCATTCAGCTTGTTTGGGTAAATGGGACAGTGTATTCATAGCCGTTTCCCAATCAAAATCAAGAGGAGTTTCTATAATCATGAATACTTGGAAGCCTGATATGTATATTTCCATTTCCAGAATTCCGACGGAGCGGATACCTTTTCTTATTTCAGGCCATGCTTCTTTTTTGCTGTGTATCTTACGATACTCTGCAATAAGTGCCGGATTGTTTTTAAGGTTTAATGTCTGGCAGTACCTTTTTACAGGTACAGAGTGTTGTTTTGCTGTGTATCCTTGATTATATGTCATAAGTAGTTTATTTTTTAGTTGTTATCCTGAAATCAATCTTTCTACCTTTTCCCGATATTGTATCTTTAGGGGACTGTTGTTTCTGTAAAATCAGAATAGAAATAGTCAATAGCATTTTCTTCCGGCAGATAGATAGTCCGCCAGCGTAAAACTTTTGTCTGGTCGCAGTCTTCTATCCGGGTTTCTGTTTCTGCTATTGGAATCTTAATTTTCTTCTCCTTACCGGTGACATCTGTATAATACATTTCACATTTCAAGGCATTATTGGCAGGCCGCCATGAGATGACAATATCGTTTCCGTCTGTGTATAGTCTATCCATTTTTCTGTTCACAAGGTTACCTTCATAGAAATCTCCATATGCGTACCCTTCAATAACAGATTCGATGGAAGAGTTACCTTTGGCATCATAAGTGGTTATTGAGAACTCATATTGTCCTTCTTCCAGGTCATTAATCATCACTTCAAACGGGTCGATGGTGTTTTCTCGTACAACGTCCAGTTCCAGTGATTTATCTTCTTCTCCCTGAGACTGCCAACGTATCACACATTTCTTTTGAGTTACTCCATATATGTATAGTCCTTTGAGTAAAATTCGATTTCTTCCGGAAGAAGCGGTCAGTGAATCGACTTTTCCTACATAGATGGTCTCTCCTTCATTCAGATATGGCTGGATATTTTCTAACATATCATTGCAGGATGAACATATTCCGGCAATTACACAGAGTATAATAATTATATGTTTCATAAGGTTTCTTTTATTTAGTTTCAACTGGTTTTCCATAGAAAGTAACTTCCATTAAATGAATAAACTTAACTCCTGTAAACGTGCTTAATGCTTTAAAACGGATGTACCGTACTGCCGGAGCATCTGTTGGGAAGATGAACTCTTCGCCTGCACTGGCGTATTCTTTGTCTTCATTGGAGATTTGCCCTGCAGGTAATCCTGAAGGTTTGTAACTTTCACATGTAGTCAATAAGGTCCATCCATCCCAACTTCCGCTTTGGTCTGGTTTATCGGCACGACCCCAAACTTCCCATTCTTTCATGTTGCCATGTTGATATAAGAAAGAGTCATCCAAGCGTTGCCAATACAGATAACGACTTAAGTGAGTGGTTACTCCTAAATCGAATGTAAACCAGATGGGCATCGTTTGGTTGTCTTGCGGAGAGTGAGCCATATCCCATCCGTCCCCGTAGTTATGACTGCCATTCCATATCTTGCTCAACCAGTGTCCCCATGCATTCATCGGGATATCATTATCCAGTATTACTTCATTGAATTTCCCTTTATCCAGTTCATACTCTTCCCATGGTGTTACTGTAGTGAATACGGTATCGGTTGCATTGTCCCATCTGTCTCTGACAATTACTCCAAATTTTCTCTCTTCCGGCTTATATCCGCGTGCTGTGATATTGATGTTTTTGGCAGCAGTATAATTGGTTTGTACTGTAGTCCATTGGTTGAGTGAATCTGGGGTGATTACTTCTATGGCAAGGTCACTTGCAGAAGGATTTTGCATGGATATAGCAATACCTCCAAAAGTTTCGTTCGTTTCCAGAGTGTTGTATGCCTCAATATAAGAAGGTGTGAGAGGAATAATATTGTAGGTTATAGGTTCTCCGATATTTTCTTTCCGGTCTACAGCATAAAATGTGATCTGTTTCTCTTCTGTGTCTCCGAAACCTTCTACCTTTAAACTGCTGGAATATGCAGAAACACGGCTCTCCATTTCTTTACCGGATGCCAGTTTGTATTTGGCAACGATGTACATGAGGTCTTCATTGTCTGGACTTCTGAAGTTGATGATGGCACCGCCGGCAGTTGGCGTATAAGACAATACTTCTACTTTTCCCGGGGCTATGCCGTCATCCGGTCCATAAGGTTTATGCAGGTTATCTTCCTCACATCCCATTAATAGGAATGTGAATAAACTGATTAGTATATAATATTTCTTCATAATAATGTTCTCCTTTCTTATTACCATCCTGGATTTTGCTTTAAATTCGGATTTTTAATGATATCATCATATTTTACAGGCCACAAATAGTCCTTTTGACTATATTTCTTTTGTGCGATATTACGAACTACGTAATAATCTTCTGTGTTCTCCTGATCTATGCTCCAACCTCTTACAAAGGTGTTATTATAGGTACTTTTGGCAAGTTTCCACCGGCGTAGATCATGATATCGTATACCTTCAAGAGCTAATTCAATCTGACGTTCTCTTCGAATAATTTCCCGCATTCCTTCTTTGGTGGATGGCTTATTAGGACTGGTAGAATATTTCTTCCATGAATCTATAACCCCTTCTAATCCGGAACGTTCTCTGACGATATCAATATTAGTATAGACCTCTGTTGGCACAAATTCTCCGTTGTCAGTCGCTTCATTCAGTGCTTCTGCATACATCAGATACAAATCGGCCAAGCGAACGATGGGGAACGGGTACTCTTCGATAACTTCGGATGTTTGAGAAATTATGTTTTTATAGTAAATCAGTTTTTTTGCATAATATCCGGTGATAGAATATAAGGCAAGAGATGATTGGCCGCTGACCTGTCCTTTCTTCGCTTCCAGATAATACAGATCATCCGGATTGTTTTTACCATGACCGTACCAACTTGCTCCGTCAAATCCTAGAGTTCCGTAAAAACGGGGTTCACGGTTCAGATTTAGCTTGGCGGTCTGATATCCTTCCTTAACAAAATATTTGTCAGCTTCGGTAGCGGTTGCCACTTGATAACGTTCGCTATAGCCATTGCTACTAATCCATTCTTTATCTTCTTCAATGGGTACACCATTGCTGGAATAGAACATTTCTGCTATGTCGAGGGTAGGAGCATACATTCCTCTGCATGTATATTCTTTCTCAATCTGGTAGGCAGCTAATCTTGGTTGGCAATGACACTGTAGATCACGGGTATATGATTTGCCGCATCCCCATACAAGTTCTCTGTTGAAACGTTCTGTTACAGCTTGTCTTACATTCATGGAGTACATCAGCCCATCCGGTAGATTTGTTAATGATTCTTCTTTGAAATTATAAAGCCCATGCCCTGCTTCTATAGCAGTTTTGAGTGCCTCTTCGCAAGCGTCCGCAGCAAGTTTCCATTTGTTGGTACTATATTCCTGAGGAAAATAAGGTTCTCCATCCCAGTCTTTGAAATTGGCATAATCTGTATTTCCATTGAAGAGTGGGCTGGCAGCCAGCAATAATGTTTTGGCTTTGATAGCCAAGGCAGCAGGCTGGGTAAGACGTCCCATTTCGGTTGCCTCATTCTGAATCTTTAGAGGTAAATCACCAGTAGCCTCATCAATAAGGTTTACGATATAATTGACGACTGTTTCTACTTTATCACGTTTTATACGAACTTCTTCTTCCGTTGCAGAGATGGGGAGATTGACATCTACAATGGGAATAGGGCCATATAATTGAAATAGATAGAAATGATAGTAAGCTTTCAGAATTTTTGCTTCGGCAATCCATCTTCTCCTGTCTGTTTCATTCAAGTCGGTAACTCGATTTCTGTCCGAAACATTTTCAATGAAGATATTACAGTCGCGTATGGCTTGGTATAAAGGTTTTCCTCCTTTGACCCCATCCCAGTAATTGTTTATTGGGTCACTGACATTTTGTAGCCCATTAGCAATTCCGAATGCCCATGTATTACTGAAATAATGATCTTCCATGGTGTAATACCAAATGTCATTGCCAGCGGTCAGACCCGGATTCTCATGTTGATTGCCATATAGCGGTACACGTGCATAACAGGTAGCCAGATATTTTTCTGCATTTGCTCTATTGTTGAATGCCATTTCGATGGTTGCTATATTATCGGGTACGACGTCTAGGAAATCTGTACATCCGCATAACGCGCTTACTGCCAGGACAGCAAGTATCTCTCGTATTTTCATATTCATATTATTTAAAAGTTAACACTTAAACCAATATTATATACTCTTTGAATAGGATATCCAAGGCCGTTGCCGCCCATTTCAGGATCCCACAATTTGAACTTACTGAATGTGAGAAGATTGGTTCCATTTAAGTAAATGCGCACATTGCTGATGCGGGCTTTGCGAGTCCATCTTTCAGGCAGTGTGTATCCTAGTTCCAATGATTTCAGGCGCATGAAAGAACCGTCTTGCATCCACCAGGTACTGGATTGTGTATTGTTTGGTACACTTTCATTCGCTAAACGTGGCCAGAAGGTATAGATATTCCTGTTGGCCTCAGACCAGTGATTGTCTGCTATGACCTTTAGGAGAGCATTTTGTGAGTGGGTATTGTTATCGTCATCTGTATCGATGAATGGTGATATACGATTAGGATCAATCCAGAAAGAAGAACGTGCATTGCCTTGGAAGAAAGCAGAAAGATCCCAACCTTTATATCCCGCTGACAATCCAAAACCATAGGTTATTTCAGGAGTGGTTGGGTATCCTATGGGGACCTTGTCAGCTTCAGTAATTTTACCGTCTTTATCAACATCTTTATATTTAATATCACCTGCCATAAGCTTACCGCCAAAGTTCTGTTCCGGTGAGTTGGCTATATCAGCCTCATCAATGAACAGGCGTTCTGCAATAAATCCCCATTGCTGGCTCAATTTTTGTCCCACTTGGCTTCTCCATGGAGTTCCGGCACCCAGATAGTCAGGCTCTTCTATTTTTTCATATTTGCTGGTGGCATAAGTGAAGTTGGCACGTCCGGTGACCCATAAGTCTTTATTGATGGAATGTGAGTAATCTACAGACATATCTATTCCTTTACCCGATGCCGCTCCTACATTGGCACGCACATCGGCTGTCAATCCCATGGTTGAGGGTATATATGAACGGGTCATAAGGATGCTGTTCCGCTTTTCGTAGAACACATCTGCCTGAATTTCCAGTTTGTTGAATAGCCCCAGCTCAATACCAATGTTCATTTTCTTGGCTTTTTCCCATGTGATGACTTCATTGGCATAGCGAGTGACGGTGATACCATTAATATGGTTTCCCCAGTTAGTTCCGAAATCCTGCCCTTTATTCTCATCATTCATGTTTACGTTTGACAGATAGAAGAAACGGTCATTAGAATCACCAATAGCGTCATTTCCGACAAGCCCATATGTAAATTTCCATTTCAGTTTATTGATTGTCTTTTCAAGTGGCTTCCAGAACTTCTCATTTGACATCAGGTAACCTACACCGAAAGAAGGGAAAAAACCGTAACGTTCATTTTCGGCAAAGCGTTCGGAGCCATTGTATCCAAAGTTAAATTCGGCAAAATAACGTTTGTCGTATGAATAAGTGAATCTTCCGGATAGTCCTTGGTTTTTGTATGGTAGTGATTTTTGCAGATCTCCTGCATTGCTATTCTGCTGAGTACGACGGGTAAATACTAACATACCGCTAATTTCATGTTCATCAAAGTCTCTATTGTAGCTCATGGCGGCTTCCATGTAGTTAGTAGTGGTTACATCTTTTGCTCCTTCATTATAATTCAGGTACTCTGTACCGCCGTTAGGATTCAGTAAGGTCAGGCTATATGTGTTCTTCGACTGGTCGTAGGCTCCCATGGCGTAATAATAAGGATTATAGTAGCGGGAAACATCCGAATAAACATAGCGGGTGGTACTGATAAGTCCTCGTACATTCAATCCTTTTGTAATGAAATCCAGGCTTTGTTTTAATTCGCCTTGTGCTACAATAGAAGTACGACTATAGTCTTTATATCCTTTGACCATATCGGCATACGGATTTATGTAAGTGCCGTCTCCATAATTACCGAACATGAGGTGTGTGTTGTTTGTATACTCGCCTACGTTAGGAAATGATTTCGGGAATAAGACAGGACTTGTCTTCATTACTTTATTATAGAGAGCATCACCGCCGTCTATTGGTCCGCGATAATCATCGAATGAACCATTTACACGGATGATGGCTTCTGTTGTTTTAGTCAGGTTAATATTGATATTGGAACGAACGGAATATTTCTTTAAGCTGATATTGCTATTGAAATTGTTTTGCTTGTCTACATTCAGTACACCGTTGTCATTGAAAAAAGAAGCAGCAATATAGTACCTTGCAACATTGCCACCTCCACTAATATTGGCTGTTACACGTTGGTTCATAGTGTACTTTTTGAACATTTCGTCATACCAATCGACAGCTGGGAAAGCGTATGAATTCAGATTTCTGATGGTGTTATCTATCTTTGATTGAGAATATGGTAATACTCCCAATGGGTTGCGGGTTTTGACTGCTTCATTGTGAAGCTGCATATATGTGATCGGATCTGCTGTCTCAATAGTACGGACCGGCGTAGAAACTGAGTTTTCTATTCTGATGCTGACTGTTGCTTTACCTTCTTTACCTTCTTTGGTTGTTACAAGAATTACGCCGTTTGCACCACGTGCACCATATAATGCAGTAGCTGTTGCATCTTTCATTATGGAAAAACTAGCAATGTCATCTACATTTAGACGTGCGAGGTCAGCGGTGGTGAGTTCTACATTGTCAATTAGGATGAGAGGGCTTGCTGCATATCCAAATGTCGTTACACCTCGGATGAAGAAACTTGCATCATCTTTTCCCGGTTCACCACTGGTTTGATAGGCTATGACTCCTGACATTCTACCGGCAAGAGCTGTTGTCAGGTTACTACTCGGCACTTTCAATTCAGACGGTTTAACGGTAGTAACAGAACTGATAACGCTTTCCTTTTTCTGTTTTGCGAAGGCTACGACGGTTACTTCATCTAGTTCGTCAACTTTTGGTTTGAGATGTACAGTGTAGTCGTTATTAGTGGTTATCTTAACATTTTCAGTTTGATACCCGAGAAAGCTAACTAATAATTCATCTCCCACGTTCACCGAAATTGAAAATTTACCGTCGATGTCGGTGATGCATCCTCTTGTCGAGCTTTTAACAACGACAGTTGCACCTGCTACAGGGGCATTGGTTTCGTCATAGATAGTTCCTTTTACTTCTTTCTTCTGTTGATCCACTGTGGTGGTGACATAGACTGTCGCATTTATGTGCTCTACAACTGGGAAAAAAGGAGCTCCTGAAAAGCACAAGATCAAAAGAGCTTTTCTTAGGCCTTGTGTTGATTGCCAATAATGTTGGCTGGCTAATCGATGTTTCATAATAATTGATTTATATTAGATTAATAGGCATAGTTGTTGCGTTCCAGAAAAAACGGTAATACAACTTTGCGTGTAACTGTTATATTCTAGGTACGAAAATGAGTGCTATTTTTTTTGTTCTTCTAGAGGTTGAAACCTGGTAAATCTTCTTTTAGGAGGTCTCTGTCGAGAATGATAATAAGGTTAATAAAGTTCTGATTTTCATAGGCATTAGTTTTATTTATACTTATATGCAAATGTATGAATTAACTATTTATAATAATAGGATAAAATATGGAATGTATAGCAAAATATCGACAATTATTCCTTTTTATAATTAATAATGTAGGATTTAATCGATAATTATATGAAATATATCGATTTTAGCCTGTGTCTGGATTATTTTATCTGTAATGGCAATAATCTACATCTACAGAGCCAGTTTCTTTTTTATCATTAAAACAATAGATTCCTATCCGGTCACCCCTGTAATTTCCCCATGTCAACTGGTATTTCTCACCAAAAGGCAGAAAATTATCGCCATCCAGACTATAGTAGTATTGGGATTTGCCATCCATTCCCCACTCCGTTCTGAACCAGACAAATTCTGAATGTATCTGAATTCCTTTCGTTATGTTACCATTTTTCCTGTATTCAAGATAACAGGCGTCTTCTTCCTTCACTATACCAATAGCCGAGTGTTGGGAAGAGAAATGGCAGAGTCCATTTTTCTGACCATCCTGCATATTGGAAATATCCATTTTTATAGTTACATCGTTATTCTGTTTTCTAAAGGTGCGTTGCGTGAGTGTATTGCCTGCCTTTAATAAATTATTAGTTTCCAAAGGTCGATAGGCTTTCAGACGCAACCATCCCGGACGTTCAGTAAGGGAAAAGTAATCTTTTCTTGGTTGATAGTTCCATTGCCACTGCGGAGCAAGACAGTCCTCATCGAAGTCATCACTACGTTTGATGGATAACTTTTCAGTATGTTTAAAAGGAATCTTTCCATCCCATTTCATTGTACCGATATTCTGAGGAAGCACTTCACCTGGTATGGGCCAATCCTGTACCCATGTAACAGGTAACAGACTGACAATCCGCCCGCTCCAGTCTCCTGTTCCATGATGGGTAAGAAAATACCAGTTATTGTCCTTTCCCAGAATAATGCCTCCCTGATTCGGTTCCATGGCCTCACAACTGGGTAATGCCAATTGTTTTTCTTCCTTATAGGGTCCTGCCAATTTTCTGGAACGTTTTGCCATGACGTAGCGTCCTACTCCTGGCTTATGTTCACTGAAAATCAGATAATACCAGCCGTTCACCTTAATCAGCTTACTGGCTTCCCTGCCACTACCTGAATTAATGAGTTTCGCAGATTTCCGATCAATGCTTTTCCCATCCTCAGACATCTTAAAAAGATAAGTCTTATATCCGTCGGCAAAATGAGTGCCGACAAAGTAAGCTTTCCCATTCTCATCCCACATTGCAGTACAATCATCCCAACCGGGTTCGGGAAGCAACGGTGTCAGCGGCTCCCATGGGCCTTCGGCACGTGAAGCAGATGTCATAAAATAGCCTTCATCGGGGGTACCGAAAAATAAATAGAAGCGTCCGTTATAGTGCCGGAGTGTCCCTGCCCATACACCACGGCCATAGCGGTCCATGCGGGTCCAGTTTAAATCTTCGCTTATTTGTGTCAGGTCATCTATGATATTTCCATAGATTTCCCAGTTTACAAGGTCTTTGGAATGCAGAAGTGTCATTCCCGGGGAGAATTGAAATGTGGAGGATATGGCATAATAGTCTTCACCTACTCTGATACAGTCAATATCGCTGTAATCTGACGGAATGATGGGGTTTATGTAGGTTCCGTCCCCTTGATCACCCCAATTTTTCCAGTTACCCCACTCAACGGATTGCTGCGCAGTCAGGTAAATACTAAAACAGGTACAAAAGAGTACTGATAATAAATGTTTCATAATAACTTCGCATTAAGATTAATGAATGTTCCATTCCCAGATTCCCGCAATTCCTTTTAAAATTTTTATTCGGAGATAGCGGTATTTCTTATTCGGAGTATCAATGTGTGGTGACTGCATTTTTATATCTTCATGTCCTCCACAGACTTGCCATACCTTTCCATCGGCAGATCCTTCAAGCAGGTAGGCATGTCCTGCCGTCGGACGTACAAAGTAGACTTCACTGCGGTGCACCTTTTTAGCTGTTCCTAAATCTGCAATAATCCAATTCTCTTTATCTTGGTCAGCAGCCATCCAACGGGAGCCATTGGCACCGTCTATTGCAAAAGCCGGGATGAAATACTCAGTACGACGGCATGAAGGATCTTTCATCGGTTCGATATTCAATGGAGCTGATATGCTGGACGCATAAACTGTATCTGTCTTTAATTTTTTCTCTTGTTTAATTTTTCGTAAGGCGCCTACTCCTTCCAGAGTAAGATCGACAGGACGGATTGTGCCGTCTTCATTGAATTCCAACCGATTAACATATGTCTGCCGGTTTGTGCTACGCCGTCCAAATTCCAGATAAGCAAAATAGTAATCATCCGTTCCTTCCGGATTGAAAACACAACCATGCCCCGGACCGAAAACGCCTCTTTCATAATTTGTTGTAGAAATAATATCTTGTTCCGGATATTCAAAAGGTCCCATTGGAGATGTCTTGCTCATTACATAAGCATACTGATATTTTTCATCTCCGCCGATGGTGTACAAATAGTAATATATGCCTTTTCTTTTAAAGAAGATGGGACCTTCGGAATATTCTTTCCGGGGAGTAGTAATAATTTGTATAACTGAATCTACGGTGATCATATCTTTGCCCAATTTAGCCACATGACGGCGTCCCCAAAATATATAAGCCTGACCGTCATCGTCAATGAAAACCTCGGCATCGATGCCACCGGGATCTTTTGTCTGCAATAAAGTAGAAGACGTGAAAGGCTTGTGGAACTCATCTTTTCCGCGGGCCAGTTTAAACGGTCCCTCGGGGTTATTAGAAACAGCCGGATACATATATCCATTGATAGTAGGATATATATAATACTTACCATTGGCAAAGATAGCTTTACTTGGAGCCCAATATTTCTCTTTCATTGCAGAAGGGAAATAAGTACCTTCAAAGCTCCAGTGAACAAAATCATTTGACTTCCACACAACAGGTGGTCCTGAAGTTTCTAGCCCCTGACCATATCCGTCGGTAGTGGCGTAGCAGTAAAACATACCCTCTATCTCTTGAATGCTTGCATCTGCAATCATGTCAGGTATTAAGGCATTACCGAAAGGATTGTTTGCTTTTGTCTGTGCTGTTATTGGTTCTGAAATCAGAATACTAAATACTAAACTGATAAAAATATTTTTCTTCATAATATTACAATCGTTTTTGATTAGATCAACTGTTAGATAAAGCAAAATAAAGCCTTTCTATCAACCAGAAGGTATAAAAACAAGTTATAAAGGGGATAAAAAACTTTCATGATATGATTAAATACCCAAATGAAAGGATTTGAATATCGTTATTCATATAGATAGAACATTCGTTCCATTAATTTCCATTTTTCAGCTGAGGTGCTTTCTGCGACACACTCTTGGAATCTGGATACATAATTCTCCCACTCTGCTTGTCTGGGTAAGTGAGATAATTTATCCATGGCAGTTTTCCAATCAAAATCAAGTGGGGTTTCTACAATCATGAACAATTTTGCCCCCTCTATATATATTTCCATTTCTAAAATACCTACTGAACGGATGCCTTCTCTGATTTCCGGCCAAGCTTCTGCTTGGCTGTGACATCTTCTATACATGGCAATCAAATCAGGATTATTTTTCAAGTTCATTGTTTGGCAGTACCTTTTTACGCGACAATGGTATTCCTTTACTCTGTATCCTTTATCTTTCATATTCTTTTTGCATATGGGGTTATCGGCTTTTTAAAGCCGATAACCCCATCTTCCTATTTTTAGTATGAACTATTTTCTTATTTTGAATACAGGAGCAATCTTATTAGCCTGTTTATCAGGCATATTTATAAGTAACCCTTTGTCCGTACGGGTGAATGAAACTTTGCCATAACCTAATAATTCCACTCTACTAATCTTACCAGGGAATAATTTACTTTCATCAGACAATGATTTGATGAGTATTTGCTTTTCTGTCGGCCAAGCCAGAACCGTAGCATATAAGTCCTTTTTAGTCTGTGTGAAGCGGATTTCTTGTGCCGTAGCTCTGCTATATGCTCCTTCATTGAATCCTTGCGCATTGATTTTAATATCGGCTTCGGCTATTGGACCTTCACCGAACACTTCCCAAGGACGAGTATCAAAGATAGCTTCTTTATTAATATTCATCCACTCGCCGAATTCATTCAGTATCTTTTCTTCTTTCTCATCAAACGTACCGTCGGCTCGCAATGGAACACTGAGCAGTAGATTACCATTTTTACTTATGATGTCAACTAATAGTTTTACAACATCTGCCGCGGATTTATACCAGTTATTCTCATAGATAGATGTATTGTAATGCCATCCTCCAATGCATGAGCAGGATTGCCATGGTTGCTCCATAATCTCATTGGGTGCCCCGCGCTCTACATCCCAGACTATAGCTTTGCGTTGGTTTTCATCCAATATCTTACTCAGCATGACAGCCTCCAGTTTTCCTTTATGAGTGGCCATATTATGATTGTAGAAGTGAGCTGCGATCTTCAATCCTGCATCGCTGATAGGGTAGAATGGAACTACTGTTACATCAAAATAGATGAGATCAGGATTGTAACGATTGATAGCATCTACCGTACGGTCATAAAAATTAGTACAATATTCTTGAGTTGGTAAAGATGCTCCATTTCCCCAAGCCCATTGGCTATGTATCATACCGTCTACCCAACTTCCTTTACTCATCGGATGATTTTGCGCATATAAATCCTGCGGGTCGTATCCTTCCCACCACTTACCTTTACCGTCAGCTTTTGTCAGTGTACCATCGTAAGGAACACCCGCTTTGGGACCGTTTCTATCATAACGTTGAGAGGGCTCATACCAAGTCCAGGCATGGTCGGCATGGAAACTGATACCAAATGGAAGTTCGTACTTACGTGCAGCTTGTTCCCATTCTGCTAGAATATCACGTTTTGGTCCCATGTTTTTTGAATTCCAGGCTTGATATTTGCTGTCCCAAAGGTCGAAATTATCGTGATGGTTGCCTAAAGCGAAGAAATATTGTGCACCTATCTTTTTATAGAATTCAACCAATTTATCCGGGTTCCATTTTTCAGCTTTAAATAAAGGAATAATATCTTTGAAACCCACTTCAGAAGGATGTCCATAGTGCTCTACATGATGTTTATATTCCGCTGATCCTTCCAGATACATGGAACGTGCCATCCAGTCGCCTGAACCTTCTACACACTGTGGCCCCCAATGTGCCCATATTCCGAACTTTGCATTTCTAAACCATTCGGGAACTTGATAATTTTCCAGTGAACTCCATGTGGGTTGGAATTTACCTTTCATCATGGGTTCGTTTTTTTCCGATACTGGAACTTGATAGTTCTGAGCAGATAATGTCCCTATCGAAAGAGCTAAAGATGCTAATAAAATTTTTGTTCTCATAGGTATTAATATTGTTTCTATTGTACATTGCAAAGATATGGATTAATTAGTAGCTTTGATAGGATTAAAAAGTGCTTGTATTGGAATATATCGATAGATTTATTAGAAAAAGCCTTTTAAGATAGGATGAGAACGATTTTTATATGGAGAATATCGATAACCATTTTGAGGGCTTAATAAAATCACTTACCTTTATCAAGTTACTAAATACTATATACTATGGCTTCATTGGTTGATAAATTGCACCCTTTAGTGCTGAATGTCGGTTTGGCTGTGCACAATGCAGATTGGAATTGGAAAAACGTAAATAGCCCGTTTACGCGTTTGTACTATATAACAGAAGGGACGGCTCAAATACAACTATCGGGAGGTATACAAATTCTGAAACCAAATTATCTGTATTTCATCCCAGCTTTTACTATACACAGTTATATATGTAATTCTTATTTCTGCCATTACTATCTGCACATTTATGAGGAGCATCAATCAGATACGAACTTATTGGATGAATGGGAATTTCCGGTAGAGATACCTGCCGGCGATTTGGATCTGGCGTTGTTTCAACGCTTGTGTGCGATAAATCCTCACATGAGTTTGCCTAAATCGGACCCCTCGACTTATGATAATAACTCGACGTTGATGGAAAATCTTCTGAAGAACAAGCAGCGTGCATTATGTGACAAGGTTGAATCACGTGGTATTGTATACCAGTTACTGGCACGTTTCTTAAAGCGTGCGCAAATTAAAGTGGAGACAAAGGACGATCGGATAGAGAAAGCTATTCTTTATATACGCAAACATATTTATGAGGCCATAGATCTGACAACTTTGTCTGAGAACTCATGTCTGTCAAAAGATCATTTTATCCGTTTATTCAAAAAAGAAACTGGTGTGACCCCTTCAAAATATATCAATCAGAAGAAAATAGAAAAAGCACAACTCATTTTGGTAACTGATGAGATGTCCGTTAAGAATGTAGCTTTTGCCCTCTCTTTTGATGACTATTCTTATTTTAACCGACTATTTAAGAAGACAACCGGACTGACACCGCAGGAATACCGTAATTCTTATCACTGATAATCGGAGATTTAGAACAGTATTCTTATTTGAACCATACCCGGTCCGTACCTGGTCCGTATCTGGTCCATGCGTATAGATACGGAGGAAATACGGGCCGGATACGGTTCAGGTCTTGAGAGAGAAGAAATACAGAACATTCTTATCGCTCATTTTTACGGAAATCGTACTCCGATTATTCTCGTACCGAGAACTTATAGATGCATTGACTATGATACTTTTCTCCCGGTCTCAATACCGCCGATGCCCATTCCGGCTTATTTGGTGTATCAGGATACTTCTGTGTTTCTAAGCAGACAGATGCACGGAAGTTATAAACGATTCCCTTCTTGCCCGTCAAAGTTCCATCCAGGAAGTTGCCGCAATATACCTGTATACCGGGTTCATTGGTATAAACATCCAGAACGATGCCGGTAGCCGGTGATTCAAGGGTGGCACACACCTTGTTTACATCTCCTTGAGTATTCAAAACCCAGTTATGATCGATTCCGTTGCCATTCTTCAACTGTTCAAAGTCCTGGTTGATATTAGCACCGATAGCGGTGGGCTTTCTGAAATCCATGGGAGTCCCTTCTACTGTTACTATTTCGCCGGTTGTCATGAAAGTACTGTCTACCGGAGTATAACTATCGGCATTCAGTGTCAGCAGGTAAGCGGAGTTATCCGTAGACGGATCACCATCCAGGTTGAAGTAAGAATGGTTGGTCATGTTGATAATGGTCGGTTTATCTGTTTCTGCTTCATATTGTATATCGATGGCATTGTCATCTGTCAGTTTCATGATAACGGTGCATTGCAGATTGCCGGGGAATCCTTCTTCTCCGTCCTTTGCCAGATAAGTCAGTTGCAATTCCTGGTCGCTCTTCTGTACCCCTTTGTACACACGATACTGGAAACCTTTCGGACCGCCGTGCAAGCAATGGCCGTAGTTATTTTGCGGCAATTGATATTCCACACCATCCAGTGTGAAGCGTCCCTGATTAATACGATTGGCATATCGTCCGATACTTGCTCCGAAATCAGACGGATATTTGATGTAGTCCTGTATGGAATCAAAGCCCAATACCACATCCTTCATGTTTCCATCCTTGTCGGGAACCATGACCGATACGATGCGGCCTCCGAAATTAGTGACACACACTTCCATCTTGTTCTTGTTCTTCAGAACGAACAAGTCCGTTTTCTCACCATTGACTTCTGTCTGGAAATCGCTTCGCTTCAATCCGGATTCGGTCAGTTCTTCTTTTGTAGTTGCGGTACATCCAGCCATCAGAACTGTGCATACCAAAAGAATCAGTTTATTCATATAGTTTTAATTAAAGTGACTGTGGCATTGTGATAAGTAGTTGCATTATGCGTAACTTTTACTTATTACAAACGTAGTGAAGATTGTTTTGAAATCGTAGTAGTATAGCACCAAAAAATAAAACTATTTGTTCATTCTTGATATCTATGGTAGTGGTAAGGGGTGTTTTCGGTAGTTTTTAACGTTTTCTGTAGTAATGGTGTGTTTATATTATACTTGTAGGGGCAATGTTACCCCTACAAGTATATTGCAATTGTTTGTTACTTATTCTTTACTTTTCCGGGAATATGATTCTATAATTTCCGCTCAGATGCATGAAAGCGAAGAGGCGGAGCAATCCGTCATAGTAAGCATCGAAATATCCGTCTTCATACGGCTCATGTTTTGCGTTCCATAACTTATCTACAAACTCGCGGCTTTTCTCGTGGGTACACATCAGTGAGGCGGCGGCGGAAGTAGCAACCAGACCTAAAGAATGTCTTAATGCCTTATGCTCTCCGGCCCGGAGGGTGTCTTTTACTTGCGTGCCGTCTACGTTATACTGATCTACGAAGGTATCAATACCCTGGCTGTAAAGGAAGTTCTGGATTTTATTGCCGTATTCCTGTTGCCACTCTTTGTCGGCACATGCCCAGGAGTAATCTAAGGCGATGTTCATAGGTACGCGCCAGGAGTCAAAGCGGAAAGCATCGCCGATGATGCGGTTGTTGCCCAGCAAACTGCCGTCATAGTTGTTATAATCGGGGTTTAGTCCGGTTACGGGGTGGATACTTTTATGCAGATATTCGCGGCTGCGTTCGGCGCATTCACGCCAAAAGTCAGCTCTGCCGTCATTGGCCCAGCGTGCCCATACTTCGTAAAAAGCGGGTACATGGTAAGACGGGTCGGTAAAACGTCCGCCATGTATGTCCGGAACGAAAGTGATGAGCTTATGCTCCACATTGATGAAAGGCATTACACGGTTTGTGCCGTCTTTCTCCATGGAACAGTTCAGGATATTCTGGGCTTCGGCAAGGTAGTTGATGCCGGTGTCATTTCCCCAACGGTTGGAAGCGAAGATGAGGGCGGTTACATAGTAAAGCTCTCCGTCGGAGGCGGGGCCTTGGGAGTTACGGGTACCGTCCGTTGCACAACTCCAGGCAAAGTAACCTTTCAGTGGACCATCCTGGTGCTGCATGTACTTTGTGCCCCATCGCCAGAGACGGTCGAAGATATCCTGACGGTCGAACTGGACGGCAATCATTAATCCGTAGGACATACCTTCGGTGCGGACGTCATGATTTTTGACGTCGCTGATATATGCCATAGAATCGCCTACTTCAAAATATACTTTGTCAGGGCCGTAGAACACACCGTCGAAGACGGATTTGAGTTTGGCGTCAATGTCTGCCTGTTTATAACCCATCTCGGCAAAGAGATTCCGGTATTTCTGTGTCTCAAAGGCACCTTTATCCCAGGGCTTTGTCGGGTCTGCCTGACTGCACGATGCTCCGGCGATGAGACAGAGGAGGAGATAGAATAAATTCTTCATAAAGGAATGTTTTTAGTGAATTTAAAGGAGTTAAGCGAGCTATTTAATAGTGACAGGAATTGATTTCAGTTGTTTCAGTTCTGATGTACCGCCATACAGAATTTCATAATCACCTTCTATCGGACGCATAGTGTTGGTACTTGTATCAAACCATTCAAAATTTTCTTTGCTCAAAGGTATGGTGACATTATTTGTTGCCCCTTTAGCTATCGCTACACGTTTAAAGGCACGGAGTGCATGTGAAGGTCCTTCTTTATCGCCCGGATGGCGCAGATATACCTGTACCACTTCTTCACCATCGTATTTACCTGTGTTGCTAACAGGAATAGTCAAAGTAACTTGTTCCCCATCTTTGATTTCAGATGTATTCAATGAGGCGTTTCCATACTGGAAAGTCGTGTAACTCAACCCATGACCAAAAGGGAAGAGCGGGTTTTCCGTCATATAGCGGTAAGTACGTCCTTTCATAGAGTAGTCCTCGAAGTCCGGCAATTGCTTGGTGCTCTTATAGAAAGTCACCGGAAGACGTCCTGCCGGATTATAATCTCCGAATAGAACGTTTGCAATGGCTGTACCACCTGCTTGACCGGGATACCATGCTTGCAGGATAGCATCGCATGTTTTCGATTCGGGAGTCAGGGCGATAGCGGAACCGGAGAAGTTGACGAATACGATCTTCTTTCCGGCTTTCTTCAATTCGGCAAGCAGACGGCTTTGGATAGACGGAAGTTCGATGGTTTCGCGGTCACCTCCCTTGAAGCCGGGAATGTTAACATGCATTTCCTCACCTTCCACTGCCGGGGATATACCTCCGGCAAAGATGATAACATCTGCCTCTTTTACCTTGTCTACGGTTTGTTTCAGGTCAACGGGAACTTCGCGTCCCATGTCAAAATCGAGTGCGGCATCACGGTTGCGGAAAGCAAAATCAATCTTGATACGATATTCTTTTCCGGCTTCTGCCTGGAGGGTGTAGACTTTGGACTTGTTTTTGAAATTCATGCCTGCGGCAACTTCCTTGCCGTCAATTGAGAGTTTGGTTATCCCTTGAGTCTGGAAACGGAAGGCGATATCTTCACTCTTGGCGGGACGGAATACGGATTCGTAACTGGCGGAGAAATCTTGCAGGTTGATGCCGGCAGCAAAGGTCGTGGCACCGGTGGTGATGAAGTGGAAGGGTGTGCTGATGTGATTGGTTACATCCGGTGTTCCTTCCTGTTTCGTATTATTCCAGTATTTGGCACTGAAACCTTGCTTGCCATCCATGCTGCATTGCTGGAATACACTTTGCAAAGTGACGTCGGAGGTCAGGTCGCATCCGGGTTCGTAGATGATCTGTGATTCGGGCAGATATTCGCGGATACCCTCCAATAGAGTGATGGTATGTGAGGGAAAACCATTGTAGTTGCCCCATTGCATTACGGAGTCATTGGCATTAGGTCCTACCACGGCCACTTTCAGGTTCTTGTTTAAAGGCAGTAAACTTTGATTGTTTTGCAGCAATACAAGGCTCTCACGTGCCATACGGAGTGCCAGTTCACGATGTTCTTTACTATCTACTACGCTGTAAGGAATTTGTGCCCAGGACACTTGTGAAGGTTCGTCCATCTCACCCAACTCAAAGCGGGCTTTCATCAGGCGCTTCAGAGAGATGTCTATCTGTTTCTCGTCAATCAATCCTTCCTTTACGGCTTCGGGCAGTGAAGCATAGCTGTCGCCACATTCCACATCTGTTCCGGAGAGTACGGCTTTGGCGGAAGCGTGTTGTTTGTCAGGATCAGTTTCATGGGCACCTTTGTTGTAGAAGTCGCTGATTGCCCAGCAATCCGATACTACGATTTCTTTATATCCCCATTCATCACGCAGAATTTGCATAAGCAGGCGGTTACTTCCGCAGCAGGGTTCACCTTCAAAGCGGTTGTAGGCACACATCACTTCTTTTACATGCACTTTTTGAACCAGGTCTTTAAAAGCGGGCAGATAAGTTTCCCATAAATCACGCGGGTCGATGTTCTCGGCATTGAAACTATGGCGGTTCCACTCCGGACCGGAATGTACGGCATAGTGCTTGGCACAGGCATGTAGCTTATCATACTTCTCTCCTTCAGGTCCTTGCAGGCCGCGTACCACTGCCATACCCATCTGCCCCGTGAGGTAAGGATCTTCTCCGTAAGTTTCCTGTCCCCGTCCCCAGCGCGGATCACGGAAAATGTTAATATTGGGTGTCCACATGGTGAGCCCCTGATAACGTTTTAATCCGCCTTCTTTGCTGAATTCGGTATTCTTGGCACGTGCTTCATCCGAAACTGCGGTGAATACATCGTAAAGCAGTTCGTTGTTGAAAGAAGCTCCCATACCGATGGCTTGCGGGAATACAGTGGCCAGTCCGGCACGTCCTACGCCGTGCAGCGCTTCGTTCCACCAGTCATAGGCTTTTATGCCCAGTCGGGGGATGGCAGGAGATGTGTTTTGCATCAATGCGGCTTTCTCTTCCAATGTAAGTCGGCCTACCAGATCATTGGCGCGTTCTTCCGGGCTTAGAGCCGGGTTCTTGTAGGGAGGTTGTGAACAGGAAAGGAAGCACAGACACAGGCATCCGATTCCGGTGAGCAACTGAAGTTTTCTTTTCATGGTATTAGTGCGTTTTTATTGTTATTAATAGACTTCTGTTTTGTCATTGTGGATGACGATTACAAAAATAGGCAGAAAAGAGGATTTGGAAGAAGAATCGTATTTCAGAAAGTTGAGTCTATGTTACAGATTTCCTCCGGATGTTACATCTTGTTTTGCTGAGGTTACATTAAAGAGAAAAATGCCTGTTACAGGCTATATTCCGGAGGGGGATATTGTAATTTGTTGTGTTAACCTGTTGGCGGGATTTGTTTCTTTCCGGAAAAGAAAGGAAGGAAACCAGTTGACGAGTTGACAAGGGAACAAGGGGCTGCGCAATGCTTCTATGCCGCATGGAACCTTGTCCCCTTGTCAACTCGTCCCCTAGTCAACTTTCCCTCATAACCCTACAAGAAGGAATCAATTGTGCCAACAAATCATATTAGTTCCTTCCTTCTGCTTTCTCACATCGGATCAGAACCTTCTGTTCATTATTTAAGGTCGTAGCGAACAGATAAACTTCTCCGCCTTCGCTCAGTTTGATACGTTTACGGAGTTCTGCTACTGAACTTGGAAAGTTACGAACCGTGATATTGGCTTTCTTCAGATCTCCTAATACGCCTTTTAGCTCTTTCTTATTTAATGTACATACCCCCGTTATCCGGAAACTTCTTCCGGGAAAGTTCTTTATCGGTTCACCGGAAGTATAGAGGTGGCTGTTAGGATGCAGCTTCTTTACCTTATATATACAGGCTACATTGCGGAAAGCCCCTGCTTTGAGGATGGACGCGTTGGGTTCGTACAGATATTTATCTAAAGTATCGGTGTATTCACTCGGACTTGATTGTTCCTGTTCGCGGGTGAAGGTGAAGAACTGTCCGGTTGTCTTTGTATTTCTCCCATCCTTCGTTTGCAGATTGATGCAATGGATAGGAATATTCTCTGCGGCAACAGTGTTGTGTTCCAGGATAAGCAAGAGTTCCTTGCATTCATTGTTTACAGAAATAATATGTGCTTCTTGTACGTACTTTAAATCCTGAATAGCCAAAGACAGGTCGAGCATAGGGGAGAGCTTCACCATTACGTGCTGCGCCTTTTCGAGTAGCAGGGATTCCAGTTCTGCTACATTCGGTTCACAGTCGGCAATGGCAACAGTCTTACCGCCATGCCCGTCACGACGGGCAGGATCAATGAATATCCAGTCGACGGAAGACATCTCTTGCAGATACCGGATGCCGTCTTTGTTTTCTATCCGGATATGATTCAGACCTAGTAATGGGAAGTTGTGCGATGCAATCTCGCAAAGAACTTCCTGCCGTTCCACATAGGTGACATGATGGAATTTCGGAGAAAGAAAAGCACAGTCTATGCCGAAGCCTCCGGTTAAGTCGGTCAGTGTGCCGGAGGAAGACTCCGGAATGATAGATGCTTTGTATCGTGCCGTAGCTTCCGAAGAACATTGCTCTAACGATAGGTGACGGGGATATAGAACGCCTTCTTCCTCATGCCAGGACGGTATTTTTTCAGCTGCCGCCTGTCTGCCCGCTATCTGCGTCAGTGCAACAGGCATATCCACATCGGGATATTTCGGTGCTTGCAGTGCCAGGCTGCGTACATCATCCTTGCAATGTTCACGTATAAAACGAAGGGTTTCGCCATTCAATTCCATAAACCTTGTCGTTTAGTAGTTTCTTTGAAGCCATAATCCGAAGAAACGGTCGTAAATCTGATAAGCTCCCGCCTCTTGTGTGACAAAATCCTTCTCCAACAGTCCTTTTAATGCCGATTGTACAGAGCTGGAAGATGGCAATCTATATTTCTTGATAAATGCACCGGAAGTGATGGCACTTGCTTTCCCTTCTTTGGTAATGGCAATGAGCAGTTCTTTTTGTTTCTCGGGCATCCGGAAAAGGGTTTCGGAGTAGGTATATTGGAATGAGCCTATGATTTGACAGATGGCTTCCTCAACCATCGAAACATCTGCGACCTCATGAACAGGCGTCATGTCATACAGGGTATGCAATACTTTCTGCATATACCAGGTGATGCCTTCGAAATATTGATATATCTGTTCGATAGCTTCTTTGGATATGTTCTTCTCTGCTTCTTTGAAGTGTTTCTGAGCAAATTTGATGTATTCCTCTAAAGGAATACTTTCCAGATGCATCATCGATACACTCTGATAGAAAGGGCGTGAGGCTGTCAGAAATATATTGCCCATAATGTGCCTCTGGCTTCCGGCAAAGATGAAATGGGCATTGTTGCAATGTTGCACGTAAGTGCGCAGGATAGCTTCCACATTGTCTTCCGCATAATTTGTGATTTGCTGGAATTCGTCGATGGCTACGATGCAGGGCTTGTTCGCCTGTTCCAGATAATGGAATATTTCATCCAGCGTAGCGTCCGGAGATTGGATGTCTCCCAAGCCTAAATTGAATGAAGGGTTACCATTGAAGTCGAATGTCAGACTGGCTTGCAGTGACTTCATCGTTTCCCAGAAAGTCTGTATCGTTTTTTTGCCCGAGGACTTCAATGACTCGATAATTTCTTTGCTGAGAGCAAACACAAATTCACGCAGAGATTTGGTCGCATATATATCAATAAAGAATGTGTAATATGTCTTTTGAATTTCTTTACTCTGGAAACAATGACGTATCAATCCTGTCTTACCCATTCTTCGCGTTGAGATTAACGCGGTATTATTACCATTGGTAATTTGCCGGATAAGCATCTCACTCTCCGCTTTCCTGTCACAGAAATAGGCGGGGGATATGTATCCGTTTATAATGAAAGGGTTTCGGATGATTAGCATGGCTTCTTTACTTTATGATGATTATGCAAAGATAATTATTATAAAGTAATAATGCAAAGAAAATAATGGTGGCTTCACTTAGACCTGTACTTGTGCCTCCCGGAGCATCGTCTCCATAATATCCAGATCAGAGTTAACCTCGCCTTGCAGCAAATACTTATCCCGCTTGCGCGCTACTTTTTCATAAATCTCTTTCGCCCGTTCCGGCTGATTCTCCCAATACAAGGCAAGAGCACACAGCAAGCGTTGTTTGGAAGACATCATAATCTTATACCGCTGGATGTATCTCTTTATCTTATCTGTATAAAGCCGCTCTACTTCTTCTTTTCTCCGTTTACCTATCAGTTCGAGGAACAGGAGTTCACACTCGATTTCTTTTACGTATAGTCCGACAATTTCCTCTTTATGCCGCTCTATTTCGCTAAACAGGACGTGTGCGGTTTCAAATTCTTTCCGGTCTACATAGCGCGAAATATAGAGCAGTTTAACGGCAACCTGCATGATATTCCTGTAATCTGTCACTTCATCGTTCGGAAACCATTCGTCCGGCATGTCTTTCAGTCTTACGCCTTTCTGAACTTCAGCGTTGACGGCTAACTGTAGTGCCAGATACTTCCGGGTATTCAGGTCCCGGTGCATCAATATCAGGTTGTAGGCATCATTCGTGATGCCCGACATCTTCAATGGAATACCGTTCATCAGTGCCAGGAAGAAGCCGCAGATAAAGGAGAATAGAAGGAATAAATGTAAAGGTAGCGGTATCTCGGGATAGGCAACCCAAAGAACAAGTGCAAGGATTGCCGTCAGCAGATTCATCAATACTCCGCCTGCATTATACCAGAAATAAGGCAACTGTTCGTAAGGCTTATCCGGTGGAGAGAGCAGGCATTGTCCGCCCGTGCCGGAGATGGAGAAGCGTTTGAAACGGAACTTTCCTTTTTCTTTTATCAGTGTAAGGCTACCTACCCGAAAAGAAACGAACCGGTAACCGGTGGCAAGTCCGAAGATCAGATGCCCGCCTTCGTGGAGAATGATTTGTACAAAAACGGCAAGGATGAGACAAGTCAATGATAAGATACAGGAAAGCAAGAGTCTGCTTAACTGTATGTTTCCCATATTCCCGAAGAATTCACTTAATGTGGTTTCCGTAAAGAATGTAATGCAAAGCACCACTGCACCGAAGCCGATGCATGCACCGAACAGGGTGGAAAGTATAAGTTTGAGAGCTTGTTTCATAGTTGCATGGTATGGAGTTCTTACCCGGTTTGTCTGCACAAATATAAAGGAATATAAGGAACTTTATGGTATAACCTTGTATTTTTGTTTAGCTTCCTGTCGGCTGCACCAGTTAAAATGCCACCACTCGCTGGGCAATGCGCGAAAACCTGCGGTACGCATGACGCTCCGCAGCAGTTGCCGGTTCGCCTGTTCCTGCTTTGTCATTTTTCCGCTTTGCACCAGTGCGGCTTCATTCGTGATGTGAGCTTCGGGACCGAGGTGGTCTACTTTCGTACCCATCGGCAGGGGATTTCCCGCTTCATCCAGTATGCTGATGTCTACTGCCAGACCGTAGTTGTGCAGTCCGCCACCACGTGCAGGATTGGAAACATAGATATACTTGGAGGTGCCTTTCACTACATTCCACATTTTCTGCTGCACACTCATCGGGCGGGCGGCATCATACACGATGAGGCGACGGCCGGGGTATCGCTTTTTCAGTTCCTGTTGCGCCAGTAGCAGTCCTTTCATGGCATCGGGATGCAGGTACGCCTCATGCAGATCTTCGTATAGCACCTTTCCCGTGAAATTATCCGCCCGGGTATACATCAGGTCTACGATGATGCTACTGTCCGCTTCGGCAATATTCACCAGTCCGATGCTTTCCAGATATCTTGCCGTTTCACTTTTTTGTGCGGATGCGGGGATAAACCAGAGAACAAGTAGAAAATAATATATATACTTCATGCCTTTTTTTCTTTGCCTGCAAAGGTACGAATTCCCACCGGATTAGCCATTCCGTGCGAATACATAGATTTTGTCTATTTCCTCATAGAATTTATCAGTTTGTAATGAACTTACGAATCCTTACATTTGTTCCATATATTAATTATCTAAACAAAAATACCATGGAAAAGAAAAAACTCACTTCTGCCAACGGGCGCCTGATCGCCGACAATCAAAACACTCAGACCGCAGGACAACGTGGTCCTATCATGATGCAAGACCCTTGGTTTCTGGAAAAACTTGCACACTTCGACCGTGAAGTGATTCCCGAAAGACGTATGCATGCCAAAGGTTCCGGCGCATACGGTACGTTTACCGTAACACATGACATCACAAAGTACACCCGTGCTGCCATCTTCAGCGAAGTTGGTAAGAAGACGGAGTGCTTCGTGCGTTTCTCCACCGTAGCCGGTGAACGGGGAGCTGCTGATGCTGAACGTGATATCCGTGGTTTTGCCATGAAGTTCTATACAGAAGAAGGCAACTGGGATTTGGTGGGAAATAATACTCCTGTATTCTTCCTGCGCGATCCGTTGAAATTTCCCGATTTGAACCATGCCGTAAAACGTGACCCGCGCACCAATATGCGCAGTCCGAACAATAACTGGGATTTCTGGACCCTGCTGCCCGAAGCTTTGCATCAGGTGACCATCACGATGAGTCCCCGTGGTATTCCTTATTCCTATCGCCATATGCATGGTTTCGGTAGTCATACTTATAGCTTTTTCAATGCCGCCAACGAACGTATTTGGGTGAAGTTCCATCTGCGCACTCTGCAAGGCATCAAGAATCTGACCGACCAGGAGGCCGAGGCTATCATTGCCAAGGATCGTGAATCGCACCAACGCGACTTGTACGAGAGCATCGAAAAGGGTGACTTCCCGAAGTGGCAATTCCAGATACAGCTGATGACGGAAGAGCAGGCGGACGAATACCGCATCAATCCGTTCGACCTTACAAAGGTATGGCCGCACAAAGATTTCCCGCTTCAGGATGTAGGTATCCTGGAACTGAACCGTAACCCGGAAAACTACTTTGCCGAAGTAGAACAAGCTGCTTTCAATCCGCAGAATATAGTGGAAGGTATCGGTTTCTCTCCCGACAAAATGTTGCAGGGACGCCTTTTCTCTTATGGTGATGCACAGCGTTACCGCTTGGGAGTGAATGCGGAACAGATTCCGGTAAACAAGCCCCGTTGCCCGTTCCATGCTTACCATCGTGACGGTGCCATGCGTGTAGACGGTAATTACGGCAGTGCCAAGAGCTACGAGCCCAACAGCTACGGTGAATGGCAGGACTCTCCCGAGAAGAAAGAACCGCCTTTGAAAGTTCATGGCGACGTTTATAACTACAATGAGCGTGAGTACGATGATGATTACTACAGCCAGCCGGGTGATCTTTTCCGACTGATGTCTGCTGAAGATCAGCAACTGACGTGCGAAAATACAGCCCGTGCCATGGGTGATGCCGAACTCTTCATTAAGCAACGCCATGTACGCAACTGCTACAAAGCTGATCCGGCCTACGGTACAGGTGTAGCCAAGGCTTTAGGTATTGACCTGGATGAAGCATTGAAAGCAACCCGATAGTTAAGGGATGTCCTGAACAACACTAAGACTCTATATGCAAAAGATGGCATCTTTTGCATATCCGGGATAAGAGATGGATATGGTATGGTATAACCTTGAGGTTAATACTTAATAAGCATCTGTTGCAAGAACATACGGTATTCTTGCGGTGTACTCCCTTTCTTCTTCTTGAATATCCTTATAAAATTAGATAAGTTATTGAAGCCGCAAGTGTAGCAGATCTCGGCTACCGTGTGGGTTGTTTCTGCCAATAGCTGGCAAGCGCGGGCTATCCGCAGGTTCGTGATATAATCAATGAATGTGCAATTCGTCTTTTTTTTGAAGAAATGGCTGAATGCAGATTCGGACATGTTCACCAGTTGCGCCACGTCGCCCAGCTTAATCGGTTCTTCAAAGTTTTTCTCGATATAGTCGCAGACTTTGGCTATCCGTCGGCTTTTGGAAGTGCGTACGGTGTCTTTGGTATCATATTGGTTGCTGACTAAGATATGGCGGTCGGCAATAGAAAGCTCATGCAGGATAGAGAAAAATTCCAATACCGTATGAAATCCCTGCATCCGGGTCAGCTTGATAATCTTATCTTTCATCACCAGTTGGGTTTGTCTGGAAAAGCCAATGCCCCGTTGTGATTCAAGCAGCAGTTGCTTGATGGGGTTGAATAAGCGTTTTTCCAATATCGGAAAGTTCAGTAGCTTGTCCGAGAACTGGATGGTAATCACATGGTTTCCTTCTACTACTTCTCCTTTCCAGGCGTGTGGAAGGTTGGGACCTATCATGATGAGGTCCAGGGCTTCGAAAGCCTCTACCGAATCTCCAACGATGCGGCTTCCGTAGGTGTCCATAACCAAATTGATTTCATAGTCCGGATGATAGTGTACCGGATAGTCGAACTTGGCGTTCGGATGATTGAGTACAATGAACAGGTCATCCGCGGCAATGGGAGTGATTTCTTTTTGTATGTCTTTCATGGTCGTAGTTGTTTCTCTCTTGCAAAGCTACGAATTCTAATGAAAATACAGTCAGGTATTCAAAAAAGTATAATCAATAGACAGAATATTATAAGCGAATTATCAGAATCCCCTCTATTTTTGCAGCATGAATTCAAAACAATTAATTTCTATGCTATGGAGACATTTTCAATAAGCAATTTAGATCTTGTAATAGTCCTTGTTTATTTGGCCTTTATCATCTGGTGGGGGCTGAAGAATGGTAAGAGCTCAGACTCCCAATCCTATTTTCTGGCGGGACGCTCAATGCCTTGGTGGGTAGTGGGGTTGTCGCTGTTTGCTGCCAGTATTTCAAGTACCACTTTGATAGGTCAGTCCGGTGATGCTTATCACACGGGTATCGCTGTGTTTAATTATAACCTGACGGGTATTGTGGTAATGGTGTTCTTTGCAGTTTTCCTGCTACCTCTTTATATTAAGTCGGGTATATTCACGATACCGGAATTTCTGGAGAAGCGTTTTGACCGCCGTTCGCGTTATTACTTCTCTGCCATTTGCATCATAGGAAACATTTTCCTGGACGCAGCCGGGGCTTTGTATGCTGCTGCGCTGATTATTAAGCTGATACTTCCTGATGCTGATTTGCAACTGATCATTATTGTGTTTGCGATTATTGCTGCATCTTATACTATCCCGGGTGGTTTGTCTTCTGCCATTAATGCGGAATTGATACAGGCTGTCATTCTTATATTAGGATCTATCTTGCTGACTTTCTACTGTTTCCAGCAAGGCGGGGATTATTTCTATCAGTTGTTTGCCAGTGGCGATATATCGGTGAAGCTGATTCGTCCGTTGACGGATACGGCCACTCCCTGGCTGGGGCTGATAGTCGGTATGCCGGTTCTGGGCATCTATTTCTGGGCAAATAACCAGACGTTGGTGCAGCGTGTATTGAGCTCAAAGTCAGTGGATGAGGGACGTAAGGGTGTATTGTTTACGGGTTTCCTTACTATGCTGACTCTTTTTATCATTGCCATACCGGGTGTGATTGCCCGCCATTTGTTTCCGGGGCTTGAAAAGCCGGATATGGTATATCCCAATATGGTGCTTCAACTGATACCGGTGGGATTGTTGGGTATCATGCTGGCAGCGCTTTTGTCTGCTTTGACTTCTACTTTGAGCGCTATTCTTAACTCTACGTCTACACTGTTCACAATGGACTTCTATGCGCAATATAATAAGAATGCCAGTTCCCAGAAACTCGTGATTATCGGAAAGATAACCTCTTGCGTCATTATTGTTGCGGCCGCCTTATGGGCACCTCAGATCGGGAAGTTCGGTTCGTTGCTGAAGTATTATCAGGAGATGCTTTCTTACATTGCTCCACCTGTTGTTGCGGCATTTCTGCTAGGTGTGTTTAATAAGCGTGTGAATGGAAATGGTGCTTTTGCCGGACTGCTCAGTGGTTTGGCTATAGCGGTTGTGATGCTTTTCTATAAGAATGAAATATTTGGCGATATGCACTTCCTGTTGATTGTTCCTTTCTTGTTGGCGGTGAGCGGGATCGTTATTTATCTGGTCAGTATGTGCTATTCGAAACCGGTTGTCGAGAAGCTTGTGGATACCACCTTCTCCATGAGTGAACTGAAAGCGGAGTTCCGGGCGAACCGTGCTCTGGTGTGGTACAAGAATTATCATTCATGGGCGATTGTCCTGTTGGTGTTGAGTGTATTGATATGGATTATATTCAGTTGATTGTTATATAATTATAAAGAAATAAGAAGATGAAATTAAAGAAGTTTGAGGGAAATCCGATACTTTCCCCGTTGGATTCGAATGATTGGGAATCGTTGGTAACCTGCAATCCCGGAGTGGTTTATGACAATGGTACGTTCTATATGCTGTACAGAGCTGCGGGAAATGATGCCGAACATGTGATCCGTTTAGGATTGGCCACCAGTAAAGACGGATTCCACTTTGAGCGTGTATCCGATGTTCCGGTGTTCGGTCCCAGTGAGGATGGTCCTGATTCGGGTTGTGTGGAAGACCCCCGCATAGTGAAGTATGATACGGAGTATTACATCACTTATGCCTATCGTCCGTATGCACCGGGGCAATATTGGAACTTCAGCCATGATGAAGTGTTGTTGCCGGATTGCGGTAGTGATGCTCCTATGGCTCTCCGTAAAAATCTGGGCAATACGGGGTTGGCTGTTACTACTGATTTCCGTGAGTTTAAGAGACTGGGACGTCTGACCTCTCCGGTATTGGACGACAGGGATGTTATTCTTTTCCCGGAAAAAGTTCAGGGAAAGTATGTGATGCTGCATCGTCCTAAAGAATACATAGGCGGTGAGTATGGCGTGGATTATCCATCCATCTGGATGAAGTTCTCGGATGATCTGTTGAATTGGGAGGACAAGGAAAGTCATTTGCTGATTACCGGAACCGAGAACTCATGGGAAGAAAAGTTGGGCGGAAGTACTCCTCCGCTTAAAACGGAAAAGGGTTGGCTGGTGTTGTATCATGGTGTGGAGCATGGCGGACGGGGATACTATCGTGTTGGTGCTCTGCTGCTTGACCTGGAAAATCCGCTGCGCATTCTGGCTAAAACTCCTCAACCTATACTTGAACCGGAACTGGATTTTGAAACGTCTGGTCTGTATAATGGTTGTGTATTTCCTACAGGAAATGTAATTGTGGACGGCGAACTCTTCGTATACTATGGCAGTGCCGATAAATATGTCTGTGTAGCTACTTGCGCCGTTGATGAATTACTTGATTATCTACTTTCCGATAGCTGTAGATTGCACTAAATACCCTTTTGTTATTGATCTCTTATTGTTATCCCATGTAAATGCGATAATTGATACCTCTTGCAAATAAAACGGTAGCAGGGTGTGGATTATAGCTGGAAAAACGTTCAAAAAAGTACAATCATTGAACAAGTAATATAAATGCTGTCATTCATAATCCTCCTACTTTTGTCCTATCATGATATAGCTAATGAAAAATAGAATTCTATGAATGTAAAATGTGTGTGTTCTTTAATTCTTGATAAGTATGAAAAATGAATCAAAAAGTTGGTGGCATGTATTTTTGTCTTGGCAGATAATGGCATTATGCATGTTCTTTAGTAACATTCCCGTTTCTTATGCACAGTCACCGGATAAAATAACAGTTGCCGGTTGTGTAAAGGATGCAGCAGGAGACTTCCTGATTGGCGCTACTGTGCAAGTCAAAGGAATATCCGGCGGAACGATTACCGATATCGATGGTAATTATATATTGAAAGATGTGCCGCGTACGGCAACATTGGTGTTTTCTTATGTAGGTATGCAAAATAAGGAAGTGCCCGTCAATGGAAAGAGTACGATCAATGTAACTCTGCTTGACGATGCACTTCAACTGGAGCAGGTAGTGGTGATAGGCTACGGTAGTGTGAAGAAGAGCGACGTTACAGGTTCGGTTACGTCCGTCAAGACGGAGGCCTTGAAAGAAATCCCCGCCAATTCGGTGGAAGGATTGTTACAGGGACGTGCAGCCGGTCTGCAGGTCATCAATTCTTCACAGGACCCGGGAGCCGGCGCTACGGTGCGTATCCGTGGTGGTAGTTCGTTGCGTGGTTCCAATGCTCCACTGGTGGTAGTAGATGGCTTTCCGTTGGGAGATGCCGGAGATCTGAAGCAGATCAATCCGTCGGATATCGTGAATATGGAAATCCTGAAAGATGCTTCAGCCTCTGCTATTTATGGCTCCCGCGGTGCGAACGGTGTTATTATGATTACAACAAAGCGTGCAAAGACAGGAACTACCAACATAACGGTTCGCCAGCAGATTACTCTTTCGCAGTTTGATACGAAACTTGATTTGTGGCGCGACCCCGTATTGATGGCTTCCTTAAACAACGAGTCACGCATCAATGGAGGGCTTGATCCGCTTTATGTGGGAAAAGTAAGTTCCACCGGTGTTTACTATCCATCGGTAGAAGAACTGCAAACTACCTGGACTACCAATACCCGTTGGGATGATCTGGTATTCCGTGACACTCCGGTTTCCAATAATACCACTGCTACGATTTCCAGTTCCAATGACCGGACTGTTTTCAATCTTAGCGCTAATTTCTATACAGATAATGGTATGTATATAAAAGATGACTACACAAAAGGTGGATACAATTTGAGTGTAGATCATAATATATATGATAACTTCAAAGTACGCTTTTCCAATATCCTTTCCCGCGGTGTGCGCAATGCCAACGGTGGCTTGTCGTACTGGAGAAACCCTATTTATCCGGTTTATGACGAAAACGGGGACTATTATCTGACCAATGCAAGTGATTTCAGCCATCCGATGGCGATTACAGACTTGCAGAAGAATGAAACTAAGTCTTTGGATGTCATTTCTTCCGTAGCGTTGGAATGGCAACTCTTCCCTTTCCTGAAACTGACTTCCCAATTGAACTATAAGTTTGGCAAGTCCGTATCCGACAGATACTATCCGAAGAAATATACCGAAGCCGGAGAATTCAGCAATGGTCAGGCAGAGATAGAGAACTGGGAGGGACACAATCTGGTTTCTGAAACTTTCGCCAACTTCCAGAAGAAATTCGACAAGCATGACATCGGTGCCATGGTGGGTTATTCTTATGAATACTATATGTCCAGAAGTTCCGGCCTGACAGGTAAGGATTTTGTGAACGAAGCATTGGGCAATGAGAATATGGGTGCCGGAAATCCGGAGAAGAATGAAATATGGAATGGATATTCGGATAATAAACTCGTTTCAGGAATGTTCCGTCTGAACTATGTATACGATAATAAGTATCTGCTGACCTTGACGGCTCGTGCCGATGGTTCCTCTAAATTCGGTAAGAATAACAAGTGGGCTATGTTCCCTTCAGGAGCTGTTAGCTGGAAAGCGCATGAAGAATCGTTCATTAAGAATCTGAATGTATTTGATGAGTTGAAGTTCCGTTTCAGCTATGGTATTTCCGGTAATCAGGGAATCAGTCCTTATCAGACTTTAAGCCGTTACGGTACGGATAAGTATTATAATGATGGCAGTTGGGCTACTACCATCGGTCCGGGATATGTTTCCGGCTGGACAGGTCCGGGATGGATTTACCGGGTATGGAGTGGTATTCCGAACCCTGATTTGAAGTGGGAAACAACTGCACAAGCCGACTTTGGTATCGACATGGCATTTCTCAACCGTCGTCTGAGAGTTTCTTTTGACTATTATGATAAACAGACCAGCGACTTGCTTCGTGAACGTAATCTGGCTCTGTCTTCGGGATATGACAAGATGTGGGTGAATGATGGTAAAATCCAGAACCGTGGTTTTGAAGTAACGGTAGATGCCGATATCCTGCAAACGAAAGACTGGCAGTTGAGCGGAACCCTGATTTACTCGCGCAACCGCAATAAAGTGAAAGACTTGGGTAACACTTTGGAATCCGGTTTGGTTACCGACCCGATGACGGGGATGCTCTTTGAGTATTCGGGCAATAGTCTTGAGCAATATCGCGACTATACCAATATACTGGCTATCGGTCAACCGGTAAATGTGTTCTATGGATATAAAGTGGATGGTATTGTCCAGACCCTGAATGAAGGAATCGATGCCGGTTTGTCCGGCGATTATGCTAACCCCGGAGAGTTCAAATACATGAATCTGAATGGAGACAGCGAAATATCGGAAGCGGATAAGACCATTATAGGTGATCCTAATCCGGACTTTACAGCCAGTTTGGCGTTGAACCTGTCCTGGAAGAAGTTTGATGTGAGCGTATTCCTTAACGGGGTATTTGGTCAGGACGTGTTGAATACGAAGGCATTCGGTGAGCCCAGTAACTCTCCATTACGCTGGACACCCGATAATCCGACAAATAAATATCCGAGCTTACGCGACGGTCGTCAGGTGAAGATTTCTGATTGGTGGATAGAGGACGGATCGTTCCTGCGTGTTCAGAATCTGAATATAGGCTATACGTTTGACTTACCGAAAAAGTCATTCCTTTCTAAAGCGCGTATCTATATGAATGCTTCTAATTTATACACTTTCACCAAGTTCAAGGGATACGACCCCGAAGTAGGGTTGGATGGAGTTTATAGCGGCGGATATCCCCGTTTGCGTAAATGGACTTTCGGACTTGACTTAACCTTCTAAATAACTGATACAATATGAAAAATAGAATTGTAATATCACTGCTTGCCGGAACCCTGGCATTGGGAGCATGCAATCTGGATGAGACTCCTTACGGGTTCTATTCTGAAGATAATTTCTTCAAGACGGCAGCCGATGCAGAGGCCGCAGTTATGTATGCGTACGGCACGCTGAACTACCTGGAATATTCCAGAACCATTTTCTTTTTGGGTGATATGGCAAGTGAAACCATGACGACCAAGTCGGATGCAAGTGCCGACAATCAGGACCTGAATAACTGGAAAGTGGGTAACTTTAAAACAAACGGTTCGTTGGAGAATTTCTTCAAGTATGCCTTCATCGGTGTGAACCGTGCCAATGCCGTCATTAAAAAAGTGCCGGATGCAGGCTTCAGCCAAGAGCAAAAAGACCTTTTTCTGGGTGAGGCTTATTTCCTCCGCGCCTGGAATTACTTTAACCTGGTGCGTAACTTCGGCCTTGTTCCTTTGCACAAATCAGTAGTGGAAACGGTGGATCAGACTTCAACCGCGCTTGCGCCTGATATGGATGCCATGTACGACCTGATTCTTTCGGATTGTCGCCGGGCTGCAGAGTTACTGCCTGTTTATGAAACTCCTAAGATAGGGCGTGCCGACCGGGTGGCTGCGCAGGCCCTGGCTGCAAAGGCATACTTGTATGTGGCGTCGGCTAAAGAACATGGGGTGAAACTCTATCGTGATATGCACCGCGATGCAACAGTCATGTACGACAGTGCTGCATATTTTGCAGGTGAAGTGATTGAAAAGCAGTCAGTATATGGCTTCGAGAGCTCGCTGCTTGATATTTATGACGTTGAGAAAGCACGCGGCAAAGAGCATATCTTTATCATGGCGATGGACCGGAGCGGTTCTTCCGAAGGGCAATACTCTAAAATATCCAAGATGTTTATTCCTTATATAGACGGAGCCACTCTGTATCTGAAACAGGGGGATAAGGATGAGTATATCCCCACTCATGACGGTTGGGGCGAATATCAGACCACGGTTGCTTTTTACAATACTTTTGATGCAAGTGATAAGCGCAAAACAGAACTTATTGTTGATAAAGTCTACAAGGCAGATGGTACGCTGCTGGGAGAATATCCCGGAAAGATTCCTTATCCGTTCTGTCGCAAATATATAGACCCGAAGTTTGAAGGTGACAAGACCAGTACCCGGCCTTTCTTGCTCCGTTTCTCTGATGTGGCGCTTATTTATGCAGAGGCGGCAGGTCCTACGGCTAAGGCCTATGAACTGGTAAACTTCATTCGTAGCCGTGCCGGTTTGGGAGATATGAAGCCGAATCTGGGGAAAGATGAATTCCGCAGGGAAATACTGAAAGAGAGAACTTTTGAACTTGCCTTTGAAGGCGATCATGTATATGATTTGCGCCGATGGAACCGGATTACGACAGATGTTCCCGAGGCAGCCGGGCTTTCGGAAGATCAGGTGACTTTCTATCCGATACCGCAGGCTGAAATAAATTTGAATGGAAGTCTCAGACCTTAAAAAGAAGTAAGATTATGGTGAAACTAACGAAATACATTTTGCTTGCCTGCATTGTGTTGATCCAGCAGGCATGTGTGAAAGATTTGCAGGACGACATCAATGATGGTGGCTGGAATCATGAACGTACCATACTGGATATACAATTTGAAAATCAGATGGGAACCGCCCTTATTGAGACTGTGGATGCTGCTACGGGAGATATAAACCTGGCTATCAATGTTGATGCCGTACCCGATTTGTCGAACATCAGGCTGAAAAAGCTACAACTCTCCTATCAGGCGGAAGCTTCCTTAGAGGTAGGAGATGCCTTGAATTTCGAGAATGGTTCGAGGAGTGCGTCAATCACTGTTACTTCCGCTACCGGAGAAACACGTAATTATACGATTACCGTATCCGAATTTACGGAAACTCTTGTAGGTACCTGGGATGTAAAGAAATTGACTATTTATGGTGGTACCGGGCCGGAATATGGTGGAGGTGCCGTGATGCAATTGACGGACAAGCCTTGGTGCTGGTCGGAAACGTATGGTCCGCAGGCTGAGTGCGACAATGTGCTTACCTTTACAATGACCGGAGTGACGGATGAGGGCAATACAAGCGGTATCTGTATCAATGATGCGGGAGCTGATGGAAAATATGCTGATTTCATTTTCCTGGGTGACGGTAATAAAGAGAATCCCGGTGTAGATATTGACTTGAAGAAGTTCTATCGCCAGATTCCTGAAGGTGAAAGTACATGGGTACGCGATTATGCAGCGAATACGATTACTTTTACAGATAAAGAGGGCCGGAAGACTACGGGTTCTTTAGTGGCTGCCGGAACAGAAGATCTGGGTAACGGACTGAGCATGACTATCGAGCGGAATGCCTTTGCCTTCAACCTGAGTGGTACGGATGACTGGACGAATATTTACAGTGACTATGACAAGTTTGTCAAGAAAGTGCGCCGTTACTGGATCTCTGTCTCCAAACGTTGATATATCCTATGAAACGGTTTGCTATACTCTCTGTTTTCTTTCTGTGGGGCGGCTATGCCGCTTCACAGACTGTTGTTTCTGTAGATGCGAAACAGATTATCAATGAAGGTTACATCGGTAACGGTGCTCAGTGGGACCCTTATCAATTGGATTACGGAAAAGGACGTTTGGATATTTCCGAAACCGACTGGAAGAAGATGTATGACCGTCTGGACTTTATGCGCCCTCAGTTTATACGTGTCATGACTAACACTACATCGGTAATGCAGGATGGAGTTCTTTATCCCGAACGTGGCTTGGAGCATTTGTCTCATATATTGGATTACTGCCAATCGCGTGATGTGACAGTAATGTTCGGTGACTGGGGTGGGGGAATGGTAGATGCCCGGAAAGAGGTGATCCGTGAAAAGAATCTTTCCGCTGCTGCCGAATATGTTCGTTTTCTGATAGAGGAAAAAGGGTATTCCTGTATTAAATACTACAATCTGGTGAATGAGCCGAATGGCTACTGGTCTTCAACGGACGGAAAATACTCCCTTTGGGCACGTGCCATCCGCTTCTTCTATGGAGAATTGCAAAAGAACAAACTTGCAGGTAAACTTTCGGTTGTGGGGCCTGATGCTGCAATCTGGACGGCTGATGAGGCCTGGTGGGTGGATAGTTGTGCTACGCATCTGAAAGATGAGATTGGTCTTTATGATATCCATACCTATCCTTCCAAAATAACGGTGAACAGCGGGGAGTATACTGACATTATCCGTGCCTACAAACAAGCTGTTCCGGCAGGTCGGAAAATCGTGATGGGTGAGATCGGATTTAAGTTTGTGGAACCTGCCGATTCTGTTTATCAGCGTGAAAACCTTCGTAGGGCAGCGGCAAAGCCTTATGCTTCGATGGATGATTCTCAAATGTTTGTTTATGATTTCATGTATGGTACCGACATGGCAGATGCTCTTTTCCAGACAGTAAACGCCGGATATTCCGGTTCGGTGGTGTGGATGCTCGATGATGCCATGCATGCGAAAGAAGCACCTGATAAACTGAAGGTATGGGGATTTTGGAATATCTTTGGCGAAGAGTATTTCGGTACGGAAGAAGAGGAAGTGCGTCCCTGGTTTTATGCCTGGTCGTTGCTGACGCGCTATATGCCTGCCGGTTCGCGTGCTTATAAGGTTGAGGTGGAAGGAGACAAGTCTCTTAAGGCGATTGCTGTGGAAAAAGACGGTAAATATATGATTGCCGTGGTCAATGTTTCCAGGGAAGAGAAATCTGTATTGCTTAAAAGTACTTCTCTCCCCGTATTGAAAGGTGTGAAACAGTACTTGTATGCCGAGGGCCGGTTACAGAAAGAAGGTGATTGCCGATTATTACCCCATCGCCAGGGGGTGACATTGCGCCCGGCCAAAGGCGAGGCATTCCAAATGCCCGGAGAGTCTCTGGTGGTATATACGAATTTCGATTATTAATTGATAACCGTTCATAATAAGATTATGATGAAGATAAATATGATTTTAAGTTGCATGCTGTTATGGCTCGTATCAGCTTGCACCTCGCAAGAAGTGGTGGAAATTACGGTCTCACCGGAAGTGACGAATGCCGGATATATCGGCAATGGTGCCGAGTGGGATCCCTATGATGAGGCTGAAGCTTGGGGTGCTTCTATCTCTGATAAAGACTGGGAAACACTCTGCAAACGACTCGACTTTATGAAGCCGCAGTATATACGTTGCATGATAAACAGCCCCTATCGCTATTATGATTCCGAAACAGGAACGTATGATAAAACGCGGAATATAGCTTCCATCTCCCGACTCTTGAGGTATTGTACCGAGCGGGGGATAACCGTCATGTACGGTGAATACAATCCGCCTACCTGGGATATGAAGCAGGATCAGAAATGGGTGGATATGTCCGTCGACTATCTTAATTATCTGGTGAATGACCTTGGTTTCTCCTGCATCAAGTATTTTGTAATCTTCAACGAGCCTGATGGAAACTGGGCATCTACCAATGGTGATTATGAAATGTGGAAACAAATGCTTTTCCGTTTTCACCGGAAAATGAAAGAGTATCCCGGGCTGACGGAAAAGGTGATGCTTGCAGGGCCGGATGTAGTAGCCGATTACAAGAATGAGGCTTCTGCCTATGATGCCGAGGGGTGGGTGAAACAAACGGCACTGGATGCTGACTCCATTATCGGATTGTACGATGTCCATGCTTATCCGGGTCAGAATGAAGTGCGTACCGGACAATATCCTGAAATTCTTTCCCGCTATAAACGTCATGTTCCCGAGGGGAAAAAGATTGTTTTGGGTGAGGCCGGTTATAAGTATTGGCGTGATGCTGATTCTTTGTTGATGGCAGAATATAACCGCCGGGTCGAAGGGCATCCTTTCACTAAAGGGAGTGACTGCAATATGCTCTGTTACGACTATTTCTATGGCCTCGATATGCCGTTGCTTGCCATGGAAGTGATGAACGGAGGATATTCGGGTATGGCTGTGTGGATGCTGGATGATGCAATGCATAGCAGCGGAGATTCCGGAAAGACGGAAGATGTTAAGATATGGGGTATGTGGAATATTCTGGGAGAGGAAGTATTTAATAAACCCGATGAAGAACAGATACGGCCCTGGTTCTATACCTGGTCGCTGATGTGCCGTTATTTTCCTGCCGGAACGGATATATTGCATACTGCTGTAGCTTCGGAAGATAAAGATGTCTATGTGGTGGCAGGTACTTACCAGGGCAAATTGTCGGTGGCTATGGTAAATGTGGGAGAGAAAGATAAATCTGTGCAGCTCACTTTACCCTGTCCGATGGAGAATGCCTCCCTTTATAAATATGAGGAAAATCTTCAACCCAAGGATGCCGATGGATTTCCTGTTCCCCAGGAAACGGGATTTCATTTGAAAGGAACGTATAAAACGACCTTGAAGGCACAGACGTTCCAGTTATTAACTGATATTCAATAATAAGATAGTTATGAAAAAAGTATATATGGCAATCTTTATCGCCTTGTTGGGCTGTTCGTCCTGCTCTAAAGATAATGATGATTCTGCACCCGAACCGCCGGGTACCGAAACTGTCGAACTGAGCATGGTAGATAAAAGTGCAACAGCCGAAACTAAGGCTTTGTATGCCCGTCTATGGGATATACAGCAAACCGGGTTCATGTTTGGACACCATGATGATTTGTTCTATGGCCGTAAATGGTATGATGTTTCGGGCAATTCCGATACGAAGGAGGTATGCGGAGATTATCCGGCTGTATTCAGTGTAGATTTTGCGGAGATTATGGATGATCGCTGCGAGGGGAATGAGGCTAACGCTGTTCGCAAACGCTGTATTCTTGAGGCACGTCGCCGTGGGGAGGTAATTATTGCATGCTGCCACCTGAATAATCCTTTGACTGGAGGTGATTCGTGGGATAATTCAAGTGCCGAAGTCGTACGTGGGATTTTGGAAGACGGAAGTGCCGTACAGGCTAAGTTTAAGACCTGGCTTGACCGTCTTGCTACATTTGCCGGTGAATTGAAAGATGATCAGAGGAAGCCGATCCCTGTTATTTTCCGTCCTTTCCATGAGCATACACAGACTTGGTCATGGTGGGGAAAAAGTTGCACTACGGAGGCGGAGTTTATCGGTCTCTGGAAGTTTACAGTCAATTATCTCCGTGATACAAAAGGTATACACCAGTTTGTCTATGCCATTTCCCCGCAGATGGATTCCGTGAAGCGTGAAGAGGACTTCCTTTTCCGTTGGCCGGGTGATGAGTATGTCGATTTTATAGGTATGGATTGCTACCACGGTCTGAATCCTGCCACTTTCTCTTCCAATCTAAAGACTATTTCCGAATTATCGAAGAAAAAGAAGAAGCCTTGCGGAGTGACGGAAACCGGTGTCGAAGGATTTACTGATAAGGATTATTGGAGTAAGCAGATACTTACTCCTGCAACTGGGCGCAAAGTCAGCATGATTGTGATGTGGCGCAATAAGTTTGTCGGAGGCAATGAATCGGACATGCATTATTTCTCTGTATTCAAGGGGCATGCTTCTGAGGCGGATTTCATTAAATTCCATGCTAATGAGCTTACTTTCTTCAGTAGCGATCTGCCGGACATGTATCAGATGCCTGAGAATGTGGAGGTGAATTAGTGAGGAGATCTATTGTGATTAGTTCTTTAATTTCTTGAGGAAGATTTAAAATACGAGGGTGTGTCGAAACTTTCATAAATTAAAATCCCCCTCGCTACAACTATCTGTGGCGAGGGGGATTTCGATAAAAGGGGAGTTTTGACACATCCCCGACTTCAAGTGAGAGAATTGAAAATCCTAAGGCTCAATCCAGTCGGATATTTTATCACAGGGACTGGACGGTGATTCTTTTCTATATCTATCAAAATGTCTTATTTTAACTATATTAATTATTCAAATACATTATTCCAAAATATAGTATCAGGTTTTACATGTCTAAAAAATACTTCATAGAATTTAGCTTTCTGTACATCAGATAATTTGTTCACATAATCTTCTAACAATCTTTTTTGCTTTACAAATGAGTTAGTTTCAGTAACAGGGAGTTTATTCAAGGTCGCAAAAAATGTCTCATTAATATTGGACATTAGTATTTTAGCAATATCATCATCAAAATACGGTAAGAATTCTATAATAGAAATGGCTTCTATCACATTCCGGGTATATTGTGTCTAGCCTATCTTAGTTTTTACAAGATTCAACAATGAGTCATTGTCCTGCATACGATTCCCATTTTTGATTATTCCGAAATATTCCCCCATATAAAGAGTATCATTGGGAATGCTTTCTTCATAGCTTACGACGGTCATAATTCTTGGATCTATTAAAAAGGTTGAATCGCTATGTGAAAGCCTTGAATACAAATCCTGAAATTGCGCAATAAACATACCATCATAAGTAGTTAAAATATTGAGATCTTCGCCAAATTGGGCTATGAAACTGATATCGCAAGAAGCGGCTATCGGTATGAGAGCTCCTTCTTGGCCATATATAAACCTTATTTTAGTAATGTCCTGAGATGTTAGACTATTACTAAATAGTAAAAAGACAAATGTGACTAAAATTAATTTCATGGTTCTGGCGTATAACTATTTCTAAATTCTTTGATTTTTTTTCTTAACTCTTCGGAACTTTTAGTGCTAAATTCTTTATTAGATATTACGGAACGAGTTACAACCCACTGACCATCAGCATGACTTTTTCTTCCAGGATGATTTGCAGGTAATTCACCATTTGCCTTAGCCGTTTTCAGTTCAGCTCCTTTTATAACGGAACGTTCTTCTGTAGTACCATATTTATTATCAATCTTACTGTCTACTCCTTTTTTATTATTAACCGCGTGTGCAGCTTCATGTTCAAGACCGGTAGCTGGTGACAAAATATTGCCATCATCCAACTTGAGACCAGCTGTAGGATTGAATCTTATAGCATTTGCATTTGGCAAGTACACATTATCATAACCCGTTTCTACAACTCCAATTCTCATCTTTTTATCAGTTGCAATTGCTTGCATATTTTCACCACCTCCATTCGCTACATTATAATTATATGCAGTTATAACATCTTTGACAAATGAATTTTGAGGAGCTTGGGCTGCATTTATTCCATTAAACATAAAGTATCTTTGTTTTCCGTTCTCATCTCCATACCAAATTACCATATCTGCTCCAGTTGGATCGATATATTTAATCGGATTATTTCCACAATACGTATACGGGCTCATTTCATAATACTTCTCTGTCAGTGGGTCTACTGCTGTAAATCTTCCTAATGCCGCATCATACTGCCTCGCCCCGTAATCATACCAGTTCAACCCCTTCTTTGTATCCAGTTCCTTACCGTTATACTTATAAGCCTGAACATTACCGTCTGCTGAAGCAAACGTGCCTCCGAAGGGATAGTAATGGTTTACCTCTTTCTTCTGTCCTGTTTGGTCTACAATCACACGGTTATTACCCTGGTGATCCTGCAAGTAGTAGTGATATTTCTTGTCAGACAACGTGATATATCCTGCATCGGTCAGCAACAATTTCTGCATCCCATTTTCATAGACCACATTCCCGCAATAGTCAGTCGTAGTGGTAGTGTTACCTATTTTATGGACAGTACGGAGTTTCGTGCCGTTCAATGCATAAGTATAAGTAATGGTACTACCGTCCTTAAACGTGACCTTGCTTGGCAAATTTAAACAATTATACTGAATATCAGTAATATTCTTATTTAAATCTTTCGTCATATTTCCATTCTTATCATAAGCGTACTCATCGGCCTGCTTCACGGCATCCTTGAATTCAAAGCCACCATTATAAGCTGTAGCTGTGGCAGCATCGTCCGTACGCGTTAGCTTGTTACCGTCCAGCGTGAACGTCAGGTTGTCGATCAGGCCGTAAGAGGAAGCTCCTGTGCGACCATTACGTCGGAGTGAGGTTATATTACTTTGTTTATTATACGTATATGAAGTACTGTAATTCGTACTGGAAATACCGTTCCATAAATAATCAGCGGAGGTCAGTCGGGAAAGTCCGTCATATCTGAATCGGTATCCGTGTAATCCCGTATCATCCGAAGCCTTCCAACTCATGGCGGAGATATTGCCATTGTAGCAGGGTGTGTTTCCACCATATGACTCGTTGTAATACAAAGTCTGATTGAACAATGTACCGGTAGATTGGCTCTTGAGCCATGAGCGGATGTTATAGGTATAACTTGTTGTAAGAGCAGACATGCCATGCCGCTTGCAACTTTTTATACGTCCCAAGTCATCGTACGTATTTTCTATGAGTGTCACCTCACCATTTGTGTTTAATTTATGTTTTGACTTTGACAGGCGGCCCGCATGGTCGTACTCGTATGTACATACTTCCGTCTGTGTAGCCTTACCCGTGGCTGTATGAACATGCTGGCGCTTCAAAGGATCGCCTATGAAGTTATAGGTAACGTACTCCACTTCAGTTCCTCCCAAATGGTTCGTTGTCCGGCTTTGGATGATACGTCCGCGCTCGTCGTAATAGAAAGCGGCGTAATCATATCCGGTCACTCCGGTAGCGTCCACGCGTGCTGTAACCGTTCCTGTCAGCAATCCTTTGCTGCTTTCCGTGTAGCGGGTCCCGTAACCTGAAGGGGGTGTGGTGTAGTTCAGAGAGGTGGGTACCCCGTGCTTGCCGATGAAAGAGTAGTCATCGTAGTAGTTCACTGTATACACTACAGGAGTCGTCAACGTGATATTCTCGGGGATATAACCATGAAAGGCAGTGCCTGTATCATCACGTCGTGCTTTCACATTGATTTCCGATAACTGTAAATCCTCGTAAAAATAGGAGTTGTGACAAGTTCCCGTCACTACCGGACGACTAAATTCATCGGAAAGGGAAAAGCTCCATTCTCCGCGGGCACGCTGTTCGCCGTCTTGCGAGAAGACCTGATGGCTTCCACGGTCATAGATGTAATAGATAGCATCACGTTCCGGAAGTTTCTTGTAAATGTAGCGGTGCAGGAAGTCATAGCGGTAAGAATAACTGCTTTGCCTATTAGAAACTCCTTCAGGTTCTCCCGGTTTGGGGTAAGGAACGGAAGGTGGGTAAACACCCACCAGATCATCGCGACTGTCATATTCATAATGAGTGAAATAGGGTTCGGAACCATCTATATGTCCCGCCAGGATTGTACGTCCCAATCCGTCTTTAAAATCATAAGCCTGATTTCCGTCTTCATCCGTAGTACAAACGCCCAATAAATCTCCGTAGGAAACCCAGCTGGAAAAATTGGGAAACGACTGAGGATTACGGGTAACATAGCGGTAGCTTACAGGGTGTTCTGCCCATGCCTCGCTTGCTCCATGTTCTGCAATCGGTCTGTTCAGAGGAGAGGCTTCGTAGGTGGTCTGCACATAGGGACGTGAATCACCGCTTGCCAACGAGCTTGCGCCGCTCTTCAGGGAGGAGATATTCATATAGCTGCCATTTCCTGTAGACTTGGCGGGAAGCCATGTTCGTAGCTTACGTCCCTGGTCGTCATATTCCTGTAGGGAGACGATATCTTTCTTGTCGGGGGTGATGCTGCGGTCTACTGTTTGTGAGGGACGGCCCAGGCCGTCATAGTATATCACCTGTTCACGGCAACCACTACGGTCGGCCGAGGTGTAAGTACGGGCACTAATGTAGTTCTGAGAAGTGCTTACCTGCGACATGCACAAGAGTTGGCACAATAAAAGTGAAAGTAATAGATATATTCGTTTCATAAGTGTGTACGGATTTTAGCTATTGGTTACGGTAATGATAGTCATATTCCTGCAAGACGCGTTTCTCGCTTTCCTGCATGATGTTGTTTTCGTAATAGTAATTTCTCTTCAGGCGTCCCAATTCATCGTACTCGTAATACAGGGTCTTTCCTGTAGGGTCGGTGACGGAGCTGACGCCTATTAACGGAAGATGCGTGAAAACAGTGACCTGCGCTTTTGAGAGGGACGTGTGTTTGCGCAAGGCTTTCAGTTTGGCTGCATCGGGAAGGGAATTCTGTGCCAGTGCAGAGGATGTCATGCCAAAAATGGAGGACACGGCGGCTTCTACCTGTGCCAGAGTGGCATTCTTGATCTCTGCAATAGGATATCGATCTCCATATCCCCATAGGTAGACCGTATGTAAGTTGTCTCTGGAGATTACTTCGCGGGGATTCCCATTAGGAGAGTAAGCGAGGATTTCGCTGTGGAATCTATTCGTTGCATAGCACTTTTGATAAAGTCGGGTGGGCAGTATTAATGTGTCTCCGCTCTGTGTGGGAAACTCTCCGAATTCACGTTCATAGCCATCGGAGTTACTTTGTTTTTTTGTCAGCACGGGAGCGATAATGTGTTTCTCTACCATTTTGCGGATTATATCCGTGGTAGTGCCGGTTTGTGACAATTTAGGATATTCCCAATTGGTTTCCTGTTGCAGCTTACCTGCAACGCGCTTTTTCTTTAGCATCCGGTTGCCGGAGAGATAGTTGTATTGCTCTGTTTCTGTAATACCTGTTTCCGATTCATCATAAATGGTTATGTCACGCTGGTAGAGGAGTGAGTGTCCGAGCAGTTGGTAGGTAAAAGTGTAGAAATCACCAAGGGTAGCGGTTTGGGGAACAAAAGATAAAGTTCCATATCGATTGGAATATTCCCAACCTTCCACTGATGCGCCACTGGGATGCCAAATGAGTGTTTCGCGTCGTTTCAGTTTATACTCCTGTCCGTCGCTCATATAGTCAGTTTGTTCTTTCAGCAAATTATAGCGATATTTCTCTCCCACATACGAAAGCACATTGTTGAAGTATTGCGGTTTCTCGAAAAAGGCTGTGTCATACTGCATTGCTTCGTAGATGTCATATTGATAAACGGTTTTTCCATTACAATTTTCGGGAGTATATGTAGTTGCTCCATCTTTCAGATAATAGACCGTGACTTCGGGATAGACCACTGCAGGACGGCCATTCAGTAACCGCTGAAAATTAAATGCGCTGAAAGTGCATTCCCATTCCCATTTAGCAGCAATGAGACCTGCTGATGGATCATAACTCATAAAGGGATTGTAATTGAAAGAACGATACTGTCCGGACGGATCAAGGCCGAGCACCATGTTTAGTACCGACATCGGAATAGGCTCTGATGATTGATAAGTCATATAGGTCTGAATAGTAGGATCTAAGGTTGGTTCACCTGCACCTGTATGAAAATAACGTCCTCCTATTCCACCATTTGCGTCATAATCAGTTTGCCCGTAGCAGTAGTGTTTGGAGTCACTTCGTACACCTTCTGCCGTATAATTGACGATTTCACGAATTCTGAAACCGGTAGCTTGGGTTTTGATACGTCTTTTTTTGTTGTGAATATAGTCACCGTCATAATCTGTAAACGTAAAGAACTCATGGTTCTCAAAGTGAAACTCTGTATAACCACCCGTCGGATAGGTTAGTTTGTTTAGCACACAATGAGCTTCTGCACTGCTCGGTGTTCGTGTATTGGCGTATGAATTGGAAATCCTCACTTTATCCAATGGAGACAGGTCATCTCCATCTTTGGGTACATCTACTACGTAAGTGGAAGAGGCAGCTCTGGATACATCGAAGCCGACAAAAAGATTCAGGCAGGCCACATTGTGAATATCGGAACGATAATTCAGGTTGCCCCAATGGTCTGTTCCTCCAAAGCTGGCGCTTGAAGATGTATATCCACATTGATAAGTCTCGGATGTAATGCCATTGCTACCAAGAAGTGTAATTTTGTCAAGAGTACTAAAAGGCAAGTTCCCCGATCCGTGATAGTGCAAAATTCCTTGATGTTGCTCCAGATTGATTTTCCGGATAAGCGTGCCGTTATCTCTGATGTTGATGGCTTTGGCATAGTTGTAATGCTCGCTGTCGCTGCCGTCTTGATAGTCGATGTTGATGGTTGTGCTGCCATAAGCTATGGAGGTTAAAAGTTTCATTTGATAGGCGTGCTGTTGCGTATAGGTTTGGAAAGTGACGTCAAACCTGTCCGGATCTCCATCCACTTCATAAATATGATGGAAACGTACCGCTGGTTCCACCTGTTGCCGTCCATAGTTGGAGCTGATACTCTTTCCATAGGCAAAAGTAATAAGCTCTGCGGAATGAGGTAGGCGGATTGAAGTCAGTTGCCAAGATACGTAGGCAGTACCATAAGGGGTAATGGTACATCCCGGTCCTGCAAAGGTAGTATCTGCGCCATCGAAAGAATATTCAATGCCTTGTTCGTCCACCACTTTAAAGGAATATATCTTACTGGCATCAGCCACGTGGGTTATCTTTACATCGCGTCCGCCTGAAACCACGTACTCGAGCTTGCCATCATACTTTATCCGGATGACAAAGTCGAAAGAACTGCCATCAGGCAGGGTGGCGGTAAAGAGGTCGTACTTTAAATTGAGTCTGTTCATGGTTGCTTCCGTAAAGTTACGGTAGGATTTACCAAACTGATCGGTATCCAGTTTGAAACCTGTAGTCTCATCGGGCATACATTCAATGCTTCGGGATATACAACTGCTTACAGATAATGCCCAACCATGGCCGAATACGTCGTAGTTATAACCTGGATGAAATGGTGTAGGATTATACTTCAGACTTAAAGGTAACTGATAGCCGTGGTGTTCGATATTGAACAAAGGGATGGAAATATCAGGCACTCCCATGGCTGGGTTCACTGCCACGTCTCCGTACATTTTGAAGGCCGCTGCCTGAGGAGAGGTCGGAACAGAAGGGGCAATGTATGGAAGCTCTGATCCTGCATGTGCCGCAAATGGAAAAAGTGTAGCGAAGAAAAATAGTATAAAAATGTATCGTTTCATATATCTTTGGGTTTTGTGATGATTAGAAAATGCGTTTTACTAAAGTCTTAATCATGTTGTTTTTTTGTTTGAAATATTGATTTGAAATCCTGCAGATCCCAGACTTCGGAATCTGCAGGATTAAAAAAAATATGGGAATCTCGCTTTTATAGCGGCATTGCATTAGCTCCTATGACTCCCGCTATAGCTGATGCCACTGCGATAACCACTTTCAGGATCATATCCCATACTGATTTCTTGATTGCCATAATTCCACACCTCCTTTCGTAAGGGCACAATCCGCCCGGGTGGCGCTACAACGCACCACAATTAAGTTGATACTTTTCATGTTGAGTGAATGAATAGTTTAGTCAGAAAGGAAAGAGCTGTTTAGCCCAGCGGGTTTTCGTCCAATCCTCCGTCGCCACCGTCGCTGTTTCCACCGCCGCTACCATTGCCGGAACCGGTCGGTTCCGGATTATAGAGGACACATTTCACGCCGGTTACCAATGACCGGGTGGCTACGGTGCGGTCCGAATTACGGGTGGAGGCTGGGGTGAAATGTATCTGCAACGAGGCCTGCGAGGCAGATACTTCCTCCTTATTCTTCACACCTTTACCCCTTGATTTCATGACAACCCGGAATGTGCCGAAGCCGTCCAGCGTCACCACTTCGGATGATTGCAGATGTCTGGTCAGTACGGTAACCAGGTTGTCGATAGAATTCTTCACGTCACCGGTGGAAAGGGAGGAATACTCCGCAATTTCCCGGGCGATCTTTTCGGTGTTTACAGAACCCACATAAATGGTGCGGGGATGGAATAGTTTGTTTCCGTCTTTGTTCTTCATTGTTGACTGAATAGTCTTGTAAAGTACTGGCATAATAATAAAGTTTTTGAGTGTTGATAATTTATTGTTTGTGTATTAAGCTTAACCACATTGCAAAGATACGGATGTTTTTATGATGGAAAGAATGATTTTTGCAAAAGCGTTCAAGAAAATGTTTATTGATGGAAAATAGCATGGAACTATTGGTTTTGTTTTGTGTATATCAGTCGGTTGTCTCACGCTATTCCGCTACATCTGCCATTCTTTCCCCCCCCCCAAAAAAAAAAAAACATCCCAATCCTTTTTTCTCATTCCCGACACAAACTCAGCAGATAACGTCCCGGCAAACGAATTTTTCCATGGCAGTTGCGCAGATCATAAAAGCCCTGCCACACCGGATGCCCGATGGCGCCAAAGTTGCTTTTGCAGACGATAGCGTACTGTTCGGCAGGTGGAATGGGATAGAGGCGAAGGTTGTAGATAAGGCCGTCAAAGTTGCGCTGTACCTTGTCCTGAGGTGGTTGCAGGCAGCCTACTTCCTCGGTAGTCCACTCCTTTCGCTTACCGCTTCGGCTGGTGGCTTTTGTATCGTTAGCCGCAACTCTTTCTCTGGAAAAATTTTCCTCCTTCTTTCCCTCCGTGGACTTCTGGTCCGCGTCTCCCTGAGTTCCCACTTCGGGGGAACTATTGAGGAGGGGATATTCTTTTGTATGCTGTGCTATGCTATTCTGTGCTATGCTATGTGTACCAAAGTACACATTTTGACTGTTCTCGGGGAAAAATGTTGCATTTACAGGGATAATTGCTGCATTTTCACCTTCATACAATTCTTTTTCTTCGGGGGTGTTCAAAACGGTTTCCGGATTTCTCTCTGATCCTTTTTCCGAATTTACAGCCGGATTTATTTCTCTATCCTTTCCTGAATTTATCTGCGGATTTTCCCCAGGGACTGTTTCCTGATTTGCCTTCGGACTTTTAGAAGTATCTTCTTCATGTTCCTTACCTTTACCGGACGATATCGCCGGAGTCTGTTCCTCAGGTGAAAGAAGGCAGTAACGTTCATCTATCAGCGAAATGTTGCGACGCTTGGTTGCGAAAAGAAACTGGCGCTGAATATCGGCTGAAGTCAGCAAGCCATATTCCCGGAAGAGCGTGGAGTCAAAAAGACCATACTCTGAGGCGAGAGTAATGACACGTTGCACGTAGGCTGCATCTTTTTCATATAGGTTGTCCGCCAGGTCTTCGTAGAAAAGAGCATCTGCCAGTGCATAATAACCTTCGTTAGTGTAGATGCTGCAAAGTGTTTCTACCAGTACGGTTACGGCGGCATCGCCTTCACTTTTCATAATCCGGCGTACAATGCGGTCGTGTATAAAATCGGTGCTTATGGGGAAATAATCAAGTCCCCGTTTTTTTATTCTGGACATGGTTTTTAGTGATTAGTGTTTAGTGATTAGTGATGAATTGTTGGTGATCCGTGAATTTGTGACCAGTGATCAGTAACCGTATTTTCAGATACAAGCTACTAACCACTGATCACTAAACTCTAATCACTCATTACCTCCTCCTTGAGTCTTCGCCGTTTTCGTGCTATGCTTTCGTTCACCACTTGTTTGGCGTGGCGAATGAGGGCTATCCGCACCTCCCTGTTTTTGACCAGAGTGATGACGAGATAGGCTTTTGGATTGTCAGGGATTGACGAATGAGGTTGTTGCTTTCGCCTCAGACGACTACTTTCTGCACGGCATTTCTTGCAATAGCAATCCCGGTATTGACTTTTTTGACTGACGTAAAAGGCTTCACAAGGAAGCTCTTGGTGGCATTTTCCACAAATGCGGGTTGGGTTTGATAATAATTGATTCATGATTCTGACTTTTAAAAGATTAATTAAAATATTTGTGTTGACAGGTATATTCAGATATGTAACGCTTGTGTTTCATGTATGTAACACTTGTATTCCACGTGTACGGAACTTGTGTTTCACGTCTGTAATGCTTGTGTGCTGCAAATTCAATGTTTATTCCAGTTCACATCACTGATGTGCCTTTATACAGGCGGAGCCCTACTTTCTAAAAGGTAATGTTGCTTTCTCATGATATTTATAGTTTTATTTTTGTAATTAAAACAAATAACTGTTTTTATTGCTACAAATATACTGTGAATTTCATATAGAAAACAAGCGGTTTTAGAAATTAATTTTAATAAGATGCGTAAGTGCGTATCAATGAGCGAATACCGCGTTCTTAATTCCTTACAATGAAAAAGCTTCCCAATCATCATCACCTGAATACGGGTGATGGCGATTGGGAAGCCAGGGAGAATTAAGCGATGCGGAATATGCGAATGGAAAAGTACGAATGGATTAGTATTCGTCGCTCAGGGAAATAACTTTTAATTGTTTTTTAAATGCAGGCTGCGGTAAATCGGTATAGACATTCACTTTCACAGAACCGCCGGGCAATATATCGAAGTAATTGTCGCTGAATGAACTGTCCACATCGCCGATGGTTATGAATACGGCACGGGCAAAGTTGTCGCTGTTGAGGGTCAGTTCGAAACCGCCTTCGATGGGCTCTATGCTCGAAGTGATAGCAGCTTTGGGATAGTTCACTTCTTTCTGTTTCACGAGGAAGTAGTTATTGGCATAACTGTTTTTCCCTTTGTCGGTCAGCAGGACGGCATGAACGAATACATCTTCTTTAGGTGTATTTTTTAAGGCTTCACCCAAAGGAACCGAGAATACCGTCTGGCTACTGTTGGCGTCTATCTTTATATTTCGTTTGTAACTGTTCACTTTCTCTCCTGTCAGTTTCATAACTTCTACCTGGAGCGTGCCGTTGCAGGATTTGAGGCGGTCGGAAACCACCTGGATGTTCAATACTTCGCCTTCGTCGGTGATGGGAGAAACGAGGATATCACGGTAAGCCTTGCGGGCAAAGTAATGCTGCGCTTTCCAGCGACCGTAGTAGTCGCGGCTTGCCCAGGAAGCCACGGGCCAGCAGTCGTTGTGTTGCCAGAAGAGCGTTCCCATGCAGTAGGGCATATCCCGGCGATGTGCCTCGATGGCTGTTTTGATGGCATCTCCTTGCAGCACGTGGTTCATGTAGAGGAAGGCTTCGAAGTTTTTGGGTTTGCGATATTCGTTCAGCAGATAAGTCTCAATCAGTTGGTTGGCGTGCATGCCTCCGCGCTGATGGGACATCATGACTTCCGAATAGATATCCCAGTCCTCTTCACAGGGAGCGTAGCGCTTCACGGATTCAAATTCGGGGAAGGATTGGAAGCCATATTCGCTGAAAAAACGGCTTCGTTCTTTGTTGTACGTCTCGATGGGCTTTTTACCATGCCACACATCCCAGTAGTGGCGGTCGCCGTTGTGGTCATCGCTGCCGCCGTCTTCACGGGCGAAGGGGGAAGAAGGCCAATAGAAGCTCTCGGGTGCGTATTCCTTCACAACTTCGGGAAGGGTGACGTAATACTGATCGGTGAACTGTTTCCAGATCTTCTTTTCATATTCCGGATTCTGCGCCTTGTATCGTTTCTGCCAACCCCAGTTGAACCAGGCGTCATTACATTCGTTATTTCCGCACCAGAGGGCGATACAGGCATGGTTTCGCAGACGTTTCACATTGTCGATGGCTTCCTGGCGGATATTCTCCAGTAATTCCCCTTCAGCGGGGTAGAGGCTGCATGCAAACATGAAATCTTGCCAGACAAGGATGCCGTAGCGGTCGCAGAGTTCATAGAACAGGTCATTCTCATAAATGCCGCCGCCCCAGATGCGAAGCATGTTCATGTTGACATTGGCGGCGTCAAGGATTGTCTTTTCGTACAGTTCCGGTGTGACGCGTGGCAGGAAGTTGTCTTGCGGAATGTAGTTGGCACCTTTGGCAAAGACGGGGACGCCGTTCAGTTCCACATAGAAAGTCTTTCCATCCTTGTCCGGGCGGTTGATGATCTTCAGCGAGCGGATACCCACTTTTGTGCTCTGAATGTCGGATGTTTCGTTATTGATGGTAAGCGCAGTACGGAAGTCATATAAATGCTGCTCACCCAGTCCGTTACTCCACCACAATCGGGGATTCCGGATGATAAACGGAAGGGAAATCTTATTGTTTCCTTTGTGGAGGGAAACGGTTTTGCCTGCCATTACTCTGCCGGAAGCGGCATCAGTCACCGTAAGGGTGGCTTCGTCTATTTCCTTGTCCGATTGAACTTCTATTTCTCCCACGATGGATGCACGGCTTTTACTGACTTCCTGTTGACGGATGAAGACATCGCTGAGTCGGGCGTCGTTCCATGCTTCAATGTATACAGGACGCCAAATGCCGGAGGTCACTAAGCGAGGTCCCCAGTCCCAGCCGTAATGATAACCGGCTTTGCGGGCAAATACGCTGACTTTCTTGTCGAATATCCCACCGTTTTCGGACTGGTCGTTACTGGCTTCGTAATGGTAGGGCAGTGCATCCCATTTGGGGATGTCCACCTTGATGGGAGAATGGAAATAGATTTTCAGGATATTTTCTCCGGGTTTCAGTTCCGCCTTTATGTCTGTTTTCCATTCACGGAACATGTTGTTGGTCTCCAGTATTTTCTTTTCGTTCAGATATACGTCTGCATAAGTGTCGAGTCCTTTGAATACGAGGTCTATATTCTGCCTCTCCATTATTTCGGGAGTCAGTTGGAAGGAGGTCTGGTAGATCCAGTCTTCCTTATCTATCCACTGCATACCGCGTTCGTTGAGGCGGAAGAAGGGATCTTCGATGATCTTGTTGTTTATTAAGTCGGTGTGCACCACTCCGGGAACGGTGGCGGGATACCAGTTGCTTAGCCGGGCTTGTTTGAATTGCCAGCCTTCGTTCAACTCTTTCCGGAGAGGAACGGCTATTAGCAGGGCGCTGCACAAGAGTGATGAGGTCAGTAGTGACGCTCGCTTCATGTTCAAATTCGGTTTTTTCATGACTGTTAGTTATTGAGTTATGTTGAATGTCGCTTTTAATCCTTCCCGGCTGTTGCCTCCTATCCACAAATCAAACTTTCCGGGCTCTACACAATAGTCCATCGCATAGTTCCAGAAGGATAACTGCTTTACCGGTAGCTCCATCCGTATGTGCCGTGTCTCTCCGGCTTTCAGATGAATACGCTCAAAAGCAGCCAGTTCCTTTACCGGCCGGGTCACGGATGCTGCCAGGTCGCGGAAATAGAGTTGCGCTATTTCGGTGCCGTCCGTTCTGCCGGTATTAGTTAGGTCAAAGGTAATGATAATTACTTCATTCCGGGTATATTGAGTGGAGGATAATTGCAGATTACTGTATGCAAATGTTGTATAGGATAAGCCATATCCGAATGGGAATAGGGGATCTTTGCCTGCATCCAGGTAGAAAGAGGTGTTCCCCAAAGAAGTTTGTTCGGCACCCACAGGGATGGTGAAGATATTCTTTTCACTTCCGCTTGCCGGGCGTCCGGTACTGGTGTGGTTGTAGTAAATGGGGATTTGTCCGGTTTCCTTTGGGAAGGTTACGGGTAATTTGCCGGAAGGCACAACCTTGCCGAAAAGAAGGTTTGCCAATGCGGGACCGCCCATTGTTCCGGGATGGAAAGCATAGAGCAGTGCATCCGAGATATTCACTTCCCGTCCGATGGTAAGCGGTCGCCCTGCCATGACTACTGTAACCAGCGGTTTTCCCGTTTCGGACAAACGGTGCAGTAACCTGGATTGCGCCCCTTGCAAATTCAGGTTGGCAAGGCAATGCGCCTCACCGGAAAGTATGGCTTCTTCGCCTACGAAAGCAAGAATAAGATCCGCTTCCCGGGCTAATTCCACTACTTTATTGAATTGGCTGGTGACCGTATCGCGTGAATAGTTCAATCCCGGGGCATATAGCACTTTGATGCTGTCGCCACTTGTCCGGCGCAATGCTTGTAGAGGCGTTTGCGAGTATGAGGCATCACCGTCAAACACCCAGGTGCCTAATTGCTCATGGGGTGCGTCCGCCAATGGTCCGGTTACGAGAATTGTCTTTATGTTGCTCTGAATGGGTAAAGTTCCCCTTTCGTTCTTTAATAAAACAGCCGATTGTTCGGCCGCTGTCTGCGCCGCTTCCAGGAAATCGGGGCGATAGAATGTCTCTTTTCTTTGGTCGGCAATGTATGGATGTTCGAATAATCCCAACCGGAACTTCAATCGCAAAATGTTTCTTACCGCATTGTCGATGGTTTCCATGGAAACTTTTCCCTCTTTTATCAATTGAGGGAGATACTTGATATAGGTTTCGCTCACCATCTCTATATCGGTCCCTGCATTTGTAGCTTTCAGTGCCGCTTCCTTCTCGTCCTCGCAGAATCCGTGGCGGATCATTTCGGAGACGGATGCCCAGTCCGATACTATCGTGCCCCGGTAATTCCACTCATTGCGGAGCACATCCTTCAACAGGAAAGGATTGGCTGAAGAGGGGATACCATCATTATCGTTGAATGCCGTCATCAGGGTAGCTGCTCCGGCATTGACGGCTGCTTCGAAAGGGCGGAGATAAAGGTTGCGGAATTGGCGTTCGGTGATGTAGGTGGAGTTGTAATCTCTGCCTCCTTCCGAAGCACCATATCCGGCAAAGTGCTTGGCACAGGCAGCAATGGAGGTCGGGTGGTTTAGGCTACTCCCCTGAAAACCTTTTATCGCTGCAACGCCCATTTGAGAGACGAGAAGCGGGTCTTCTCCGAATCCTTCGGCTATACGTCCCCAGCGAGGATCATGAGTGATATCTATCATGGGGGCGAATGTCCATCTTATTCCTGCAGCGGAAGCTTCGGTCGCGGCAATCCGGGCACCGGTTTCCGCAATCTCCGGATTGAAACTGGCGGCTTGCCCCAAAGGTATAGGGAAGATGGTTTTGAATCCGTGTATCACGTCTCTGGCGTTGATAAGCGGAATACCGAGGCGGGAGTCTTCTACGGCAATGCGTTGTACTTCATTGAAGATGTTTGGGTCGGTTATGCTCATCACGGAGCCTACTCTGCCCTTGCGTGTTTCAGTTTTAAGGTATGGGAAGTTCTCACAGTGCAATTGGTTCATTTGCCCTATCTTCTCTTCCAGTGTCATCTTTCCGAGGAGTGCCTCGATACGCTTTTCTGTCTCCTTATCCGGTTTGTAATCAGTGGAATAACAGACGTACGGATGAAGTAAAAGGAAGACTGAAGTTACATAATAAAGGATGTGTCTGAACATATCGGTATGTACGTTTAAAGGTTTTATTATTCTGTGTGCAAATGTACAGAACATGCCTTTTCCGATATGATTAGATTTTGCTGTTTAATGATACTATTTTGAAGAGGAGGATTCTGCTGGGATATGCGGGTATTTACCAATCACTACAGACTCGCACAGGTTAAAAGCTGATAAACTTATTGGTGGAATAAATTCCTTTTGGTACAGTAATGAGCTAAATGCTGATAATGATTTAGGCGCGGATTACGCGGATTACACGGATTAATGGCTGCGCTATTACACTATATTACAGAAAAAGAATCCGTGTAATCCGCGCCTAAAATTATATTCATACCGGAAAAGAAAAGAACAAAAGTGTTTAGTGATAAGTGATTAGTGCCATTCGGTATATTATTTTTTAGACGCGGATGACGCGGATAACGCGGATTTAAAAGGCTGCGCTATAAAAAAATAAAAAAAGATCCGCGTCATCCGTGTCATCTGCGTCTAAAAGATTATTTATCATTTAGTTCATAACCCGTCCGAAATGAACAAGTTGCTCTCTGTTCAACTTTCCCTCACCTCTTTAAAGATATGGGATAATCGTAATATAAATACCCGTAATAATGGCCGAAGTGATAACCCCGGAAATATTCGCTCCCAAGGCATCTCCCAGGATAAACGAGTCCGGATTATCTTTGCTCACCAACTTCTGAGCCACTTTAGCCGTAGTGGGTACACAACTGACGGCGGCAATTCCGATCACCGGATTATAATTTCCCTTCTTGATAAAGTACATGATGTATCCACCCATGATGCCGCCGATACCGGAAAGTAATAATGCCACTATACCCAATACCAGCAGTTTCAGAATCTTCGGATCAAGTAACAAGTGCGCGTCACAAAGCACACCCAGCAATACACCCAGCATAAATGTAGAACCGTAAAGCAGCGGACCACTGACGAAATCATAGATATGCTTCATACCCGATTCACGTACAGCCACTCCCAAGAAGAGGGAGAAGAACAGCGGTGAAGCTACCGGGAACAGGAAACACAGCACCGCACACAGTACAGCCGAAAATGCCAGTTTCACTTTGGCATCATAATTCTTGGGAGCTTTCTTTGAAGTCATCTTGATGGCACGCAGACGTTTCGGAACCAGGAGTTTCACCAGATATGGGTAACCGCCATAAGTCAGTCCGAGATACAGGTAAGCCACTACGGTGATAGGTACAAACAAATGTTTGGCAAGAGCCAGTGACGTGAACAGAACCATAGGGCCGTCTGCACCGCCTACCATGGCTACGGAAGCACTTTCCTGCAAGGTCAGTCCCAGAGCCGAAGCTACGGGGATAGTCAGGAAAGTACCCAGTTCGGCGCATAAAGCCAGGAAAAGACTGACGAAAGGTTTCTGTAACAGAAAGCCTACATCCAGCAATGTGCCTATACCCATAAACACAAAGCAGGCTATTAATCCGTTGCTGAAGGTGAGCGTATAGACAGGTTGCAGAAAGTCTATCTGCATCGTATTCATCAGGTCGTCCGTGTCCGAAAGCATCGGGTCGAGAAAGAGGTTGCCCAATGTGCCGTCCGGCATAAAAAGTGTTCCACAATTGATGGCGACCATACCCAGTCCCATCGGAATCATTACCATAGGTTCGAGCACTCCCTTCCAGCCCAGATATATAAGCAGCAAACCTAAAAGGATTAAAAATACACGGGCTGACGCGAGCAGGTAGCCACTTTCCATCATCGTTCCAAAACCTTGGAACAGGGTTGCGAAATCTATATTTTCCATATTGTTTCTTATTTGGTTTTATCGGCTGATTTGCCGGAGTGTTTCTTGTTTTTTTGATATAGCATCTCTTCTTGTTGATTCAGGTACATCATGTGTGTATCTTCGGGGTAGTAGTAATCTACCAGGTTGGTCTTGGAAACTCCGGTGCTTACTCCGTGGTAATATCCGTGATAGTCGGTGAGTTCCCGGTTTACTCCCCGGCTGAACTCTTCGCGTTTGTCATCGAGAAGTCCGTTATCTTCCATGGGGATGTCCCGTATCATGAGTTCTACCTTCTGGCGCAGTTTGCGCAGACGTCGCAGGCGAAGCAGCTCTTTCTGGTGTGAGCTGTAGAAGTCGAATGAGTCGGCGGCAAAGGCAATCATTTTGATGATGAAGGCCACGAAGAAGCCGATTACGAATGTAAGCCCCATCATTTCGAGGGTGGCTATTAATAAATCGAGCATAGTTATTGCATTAATTTAGAAGTGAATAAACAATAGACTGACCAAAGACACGCCAATGGCATGCCTCCGGAAAAATGATTGGTAATAAGTAAGGTGGCGGTTTAAATCAGAATATGTTTCAGCTCGTAGACGTAATACCCGTAAGAATAACGGATAGCGCTGGGAGTGAAAGAAAGACTGGCATTCTGTTCCACCGGTAAATGGGTGGAAAATATACGTTGCATCTGTTCTACAGATGGATGGATCTTTAGTTTCAGCAGCTTTGAGGGAGCACTGGCCTGATTGTAGAAATTCTCCTGAAAAAGGACACCATTGATTTTACGCTCATTATTTTCATCGTTGAAGAAGGGGCGGTGGGCAATGGTCGAGAAGTAATCGGTTGACATTGAGATGAAACATCCCGTTGGGGCAGGAGTGACAGAAGCATCTGCCGAGGCTTCGGTAAGCATCCGAAGTGCCGGCTGTTCCTCTTGCAGAATGGCGGACATTCCTAATGCGAGGCACATAAACAAGAATATATAGTGCAGATGTTTCATCATAGCGTCCGCAAACATAACAAATATCTTTGTGTAATGTTGTGTTCCCCTTCAAGAAAATTTTGTTAAATAGAGAACGGTTTCTTTGCACATGTTCTGCAAATGTGTATATTTGGAATAATATATCTAAATATATCGTAAACCACAATAACTCAAATTCCTATGAGCAGTAACATATTTCTGATTATCGCTGTAGTCACAACTGGTATTTTTGTGATACAGTTTATCCTTTCCATCTTCTTCGGAGACATTGATGCGGATGTAGACGTGGATGCCGACATCAGCAGCATGGTGTCTTTTAAGGGACTGACACATTTCGGTATCGGTTTCGGCTGGTACATGTATCTGATTGGAAATACTGACATTCAGAGTTATGTCATTGCCATTCTGATTGGTCTGTTTTTCGTATTTGCCGTGTGGTTTCTCTATAAGAAAGCCTATCAGTTGCAGCAGGTGAATAAGACGGAAAAGACGGAACAGCTTGTAGGGCGAGAATGTACCATCTACTTTAAACAGGGGGATGGCAGATATACTGTACAGGTGAGCCGCGATGGAGCCATGCGAGAGATAGATGTAATATCAGAAGCAAGTAAGTCTTATCAGACGGGCGACAAAACCATTATCATGACTTACAAGGAAGGAACACTGTATATTCAATAAAAACGAAACTCAAAAACATAGATTTATGACACAAGAAATGATGATTATGGCCGCCATACTCGTGGCGGTTATTTTGCTTACCTTCATTGGTATCCTTTCCCGTTACCGGAAATGTAAAAGTGACGAAGTACTGGTAGTATATGGTAAAACGGGCGGTGATAAGAAGTCTGCCAAGTTGTATCATGGTGGTGCTGCGTTTGTATGGCCGATTATTCAGGGTTACGAATTCCTGTCCATGAAGCCGATGCAGATAGACTGTAAACTAACCGGAGCTTTGTCTGCTCAAAATATCCGTGTGGATGTGCCGACTACTATTACTGTAGCTATCAGTACCGATCACGACGTCATGCAGAATGCCGCCGAACGTATGTTGGGGCTATCAATAGATGATAAGCAGAATCTGATTACGGATGTTGTATACGGCCAGATGCGTCTGGTTATTGCCGATATGACGATTGAAGAGTTGAACTCCGACCGTGACAAATTCCTTTCCAAAGTAAAGGACAACATCGATACGGAACTCCGTAAATTCGGTTTGTATCTGATGAACATCAATATCAGTGATATCCGTGATGCTGCCAATTATATTGTCAACTTGGGTAAGGAAGCTGAAAGTAAGGCGTTGAATGAGGCTCAGGCAAATATAGAAGAACAGGAGAAACTGGGTGCCATCAAGATTGCCAACCAGATAAAGGAACGTGAAACGAAAGTTGCCGAAACACGCAAAGACCAGGATATCGCCATTGCTGAGACGAAGAAGTTGCAGGAGATTTCTGTGGCTAATGCGGATAAGGATAGAATCTCACAGGTAGCCATTGCCAATGCTGAAAAAGAATCACAGGTGGCAAAGGCGGAAGCCGAAAAGAATATCAAAATTGAACAGGCCAACACCGAGAAGGAAAGCCGCATTGCCGAATTGAACTCCGACATGGAAATCAAACAGGCAGAAGCCGGAAAGAAAGCTGCTATCGGACGAAATGAAGCTCAGAAAGCTGTGGCACAGTCTGACGCTGAACTGGCTGTGACTCGCGCCAATGCTGACAAGCAGGCCGGTGAAGCTGAAGCACGTTCGGAAGCTGCCGTGCAGACTGCCCGTGAAATAGCACAGAAGGAAGTGGAAGAAGCTAAAGCACGCAAGGTGGAGTCTTCTTTGAAAGCTGAAAAGATTGTGCCTGCTGAGGTTGCAAAACAGGAAGCCATTCTTCAGGCTGATGCTGTTGCCGAGAAGATTACCCGTGAGGCGGAAGCTCGTGCAAAGGCTACTCTGGCGCAGGCTGAAGCTGAAGCAAAAGCTATCCGGATGAAACTGGAAGCTGAAGCTGAAGGTAAGAAGAAATCATTGCTTGCCGAGGCTGAAGGTTTTGAGGCCATGGTACGTGCCGCGGAATCCAATCCGGCTATCGCCATCCAGTATAAGATGGTAGACCAGTGGAAGGAAATCGCCGGAGAACAGGTGAAGGCATTCGAACACATGAACTTAGGAAACATCACTGTATTCGATGGTGGAAACGGAGGGACGAGTAACTTTTTGAGTTCATTGGTGAAGACGGTTGCTCCAAGTCTGGGTGTATTGGATAAGTTGCCTATTGGTGAGACTGTGAAGGGAATCCTCCATCCGGAAGGAAAGGAAGACAAGCAGGAAACCAAGAATGAAGAACCGAAGAAAGACGAAAAGAAGAAATAATCAGACTATCTGAACTCTCCTCCTTTCGGGAATTGCTCTCCCCCGATAACGGGGGAGTCGGAGGGGGTGGAGTACCCTGAAAGGGGGAGGTGGTAGGTGAAATAACAGAATACCTATTAATTTAAAACAAGAGTTTTTTTACCTACCACCCCGCCCTTCGGGTAGGGAATGTGCCAAAACTCCCCTTTTATCGAAATCCCCCTCGCCACAGATAGTTGTAGCGAGGGAGATTTTTAGTTTATGAGAGTTTCGACACACCCTCAATTAAGATAGTTAAGGTTATATTCCCAGCCGTTCCTTCAATAGCCGGTAGCCTGTCAGGCTAACCCGTAATTTAGTTCCGTTTTTCAATAATACTTGATAAGTCTCTTTCCCGAATAATTCAACCCGGGATATTTGTGTCACGTTTACAATAGTGGAACGGTGGATACGTACAAAATTGTTTGTCGGCAGATGCCCTTCGAAATACTTCATGGTTTGTTCCTTGATGTATTCGCCTGTTGGGGTAACCAGGGTTGCGTAATCTCCGCATGCCTGGATGTAGAGTAGTTCGTCCACTTTGATTATGTGTATACGTGAACCGTCCTTTACCGTAATGCGGTCGATGATTTCCTCTTGTGCTTCCGGCTTTTCTTCTTCTTCTTCTGCTGCTTGCGGTGCTATGAATTCTTCTTCCTGTGCGGGATCTTTCACTACTATCAGTTGATACCACAAAATGATAGCGATCCAGGTTGGTACGCCAAACAACAGGCGGAAAGGTATGGTAGAAGCAAAAGATATATAAGGTATTCCCGCTATTCTTGCCATAATGTCACAAATCATGAAGCTGCCCGCAATCCAGAGTAATATTCCTGCTGCGACCGTGATGACCTTTGTCTGGAGTATGGATACGTAGCCCACCACAAACCAGGCCAGGTATGCCAGTGCTGCAAGCCATCCGATGGTCGTGATTCCGTCTATGATGGCCGGCAACCAGTCAGATCCGGCATATCCCCACGACAAAGTCGCCTGGATGATTGCCAGAACCAATGCCAGCACAAGCATCGGAAACCAACGGTAAGGGTAATCTATGATTGGATGTGCTCTCATAGGATTAGTCTTTTATTTCTAATCCGCCGAAGGAAATGTTTCCACGGATTATTAATGTACTTTCTTTATTAATATTCGCTCCCTGCCAACGCTTATCCTCGCATCCGCCGGCAAAAGCATTGCATTGGGGTAGAACGTTCCAGTCTGAAGGAATGTACAGTTCTATTCCACTACAGGTGCAGTCGATATCGATGTAGGTTTCTCCCGGTGCAAGATGCGTGTGGCGCAGGTCAATGACAGTTCCTCCGAATGAAGCCCGGATGCTGGCGCCTTTAAATAATTCGTCCAGAACGACATGGCGTACAGAGCCAAAAGCATTGTCGGAGCGCAGATACCCGTTTTCCGATTCGCATTGTTGCTCATTGTTTTCCATATTCATGTGCATGTGTCCGCCTCCTCTTTTGGCCCAATCCCGGTAATGGCCGTTCATGTGGCTTTTCATCCAGCGTTCTCTGCGACGAGCCTTTACAAAAAACAGGATACCCGCTACAATCAGTGCAACAGGCCAGACGATGGTCTGTGAATTTTCCGGTAGCCATGATAATCCTCCGATCAGGAAATAAACACCTATTAAGGTTAGGGTGGCTCCGCTCAGATAATGGCGGCGTGTCATCGTATAAATACCTAATATAATAAGAAGACTATGCCAGGATACCACTACATTGAATAGGTCATACGTAATCCACCCTACGTTACGGGCAAACAGTAATATTCCGGAGATGATGAAGAGCGAAGCTATCAGTGCCTTACCTGATAAGCCTGCATGAGACGGGAAGTTTTGTTTCTTTTCCATTGTTTCTATTGTTATTGATTCATATTTCATTGTCATGGGTTGATGGCTCAAAGGTAAGCGAATTATTCCTCTCCATATAGCCTTTCCGGCTGATTTCCGGTAGAAAAGCCGATGAGTTCCGGGTATGAATCGGTGAATTCGGATGGTGAAATAGAACTATATGATAAAAAAACAGCAATATTCTGCAACCAAACTTTATCTTCTTGCGTCTAATAAGTAAATGAATAAATAATAATAAGAACTATGAAAGTAAATTTATCCATGGATGATATCCGTACGAAAGTAGAAGAGTATATTAAAAAGGCAGGTCGTGCTACCGGTCGCCCCGTACTTACGGCTTATTATGTAATGACTGCCGATACGACTCCCGATAATGAGCGGACCAATATAATGCTTGCTTTGGTGGCCATTGTGTTTCCTACCAGTATAGAGGATGTTCTGGGACAGATTTTTATGGTAGGTAAAGGATTTGCTGCTGTTTATGCTTATAAAAAAGTGAAGAAATATATCACACCGCAGATAAAGGATAAGGTAGAGGCAAAGCTCGACGAGTGGTTCCATGATAATGTGACGGAGGTGGAGCCGCTTTATTTGGAGTAGCTCTCTATTAAAGGTAGAAACTGTTTTTGGGAGTATAAAGTGCATCACGAAAGTTGAATAAGAACTTTTACGATGCACTTTGTGTTTTTTATTTTTTAAGGTCTATAACGCAGCGAAAGCCTACTGTGCTACAACGATCAATGCCAGGATATAGTAATAATTGCTTTGCGGCGAAATCTGTTGTTTGAATACCTCCGTCAAAATACCAATCAGATCCTTCTGCTTTATAACTGCTGCCACCTTTAAGAATACAAAAACGATTACGTTCATCATTATATTCACTTTCAGTCATTTCCCATGTATTGGAACACATGTCCCATGCTCCACATGTAGCTCTGCCCAAAGGATACGCTTTTACAGGAGTGGTTATACCATTTGTATGTTCGTTGCAGTGTCCGGCTTGTATATTATTTCCCCAAGGATACTTATACATCTCTTTTCCAGCAGCGGCTAATTGCCACTCTTCTTCGCGAGGTAGGCGCTTGCCGGCCCATTTAGCATAGGCTCTTGCGTCATCCAGATCAACATATACAACAGGGTGTTGCTCTGAACCTACTGGTATTTCTCCATTCTTCCAATGTTTTAAGAAATTCTCGGGAAAACGAGGCTTGTAACCTGTGGCCTCAAGGAATTCTTTGTACTGGGCGTTAGTGACAGGCGTTGCATCTATTGCAACATGATTCACTTTAATGTGGCGCGAAAAAGTTATTTTCTGATGGGGGATAGCAGGGCCTCTATTTATAAAATCATGTTCTAAAGACTGGTAATAGCCAATTTCTCTACAGTTAAAAACAACAGGAATTTCTCCTTCATAATTGTCTATTTCAACCATATTCTGAGGTATGCTCTTATATAGTTTGGTTGGAGAAACAGGCTTTAAGGAGGCTTTAATCTGGACAGACTTAGTATTATATGTTTTCTCTTGTGCTATAAGAGATTGAGATGAGAGGAGTTTGTCAAAATCTTTAAGTGTTTTATCTTTGGGGAATGCAACTATACAACCAATACCACGTGGTATAATTTGTCCTTCAATCACACCTGATTTGTCAGGAAACACCTCTTCTCCTTTTACTAAATCATAATAAGCCCAGTCCTTATTTAGTGTTATTTGTAATAGAGGACCGTCTTTTTGTATATATGATCGATTCACTAATGTCCATAACTGGCAATTGTCATCATACCAAAGACTGGCGTAGACATCTGTTGCTAATGTATTATTAACTAAAGGTTCCCACTGATCCGATGTGAACATTTCTGAGAAGTAGTGCTGGATTCCATACATTGTTTTAAGTATATAAGAATCACGGGGAGACCAGCCAACCCATTGGCCAAAAACATTTTCCCAGATCATTATGCCACTACCATTCATCCATGCTGTCTGTAGCTCTTTTGATTTATCTTCTGTCCAACGACTAATGCCATGTTGCATATGGCGAGGCTCAATCCATTTGTTACGTAATATTCCAGGCACGGGAGAATCATAAAACCATTGTGCCCAAGACATGTGATGCCTTGATATATCTTCGACAGGAAGGGCTAATTCACTTTCAAGAACCACCCCTTTTCGAGACATATCCAGCTTTTGGCGGAATTCCTCTGAACCACGGTCCATGGTATCTAAGAAGATGCCATCGGCCCCTATAGCCTTAATGACCATTGCCAATGCATCAATATCTCCTATGCTTTCTCTGCGTGTCCCTGTATCCCATGGGTTATAATTGATATATACTTTTACTCCTTTTTCATGTAGTTTATTTGCTACTTCCTTTAAAGCATTCAATCCACCCGGCATATCTCGATAGAAATCAAATTGATTTCTTGGGTCAAGACCAATACGAGGGTAGGCATGCCACAATACAACAATATCATACCCTCCAAATCTTTTTTGCCCTTCAACCAGTATCTTGTCTATTGTATAACAATTATTGTTCCGGTCATAGAATCTTTGATCGTACATCATTAAAAAACAGCAGTTGAATGATGATCTTATCCATTGGAAGTCTTCTCTGTCATAAAGAGATGCATTATAGTTGACTTTCTCATGAATTTGTTCTCTCCATTTTAGAAGAGACTTTTTAAAATGCTTCCATTGAGTGGTATCTGATGGTGCTGGTATAAGAGGAGCTTGAATAGGATCTAAATCTTGAAAGGAGTTCTTAAAAGATTTCTGTGCTGATATTGTAAACGGAAAGATAATCCCTAAGAATAATAATGTACAGGAAATAATGACATGTTTTTTATGTCTTCTTACTGTATTAGTCAATCACAATACGATTCCAACTGTAGTAAACAGATA